>Ga0209554_1000002_pt1 | contig 203855 bp, 213 predicted proteins | sample MarorgKNORR_S2LV_5_FD_188221 | JGI IMG/M metagenome (GOLD analysis project Ga0209554, IMG submission 188221) | Marine microbial communities from the Southern Atlantic Ocean, analyzing organic carbon cycling - Bottom_A/KNORR_S2/LV (SPAdes) (version 2) | ecosystem: Environmental > Aquatic >...
GCCTGCTCAGCCTCGAGGTCCTTCTCAGCCTCTTCAGGGGCGCCGCCGCTTTCGAACTCGTCCATTCTTGGCTTCTCCGTTCCGGTGATAGGCATCGTGCCTACGAAACTGGTGTGGAGAATATTCCCGGCCGGGGCCGGAGTTGCCAGGGCGGGGAGCGAATTGGACCCGAGGCTGAACCTCGCCGCGCTACGCTCTGGCGCGCAGCCGGTACCCCACGCCACGAACGGTTTCTATCAGATCAACCTCGCCGACGACGCTCAACTTGCTCCTGAGATGGGTGACGTGGACCGATAGCAACGAGCTCGAGGTCCCTGCGCTCGTGCCCCACAGTTGCTCGTTCAGGAAATCGCGAGACGCAATGCGACCATCGAGCAGCACCAATGCGGTCAGCAATTTGAATTCCACAGGCGTTCGGTCGATCTCCTGCCCAGCTCGACGCACCCTGTTGTTGATACGATCCACGTCGAGGTCGTCATACTGAAGCATGGCGTTCCCGGTCGGGGACCGACGGCGCGCGAGGGCGCGCAGCCACGCAAGCAATTCACCGCGCTTACACGGCTTCGTGACATAGTCATCGGCTCCGACGTTCAGACCTCGAATGACGCCGCTTTCGGCGCTACGCGCTGTGAGCATCAGGATCGGGGTTTGGTTCCCTCGCTCCCGGTGGCGCTCCGCTACCTCGAATCCCGTGATGTCCGGGAGGTTGAGGTCGAGCACGATCACATCGTGGTCTCCCGCGTCAGCCGCCGCTAACCCCCACGTACCGCTGCGAGCGACGTCGAAGTCTTGACCATGCTCAACGAGCGTATTGGCGATGAATGCCAAGACGAGTTCGTCGTCTTCGACGATAAGTACCTTCATGTCGCATTCCAGCCCATACAAGTCTTGAACGTCAACCGCTGCAAACGACAGGGTCGTGCTCAGTCGACTTACGTTTACTAACACAACTTAGCGTTCGGTGCGGAGAACCGGGGGGGCCGTCACCCTTGGCCGCTCGTGGGGGAGCCTATATCCTCATTGACTCTAGGATCAGGGCGGGTCCCTGGACCACCGACACGACCAGATTATCGAGCGCCGCATGAGCTATCGGACCAACCCTGACCGAATTCTCGACAACATCGATCGAGCGCGGAACCGCGACGCCGAAAGCGTGCGCTTTCAAGTCGAGCGGCAGGCCATGGCGCGGGACCTCAATACCGACATTCCGGATCTCGACGCGACGAACACAGAGCGCCTGAAGAGAATCTTCGCCAGCCTGGAGCGTGCCTACACCAAGGCGGCTCAAAGAACCGAGCTAGGCCGCCTCGCGTCCCGTTTCCAGGCCGTGGGGGACATCCATCATCACCACGCCCGCGGTGACGTCAGCATTTCGGTCCAGTATATGGATCACGAGCGTTTCGATGACGTCGGGGTGGCACCGTTCGAGCTTCGCCCCTCCGAGATCGCGGACGCGAAAAAGGAGACCAAGACGAGCCGAGCGGACGTCAATGCGCTCAAGGTGCTGCGTAGACAGTTGCGCCAAGGCGTCAAGGCGGCGTACGCCAAGCTCGAGCCGCGCATTCGTGACGCCATTCGCGACCGCGCCGACATGGGCCATGTTCAGGTACAGGTGACTGTGGATCTACGCCCCGCCGAGTAGCCTTCAGGAGCTGGCTATGGCCTCTAGGATCGATGGTGAGGGTGTACTCTGGGCGTTGTTCTTTGTCCTCATTATTCTCGCCCTGTTCGACATCCTTGGCAGCAACTCGGTGATCGTCGACTTCTTCTCAGGCAGCCGGACCCCATCCGCAAATCAGATCGAACGGGTGGCCGATCGCGTCCTCAACCGTCGATAGAGACAGCGAGGCCTGACCGGGTCCTGCTGGTATTTCTCGACGGGGTAGGCATCGGCGAGGACGACTCTGAGGTCAACCCGTTCGCGCACGCGCGAGCACTTCTTCCAACGTTCCTGGAGTTGATGGGCGGCACCCTGCCTACCCTCGAGGCCCCACGAACCAGTGGCCCTCTGGGATTCGCGATACCGCTCGACGCAACGCTCGGCGTCGAGGGACTGCCGCAGAGCGGCACCGGGCAGACCGCGCTGCTCACGGGTGAGGATGCCGCAAACCTGCACGGGCGACACTTCGGACCGTGGGTCCCCGTTGCTCTTCGACCCCTTGTCGAGCACCGCAGCGTCTTGCGGCGGGCGCTCGACGGCGGCCGCTCAGCCGCGTTCGCGAACGCCTACCCGCGCGGTTGGCCCGGAAGTGGCCGGAAGAGCCGCTTCATTGCCGCGCCGCCGCTCGCGGCCAAGGCCGCGAGCCTGATGGACCGTCACGAGGAAGCGCTCGGCGAGGGCCGGGCCGTATCGAGCGAGATCGTGAACGACGGCTGGAGAAGGCACCTCGGACACGATTGGCTGCCCAAGGTCTCTCCTCAGGAGGCGGGCGCCAACCTCGCCGCGATCAGCAGCGAAGTCGATCTCACTTTATTCGCCCACTATGCGACTGACGACGCGGGACACGCGCAATCCATGGGCACCGCAGTCTCTGCGCTCAAGAGGGTCGACGGGTTCTTCGAAGGCCTGCTGCAGGAGATGACGGCGGACACGCTCCTGCTCGTCGTCAGCGACCACGGCAACATCGAGGACGCACGCGCCGGACACACTCGGAACCCCGTGCTCGGCATTGTATCCGGGCCAGGCGCGGACCGCGCTCGGGAGCTCACCGACCTGCGCCACGTCACTCCCTTCATCCTCGATTGCTTGGGAGTGGGTACGTAGTCCCCGATCACCATCGTGCCGCCCCAGCGCCAGGGTGATGCTTGGGGCGTGACCACGCGACCCAAGATCCTCGGACAGCTGCTCGTCGAGATCACCGACCTCGATGAAGAAGCACTGGTCGCTGCGCTTGCCCAGCAGCGCACGACCGGCTTGCGCATCGGTGAGACACTCGTCCACCTTGGACGCGTGACCACCGGGCACGTGGCTTCAGCGCTCGCGACGAAGGACTGCGCGGGCGCACGGGTGTCTTTCAGGTCCTGACCCTCACGGACCCACTACGAGACGCAGTCGCGAGCGGGGAGCCAGCCGCTCGCATAAGACAACTCGCGGCCCAAGCCGGCATGGGCACGCTGGCCACGGACGCTCGACGCGCTCTGGCCGAAGGACTCACCACGTCGCACGAGATCACTCGTCTCATTCAGGCTTCGAGCGGCGCCACGCTCCCCTGCTCCGCGTGCGAAACCGGAGTACCGCTGGGCGGTCTGGCGTGCCCCGCGTGCGGACGACAGCGCGCGCGCCTGTGTGGCTGCGGCCGTATTCTAGAGCGTTCGTGGCACTTCTGTCTGTGGTGCGTTCGTCACACCGCGGCGTGAGGCTCGCGCCTAGCCGAACGACGCCTCCCGCGTCGTGAGGCCGTGGATGCGGTCGAGATCGAGCTCGACGCCCAGCCCGACGCCGCTCGGTACACGCATGACTCCGTCTTCGACCTCGAACTCCGGCGTGACGATGTCCTGCTCCCAATAGCGCTGGCTCGCCGAGATATCCCCCGGAAGACTGAAACCGGGTAGTGAGGCCAATGCCACGTTATACGCCCTCCCGACGCCGGATTCGAGCATGCCGCCGCACCAGACAGGCATGTCGCGATCTCGCGCCGTGTCGTGCAGTCTTCGGCTGACGCCGAAGCCTCCCACCCGACCGGGCTTGATGTTCACGATTTGGCAGCTTCCCAGCTCGAACGCGAGCGCCAGATCGCCCTCGGACTTGATCGACTCGTCGAGGCAGACCGGCGTGCTAAGCTGCTCTTGCAGACGTGCATGGTCGAGAAAGTCATCGTAGGAGAACGGCTGCTCGATCATCATCAGATCGAGCGCATCCAGCTCCTTTAGTCGGTCCACGTCGTCGAGCGTATAGGCCGAATTCGCGTCGGCCATGAACGCGACGTCCGGGAAGCGCTCGCGTAGACCCGCAAGCATCTCGATGTCGCGGCCCGGTTTGATCTTGATCTTTACTCGGGCATAGCCGTCGTCGAGGTAGCCGCTGACGCTCTCGTGCAATTCTTCGTCCGTAGCCTTGAGCCCGATGCTCACGCCGACCGGCACGACGTCGCGATCACCGCCCAGCTTCTGGGAGAGCGAGACACCCTCGGCTCGCGCCGCGAGATCCCAGCCCGCCATCTCTACGGCGGCCTTCGCCATGTTGTGGCCGCGCACCCAGCGGACGGGAGCCAGGATGTCCTCCGGCCCTTCGGCATCCCGCCCGACGATGCCTGGAAGTATGAATTCCGTGAGTACGTGCCACGCGGTGTTGGTGAACTCGTAGGAGTAGGCCGGGTCCTCGCCCACCACACATTCGCTCCATCCCTCGAGTCCTTCGGAGTACAGCGTCAGCAGGAGAATCCGGCGATCCTGCATGCCACCGCTGCTGATCTCGAAGTACTCCTTCAGGCGCAGCGGAATCTGCCGCAGAACGGCACGTTCGATCCTCATTGAGTCTCTCCCACTAGGGCGGGCATGACAGGCAAGAGCGGAAAGACCTCGTCCACCTGCTGCCAGCCGACACGCATCAGGTAGGTCGAGTTCCGACCGTAGGACTTCTCGCCCAGGATGAAGAAACCCGGCTCGGGGTTTCTGAGGGTATCCGATCCGTGACTGGTCTGTGCGAGACAGTCCACCGCCGAAGATGCCAGCAAGGCGGCAGCGAGCTTCATGGGGCCCGATGTGGCCCAGCACTCGTGCACCTGCAGCTGCCGGTACAGCGTGTGGTCTCCCACTGAGCCCGTCAGCGCGATGATGCGATCGACCACGAGCTTTTCCATCGCGCCGTCCGGTGCGGAGCGCAGCGTCACTTCGATTCCGTCGGAGCGTCGCAGCAGGGTCTCGACGGAACGTCCGAGGCGCACGACGACTCCCTCCTGCTGGGTGGCGCCGCGTCCCGCCGAAAGCATGGCCCGGGCGTGTTCCGCCAGCGCGGCACGCTGCGGCAATGGATCATCATCGATGGCCTTGAACGTCGGACGCTCACTTCGGATCGCCTACGCGACCGCGGTGTCAGGGTGTCGAGAGCAAAGCTTCGACAAGGCTCGGGCGGCGGTCTGACCGGAGTGGCCCTCACCCACCACCAGGACTCTCTGCCCTGCCCAGCCCGCTTTGTCCGCGGCGACGTCCGGCAGATGGCGAACGATCGAGTCTGCTACAGACCGTTCGCCTGGGGCGCGAATTCCGCGGCGGCCCAGAGCGTTAGGGTTGTGGTAGGTACCGGTGCAATCGAGAACTACGTCCGCGAACACGATCCGCTCGTCGCCCGCCTGCTCGATCAGGATGCGAAAGGGCGGCTCCGAGCGCTGCGCGGTGCCGATCTCGTCGCTCTTCAGCAGCCCGTCACGAGCGATCTCGAGCACGCGTGTTCCATACCGAATCCGTGGGGCGATGTCGGCGAGCCCCGCGATCGGCTGCAGCAGGTCACGCACCAGCTCCACGCCCGTCGGACAGTCGTCGTTGTCGGGCACCGACTGCCCTGCGGCTGCGAGCCGCGCTCTAGCCCTCGCAGACGCGTTCATCGACCACGGCGTGAAGAGACTCACGTGCCCCCACGACCCCACGTTGCCGGCAGGCCCGCTCGCCATCTCCAAAACCGTGAAATCGAGCCCCGCCTCGGCTGCGGCCAACGAGACCTCCAGACCCGTGGGTCCGCTCCCCAGAATCGCAATTCGTGTACGACTCACGCATCCTCCCCGCGCACGAGCAGGTAGTCGGAGGTAGTCCCCGCACGAAGGAGTTCGCGCACCTCGTAGCCTTCGTTCAAATAGTGCGTGAAGACCGCCCGAGTGGCGTTCCGCCACTGGACAGCTACGTCCATCGAGCGACGCATGATCTCGGCGATGTCCGCCGGAATCGAAACGAATAGCTGGTCGTTCCGGTTCCCGAGGTCGGGGGTGCCTGGGTGAAGGAGCCCCTCCACTTCATCAGCGTCCAACACTCGCTGAGCGTCGGGCAACGCGCCGTGACGCGGTGCACACAGCTCGCCGGCAAGGCGGGCGACAACTCGCTCGCTAGTCATCAACCAGTGCGCGAGGAAGCGGTCGGTTCCCACACCCAGGTGTAGCGGCGAGTCGGTATCGCCGTACATGTCGCGCTCATACTCGCGGGCCACGATGCCCAGCTTGCTGAAGTTCAGATAAGCGTTGCGCGATTGCAGCGGGTCGAACGTCCAGTGCATGGTCTCGACGCCACGTTCCAAGAGCTGTTCGCGCTGGTAAGCCTTCAAGCGGGTCCCGAGCCCGGCGTCGCGCACTTCGGTGCGCACCGCGAGCATGTCGGACCAGTGCACGAGCCGGCCGTCCCGGGGACCGGTCATGCCGAACACGAAACCGACCAGGCGTTGGTCCGCGTCGTAGGCGCCAGCGCAGACGCCGCCCAGGATTTGAGAAACCTTCAGAATTGCGAGAGGCACTCGCTCGCTGAACCCCGCTCCCCAAGTCTCGTCCTGGAGCTCCACACAAGCCTGATATTGCTCGATCGTGGTGAGCGGTCGGATTTCGAAATCGGTCGAGCCGACAAGCGAGCTCATTTCCAAGGCCCTGTCCTACCGGTCACTAGCCCGACTCCACCGGACTCATGAGCAGTTCCGCCACCAGCGCTGCGCGGTCGACCAAGCTCTCGATCTCGACGTGCTCGTGGTTCGCGTGGGCGCCGTCCCCGCGGGGACCGAGGCCGTCGAGCGTCGCGGTATACAGGCTGGTCGTATTCCCGTCCGAGCCGCCGCCCGATATGTCTTCCGTCAGGTCCATGCCCAGGCGGCCTCCCGCTTCTGCGGCTGCCTGCCAGAGTAGCCGATTTCGGGCAGTTCGCTCGAGCGGCGGTATCTGGATACCGCCTTCGATCTCTAGTGACGTGCCAGGAGTGAGGGCCCTCATGGCATGGATGGTCTCTGCGATGGCCTCGCCATCAGAGGCGGAAAGGATGCGCACGTCGACTTCGGCCTCGGCTTCTGCAGCGATCACGTTCACTCGCGAGCCACCTCGAACGACGCCGACGTTCACAGTTACTCCGCGCTCGAGATCAGTGATTGCGTGGAGTCGTTGCACGACGTGCATCAGCTCGTGAATCGCCGATGCCCCTCCGGTCGGGTCGAGCCCCGAGTGCGCGGCTTTGCCATGGACCCTCACGACGAAGCGCCCGACGCCCTTGCGTGCCGTCTTGAGGTGCCCGACCAGGCCCAGCGCCGGCTCGAGCACGAACGCGCGCGCAACGTGCTTGGCAATCAGACGAACGTACCGCTTCGATTCGGGGCTTCCGGTCTCCTCGTCGGAGTTGATGAACCATACCGGCGTTGCGGGCGGCTGATGACCGAGCTCGCGCAGTGCACGAAGCGCGAAGATGCCCTGCACAATGCCGGCCTTCATGTCGAACGTGCCGGGCCCGCGCACGTGGCCGTTCTCGACGACGACCGGCATCGTCTCCAGCGTACCGAGCGGCCAAACCGTGTCTGAGTGCCCGATCAACAGCTGTGCGGGCTTGCCCCGCTCACGGTGTTCAGGCACCGCGAAAAGGTGCCCACCCGTCTCCCGGCCGGGCACGTGCCGCACCCCGAAGCCAAGCTCGCAGAGGGCGTCCGATAGCTGCGACTGCACCGCCGCCTGCGAGGCTACTACATCGGTCGGCGACTCTTTCTCAACTAGCGAGACCAACATCTCCACCATGGCGTCGCGTTGTCCGGCCAGGTACTCGAGGATCGACTGCGCTCGAGCGCGCTCTTCACTCATGCATCGCTGCCTCTTTGGTAGTAACCGGCCCGCCGATAGCTCTCGTCCAGTAGCTCGACCGGGTGTAACACGCCTTCTAGAGCCCCCTCCAGGCGCAGCCCCGCCCCGATCTGCATCATGCAGCCCGGGTTGGGGGTTACCACCGCGTCCGCTGCGCAGGCGCGTACAGCCGCCACCTTGTCCCGTCCGATCTCTCCGCCCAACTCCGGGTGCGTGATGCCGTAGATGCCTGCGCCGCCGCAGCACTCATCCGCCTTCCCGACGATGCGAACCTCGGTGCCCGGAATAGCGGCGAGCACCGCGAGCGGTGGCTGCTCGACGCGCTGGGCGTGCAGCAGGTGGCAGGGGTGATCGTACGCTACCGTGCAGATCACTTCCGCTCCACCCAATGGCCCCGCGGCGGAGAGCAGTTCGGTGACGTCCTTCACCTTCGCGGCAAGTGCCCGCGCGCGCTCAGACATCGCAGAATCGTTCTCCAATAGCACGCCATAGTCCTTCATGGCGGCGCCGCACCCAGCGGTATTCACCGCGATGGCATCGGCTTCGACGGACTCGAACGCGGCAATGTTCACACGAGCGAGGGTCCGCGCCTGTTCGAGATCCCCTCCGTGTGCGTGCAGCGCACCGCAGCAGTCCTGACCGCTGACCGAGACCACTTCGTAGCCGTTGGCCTCGAGGGTGCGAACGGTGGCGCGGTTCAGGCGCGTGAAGAGTCCCTCCTGCACGCATCCGATCAAGACCGCGACCCGTCCACGCGAACCCGCCGCAACACGGTGGGACGGCGCGGCAGTGGAGTCGGCCACGCCGGTAGAGTCGGCTGAGCCGGCCTTCGCAAGGCCCAAGGTGCGTAGGCGGGTCCACCCAGCAGTTGAAGCGAGCATCGCGAGCGCGAGTTTCGCGGTCTTGAAGGGTCCCACAGCCGGCATCAGCATAGTGCCGAGCGACGCGAAGCCGAGGCCCCTGATCGAGCGACTCTGCACGAAGAAGAGCTTTCGTCGCAGTGAGGACGAGAAGACCCAGAGCAAAGCACGCGTTAGGAATCCCGAGGGACGGTGCTCAGCGACGGTCTCGCGGGCCAGCTCGAGCAGCGTGCCATACTCCACCCCGGAGGGACACACCGGCTCACACGCCCGACACCCGAGGCATCGATCGATGTGCGTGCCGAACGCTTCAGAGCCGGGGTCGAGCCGTCCTTCGACAACGGCCCGCATGAGGTGCAGGCGACCTCGTGGAGAATCTGCCTCGTCGCCAAGGCGGTTGTACGTGGGGCACGCCGGCAGACAAAACCCGCAGTGCACGCACGGCAGCAAGCGCTCGCGCTGCTTCTCCAGTGCCTCGGAGAGCGTCGACAACGTGTCGCTCACAGCAGTACCCCGCTCGGATCGAAGATCCGCTTCACGCCCTCGCCGATCTCATGGGCGTCCGGCGAGAGTGGGGTAGAGAGAGCCGCAGGACTCGCATCGATCGGGCAACGATGCACAGCGACGGTACCGCCCAACGCTTCTACCCCGGCGCACATCTCCAGTACGGCATCGCTGTAACCAGCGCCGCTGAACGCGACGCGGGCACAGCCTTCGGCGACGTCCGCCACGACTACGCAGTCCACGCCCCGGAGCGCGCCTTGTATCGAGTCGAGCAATGCACCCAGCTGCGAAGGCAGCGTACTGGCGTACAGCAACACCTCAGCGTCGGCGCCCGCATCCCGCGTGGCAGCGAGCAACGCCTCCGCCTCGGTCCCCTCTTTCGCGGCGAAGGAGACCCCTGCGTGCGCCTCGAGCATGCGCTGGTCCGCATCGACTGTTTCGTCGGCGCCATGCAGGCGCACGAGGAAGCTCGCGGCGCCGGTCGAAAGAGAGAGCACGATCGAAGCAGGGAGCGTCCGTGCGGTCGCGACCGCCCGAGCAGTAGGCACTAGCGAAACGAGGTCCGCGGCCTCGAGCACGAGCACCCTGTCGAGTGTTGGCACCGGGAAGAGGCGCAGGGTGACCGCGGTAATGACCGCGAGACGACCACGGCTGCCCACCATCGGCTTGATCAGATCAAAGCCCGCGACATTCTTCACGACTCGACCACCGAGTCGCAGCGCGCGGCCGTCACCGCAAACGACCGTCATTCCGAGCACGTGATTGCGCACGTGTCCGTAGCCTGCCCACAAGGGTCCGGTCACCCCGGTGGCTGCGAGTCCACCCAACGTGCGCTTTGCTGCGTCCATGGGGTCGAACGGAAGCCACTGGCGGTGCTCGCCCGTCATGCCGCCGAGCTCCGCGAGGCCGGTTCCGGCCTTGGCCGTGAGCGTGAGGTCCGCAGGCTCGTAAATTTCGATTCCCGTCATTCGCGCGGTGGAGAGCACGACGTAGGGACGTTCGGCCCGTCGGTCCCCAACGTGCGCGCCCGTGCCAACCGGGAGCACCGCGCTCGAGGTAGCGCGTGCCCACTCCAGAACCTCTACGACCTCTTGGACCGAGCCGGGGGACACGTATGCATCCGGTTCCCGACCCAGCGCGAGGCGTGCCGAGCCACCCGACGCAGGTTCGAGTGCCTCGGGGGACACCACGTCGGACAAAGGGGTAGCGCTGCCCAGAGTCATGAAATCATCCCAGCCGGTGGCTCGCTGCCGGGCGCCGCACGACTCGGAAGCACCTTGCCCGGGTTGAAGAGCCCATCTGGATCGAAGAGCTCCTTCACGGAACGAAGCATCTCCAGTTCCGTCTCGTTGTGCACGAGTGGCATGTAGTCGCGCTTGTCGATGCCGACGCCGTGTTCGCCGGTAATCGTGCCGCCCACCTCGACGCACAGCTTCATGATTTCCTTGGACGCGTGCTCCACGCGCTCGAGCTCTGATGCGTTCTGCCGATCGAAGAGCAGGTTGGGATGCAGATTGCCGTCTCCAGCGTGAAAGACGTTGGCGATCTTGATGTCGTAGCTCTCGCCGATCTGCGCGATGCGCACGAGCACCTCCGGAAGCTTGGTGCGCGGCACGGTCGCGTCCTGAACCAGCAGATCTGGCGCGATGCGGCCCATGGCTCCGAACGCTTTCTTGCGGGCCGTCCAAAGCGCTGCCCGGTGCTCGGGCTCGGTGGCCCTCTGCACCTCGCGGGCACCCTCGGCGAGGCAGCACTTCTCCGCCCTGTCCGCGTCCGCGTCGAGGCCAACTTCGGTCCCGTCGAACTCCACGACCAACGCGGCGCCGGCGTCGACGGGGTAGCCAGCGGCAAAGACGCTCGCCTCCAGTGCGCGGATCGTGGCTTGGTCCACGATCTCGATCGCGGCGGGCATGAGACCCGATGCCATGATCGCGGTCACCGCACGCCCCGCGTCCTCCATGGTCTCGAAGATGCCGAGCAAGGTGCGGACGCCCTCAGCTAAGGGCAGCAGACGCACTTCTATCTCGGTAGCGATCCCGAAGCAGCCCTCGGAACCGACGAAAAGCCCGACTAGATCAAGTGACGCGTGGCGAGCTCCACCGGCGCCCGCGAGCTGAACGACCCGACCTCCGGCCAGTACCACGGTTAGGCCCGTGACGTAGCGGGACGTGACGCCATACTTGAGACAGTGTGGTCCACCGGAGTTCTCGGCCACGTTGCCACCCAAGGTGCACGTGCTCTGCGACGATGGATCGGGCGCGTAGTACAAGCCGTGAGGCCTGGTCGCTTCCGTGAGATGCGCGTTGACCACCCCGGGCTGGAGTCGCGCAAGCCGGTTCTCCGGATCGATCTCCAAGATCCGGTTCATGCGTGCCATGCCAACGACTACACCGTTCTCGGTCGCGAGTGCGCCGCCGGACAGTCCCGTGCCCGCACCGCGGGGAACGACCTCGATGCCCTCGGCATGTAGAATCTCAACGACACGGGCCACCTCGTCGGTCGAGCCTGGCAGCACCACCGCCCGGGGCGTGACCCGATATGCCGTAAGACCATCGGATTCGTATACGAGTAAGCGATCCGGGTCGGTGATCACATGCGTCTCACCGACGATGCCGGACAGCCGCTTCACGATCTTGGGGGGCACGGGTAACACGGGTAGCCCGGCGGACCCGAGAGACCCGGGGGTTGGCGGCTGGCTCATGCCCGAGCATACCCCGTTCGTAACGATGCGTGCAATACGGCAGGCTCAGGTCTGATCACGGCCCCTCACGTACTCCATAAGAGCCGCCAAACTGAGCCTGGCGGGCTCCTCCATGCCTTTGGGCAGTGACCCCCCATAGACGATCTCGAACAACTGCTCCGGAGTCGCGTCCTCATGTCCGATCAACGCGTGCTCGACCTGCCGGACCCTTATTCGTCGGTGTCTGGCGAAGCGGTCGAGCACCTTGGCGACGTTCTCCAACGGCGGCCCATGAGCAGGATACGCGACGGAGATGTCGAGCTCCCGCAGCCGTTCGATCGACTCGAAGTAGTCCGCGACACACCCAGGGTATTCGGCGACCCACGTGGTATCACCCCGTCCCAGAAGCATGTCCCCCGCAAACAGCGCACGCCGCTCGGGCCAGTAAAAGCACAAGTGATTCGAGGTGTGACCGGGCGTGTGAACCGCCACGAGTTGCCCCTCGTCGGTCTCGACCGCATCGCCATCGACCAGCAGGTGGCCGACGTGCTCGACCCCCTCGGGACCCCACACCGCGGCACCGATCGCATCCGCCAACTCGCGTGTCGCTCCGGCATGGTCCCTGTGCCCGTGCGTCAGCACGATCATTCGCTCGGACGCGTCGCGCACCGCCAAAACCAAAGCCCGGACGTGGTCTGCCACGTCCGGGCCCGGGTCGATCACTGCAACCTTGTCCTTCCCCACCAGGAAGGTGCGAGTCCCGTCGAGCGTGAATGCGCTCGGGTTACCCGCGATCAGGTAGGTCGCCTGCTCCGTCGGAGTGACTCCTACCGACGCTCCGCGGCGAGCTGCTCCGCGAGCTTGTCCGCAATGCTGATGAGCGCCATCTCGTCTTCCTCGGTGAACGCGGCCTCGTCGTCCGAATCGACATCGATCTGTCCGAAGATCTCTTCACCCGCTCGGATCAGAATTACCAGTTCAGACCGAGTATCGGGCGAACACACGAGGTAGTTCTCCTCGGCGCTCACGTCGGCAATGTTGAGGTTCGTGCGCTCGGCGACCGCGCGCCCACAAACACCCGTGCCCACGGGAATCTTCGCGTGGTCCGTGCCGGGACCCATGTAGTTGTGAAGCCACAGCTCCTGCTCGGCCTCGTTGAGCAGATACACACCAACCCAGTTGAAGCGGTCATCGGCCTCGTCGATCGAGCGCACTGCTTTGCGCAGCAGCGCATCCGAGAGATGACCCTCGTCTCGCATCTCCTGTAGGGCCAGTAACACTTCTCCACTATCCAAAGCCATTCTTTCGCATCCGTGAGAACGTCACACCCACTGCAGCGCGGTCCCGCGTGGGCTTCCTGCAAGGACCCCATCGTCGGCGCCTCTCAGGGCGAGAGGATTCCGCGGTCCCAGCGACGGGGGAACGAAGGGTAGAGAAGGGGGATCGGAGCGTCAATCAGCGCGGCGTGAAGTCGGTCTCCGGCGTCAGTCGACGGATGAACGCCGCGATGAGGCGCGCCGAGTTGAAGAGATCTTCAATGCTGATGATCTCGTTCGGTGAATGCATGTAGCGGTTCGGGATCGAGACCAGGCCGGTGGGCACGCCTGCGCGGGTGAGGAAGATCCCGTCCGCGTCGGTGCGCGTCGCTCTGGGCGACGCCTGGATCGTGTAAGGGAGCCCTTCTTCCTCGGCCACCTCAGCCAGCATCTCGAAGACGCCGTCGTGGGCAGCGGAGCCGCGGCTGAGCACGGGACCCCCACCGAGCTGGTGGTCTCCTAGCTCCTTCTTTTCCACGTCCGGCACGTCGGTGCTGAATGTGACGTCGACCACGATGGCGACGTCGGGCTCGAGAGCATAAGCACTGGACATCGCGCCACCACCCGTGTACCCGATTTCCTCCTGCACGGTGGCCACCGCGGTCGCACACGCAGCGGGCGGATCGCCGGCAAGCATGCGGATCGCCTCCAGCACGACGAACGCGCCAACGCGGTCATCGATGGCGCGACTCGCGATTCTGTCTCCCGCCAGGCGCACCATGCCCTGGGACACGACCATGGGGTCACCGACTCGCATGCCCAGTTGGCCGACTTCGTCCTTGGAAGATGCGCCCACGTCGACCCACAGCTTCTTGGTCTCCGAAGCCTTCGTGCGGTCCTCGGGGTCCATGAGGTGGATCGCTTTCTTGCCGATCACGCCGACGACGTCTCCATCCCTGCTCAAGATCGTGACACGCTGACCTACCAGAACTTGTGGGTCCCACCCGCCAATCGCCGCGATGTACACGAAGCCATCATCGTCGATGTGGGTGATCTGCAGGCCTATTTCATCGATGTGTCCCGCGAGCATGACTCTGGGACTTCCGGATGGATTCACCACTGCGAACGAATTGCCCGTAACGTCGGTTTCCACGGTGCCGGCGAAGGTCTCGGCCTGCTCACGCCAAACACGAGCCGCGCGAACTTCGAAGCCGGAAGGCCCCGCGGCGTCGAGAAGCCGCTCGAGAAAGGAGATGTCGTGACTCATGGGATCCAGACGAAAGGAGTTCCAGGGGGGGATGCAACCTACGCGGAAAGCACCAAAGCAGCCACACGTTGTGAGTGCGTCTGACGCTTGCTCGCACCCGCCCGAATGTCCAAGGTTGAGCGCTCTGCGACCATGAGGAGACGACAATGCACGAGAAGCGAGGCCGCCACGCGATGACATTGGGCCGCCGTGAGTTCGTGAAGCTCGGGGGACTTGGCGCCGCCGCTGCGGTCACGGCGGGGACCGCCGCCTGCGCGCCTGACACCGGCGCCGTTGGTGGCTCCGCCGACGATGCACCGTGGTGGACGACGGAGACCTTCGAGTTGGAGGAGGCCACCTTAGCGGGCCTTCTGAACGACATGGCGTCTGGCCGGCGCTCGGCGGTCGAGATCACGCAGCTCTATCTAGACCGCATCGCCGCAGTGGACCGAGAGGGTCCGAAGCTTCGCTCGATCATCGAGACGAATCCCGATGCGCTCGACATCGCGCGGCAGCTCGACGAGGAACGAGCAGGCGGCAACCTACGTGGTCCGCTGCATGGCATCCCGATCGTCGTGAAGGACAACATCGACACCGCGGACGGCATGACGACCACCGCTGGCTCCTACGCGCTCGAGGGGCACATCGCGGCCCAGGACAGCCACGTCGCGGCCCAGTTGCGGGCGGCCGGCGCCATCATTCTGGCCAAGGCCAACCTCTCCGAGTGGGCAAACTTCCGCTCAACGGAGTCGACGTCGGGGTGGAGCGGTCGTGGCGGTCAGTGCGGGAACGCTTTCGCAGTCGACCGAAACCCTTGCGGTTCGTCCGCAGGTTCGGCCGCGGCTACGTCAGCAAATCTGTGCGCCGGATCGATCGGTACTGAGACCAATGGCTCGATCGTGTGCCCATGCTCGATCAATGGCGTTGTCGGGCTGAAGCCCACCGTCGGCCTCGTCGGCCGATCCGGCATCATCCCCATCTCCCACACCCAGGACACTGCGGGCCCGATGGTGCGCACGGTGGCCGACGCGGCGACGATGCTGAGCGCGTTGGCAGGGCCCGACCCGCGCGATGCCCTGAGCCAAGCGGCCGCCGGGTTCGCCGGCACGGACTACACGTCATTCCTCGACGCAGACGCCCTGCGGGGAGCGCGCATCGGCGTCGAACGGAGCTACTTCGGGCAGGACAGGCACCGCGACGACCTGATGGAGCAAGCGATCGTCGACATGGCGGCAGCGGGCGCGAGCATCATCGACCCCGCCACTCTCGACAACCGCCGCCAGTACAACGCCCCCGCGTACCAGTTGATGCTCTATGAATTCAAGGCGGACTTGCGAGCGTACTTCTCGACCGTCTCGCCGGAGCTCGGCATGCGCTCGCTTGAGGACCTGATCGCGTTCAATGAGGCAAACGCCGACCGGGAGATGCCCTATTTCGGCCAGGAGATTCTCATTGCCGCCAACGAGATGGGACCGCTTATGGACCCGGAATATCTGCGCTTCAAGGAGACCGCCCGACGATTATCCCAAGACGAAGGCATCGACCGGCTCATGGAGCAGCACCGACTGGACGCGATCGTGGCGCCGACCACTCGTGCCGCCTGGAAGACGGACCTGATCAATGGCGGAATGTCGAGCCTGGGTTCATCCAGCCCCGCGGCGATCTCGGGATACCCAAGCATCACGGTGCCCATGGGGTCCGTACGCGGGCTCCCGATCGGGATGCTCTTCTTCGGCAGTGCCTGGAGCGAGGGCCGGCTGATCCAGCTCGCGTATTCCTACGAGCAGGCGACCAGACACAGAAGGCCCGCGAGGATGTTGCCGACGCTGGACCTGCGGAACGCGTAGCTCAGCGGCGCAATGGGGGGCCACCGGCTGGCGCCGTTATTCCTCCGGCTCGACGACAATGCCCTTCGACGGATCCAGGCCGGGCCCCTGCTGAGGAGTAGCACCTCCGAAGCCCATCCCGGGCCCCATCGCCACGACCCGGATAGAGCCGTCTGCGATCTGCCGCTCGAGTCGTTCCTTCAGCCGCCTTTGAATCCATCGTCGGCTCAGAGGGAAGAGCAGCGAAAACCCCAGCAGATCGGTCAGCACTCCTGGCGTGAGCAGAAACGCACCACCTACCAGGACCGACGCACCGTCGAGCATCGCCTGGCCCGGCAGTCGACCCTGCGCCAGCTCCTGTTGAAACTGAAAGAGCACACGCAGGCCTTCGGCTCGCGCCATTGCGGCTCCGCCGATGCCGGTCGCGACGACCAGCGCCAGCGTCGGCACTATACCAACGAGTTGCCCGAGCTCGATGAGCAACATCAACTCGACGATAGGGACGACAACGAAGAGCAAAGCCAGTCGGCCAAGTGTGTTCATATAAAGCACTACCCGCGCGAGCACCGGCGGGGTTCAAGACCCTGGAAACATCTAATGTATCACTCGGGACCGGGTGCCAGGACGAGGGGTACGCCCCGGTGTGACAGAGCAGACCTACTTCCGCAAAGGCTTCGGGCTCAGGAAAGAGCTCCGGCCCGTCATCGACGCCGAATTCGAGTCGGCGTTAGTCGAGTGGATCCGCTCAAACGGGAACAAGGGCCAGTTCGGAGACGTCTCCGTCACGCTCGCGAAGGAGTTCGGCTTCTGCTACGGCGTCGATCGCGCCGTCGACTATGCGTACGAAACCGTGCACAACTTTCCCGAGAAGCAGATCTACCTGGTCGGGGAGATCATCCACAATCCCTACGTGAACCAGCGGATGACGGAGATGGGCATCCTCTTCATCTACCCCGACGGGTCAGGCGCTTTCGACTTCTCTCAGATCACGGCGAATGACGTCGCGGTCATGCCCGCTTTCGGTGTGACGCTTCACGATTTCGACGAGCTGAGCCAGATCGGCTGCATTCTGGTCGATACCACGTGCGGCTCGGTGTTGCATGTCTGGAAGCGCGTGGAAAGCTATGCCAAGGACGGCTTCACGGCCGTCATCCACGGCAAGGACACGCACGAGGAGTGCCACGCAACCGCTTCGCAAGTGAACAAGTACGACGGCGGCAGGTTCATCATCATCCGTGACATGGATGAATCAGAGCTCATTCGCGACTACATCGCCGACAAGCCCGGTCGAATGTCGCGCGAGCAGTTCATTAAGCATTTCGAGAAGAAGGCGTCGCCCGGTTTCGATCCCGACGTCGATCTCGAGTTCATCGGCGTGGCCAACCAGACTACGATGCTCGCCAATGAGTCATTGGCGATCGGGTGGAAGATCCACGAGACGATGGTCGAGCATTTCGGTGACGAGCACGCATCCACGCATTTTCGCTCGTTCGGCACGATCTGCTCGGCGACTCAAGAGCGCCAGGACGCGGTCGCTGAGATGATGCAGGACGCGCCCGACGTGATGCTGGTCATCGGTGGTTACAACTCCTCGAATACGAACCACCTCGCGCACCTCTGTGAGCAGCACACGCGCACGTTCCACGTCGAAGACGCCTCGTGTATCGACACCGAGACCGGGACGGTTCGACACAAGGTGGGATTGAGTCCCGACGCACCGCAGATCCTGGACCCGAATTGGCTACCCGAAGGACCGTTCACGCTGGGTATCACCGCAGGAGCATCCACCCCCAACAACAAGATCGGGGAAGCGCTGTTACGAATTCTGACCAGTCGCGGCATCGAGGTCGACCTGAGCGCCGACGCCCAGATAGGGTAGCCTCAGCCAGACCCTAGATCGCTCTCCCGTATGCCCATGCCGAGCGTCTTCAGAAGAGTCCGGAGCTGCTCCTGCTCCTCTCCGTCGAGCTGACCCGCCACCGCGGCAACGTACTCGGCATGACCAGGGAAGACCTCGATAATTCTTGCCCGGCCTGCAGCAGTGAGCTTCGCCTCGATGACCCGCCGATCTTCGGGCGAGCGCTCACGGTACACCAACCCCTGTTCCTCGAGCCGATCCATCATGTAGGTCACATTTCCGCCAGTGACTAGCAGTTTATCAGCGAGTTCGCCCAGCGAGAGGGGCCCCAAGTGGTAGAGCGCCTCGAGCACGCCAAACTGCGGCGTGGTGAGATCGTACTCCTGCACTTTCACTGCGATCGCCTTGGCGAACGTCGCATAACAGCGCGCGAGCGCAATCCAGAGCCGGAGAGCCCGCTCTTCGTCGGTGCTCCAATCTCGTTCGGCCGGTGCGTGCTCGCTCGTCAGGGCAGGGGGGTCGCCACGGTTCATCGAGGTCGGATATTGGGACGATTAGATATGAATGGGCCTTCCGAGTGCGGCGAGTGCTCCCTCGGCTACGGCTTCCGACAGAGTCGGGTGTGGGTGCATCGCTGTCTCGAGCTCCTCAACGGTCGACTCGAGGTGACGTCCCACCACGAACTCGGCAATCAGCTCGGTGGCGTGCGGCCCGACGATGTGGGCTCCCAAGATCTCCGAATACTTCTTGTCTCGGACGACCTTTACGAAGCCCTCCGCGTGCCCCCCCGCTACCGCACGCCCGTTGCCGGCCCATGGGAATTTTCCCACAGCGACATCGTACCCCTCAGCCTTGGCCTGCTCCTCCGTGAGCCCCACTGACGCAACCTCCGGATAACAGTACGTGCAGTTGGGCACGTTTCCGTAGTCGACGGTGCCATGACCCTGGCCGGCGATGTGCTCGACGCAGACGACGCCTTCGTGCATCGCCTTATGGGCGAGAAGTTGGTGCCCGGCCACGTCGCCGAGCGCGTAGACGCCCGGAGCGCTGGTTCTGAGTTGCTCGTCGACCACGATGAAGCCGCCCTGGTCGACTTGGACGCCGACGGAGTCGAGGCCGACGTCCTCTGAATTCGGCATGCGCCCAACCGCGGACAGCAGGTAGTCGACCTTGAGCGTCTGGTCTTCACCCTTCTTATCCTTAAACGTGACCGTGACACCGTCGGCAGCGATCTCTGCCTTTTGGAAGAATGAGCTGGTGTGTACGTCCACGCCGCGCTTCTTGTAGGTCCGCTCCATGAACTTGGAGATCTCGGCGTCTTCGAGCGGCAGAATTCGATCGAGCGCCTCGACGACCGTGACCTTGGTGCCGTAGGAGGCGTACACGTCGGCGAATTCCATTCCGATCGCGCCGGCCCCCACGATGAACAGCGACTCGGGCGCCTTCTTCTGCATGAGCGCTCCGGTCGACGACCAGATTCGGTCCTCGTCGATCTTGAGCACAGGCAGGTCCCGCGGACGCGAACCGGTCGCGATGATCACGTGGGCGGCCTCGTACACGGTCTTGGACCCGTCCTCCGCCTCGACCTCGACCTTTCCGGCGCCTTTCAGGCGGCCATGGCCAGGCAGATGCGTGACGTTGTTCTTTTTGAAAAGATGGCCGATGCCCTTCGCCATCTGCTGCGCGACACTACGGCTCCGCTCCTGCGCGGGGCCGAGGTCGAAGGTGATGTCCTTGGCCAGGATGCCGTGCTTCTCCGCATCCTTCATCTCATTCACCAGGGCCGCGCTGGCGAGCATCGCCTTGGTCGGAATACATCCGATATTCAGGCAGACGCCGCCTAGCTCGGCCGCCTCGACGCAGGCAGCGTTCATACCGAGTTGAGCGGCCCGAATCGCAGCTACATAGCCGCCCGGGCCACTCCCGATGACGATGAGGTCGAAGGGTCCGCTGTTGTCGCCGGCCACGTGGTGCCTCTCTGTATGAAAAGGGCCTGAAGTGGGCCCTGACGGGCGGAAATCGTGGGGATAACGAAGGTAGAACAGCCGGGTAGGGGGGTAAAGGCGAGCTAGCAACCCAGTGAGCTGCCCAGCGACCGACCTGGTGAAGGCAGCCGCCGCTGAGGTCGTAATTCAATACGGCGTCGGGAGTGAAGCTTCGCCCTCGCCCGGGGCGTGGACCTAAGATCGGCTCGACTTCAGAACTACCGGGGACCCTCTGGTGGGAGATGCATAATGTGGCAACTAGTGATCATCGGCGTGGTCGTCATCGCAGCCGTCATGTCGTACAACTCGCTCGTGCGACTCCGGGAATCGGGGGACGCGGCCTGGGCGGACATCGACGTGCAGCTGAAGCGGCGATACGACTTGATCCCCAACATCGTGGAGACCGTAAAGGGCTACGTGAGCCACGAGAGGGAGACCCTGGAGAGCGTTGCCGCTGCCCGGTCCGGTGCAATACGAGACGCCACAAGGCTTCGCATACCATCTGTGGTTGGACGAGGTATCCGTCACCGGCCCCAGCGGTGAACCCTACGAGTATTGGGACTCGTGGGAGCGGCACTACCGCAAGCTGAAGATCCGGGTGCCCGGAGCCAGTGACGCGGTCAGAACCGTAATCATCAAGTATCGCGTCCCGAACGGCCTCAAATTCTGGGAAGAGTACGAGGAACTCTATTGGAACGTCACGGGCGACGAGTGGGAAATGCCCACCAACAGGGCGACCGCGACTGTCCTATTACCGGAGGGCGTCCGTGGCCTGTGAACAGCCTCCTGGACCGGGGGGTACGGCGCATCGGAAGACGCCGCAAGGGTTACAGAAATAGAAGGCGGATTCTATTTTGAGTCGGCGAGACCCTTGACTTTCCGCGAGGGACTTAGGGTGCGCGGGTGCTCGAGCGGTTGCTTGGTTTCGAAGAGTTTCTCGAGCGTGTGGAGTCGGACCGTTTCGAGCGCATGGTGAAGACCCCCGAGATGTTCAAGAAATTCTTGCCCTACGCGATGGCCTTCGGGGTCGAGAAGAAGTGGGCCGCCGCGTTCGAGGACCTCTATACCGAGCCTCCGGATTGGTACGCCGGTATCTGGCACGGTCACTTCCGCCCGCTCTACCTCGTGAACAGCATGAGTTCGATGTCCTCGGCAGCGGCCACCACGATGAGTAGCGGCCCGTGCTCGAGCGGCGGATCCGGCTTCAGAGGCGGCGGTGGCTTCAGAGGCGGCGGATTCGGCGGAGGTGGCGGCGGGGGTTGGTAGCAGCGGCCGTCACCCGCCGAGTACGGCCAGCCTAGTTCCCCAAGATCGGCTGCAGGACTTCGAGCCGGCCGTCCACATCCGGGTTCGGCGTCAATCCGAGCACATGGGCGAGCAGGGGATAGATGTGAATCGACTCGAAGACGTCGATGGTTTGCCCACCAGCGATGCCCGGACCCTGGGCCAGAAAGATCGAGCCCATGCCCACGAAAGCATTGTCCCATCCGTGGTTGAAGCTATCGTTGTCGGGCACACGGTCAGGAGCCACGATGGTCCTGCCTTCGGCCGCCACGATCACGATGTCGCCCGCGCGCGGATCCGCGCTGTAGTGAAGCCGCTCCGGCACGTCCGCCCGCAGATAGACCCCGTTCTCGGGCATCGTCGCGGCAATCGAGTCACGCACCGCGGCGGCGCGTTCCGCGCCACCCTGATCGACATACAGGCTCGCATAGGGACCCGATGCGCCCAGCCGAACTCCCTGATATTGAGCGATGTCGAGCACATCGGCACCGTCCGCTGGTTCGCTCATCATGCCATGGTCCGAGACCAGAACTACGAAGACGTCGTCGCCATGGGGCAGAGCCGCGATGCCATCGAGTAGGCGACCCAGATTCTGGTCAACGGTCGTGACTGCGTCTCCTACGCCCGCGCTACCCGGGCCGAAATTATGACCTGCGTTGTCGACATCTTCGAAGTACAGGGTGATCATGTGCGGCCGATTCTCGAGCGGCATGCCGAGCCACGTGAGTACCTGATCGACACGCGCGTCGTTAGGAATCGAGGCATCGAAGCGATTCCAATACGTAGGTTGGACACCTTTCACGGGCGCCTCCGAACCGACGAAAAAGAAGGAAGCCGCGATCATGCCCTGCAGCTCCGCGGTGACCCAGATCGGCTCACCCCGGTAGAAGCTGCCCTCCTCGACGGCCGCTCGATTCCCGATGGTGTACCAAGCCTGTAGATCCTCGGCCCAGAACGTGTTGCCCACCAGTCCGTGGTTCTCCGCGTACATCCCCGTAGCGATCGTGTAGTGCGAGGGGAACGTCTTCGTTGGGAACACGGGGGTCATGCGCTCGGCACGTACCCCGGCCGCTGCGACCCGATCGAAATTCGGCGTCGCGTAGAGGTCCTGGTAATCCCACCGGAACGCATCGAACGATACCAGCACCACGTACGGTGCGGCGTTGTGTGCCTCGGCATTTTTAGGGGTCGTGTCGGTCTCGACCGGCGGGTCACTCGTGATCGCCGGGCTACCGCCACCACACCCCGCGAGCGTGATCGCAAGGGAACTGAAGATCGCCAGGAGTCGGGAGCGGTACATATCGGTTACGGTGGGAGTCGGCCAACGACGCGTAGAATAGCGACCCTGTGGCCTTCATAGGAGTACCGCTTCTGCTGCTCAGTGTAGCGGGGCTGGCGGTCTACCTACCGGCCCGGCGCGCCGCATCCGCCGAACCGATGCGGGCGCTGAAGGCCGACTAGCACATTGCAAACGCGTCAGTCGGTGATGCTCGGCATGCGCGCGTACCGCTTGAACCACTCGCGTAGGAAGAGCTGAGTACGAAGAAAATTCGACGGGGTACGCGAGGTGCCATGCCACTCGTTCTTGAAACGGATCATGGCACTCTCGACCCCCACCACCTTGAGAGCCGCGTAAAATTCCTCGGTCTGCGGCATTGGGGTGCGCAAGTCGTTCTCGCCGGTCATGAGCATGGTGGGCGTGGTAACGTTGCCGACATACATCAGAGACGAACGGCGCAGATGCTCACTCGGATCCTCCCATGGGAAGGTCTCGAAGTTGTTGTACCAACCGATGCCATCGGTCGTCCCCACGAAGGACAGCCAATTGGTCACTGGGCAGTTTGCGGAAGCAGCCGCGAAGCGATCGGTGTGCCCAACGATCCAGGACGTAAGCACGCCCCCACCCGAGCAGCCGTAGACGAAGAGGTTCTGATCGTCGACGTAGCCGCGCGCGATCACTTCATCGACCCCGTTCATGAGGTCATCGAAGTCCTTGCCCGGGTACGCATTCTTGATCTCGTTCGCGAAGGCGCTGCCATAACCCGTGCTGCCGCGCGGATTCGTATATAGGACCACGTAGCCGTTCGCGGCATGATCCTGCCAGCCGAAGTTGAACCCCGTGGTGTACATCGAGTGGGGTCCGCCGTGGATGGTCAGGATCATCGGGTACTTCTTGGAAGCATCGAAGTCCGGGGGCTTCATGATCCAGCCCTGGATGTCGAGGTCGTCGGTCGATTTATACCAGAACTCCTCGAGCTCGCCGAAAGTGACACCCGCGAAAATGTCGTCGTTCACGTGGGTGAGCTGAGTAACCACAGCGGGCTGGTTCAGGTCGAAGGTCACCACGTCGCCGGGAGCGTGGGGGCTGGTGCGCGTGCCCACCGCGATGCCGCCGTCGGTGAACGAAGTGGTCACGAGCAAGTGCTCCCCCTCGGTCACCTGCCGCACCTCACCATCGAGGCTCAGGAAATGCAGGTTTCTCGCGCCAGCCTGGTTGGTGGTGATGTAGAGACCAGATCCGTCGGGGGCCCATCGCATCCCGCCCGTGATCTGCCGATCGAAGTCACCCGAGATCAGACGTTGATTGGAACCGTCCCGGTTCATCAGATAGACGCCGAGGTTGCGGTAAGTGTCGCTGTGCTGGTCCACGCCCCGGTACGCAATCAGGTCGCCGTTCGGGGAGGGCTCAGCACCGGTGTCGGTACCCGCGCGTCGCGTGAGTTGGGTGATGGTCTCTGACTGGACATTGACCGAATAGATCTCGGACTCTCGATATGAGAACTCCGCGTCCTCCGTCCTCAAAGACGAGAAGAGGAGCTCAACACCATCCGCGGTCCATTTTCCAGCTGAGTGATTCCACTCGCCGTCCGTGAGCTGACGAGGCGTACCGCCCTCCGCGGGAACCACGAAAATGTGACGCCATCCATCGTCCACAAACCCTACCCGGTCCTGCCGGTAGTCAGCGCGCGTGACGACTTTCGGCGCGGCTGTCCAGTTCGCTCCCTCGGGTCGCCCAGGAGGGTTCACGGTCCAAGCCGGAGCGGCCTCGACGTTCATCGTGAACGAGATCGTGTTGCCGTCGGGAGCCCAAGCGACGTTCGAGGGGCTCTTCTCGAGACGCGTGATCTGAGTCGTCGCCCCTTCGTCGTCCATCCACCGGACGAAGATCTGCGAGTCGTCGGACTCATCGCTCGCGGTGAACGCGATTCTGGAGCCATCAGGCGACCAGATGGGGCCGGACCCATCCACCAGGAAATGATTCCTGGTACCGTCTGCATTCATGATCCAGATCGACGACTTGCGGCGGTCATTCATCTTGTCGATCCACCCGCGCGCGTAGACGATTCGCTGGCCGTCGGGGGCTATTCGCGGGTTCGAGACGGTCTCCTGGTCGAGGTACATCTCCAGCGAGACCTTCTTGATGCCGGAGTCGTCCGACTGGGCGAGGGCCAAAGACGGTGTGGCCATGGCGACCACAGCCACGCCCCATGCGGCTCGACGGAGTAGTGTGCGCTCGAACATGTGATGACCTCGTGCTGCGAATGAAACATCCCGCTGACGGCGAACCTGGAAACTACGGTGCACTCCCCCTGATTCGCGAGCCGGACCCGCGCGGCCTCTCGAGACGCCGGTCCGTCCATTCACCGAGCTCAGGCCACCGCTCACCGGTCGCATTGGCCAGTTCCAGCTTGGTCACCTTTCGAATGGCGCCGCGTACCATGATGTAGCTCTCAGGCAGTACCAGGGTCGGTGAACCAGAACAGGAGCAACATGATGGTCAGGAAGGCTGTGTGGAGTTTGGTGGCGTTGGCCGTGATGCTCGCGTTGCCCGCGACGACGTCGGCGCAGGTGAAGTCGTGGCACGAAGTACAGGTGGGTGACATCGAAACCATGAAGGACAAGTGGGTCGGTCTAGCGGGTGCGTTCGACGAATCCGACTACGACTGGCGGCCCATGGAGGGAGTACGCTCGGTGCGTGAGGTCCTGGGCGTAGCCATCACAGAGGCCAACCTGTTTCCCGGCGCCTGGGGCTCCGCGCCCGGACCGGGAGCCGCGGCAGGGTTTGGCGCTGAGCGCACCAGAGCCGCAGCACTCTCCCAGTCCGACATGATGGCCGCGCTCGAGGCCTCCTTCGACTACATGGCCGGCGTGGTGCGGGACATGGACAGCGAGAGACGTATGGCCGACGCGCGCTACTTCGACGGAAGTCAGATGGAGACCCACGCGCACATCGCCATGGCGCTTGGTGACATGCATGAGCATCTAGGACAGCTCATCGCGTACGCGCGTACGAATCACGTGGTGCCGCCATGGAGTGCCGGCAACTGAGCTGATTGGGAAGATTCGACGTGGATTTGAAGGAGGCCCCGACCGGTTCGCCGGTCGGGGCCTCTCTGTCAGCACGCGGCCCCTTAGCAAGGGGACCGTGGGGCGCAGGCATAGGACGATTCAGGAACCGGCGTCCGGCGCGGGCTCCATCAAGTCGAGTCTGCCAAAGCCCATGACGGATACCGCCACCGCCTGACGTTCGACCGATCCCCGCCGCAACGTGACCCCTTGAACGGACCCTCCGTTCCTTCGCGGCACTCGGCGGTCCAACCAGCCTCCTCGTGAAACGAGACGATGTCGGCCAGCCCGGTATCCAGGTAGTCCGGTGGGCCTGCCGAGAGAGAGCCGCCGAACAGTTGTTTGCTCCAATCGGTGACGGACTCGGCCAAGTTGCCGAGACTGTCGCGCATCAGTTGCTTCATCTCCTCCTTCGTCTTGCCCTGCATCTGCTCGACCAGAGTCCGCAACTCCTCCGGCATAGCTGAGAAGTCGACCTTGGCCATCCATTCCTTGAATTCGGTCTTCTGAGCCTCGGTACGGCGAGTCGACCAAATCACCTTCAGGCCGCCGTCTTTGTCCCACGCGACGACGGAGCCGAACTCTTGCAGGAAGGGCACATCCTCAGGGTAGAACTGAGGCCGTTGTTCTCCTGGCCCCAGCGTGAACATCGTGCACACCTCGGAGCCTTCGTGCGACACGCGGATGATGCGGGCGGGTCCATTGGCAGACGCCTCCAGCGAAGCGAGGTGGCCCCGGATTCCTTCCAATGACCACACGTCGACAGGCACGTTTTTCGCTTCCTCGAGAAGCAGATCTCGGGCGGTTCAGTGCGTCATGGGGCTACCTCGCTGATCCGGTGGGAGCGCGTCCGTGCGCGAGGGCTACAACAGGATCGCTGTCGGCTCCTCGAGCATGCCCTGTAGGGTCTGCAGGAAGCGCGCGCCCTGCGCCCCGTCGATCACACGGTGGTCGCAACTCATGGTGATGCGCATGCGTGGCCGCACGGTGACCTCGCCGTCGACCACGACCGGGGTCTCTACGATGCCGCCAACCGCCAGGATACCCGATTCGGGCGGGTTGATGATCGCCGTGAATTCGTGGATGCCCAGCATGCCGAGGTTGGACACGGTGAACGTCGAGCCTGTGTACTCGTCGGGCATGAGCTTCTTCTCCCGAGCCCGGCCCGCGAGCTCGCGTACTTCGGCGCTGATCTGCGCGATGCCCTTGGCGTGGGCATTCTTGATGACCGGCGTGATGAGGCCGTCCTCGATCGCGACCGCGACCCCGAGATGCACGGCATTGAATCGGCGCACGAAGCCATCGTGCCACTGGGCGTTGCAGTTCGGGTGCTGACGCAGCGCCGCGGCGATCGCCTTCAGCAGGATGTCGTTGATTGAGACCCTCATGCCGTCCTTCTCGAGCATCGCGTTGATGCTCTTTCTCGCCTCGATCACGCGGGCCATGTCCACGTCGACGGTGAGGTAGAAGGTCGGTACGGGACCGATCGAGGTGACGAGCCGCTTCGCGATCGCCTTGCGCATCTGCGACGTGGGGATGTCCTCGTACTCGGCGCCATCGCTCGCCCACGTGGCGGGTGTGTCGACGGGGGCCGCAACTCCCGAGGCCTTCGCCGCCTCCACGTCTCGCTTGACCACTCGTCCGCCAGGACCCGAACCTGGGACGCGCGCAATGTCGACGCCCATCTCTTCCGCGAGCCGACGGGCCAGCGGAGACGCCTTCACACGGCCCCCGTTCGCGGCAGATGCCGGCAGCGTGGCGGCGGCCGTTGTCGCGGGAGCTGATGTGGCCGGGGCTGACACCGCCGGAGCCTCAGGAGCCGGTAGAGTCTGAGCAGCTGGCATTGGGGCCACTTCTGCAGGCGCCTCAGGCGGAGCCGTGGGCGCTGCTGTTGCCCCACCGCCACTCACACCCGCGATGCCCGAAATGTCCTCGTCGGCCCCAGCGATCACCCCGATGACCGAGCCGACCTCCGCGGTCCCCCCGGCAGTGAGGAATATCTTGCGAAGCACTCCTTCACCGCGCGCGACGAGCTCCATCGTGGCCTTGTCGGTCTCGATCTCGGCGAGGATGTCCCCGTTTGCGATGTCGTCGCCCTCAGCCTTGAGCCACTGAACCAGCTGCCCCTCTTCCATCGTGGGCGACAACGCTTCCATATGGACCTTGGTCGCCATGTCTATCGCCGTCCTCGGCCCCGGAGGCCTCGTCGGAACCAGGTCATCGGTAGAGCACGTTCCTGCACGCCTCGACAACCCGGTCGGCGGAAGGCTTTGCAAGGATCTCGAGGCTCTTGGCGTACGGCATCGGGACGTCTGCTTGCGTCACGCGTAGGATCGGTGCGTCGAGGTAGTCGAACGCTTCCTCTTGGATCATCGCAACAATCTGTGCACCGGTGCCCGCGTAGGGCCACCCTTCTTCCAGATAGACAACCCGGTTGGTCTTCTTGACCGTCTCCAGGATTGCGTCCATGTCCAGAGGGCGAATGGTACGCAGGTCGAGCACGTCGGCGCTGATGTTGTCCTTGTCGAGCTTGGAGGCTGCCTGAAGCGCGACGTGGACCATCTTGCCGTGCGTGATGATGGAGACGTCCGAGCCCTCGTTCTTCAAGTCGGCCACCCCGAGCGGAATGACGTAGTCGTCATCCTCGGGAACCTCACCTTTGACGTTGTAGAGCAGCTCACCCTCCATGAACGCGACCGGATCGTTGTCGCGGATCGAGGCCTTTAGCAGCCCCTTCGCATCGGCCGGCGTTGCCGGCGTGACGACCTTGCAGCCAGGTGCGTGCGAGTAGTAGGTCTCGCACGCTTGCGAGTGTTGGGCCGAGAGCTGCAGCGCAGCGCCCGTCGGTCCGCGGAAGACGATCGGCATCGGAAACTGGCCGTCAGACATGTAGTACATCTTGGTCGCGTTGTTGATGACCTGATCGATCGCCAGGAACGCGAAATTGAACGTCATGAACTCCACGACCGGACGCAGCCCGGCCATGGAAGCGCCCACACAAAGTCCGGTGAATCCCAACTCGCTGATCGGTGAATCGACAACGCGCTTGTCGCCAAACTCCTCGAGCAGACCCTTGGACACTTTGTAGGCCCCGTCGTATTCCGCGACTTCCTCACCCATGAGGAACACGTCGGGATCGCGCTGTATCTCCTCGCGTAGCGCCTCGTTGAGCGCCTCCCGGTAGGTCATAACGGCCATTACGAACGACCTCTAGCGTGGAGCACGGTCATCGGTCCCTACCGTCGAAAAAGAGACGCCCGTGCTCATTGATCTCGGCCCAGACATGCTCATAGAGCGTCGAGGGATCGGGTACGGGCGAAGCCTCTGCGAAGTCGGCGGCGTCCTGCGCGATTTGGCGCGCTTCGTCGTCCATCTCCTGCAAGCCGGCCTGATCGAGGTGGCCGCCGGCAAGGAGCTTGTCCCGTAGGACGGCGATCGGGTCGTCTTCCGCTTTGCGACGCTCGACCTCTTCGGTCGGGCGGTAGGTGCCGGAGACGGGATCGGACATCGAATGACCACGGAACCGGTAGGTCTGCAGGTCCACGAAGCGAGGACCGCCTCCGCCCCGCACCTCCGCGATCAGCTCGCGGAAGTGCGCGTACGTGGCGAGCACGTCTTGACCGTCCACAACGCTTGCCGGGACGCCGTGGGGAACCGGCTTGGCGGACATGTCTGTCTTGGAGACTCGGCTGAACGCAGTGCCCATCCCGTACTCGTTGTTCTCGACCACGTAAATCACCGGCAACTCCCAAACGGCCGCCATGTTCAGCGACTCGTGGAAGCTACCTTGGTTCACGGCAGCGTCGCCCATGTATACGATCGCGACCGTGTCCTCTTCGGCATACCGAATCTTCCACGCAATGCCGGTCGCGAGCGGCACTTGGCCGCCGACGATGCCGTGGCCGCCCATGAACCGGCACGACTTGTCGTAGACATGCATCGACCCGCCCCTGCCGCCGGACGCCCCGCCCACACGACCGAACAGCTCGGCCATCACTGCGTTCGGATGCACACCCTTGGCAATCGCCTGTGTGTGGTCGCGGTAGGCAGTGACGACATAGTCGTCTTCGCGCAGCGGCTTGATGCTGCCCGCACAAGCGCCTTCCTGCCCGATGTGCACATGACAGAAACCGCCGATCCTGCCGATCGCGTAAGCCTCTTCAGCCTTCTCCTCGAAGCGCCGATAGAGCAGCATGTCCCGCAGGAGGTCGAGCGCCAGCTCAGGACTCACGCCATATCGGTCCAACACGTCCCCCTTCTTCCCGCGCTTCTTCTTGGTCCTGGTTTCCGCCATCTCAGGAACCGGCGATTGGGCGGGCGAGTGGACCGACCAGTGGAGGGCCAGGACGGCCGAGCTCGAGTTGAACCAGGTCCAGGCGCATTTCCGCGGGCGCCGGGATGTCCGATTCCATCACCGACTGGATCTTGCCTGGTCCTCCAGCCACCACGTCACGCGCCTGCTCCTTGGCGTGGTAGCTCGAGCGCACGAGCGGCCCCGACTCTACGTGCTTGAATCCGAACTCTTCTTCACCGATGCGCTTGTAGATCGCAAACTCCTCGGGCGTTACCCAACGGGCTACAGGGATGTGCATGGCAGAAGGGCGCAGATACTGTCCGAGCGTGAGCACGTCGACAGCCGCCTCTCTCAAGTCGGCCATGGCCTGCTTCACCTCGTCGTGCTCTTCGCCCATGCCCAAAATCATGCCTGTTTTGGTAATCATGCTCGGGCCGAGCCGCTTCACCGCCCCGAGGTAGGAGATCGAACGCCAATAGCGACCGCCCGGTCTCACGTCGGGGTGCAGGCGCTCGACGGTCTCGAGATTGTGTCCCAAGATCGCTGGCTGCGCATCTACGACCGTTTGCAGCGCGTCCTCGTCGCCCTTGAAGTCCGGGATGAGCACCTCCACCGAGCAGCCGGGGACCGCCGCTTGAATCGCACGGATCGTTTCGGCATAGATCTCTGCTCCGCCGTCGGGCAACTCGTCGCGATTGACGCTCGTGATCACCACATGCTCCAGCGCCATGCCTGCGACGGTTTGCGCTACGCGGCGCGGTTCGTCGGTATCGAGTTGCGTGGGCAGACCGTGGGCGACACCGCAGTACTTGCACGCCCGCGTGCATACGTCGCCGAGGATCATGAACGTCGCTGTGCCGGCCTCCCAGCACTCGCCGATGTTCGGACAACTCGCCTCTTCACAAACCGTGTGCAGGCCCTCGGACCGCATCTTCTTCTGCAACCGCAAATAGTTGGGTCCTCCCGGCGAGCGCACCTTCAACCAACTCGGCTTCCGCGACCTGATATCGATCGTCTCGAGGCCCTCGTGGGCCCGGATCTTGGAGGTACCCTTCGGCTTTACGAGCCCGGTGTCCTTGCCGGTGGGCGCGTAGCCGTATGGTATCTCCGTCGCGGTCTTGCTCACTCCGTCCTCCAGCCCGCGTTGTCGGTGTCGGCGAAGCACAGCCGGTTGGCGACATGGCGGCACTAACATGGCGGCACTAGACGAAAAGGTCCCCGCAGGTCCGAGAGCCCCACACATGTTGCAGCCGCGGGACCTCCGTCGGGAAGCCAAAAAAGGTAGCTGGGAGAGGGGTTTCCTTACAAGGCGGCGGACCCCATTCTGCTAATCCCGCCCGCGCAACAGCAATGATGGCGCGACACTTGCCGTTTCTTCCGTGGAGACCCACAACACGTCGGAGGTCCGTTGAGACAACAACATCGAGGCGCCGCGTGGTGCAAGCTCGTCGGGTTGACGACGGTCGCGGTGCTAACTGCTTTCGCCGACCCCGGCGGGGCGCTCGGGCAGTCCGAACGGGGTTCCGTGGCCGGTTACGACTTCAAGGTCAATGTTCGTGAGCGTTTGATCCCCCCACGCCGACCTCCCGAGCTCGTGCGAGTCTCGGAGTCGTTGAGTTGGCTGCACGTAGACGGCGATCGACCAGGAGGCGATGGCGTGACGCGGGTCTTGGACATCAGCTTCGGCCGTGCGGAGGGCAGGCGCGGAGCAACCCTCAGCCTCGCCGCCTCGGGCGCGGTGTTGGAGGCGAGCGGCCGTATCACCATCAACGCTCGGCCCTCCTACCTCTACCTCCAGCCACAGTGCGTGGCCGTCTGGAGGTGGGCGCCACTTGGGTGGACACGCTCGCTTTGGCCGCAGAACACGAGGCTTCCTCCAGAGTTGGCGGGGCGTAGGAACCACCACCGTGTTGGGCGACACGCTCGTTGACGGTAGGACCTTGTGGATTCTCGCCGACCGCACCGAGGTCGACGCCGGAGAGCGGTTCCTCACCGTTGAGCGTACGCTCGATGACCTAGCGGTTCATGAACGTTCGCTCATGGGCGTGCAGCACGGGACCTATCTGTATGACCCCACGCTGGGCCTGTACCTCCAGCGACACGACACGACGGAGCTGCGCGGGCCGCACTTGGTAACCCCCGGTCCATTCGTCTTGGTCGGGGCAGACTACTCGACCAGGTATGAGAGTCCGGGCGGCTACGCGGGCGGCCAGACCTGGTATCTGCTCGAGACGCCGGAGGGTTGGCGGGTCGTCGCGACCGGCGGATGGATCACCTGACGCGGACCACCCTCACCTAGGCTCGCTCCAATCCGGCGGCAGCGTGCCGTCCCGCATCGACTTGCGCAGCTCGAAACGATGCACGATGTGGTCGCGCGCCTGCTCGGGACTGTCGGTGACGAGCATGAGGTCGAGGTCGCTCGAGGCGATCTTTCCCTCGACCGCCATTGTGGCGCGCATCCATTCCATCAGCCCACTCCAGTACTCGGAGCCAAAGAGCACGACCGGGAAGTTGCGCACCTTGTGCGTCTGGATGAGCGTGAGCGCTTCGAAGAGCTCGTCCATGGTGCCGAAGCCGCCGGGGAAAATCACGAACGCTTCCGCGTACTTCACGAACATGATCTTGCGCACGAAGAAGTACCGGAAGTCGATGGAGACATCGATGTAGTCGTTGGTATACTGCTCGAAGGGCAGCTCGATGTTGCAGCCGACAGATCGCGCGCCGGCCTCTTTGGCACCCTTGTTCGCGGCTTCCATCATGCCCGGTCCACCGCCGGTGATGATGCCGAACCCTGCCTCGCCCAGCAGCCGCGCGGTTTCGGTGCAGCGTTGGTACATCGGATCGTCGCTTTCCGTGCGAGCCGAACCGAAGATCGAGACCGCGCTTCCGATTTCGCTCATGCCCTCGAATCCTTCGACGAACTCGCCCATGATGCGGAATATCCTCCACGCATCTCGCCCGATCGTCTGCAACTCCTCCACGCTTTCCAGAAGGCGCTCGTCTTCCGTCTGACGGTCGTGCGCGTACGGCTGAGGCTCGGGGCTCGGATCGCTACTCTCGCTCATGGAGTGCTCCCGGTGGTGGTGGCAGCCCGTGGGCCACGGGGGTGGTCGGCGGCCCAGCGGCCGGTTTGCAGTAGCGCGTCACGGTGCTCGTACACCGGATCCCACCCAAGCTCAGCGCGCACGCGCGACGAAGGATACGGATTGTCTACGAGCGTGAGCCGCGCCACGCGCGAAATCGGGAGGTGCCTCGCGCCCGGAGTCGATACACCCAAGCGATCTAGCAAACGCGCACAAACATTCACGAGTCGAGCAGGAATCGATACGAAGCGCACGCGCTCGCCGAGACCACGAGCCAGGAATTTCAATAAATCGCACTGCCTGAGCGGGCGGTCGAGGCCCAGATCATAGGTGGTCCCGCCTCGGGCCGCCTCCAACACGCGAATCAGCACTCCGGCCAGATTGCCTGCATATACCACGGGGACGGTGTTCGTGCCTGATCCCAGCAGCGGAACGATGGGCATGCGCAGGATCTTCTGTAGTGCCGGGACCATCAGCCGGTCTCGTTCACCGTAGATCGCACTCGGCCGAACGATCGAAACAGGGAGATTCTTGATGCGTTCGATGCCTCGCGCTACCTCCTCCGCTTCTCGCTTCGAGCGGGCGTAGAGGTCGCTCGCAGGGATGATCGAGTCGATGGGGGTGTCCTCATCTACCGGCGCTTCAGCCGGGCCATAGACAGCAACCGACGAAACGTGCAGCGCGTGCCCCACGCCCGCTTGAACCGAGGCAGTAAGTACGTTGCGCGTCCCGTCTACGTTGACCGCCCGCACCTCGGGCCAGGTGCCGTCGGCATAGACGAGTGCTGCGCCGTGCACGACATGGGTACAGCCTTCCATACCGGGAGCCAGCGTGTTGGCTTCGTCACAGACGTCACCCTCGACCAACTCACACTCGACCTCCTCGAGAGCGAGCGTGTTCGCGGCCGCGCGATGCAGCGCGACCACCTCGTGCCCCTGAGCCCTCAGCTCCGACGCCAGGTGGGACCCCAACAGCCCCGTCCCCCCAGTCAAGTAGACGCGCATGGGGTTTACGAGCCCTTGGCGGCCTCAGCGGGCAGCCAGGAACGCCTCCGCGACGTTGAGCAGGTTGTCGGTAGTGCTTGGGTGCTCGAGATATTCTGCCAGCTGGCGCGCCATCTGCGGTGTGTACACGTCGACGATATGACGGTAGTAGCTCGCGGCCTCGGCGTCCCGTCCGAGCTCGGCGCTGGCCTCCGCCGCAGCTTGGAGGCCGAGCAAGTGGTCTGGATCCGCTTCGAGGATCTGTTGCGCGGTCGCGAGCGCGTCATCGAGTGCGCCGGCGGTGCGTAGCAGCATCGAGAGATGGAAGAGCCCGTCCGCGTTGAGCGGTCGCGCACGCTCATAGGCACCCACCGCCATCGGCATGAACTGTTGCGCCTGCAACGAGTCACCGTTTTCTACCGCGCTCATCACACGATTGAACAAGCGGTTCGCCGCTTCAATCGGCGTCATCGAACTGAGGTCGGGAAGAGTACCTGCGCCCGTGGGTGGAGCCGGCTGTGCCGGATCGGGCTGCGACGGTCCTCCGCGGGCCAGCTGGGTGGTGCCAACCACGATGATGAGGCCGAACATAGCGATCCCCGCTATCCACCACGGCAGGTTCTGACGACCAACGGTTTCGGCGGCGGCAGCTCGATGGCCACCGCCACCCCCACCCCCCCGTCCGGCTTTGTCGCCGCACTGGTTACAGAACTTCGCGTTCGGCGCGATCTTGGCACCGCACTGATTACAGAAGCGCCCACCAAGCTTTGCGCCGCAATGTTGGCAAAAATTGCCCGTCGCCGCCTTTCCGCATTCCGGGCAAAACGGCTTTCCGCCGCTGCGTTTGCTCATTTGCGTATCGCGTTGAAGAGAAGCGGCCAGGTGGCTACGGTCTGTGCGCGGTAGTTGGGCTGGAACCCGAAGAGCACGAGTGAACCGTCGCCGATGTCCACCTCGAGGATCGCCGGCTTGCCCGCAATGTGCTCACCGCCGAGCACCCAACCAGAGAGCAGCGGGTCGCCTGAGCCGTAGCGGGCCGCAACGCGTACACGGGAGTCGTTCACTTCGTAGGCCATGCTGCTGCGCCAATACCAAGAAGACACTTCACTGCGCATGCCTTGGTTGATCTGCGAGGACGTGTCGAGCTCGAGACGCAGGATGGAGCCTGGAATGTAGAAGTCGGTGTTAGACAGTCCCTCTGTCGATTTCGAGATGTCGAGATCGAAGAGATCCGCCACGAATTCGGTCGCGGCCTCGATCGCGATGACCCGTCCGCCGTTCTCGACGAAAGCCTTCACGGCAGCGATCCCCTGATGAGCAAGACCACCCGTGTACCGTTCGGGCAGTTCTCCCTGGTCGTACCCCTCGCGGATGGACTGCGCGTCCTGCGCCTGGAAGAGCAGTACGTCGTAGCCGCTCAGCGCCCCTCCGCGAATGTCCGCGTCATGCAGTGTGTCGTAGGGCATCTCGTATTCATCGAAGACCCAACGCTGCCACCCCTCGGGCATCGGCTCCTGCCACGACTTGTACATGGCGATGCGCGGTGCCTCAGAGCCAACCAGGTGATCCGGCAACCGGAAGTCGAAGTCCGGCGCCTCGATCGGTGCGGAGAGCCCAACGCCTAAATGCCCATCGATCGCCACGGCCTCGAAGTCGAAGAGGTAGCCGAACGTGTGCGCGGTCACGTCGTAGGGACGCTGTGGTGGGCCACCGGGATACTCGCGTAGATCAGGGTAGTTTTGGATCTCGAGCATCGAATTGGCGAAGCCGGCGTACGGCTGATTCATCGGAATCACGTAGCTGCCTGCCGGAAACTGCATTTCTTCGACCGAGAAGCTCGATTCGGCCTGGTGGACCTCGACGTCGGCCATGACGAGCGAACGCAACGCATACTTCACGCCGGTCTGGTTTTCCTGTCCGCTCGCGATGATCCATACATCGGGCCAGTCATCCCACTTGTCGACCGCGCGCTTGTTCACGCCGTAGAAGTTCTCGAGCCAATAGCGACGGTTCTTGGCCGCGTTGGTGAGCAACGCGAGCGCGCCTGACGTCTGGTAATCGACGATATCCGGCAGACCCCAATCGCCACCCGGCCACGGGTTGGGAAAATTCCACGAGCGCTTGCTGGCATCGAAGTTCCGGCCCGGCCCGAGACTCTCCGGCGCGATCGTTGTAGGCGACGCGAGCCGCGCAGACGCCGTTTCGGACAGAATGCGCGCGCCGGCGTGGTAGTGCATGTACGCTCGCGCCGGCGTGAATGCGTCGTACTGCGCGTTCACCACCACACCTTTCTTGCCCTGAGACGTCAGCTCGGCCGCCATATAGGTGCCGAGCTGGCTCACCGCGGTGGTGAGCGCCGGATCGATGTTGGGCTCCCACGGCTCGATGTAGGGTGGGAAGAAGATGCGAGCACCGTTGCTACCCATCTGGTGGATGTCGTGCACGATCTGGGGATGCCACTCGTTCTGAGCGCCCACGGTGTGGATCGTTTCGTTCTGGGTGAATGCATACCAGTCGCGGTTATTGTCGTGACCCGTGTAGAACTGGTAGAGCCAAGGCAAGGGAGCAGCCTCGAATTCGGTGCCCACGTGCTCGTTGTACCAATCGGCGACCCACTGTAGGCCATCGGGGTTGAGTGAAGGGATCTGCAGGAAGATCACGTTGTCGAGGATCTCGAGGATCTTCTCGTCGTTCGAGGACGCCATGATGTGTGCCAGTCGCGCCGCACCCTGACTTCCGCCGACCTCGGTCGCGTGAATGCCATGCGTAATCATCACGACGGTCTTGCCCATGTCGAAGAGGCGCTCGAGCTCGTCGGCTCCGGAGATGGTGCGCGGATCCGCGAGCTTCATCTGGATTTCGTGCAACTCTGCGAGGCGGGCGTGGTTCTCAGGACTTGTGATGGTGAGCATCACGAAGGGCTGGCCGATCTCGGTCGGGCCGAGCGTCTCGATCGCAACCCGGGGGCTCTGAGTCGCCAGAGTCTCATAGTACGCTCTGAGCTGATCCCAGTTGGCGAGCTTCCTGTCCTCACCCATATCGAACCCGAAGTGGTCCCGCGGAGTAGGAACGCCCTGGGCCGCGAGCGCGGGGCCCAGGAACGAGTGGGCCACGAGGGCCAAAATGAGCCGGCGAATCATCAATACTCCTATTGTTCGGCACGCGGCGGCGGACACCTCGCGTGCAGCGGTTCGCGCAGTGTCGGAATACGGTACCGCAGCCCTCCAAGGGCGGCAACGGACCTGGGGAGTTGGCTTGAGGAGCGCCGTCCTATTGCTCGCTTTCAGCTCGCCGATCGGTCCTCCTCCTGCCACCCTGTGGGCGCGGGAGACCCTCCCGCAGGATGCATACCAGGACGCGCAGGTGGAGGCTCTCTTGGCCCGAGCCCGCGCCGCGAGGCTCCGCACGGTCGAAGGAATCGACAGCTACGAGGGAAAACTTCGCCAGCGCATCTACATCGGGCTGACCGCGCTACGCTTCCGCCGCGAACGAGGCCTTTTCGAGCACGAGCGGATCGCGAATATCCGCTGGACCTCCGACGGGAGACGCGTGATCCAGTGGACCGGTGTGCGCACCGCCATCCCCATCGCCGGACTCGACACCGGCCGTCCGGGCGGTGCGGAGCCCATGTTGACCCTCGGGGACACCTCCTTTGTGGGCGTGCGCGCCAACCAGCAGCTCGAGCGGGACATGGCCGATGACCTGCTCGACGAGACCGACATGCCGGGCTTCGACTTCGACCCAGGTGGCGACCGCCTACGCTTTGGGGAGGACAACTGGGCGCTCGATCCGCTCGCGGACACGGCGCTCGCGCACTACCGCTTCTCGTCCGGCGACACGCTGCGCATCGACCTCCCGGCGGACCAACCGGATCTGGTGCTGTACGAAGTGCTGGTCGAGCCCAGGCGTGCCGACTTCAATCTCGTCGCGGGCTCACTCTGGTTCGACTCTGAATCAGCGTCGTTGGTACGGGCGACATACAAACCGGCGCGACCGTACAATTTGGCGATCGACGAGCCGGGCGAGTCCGACGACGTACCTGGTTTTCTCCAGCCGATCGAGGTGGAGATCGATTATATCACCATCGAATACAGCCTCCAGGAGCAGCGCTATTGGCTTCCCAGAAGATTCGCGTTCCAAGGTGAGGCTCGGCTCGGAAGTTTCCTGCGCATTCCCATGACGCTCGAGTGGAATGTCGGCAGCTATCTCGTCAACGAAGCTGCGAGGGATCTGTTCGTCGAAGGAGAACTACCGGATGGATGGCGGCGCCAAGAGAACATGGACGTGGACCAGGACGGCAACGAGAATCCGACCATCGTCATCGTGCCAACGGTGGAGGAACTCCGCCAATCGCCGGACCTCTCCCAGAGGTTTGGCGAACGCTCGCCGCTGACGTTTAGCAGCGGTGAGATCGACCGGCTTCAGGACCGGCTCGAGGGGCTACTGCCCACGTATCAGCGTTTCCGGCCACAGTTCGCATGGGGGCTGCAGCGCGGAATGGTCAGGTACAACCGAGTAGAAGGGCTCAGCGTGGGCACGGCGGTTACCGTGCCTCTCACGCCCAAGTTCGACTTCGACGGCACTGTGCGCCTCGGGGGGGGGGACCGGGATCTCAATGCCACGTCAGCACTGCTCTGGGGCCCGGAGTCGAGCCGGTGGACCACCGAGGCGTACCATCGCCTCGAATCGATGTCGGAATTCGATAATCCGTTCGGTCTGATCAGCTCCGCGGACGCCCTCTTTCTCGGAGGGGGCACGGCACAATTTTACCGGGCGACGGGAGTCTCGCTCGGATACGAAGCGCTCGGAGAACGCGTGCGCTACAGCGTCACAGGGTTCAGTGAGAGACAACGGGGTGTGGCGCTGGAGACGGACTATTTTCTCTTCGACAGATTCATCGACGACACGGTGGATGCCGTGCTCGCCGCCGATGACGTGAATGTCGCCGGCGTGCGGGGGGCGGTGGGCTGGTTCCGCGGCATCGACCCGAACGGCCTCATCCTCACTGGACGGCTCGCCGGGGAGGTAGGTGGCGGGGACCGGTCCTATCGGCGGGTCATGGGCGCGGCATCCCTCAGCCATCCGTTGCCACTCGGTCTCGCCGGGGCGATCGAGCTCGGGGCTGGGTCCACGTGGGGGGACGTCACCCTGCAGCGAGAGTTCTTCCTGGGCGGGTCCCCGAGCCTCAGGGGCTTCGGTACGAACCACGCGCACGGCACCGCATTCTGGAGGGCCCGCGGCGAATTGGCCACGGGACTCGCCGCGGCCCGGATCGGCGTCTTCAGTGACGTGGGCTGGGTTGGGCCTCGCGACGACGTGCGATTCGACGACCCATTGCTGAGCGTCGGCATCGGCACGTCGTTGCTCGACGGCTTGTTCCGCTTCGACGTCGCGCGGGCGGTCCGAGGGGCAACGGGCTGGAAGTTCCACCTGTACCTGGACGGGCTGTTCTAGGCTGGACGCCTATTCCTCCTGCAGCGACATCACCGGATCCACCCGGCTCACCCTGCGTGCTGGCAGATAACACGCAAGAACCACGACAAAAGCGACGAGTAGGGCCACCACCAGGTACGTGAGCGGGTCGGTCGCCTCCACCTCGAAGAGCATGGAGGAGAGCGTGCGACTGCTGAAGAACGCGGCACCGACGCCGAATACCGTGCCCCAGAAGACGAGCCTCAGCCCCCGTGCCAGTACGCCCCTCATGACCTCTGCCCGGCGAGCGCCGAGCGCGAGGCGGATACCCATCTCACGAGTACGCCGTGTGACCGCGAGCGCCATGATGGCGTAGAGCCCGACCATCGCGAGCAGGCACGTGAAGCACGCGAAGCTCACCAGAACGATCATTCGGAAAGGGTCGGTTGCGACAGATTGCGCGACCTGGGCCTGCATGGTCCGCACCTCGTCGACCGGGACGCTCGAGTCCAGGGACCAGACCGTCTCACGGATCATCGAGGCTACCTGCGAAGGATCTGAAGCGGCGCGCACCATCAGGTACTGAAAGCCCCAGGTGATCTGCGACTGCGGCCGGTAATACTCGGGCGCTGGCGCCTCCGACAAGCTCTCTCGCCTAATGTCCACGGCTACGCCTACCACAGTCATCCATGAATCCGGAAAGAACTCAGGATTGAAGGAGTCGGCCGAGCCTCGCAGGCCTCCGGCGTATCGAAGTCGCTTTCCGATCGCATCGCTGCCCTGCCAAAGCTGCTGGGCCATGGTCTTATTGACGATGACCACGGGGGGGGTCGCCGAGGCGATCGGCCGCAGTGAAGTCCTTGCCCTCGAGCAGCGGGATCGAGTTGGTTGCGAAGTAGTCGTCCCGGATGATCACCGTGCCGACCCAAATCGGGTCGTCGGCCTTCTCCTCCAGGCCTTCGGGCACGACCGTCGTGTTGAAGCAGGTCCCGAAAAGCGGAGCGGAGTAGGTGGTGGTGGCGTAGGAAACTCCTGGCAGAGCCCGTGTGCGCGTCAGCAGGGCCTCGTAGAAGGCGTCCAACTCGGCCGCCGTCTGATAGCGCGCCGAGGGCGGCGCGATGGTGGCGACCACGAGCAGACTCGTCTTCACGGGCCTCATCCGATCGCTGGCAACTCGGCGCGTGCGGCCGCGATGTCGGATTCGAGCCGAGCGACCTCCAACGCCAGAACTTACTTCGCGAGCGCCGTCGCTCGGTAGAAACGCCACCTCGAGCTCGCACGCTCCTCCTGTTCGGGCGGGGTTTCGGTCTCCTCGACCAGGCCGTCTCTCGTGAGTCGCTGGAGCGTCTCGCACAAGGTGCCGGCCGCGAGCACGATTCTGCCGGCGGTGCGCTCCTCCACCTGCTGTCGCACTCCGTATCCATGCGTGGCCCGCGCGGCGAGGCTCAGCAGGATGTGAAAATGGACCGGCTTCAAGGGCAAGAAGCTCTCAGCGGTGGCGGACACAGTCCCTCCGATGGGTTGTCGGTATCCGATTATCGGAACACGGTAATAGAATACCGCCCGCGAAAGATCTACGGGGTGATCGCCGGTACTGTTGTCACGGCCACGCCCACTCGTATACCGTTGCACGTTCCCGACACATCGCTGGAGGTAGCAATCGTGCGCCGCGCTTTCGTTTTCTCGTCCCTGCTCATCGCTGCTTGCACCGCAGATTCCGACTCCCGCCGAGGCCTCAACATGGCGGAGGACATGCCGACGCTGGACGGGACCGCGATCGCTCAACACATGAGGACGCTCTCGTCGGATGACTTCCTGGGCCGCGCACCAGGTCAGCCCGGTGGGGACATCGCGGCCGAATACGTCGCACAGCGCTACGAGGAGTACGGTCTGGAGGCACCAGGCGGCTCGTACTTCCAGGCAGTTCCGATGGTAGGAACGACCACCAATACCGCCACTGTGTCGCTGTCCTTTTCTGGGCCGAACTCTACGGTGACCCCACGCTACCTCACTGAATATGTGCTGAACGCGGGTGACCCGGTTGCCGATGGCGCAGGCGGCGATGCAGAGTTGGTCTTCGTGGGATACGGAATCGAAGCGTCCGAGAACCAATGGCACGACTTCTCGGGGGTCGACGTTGCCGGCAAGTACCTCATGATCCTGGTGAACGATCCACCGGCGCCGGCGGCGGAGCCGGATCTGTTCGGAGGCCGCGTGATGACCTACTACGGCCGCTGGACCTACAAATATGAGGAGGCTGCACGCCAAGGCGCACTGGGGGCACTCATCGTTCATGAGACCGAGCCTGCGGGATACCCTTGGAGCGTCGTCCGGGGCGGTTGGTCGGGCGAACAGTTCTCCCTGCCGCCCGACCCCAACGGCCCGACGCCGGCAGGCATGGTCGGATGGATATCGGTCGACGTCGCGCGGGCTACGCTCGCCTCCGCGGGGCTCGACTTCGACGAATTGAAAGCTCGTGCCGCCACGCGTGCCTTCAACGCCGTGGAGACCGGAATCACCGTGTCGGCCACCGTAGAGAGCTCGGTGCGCAGGGTTGAGACGAAGAACGTGGTGGGTCTCATTCGCGGGAGCGAACGACCGGATGAGTGGATCACGGTGAGTTCGCACTACGACCACTTCGGCGTCGGTGAAGCGGTGGATGGCGACTCGATCTACAACGGTGCATACGACAACGCCTCAGGCACCGCGATGCTGCTCAACCTCGCCAGCACGGTCGCGGCGATGCCGCAGCGCCCGGAGCGTTCAATCCTCTTTATTGCGACAGCGGCAGAGGAGCAGGGCCTGCTCGGCGCACAGTGGTATGCGCAGTCTCCGTTGCACCCGCTGAACCAGACCGTGGCCGAGATCAACATCGATGGCGCCAATCTTTGGGGCGAGACGGACGATGTCATCGTGCACGGAGAAGAAAGGAGCGCTTTGGGCGCTTACGTGCGCCCGCGGGCTGCGCAGCTGGGGCTGACCATCATCCCGGACGCCGAACCAGAGAAGGGATTCTTCTTCCGCAGTGATCACTTCCCGTTCGCGAAGGCCGGGGTTCCCTCCCTTTACGTCGAGCACGGGCGACAATACCGCGGGCGCCCCGACGGATGGGGCTCCGACATCAAGAGGGAGTACACCGCGAGCCGATACCACGCACCGTCCGACGAGTACAGCGAGGACTTCGTATTCGACGGCGCCGTGCAGCAGGGCGCGCTGGTGCTCTCGGTTCTACTCGATGTCGCCGGTGATGACAGCTGGCCTGAGTGGAACGACGGTCAGGAGTTCAAGGCTGCCCGGGACGCGATGATGAGCGGCAGGTAGCCGGGCTTCGAGAAGCGCCTACAAACCCGTCGGTTGATCCACAAATTGCCACGGCAGCCCGAATCGCTGCTCGAGGTGCAGGCCGAGCGCCCGCACTCCGAAGGTCTCAGTCGCGTAGTGCCCGCCGAACAGCATCGTGATACCCAACTCCACCGCGTCGAAATGGCTGTGGTGACCGCCTTCCCCTGTAACCAGAGCGTCCAAGCCCGCAGCGATCGCGTCCTGAACGAAAGATGCTCCGCCACCCGTTAGCACGCCCACCCGTTCCACGTGCTCCGGGCCGCCCTCGATGAGGTGGATCGGTGCGTCGAGAACCTCGGACAGTTGCGCGGAGAGACCGGAAGGCGTCGTGGCATCGGCCAAGGTGCCCCACCAACCGATCGGGGTACCGTTGTAGTCACCGAACTGACCCTTCAGCTCCAGGCCAAGGGCCCGGGCGAGCAGCGCGCAGTTCCCGACCTCGGCGTGGCTATCCAACGGGAGGTGGCAGCTGTACAACGCTATACCCCCTTCGATCAGCATGCGTACCTTCCTGAAGTGCCGCCCGGTCAACGGTTCGAGGCCACCCCAGAAGAGGCCGTGGTGCACGATCATCAGGTCCGCGCCTCGCTCCGCGGCCTCGGCGATCGATGCCTCGGTGGCATCCACCGCGACCACCACCTGTTCAATTTCCTGCGGCCCGGCGACCTGGAGCCCATTGAGAGCCGCCACATAGTCGGGATGTTCGGCAACCGCAAGGTATACGTCCAGATACTGGAGGATGGATTCTAGTTTCATGGATGGACCCCGGAACGTACGGAGCGTGCGTGGAAAACGTGTGGAAAAGCGATGGCCGCCTGGATAGTCCGTCGGTTGCCTCTGCTGTCGATCTCAGCTAAAGCGTTATGAGGAGGCCACTTGCGGCACTAGCGCACGCCTGGCGACCTAACTCCGCGTGCCGGCAGCGTACTGGGGAAAAGTCTGTTTATTACTTGATCGGTTAGCCAGCCCGGCCCCGTCCTCGCTAGTGGCCTGCTCGCCCTGGCTGCGGACGTCCCCCATGTGGACCGTCCCATTGAGGATCGCTCCTTCCTCGAGCTGCATGCGGCGCGCCCTGATGTCGCCTTCGATGCGGCAGGTGGCCTGAAGCTCGAGCCGTGACTCGGCTACCAGGGTCCCGATGACGGTCCCCGACACCACGGCGTCCTGCGTGGTAATATCGCCGGAAACCACGCCGTCCTTGCCCACAACCACCGCTTTGCCGGCGAGCACGCTGCCCTCAACGGTTCCTTCGATTCTGATTGTACCGTCGGTCTCGCAATTGCCGACCACCTTCATGCCCGGTCCGATGATCGAAATCACCGACTCCGGGGATCCTCTATTGCCGCTCCGGTCACGTGCCATACTTACCTCTACACCGACTGAGTACTGGGAAGCCAATGTAGCGCCGCGCGCCGGCAATGCTACCGAGAGCCTCTGAACCGCCCTCTGAGGGACGGCGCCTAGGAGGGTTGCTCCACCATGGTCAGTGGGTCGACCGCTTTGTCATTGAGCAGGATCTCGAAGTGCAGGTGCGGGGCCGTAGACCGGCCCGTGGAGCCGCTGAGGCCGATGACTTCTCGTTCGCGCACCTCCTGCCCTAGTGCCACCAGATGCAGCGATGCGTGGGCGTACATGGTCGAATATCCCCCGCCGTGGTCGATCTTGATGAAGCGGCCGTATACTCGATCCTCTCCCAAATCAACCACGGTGCCGCCCCCCGCAGCCCGGATGTACGAGTCCGTAGGCACGGCGATGTCGACACCTGGGTGGTCGTCGTCTCCCGAGGTGCCCTCGATCAGAGCCTGGGTGACAAAGCCCTTTTCGCCCAACGGCCAAACGGACGGTAGTGACGCGCCGCTCGCAGGCAACGTCTCGGCACCACGACCCCGTCGGGAACCGCTGGCGGGGGGAAGCCAAACATCCGACCCAGCGCCTGATCCGGAAGTGCCGAACAGGTCGCGGATGTTTCCATATTGCGCCTCGATCAACTCGAGCTGCCGCGCCAGGGTCTGTACGCGAACGCGATCGCCAGCCACCGCTTGCAGTTGGAACTCGAGGTCAGCTACGCGCGACGCTCGCGCGGCGAGGTACCACCAACTCCCTGCCATGACCGTCAGCGCGAATGCCAACAGGGACGCTCCGGCAGCGAGGACCCTGAGCCACTTGTACGCGATGTGAATGGTGCGACTCCCCGGCCCTCCATCCGGCATCACCATGATGGTGAGCTTCCGATCACGTTTCATGTTCATTCGACGACCTCCGAGACCTCGCGCCGAGTGATCAGCGCGAATACCCGCTCGAAGTCCTCAGCGCCGTGGTACTGAATCTCGATGCTGCCCTTTCCTCCACGCTTCTGTTTGATCAAGACGAGCGTGGCGAGCGAATCTCGCAGCGCTACCTCGAGCTCCCGAACCAACGGGTCCACCACAGTGGCGCGTTTGCTGCGCCCCTTGGAATCTGCACTTCGTGCGCGTTTCTCGACTTCTCGTACCGACCAGCCTCCTTTCACCGCCGCGCGGGCCAGATCCGCCGCCCGAAGCGGATCCACAACCGACAGCAAGGCCCGCGCATGACCCATCGAGAGCGACTCGTCCTCGACCAACTTGCGGATCGAGGGCGGCAGCTTGAGCAGACGCAGCAAGTTCGCGACCGTCGAGCGATCTTTCCCCACCGCGTTGGCGATGTCGCCCTGGCTCATGCCATACTGCTCGCTGAGCGCGGCATAACCCTCCGCCTCTTCGAGTGGGTTGAGCGCCTCACGCTGGAGGTTCTCCACCAGGGCCAGCACCAAAAGGGTCTCGTCTGATGCGTCCCTAACCAGGACCGCGACATCGGTCCAGCCCAGACTGGTGACCGCCCGCAGACGGCGCTCTCCCGCGACGAGCTCGTAGCGCCCGATCGCTTTGGGTGCTGGCCTTACCACAAGGGGCTGCAGGAGTCCGTTCTCCCGAATGGAAACCGCGAGGTCCCCGAGCTCACCCTCTTTGAAGAGGCGACGAGGCTGGACCGGGTTCGGTAGGATGGCGCTCACGGGAAGCGTCTGGATCTCTCCACTCTTTGCTTCCGGATCCAGGTACTCACCGAGCAGCGCTCCCAGTCCCTTGCCCAGACGATCCCGCCCGCTCATCCGACCACCTGTGCGACGCCACTGTCACTAGCGGAGGCTGTTCGCTTGATTAGTTCCTGCGCGAGCGCGAGGTAGCTTTGCGATCCCTTGGACAACACGTCGTATAGCACGATCGGCCGCCCAAAGCTCGGTGCCTCCGCCAGGCTCACGTTCCTCGGGATCGCAGTCTGGTAGACCTTCACGCCGAAATATTCGCGTGCCTCGGCAGCGACCTGCCGGGAGAGATTGAGCCTCGCATCGTACATTGTGAGCAGGACACCTTCGATATCGAGCCCAGGGTTCAGGCCCTTCTGTACCAACCGCACTGTGTTGAGCAACTGGCTCAGGCCCTCCAGGGCGTAGAACTCGCACTGAATGGGAATGAGCACCGAGTCCGCGGCCGTCAGCGTGTTGAGCGTGAGCAGCCCAAGAGACGGCGGACAATCCACTAGGACGTAGTCGTACTGCTCACGAATGGGCTCCAGCGCACGCCGCAAGACCGTCTCCCGCTGCTGAGCATTCACGAGCTCGATCTCCGCCCCTACCAGGTCCCGTGTTGAGGGAACGACGTCGAGATAGGGGAAATGTACGCCGTGCAAGATGCTCTCGTCCACCGATCGGTCGCCGACGAGCACATCGTAGACCGTGGTGAGCGACTCTCGCCCCTCCACACCTAGGCCGCTTGTCGCGTTGCCTTGCGGATCGACGTCGACGACGAGCGTTCGTTTCTCAGCGACCGCCAAAGAAGCGCCGAGGTTTATCGCGGTGGTGGTCTTTCCGACCCCACCCTTCTGATTCGCTATTGCGATGACGTGCGACATGACTACTCGGAAGGCGTGAACACTCGCTCCAATCGGCGCAGGCGAAGAATATATCCATTGCGGCCGTACCCCGGAAAGACAGGATGTCTTGACCACGGACAACAGCACGTTGCCCTTGAGCAGGACTTCGGGACAATTCCATAGGTGATCGGGACGGCTTGCAGGCCCTACAGCGTCCCCAACTCATTGCAGGAGCTGGACATGAGGCGTCGTTGGGTGGAGGTCATCGCACTGGCGGTAGCACTCTCTTCGTGCGGAGATGACGACGCGCTCGCGCCCGACCCATCGCTGGCGCCGTTCGTCGGTGACTGGCGCGCCGCCTCCCTGGTGGTAGCAAGCCCCGTGGCTCCCGATCTCTCCGTCGATCTGATCGGACTCGGCTCGTCGTTCGACCTGAACATCCAACGTAGCGGCCACTATACCGCCATCCTGGTATTCGCTGGTCAGGGGCAGGCGGAGATCGGTCAGATTTCCTTGTCGGGTCCTTCGGCGGTGATCCTCGACCGCGAGTTCCCACTCCCTCGCGAGATATCTCGACCTTCATGTTCGACGGCCCTGATCGCCTGATTCTGGACGGTGACACCGAGTTCGACTTTAATCTCGACGGCACGTCGGAGCCGGCGACCGCCCACTTCGATCTGCGGCGGCGCTAGGGTCGTTCTCAGCTTGTTCCACGTGGAACAGCCCATTCCCACCGCCGCGCGACCATTTGTTTCACGTGGAACAGAGCCATGCTCGAAGAGAACTCGCTGTCATGACCACTATATAGCGGGTTCACGTCAGCGTGCGATACGACCCATTGTGCTGAGACTTTTGCTCGAGTCGCGGGAGGCGTCCGTCAGCCCACCAAACTTTCGCACCTCGAGCAGCAGATTTTGGAGATCTGCCGGCGACACCCCAGAGATCCTACCTGCCTGAGCGAGCGTTTCTGGTCGAATCCTTGTGAGTTTCTCCCTGGACTCATAGGAAAGAGTCTTGAAATCCATGTACGGGAGGTCGTCGCCCAACCGGAAATCCGCTTGTCTTCGTAGTTTTTCGGCGCGCTCCCTCTCTCTCGCCACGTATCCTTCATACTTGAGCTCGACTTCGACCGCATCGAGTACCGAATCAGGGAGTTGATCCACAGACTCCCCGGCACCATCGAGTAGGCTGACGGCGGAGACTCGTGGTCGTTTTAGCAACTCGACGGCGCGGGTCGGCTCAGAAACGGGACTGGAGTCAGCCGACTCCAAGATGGGGCCGGCGACCTCGGGCGGGATAACCGTCTGCCGGAACCAGGTCAGTACTCGATCCTCCTCCCGCAGGCGCGCTTCGAGGGACTTCTCCTGGGTTGCACTCAATAGCCCACGCTCACGAGCGAGGGGGCCGAGTCGGCGCGGTGCGTTGTCCTGCCGAAGCAAAAGGCGAAACTCGGCTCGTGAGGTGAACAGCCGATAGGGTTCGTCCACACCACGCGTCACTAGGTCGTCGATCAAGACCCCGATGTACGCCTGGTCTCGCTCCAGAACGAAGGGCGGCTCCTCCCTCACATGCAGTGCCGCGTTGATGCCCGCGACGATTCCCTGCCCCGCGGCCTCTTCGTAGCCGGTCGTGCCATTGATTTGGCCGGCGAAGTACAAACCCGGAACTGCCTTCAGCGCCAGCGTGTGCCGAAGCTGGTGCGGAGGGAAATAGTCGTACTCGATCGCGTAGCCCGCCTTCGTCATCACCACATCTTCGAGCCCGGGAATGGTACGCATGAACTCGAGTTGCACCTCCGCCGGCAATGAGGTCGACAAACCGTTCACGTAAAACTCGGTGGTATGCAGACCCTCCGGTTCCAGGAAGACCTGATGCCGAGGGGCGTTAGGGAAGCGCACGATCTTGTCTTCGATCGAGGGACAGTAGCGAGGCCCGCGGCCGGCGATTTCGCCCCCGTATAGCGCACTCTTCTGCAGATTGTCCGAGACGACCTTCTTGAGCCCCTCTGACGCCCATGTGATCCAACACGGTCGTTGCTCGGGAATGTCCTCCGTAGTGTAGGCGGAGAACCGATAGGATCCGGCATCTCCGTCCTGCCTCTCGGTGCGTTGGAAGTCGATGGTGCGCCCGTCGATTCGTGGCGGCGTCCCCGTCTTGAAGCGGGCGACCTCCAACCCCAGAGCTTCGAGCCCCTCGGCCAACGCGATTGACGGCGCCTCCCCCGCACGCCCGGCACCCACACCGGCCTCACCACCGACATGGATTTTCCCTCGCAGGAACGTTCCGGTCGTCACAACCACACAAGGCGCCTCGAAGGTGATGCCTCCCCGCGTGCGCAGGCCCCGGACCTCGTGACCCTCCATGAGAAGGCCGCTCACCAGATCCTGATAGAGATCCAGGAACTCCAACCCGTCGAGCACCCGACGTACGCCGATCGGATAAAGCGTCCGGTCGCATTGCGCCCTCGGACCCCACACCGCCCTCCCCTTGGAACGGTTCAGCATGCGAAACTGAATCCGGGACGCGTCGGTGGCTCGGCCCATGACGCCCCCGAGCGCATCGACCTCCTTCGCTACCACCCCCTTGGCCACACCACCGATCGCGGGATTACAGCTCATCTGCCCGATTCGCGCTAGATCCGGGGTGATCAGCAGCGTGCGCACGCCTGCGCGTGCGGCGGCGGCCGCCGCCTCGGTGCCGGCGTGCCCACCACCCACCACAATTACATCGTACGATGTATGCATTCGATCTCACGCATCTTATACGCAGCTGTCGTCATTGGTGTAGAATCTCAAAGCCCACTCGAGATATCTGCCCTTCTGGTTCGATGTGCTCGACTGACGTTACCCGCGCAAATTGAGGGCCCTCGGCGATCAGGCGCTCAAACTCCACGAGCACCTCCGTGCGCCCGGCGGCCTGAATCTCTACGCACCCGTTCGTCAGATTCCGCACGTGCCCGCCAAGGCGCAAACGGCCTGCGACCGCTCGTGTCCACCATCGAAACCCCACGCCCTGCACGCGTCCGTGGACTCGGTATCCGCGCAGCGCAAAAAGGCCATCAGTGGGTGACTCACTCATTTCCCTACACAAAACTCTCGGAATACCACGTCGAGCACGTCCTCCACAGAGATCACGCCGAGCACTTCCTCGAGAGCAGTCTCCGCGGGACGAAGATGGGTCGACGCTACCTCCGGGGGGAGCCCCGCCTCGAGTGCGTCCCGAAAGAGTTCGACCTCGGCGCGCGCGGTCGCGAGCGCCAGCGCGTGGCGCCGCCTCGTGATGACGGGAACCTCCGCCCCGACGTGCAGCAAGGCCGAGTACGCTAGTTCGGGAAGAGCACCGCGAAGTTCGTCGAGCCCGTCTCCGGACTGAACAGAGACGTCGATCACCGCTGCGACGTGCGCGGGCGACCGTCGCTCAGGGGAGTCATTTTGCAGATCTGATTTTGTTCGCAGCATAAGAACCGGTGCCTCGAGCTCCTCGAGAAAGCGTCGATCCGAGTCAGAGATCTCTTCGTCTGCTGGCACGCACAGCAAGACGACATCGGCGTCCCTGAGGTAACGTTTCGCGACATCGATTCCGAGCCGCTCGACCTGACGATCGGTCTCGCGCAAACCAGCAGTGTCTACCAAACGGAACGGAAACCCTCCGACTTGCACGAACGCCTCCAACGCATCCCGGGTTGTGCCAGGCTCTTCAGTCACGATTGCCCGTTCCTGTCCGAGCAACGCATTGTACAGCGACGACTTGCCCGCGTTCGGCCGGCCAGCCAGCACGGCCAACGCTCCTTCGCGCAACAGCTCCCCCTCAGGCGCTGTCGCGAGCAAGCGATCGATACGTTGAGCTAGGTCCGTAGCTTCCGAGACGATCTCGTCCAACGGTACCGGCGCGTCGTCTTCTTCCGGAAAGTCGATGTGGTGCGCCAGCAACGCTTCGAGACGAACGAGGCCCTCCCGCAACCCCGAGATGCGCCCCGAGAGTCCCTGCTCCAACTGCCCGAGCGCAGCAAGGTGGAGCGCGCGACTGCGCGCTTCGATCAGATCCGAGACCGCCTCGGCTTGCACTAGGTCCAGCTTCCCTCTGAGGTACGCCCGTCTAGTGAACTCCCCGGGCTCCGCCTCACGAGCGCCCGCGCGTAGGCACGCATCCAGCGCCAGCGGTGGAACCAGCCACCCGCCATGACACGAGAACTCCACGACGTCCTCACCCGTGTAGCTCTCAGGAGCAGCGAAGTAGGTCACAATCGCCCGGTCTATCACCGAGCCATCGTCGGGGTCCCGGATCTCCGCAAGCGTCGCGTAGCGCGGATCGGGCATCCTCTCGAGCCCCGGCAGCAGTCGCAACGCGACGGAAGTGGCTTCAGGTCCCGATACGCGGACTACCGCGATCGCACCGAGGCCGGGCGCGGTCGACACGGCAGCGATTGTGTCGACGTCCAAAGTCATCCGATTTCTGAGCCCGGGAGCCCGTAGTAGAAGTACAGTGGGCCGCGTTGCGGTGCCACGGCCCTAGATCCTATAGGCGGGGCGACGACGCCATAGCCGTCGCTACGGCTAGCAGCCCCAACGACGGAGATGGGGCCGTGCCACCGCAACCCACACACCAGTAATGTATTGCCACACATGGCGCAGGGCGCAGGGGGGTCGCGGCTCAACAGGTCGTTTCTCCTCCTCGCCGTAGAACAACTACGACTCGTCGTCGTGCCTACTTTTGAACTCGCGAGACCCCTACGCGCGGCCCACTGTACTTCTACCACAGACTCCTAGAGAGAGCTTACTCGCTCTTCATCTTCGGAGGAGGCTTTCCCTTCATCTTCAGCCGCTCGCGAGCGATCCAAACCTGCTGCGGAATCGTCGCGATGTTCGCGACCGAATAGTAGAGGTTCAGGCCGCTCGCGAGTCTGAAGAAGATGAACACCATCATGATCGGCATGAGGTACATCATCATCTTCATCTGTGGGTTGGGCGTGTCCAGCGACTTGTAGCTCACGTACTGCATTAGGAACATCGACAGCCCCAAGAACACCGGCAACAGATAGATCGGGTCCGGCGCGGACAGGTCGGGCAGCCAGAGGAACTGCTCGCCCCTCAGCTCGATCGTGTTCTGGAAGACAAAGAACAGCGCAACGAGCACGGGCCAGGGAAGCAGCATCGGCAGGCAGCCCGCCAACGGATTGAAGCCGTGCTCCTTGTAGAGCCGCATCATTTCCTTCTGCAGCTTCTCCGGCTGGTCCTTGTACTTCGTCTGGATCTCCTTGAGCAGCGGCTGCACAGCCATGTTGCGCAGCTGCGCCTTCATCGCCTTGTGGTTCAAGGGAAAGAGCACGACGCGCATCATGACGCCGAAGATGACCAGCACCCAGCCGTAACCGACGGACAGCTTCGTGTGCAAGTACACAAAAATGGTCATGATCACGGACACGATCGGACGCACCATCGGCTGGAAGAACTTCCACCCGTACGGGTTCACCTCCTCCATGCCCTGCCCCAGGGAACTGAGCAGCGCATACTCCTGCGGGCCCAAGAAGAGCCGATAAGCGAAGCTTCCGTCGTTCGAAAGCGGTTGGGCCGAGGCGACACGCACGACTCCCTCCGTCTCGGTCGGCTGCACGATCACCCCACCCAAGTAGCGCGCTTCCGTCGCCGCCTCGTCGCTCTCGCCCGCGAGCAACGCCATGACGAAGAACTTGCTCTTGAATGCCGCCCACAGCAGCGGCCCCTCCACAATGGTTGGCTCGGCCTTACCCAGGAGCGTCGACTGGATGCCCTCCTGCACATTGTTGGTCACATAAGCCATAGTGCGGGACTCGCCCACCGAGTCGGCCTCTGAGTAAGCGATCCCCTCACCCAGGTCGGTCAGCAAGAGTGGGCGCTCGAGCTCAGACTCCACAGTCCCCCTTACGCCAACCGTGTATTCGTCCGGATTGAACTCGTACTCGAGCACGAATGTAAAGGGGCTGGTCGGATGCTCGTAGACGAATCGCAGCGTACGAGCGCCCGAACCGCTGCTCATTGTCAGGCCGTTCGACGGTTCCACCGTGAACGGCACCCCGCTCAAGTCCACCGTGTCTGAGCCCACGAGCAGCTTTTGGCCCATATACCCGCCTGACCCCTTCTTCACGAGGTCAACGAGGCCCTCTCGATTGAGTGCCTCGAACTCCGACATCTGGGCAGACATCAGGCGCGCGCCGTAGTTCGAAAACTCGTAACGATAGAGGGGCCCCTCGACCGTGATCCTATACTCGCGCAACGCGGCCGGGTCGGTCGGGAGCTCGACGGGCGCGGCGGCGCCCACGCTGGGAAGCCTTGGCGCGCTCGAAGTCGGGATCTCGGGCACGGGCGCCCCGGCAGCGCCGTCCCCCGTGCCCGTCGGATCGGCGCTCGACGGTCCACCGACCGCGGGCCCGGCGCCCAGACTGTCGAGGGGCAGCTCTTCGGGCGGAATCGGGGGGAACAGAAGGTTGGTGCCGACGAGCACACCCAACATCAAGAATATGGCCAGCAAGAAACGGACTTCGGTCTTCATCGAGCTCGTCTATCGATACGAGGAGGTACAGGATCCATCCCGAAGCCACCCCACGGATGACAGCGGCCCACACGCTTCACGGCCAGCAGGCCACCGCGGGCCACACCGTGTGTGTCGATCGCGTCCATCGCGTACGTGGAGCACGTCGGCGTGAAACGGCACGCCGCCGGGGTCCACGGTGAGATCGCCATTTGATAGACGCGGATCACACCGATTAGGATTCGTCTGAGCACAGCGCCTCCACCGCCTCGTGGACATCCAACCGCAGTTGCCCGAACCCCGCCTCGTACGCCGCGCGGCGCGCTCGAATCAACAGGTCCCCACCGTTTCCACTCGCATCCAAGCTGGGGAGGACTTCTCTTCTACCGATCTCACGTAGCCTTCTCTTCAATCTGTTTCGCTCCACGATCTCCCGTCCGTGCTTTGGCACGATCAGCCCGAGGCGCGAACGCGAAGCGGGGGAAGGCGTGAAGAAGACGTCTAGGTTCGTCGTCCTCTTCCGCTTCCCCCGCTCCAAAAGCGCCCGGATTTCTGTGCTGTGTCGGATGCGCACGCTCCGCGGCAGGCGCTCTTTGCGCTCCGGCGAAACCGCGGCTACTTCCGGCCGATCGTGACCACCAGACGGGTCCGACCCCGCCTCCGACGACGGTTCAATACCTTGCGACCGCCCTTCGTCTTCATGCGCTCCCGGAACCCATGCTTGTTCACCCGCTTGCGGTTCCGGGGTCTGTAAGTCGGCATCATTGTGGTTAATCCAGCCCATCGTTTTCGTTCGTTTGGAAAGAAGCTTGGAAAGATAGTCGAGGGTGTCTGAACACGTCAACGGCCCCCCCACAGCAGGGGGTGAAACTGCCCAAAACGCCCGTCCTGATTGCCGGTTTGACTTTCCAACACATGCTCGGTAGCTTCGGCGCCCCTGCCACGGGGAACCCGCTCAGAAGCACCACTTTTCAGCGCCTGCAAGCTCCACACATGCCCGTAGCTGTCACCCTCCCCTCAGCACATTCGGCCACCGCTACCGATGCGGGACACAGCATACAAGAGATGCAATGGAGCTGACTGCGGCTGAGCTCTGGGCGCGGATCCAAGAGAGCGCTCGCGCATCCATTCCGGAGCACGGCTATCTCACATGGGTCGCTGGCGCCAAAGCCGTCGCGCTTACATCCGACGAACTCCAGGTAGAGGTACCCTCGCGCTTTCACGTCGAGTGGCTCGAGGACAAGTTCGGGCCGGTGCTCGCCGGAGCGGCTGAGCGCATTCTTGGGCGTCCCCTGAAGATTACGGCCTCATGCAACGCGGAGTTGTCCGCGATTCCGGTGCCTTCTATCGAGTTGCGCCCGCCTTCGCCGACGGCGGCCGGGATCTCTCCCGTTGCTTCCCCCGCCCCGGTCGCGCCCCGGCCGCTGCTGAACGAGCGTTACACGTTCGAGCGCTTCGTCGTCGGGGTAAACAGCCAACTGGCCGCCGCTGCGTCACGGGCGGTCGCCGACAAGCCCGCCAAGATGTACAACCCGCTTTTCCTCTATGGCGGCGTAGGCCTGGGCAAGACACATCTGATGCACGCAATCGGGCACGAAGTCTTGGCAAACGACCCCACGCGCAGGATCTGCTATTTGTCGTCGGAGCAGTTCACAAATGAGTTGGTCACTTCGATCCAGAAGGGGGCGATGGCCGACTTCCGTAGACGGTACCGGGAGATGGATTTGCTCTTGGTCGACGATGTGCAATTCCTGGCGGGAAAAGAACGTACCCAGGAGGAGTTCTTCCACACGTTCAACGCGCTCTACGACGCTCAGCGCCAGATCATCGTGACGAGTGATCGGCCCCCGAAGGACCTTTCGGGTCTCGAGAATCGTCTGGTGTCCCGCTTCGAGTGGGGACTAGTGGTCGATGTGAGGCCGCCCGACTACGAGACGCGCATGGCCATCCTTCGCAAGAAAGCGGCCGACGACGGGCTGTCCATCGGCGACGAGGTCATCGAATTGATCGCCCACTCTTGTACGTCCTCGGTGCGTGAACTGGAAGGTGCCGTGATCAAGTTGCTTGCGTTCTCCTCGCTCACCCATCAGGAGATCACGCTGGGGTTGGCACGCACGGCGCTTCATGGCGTCCTGGGTCGCCACCGCGACGAGGGACCCGTTCTGTCACCAGAGCGCATTCGCGAGACAGTCGCTCGACGCTGGCGGGTCCGCGCGGAGGCGCTCTCCTCCAAGCGCCGCACCAAGGACCTGACCGTGCCGCGACAGGTCGCGATGTATCTAATCAAAGAGACTCTCGACACGTCACTCGTGCGGATCGGAGAGCTCTTCGGAGGCCGCGATCATTCGACCGTGATTCACTCGATCCGGAAAGTCGAAGACCAGATGGAGCGAGACCCCGTCTTTCGCGAGCAGGTCGACGCCGCACGCGCGGAATGCGGGCACACGGAGTAGAAGGCTGTTGGAAACATCCGCGCAGAGCCGTGTGGATACAACGGCGAAAACCACGGGTGTTTCCCACATCGCTTCCGGAGCCACGGCGCGGCTCGTGGCAAACCGTGCGGAAATCAACAGAGATTCGACACCGCACGCGCGGCTTTGAAGTCGTTGCCAGCAAACAATAAACGGGCTGTGCACACAGTCCCAATCCACACATCCACAGGTCCTACTACTACTATGTTTTTATGATAAGAAGAGAGATAGTATCTAGCTGCGTGGAAAACGGCATGATCCTGAGCATACGAGGAGCTACGGCTCGATGAATTTCACGATCACCCGGCAGAACCTTCACAACGGCCTGGCAGCCGTCTCGGCAAGCATCCCGTCCAAGACGACGCTTCCCGTTCTTTCAAACATCCTCTTCGAAGCAAAAGAAGACGCCGTGTGGATGAGTGGGACAGACTTGGATGTTGCGGTGCGTGTGAAGGTGCCGGCGGACGTCAAAGAACTAGGTCGCCTGACCGCGCCCGGGAAGAAGCTTCAGGAGATCACACGGGAGCTCCCGGAACAACCGGTCGAGGTCGCGACACACGGTGAGCAGATCGAACTGAAGTGTGGAAGGAGCAACTTCAAGTTGAACGGATTGCCGGCCGATGAGTTTCCAAGCCTTCCGGAGGTCGACTTCAGCGAAGGGTGGACCGTCACGGGCAAGGACGTGAACGGACTCATCCACCACACCACGTTTGCAGTGTCCACAGAGGAGAGCCGCCCTATCCTGAACGGTGTGCTGTGGGAGTTGCGTGAAGGATCCATGCGCATGGTGGCGACCAACGGTCATCGCCTCGCGCGCATGGGCGTGCCAGCGGAATCTGGTGGCGCCCCGTCAGCGGATTTCATCGTGCCGCCGGGCGCGCTTCAACATGTTCAACGCCTCTTCAAAGACGACGATACCATCGAGGTTGCACGTAGCGGGAATCACCTCGGATTCCGAGCCGATTCCACCGAGGTATACACTCGGCTCATCGAAGGCACGTATCCGAACTACGACCAAGTAATCCCACGGGACAACGACAAGGTCGCGACCATCGACAAGAAGGCGTTGGAGTCAGCGGTTCGCCGCATGGCGGTGGTAGCGTCCGACCAGACGCACCGGATCCGCTTGAAATTCGAACCCGGCCGAGTGCACCTGAACGTGCTCACGCCCGATCTCGGTGAGGGGCACGACGAATTAGAGATCGGCTACGACGGCGAGGAATTGGAGATCGGCTTCAACGCGAATTACCTACTTGAGGTTCTCCGCTATATGCCGACGGACGAAGTCGACGTGGCGTTCAAGGCGCCCGAACGCGCAGCGACCATCGAGCCATCGGGCGACAACGACATCGACTACCTCTGTTTGGTCATGCCTCTGCGTCTATTGGACTGAGCAAGGCGCGTCGCAGCAGCCAATCACCGAAGCCCCCTCAGCCGAGCGCTCGCGCGGCCTCCAGGATTTCGTCGCCGGTGAAGACCGAGAGTAGAGGAAGTCCTTCTGCAGCGAACAGGCCGGTCGCGTCGTCCGAGCGATCTACCAAGGTCATGACCCCCACAACCGCGGCTCCATGTTCTTGGACGGCGCGCACCGCCCGAAGCGTACTTTTCCCCGTCGTCATTGAGTCCTCGACCATCAGGCAGCGTGATTCGGGGGTCAATCCGCCCTCAACGCGCTGGCCCGTGCCGTGCTCCTTCGCTTTCTTCCGGACGGAAAAGCCGTCGATCGGACGGCCGTCGAGCGCGCTTCTGTGGGCGATCGCGTAGGCTACGGGATCGGCGCCCATGGTGAGTCCGCCGACGTGCGTCGGCTCGAGGCCACTGTCAAGAACCAGCGCTAGGGCCACGTGACCGACGAGGACCTGACCTTCGGCACTCATCGTCGTGGGGCGCGCATCGATGTAGTAGTTCGAACGTGCTCCGCTAGCGAGTGTAAAATCTCCGAGTCTCACTGACCTTTCCACGAGAAGCTGCTTCAAGCGATTACGATGATTCATCGGCGCCACTCTGCTCCGACTCTGTTTGGGGTCCGAACCGCGGCGAATCGCGTAGCGCGATGCGCCGTCGGCAGTGCATGCACACTCATGATAGCGGTGTTTTGGGGCGCGTGTGGTGACGGTAATGGGATCGGACCCGAGTCGCTGAGGCTTGGTCTCTCGGGCGCCATCACGATCGAGCTCGAAGACTCCGCTCCATCTCGATCCGGCGACGCTCATCGCGGCCGGGACGCTCCTGCAACGCCTCGGGTGGCAGTCCTCCGGAGCGTGGAGCCTGTACGAACGAATCTCCTACCGGGAGGCTCGTTGGCGACGAGACCCTGATACGGAGCCCGGTAGCGCCCTTCGTCTCGGAGTACGTGGGGGTTATCACCGAACTGAGTAGCCGTTCGTTTCTGCAGCTCGAACCCGCGCTTGAAGTCGGAATCACGGACGAGTGCCCACCGGGCGACACTCGCATCACCTTCTCGATCATGGACCTGCCAAGGAACTCCACGAAGACGTGGCAACAATGCGCGCGCGACTCTCTGTCCGAATTGCGGACGTTGGGCGCGGGCCCGGAGCCTGAGGCGGCGCGCTTGGTGCAGGCGGCGCTAACGGTGCGCAACGCGACCTGGGGCCGGGACAGCGTGTCCGCATACGACGGCAGCGTTCCGTTCGGCACCCTGGCCCGAGGCGGAGAAACGGTGGCCACACCAGCCGCTCCGTTCGCGGTCCTCACTGACACGGCCTGGAGCGCCTTTTGGCTCGAGCATTCCGGCAGTGCGCAACCGTCCGAGGTCGACTTCGACACCGAGATGGTCATCGTCGGCGCCGTGGGTCGTCGCGAGGAAGCGGGTGACAGCGTCGAGATCCGTCAGATCCTCCAGCTCGTCGACGGCACCTTGACCCACGTGGTCGAGCAGGTACCCGGAGATTGCTGCTCCCCGGTGGCACGATCGATTCGCAGCAATCTGGACGGCGTCGTCCGACTCGGGTGGGCCCGCGCGGAGACCGACATTGGGGATGCCTACTACCAGCGCTTCGGGTTCTCCTTCTTCTTCAACTACCGCCCTAACGAGCGTTAGCGGCCCGCTGGCGCAATCAGGTGTGGGCCCGCTGTAGCGCAAACGCCCATGCGATCCAATCGCCGTCGTGGGAGAGCGAGACGTCGACTGGCGCGGGCTTCCCATCGAGCCATACGGCTGGCGGCCTGCGACCTGGCTTGCCCGGCGCACACACGATCTCTACGCGATGCCCGTCGATCGCGAGAGCTTCGGCGATCGCCGCGCGCGCGCCGATGCGGACAGCCAGCGAAGCCCCCGAATGCACGGCTTCCAACTCTCGCCGGGTCAGCCTGGCCTCTAACTCGGTGCGCGGCGCAGACCAAGTGGCACCTGGTTCATCGAGTCGCGCCAGTCGGCTTTTGAGGCGGTTGTCCCTCGCTTCTGGCGTGATATCGCCGACCCAGCCGACCACATAAACCGTTTGCCGGTCCCAGGTCGCCTCGACCCCGATGATCGTCGATTCAAACTGCACGGACCCGGCGCGCAGCTTCGTCGCATCATTGCGCCCATTGGGTTGAGACCACGACACCACGAACGTGTGATGGGCGAAAGTCGGGGGGCTTCCCCGCAGCTTCGACACTGCCTTGTACGCCGTTTCCTTCGCAGCCCACGACTGCCAGAGCTCGAGGTCCGGGTCGTGCGCGGCGCCGATCGCGACGCGCTCCTCTTCAGTGAAGATCCGTTCCAGGAAACGTTCGTCCGATGCTTTCCCGGGTACCCTCGCATCGGTGAGGTCCACGACGTCGTTCCCGATAATCATCACGGAGTGGACGGAGCCATCGCGAGCAGACCAGCACGTACTCCCTCGGGCCCCCGCATCGGGCGTCGGTTGGATCCCATCCAGGCCGCCGTCACCAGCGACCGCGTGACCACCACACCCGGGTCGTCCGCTCGCACGATCTCTTGGGCGAACTTCATGCTGGTCCGCCGGAACGAATCCATCCAAGTGCGCACGATCAGCCCGTCTCCCCGCCTCGCTTCGGACAGGTAGTCGATCTCGCAGCGGACTACGAAGATCGTCCACCCACGTTCGTCGAGGACCTGCCATAAGAACCCGGCCTGTTGCATCGCTTTGAAGCGCGCGTGCTCCAGATACGTGAGGAAGACCGCGTGGTTCACGTGCCCGAAGGAGTCGAGCTCGGGGCTGCGCACATCGATCGCGGTTTCGGCGACGGCTGCGCCTTCGCTGGTCGGCGTCATGGCGGAAAGGACGCAAGAAGGAAGGGGCCCAGCAAGTGTGGACCTTGCCGCGATGAGGTGCTCTTGGGTACCGTGGCCGGCCCGTGTCTGCCGTTAGCCGAATTTCCCGTCCGCGCCGTTGCGTTCGCGCGCTTCACGCCCCGCACGTCTGTATGACGGGGTGGGTCTTGGCGTGCGGTCTTGTGCTGCTGCTGAGGGCGGATGCCACGGCGGGCGAGCCAGTGCGGATTGGCTTCGAGCCTACGGTATCGTCGGCCAAGGCTGCCCCCGATTCTTCCCTGTTGGTTCTGGCAGCCTCTTCGCTCGCCGAGGTGCTGCCAAGGCTTGCCGACGCTTGGCGTCGCAGGGGCGGCGCCGAAGTCCGTTTCTCTTTCGATGCCACCTCTCGGCTGGCGGTGCAGGCGTTGCAGAGCCCTTCTGCGGATGCGTTCTTCGCGGCCGACCGCGAGTGGATGGACTGGCTCGAGCAACGTGCTGTTGTGCGCGAGGGCATAGCGGTAGCGATGGCGGCCAACGAACTCGTCGTCGTCGTTCCGGCTGACGCGAGTCCGCTCGCCACGCCCGCTGAACTCACGCGCTTCCCACGCATCGCTCTTGCGGGCGAAAATGTGCCCGCGGGTCGCTACGCTCGGGCAGCGCTCGAGGCGACAGGGGTCTGGGCCGAGGTAGCGGACCGCGTCGTGCGTGGCGGCTCGGTGCGCGGTGCTCTGGAGTGGGTAGCCCGGGGAGAGGTGCCCGTCGGAATCGTGTACCGGACGGACGCGGCAGCCGAGCCGGGAGTGCGTGTCGCCTTCGCGTTCGAGGCGACGAATCACCCGCCGGTCTTGTATTGGTCTGCGCCGTTGAGCGCTTCGCGGGCGCCGGAATCGACGGACTCGTTCCTGCGCTTCGTGGTCAGCGAGCAGGGCCGCGACATTGTCGCAGCTTCCGGATTCGCCCTGGTGGAGCCCTCGGCTGTGCAGGCTCTGCCAAGCGTCGCCGTGGTCCAGGCGCCGGCAGTCGCTTCAGCGATACGGCTCTCGCTCATGGTCGCCTTGTTGGCAACCATCGCCGGCTTGGTGCCAGCGGTCGGCCTCGGGTGGCTGCTGGCGCGCCGGGAGTTTCGCGGCAAGGCCCTGCTCTCGACGCTGGTCATGGCACCTCTGGTCATGCCACCGGTCGTGACCGGCTTTCTTCTGCTTTCCGTGCTCGGCGGGGGAACGCCTCTGGGAAGCCGGCTCGCGTCCCTGGGTCTGCCGGTTCCGTTCACCATCTTGGGCGCCGCCATCGCCGCGTTCGTCGTGGGCTTGCCGCTTTACGTGATTACTATTCGCGGCGCGTTCGAGGCCGTGGATCCGATGTACGAGGAGCTGTCGTGGACTTTGGGTGCGCCCCCACGCCGGACCTTCTTCCGCGTCTCATTGCCGCTCGCGCTGCCGGGCATCGCGGCCGGTGCCATGCTGGCGTTCGCCCGTGCGCTCGGCGAGTTCGGTGCAACGGTGGTCCTGGCCGGCAATGTCGAGGGATCGACCCGGACGATTGCGCTCGCGGTCTACACGTTGCTCGAATCGCCGTCTGGCAGGAGCACGATCTGGGTGTTGGTCGGCGCCAGCGTTGGGATTTCCCTGCTGGCTCTGCTCGGATTCGAAGCGCTCTCCCGCCGTCAGAAGCTCCGCTTGGAAGACCGACATGGCCACTGACTCTTCCTACCGACTGGGGCTGGATTTCGAGATTCCGTTGGCGTCCAAGACGATGCGAGTGAAGCTCGACACCGAGAGCCGGGCGATCGCGATCGTGGGTCCCTCCGGAGCCGGCAAAAGCACGATTCTGCGGGTGCTCGCTGGCGTGGAGCGACGCGCGCGAGGTCTCGTCACGTTCTGCGGCCAACGATGGCAAGGCGACGACGGGCCCATCGTGCCGCCGTGGCTGCGGAGAGTCGGGTGGGTCCCACAGGAGGTCCTACTCTTCCCCCACCTGACGGTGCGGGACAATCTCGGCTACGCGGGGCCTTCCGCTGCTGCCGTGGAGGAGGTTGCTCGCCTCTTGCAGATCACGGAGTTGCTTGAGCGGCGACCCCGCCGACTTTCGGGCGGGGAACGGCAACGCGTGGCGCTTGGACGGGCGCTGCTGGCCGAACCGAAGCTCCTGTTGTTGGACGAGCCGTTCTCGGCACTCGACCGCCCCCTCCGCGCTGAGCTCGCTCGTGTTGTGGGCGAATGGTGCGCCGAGCGGGGTGTGCCGCTCGTGCTCGTCAGTCACGACGAGGCAGACGCTGAAGTGCTCGCCGAACAGCGGTGGCACCTCTCGGACGGGAAGCTCGTTCGCGAATAGAGCGCTACTTCTCGAGCAAGCCCTTTTCGCGGATCACGTCGGCCAGTTCTCCGCGGGAAGAAACGCCGAGCTTCTGGAAGATGTTCGAGAGGTGCTTCGGCTCGACTCCAACCGATTTGGAGGGCGCGAGCGTCGTTCGTGTGCAGCGCATCACCACTCCGCTCGGACCCATGCTGGCAGGAGCGACGGACGATGCTCTCTGCCTACTCAAGTTCGTCGACCGCCGAGCTCTACCTACGCAGATCGCAAGGATCCGCAAAGGTCTTGGCGCCGTGTTCGTGCCGGACCGGAACCCCATCGTCGAGCAAACGGCGAGCGAGGTCGAGTCCTATTTCGCCGGAACGCTCGAAGTCTTCACCGTTCCCACGAGCGCGCCAGGTACCGAGTTTCAGAAAACCGTCTGGCGGGCATTGGTGACCATTCCGTATGGAGAGACTCGCAGTTACGCCGAGTTGGCCCAGACCATCGGCCGCCCCTCCGCCGTGTGCGCGGTCGGCAGCGCGAACGGTATGAACGCCCTGGCGATCATCGTCCCGTGTCACCGAGTGGTCGGAGCCGACGGTAAGCTGGTGGGATACGGCGAAGGCGTGTGGCGAAAACAGCGCCTCTTAGAACTGGAAGTGTCCGCAACTGGTGGTCGGACTTAGTGTTACGGGAGCCGTGGTCGACCTGGACCCGCCCGGGCCGCTCAGCTGGCTTCGGCAACCCGTCCGAAGCGGCGGTTGCGGGAAGAGTACTCGGAAATGGCCTGCGCGAGCGCGTCGCCCTGGAAGTCGGGCCACATGCGGTCGGTGAATACGAGCTCTGCGTAGGCACACTCCCATAGCAGGAAATCGCTCAGGCGCTTCTCCCCGCCCGTTCTGATGAGCAGGTCCACGTCAGGCGCGGGCTCCTCGGTGTGCATCGCCTGCCCGAGCAATAGGGAGAGCGAAGCCCGATCGAGGTCCGTGCGGGCGGCCGCGGCGCGGACGGCCGAGACGAGCAGGTCGCGGCTCGAGTAGTCCACAGCCAGTCGCAGCGAGAGTCGGCGGCATATCTGCGTCGCTTCTTCCGACTCCTCAATGAGGCGTACGAGGTCCGGTGCGAGGCGGTCGCGTCGGCCGATGACCTGTAGGCGCACGCCCTCTGCCTTGAGCTCGGCGATCTCACTCTTCAAGTATCGGCGGAACAACTTCATGAGTAGTTGGACTTCGCGCCGGGGCCGCTGCCAGTTGTCGGATGAAAACGCATACAGGGTCAGCACGTCGATGCCGAGGTCGGGCGATGCTTCGACCACCCGGCGGACTGCTTTCGCGCCCTCGCGATGACCCGACTCGCGCCGGCGCCCACGCTCTCGGGCCCAGCGCCCGTTCCCGTCCATGATGATCGCTACGTGCAGACCATCCTGCTCGTCCGCACGAAGAGCACTCTGTGTCATAGAGCCTGCCTCCGAAAAAAAAGCGGGGCGGCTTCGGCGAGGCGGTCAGGCATCGCGTGTCGCACTGATGATGGCTTCCATGTGATCGAGGTAGAGCTGAAGCTCGCGGCGACCCAACTTCGTCAGCTCGTACTCGGTCCTTGGCATTCTGCTCTCGAACGACTTTTGACATCTCACGTACCCAGCGTCCTCGAGCCGACGCGCGTGCGCGCTCAGGTTGCCGTCGGTGGCGCCGAGCAGCTCCTTGAGATCGGTGAACGTGAGCGAGCCGTTTACGGCGAGCGCGCTCACGATTCCGAGCCGGACTCGCTCGTGAATCAGCCGATCGAGCTCCAGGGGATCCGCGGCCTGTGAGTGCTGGCCACGGACTCCTGCCAAGGCAGTCGGCCGAGCGTCTCCTCGGGCTTTGGGCAAAGCGCCCTGTCTAGCCGCCATGTCTCCTCCAGATCACGATACCGAATAAGATGTGTAGGCCTCCGAAGCCGGCGGCCATGAATGCGTTGCCCCACGTCGCCGGAGCGAAGAAGGCGATGGTTCCCAGACCCATGAACGCGGCACCCATGAGTGGGACGGGACGAACGGAGTAGGAGCCGCCGGTGACTATGCCGGTGCCGTAGAGCAGTAGCCAGGCGCCCGGCAGCTGGTCGATCAATTCGGCCCGCATGAACACCACGGTGAGCACCGCGCCGACCACCAGAGGCGGGATGAGGTTCCAGGCGAATTTGCGGCCCGGGCCGGTGAGAAGCCCCTCACCCGCCGCCGCCGACTTTCGAATCATCGCGAGCGCCTGCGCCGACAGAGCAGCAGCAGCAGCAGCCAGCCAAGTGCCCACCCACATCGAGGGTCCGGACGCCCCGGATGCTGCAAGCGCGGCCGCGATCGCGATCAGCCCCATGAGCACGCCGCCGATCCCCGAAACGTGGGTAAAGGACGCAGAGCGCTGCATCGTTTCGCGGATGTAGCGCAGATTGTCCATCGCCCGATCGTGTAGTGCCACAGGTCCCCGATCGGGATTGTTGAATTTCTTGGCGGGCAGATTCATAAATGCAGCATGGGGCTGACGCCGAGCACGAACAAGTACTTTGCTCCACAAAGTATCCGCGTTCGCCCAGGAGTAGCAACCCTTCGCGTCTACTTCGGCGCGATCACCTTCAGGGCACCGGGTAGAATGCGTGCTTCGACCGTGTGGCCGGCAGAGCGGCGCACGTCGCCGTCCACCTCGAAGCGCGGTGGAGCCGGGAACTCCATTCGGAAGCCGCTGTCGGCGATCACCTCCACGCAATCCGAGGTCACGTGCCGACCGCGCTCAGCCAGATTGAACAGCCTGAGACGGGACAGTGGAGATGCGTCGCTAATCTGACACGCGTGCAACTTCCCGTCCTGGACGGTTGCATCCGGAGCGATGGGAAAGCCCCCCCCAAAGAAGGGCGCGTTCGAAACAGTGACCATAAGGTACCGCCCGCTACGCTCTTCACCGCCCTCGCTGCTGAGTCGCAGCTCGACGCCCGGGAAACGAAAGAGTTGCTGCAGTGCGGTGATCTTGTAGAGCAGTTCACCCTTGAGAAACCGTGCGCCGGCGGCAGCATCGATCACCGCGATATCAAAGCCGAACCCGATCAGGTTCAGGAAATAGCGCGTCTGCCAGCGTTCGGGAGTGTGCTCCGAGGCGCTCTCGGTTTCGACCCGCCCCACGTCCACGATCCTGATGTTGCCGGATCTCAGGACCTTGACTGCCGCCCCCACGTCAGATGGATCAAAGCCCAAGCTGCGGCCGAAGTCGTTGCCGGTACCGTTGGGCAGGATGCCGAGCGTGATGTCGTCGCGTCCGCTCGCGAGTAGCCGGTCCGCCACATTGCTCCAGGTGCCGTCGCCTCCAACGGCCACGACCACGTCGTAGCCCTCGGCGGTAGCCTTGTCGGCGAGCGCGATCTCTCCCCCGGGCTCGGCCGACTCGGCGAAGGTGACGTCGTCCAGTTCATCGGAGAGCAACTGGCGGTAGACCTCGATGCGCCGCTTACCGCGCCCGCGGCCCGAGGCCGGATTGAAGATGACGAAATGGCGCGGCACCGTGCTCAGAGTTCGAGTAGGGGCTCGAAGGTCTGCTGGCCCGCCTGGTACCACTGCTCACGGAAGGGATACGTGTTCACGTCTTCGATCGTGAGCCCTTCGGTCATCGCATGCTCGTAAAGCGTGAGCGAACCGTTCTCCTCCTCGTGCTCGGAGTGTGGGGCCTCCATGTAGATGTTCGCCTTGAACTTGGCGTCGGCCCCAGCTTCCACTGTGAACGCGTTGTAGAGGTTCTTGGTGGGAGCGTACTCGTGCTTGGTGACGGTGAAGTCGAGTACCGGCGTGTCGTCATCCCGGACCGTGACCTCCATCGCATCGCCGGACTCGGTCATCGAGATGTCGAGGTCCGACATGTAGTGCGGCAGATGCCAGCGCTCGATTGCGTGCAGGCGCGATGCCTCGGACGACGTGCCGACGCAGAACGGGAAGAACGCAGCCTTGGGCAGCGGTTTGCTGGGCTCCACCATGGGCGGAACGATCACCGCGAGCACGACCTCGAAGTAATGTCCAACCTCGCTCTCCGTGAACTCGAAGCAGGTGAGTGCAAGGATACTCCGTTCGTGCTGCATCTCCAGAGGCTCCAGGTGGGACGGCAGTAGCTTGCGCGCGTCCGATGTGGGCATCTCGAAGAAGGCTCCCACGCAGTTTCGGAAGCCGTAGTACGTGTAATCCATGTCGCTCATGTGCATGTTCGTCTTGATGCTGGTTGGCGAGACCGGTTAGGCTTCGCCGTCCACCGCACGTCAGTGCCAGTCGTCATTCGTCCTGTGCTCTCAGAGGCGTCTCGTTTGAAGCTCCGCGGCTACCTCGCCATCACCGCCGTTTGCGCGGTCATCCTGCTCTGCGATCCGATACAGCGTTTCTTGATCGTTCCTTCAGGCTGGCTCTTTCCTTCCCGTCGCGACCGCATCCTCGTCGCATGGGCCCAATGGCTGTGCTGGGTGGTAACGGCACCTTTGTCATGGATCGGCGGAGCCTCTCTCCCCGAGCCGTTGAAAGTGCCCTCCGGGCCAGGGATTCTGATCTTAATGAACCACCAGTCGCTCATCGACATCCCACTGATCGTGAGGTGCATCGACAACGGGTACCCCCGTATCGTGACGCGCCGACGCTACGCGCGTTGGATACCGCTAATCTCACACGTGCTCAAGCTATATCAATTCCCGCTGGTAGACCCCGCGGCAACGGCGGGTCAGACTCGCAGGATGTTGAGAAAACTCCAAGAGTCGGCTCGAACGTCCGAGGTGCCGTTCATGATCTTCCCCGAAGGGCACCGCACCAGGGACGGCGAGATCGGGCCGTTCATGACAACCGGCCTCAGGCTCATCCTGAGGGCTCGGCCCTGGCGGGTCTATGCCTTTGTTGTTGACGGTTATTCGGGTTACCCCAAGTTGTCCGACTTCTTCGCAGGCTTGGCCAAACTCGAGGGGCGCATCGAGTTGGTGGGAGAGTTCGACTGGCCGGATCCGAAGGGCGACCACAATGCGTTCGCCACCGAAATCCGGCAGCGGATGATCGATCGTTTGGCTGAGATGCGGGGGGCCTCGGCCGCGTGAAGGACGCGTCAATCTCCCTGGCCAGCGAACTGGCCGGCGCGCTCGTCGGAATCGGCGCCGGCTCCATCAGGTCGATCCTGCTGTACGGATCCCACATGCTGGGCGCCAACCCAGACCGACACAGCGCCGTCGATTTCGTGGTGATCGTCGACGAATACAGAGCCTTCTACGCTGCGCTCAACGAAGCCGGCGAACTACACCGGCCGACCTGGCTGCTGTCCTTCATGGCCGGATTCCTGCCGCCGAACGCCATTGCCTTCGCCCCGGACGACGGGCGCAACGGAATCGCGAAATGCATCATCGTCAGCCGCTTCCATCTGGAGCGGGCGTTGGGGCCGGACCCCCCGGACCACTTTCTGCTTGGCCGACTGGTTCAGAAGGTAGGCCCGGTGTACAGCGTGACCGTAGAGGAGGCCGAGTGGGTCGAGCAGCAACTGGCCTCGGCCCGTCACGGGGTCCTGGAATGGATGAAGCCGTACCTGGACGGCCCCATCGACGCGGAGCGACTCGGCCGACGCATGCTGGAGGTGTGCTATGGCGGCGAGATTCGGCCCGAGTCGAGGCAGCGCGCGAACCGGATTTTCGAGAGCCAGGCCGGGCACTTTCGAGAGCACTTCGGCCTCGTGTTGGCGCGCGGCGCGGAGCGGGGCGTGCTCGTCGAGAGTATCCATCACGAGGCAGACCGCACGCGGGCGCTGGCCACCTACGAGCTGGCGCGTCCGGCGTCGGCAGCGTCGCGCAGGAAGTGGCGTCGTCACTTTCGGAAATCGAAGGCCCGGGCAACCGCCAGGTGGTTCAAGCACATGGCGACCTTCGCCAACTGGCTGCCGTACGTCGTGCGCAAGGTGGAACGGCATCGCGGTGAACGAATCGAGCTCACCGCGCTGGAAAGACGGCTTCCACTCATCTTCTTGTGGCCGCGGGCCATCAAGGTGCTGTTGACGCGACCGCCCAAAGAGCTTTCGCGATGACCCCGGACCTCACGGTCCTGCTCGTCGTGCTCGCGTTGGCGCTCGCCACGATTCCGGTGTACGCCGTGAGTGCCGCGCGAACTGCTGCAGACCCGCACGAAGTGGTCGATCGCGGCAGCTTCGTACTCGGCGGTTTCATACGGAGCTGGTTCTACTGGTTCATTGGACCGCTGGTGAGGCTCTCCCTCGCTCTGAAGATCTCGCCCACGTTCTTCAACTTGCTCGGGGTCGCGCTCGGGATCGCGGCGGGCGTCGCGTTTGCGACGGGTCACATAACGCTCGGCGGTTGGGGCGTGTTGCTGGGTGGCGCGGCGGATGTGTTCGACGGACGCATCGCACGCGCGCGCGGACTGGCGAACCAGCGTGGAGCGTTCCTCGATTCCACGCTCGATCGCTTCGCGGAAGTCGGCGCCTTCGTCGGATTGGCCGTGCTCTTCCGGGAGTCGGCCCTGGCGCTGACCTTAGTCGTGACCGCCCTAGGGGGGTCCTTGCTCGTCAGCTACGCGCGTGCGCGGGGGGAGAGCGTAGGCGTGGTGTGCAAACAGGGCATCATGCAGCGAGCCGAACGCCTGCTGCTCATCGGATTCGCCGGACTCTTCGACCCTGTTGCGACGCTCTGGGCCGGCTGGGACTCCGGTACGCTACTCATTGCGGTCCTGGGCCTCATTGCCGTCGGCACCCTACTTACGGCGGTCTTCCGGACCGTGTGGATCGCACGAAGATTGTCGTAACCGTCAGTCGGACTGTCGCTTAGACGGCGGCGACCCCTCGCCAGATACTTGTGCCGCGCGCCTACGTACGTACTGCCGTCACCCGCTCTACGTAATCGCCCCTGCGAGCTACGTCAAAGTGCGCAGGGAATCGCCTGCCTCGTATAGCGATCCCCCGAGCGTACACAAAAAGATGGAGAGGATCTGATGAAGCTGGCCAAGGACTACAATGTCCGCCCGATGGGTTCAACAAGTGCCGTACCAGCGGTTCCCCACCGCAAGGGTGAAGGGACTGTCCGTATGGGGTCGCTCCCCGAGGAATCCCACCTCGTTGATCGTCGCGCGAATTCTACTGCTGCCGTGCGGCGCATCGCGCTCCCAAACAAGCTGAGTGGTTACAGGCTCGGCTCCCGTGAGCAAAGCCCTCCTTTAAGCAGGGGGTGGGCCTCATGCGGGCGGCGCCCCTTCGGGCGGCTTGTGTTTCCGCTCTCCCGGCGAGGTCGGGAGAGCATGGAGGTCCCACCTCCGGCAGTGGAGCCGGAAGCGGCGCCTGTGTCGTGAGCGGACTCAGCGACTCGTCATTTGTTGCGTTCGGGTCGAGAAACGTAGGGTTTGACTTGGGTGAGTAAGCCTTTGTAACCTAGAGGTCTGTCGTCTGTAAGGAGGTTGCACGAATGCGCTCTTCATTTGCCCCATGGCGGTCTGTGATTGGCCTGGCTTTGCCGGTCCTCGTGGTCCTGGTTCTGACGTCTCCCTCACCTGCCGACGCGCAGCAAGGCGCTGCCGCAGTCGGTGAAGTCGTGTTCACGCGAGACATCGCACCGATCCTGCAGCGCAGCTGTGTACGCTGTCATCGGCCCGGTGGCGTGGCGCCGATGTCCCTCGTCGAGTACGACGACGTGAAGCCGCACGCGCTGCGCATCATGCGCCGCACGGGCATCCGCGACCGCATGGGCGCGATGCCGCCATGGTACGTCGAGAAGGATATCGGCATCCAGCACTATAAGGATGATCCGTCGCTGAGCACCGAAGAGATCGCCGCGATCGCTTCTTGGGCTCGCGGCGGCACACCGATGGGTGATCCCGCCGACATGCCGGCGCCTCTGGTATTCGATGACAAGCCCGGCTGGACTCTCGGCGAGCCGGACGTGATCGTCTCCACCCAGGAATTTTTCGTGAAGGGCGACGACCCCGACTGGTGGGGTGACATCGAACCTGCTGCGACCGGACTTACCGAGGATCGCTACGTCAAATCCGTCGAGATCCGGGAAATCAATGACATCGGCAATAATGGCGGGAGCAACCGCGAGACCGTTGGCGGCCTATACGTCTTCCACCACATGGTCTACGCCACGCGCGTGCTCGACGATCCGAGCGCCGGCGGTGTCACCTGGCCGGTGCACGAGGTCGGTCGCAACGCCGACATCTTCGACCCCGAAGGTGCACGGTTGCTCAAGGCGGGCTCTAGTATCGTTTCGAACTCGACCCATTTGCATTCGAACGGGACCGATACCCGAGCCCACCTCGAGGTAGGCTTCAGGTTCCATCCGAGGGACTACGAGCCGAAGTACAGGCCAGCGAACTTCTTCCTGGGCAGCGGCTCGGATATCGACATCAAGGCGGGTGAGAAAGACCAAGAGTTGCACGCCTACACCGTGCTGCAGCGGCACACCAAGATCGTCACCTTCGAGCCACATCTGCACGCGCCAGGGGAACGCATGTGCCTGGAGGCCATCTGGGGCTTCAACGTCGAGACGCTGTCCTGCGTCGGTTACGACCACAACTGGGTCCGGGGTTACACCTTCGAGGACGACTACCAGCCGTTGCTGCCGAAGGGGACGATCCTGCACATCATCGGCTACATGAACAACACCGATCAGAACCGCAATATACCCGACGCCAGGAACTGGCAGGGCGCCGGTAACCGCTCGGTGGCGAACATGTTCATCGACCTGGGCATGCGTCTGTCGATGAACGACGAGCAGTTCCAGGAGGAGATGGCCATCCGCAGAGAACGGCTCAACCTGACCATCAATGATCATGTGATCGGCTGCCCGCTGTGCCTCGTGATCCCGCAGCGGACACGATGAACAAGCGTAGCCGCCCGTTAGCGGCGGGGACCGGAGTCGGTCTCCTCGGATTCGCGGCACTGGCTCTACTGCTCCCGATTCAGCCGGCGAGTGCCCAGCTCGGGTACCAGACAGGCCAGAACGTCTCTCCGGCGTACGAGGGATGGATCCCGAACGACGACGGTTCGTTCAGCATGGTATTCGGGTACATCAACCGGAACTGGCAGGAAGAGCTCAACGTACCCGTGGGACCCGACAACAACGTCTCGCCAGGACCCGCGGACCAGGGACAAGCGACGCACTTTTTGCCGCGGCGCAATCGTTACACGTTCATGGTGCAAGTGCCCGCGGACTTCGGTGACAAGGAACTGGACTGGGCGCTCACGACGCAGGGCAAGACCGAGCACGCGTTCGGCTCGCTTCGCATGGACTACAAGCTCGACAACGTCGTGATCGCATCCGAAACCGGGGCGCTCGGCATCGGCGCCAGCAACGCCGAGATCCGGGCCAATACGCCGCCGATCCTTATGGTCGAGGGAGAGAGCGTGCGCAGGGCGGGTGTCGGCGAAAAGCTGACGCTCGTGGCGACGATCACCGACGACGGCATGGAAGCCGCGATGAGGCGGCAACAGGCCAGAGCGACCGCGGCGGCGGCGTCACCCCGGGAGGGTCCGCCGAAGTTGTCGGGTCGGCAGTTGAATCCCCCCATCCGCATCACCGTGGACAAAAGGGTGGGCCTGCACCTGTCGTGGTTCGTTTTCCGGGGTGAGGGCGACGTGTCGTTCCACCCCTATCAAGTGAAGACGTGGGAGGACACGCGCTTCGGTGCCAATTCTCCGTGGGCGCCCCTGTGGACCGCGCCTGAGATCCCCGAGGGCGGTCGGTGGGAGGTCGAGGTCTCCTTCGACCAACCGGGCACGTATGTGCTGCGCGGTCGAGCGGACGACGGAGCGCTTTATCACGACCAGGACGTGACCGTCATCGTCGCGCCCATCAGCTAGGCAACGCCCCCCCCTCGGGCCTGCCAGCGAAGGAAAGCGGCCCCAGGAGCCCGAACAACATGGGCTCCTGGGGCCGCTTCAACTCCGGCGACAGGACTCGAACCTGTGACCCGCTGGTTAACAGCCAGCTGCTCTACCAACTGAGCTACGCCGGAAAGGCACCGCACCCTGTCACGGGGACGGAAGGAAAATAGAGATCGACTGAGCAGAGGTGTCAACCGGGCCCCGCAGCAACTGCCATCCCGCGTGGGCGGGCCTTGGAAAGGATGCTCCAGACCGCCGGCCCGATGTCGCGCGCCGTCTGCCAGAGCTCAGTGTGCCTGCGGCTCGTGACCCGCGTGGCGTCGGCGAAATGCAGTGAGGAAAGCGCCGGACCGCGGTGGGGGTAGGGACGCTCGAACCAGTGGAATCCCGTGAGCACCGCGGACGGCCCTGCCGCGTCGGAGAAGACCGTGAAGTCGGGCGACCAGCCCGCCAGCGGCGCGGTGCGCACCTGCAACCTGCCGGACTCCAGCATGCGTTGAAGAAACGCCAGACGGCGCGCGCGCTGGGTCGTTATGGAGGCCGCGGGCTTCAGCGGTGAGCTGGATGGCGTTCATATCGGCGACGAGATAACCGAACTTGTACGCTACCGAGAAGATGCTCTCCCGGCTATTTTGGCGTTTGATCGCCACGCGTAGGAGCCGACCAAGCTGCAGCCAGTACGAGGGCACCGGCAGCCCCCTACTCAAGAACCGGCGTCCGAGGGCGCGACGCGACACGTACATGCTCCTGGCGAGAGCACTGATCGAGTGCAGATCCGCGGAATTGTCGATCGTGCGACGAATGAGGTGTGCCGTGTCGCGGTCGATCCTAATTCCGCGCCAGGCCAGATAGTCGGTCACCGAAGCGCTGAGATCGTCGGGAGGCGGCTTGAGCACCTGAGCAAGCTCGCGCTCAGCGAGTCTCTCATGAAACGGCAGAATTCCGTGAGGGCAGCAGGCCTCGATGAGATGGAGGATGGTCGGATCGTTGGCGAGATCCGCTACCGGCGGCAGGATCACGATGAGTGAGAGACCGCCCGGGCGCTGCTCGACTATGTTGCGATCAGACTCCGTGGCGCCGCTCTCCAGTACCTAGACCAGGGCGGATCCGGGCTTTCTCTCTCCCCCGTCCTCCGCCCTGAGCTGATCCTTGCCCCCCTCCATGAGCCGGAGTGCGTTGTAGGGGGGCTCCCCGAGCAGCTGGAGTGGTGGAATCGATCGTGGGCACATGGTGAGGGCTCGGGCTGAGGTGTGATTGGAATCGCCCCGCAATCCTAGACACCAGCCGTCAGCGCGCCGTCAGTACCTCCTGCGCCCCGAGCGAGTCATGCAACAAAGAGTCACTGACGTTGGGGCGCATGCAAATCCTCCGCATTTCCAAACATGTTGCGCCAGAACACTCAACCGACTTATATAGAACAGGAATTCTATTCTATATTAGAGTCCATGGCTCCCGTTTCCATCGAACACACCAGTCTGACCCCGCCCAAACAGATACGCTCGCGCCGTACCCTGGAGCGCATCGTGCAGGCCTCGCTCAGCATTCTGGACGAGCAGGGCCCCGCGGGCCTCACGGTCCAGGCGGTCGTCGCCCGCGCAGAATCGTCGGTTGGGTCCTTCTACGCCCGCTTCAAGGGCAAGAGCGATCTGCTCGACTACCTGGGTGAGCGGGTCTGGCAAGAAGCGCTTGAGCGCTGGAGCGAAGCTCTGGCATCGCGTGATTGGTTCGCGCTCGAGCTAAGGGAGCTTGCTGCCGGCTCCGTGGGGCTGCTCTTCGACGCTCAGCGCTCCCGCGCGTCCTACCTTCGCGCTCTGGACCGTGCGGCGCGCGGCAACGACGATGCCTACTCTTCGTTTCGCAAGCGCCTGCTCAATGGCATCTCGGAGCTGCTCCTGGCTCGTAGGGACGAGATCGATCACCTCCAGCCGGAGCTTGCCGTCCGCCTCGGGCTGCTGGCCGTGCTGGGCGTGGTCGACGCGGAGGACCCGACCAGCGGTAAGGCGCTGCCGAGGCCCGTGATCGTCAAGGAGGCCACAGACCTGCTCTTGGGCTACCTAGTCCCGGCAGGCCCTCCAGGCTCCTCAGAGGGCGTCGAGTTCTTCGACATCTGGGGATAGCCCGAGGACCGGTGACCTGACGCACCGAGGCAACACTAAGGTTCTCCCCCGCCCTGCCGATGCTTAAGAAAGCGTGAGATTGATGGCCGGGCGTCCTGGCCTTCGATCGACGGCGAAAGATGTGCCCTTTCAAGCCCACGGCGGTATGGTCGATACGCGTTCGCACAGAAACAGGCCAACTTCGATTCGAAGGCAGATCACGGCGCTCCTGTGGATCGCTGTGCTGCCTCTTGCCGCCCTGCATGTTCGCTCCACGTACGAGACGTACCAGCTCACGTTGGCCAAGTCCTCGGCCCGGACCCTAGGGCTTGCGGAGGCCGCAGCCACGGGCACCGAGCAGCTTCTGGCGATGGCCGAGGCGCAGATGCTGAACGTCGCGCGACGGGACGCGCTTCGAGGTAGGGCTTCCCGCGCTAAGTGAGGAGACCACTAGCACCTTAAAGGAACCAACCTGTGCGTCCACCGCTTCGCGCGACCAGCAAACAGTTCGCTGCTGCGAAACCATCCTGGTCGTCGAGGACGAGTTGCAGGTCCGAAGGCTCGTCGAACGCGTGCTCACCAAGGCGGGCTACGAAGTCCTGCTTGCGCGCGATGGCCACGAGGCCATGACCTTGGCGGGAGACCCGGATGCCATCATCGACCTGGTCGTCAGCGACGTCGTCATGCCGTGCGTGCAGGGCACGGAGCTTGGCGAACATCTCAAGACAACGAGGCCCGGTAAGCCCATTCTCTTCATTTCGGGCCATACCTTCGATTTGCCGATCCAACATTTGCTTGCGGACGATCCCGATGCCTTTCTGCCTAAGCCTTTTACACCTACCGAGCTGATGGTGAGAGCCAGATTGCTGCTGGACCGCTCGGCCGGCGTTGGCTCGGAGGCGCACCTCACGCACTGAGCCGGTCGCGGACCCCGGGCGGCCTATGGACAGGGGATACACGTCCGGCCCGACTCTGCCCATACTCCTGGGCTCATCCCCTCATATGGTTCGTCTTCGATGGTCTGCAAACGTGTCAAGTACGCGCCTGCGGCGCTGGCGCTGCTCTGCTTGCTTGCTCTGCCTGCTTCAGGTACGGCGCAGGACGATCAGGTAGGTGCGTACCGCATCCGCACGGACTCAGGGGAAGAGGTTCGGCTGGATGGATTGCTGAGCGAGGACCTTTGGTCCCGGGCCGTCGCGCTGAGTGGTTTCAGGCAACGCGAACCCGATCAGGGCGCCGCGGCCACCGAGCAGACCGAAGTTCGCATCGCCTACGACGACGCCATGCTGTACATCGGCGTGTTGGCGTACGACTCGGAACCCGATGAGATCGTCGCGCGCATCTTGCAGCGAGACAAGCTGATCGAACCGCTGTTTTTCGGGACGGGCATTCAGTTTGCGGGCGACGACGCCATCGCGATCATGCTCGATCCGTTCCACGACCACAGGAGCGGCGTGATCTTCGCCACCAACCCCAACGGCGCGGAGTTCGAGGCGCTCGTCAGCGACGAGGGCACAGAGCTCAACATCGACTGGCGCGGTGTCTGGGAAGTGCGCAGCTCGCGCACATCAGAGGGTTGGAGCGCCGAGTTCGCGATCCCCTGGCGCACGCTTCGCTACCCGGAGGCTAGCGGGGACGAGCTGTGGGGCATCAACGTCTTCCGCGTCATCCGTAGGAAGAACGAAGAGACGCTCTGGCAGTCATGGCAGCGCGAAGGTGGTGGCTTTCACCGCGTGAGCCGCGCGGGCCATCTCACGGGGCTCTCCGACCTGCCGCAGCAGGGGCTCAATCTCGAGATGAAGCCGTTCGTGCTCGCGGGCCGGCGCCAGGAGGCCAATGAGGCCGGCGCGATCAGTTCGTCCGTGCAACGAGAGATCGGCCTCGACATCAAAACGGAACTCAGGCCCGGCCTGGTTCTCGACTTGACCCTAAACACGGACTTCGCGCAGGTCGAAGTGGACGATGCGCAGGTGAACCTCACGCGCTTCAGCCTCTTTTTCCCGGAGAAGCGCGACTTCTTCCTTGAGAACTCGGGCATCTTCGACTTTGGGGTCCTGGGAGACCCTATGATGCCGCCCCCGTATCAGATGTTCTTCAGTCGCAACATCGGCATCTCCGACGACGGCGAGGTACCCATCCTGGCCGGCGCACGTCTCACGGGTCGTGTGGGCGGTCAAACCATTGGCCTGCTCAACGTCGTGACCGAGGAAGCGTTCGGCGTGCCGCGGGAGAACTTCTCGGTAGCGCGCATCAAGCGTGACATCGGTGAGAGCAACTACGTCGGCGCGATGGTGGTGGACCGTCGCAGCTCCCAAGGCTGGAATACGACCGCGGGCATCGACGGGCAGTTCGTGATCGGCGAAGCCTGGGTCTGGGACGCTTATGTCGCTCAGTCGCTCACCGATCGCGGCGACGTGTATGGCTACTCCTACAACCTAGGGTACTTCTACGAGGGCGAGAGTTGGACCTCGTTCTTCAATCACTACGCCATCAGCCCGAATGCGGACGCGGGCTCCGGTTCGGGCTTCGTCGCGCGCAGCGACCTACGCAGCACCACGCTGTACGCCGGTCCCAAGTGGCGGCCGTCATGGCTGGGCATCCGCGACATCTCGATGTTCGTGGGTGGTAGCTACAGTACCACGGTGTCCGACGGGCGCCTGCAGGACTATGCCGGGGGCGTGGGTGTGGGGCCGGTGTGGGAGTCTGGGGATCAGGTCACGGCGTTTTTCAACGCTTCTGAGACCGTGGTGGACGAGCGCTTCGAGCTCTCGGATGGGGTGATTGTGCCGGCGGGGAGGTACCGAGCGGACCACGTGGGTTGGTTCGCTTTCTCGAGCTCTAGTCGAGCGTTCGTGGTAGGCTCGACGGCAATGGTATCGCAGTTCTACGATGGCACGCTCGTAAGCTTGGGTGGCACGCTCAACCTAGCGCCGTCGCCGCAGATCTCATTCACCGCCGGCTATACCCGTAATCAGGTGGATGTAACGGATGGTTCGTTCAACGCCGACATCAGCTCGTTGCGTGCCACCTACTCCTACTCGACCAAGCTCTCCACCAACGTGTTGGTGCAGTACAACAGCTTAGAAAAGGCGTTCTCCACCAACGTGCGCTTCAACTTCATCCACCGCCCGGGCAGCGACTTCTTCGTCGTGTTCACGGAGAACCGCGGAGACGACCGGAGGGTGTGGAACCTCTCCGATCGTGGCATGGTGATGAAGATTACCTACCTGGCGCGGATGTAGACGTGGGCTTAGCCCTATCTGGACCACTCCACCCATACTCCTGGGCGGTTCCCTCCTACGGTTCCTTCGATGGCCCCTAATTGTGTCCAGCTCGCACCTGCTGCGGTGGCGCTACTCTGCCTGGTGTTCTGGCCCGGAACAGTTACCGCGCAGGACGACCAGGTAGGAGCGTACCGGATTCGCACCGACATGGGCGAGTCGATTCGGCTGGACGGGCTGCTGACCGAGGACGTGTGGTCCAGCGCCGCCGCGCTCAGTGGATTCACCCAACGCGAACCCGACGAGGGGGTTGCCGCCACCGAAGAGACCGTGGTGCGAATCGCCTACGACGAGCACATGCTGTACATCGGCGTGGCGGCCCATGACTCCGAACCCGACGAGATCGTCGCGCGGATCCTGCAGAGGGACAAGCTGATCGCGCCGATATTCTTCGGTGCGGGCATTCAGTTCGCCGGCGACGACGCCATCGCGATCCTGCTCGATCCGTTCCACGACCACCGAAACGCGATGGTCTTCGCGACCAACCCCAACGGGGCGGAGTTCGAGGCACTCGTCACCGATGAGGGCAGCCTCAATATCGACTGGCGGGGCGTGTGGGAAGTGAAGGGCGCGCGAACTCCGACCGGCTGGAGCGCCGAGTTCGCGATCCCGTGGCAGACGCTGCGCTACCCGGAGGCATCAGGCGACGAGCCTTGGGGTATCAACGTCTTTCGCGTCATCCGCAGGAAGAACGAGGACGTGCTCTGGCAGTCCTGGCAGCGTGAGGGTGGTGGCTTTCTACGCGTGAGCCGCGCGGGCCATCTCACTGGGCTTGCCGATCTGCCGCAACAAGGGCTCAGCCTCGAGACCAAGACTTTCTTGCTCGCCGGCCGGCGCCAGGAGGCCAATGAACTCGGCGCCATCACCTCGTCCTATCAGCGAGAGGTGGGCATCGACATCAAGACCGAAGTTCGACCTGGTCTCGTACTCGACCTGACCGTGAACACGGACTTCGCGCAGGTCGAAGTGGACGACGCCCAGGTGAATCTCACCCGCTTCAGCCTCTTTTTCCCCGAGAAGAGGGACTTCTTCCTGGAGAACTCGGGCATTTTCGACTTCGGGCTGGCAGGGGAAGGGGGGATGCGGACTCCTGCCTACCAGATGCTCTTCAGCCGCAATATCGGCATCTCGCGAGACGGAGCTGTACCGATCCTTGCGGGGGCACGCCTCACGGGCCGCGTCGGAGGCCAAACCGTGGGTCTGCTCAATGTCGTCACCGACGAGGCGTACGGCGCTCCGCGCGAGAACTTCGCTGTGGCTCGGATCAAACGAGACGTCGGCCAGAGCGCCTACATCGGCGCAATGATGGTGGACCGGCGCAGCTCCGATGGCTGGAATACGACCGCCGGCATCGACGGACAGTTCGTGATCGGTTCAGCGTGGATCTGGGATTGGTACGCCGCGCAATCGTTCACCGAAGGACAGGGCCGCGACGGCTACTCCTACAGCCTGAAGCACTCCTACGACGGACCAGACTGGAGAGCGTCCTTCACTCATTATGCCGTCAGCCCCAACGCGGACGCCGCGGGCGGGTTCATCACGCGCACCGACATTCGGCAAACCGATGCCTACGCCGGTCCCAAGTTCAGGCCATCGGCGCTCGGCCTCCGGGACGTCGGGATGTTTTTCATGGGGGGCTACGGTACAACCGTGTCCGACGGGCGCATGCAGGACTGGAGGGCGGGCATCGGTATGAACCCGACCTGGAAATCGGGAGAGCAATTCACGGCGATCCTCAACACGTCCGAGACCGTGGTGGATGAGGGGTTCCGGCTCTCGGAGTCGGTGGAGGTGCCGGCGGGCAGGTACCGCGCGGACCGACTCAATTGGTTCGCCTTCTCGAGCCCGCGTCGGGCGGCCGTGCTCGGGTCGTCGGTCACGATCTCGAACTTCTACGGGGGCACGCTCATGAGCCTGGGCGGCACCCTGAGTGTCGCGCCGTCGCCGCAGATCTCGTTCACAGGCGGCTACACCCGCAATCAGGTGGACGTGCCCGACGGCGGGTTCAATGCCGACATCAGTTCGCTGCGCGCCTCGTATTCGTACTCGACGAAGCTCTCCACCAATGTTTTGGTGCAGTACAACAGCCTCCAGAAGGCGTTCTCCACCAACGTGCGCTTCAATTTCATCCACCGCCCCGGCAGCGACTTCTTCATCGTCTTCACCGAGAATCACGGGTGGGACGGCCAGGGGTGGGAACTCTCCGATCGCGGGACGGTGATGAAGCTCACCTACCTGGCACGGATGTAGGGGCGGCCGGCAGTACCGACCGCCCCAAGGCTCGTCCCGCCTCTACGCCTTCGTCGCCTCGAAGTGCGCGCCCGCGATGGAGCTTACGAAGTCGGTCAGCTGAGCCGTGTGATCGGGCTGCCCGGCGAGGTGTTCCTGCACACCAGGGTCCCCGAGGATGAAGTCTGTCGGATAGGGCTTTTCCGAAGTAATGCGCACGTCCTCGAACCCCGCGTCCCGGAACTGCTGCAGATACTCGTCGCGGAAGGTGGGCAGGCATGCGGCGATCGCCTCCACGTTCCCGGCCAGCACTTCAGGCACGGGTACTTCGGAGACCATGTCCGAGACCACCACACGACCGCCTGGCTTCAATACGCGCCACGCCTCAGCGAGCACTCTGTCCTTGCGCGGGCTGAGATTGAGCACGCAGTTCGAGATGATCACATCGACCGTCGCGTCCGCGACTGGAAGCGCTTCGATCTCGCCGAGTCGGAACTCGACGTTGCCGTAGCTGCCATTCGAGGCGTTTTCACGGGCTTTGTCGATCATCTGGTGTGTCATGTCGACGCCGATCACCTTCCCGCTCGGCCCCACGCGAGTCGCGGCCAGGAAACAGTCGATGCCGGCGCCGGACCCCAGGTCCAACACCGTCTGCCCCTCCCGCAGCGAGGCGATGGCGGTCGGATTGCCGCAGCCGAGCCCTAGATTGGTGTCGTCCGGTAAGTCCGCCAGTTCCTCTTCGGAGTACCCGATCGACTGGCTGATCTCGTCAGCATTCGATGTCGTTTTGGATGTGGTCTGGGACGTGGTCTGGGACACCGTCTCGGATGTCGTGTCCGCGCCGCACCAGGAAGGCTCGCAGCACCCGCCACCCTCGGCTGCCCGAGCATACCGGTCCCGTACCGCCTGTTTCAGGTCTGAATTCGTTTGTGTCGTCATGGTCTTCTCTCAGATGTAGCTGTGGATCACAACTTCTTAGTCAGAAAAACAAAAGGACGAACGCATCAACAGGCCACCGTTCATCAGACCACGCAGCAGCTACCGCCCGACGCCTCTACCCTCGCGGTGAAGGAGCGCCCCAAGCGCGCAACCAGCCGTGTGATCGCTGCCCGAACCTCTGGATCGAAGTCGGACAGCATCTCCGAGTACTCTCGCGTCAGGTCGGACTCGATGATCGAACAAGTGGACGCGCCCTCCGGCGTAGCTACCAACCGCACGACCCGACCGTCCTCCGCGTCGCGCTCTCGAGCCAAGAGGCCTTTGTCTACCAGGCCGTTGGCAAGACGACTGGCGGTGCTCTTGTCCAGATACAGGTGTGCCGCGAGTTCGTTGACGGTCAGCGCGCCTGCGTCGACCACGCCCTTGAGCGCGTGGCACTGGCTCACGCTGATGTCATAGCAGCAGGCACGGTCGCGGTCCCGGAACTGGGTGACCCGTATGAGCTCGCTCAGCGCGTCGGACAGGTGTTCGGCGTCCGCCCGCAGCGTGGGGTCCGCGGTGGGATCCACGATGGGTAGCGGGGCTGAGGTGCGATTGGGAAGCTCAATAGTAGTTGACATATACAACGATTAATCGAGCCTATGCCGAGGGTCAACTGTCGGGGGGGTGCTGTAAGGTTGTACGCCTACCGAACAGGCTCCAACGTCAGCTCGGCCGCGTAGAGCATGGTGCGGTCCTGGTCCCGGCCCGCCCAGTCGAGCAGCGTCTCCACGCTTGGGGAAACGAGGCCATCGAACGCCACCGAACCATTCACTTCAACGCGAATCGGGCGCGTGAGGTCGAAAGCGTCCGGCGATACCAAGACGCGAAAGCGCCGCACTTGGTAGGCGAGGACCTCGACCGTGTTGCCCTCCCGCGTGGCCCACAGAATGCCCGAGTCAGCACTCGCCACCCAGGCTGACAGGGCGTCTCGCTCCGCATCACCCCGAGTCGAGCCGAGCTCGTCGATGATGAGCCAGTGCGCTCTCGGGTACGCTTCCGGAGACTCCGTGGCCCAGACCATGCTTTCGGGATGCGGGTCCCTGCGGCGCTCGGCGGCGAAGCGGTCGATTCGCTCTGCCTCGGACGGCCACCAGCTCACGTCGTGCCCGCTCTGCTGGGGCCTGAACTCATAATCCACGCCGATCGCGTCGAAGCTGCTCAACCACGGCCGGATGGAGCTTACCGGGTAGAGTCGATCCGTCTCACCGTTCACGATGAAAAACGGCCGGTTCTTGAGATTGCCGAGGTGCATCCTGCCGTCTGCCCCCACCGCGGGGTTCATGAGCACACCCGGGCTGCCAATGAACGGTAGGAAGGACGACCAGGGCGTGGGATCGCGAAAGGCCAGGAAGTAGACGCCGGTCCCTCCGTCCGAGACGCCCATCGCGTGCACGCGGTTCTCGTCGATGTTGTACGTGCCTTTCAGGTCATTGAGGATGCCGCGCAGGTTCTCGACCTGGTGCGCTTGCCACCAGAGCGTCTCGCTCCATGAAAGCGGAGCGATGACCAGATGGTCCTCACTCGCGAACCGGTCCGGACTCCGGAACCAACTGCCGCCCGCCCCTGGGTCCGGGCGGAACACGCCACCGTGCAGGTACATGCGCACCGGGTAGGACCGACTCGGGTCGTAACTGGCGGGCACCATCAGGATGTAGCGGTGCAGGAATCCATCGCGATTCGTGTGCGTCAACTCGAGCGTGCCGAGAGGGACGTCCCGTTCGTAGTGTCGGCCGGCCGCGAGGGCCTCATAGACATCCTCGAAGTCCGGCCCCGAGCGCACAATCTGCGAGGTCGCCTCGGCTAGGGCCGCCGGGTTGGCTGCGGCCCACCACGCCTGGAGGTCGGGTGCGGCCGTCTGTGCCCGGGCAGCGCCGGTTGCCAGGGCCAAGAGCGCGAGCGCCGCCGTGGGAGCCGCCACTGCTGGAACGACGCGTTGCCTTCTCACCGCGCCGCCTTCCGCTCCTGCACGCACCGCTTGAACCGGAACGCGTTCTCGGGCAGCGCGAGGTCCATCCCGTAGTTGTCCGGCCCAACTGCCTTCACCTTCACGACGATCACGCTTAAGTCGTTGCGCTCGAGCGCCTCCACGGCGGCCTCGCCGAAATCCATCGGCGAGTCGACCGCGGCAACGTGCTCGATGCCCGCTCCACGTGCGATCGCCGCCAGGTCGGTGATGCCCGCCGTCGTATGCGAGTCGAAACCACCCGTCGAGAGCAGGCTGCCGTTGTCGAAGATGATGTGCAGCAGGTTCTTCGGCCGATACCGCGCCAGCGTCGCGAGGCCGCCCAGGTTCATGAGCACCGAGCCGTCTCCATCGAGCACTATGACCTGTTCTTCCGGTAGGTGCAGCGCGAGGCCCAGTCCGATCGAAGACGCGAGACCCATCGCGTGCTGTAAATAGAAGAAGTTCTCTCTGTGACCGAGGTCGTACAGCTCCTGCGCGCTCGCGCCCATGATGGTCACGACCAGCTTGTCTTCGAGCTCCGGGTAGAGCATCGCGATGCACTGGGCGCGCTCCATCAATCTTCCATCAGGTCGCGCGTGAGCAGCAGCGCCACCGGGGACAGCGAGCTCTGGGAGAAGGTCCACGCCTCCTGAATCTGCTTGCCGACCTTTTCCGGGTCGCGCGCGTGCTCGAACGGGATGCTCAGCGCCTGCAGAATGCCCTCCGTGACGATGCCGCCTCGTGTGTGCCACGGATACGGCTCCCCCCAGTGCCCACGCACCGCGATGAGCATGCACAGCGGGATGCCGTATAGCTGAGCGAGCGACACGATGCCGTTGAGCGCCCCGAACATGCCGTGGTTCTGCATGAGCAGGATGTGCGGCTCCCCGGCGAAGTAGGCGCCTGCGGCAATGCCCACCGCCTCGTCTTCCTTCGCGACCTGGATGAGCTGCATGTCCGGGTCGTCTTCGGCGCGCTGAAGCAGCAGGCCGAGCCACGTCTCCGGCAGCGCCGAGATGCTGGTGATGCCGGCGGCCTTGATGCCCTCGAAGATGGTCTTCGAGTTGTCGTAGGAGACGGTCATGCGCTCACCGGCCGCCCTCACCGAGCTTGCGCTGGATGCGGTACTTGCCGTCCAGGGCGGACTCCAAGCGCTCGGTGTGGCCTTCGCTCATCGGATCGTGCTCATGGCGGCCAAGATGTTGCCTCACCGCTCTTTTCGACAGCATCTCACGAAGCGCGGTCGTCCCGACTGGCTATGGCCCCTGCCTACCCCCACGCGCCATCGTCCGAGACACGATTGCTTGTCTGAGGTCCCACTGGGATGACGAGGGCACTCGCAACAACGCGCGCCCTACCTACCGATACGGATCGTCCTGCGCGAGGTGCTGCTCGACGTAGTCCGCCACGCCTTCTTCTACCGACCTGAACGGACGGTCGTATCCTGCGGCCAGCAGGCGCCCAATGTCTGCCTGCGTGAAATACTGGTAGCGGTCGCGGATCTCCTCGGGAGTATCCACCCAATCGACCTGCAGCTTCTGATCCACTGCGGCGTACAGCGCACCCATCAACTCGAGCCACGTCTGGGCTCGACCCGTGCCGAGATTGAAGAGGCCACTGACGCCACGGTTCTCCATCAGCCAGAGCACCACGTCCTCACAGTCCTTCACGTATACGAAGTCGCGCATCTGTCCGCCGTCTTGGTAGTCGGGATGGTGCGAGCGGAAAAGAGTCACCGCCTCGCCGCGAGCGGCGGAGCCGTGGTTCTTCAGCACCACGCTGCGCATGTTGCCTTTGTGGTGCTCGTTCGGCCCGTACACGTTGAAGAACTTGAGGCCCACCCACTGAGGTGGATTCGCATGGTGGTTCGCGATCGAACGTGCCACCCACCGGTCGAAGAGGTGCTTGCTCCAACCGTAAGGGTTCATGGGCACGAGCTTGGCCAACGCCTCGGGCGTTCCGTCGTCGTCGAAACCTCGGGCGCCATCGCCATAGGTTGCCGCGGATGACGCGTAGATAAGCGGCACGTCGTGCCCGGCACACCATCGCCAAATCCTCTGCGACAGCCGCAGGTTGTTGTCGACGATGAGGTCCGCGTCGGTCTCAGTGGTTGCCGATATCGCGCCCATGTGGATCACGTAAGTGATCTCCCGCCCCCGTTCCTGAAGGAACGCGTCCAGCCCCGCCGGATCGATGAGCTCCTCGAGCTCCCTGCCGCGCAGGTTCTTCCACTTGTCACCGGTGCCCAGGTGGTCCACGACGCAGATAGGGCCGGCGCCCGATGCCTCCAGCCCGGCCACGATGTTCGAGCCGATGAAGCCCGCTCCTCCAGTGACTACAATCATGGGGTCAAGTTATCCCACCTCTTCTGGCCGCCAGCGCTCCACGCCTTCGGACTCGGCGGCGACCGCGAGGGCGGCGTCGAGCGTCGCGATCGAAAGATCGTGTCGAATCGCCAGCTCCAGATATGCTGCGTCGTACGATGTCAGCCCATGTAGACGAGCGAGTCGCAGGACGGTCGTGAGGGCACGGTCCCGTGCCACAGGATCGACGGCGATTGGGAGGCTGAGGAGGTTGGTGCAGGCCCGATTGACGTCCTCCGTCGAGATCCGTCCTCGCCGCTCCGCGACGAGTAGCACGTTGGCGACCTCCAGTCCCCAGAGGTGAGGTACCATGACTCCCCCGGACGATAGGGACCGCAATGCACCAAGCGAGTAGACGTCGCTCTCGTCGTCGAGACACCATGCGGCCGCAACGGACGCATCGAGAACGAAGTTCAGAAGCGGCGCCCTTCGTTGATGAGTTGCTTGATGGTCAGATCGGGACCGAGACTGCTGCGAGAGCGGACCTCGAGCAGTCCCGCGATGGCTTCATCGACGGTCATCTGGGGCGCCCCAACCGGCGGGACCAACTCAGCCACCGGTCTACCATGACGCGTGATGGTGATCCTTTCACCGCGCTCGACCCGATCGAGCAGCTGCGCCAGGTGTGTCTTGGCGTGATATGCGCCGACCTTGTTCGTCGCCATTGAGCATCCAGGAAATAGACCAGTATAAGACCAGTCTAGCAGATAAGCCCCTATAACACAAGCAAATCCATCCCCTGGGCGTGTGCCTACTCCTGCCGCGGGAACACCTTCTCCCCCCACGCTCTTTGTTCCTCGTCGGTCAGGGCCGCGCCCTGCTCGATCCACAGCTCGTCGCTAGCCGCCTCGCGCGCGAGTACTGTCCCCTTTGCACCAGCTCCCAAGATGTAGCGAAGCTTCGGCTCTGGGTCGTCGAGCGCGGCCGCGATCCCCTCGGCCACAACGCTGGGCGGATCCGCGTTCTCTCTCGCGTGTGTGTACATACCCTGCATGCGCGACAGGGTCTCGACGTACGGGTCGTCGGGGTCGAGCGGCTTGGCGGCCTTGTCGAGGATGGGCGTGGAGATGAATCCTGGCTCGATGATGATGATGCGGAGCCCGTACTTACGGGTTTCGATGGCGAGGCCCTCGCTTATGGCTTCTAGTGCGTACTTGCTCGAGCCATAGATACCGTGGCCGCCACTGACGAGCCGTCCGGAGATCGACGTGATGTTGACGATCGTCCCGCTCCTGCGTTCGCGCATGGCAGGCAACACCGCCTGAATGGTGCGCAGCGGGCCGAAGACATTGGTCTCGAAAACCGCCTTTACGTCTTCCATCGAAACCCCTTCGACGCTCGCGAGGTTTCCAAGTCCGGCGTTGTTCACCAGCACGTCGATGCGACCGGATCGCTCCATCGCAGCGCCGATCGCGCGCGCTACCGAGTGGTCGTCGTTGACGTCTAAAGCGAGTAGCGTGAGGTCGAGTTCCTCGACTTCGGCGGCGGCGCGCAACGTCTCACCCGATTTGTCCGGCGTGCGCATGGTCGCATAGACCGTGTCGCCCAGCCGCGCGAAGTGCAGCGCGATAGCTTCGCCGATGCCCGTGCTCGATCCGGTTACAAAAACGATTCGACCAAACATTAGTTGGCTTCGCCGACCATTCGCGTCCGCTCCTCGAAAAAGTTCATGATTACGATGATGCGTCGCGGAGCACGCTCAGGGGGGCGCGTGACCATGAAGAAGCGCTCCGACCCCATCAGGACGGCCAGTTCGGGCCGCAGGACCTTCAGCGCGACGTTGCGGTCGTGTCGCTCGTCGCGCGCAAGGTAAACCGTCGCCATCCCGCCGACACCGATCTCCCGCTCGATCGTGTAGCGGCCCGAGAGGGCGGTGTTGAGGCGTGAGACGGGATCTTCGGTCACGCACGTGTGTCCGGGTCGAGGCGAGGTCGTTGGCGTCCCAAGATGCCGGCTAGGCAGAGTAGTGCAAGACGCGCTTACGGAGCCAGCACCTGCCCGAGCCCGCCGCGCTCGGTTGCGTCCATCGTCCCACACCGCGATAACGGAGGCCATGGATAAGCGTGTGCTGCTCGCCGTCGCGGTCGTCGTGGTGGCGATCGTCCTTCGAGCTGCTCTCGGCTCAGTCGACGCAGTGCCTTATCCCGACGCGTCGCGAGAAGTCCGCCATGTCATCCCATGGCGAGCGGGTGGCGGGACCGATGCGGCGATGCGCGGGTTCGTGCGCCACTTCGAGCGGCATCTGGGCGTGCGTGTGATGACCGAGAACGTGCCCGGCGGCCTCAGCTCGGCCGGCCTCACGAGGGTGCAGAACGCTCGGCCCGACGGGTACACTCTCGGCACCATGACCTACGATGCGTTATCGGTCGAGATACTGGGGCTGGCGCCTGTGTCGTGGCGCTCCTTCGAGCCGGTCTGCATGGTCACGGACCACCCGAGCGCTCTGATTGTGCCTGGCGTGTCGTGGCAGGACGTGGAGGCGTTCCGCGTGGCGGCAGCGGCGGCGCCGGGTGAGATCACTGTGGGGAACGTGGGCATGAGGGGCATCTGGCATCAGCACGCATCGGCAATGGAGCAAGCGATGGGGATCGAGCTACTGCACATACCGTACGAGGGCGGATCGGGACCGCAGCTCGCGGCCATCCTGGGTGGGGAAGTCGACGCCATCGTGTCGAGTCTCCCGGCTGCGATGCCGTACGTCGAAGACGGTTTGCTGAAGGTGCTCGCGATCATGGCCCAGGAGCGCAGTGACCTCGTGCCGGACGTGCCCAGGTTCCTCGAACACGGGTACGAGCTCGACTACAGCGGTTTCCGCGTCCTGGTGGCGCCTAGCGGGACGCCGGACGACGTGATGGGTGTACTCTCTAGCGCCTGCCGGGAGACTGCTGAAGATCCCGAATACCAGGCGTGGGCCGCGGAGGCGGGCATCGGCGCATCCTGGAAGGACCGCGACAGCACCATCGAACATCTCGAAAGTCTCGCCGCCAAAGTCGAGGCGCTCATGGCGCGACTGAGCCGATGAGTGAACTGCGCGGCGCCGACGCCGTCGTCCGTATCCTGGAGGGCCTCGGCGTTGATGTCGTGTTCGGCCTGTGCGGGGACACGTCCCTGCCGTTCTATGACGCGTTGGTCGACTCCAAGCAGCTCCACCACGTGCTGACGCGGGACGAGCGCTGTGCGTCGTTCATGGCCGACGCTTACGCGCGCCTGAGTGGTCGCGTCGGCGTGTGCGAGGGGCCCAGCGGAGGGGGCGCGACGTATATCCTGCCGGGCGTGGCGGAGGCGAACGAGTCCTCTGTGCCGCTCGTATGTCTGACCTCGGATATCGGGGTGGAGGACCGCGGCAAGGGGACGCTCACCGAGTTGGACCAGGCCGGCCTGTTCGCCCCGGTCAGCAAGCAGGTGTTCTCGCCGACCTCGGGTGCGGACGTGCCGCACATGCTGCGCAGTGCCTTCCGCGAGGCCACCACCGGCAGCCTCGGTGCCTGCCACGTATCGCTGCCGCTCGACGTGCAGGGCCAGCCGGTCGATGCCTCCGACGTGCATGCCGATGAGCGCTTTGGCCTCTACCCCAACGAGCGGCTCGCGCCGAGCCCCGATGAAGTGAAGGCCGTGGCACGGCTTCTGGTCGAAAGTCGTCGTCCCTTGCTGGTGGCCGGGGCGGGCACGCTACGCTCAGGGGCTTGGCACGAGGTGACCGCGCTCTCGCACGCCCTGGGCGCACCCGTTGCGACGTCGATCTGCGGCAAGGGCGCCATCGCCGAGACCGATCCGTTCTCGCTCGGCGTGATCGGCAGCAACGGAGGACTTCCGTGGAGGCATGAGCTCGTGCGCCAGGCCGACTTGGTGTTCTACATCGGCAGCGGCGCCGGTTCGGTCACGACCGAGAAGTGGTCGCTACCCACACCGGGCTCGACGACCGTGCTGCAGCTTGACACGGACACGGAAGTGATCGGTCGCGTATACGACGTGACGGCCGGCATGCACTCGGACGCGAGCTTGGGATTGGCTGCGGTTCTCGAGGAAGTCTTGGCGCTCGGGGCCAGCGGAATCGGGGACCGCGTCGATCCGGCGGAGATCGCAGCAGGGCACGAGGCGCATATGGAGCGGGTCGCGCACCTGTTCGCCTCCGACAAACGCGCGATTCGCCCCGAGCGGCTCATGCGAGAGCTCTTCGCCGCGCTGCCCACGGATTCCGTCATCGTCGCGGATCCCGGCACGCCTTGCCCCTACGTGTCCGCGTACTGGCGCCTCGAGAGCGCCGGCCGCTGGTTCGTGAGCCCGCGCGCGTTCGGAGCGCTCGGCTACTCCTTGCCCGGAGTCGTCGGGGCCCATTACGCGAAGCCGGAGGCCGGCCGAGTGGTCGGCATTATGGGCGACGGTTCGTTCGGAATCTCAGCGGGCGAATTGGAGACGCTCGTGCGGCTTCAGGTTCCCGTCACGCTCATAGTTTGTAACAACGCCAGCTACGGGTGGATCAAGGCTGGCCAGAAGAGCCGCGGCGACGCCTACTACTCGGTCGACTTCGGGCGTTCCGACCACGCCGCCATCGCCCAGGCCTACGGCATGAGCGCCACGCGCGTCGAGGACCCGGCCCACCTGGCCGCTGCCATGCACGACGCGCTGACCGCGCCCGGTCCCTACCTGCTCGATGTGATAACCCAGCCTCTCGAGGAGGCGAACGCTCCCGTCTCCAAGTGGATCGCTTGACCGGGAAGCCCTCGGGCGGGGGCTCACCACTGCTTCCAGACGATGTCGTTTCCGGAGGCGTGCTCCTGCTGGTCGCGGTGGCTTACGGACTGGGCGCCACGCGAATCCCGAGCCAGGCGGGCGAGCCCGGCCCGGGCTTCATGCCCATGGCGTTGGCCCTCCTGCTCGCTGCCTTGTCGCTGGCGATCGCCGTGGGTGGGCTCCGCCGGAGGGTGCGTACCGACGCGAACGGTGAAGCGCCATCCGACCCGCCGCGGACGGTCTCGGCCTCCGCCGGATCGCTCAGCCGGGATGCAGCCAAGCCCTGGTCCGCATCAATCGCCACCATCGCCTATGCCGCCCTCTTCCAGCCACTTGGCTTCGTTCTGAGCACGCTCGCCTACAGTGGCTACCTGACCAGCCTCTTCACTGAAGACCGCAAGCTGCGGGTCAGTGTTCCCATCTTCGTGGCCCTGGCGCTCTTCGTGTTCTTCCGCGTCGCTCTGGGTGTGCGGCTACCGACAGGGCTGCTGGGGCTGTGACGCCCGAGCTGCTGCTCGCGCCGGAGTTGCTCCCGTTTCTGGTGGGCGGCGTCTTATTGGGCATCGTCGTCGGCGCGGTACCTGGACTCACGGCAACGCTCGCGATCTCTCTACTGCTTCCGCTCACGTACCAACTCGCGCCGCTGCCGGCGATCGTCATGATGACCGGCATCTTCACAGGCGGGATCTACGGCGGGTCTATCGCGGCGATTACCCTGCGTATGCCGGGGGCGCCGGCGAGTGCCATGACCATGCTCGACGGTTACGCGATGGCGCAGCGAGGAAAGGCCGGATCGGCGATCGCGCTGGCGACGTTCTCCTCGTTCGTGGGGGGCATCTTCGGCGGTGTCGTGCTCGTGCTCTTCGCGCCGCAACTCGCGCGCGTCGCGCTCACGTTCCAGTCCCCAGAGATGTTCGCGCTGGTCGTGCTGGCTCTCATCGCCGTGGCGACCGTCTCCCGTGAGTCGCTGCCCAAGAGCATGACCGCGACGGTGATCGGTCTCATGCTGGCCACCGTAGGCATCGACCGGCTCGTGCCCGTACCGCGCTACACGTTCGCATCGGTAGACCTGCTTGTGGGGGTCCCACTCATCCCTGTGGTAATCGGTCTCTTTGCTGTGACGGAGCTGCTCCACCAGTCCGGCGAGTCCGGGGAGGCGGTGCGCCCAAGTGAGGCTCAGCCGGGGCTAGGAGCCGGTCGCTTGGCGGCGTTGTGGAGCGACGCTCGGTCGGTCCGAATCGGGGTGTGGGTGAAGAGCCCCATAATCGGGACGCTCGTCGGGGCGCTGCCTGGAGCCGGAGCCGCGATGGCCGCGTTCCTCTCCTATTCCGAAGCGAAGCGGTCCTCGGCCGAGCCGGAGCGGTTCGGTTCGGGTGTCCCCGAGGGCATCGTCGCGCCGGAGGCGGCCAACAACGCGATGACGGGCGGCGCGTTCATCCCGATGCTCGCGCTCGGCATCCCGGGTGATGCCGTCACGGCCGTCATCCTGGGGGGGCTGGTCGTGCACGGGATCACTCCAGGCCCTCAGCTCTTCGGCGAGGCGTCCGAGCTGCTGGCTCAGCTCTTCGGGGCGTACTTCTGGAGCTACGTGCTCATCCTAGTGTTCGGCCTCGCGTTGATCCCGGTCTTTGTGCGCATCACTCGGGTCCCGAGGGGCATCCTCTTTCCCGTCATCGGATCGTTGGCGATCGTCGCCGCGTTTACCTCAGAGGGGACCACGTTCGCGATGTACCTGACGGCGGGGGTAGGCGTGCTCGGCTTCGTGCTCAGGCGCTACGGTTATCCGCTGATCCCGGTCCTGCTCGGGCTGATCTTGGGGCCCATGCTAGAGTCGAATCTGAGGCGCTCGTTGATCCTCTCCCAAGGAGACGCCACGGTCTTCTTACGCTCACCCATCGCCGCCGGACTGCTGCTTGCGGCTGCTGCGTTCCCGCTCTTGATGCTGAGGCGACGGAGGATCGACAGTTGAATTCTCTGAGCTGCGGAGGCGCTATGTCTGTGGCGCTGTTGTTGGCCGGATGTGCGATCGACCCCGTAGCCTCTTCTTACGACGAGGGTGAGGGACAGGACCAACCGCTGCTCATCGCTCTTGCATAGGTGGGGTTCTACGACGGTTCCGGCGAAGTCACGGTCGGCGCAAACCGTCAAGAAACTACCGATCTCGTGCTTCGCATCGCGCTGGACGCCGACTCGATCTCCAGTGGGTCGTACCCAGCCTGCGTGACCGTGATTCTGGATCCCTGGTTCGCGAGGGGGAATCTACTGATCAGCACGGGATCGGGGGCCACGCTCAGCTACTCGGAAGACGGGGTCATCCGGTCGCTGAACCTCAACAGGTTTTCGGCCGCCGGACAGACCGCCAACGTGCTTCTGGTGAAGCTTCGTCATGAGACGCTGTCCTCCCAGGGTTCTCCCGCCCAGACCCTGGTCGATGGTGATTTCGAATTCCAGAAGCGATAGAGTCAGCGCTGGCGCTACTCGTACCGCAGAGCGGCGACCACCGCTCTCGTGAGTTCGACGTTCCAGGGCTCCGTCATCTGGCTAGGTCCTCGTGCGCTTCATCGGATCACCTTACAGGTCCAGATCCTTGCGCACGTCGTCCCACGAGCTCGTGTGGGGCTCGTTCATCGCAGCGAGCGCGGTGTCCAGGTCCTTCTTCGAGAGCAGCTCGCGCAGCCGATCGAAAAGTGTGACCTCCTCGAGCGGAACGATGGCGACCAGCCCTTTTCCATGACGCGTCACGACGAATCGCTCCTTGCCGTACGCCGCGCGGTTGAGCAGCTCGGCCATATTCTTCCGGGCTTCCGCGGCTGTGACTTTCTTCATCTCTTGCTCCTGGGTGCCCTGTTGGGACGACTCGTGTCGGCGAAAGGTTGGAACAAAATGCACGTTTTGTACAAAATATGCAAATAGAGACGCTCGGGGAGTGGCTAGGTGCCTGGGGGAGCAGCTAGAGGCGCTCGAGCTCGCAGCGCATGAGCGTCATGGAACCCGGTCCGCCCGCGGTCCCACCTTCCGAGGTAAGTGCGACCAGGCCGTCCAGTCCGATGCCGACACCCTCGCCCTGCCCCTCTTGCAAGGTGTACAGGTTGACTAGTGCCCCGTCGAGCACTGCGAGGGTGTCGCCGTCCATGCGATAGAACTGGAGCGACTCATAGGTGCGAAGCGCGAACACCGCTCCCCGCGGGTCGACGGCGCCGCCGGTCACCTGGCGTGGCGTAATGCGGGCGCGGCTGGTGAGTTCCTGAACGTGCTCGAGCGTGACCGTGTCCGGGCGCAGCGGAGGCGGATAACGGTAGACGGTGACGGGGTGATTGCGACCCTTGGTGACCACATACACGCGCTCGCCGGGAAAGACCAATAACGCCTCGATATCACGTGCGCCGTCAGGCAGACGGATGGGGAAGGACTCGCTGGGTAGGCGGCCCTCGGCGTCGAGCTCGCCCCCCGAACCCGTAGGGTCGGGTTCAAGCATGCGGTGCAGCTGAATTCTCCCAGCGGACCGCTCCTCGTAGTTGTCGCCCAGGTCGGCCAGATAGAGGCACGAGCCGTGCTCCGCGCAGGTGGAGACCGCGAGGTCCTCCCAGTCGCCTAGGCGTTCGGAGAGCGGGAAGCGGGCTGTGATCGAACCCTCTTGGTCCACCGCGTACAACACGGAGCCGGTGTCGTTGTGAGTCCAATAGGTTCCGGGGTGGCGCAGGCTAACGGCGACGCCGCTCGATTCACGGAGTACGTCGGGGAAGACGATGCCGGACGCGGTCGGCCGACACCCGGGTCCGGCCGTGGCAATAGGCCCGCATCCCGCCGCCCAGAGTGCGCCAGCCAGCAGGACCGCACTTTGCTTGATACGTGGCCTGCTCAGTTACCGCCTCCTTGCGTGGCTTCGGCGTGCACGGCGGTCAGGATCTCGCGGAAGGCGTCGGTCGGCAGCGCTCCCTGCAGCGGTTGATAGCCGAAGACAAAGAAGGTCGGAGTTCCTCGCACACCCGCCGTCTGCGCAAGCCCCGTCGCCCCCGCGATACGGTCCAACTGGCGGTCGTCGGCCAGACATGCGTCGAGCTCGGCGAGATCTGCGCCGGCGTCAGCGGCCATGGCCCGCACCACCACCTCGGGTTCACCGCTGCGCTTCCAGTCCGTCTGGTCCATCCACAGGCGCTCATTGAGTCGGTCGAACACCGAGTGGCTCTGCAGGAGCGCGCATTCGGCGGCTTCAGTGGCCGCCAGAGAGTTGTCGAACATGCCGGTGATGAACGGCATGAATTTCCACTCCACCATGCCTGTCTCGATGAACTCCGAGAGCAGTGTGGGGAAGGTCTCGACGTGGAACTGGCGGCAGTAGCCGCAGCCGTAGTCCGACATCTCCAGCACGCGCACGGGCGAGTCCGGATCCCCACTGTTGTAGCCGAGCGACGCGACGTCGATGTCCTCACCTGAACCCGCGGGAAGGTTGGCGCTTCCCATCGGACTCGAGGAGCCCCTCGCCGTACCACTCAGTAGACCGGCCGCCGTCGCGCTCGTATCGGGAGAGCCGGAGTCCTGCGCAGAGCATGCGGCAACCGTGAGCGCTGCCGCGACCGCAACCGTCCCAACGAAGAACCGCCTCATGGCATCTCCAGATTAATGACCTGGCCCAACCCGGCCAGGAACGCCGTCATGGTTGTGAACCGCCCCGTAACCATCAAAACGCCGATCAAGACGAGCAGAGTTCCAGCTGCCCGCCCAAGCGGCACCATCCACCGCTTCACACGCTCGGTACCGGCCAAGAACCAGTTGAACGCCACCACCGCGAACACGAAAGGGATCCCGAGCCCCAGGGCGTACGTAGCCAGCAGCACCGACCCGTGTGCCATCGTGGGCTCGAGACTCGCGTAGAGCAGAATCGAGCCGAGAATGGGCCCGATGCAGGGTGTCCACCCCGCGCCGAACGCGATTCCCACCACGAGTGAGCCCAAGGGCCCGGCCGGTCGTGACGAGAGATGTACACGTCTTTCGCGGGCGAGTGCCGGAATACGCAGTAACCCCATCATGTAGAGCCCGAAGACGATCATCACCATGCCCCCGGCCCGCGTGAGCCACGGAAGCGCTCGGGTCACTGCCTGACCGAACGACGTGGCCACCCATCCCATGGTCATGAAGACCGCACTGAAGCCCACGACGAAGAGCACCGAGTTGATCAGCGCCGCCCTGCGCACCTGCGCGGCCGAACCCTCGCGAAGGTCCTGCAGAGTCAGCCCGGTGATGAATGCCAGGTAGCTCGGCACCACCGGTAGGATGCACGGAGACAAGAATGACACGAGGCCCGCGAGGAACGCGAGCGGCAGCGATACCTGGACCTCTAAGGACATGTGAGTGGGCGGACGGGCGCGCCGTCAGAGGCTGAAGTCCGTGAGCAACCGCTTCTCCTGTTCGCCGACCGTGGCCTGGATCTCCAGGTACTCTTCCAGCCCGCTGCCGTTGAGCTTGTTGCGTAGCAGTTGGTCCAACTGGAAGAGCCCTGCCGAATTGGAGAGCTCCACCGTCACCCGGATCGGCTTGTCCTCTCCGCTCTCGATCTTGACGCTTTCCACAGCGGCGGCGGACACCGAGTGAATCGAGAGGGAGCCCGACGAAAAGGGAATGCGCGAGCGCCCCTTCGCCATGTCGAGTGCGTCCGCGGTGCGCACGATGCCGGCTTCGAGCGTCAGCGGCGAGCCCCCTGAACGGTGGGAAATGATCGCGTGCAGAATCTCCGCGCGCACGATGGTCGCATGCCGCGCGTCGTAGATCTCCGGCAGGATGCGCTTGAGTTTGTCTTGGGCGACAAAGAGGCTGAACGCCTCGTGGTCCGCGCGGTGGATCGACATGCCGACGTCGTGGAAAAGCGCAGCTAGCGCGACGACGACCTCAGCGTCGGTGTTTTCCATTTCGTAGTTGCGGACGATTCCGGGCTCGACACCAGCTTCCACGAGCAGCCGCAGCATCCGGACAGCAATGTTCATGACGATCTTCACGTGCACCGGGCCGTGATCCGTCATGCCCAACCGCTCGACCGCGTTCACGTTAGCAGCGATCCAGAGCCCGTAGAGGTCGTCGTCCGCGTTCACGAGGCCCATCGCCTTGCGCAGCTTGGGGTTTCGGCGGTCGGGCACCGCCATCACGATGCGCTGCTCGAAGCGCCCGTCCACACTACGGACCAGATCGCCGACGTCCGGGATGGCCTCGGTATCGAAATACTCCTTGCTCACAAAGCTGACTCCCAGTCGGCGACTTTCTCTGCTCCGTCCATGATGACCACCGTGCCCACGATGCGGTCGTGGATGCCCTGCCGGTTCGCGTCCCAGAACACTTGGGCGAACCCGAGCAAGCCGGTAGCGAAGCCGGCTGCATAGCCTCCCACTCGCTCGAACGCCACCCACCAAGTGATCGCTCCGCCGTCGAGTCGTACGACGCGTATGCCCATCATGCGCTTGCCCACCGTCCGACCGTTCCACCACGAGACTAGGACCGTGAGGTAGAGCGCAAACCATCCGAAGCCGCTAACCACCTCGGCCACCCAGTTGCGCAGCATCCCTATGATGCCGCGACTCGCCTCTTCGAGCTCTTCTCGAGTGGATGCCAGCCGGTGTTCCGTAGGTTCCTGCTCGTCCTCGACGTCCTCGATTCGATCTTGGAGCTCGGCGATGGTATCCGATGCGATGTCACCGGTCAGCCGCTCAGCGAGTGCCGCGAGCCGTGCGGCCGCCAACTCGCTTTCAGGTCCGTCTTCCAACTGAGACGAGTACGCCACCACCGCCTCCGCGGTTGTGTATTCCGCGACCTCTTCTCGAATGGAGGCCAACACATCCTCATCGAGATCACCGCCGCGGGGTCGGAGAAGTCATCGTCGTCACCGTTGCCTCCAAAGCCGGAGTTGAAACCGAAGATTCCCCAGACAGCAGCGGTGACGAGGCCGATGAAGACGCCCAGGCACCCCACGGAGAAACGCATCGCCCTCCCGAAGACCCTTCCCTTCATGGGGGTGCGCTTGAACCCGGCACGTATGAAGAAGACTGCCGCGACGAGGCCCAATACCATGGAGAAATCGCTCGTCACCAGCGTAATGAACCCGACGACGGCCAAATCGATGAGCAGGGCGAACAGTCGTCTGCTCGGAGTCGCTAGGGGCGTACCAAGTAGGTCTTCCGCGACTTCGAACCCGTCCGGAGTGATGATGTTGCGGGGATCGCGTACGGTCATCTAGGGTCGCGATTAGCTCTCCGCGTCCAAAGGACCAGCGCAAGCCCCACCGCGGCGCCGAGTAGGGCGCCGCCGACGATCGTGCGGGTGCGACCGCGATCGCGCGGGGTCAGCACCACGACCCCGTCCTCCTCCGTGTGGACCGGTACGGTGGCAACGTCCTCCCCGCCAAGAGCAACGACCTCATCTTCGTCTCCTTTCCATTCACACTGAGCGCACGAGCGCACGCCCCGTTCGCGTGCGGTACGGTTGGCCGAGACGACCTCTTCACCGCAGACGGGGCAGCTTAGCCCTGCCGGTAGCGGCTGAATCAGGCCGTACAGGGCGCCCTTCGAGAGGTCGAGCTGTTCGGCGATCTGATTTACGCTGTACTCGGATCCCCAATACAGCTCGTTCGCCGCCGCCGCCCCGTCCCGCATGTGTTCAGTGGTGTCCTTCATGTGGTGTCCCGCGTTGCCTTGACCCCTTCGTAGAGTGGGATGAAGATAGCTGTGCTCTGCCCGCACTGCACGGCGAGGTCCGCTGACCAAGCGGCCGCCGCCGCGTTCAACGCGCATCCACGGATCGGTTTCTCTCGCATGTACATCCCGGTCTCACACGGTCGCCTCGAAGCTCTGATGAAACAGCCCGCGGGCCCCGCCCGCGGTGCGGCGGTCGTGTGCCACCCACACCCGATTCACGGTGGCACGATGCATACCAAAGCTGTGTACCGGGCCGCCCAGGCCTTCAACGACGCGGGGCTCGTGGCGCTACGGTTTAACTTCCGCGGCGTGGGCGCGAGTACGGGCAGCTACGATGATGGCATCGGGGAGCGGGATGACCTCGAGGCGGTGCTCGACTGGCTGGCGGCGGAGTACCCAGAGTTGCCGTTGCTCGTCGGTGGCCATTCCTTCGGATCCATGGTCGGACTATCTGTCGGAGCCGACGACGAGCGTGTGGTCGCGCTTTTGGGCCTTGGCCTTCCGGTCGACATGGATCGCTATGACTACTCCTTCCTTGCGAAGGCTGACAAGCCGGTGCTCGTCGTGCAGGGTGAGAACGATGAATTTGGTCCCGGCGAGAGCGTGTCGAATCTGCTGGCTCTCTTGGGTGCGCACATCACGGTGGTGCGCATACCGGGATCGGACCATTACTTCACGGATCGTCTGGACGAGCTCCGTGCCACTGTTCGCGGTTATTACGAGTCGGGGCCAGGCTCTCGATTCCTTACGATCGTCTAGTAACGAGGGGAAGCGATGCGCAGTCGAGACCGGGTGCTGCAAAGCCTCGAGAAGATTTATCGGGGTGCCTTCACCGCCGCCGAGGAAGCTGAGGACACCGAGACGATGGCGCGCCTCGATATCGGGTATCAACGCGACCAGCTCGAATTGGAGTTGCTGCTCGACATCCGTGAGCTGCTGATGCCGGAAGAGAAGGACAAGACCACCTCCCTGCTGGAAAAGGCCCAGCAGCTCCGCCAACTCACGAAGCTTCGGTGAAGATTTACACCAAGACCGGCGATGGCGGTGAGACGTCGCTGTTCGGAGCGGGTCGCGTCTCCAAGGCCCATGCACGCGTCGAGGCCTACGGCTCGGTTGACGAGCTGAATGCGACGCTCGGCTGGGCTGTGGCAAATGTCGCCGACCAACAGATCGGACAACGACTGGAGGCGATGCAGCACGATCTCTTTGCACTGGGGGCCGAGCTGGCGTCGCCCCCGCCGCCCGACGGGCGCCGCCGCCCGAATACGCCGAGCCTCCCGACCGCTCGTGTGGCGGAGATGGAATCCTGGATGGACGAAGCTGACGGCGAGCTACCGGAGTTACGGGCGTTCGTGCTTCCCGGTGGTACGCCGGGCGCTGCAGCGTTGCACCTGAGCCGAACCGTGTGCCGCCGCGCCGAGCGTTCGGTGGTGCGGCTCGCTGAGGCCGAGCCTGTGAGCGAAGAACTGGTCCGGTACCTGAATCGGCTTTCGGATCTACTCTTCACGTTTGCGCGTCTCGAGAATCATCGATCGCATGAGCCGGACACCGAGTGGCAGAAGGAGCCCGACGGTCCATGATCCATCTCCCGTTTACGCGTGATCCGCGGCGAGGAGAGACGATCCGCGGGGACGTCCGTATTCCCGATGGGCCGCCGCCGACGTCCGCGGTCGTTGTCGTGCACGGGTTCAAGGGCTTCAAGGACTGGGGCTTTTTCCCTCACCTGTGCCAGCACCTCGCCGCGGCCGGACACGCTGTGGTCTCGTTCAACTTCGCTCGTAACGGTATCAGCTCAGATCCCATGGAGTTCACGGAGCTCGAGAGCTTCGGCACCAACACGTTCAGTCTCGAGCTGGATGAGGTGCGCCTGATCCTCGACGAGGTGCTCGAAGGAGATCTACTGCCCCGCGCTCCCAAGAAGGTCGGACTGCTCGGGCACAGCCGGGGCGGCGGGCAGGCGATTCTGGCCGCCGCGGAAGAGCCTCGCGTCGCAGCGCTCGTCACTTGGGCCTCGGTGTCTCACTTCGACCGTTGGTCGGACGAGACCAAGACCGAGTGGCGCGAGCTCGGTCGGCTCTGGGCCATGAACACGCGCACCGGGCAGCAAATGCCTCTGGACCTGTCGTTGCTCGAGGACTACGAGGCGAACCGTGAACGTCTGGACATTCCGACCGCGGCGAGCCGGGTCGTGTCGCCATGGCTGATTCTGCACGGACTCGAAGACACGACTGTGCCGCCGGACGAGGCGAGGACCCTGGCAGAAGCAGCCGCGGATGCGCGTATGATGCTCCTCAACGACGCGGGTCATACGTTTCAGGCTCGGCATCCATTCGAAGCGTCGCCGCCCGAGCTCGACGAAGCGGTGCGATACACCATCCAGCACTTCGAACGCCATCTGCTTTCGCAGGACAGCTGACGTCGTGGATCGCGTCCACTGAGCGGCGGGGCTCGCGGGCTGGCAATGTCCGCGTCGGTGGTGAATGCGTTGCGGTCGATCGGGCTCGCGCCCGATGCGCTCGACTTGGTGCAACACGCACACGAGCTGGCCATGGGGCCAAGGGTCGATCTGCTCGAGGACGACCATCACTCGGCCTACTTACATCCGGGCCGGACCGTACTGATCCTCGTTCGGGACGTTGGGCATGCGCACGCGGAGTCTCTCGCGATTAGTGCGTTGTTGGAGTCCGAGTCCGAGTCGCTGCGTGTGGACTCTCGCCAAATAGAGTCTGAGATCGGCGAGCAGGTCGCCCGAGCGCTCGCGGAGATTCCGGCTCCGGGAGATGAGCGGCTTGTGGAGCGGCTCGTATCGCTCCCGTTGACCTCGCGGCTCGCCGCGCTCGCCGAGCGCCTGGATCAACTGCGCCATGCGCACCTCCACCCCGATGCGAAGTGGTGGGCCACCATCCACGAGGAGACTACCCGGGCTTGGCTCCCCGTGGCGGAACGCACTCATGAACGCGTGGCGCAACGCTATAGGCACTGGCACCGCACGTTCGCGAGCAGGTTGTAGGCTGCTTGCCTCTCATTGGGGCTTTGATTACACCTTTGGCCCCGTCGTGCGCGGCATGACATGAGAGGATGCGCTGGACCATGACCTACATCATCACCGAGCCCTGCCTCGAGACCAAGGACGCTAGCTGCATCGAGGTGTGCCCGGTCGATTGTATCTACGAGGCGGAGGATCAGTACTACATACATCCTGACGAGTGCATCGACTGTGGTGCATGTGAGCCGGAGTGCCCCGTTCAGGCGATTTTCCCGGATACCGACGTGCCCGGCGAATGGAAAGAGTACATCGCCAAGAACTACACGCACTTCGACTGCCCCGTACCGGACTAAAAAAAGGCGGCGGGGGCCTCGAAGGTCCCCGCCGCCTCTCCCTTGTCCGCGTCCGAAGCCGGAGCTCCGCGATGTCGGCCTATCCTACAGACCGAGCTCCCGGATGCGCTCGAGTGAAATGGTCGCGGGCTCGTTCTCGCCGGCCGGGATGGCCTCAGCCGTTTGCCTCGTCTCCACCTGCTTCTGCTGGCGCACCAGGAGTATCGTCGTCGCGAGCGCTGCCGCGCTGAGCAGACCGACCGTCAACTTCCTCATGACCTTACCCTCTGGTGTAGTACCGAATGCTCTACCACTGTTGTAGCAGGAACCATGCCGCGTCAACCATTTGGCCGAGACATCTGTATCCCCACTGTTAACAGCACTTTACGCTGGCACCCCTCTAGGCCTTACCGTCGAAATCCGTCACTTCCGGCAGTCCATGCTCGGAAATTCGTTCCGGTAGGAAAGACATGCACGACCCCCTGAGTGTTGAGGTGCTCGAACGAGCCAGTGCTGGCGACCCGGTCGCGCTCTGCCAAGCGATGGTCGGGACGGACTCGGTAAACCCGGTTCTGGCGCCTGGCGGGGCGGGTGAACGAGCGGTGGCAGAGCTCGTTTCTGAGTGGCTCGAGGCGTGGGGTCTCAACCCGGAGATGGTCGAGGTCGCGCCGGGTCGATTCAACGTTGTGGGAACGCTGAAGGGAGAGGGGCCGACCCTGATGCTGAATGGTCACCTGGACACCGTCGGCGTTGACGGCATGACCATCCCTCCGTTCGCTGCGACGCTCGACGGTGACCGACTGTTGGGTCGGGGTTCGTGCGACATGAAGGGTGGCGATGCCGCGATTCTTGCCGCCGTTGCCCAACTCGCGAAGGGCGGGCCCCGTCCGCCTCTTGTCGTCGCGTTCACCGCGGACGAGGAACACGCCAGTCTGGGCATGGACCACCTGGTGGCGTCGGGCCTGCACGCCGACCTCGCGGTGGTGTGTGAGCCGACGAGCTTGGCAGTGATGCCTGCGCACAAAGGGTTCGTGTGGCTGCGAGCGCTGTTCACGGGTCGCGCCTCACACGGGTCACGGCCGGAAATCGGGATCGATGCCATCCGACACGCGGGACTCTTCCTGGCCGAGCTCGACCCGTACTCGGCAGAGCTGCGTACCCGACCGGGTCATCCACTGCTCGGATATGGATCGTTTCATGCCGGCACGATCGTGGGTGGCACGGCTGAGTCGGTCTATCCGGAGTCGTGCGAACTGTTGCTCGAGCGAAGGACCGTGCCCGGAGAGGAACCGGAGGCGGTGGTACTCGAGTTTCAAGCGGTGCTCGGTGCCTTGTTGGAGCGTCACCCCGACGTGCACGCGTCTCTCGAGATGACACTCTCGCGGCCGGGCACGGAGGTCCCCGAGTCCTCCAAGCTGGTTCAAGGGCTGCTCGATGCGGCGCGCGAGCGGGGCGTAGAGCCTCGAGTCGAAGGCATGACGGCCTGGGTCGATGCGGCCTTTCTGAATGAGGCGGGCGTTCCTGCAGTGTGCTTCGGACCTGGCGATATCGCGCAGGCGCACACCGAGGGCGAGTGGATCGATGTGCGCCAGATCCGCACCTGCGCTGAGGTTCTGGAGACCTTCGCACGAGCACTCGCCGTCTGAGACGAGAAAGGGCCGGGGCGCATCAGCGACCCGGCCCCCCAGCCTACCGGTTCAAGACTCGGCTATCGTCTTCGTGTCGTGACCAGGATCGCACCGGCTTCGTAGCCGGTCCCGAAGCGCAGCGTCGCATCTGCGGCGCCCATGAATTCGACTTCCTGGACTTCCGAGACGCGAATGTTCTGCAGCTCCTGGACGCCGCCCTGACGCGCTCCGCCGTCGACGTGCACTCTGGGTGTTCCGCGGCCGCGCGAGGTGAGCCATCGGCCGCGAAGTTGGCGGATGGCCTGGTACAGATCCAATTCCTGTTGGTTGGCCATGTCCGCTGTGACGAGTCGGTTCGAGCTGCTGCGGCTGCCGCCACCGCCACCGCCGCTGCCACTGGCGCAGCCGGCGAAACCGATCATCAGCGCAAACGAGAGCAACATCAAACGCTTGGACGAGATAGCACGCATCGCTCGCTCCTTCTTCTGAGGTTCAACTAAGGCATTATGCCGTGCGGAACCGGCTTTGGCTACCGGTCTACCAACGCACCTTACATACGGGTGACGTCCGCTTGAACCCGAAGGACTTGGGAAGCGTAGACTTAGACGACACTGTTATGGGGTAAGTGGCGGTTTCAAACGCGTCACGAGAAAGGGAGTACCGACCAAGCGATGGCGAACGAGAGCGATTCGGGCCTGGCACCGGTTGCCAACACTCGCGACGTGACCATCGACGCGCTGTGCGAGCATTTCGCCAACGACATCATGAGCGTCGAGGAGTTCGAGCGGCGTGTGGACGCTGCGCATGCCGCCACTTCCGTAGATGCTTTGAAAGAGCTGCTGCAGGATCTACCTGGCGGTGGCGTACCCGCGGTCGTCGAGCCTCAGACTACTCCGTCGCCCGCACCTGATTCCCAGTTCACCGTCACTTCGGCTGGGCAGGTGAAAGAACAAGGCTTCATTGTCGCCATCATGGGAGGCAGTGCTCGAAAGGGGCGCTGGAGCCCGGCCAGGAAGAACTATTCCATTGCCGTGATGGGCGGGTGTGAGCTCGACTTTCGCGAGGCCGTGATGGGACCGGGCGTTACCGAGCTGCAAGTCTTCACACTCTGCGGCGGCGTAGAGGTCATTGTCCCTCCCGGGCTCAACGTGGAGAGCCATGGCATCGCCATCATGGGCGGGTTCGAGCACAGGGGAGACGACTATCACAATCCGGACCCGCACGCGCCCACGCTCAGGATCACGGGCGTCGCGATCATGGGTGGCGTGGAGGTCACGGTTCGTCACCCAGGTGAGACCGCCCGTGACGCTCGTAGGCGCCGCAAGTTGGAGCGGAAGGAACGTCGGCGGCGCATGAAGGGTGGCTGAGGGCGTGCGAGACGTTGCACTCGTGAGCGTTTCGATCGACCTGGGCGCGGGTCGTCGAGGCGTCGACATGGGCCCGTCCGCCCTTCGCATCGCCGGCATCACCAAGACCATCGAGTCCCTCGGCCATACTGTGCGCGAGATCGGTACCGTGACCGCAGGTGGATTCGAGACCACGGATCAGGGCGAGACGAAGACGCGCTTCCTCGAGGAGATCATCGAGGTGGCGCTGCGGGTAGGCATGATGGTCAACGACGGGATGGACGATGGCTGCTTCCCACTCGTGCTAGGCGGTGACCATTCACTCTCCATCGGCTCGGTGGGGGCGGTCGCGCGGCACTTCCGAGAACGCGGCGAGTCGATCGGCCTGATATGGGTCGATGCTCACGCGGACATGAACAGTCCCGAGACCACTCCGAGCGGGAACGTGCATGGCATGAGCCTGGCAGTGCTGTTGGGTCACGGTCATGCTCGGCTGGTCGAGCTCTTCGGCGCCACTGCCGACGTTAGGCCTGAGAACGTGAGCGTTCTGGGCGCGCGTGAACTCGACGCCGGCGAGCAGGCGCTGATTTCCGAATTGGGGGTTCGCGTCTTCACCATGTCGGAGATCGACGAACGAGGCTTGGGAGTTTGTATGGAGGAGGCGCTAGAGCGCGCGAACGACGGTACTAGCGGCTTTCACCTCTCGTTCGATCTCGACGTGCTCGATCCACGCGTAGCGCCGGGTGTGGGCACGCCGATCCAGGGCGGATTGACGTATCGAGAAGGGCATCTCGTATGCGAAAAAGCCGCCCGATCAGGCAGACTGGTCAGCCTGGAGATGGTGGAACTGAATCCGGTTCTGGACGACAGAAACCATACTGCGCAAATGGCCGTTGGCCTTGTGGCTTCGGCGCTGGGCAAGTCCATTCTCGGAACTCCATGGACCCTCCACGCTGCGACCTATGACTAGTGAAGGCTCGCGCTCCGGCGTCTCGCATTTCTTCCTCAATACGATGCGGATTGTTGTAGCGCTGATGTTCATGCAACACGGGGCGCAGAAGCTCTTCACGGTCTTCGGCTTTGAAGCCCCGGTCGAGTTCATGAGCAAGCTCTGGTTTGCAGGTGTGCTGGAGCTCTTCGGCGGCGGTCTCATTCTCTTGGGTCTGTTTACTCGACCCGTGGCATTCCTGCTCGCCGGTGAGATGGCAGTGGCCTACTTCCAGTCGCACTTCCCTCGTGACTGGGTCCCCATCGTGAACCGCGGTGAGCTGACGGTCCTGTATTGCTGGATCTACCTGTTCATCGCCGCGAACGGCGGTGGTTCGTTCAGCCTGGACGGCCTGTTGGCTCGAAGACGTGCGAAGTCCAACCTCTGAGGGGCCCGCTCTCTAAGCTTCAGTCGCTCAACGACCGGTCCAAATAGGCCTTGAGACGCTGCCAGGCGTCCAATGCCGGACCGGTTCGCAGCTCTGGGTTTCCGTCGACGCGCAGCCAAAAGCCGTGCATTACGTCATCGTAGATGTGTAGGTCGTTCTCGATTCCGGCAGTGCGTAGCGCGGCTTCGAAGGACCTTACCTGCTCGGGCGGAATGCCACCGTCGTTCTCCGCGAACGTGCCGTAGACCTCGTGATCCATCTGCGCGAGAACTTCAGGATCCTCGATGAGGCGGCCATAGAAAATCGCGGTGGCGTCGTGGTGTTCGCCGTCCAATCCAAAAGAGAGCGCGATGCCGCCTCCGAAGCACCAGCCCATGGCCCCAACGCGACCCGTGACATCGGGCCGTGCTTTGAGATAGGCGACCGCTGCGTTCAAGTTGGCCACGGCCACGGGCAGGTTGGCCATCGCCTCCTGCATGAGCGCGATGTTCTCGTCCGAGTTCGACCCCGTTCGGCCCTGGTAGAGGTCGGCCGCCAGGGTCACGTACCCTTCGGCGGCGAAGTTGTCCGCGACTTGCCGGACGCGGTCGACCAGCCCGTTCCACTCATGGATGATCACCAGCGCTGGGAAAGGCCCGTCACCTTCCGGGACCGCCAGGTACCCCATCGTGGCTGCGTCGCCCTCCAGGTAACCGAGGTTTTCGCCCTGCAGATCACCGGCCTCCCCGATGATCGCTGAGGGCAGTTGTCCGGATGCGGTCGGGTTGAGGGCTACACGGGGGCCGGGCAGTGCCGCCCCCGATTCGTCCATCGCAGCGTCTTCGGCATCTGAAGCCGCGCAGGCGGTAGTCGCAGCGATGAGAAGGGCTATTAGTAGCGAGCGGAATCGGAACATGGTTCTGGCGTCCTGAAGTAGGTTGCACCGAAACAACATCGATGGTTATTACTTTAATCTTTAATTAATCATCCATTAAGTATGTGAGGTCGATGTGATCAAGGGACAGGATGCCATTCTGATCACGGGTGCGACAGGTCAACAAGGCGGGGCACCGCTAGGGCACTACTCGCCGCGGGACACAAGGTCGTCGCCATGACCAGGAATCCGTCGTCACCGAAGGCCGAAGAGCTCGCTGTCCTGGGGGCCGAGCTCGTACAAGCGGACTTGGATGACGAGGCGTCGCTGCGCTCCGCCCTCGAGGGCAAGTGGGGCGTATACGCGGTCCAGAACACATGGGAAGCAGGCGTCGAAGGCGAGGAAGAGCAGGGGAAGCGTCTTGCGCGCCTCGCCAAGGAAGCGGGGGTCCAGCATTTCGTGTACGCCTCGGTCGGCTCTGCCGACCAGGCCACGGGCATCCCGCACTTCGACAACAAGTACCGCATCAAAGAGACGGTTCGTGAGCTCGGCTTCCCCTCCTATGTGATTCTCCGGCCGGCATTCTTCATGGAGAATTGGACTTCGCCGTTCTTCAAGCCGGGCGTCGACGACGGTGCCGTGGCCATCGCAGTCCTACCCGATACCCAGATCCAGATGGTCAGTGGAGGACATCGGCGAGTACGGCAAGATGGCCTTCGAGCAGCACCAGGAACTGAACGGCCAGGCAATCGACTTTGCTGGAGACGAAATGACCCCCCTTCAGTTGGCCACGACGCTTAGCGAAGTCACGGGTCGTGAGATCAAGCACTTCCAGGTGCCCATTGAGCAGGTGCGGGAGTTCAGCGACGACTTCGCGATCATGCTCGAATGGTTCGATGCCGTTGGCTATTCAGTGGACATTCAGGGCAACAAGGAGCGATACGGGATTCCGGCTACCGGCTTCGAGGACTGGGCGTCCAGCGTGACCTGGTAGCGCTGGAGCGCGTGGCCGCTATGGTTGGGGCCAGAACCCTTCCAGGAGAGTCCCATGTCCGACGCCTCGTCCACTCCGGGCCGGAACCGCATCTACGGCGACTTCGCCGCGACCACGGGGGACACGCCCCTGGTGCGGATTCCGCGTCTGAAGGCGAAGTATGGGGTGACCGCCGACCTCCTGATGAAGTGCGAGTTCTTCAATCCGCTCGGGTCGGTGAAGGACCGCATCGGCGTGGCGATGATCGAAGCGCTCGAGCAACAGGGAGTGCTCGTGGAGGGCAGCACGATCGTAGAGCCCACCTCCGGCAATACCGGCATTTCGCTGGCCTTCGTTGCGGCGTCCAAAGGATACCGGTGTGTGCTCACGATGCCGGAGACGATGTCCATCGAGCGGGTGAGGATGATCGAGCACCTGGGTGCCGAGGTCGTGCTCACTCCGAAAGAAGAAGGCATTGGCGGTGCCTTCACCGCCGCGGATCGGCTCACTGAAGAGATCGACGGCGCGGTGCAGGCGGGTCAGTTCGTGAACCCGGCGAACCCAGAGATCCACCGGCGCACCACGGCCCTGGAGATCTGGAACGACACCGGCGGCAAGGTCGACATTTTCATTTCTGGCGTGGGAACGGGCGGCACCATTACCGGCGTTTCCGAAGTCCTCAAACAGCGCAATCCCGACCTGCGTTCGATTGCGCTCGAGCCGGAGGTCAGCCCCGTGCTCTCGGGCGGCGAGGCCGGTCCCGGGAACATGATTCAGGGCATCGGAGCGGGGTTCGTCCCCGAGGTGCTCAACATGGATATCGTCGACGAAGTCATGACCATCGCGAATGACGATGCCTTCGCGATGGCGAAAGAAGCCGCGAGAGTCGAGGGGCTACCCTGCGGCATCAGCGCGGGCGCCGCGATCTGGGCCACCATGCAAGTCGCCGCTCGAGAAGGCATGGCCGACAAAACGATCGTAACCATCCTCCCGTCCTTCGCCGAGCGCTACATGTCCACGGAGCTGTTTGGGTAGCACGCGGCGGTGCGTGGCGACCCTCCACAAGCGACCTGCCCGCCTCGGGTGGGTGTCCAATAGGGTTAGCGCAACGACTTGCTTGGTTCGGTCGCAGCTAGGTGCCGCGAGATGCCTTTGGCGGACGCCTTGCTGGCTGGTGGCAGCCGGCGGCATCTTGGCGACCCCTTGATCCCTCACCACGTGGAGTGCCGAATGCCTCGAGCCCGTCTGCTGGTATTGGCCTTCTTGGTTCTGCCGACCTTGGGCGCCGACACGCGGCTCGACACGTATCCGCGCCGCACAGGGATCGATGTCGAGAACTATCGTTTCGAGATCACCCTCAGCGATGACACGGACGAAATCGAGGGTCAGGCTACGGTATCACTTCGTTTTAGGGCCAACGGCGTAGTGACGCTCCCGCTCGACTTGAGCAACGTGGACGACTCGGGGCGAGGGATGCGGGTGTCGGCTGTTACCATGTCCGGTGCCGCCCTCGACTACACGCACGAAAACGATTTGCTCACCATCCGGCTGGCCGAGCTCGGGCGGGCCGGGCACCGCATCGACGTGACCGTCGAGTACCGCGGCACTCCCGCGGGCGGTTTGCGCATCGGGCCGAACAAATACGGGGATCGCACCTTCTTCAGCGACAACTGGCCGAATCGCGCCAGGAACTGGTTGCCAACCATCGACCACGTCTACGAAAAGGCGACGAATGAATTCGTGGTAACCGCACCGAGCCAATATCAAGTGGTTTCGAACGGGCTATTGGTCGAAGAATCGGATCTCGGAGACGGCGCGCGTCTCACGCATTGGAAGCAGTCCGTTCCGATCTCCCCGTGGCTGTTCACGTTGGGTGTCGCGCGCTTCGCGGTGCAGAAGGTCGACGACTTCGAGGGAAAGCCGATCCAGACTTGGGTCTCCCGGCAGGACCGGGATGCCGGTTTCTACGACTTCGCCGTGCCGACGAAGCAAGTATTGGAGTTCTTCGACGACTACGTCGGACCCTTCGCATACGAAAAGCTCGCGAACGTGACTTCGCCGGCGACTGGCGGGGGCATGGAAGCCGCGTCGGCCATCATGTACGGAGAGAACTCCGTGACGGGAAACCGTAGCATCCGGTGGCGCAACGTCATCATCCATGAAGTCGCGCATCAATGGTTCGGCAATGCTGTTACCGAGGCCGACTGGGACGACGTGTGGTTGAGTGAGGGTTTCGCGACCTACTTCACCCTTCTCTTCCGTGAGCACGCGTACGGCCGCGACGACTTCGTCGATGGACTCAAGAGCTCGGCCGAGCGTGTCTTCGCACAGTACGAGCAAGACCCGGACTACCGGATCGTGCACGACGACCTGGACGACATGAGCCGGGTCACGAGTGGCGCGACCTACCAGAAGGGCGCCTGGGTATTGCACATGCTCAGGAAGCGCATGGGCGATGAGGCTTTCTGGTCTGGAATCCAGCGGTACTATGCGGCGCACCTGAACGGGTCTGCGACTACCGACGACTTCCGCAGCGCGATGGAGCAGGCTGCTGGAGAGGATCTAGAGCCATTCTTCCGCCAGTGGCTGTACCAGGGCGGCAATCCGCATCTGACTGGGTGGTGGCGGTACGATCCGACGGCTCAGGCAGTGAGCATCGAGATCAACCAGACGCAGACCAACGTGGGCCCGTTCGATCTTCCGTTGGAGGTGGGGATCTACATCGGTACCGGTGAGCGTCCGACGTCCATTCACACCGTCCATGTCACGGGCGGCTTCCATCGCTTCGTCATTCCGGTGTCCGGGGAGCCCGACGACGTACGGCTCGATCCAGACACTTGGGCGTTGTTCAGAGCGGACTTCGAGCGCCGATGAGCATGACCGAAGCTGGCGGCTTGCGGGGCAGGAGGCGCGCCGCGCTACCGGGGGGTTTGGCGGTTTTGGTGGCCGCGATCGGCGCGGCGTGCGCGGGGCCCGAGTCCACGCTCGAGACGGGGATCGTGCTGACCGCTGCGCGCGCGTACGACGGATTTGGCGAGCCTGTCGTGCCCGCTGTGATCTACGTAGTGGGAGACCGCATCGCAGGCGTTGGGGCGGACGTGGATGCCCCGAGCGGCGCTCTACGCATCGATCTCGGGGACGCGACTCTGCTGCCCGGCCTCATCGACGCTCACGTGCACATCACGAATTCGTTCACGAACGAGCCCGATCGTGATGCTGATACCGGTGTCGTGGGGGCGAGCACGGCAGAGGTACTGCTGCTGAGCGGCTTCACCACCGTGCGCTCGCTCGGTAGTCGCAACTTCCAGGACGTCCTGCTCCGGGAAGCCATCGACGCCGGCGAGGTACCTGGACCGCGCGTGATCGCATCGAGCCAAGGGCTCACCGATGGTCTTCACGCGGCGGTGGACGGTGACCGTGTGGCAGCAGGTGATGATCCGGCCAACGAGCAGGACATTCGCGCTTTTGTGCGCGAACGAATCGAGGGGAGAGTCGACTGGCTCAAGATCTTCGCAAGCCGAAGCAGCCGGGCAGGGGGCACGCCGACTTACTCGCTCGAACAACTCGAATGGGCGATCGACGAGGCGGATCGGGCGGGCGTATCGACCTCCGCGCACGCGCACGCCGCGGAGGCCGCTCGCCGAGCGATCGAGGCTGGCGCCCGAACCATCGAACACGGTGCCCTGCTCGACGAATCAGTGCTGGAGTTGATGATCGAACGGGGCACGTACTACACGCCGAACCTCTACCTCTCGGAGTACTACCTCGAAAACGGGGATCGCTTCGGCTATACGGCGGAGCACCTCGGTTGGACAGAGCGGCTTCTGCCGCCCCGCACGGAGGTCTTTACCCAAGCCGTCCAGAAGGGCGTAGCGATCGTGTTCAGCACCGACGCGAACTCTGGGTGGGTTTGGTCGGGCGATACCGCGATCGAGTTCGACCGGCGCGTGGCGGCGGGCCAGTCGACCAAGGACGCAATCGTCAGCGCGACCAGTCGAGCCGCTGAGGCACTGCAGATTGCGGACATCGGAAACTTGGTCAGCGGATATCGTGCCGACGTCATCGCAGTGGAGGGGGACCCGCTCGTGGATATCAACGCACTGCGCAGGTTGCTGCTGGTCATGAAGGACGGCGAGATCTATAGGAGCCCTGAACGATGAGAAGAGTTCGACGCAGCTTGCCGGTGTTCCCACTGCTCTTGGTATTTGCGTGTGGCGGGGAAGAGCCGGCGGACACGCCTTACGATCTGGTAATTGCCAACGGGCGGGTGATCGACCCCGAGTCTGGCCTCGACGCCGTCCGTAGTGTGGCGATCCGGGAGGGGCGCATCGTGCTCATCCGCGACGGGGACGTGCAAGGGGACCGCACGATCGATGCTAGCGGTCTGGTGGTCGTGCCTGGCTTCATCGACCTGCACGAGCACGGGCAGGCGGAGGAATCGTACGCGCTCATGGTGCGGGACGGCGTGACGAGCGCTTTCGAGCTCGAGATCGGTACCGCGGATGTCGATGCCTGGTACGCCTCCCGCGAAGGCGGACAGATCGTGAACTACGGCGTGAGCATCGGACACGTGTCCACGCGAATGGCCGTGCTCGGTGACCCGAGCACCGGGCTCCTGCCCGCGGGCATCGGCGGTTTCGGCAGCGCCTCAGAGCAGCAGATCGACGAAATGGAACGCCGCGTCCGCGCGGGGCTCGATCAGGGCGCCGTGGCTGTCGGCTTCGGCTCCGCCTACACGCCGGGCGCAGAAATGTCCGAGGTCGCGCGACTGTTCGCTGTGGCGGCAGAGTATGGGGCTGTCTCCCACATCCATATGCGAGGCGGGCTGGTCGGGCTCGACTCGACCATCACGGTTGCTCGAGAGGCCCGAGCGCGGCTGCACATCGTGCACGCGAACTCGAGTGCCGGACAGGCGATTGGGCCCTTCCTCGACATGATCAAGAGTGCCCAGGACGACGGTCAGGACGTGACAACGGAGGCTTACCCGTATGGCGCCGGCATGACGGAGATCCAATCCTCGCTCTTCGACGATTGGGAGAGTTGGCCGGACGAGAGGTTTGCCAGGCATCAACTGGTCTCGACCGGAGAACGAACGACCCGTGAGACGTTCGCTCAGGCGCGGGCTGATGGCGGCACCGTGATCATTCACGGCCGCAGCGAGCAACTGACGCGCGCGGCGATCGCGAGCCCGATCACCATGATCGCGAGCGACGGTTTCATCGACCAGGGACGGGGGCACCCACGAACGTCGGGTACCTACTCCAAGGTGCTGGGGCGCTATGTGCGCGATGAAGGGCTGCTCTCGCTTCCTGACGCGATTCGCCGGATGACGCTCGGGCCCGCGCTTCGCTTGCAGACTCGGGTTCCGGCGATGGCGCTGAAGGGCCGGATCACCATGGGTGCGGATGCCGACATCACAATCTTCGACCCCGAGACGGTCATCGATCGATCGACCTATGAGGATGCGACGATTCCGGCCGAAGGGATCCCCTACGTGATCATCGCCGGGGAGGTCGTGGTGGACGGAGGGGAGGTCACCGATGCGAGACCAGGTCGGGCGGTTCGAGCGCGCCTCCGCTGACCCGAGGAGCTGGTCCAGGAAGCGCGTAAGAAATTCACGGCGCGGCGGCTGCTAGGAGAGTTCCCGCAGGCGCAGATTCTTCCATCGCACCTTGATACCACCGCCATCATGGATCTGGAGCGCGATGTGACCCGTGGCGGCACCGATCTTCTCGTCGACGAGGTCGATCATCTCGGTGCCGTTGAGCCAGGTAGTCACGCGCGAGCCGACGACCCTTATTCGCATCGCGTTCCACTCGCCCATGCGCAGCGCGCTGTCCTTCTCCGGCTCGGGCTGGATAAGCCAGCCGCGCCCGTACGACTCATAAATGCCGCCTGAAAAGAGTCCGGGCGGCGCGACCTCCGCCTGCCAGCCGGTGATGATTACCCCGTCGAGTGTCGAGCGGAAGAAGACACCGCTGTTGCCGTCGGCCTCCTGCTTGAACTCGAGCGTGAGCTCGAAATCGGTGTAGTTGGCATCGGTTCGCAAGTAACCGTATTGCGCGTCAGGACCACTCGCGCAAATGAGCTCGCCGTCTTCGACGTACCACAACTCGGTGCCGTGAATCGTCCACCCGTCGAGGTCCCGGCCATTGAAGATCGAGACCGACTCCTGCGCCGCACCGTCGCCCGCAAACAGCAGCAACAGCGCGCATACTGCGGCCGCGACCAGGGATGTCGTACGCAAATCAGTTCTCGTTCAGAGGCCGGATCTTCATGTTCCGATACCACACGGGCGTACCGTGATCCTGCAGCCCGATCGATCCCGAGGGCGCGCGAGAGTAGAACTCCTCCACGCCGAACTTGCTCTTGGCGACCAACTGTTCCCACTCGTCGGAATACAGTTCGAATTCGACCGTGATGTGATCGTTCAGCCAATGCGTGACGTGGTTGCCGTCTACGACGATGCGACCCGTGTTCCAGTCGCCGGTCGGGTTAATGGTCCTCTCGGTGGCCGAATGCAGGTCGTAGTTGTCACCCGTGAGGTGGGTCCTCATGTCCATCGTGCCCATAGCGACGTACGCGGGGTCATCGAGCACCTGGTACTCCGCCGCGACCTGCCAAAGTCCCTTGTCCGGCGTCTCCTTCACGCGGTAGAAAATCCCGCTGTTGCCCTCGGGACCCACCTTGAAGTCGAATACGAGATCGAAGTCCGTGAACTCCGCGACGGTGATTGCGTCCCCCCCGTCCATGTTTCCGTTCGACGACAGGCCTGCGAGCTCGCCGTCCTCGGCCTTCCAGCTGCCTGGCGGCAGATCGTCACGGCCGTAGCCCCGCCATCCGTCGGAGCTATGTCCGTCGAAGAGCAGGATCCAGCCTGCGGCTTCCTCGTCGGCGCCCAACGTGTTGTGGGCAATCGCAAGGGCCATGTCATCCGCTGCTGCAGTATCGTCTGTGCGCTCGCCGCCGCATGCCGCCGCAAAGGCGCACAATAGAAGCGCGGTTGGCCATCGCGGGATTCTCATAACACCCTCATCTGCTCGGGATCCCAAGAGACCACCTTCTCATCGAAATAGCTGTTGTTGCACGCGAGCGCCGGCGCGGCGGCACGTAAGCCGAAGACCGCGTCCTCGTGAACCGGCGTCCCGTTGCGCACGCCGCGGAAGAAGTTCATGAAGTGGTCGAAGTGGGCGCCCATGTAGCCCCTTTCGACAGTGTATACACTCTCGGCCGGCGGCAGCATCTGCTTTCGTGCTTCGAGGCCTTGGTCCATTTCGTCCGCTTTCATCTGGCTGAACACGTCGGTGGCGCTGACCGACTTGTTCCGGCGCAGCACGACGTCGGTCCAGGTCACGTCCATCGCGCCCTCGCTCCCCACCAACCGCAGGAATGTGGTGCCGGAAGTGCCGTCCACGAAGTTCACCCTCAGCGAAAGATTGAACGGAGGATGTGCGTCGGTCTCCGGGTAGTCGAACATGCCCAGCAGGATGTCCGGCACCTCGCGGCCGTCCTTCCAATACCGCAGGCCGCCCTGAGCCATGACCTTCCGGGGCCCGTGCGATGACGTCACGAAGTGCAGGCTCGAAAAGAGGTGCACGAAGAGGTCGCCCGACACGCCGGTTCCGTAGTCTCGGTAGTTGCGCCAGCGGAAGATGCGCAGCGGGTCGTATGGCTTATGTGGCGCACTGCCCAGGAACATGTCCCAATCGACGGTCTCCTCCGACGCGTCTTCGGGAATCGCGTACTGCCAGGCACCGATCGGGTCGTTCCTCGCCCAAAATCCTTCGGCGTAGTTGAGCTCACCGATGGCGCCCTGCTCGAGCAGCTCCTTCGCTTTCTCATTGCCGAGCGAGCTCATGCCCTGGCTGCCGACCTGGAACGTCTTTCCGGATTCCTGCTGCGCGCGGATCAGCTCGGCGCCCTCTTCGATCTTGTGCACCATTGGCTTCTCGCAATAAACCGCTTTGCCGGCGCGCAGAGCGTCTACAGAGATTTTCTGATGCCAGTGGTCCGGTGTTCCGACGATGACGGCGTCGATGTCGTCGCGCGCGAGAATCTCCCGGTAGTCCCGCGTGGTGAAGAGGTCGCTCCCGTGGCCCTGCTTCGCATCGCTCAGCCTGCCATCAAAGCAGTCGGCGGCAGCGACGAGCTTCACGCCAGGCACGCGCAGCGCCGTGTCCACGTCGGACATGCCCATGCCGCCTGCCCCGATCACGGCCAGGTTGATTCGATCGTTGGCTGATTGATAGGCGCGGGTCGCCATCGTATATGCGTTGCGTCTTTCCGTGGCAGAGAGCACGAGCGGTGTCGCGCCGGAGGCGAGCGCGCCCGCGGCGAGCTTGCTCAGGAAGCTGCGGCGTGATTGAGGCGGTCGGAGATCGGTCATGGTTAGGTTCTCGGGTGGCCAGTGGTGGACTCCGAAGAATGCGCGCGCCGTCGCCCGATTGCCAGCCGATGCCCGAGACCTTCTGTGGCTAGAGCATCGGGTCGGTAGTAATCTGCTCGGTGCCATGATCTTGAGCCCAGCTCGACTGCGCGAGGCACTGCACTTTGCTGAAAGGAAAGATGATGCTCTATCGAACGAATCTCGGGCCCGATGTGCGCAGCCCAGCGAAGCCTGAACCCATGGCCCGGGTTGCTGCGCGAAGATGGATCACTGGTACGGCGCAGCTCACTGCTGGTGTGCTGTTCAGCGCCGCAGTTCCAGCGCACGCCTCCGGACAGATCGACCTCGCTGCGCTTCAAGACGAGGCTGTCGAGTGGGTGCAGCAGTACATCCGCATCAACACCGTCAACCCGCCGGGAAACGAGACCCGGGGCGCCGAGTTCTTCGCCGAGATCTTCGAGGCCGAGGGCATCGAATACGAGATGGTCGAGTCGGCGCCTGGACGCGGAAACATTTGGGCGCGCATCGAAGGCGGGGACGAACCTGGGCTGCTGCTTCTGCACCACATGGACGTCGTGCCAGCCGATGAACGGTTTTGGACCACCGATCCGCTCGCGGGCGAATTACGCGACGGATACATCTACGGACGGGGCGCGCTCGATACCAAGGCGAGTGGGATCCTGCATCTGGCGACCTTCCTGGCGCTGCATCGGACTCGGACACCGCTGAATCGCGACGTCGTCTTCATGGCCACCGCGGACGAAGAGGCTGGCGGATTCTTCGGGGCCGGATGGCTCGTGGACAACCGAAGCGAGCTTTTCGAGGACATCGGTTTTCTTCTCAACGAGGGAGGCGGTGGCTCCGTCGTGCAGGGAAAGGTGCAATTCGGAGTCGAGGTCACTCAGAAAGTGCCGTACTGGGTGCGGCTCACGGCGACGGGCGAGCCGGGACACGGCTCGAGGCCGCTGGTGTCGTATGCGTCCTTGGTCATGATCGAAGCATTGGACCGTTTCCGCCGTTACCAATTCGACGCTCGAGTAATCCCGGCCGTCGATCGCCACTTCAAGGGCATGGCCGAGCGTTATCCGGAGCCCTGGCGCAGTCGCTTCCAGGATCTTTCGTCGGCGATCAGGGAACCCGGGGTTCTGCTCGAGCTGCAGGAGTATGCGCCCGGCCTTCATACGCTCGTGCGTAATACCTGCTCGATCACGCGCTTCGGTGGTAGTGAGAAGATCAACGTGGTATCGCCGGAGGTCTGGGCAGAAATCGACTGCCGGTTGCTGCCGGATCAAGATCCGGAGTCGTGGCTCGCCGAGCTGCAGGAAGTGCTTGGGCCCGACATCGAGATGGAAGTGCTGATGGGCTTCACACCCGCCGTATCCTCGATTGATACCGGCCTGTACGAAACCCTGCGCGAGGTCACGCTCGAGACGTTCCCGGAAGCGAGTTTCGTCCCCCAGGTTTCGGGAGGCTTCACCGACAGCCACTTCTTTCGCGACATCGGCATCGTGAGCTACGGGTACAGCGCGACCGCGACGCCGGCCGAGGACTCGGGCGGGGTGCACGGGAACGACGAGCGAGTGACCGAAGAGAACGTGCGCAGAGGCGTTGAAATGACCATCAAGATCCTGGAACGCTTCGCGGCGACGCGACCAATCATGGAGGAGCAGTGATGGCTGAATATGTGCAGGACGTCTGGTCGACCGAGGTGCGTGAGATCATGCCCGGCTTCCGTGGGCACTTCGTGCATTCCGAGCACACCACTCATGTCTTCTGGGATGTGGATGAGGGCGCGAGCGTGCCCGACCACAGCCATCCGCACGAGCAGATCGTCAACATGCTCGAGGGCACGATCGAGTTGGTCGTGGACGGAACCAGCCATGTGTTGAGTGCGGGGGATGTGCTCGTGATCGAGGGGGGGCAGGTGCACGGTGGTACCGCGTGCACCGCATGCAAGATTCTGGACGTCTTTTCGCCCGTGCGTGAGGAGTACCGTTGAGGCTCCGCCTCCGATGCCGCGGGCCGGGGCTGGCGACGCGGACGCTATGGGTAGTGCTACCGCTGGCTGTAGGGCTGACACTGCCGGTGGTGATAGCCCCGGCCGGCGCCCAGGAGGTGCCGGCACCCGGTGAGCGGCCCGCCGTCGCGGTACATGAAGTCGAACGCTGGCCGCCCGTCGCGACGTTCTCGATCGTCGGCTACGACCCCGAGACTGGTGAGGTCGGCGGGGCGGTTCAGTCACGCGTCTTCTCCGTCGGCAACGGCGTACTCTGGGCAGAGGCCAATGTTGGCGTCGTTGCCACGCAGGCGATCGTCGACGTGAGCTATGGGCCTCAGGGCCTCGCGCTACTACGGCAGGGACTTTCGGCGCAGGACGTCGTGCGCACGATTCTCGACAACGATCGGGACCCTCGTCCGGATGGGTGGACCAAACTGGGCCGGCAGTTCTCGGTGATGGACGCGCGGGGCGATGTGGCGACGCACACTGGTCCGGAAGCGTCGGACTGGGCCGGTCACCGGATCGGCGCCAATGTCTCGGCTCAGGGCAACATCCTGGCGGGTCCGGACGTCGTGGCCGATATGGTGGAGGCGTTCGAGGCGACGGAGGGTCACCTCTCGTTCAAGCTGATGGCTGCTTTGGAGGCGGGTCAGGCCGCGGGCGGTGATCGACGGGGTATGCAGTCGGCAGCGATGATCATCGTAAAGGAAGACGGCGGGGTCTGGCTCAACAATGACGTCGTACTGCGTCTGCAGGTCGACGATGCCGAGAATCCCATCGTGGAGTTGCGCCGGCTGGTCGAGATCGCCGGTCGACGGCGGGACAGAATCCGCGGTAGGTAGCGCGCGAGAAAGGGCCGCGAGAGCTGATGCCCTCGCGGCCCGGATTCCCAGTAAGAGAACTCAGCCCTGCTGGACCTCGATCATCGACTCCGTGAGATCCGTCTCGAGCCACATGGTGACAGCGTCACCCTCCTGCAAACTGAGTTCCTTGGTCTTGATCCCGGTTGTATTGCCCACCAGCGACCAGACCGGCTCGTTCGGATAGACCTTCAGTCGCACGTCGTCCATGTCGGCGATCTCTGCCGAGACCTCGAGCACTTTGAACTGGCCCCGGGCCACGCGGCCAATCAGGTGGATACGGCCGTTGACGTCCTGCACGTATACGCGCACTGGCGACTGGTAGTTGTTCACGACGCGCACTTCGTGGCCAGCGTCGTCCCAGGACCCCTTCACTTGCACGGCTTCGGCTGAAGCCGCGCTGAAAGCGACCATCCCCATCACCAGTGCCACTCGACAAATCCCCTTCATCATCATCACGTGAGTGGTAGCGAGCCCCCTGGCTCGCCCCAGCATTCAGAGGTAGAACTCCACCCCCTGCTGGCATGTTCCTGTATCTAAAACAGACGTTCAGAGCAGGCCTAAGGTTGCAGCGCGGGGTCGCAGCACGGTGGTCCTGCGTTCTTCACCCGCGTGTTGGCCATACGCAAAAGAGGCTCCGGCCTTTCACCGGAGCCCCCTGGGAGCCTCTGAGCGAGTAGGGCGCGCGTCGGCCCGCCAGCTCATTACCTCAGCAGTGCTGCTCGTATGCGGCGCAGAGGTCGGCTGCGATGTCTTCCGGGTTGCGCCCCTCGATCTGGTGGCGCTCGATGAAGTATGCCAGCTCGCCGTCCTTGAAGAGCGCGATCGACGGGGACGATGGCGGATAGCCGGTGATGTAGTCCCGGGTGCGGTCCGTGGCTTCCATGTCCTGGCCGGCGAACACCGTGGTCAGGACCTCGGGCTTCTTGTCTCCCTGTAGCGACATATAGACGGCCGGGCGCATCATCGCGGCAGCGCAACCGCATATGGAGTTCACCACGACGAGTGTGGTGCGCTTCTCAGTCCCGAGCACTGCATCGACATCTTCGGGCGTCCGCATCTCAGCGAACCCGACGCGGACCAGGTCCTCACGCATCGGGGCTACCATCATTTCCGGATAAGGCATGCTTGCTCTCCTATGCTTCCACCGGGGGGGCGACCGGGGTTCTTGGGATTGGGAAACTGGGACTACCCCGACTCGAAATAGTGTTCCACCGCCGTTACTCGGCATTCCTCATATTGCAGGCTCCTTCTCGTCCGGCGACCTTTTTCACATGTCCGCTGCTACAGAGATCGTCCGTCTCACGGTCAACGGCGACCGCCAGGAAGTTGGGGTTCCGACTCACTTCACCTTGCTCGAGACGCTGCGATATGCCCTCGGCCTCACGGGGTCGAAACAGGGGTGTGACAAGGGTGACTGCGGCGCGTGCACGGTCATTCTGGACGGTGAGCCCACCCTCTCTTGCATCACGCCGGTTTGGGAGGCCGAGGGCCGAACGGTCACGACGGTGGAGGGCTTGGCTTCACGGGAGGCCCCGCATCCACTACAGGACGCGTTCGACCTGAACGGCGCGGCCCAGTGCGGTTTCTGCACACCCGGCATCCTTTGCTCCGCGGCCGCGCTTCTCGAGCGCACCGGGGACCCCACTCGCGAGCAGATCAAGGAGGCCTTGGCGGGAAATCTGTGTCGCTGCACGGGCTATACGAAGATCTACGACGCCGTGGAGGCTGCTGCTGCTGCGATGCAAAATGGTGCAAGTGTCGGGGGAGCCTCGGGATGAGTAACAACGGACATAAGATTAAGTCCGACTTGAAGTTAATCGGCACGCCCATGCGTAAAGTGGAAGGGCTCGACAAGTCGACCGGTCGGGCGCTCTACACTGACGATCTGGTCTTTCCGGGCATGCTTCACGGCAAGATCCTGCGTAGTCCGCACCCGCACGCGAGAATCGTCTCGATCGACACCAGTTCTGCTGAGGCGCTGGACGGGGTACACGGGGTGGTTACGGGTCAGGACATGCCGACCACGTATGGCATCATCCCCTGGACGCCCGATGAATACCCACTCTGTGTAGACCGAGTCCGCTATATCGGCGACGGCGTCGCTGCGGTGGCGGCGGTCGACGAGGACACCGCGCTGCGAGCGCTCGAGCTCATCGAAGTCGAATACGAGGAGTTGCCGGCATTTTTCGATCCGTTCGAGGCGCTCGAGGCGGATGGCTCAACGCCCTACGTGCACGAACCGAAGAAGGCCGGCTGGAACGGCAACGTCACCAAGAAGGTGCATTTGGAGTTCGGCGAGGTGGACGAGTTGATGGACGGCTCCGATGCCGTGGTGGAGGGCGAGTACTTTTTCGAGGGCTCGACCCACACGCCCATCGAACCGCATTGTGCCATCGGGCTGTGGCAGGCTGGTGGCGGCTTCCAGCGGCAGGATGGTGAGTCTTCCGGCAAGCTCACCGTTTGGTCCGCCACCCAGGTGCCCCACTACTTACACCGGGAGCTCGCTCGTGTGCTCGAAGTCGACCAGGCTCACGTGCGCGTGCTCCAGCCCCTCGTGGGCGGCGCGTTCGGCGGTAAGAGCGAGCCGTTCGATCTCGAATTCTGCGTAGCCAAGCTGTCGATGATCACGGGCCGTCCGGTGAAAATCCTGTACACCCGAGAAGAAGTCTTCTACGCGCACCGTGGCAGACACCCCTTCCACATGAAGTACCGCACGGGTGCTACCGCAGCCGGCAAGCTGACGTCGGTCGACGCGGAGATCGTGCTCGACGGAGGCGCCTACGCGTCGTTCGGGCTCGTCACGACGTACTACGCGGGCCAGTTGCTGTGCGCGCCGTATGAGATGCCGGCGTACCGATTCGATTCGACTCGCGTGTATACCAACAAGCCCGCCTGCGGCCCGAAGCGCGGGCACGGCTCGGTCCAGCCTCGCTTCGCCTTCGAGGTGCAGATCGACAAGTTGTCAGAGCGGCTCGACCTCGACCCCATCGAGTTCCGCCGCCTCAACTTCATCGGCTCGAATACCCGCACGATCAATGAACTGCGCGTGACGTCGAACGGGTTCATGGAGTGCCTCGAGTCGGTCGAGCGCGAGAGCGCCTGGAAGGACCGCTTTCGCAAGCTGCCCTTCGGATGCGGACTCGGCGTCGCGGGATCGACCTACATCACCGGAACGAACTATCCGATCTACCCGAACGACATGCCGCAGTCCGGCGTGCAGATGCAAGTCGACCGTTCAGGGCGTGTCGCTGTATTCAGCGGCGCCAGCGAGATCGGCCAGGGGTGTGACTCCATGGTGGCTTACATCGCCGCGGAGGAGCTGGGTGTCCCGCTCGATTACGTACGCGTTCTACGCGGCGACACCGACTTTACGCCCGTCGACCTGGGAGCCTATTCCAGCCGAGTGACCTTCATGGTCGGCAACGCCGCGATCGACGCCGCGCGCAAGCTGCGTGGCATGGTGCAGGAGGCGGTCGCGGAGGAGTGGGACGTGAAGCCCGGCGAGGTACTGCTCGCAGGCGGCCTCGCGCTGTGGGCGCCCGACACCGAACGCCAAATGCACGTCAAGGAGGCGTTCAACCTGGCCGAAGCCAAGTTCGGGACGCTCGGCTCAACGGGCTCGTACAATACCCCCAAAGACGTGCACGGTGAGTACCGCGGAGCGACCATCGGTGCGTCGCCTGCCTATTCGTTTACCGCGCACGTCGCCGAGGTCGAGGTCGACGTCGAGACCGGCATCGTCGACGTGAAGAAGATCTGGGTCGCGCACGACTGCGGCCGGGCGCTCAATCCGGTTCTCGTCGAAGGCCAGATGGAGGGCTCCGCCTATATGGGCTTCGGTGAGGCGCTCATGGAAGAGCAGGTCTTCAAGGACGCCGAACACGGCAGGGCCGGTCTGCACGACGCGCCCTCACTGCTCGACTACCGGATTCCGACCAGCCTCGACACTCCGGAACTGCAGTCGCTGATTGTCGAGTCGATCGATCCCGAGGGTCCGTACGGCGCCAAGGAGGCGGGCGAGGGTCCGCTGCACCCGTCGATCCCGGCGATCGCCAACGCGATCTACGACGCGGTGGGCGTGCGTATGGACCGGTTGCCGTTCTCACCACCGAATGTGTGGCGTGCCCTCGAGGCGGCTCGAGAGGCGGATACTCTGCGCAAGCCGATCTTGAATCCTGGGGCTGGTGCGCCCACGTCCACCCCCGAACTGGTGTCGGGGGATTGATGAAGGAGGCACTGGCCGGCCTGGTTAAGTATCGGGCCCTGCTTGGTCCGCTGGCCCTGGTGGGGATCTTCATCGTGGCGGCTCTCTGGTCGCCTTTCGAGCCGCACCGTCCACCCGTGGCTGTCGCGCCTGGTGACGAGATGACGGTCACCGCCGCCTCTGCGTGGGCCGAAGAGGACTGGACCGTCTTCGAGTCCAAGGTGCGGTGGGCGTTCGAGCAACGACTCGACACGCTTCCGCTCGGCGCCGCCATGGCGGAGATCGGCCGTTCCTTGGTGGGCTCGGCCTACGTGCCTGGCACGCTCGAGGTCGAAGGACCAGAACGGCTCGTGATCAACTTCCAGGGCCTCGACTGCGTCACGTTCGTCGAGAACGTTTGGGCGCTCTCGAGCTTCGTGCGCACGATCGGTGGCGCGTTTGGGGCTGACGCGACGCAAACGCTCGCCAATCGCCCGCTAACCGAGGACCGGTACGAGTCGCTGCTCAGGAGTGTGCGCTACCGCGCAGGCACGATCGACGGATACTCGAGTCGTCTGCACTATTTCTCGGACTGGATCGGCGAGAACGATAGGCGGGGTCTCCTGCGTGACATCAGCCGCGAGTTGGGCGGCACGCGCGACACCGAACCCGTCGACTTCATGACCGCGCATACGGATTCCTACAGGCAGCTCGCCGACCCGTCCTTCGTAGTGCTCGTGAGGCAGACCGAGCAGCGGCTCAGTGAAGCCGGGCGTTACTATGTGCCTGAGGACCGCATCGAGGAAGTGGCAGGGAGAATCCGGAATGGAGATATCATTGCCGCCACCAGCACCGTGCCTGGGCTCGATATCGCTCACACCGGCCTCGCGCTTTGGGTCGACGACACACTCCACTTGCTGCACGCGCCGCTAGTGGGGGAGGCGGTACAGATCAGCGAAGTGTCACTCGCGGACCGTATAAAGCGCATCAGCGGGCAGGACGGGATCATGGTCGGGCGGCCCTTGGCCGCGCCGGAGCTGGAGCGGTGAAATGCTGAGGCTGCCACCGTTCCGCTACCACAGGCCTGCCACGGTTGCGCAGGCGATCGAAGTCATGGGAGAACACGCCGGCGACGCGATGTTCGTGGCCGGTGGCACGGACCTGATCCCGAACATGAAGCACCGCCTCTTCGAGCCGGGTCATCTCGTGGCGCTCAAGGGGATCGAGGAACTGCGGGGCGTGCGCATCGACGACGGTCACCTGCGGATTGGGGCCGCCGAGACCATCTCGCATGTGGCGAGCAACCCTGAGGTCCTCAACCGATTTCCGGCTCTGGCTGACGCGGCCGGCCACATAGCAGGACCGCAGCTCCGGAACTCTGGGACCATCGGGGGCAACCTGTGCCTCGATACGCGCTGCACATACTACAACCAGACCGCCTTCTGGCGGGAGGCCCTGGGCTATTGCCTCAAGAAGGATGGGGATGTCTGCCACGTCATCAGGGTCGGCAAGAAGTGCGTCGCCGCCCACTCAGCGGACACCCCACCGGTGCTCATGACGCTCGACGCGGTAGCGACGCTCGTTGGACCGGACGGTCAACGAAGCGTGCCGGTGCGCGACTTCTTCGTAGCGGATGGCATCGTAAACTCACGGCGTGCGCCGGACGAAATCGTAACCGAGCTGCGCATCCCCTTGGCCTCCGCTGAGCGCAAGCAGGCGTATGCAAAGCTGCGGGTTCGCAAGTCGATCGACTTTCCGTTGCTTACCGTGGCAATCGCCGCCGACCTGGACGGGGACGGCACGGTGCGATCCATCGAAGGCGTGGTCACCGCGCTAGGCTCGCGACCGCACGTGCTCACGGGCTGGGGTGACGTCGCGGTCGGTCGTCGGCTCGACGACCAAGTCGTGGACGAGCTCGCCGAGCGAGCGCACAAACAGTGTCATCCGCTCGAGAACATGATCGTCGATCACGAGTGGCGACGCGCGATGGTGCCGGTGTACGTGCGGCGGGCGTTGGAGAAGTTGGGGGCTGCATGACGGCGCCTAGTCAATTCGGCTGCACAACGTCACACTCGCGACCTAGGCGGGTCAGGGTGGCGACTGCCAAAGCACTGGCGTCGGGGTAGTTCGGTTGATGCCGGTGCCGTCGCCGAGCGCGCCGTACCTATTTTCGCCCCAGCAGTATGCCGTACCGCTGGTGGTGACGCCGCAGGTGCGCCGCCCACCCGCCCACAAAGACGTGAACTGGAGCCCGCCGGCGACGGCCACGGGCGTGCTTTTATCGGTGGTCGTGCCATCACCGAGCTGGCCCCAGCGGTTGAAGCCCCAACAGTAGGCTTCGCCGCTGGCTGTGAGGCCGCACATGTGATCCCCGCCTCCGCTCACCGAGGTGAAGGTATGCCCCGCCCGTGACGGCCACGGGTACCGTGTTATCGCTGGTCGTCCCGGTGCCAAGTTTCCCGAATTGGTTGTTGCCCCAACAATAGGCCTCGCCACCGGGCGTGAGGCCGCAGGCAGCAGACCAGAAGCCTACCGAAATCGAGGCGAAGGTGAGCCCACCAGAGACGGGCACGGGCCTGCTACTATCGGTTGTTGAGCCGTGGCCAAGCGCTCCCTCCTTGCCACTCCCTCAGCAGTAGGCCGCGCCACCGGCAGTGAGAGCGCAGGTGACAGAGGCACCGACGTCCAACGAAACAAAGGAAAGCCCCCCGGAGACGGCCACGGGCGTGGTGCCACAGGGACGACTCACGCCGGACATGCACGTCTCGGCGACGAGGTTCGTGCCGAGCTGCCCACTGTCATTCCGACCCCAGCAATAAGCCGCCCCGTCCATGGTTATCCCGCAGGCGTGATCGTCCCCCAAACTCACCGACTCGAAGGTGAGCCCGCCCGAGACGGGCGTGGACGTGACTCTGGCGGTGCTCGTACCATTGCCAAGCTGCCCATCGGGGTTACGACCCCAGCAGTACGCAGCGCCGCTTGTGGTAACGCCGCACGTGCTAACCTACGCGGCCGTCACCGAGGCGAAGGTGAGCCCGCCTTTGACGGGTGCGCGTCCGGCGGAGGTTCCCTTGAGCCGCCGAGCTGGCCCCAGTGGCTGCAGCCCCAGCAGTAGAGAATATGGTCGGTGTTGATGCCGCACGTATGCGAAGACCCCGTGCTCATGGGCTCGAAGGTGCCGACGTTCTCCGTGACTTCCGGGTCTTCCGTGTCTGGTGCGAGCGGCTCCTCGTCTCCACATGCGGTGAGGAGTGAGAGCACGAAGATCAACATCTCGTGATGGGCGACGACAGGTACCCGGACCACCTGGCCGCGCGAGAGCAGATGTTCTCCGAGCGGGCTGATGAGATGGTAGCGGCCTTCGAGGGCTGCGAGCACATCATCCTGAACAAGCCGAGCGGGGCGTTCTATTTCACGGTGATGTTCAAGGACGGCGTCCTTGGTAACGATCAAGTCCTGGATATCGCCGACACCGGCATCCGGGCGACTATAGAGTGAATGGTGGAAGGCGTGCAGCCGGACAAGTGCTTCGTGTACTACCTCATGGGGGCGACCGGTATCGTGGTCGTGCCGCTGACCGGCTTCCAGTGCGCCCACCACGGATTTCGCGCTACGCTATTGGAGACCGACGACGAGAGGCGTGCCTGGATTCTCGAGTCACTACGGACCGCCATTGATCGGTATGTGGCCAGCGGCGAGTAACCCTACCACTGAAGCACTGAGGCTGCTGCCGGACTAACGCCCGCCGAGCGGGTCCGGACAGTTCTCAGTCCGGCGTGTGTCGGAGAGCTGCGTAATCCTCCACCCCTCGGCGTCGCGCAGCAGCTCGATCGAATTGATGCCGCAGTGCCGACCGGCGCCGTCGAGGTAGAAGGTGTACGGTACCCAGGCGGACGCCATGTCGCCGTCGACGTTGATGTCGAGGTCGTACACCTGTTCGTCCCAGCGGCCTTCGGAGCCGCCGATGGCCTCGATCCACCCGTCGACGGTCTGCGCAGCGATAACTGCCGGCCCGTTGCTCACGGAGATCACCGCGAAGCGCGCGTCCGGAGCAAAGACCGCGCGCACCATGTCGGGGTTGGCGGTGTGCATGCCCTCGAACACCCGCATTATCGCGGTCTCCACCGCTGCCTTGCCGTCCTGAGCGCACAGTTCGGGCGCGGTACAGATGGTCGCCGTGAGCACCAACGCCGAAAGTGCAAGGGCCCTTCTCCGTGGTTGCATCCGTCCCCCTAGCCAATCAAAACGATCGGAATCAGCAGCGTAGCGACGGTCGTTATGAGAACGATCGCCAAGATGTTGAGCCATATGCCGGCGCGGCTCATCTGCGGAATCGTGATGTAGCCCGACGCGAAGACGATGGCGTTCGGGGGGGTCGCGACGGGGAGCATGAATGCCATCGACGCGGCGAGCCCGGCGGTCGTCATGACGAGCAGTGGCTCCATTCCCAGCCCCATGGCGGCACCGGCCATGATCGGCATCGCCATGGTCGAGGTCGCGGTGTTGGACGTCACTTCCGTGAGGAAGATGACCAGCGTCGCGACCACCGCGATGATCACGATCACTGGTACTGTGTCCAGCGATGCAACGACGCCACCGATCCAGGCTGCGAGACCCGACTGATCCATCGCGCGCGCCAAGGATAGTCCGCCTCCGAACAGCACCAACACCCCCCAGGGGATGCGTCTTGCAGTGCGCCAGTCCAGGGCGAACTCGCCTTTCCGCCAATTCACCGGGAGCAAGAAGAGCACCGCGGCTGCGGTCATGGCGATCGTCGAATCGCGGATATTCGGAGAGATGGTCTGGAGCCCCGGGATCGTCACGCTGCCAAAGGTCTTTTCGGAGCGCATCACCCAAGCGAAAGCGGTCAGGCAGAACACCACTGCGGTCAGCTTCTCACCGCGGCTCATCGAGCCGAGTCCCTTGCGTTCGCCGTCGATGATGTTCGCGGCGTCCCCCGAAAGGTTGCCCGGCGGATACAGGAAGCGCGTGAGCAAGATCCAGGTCAGCGGGAGCATCACCGCGGTCAGAGGCAGCCCGACTCCCATCCACTCGACGAAGCCGATTTCCGTACCCAGGAGCTCGTTCGCCGCTCCGGCGAGTACCGCGTTCGGGGGCGTGCCGATGAGCGTCGAAACGCCTCCGATCGATGCCGCGTACGCGACGCCCAGCATGAGCGCGATTCCGAACTGGTAGGGGCCCTTCTGGTCTTCGGGTCGGAACATCTCGCCCACCGCGAGCGCGATGGGCAGCATCATTGCGGTGGTGGCGGTATTGCTGATCCACATCGACAAGAACGCGGTCGCGAGCATGAATCCGAGCACCAGGCGATTCGGGCTGGTGCCCACCCACGCCAGAATCCGAAGCGCGATGCGCTTATGCAGCCCCCACTTCTCCATCGTGACCGCGAGGAAGAAGCCGCCCATGAAGAGAAAAATAAGCTCGTTCGCGTAGGGGGCGCTCGCGTTCGGAGCGTCGAGCACTCCGAGCATCGGGAAGAGCCCGAGCGGCAGGATTGCGGTGGCCGGAATGGGAATCGCTTCGGTCATCCACCAGATCGCCATCAGGATCGCGACTGCCGCGGTGCGCCACCCAACTTCGGTCAGACCTCCCGGAGGCGGGAGCAGTAGGAGTACGACAAATACGAGAGCACCGCCGATCAATCCGAGGCGCTGGGCCCTCCGATAGGTGGTGGGGGCGGAAGTGTCGTCCAAGATGTCTCCGCGAAGGAGGCGGCGTCGCGCTTCAGGTGCTCGGCGCCGAGTCTGGCGGAAGAGCCCGAACGAAGCAACCGTATGTGGTAACCAACGACCCGAACGCGGCCCAATAGGTGTGCCGCGGCCGGCTTTCGTGAGACTAGCATGGCGGAAGAAGAGACCAGCTACACCGAAGTGACGCCCTGGCCGGGTTGGGTGAATGCCATCCTCTGGGGTGCCATCATCGTGCCGTGCTACCCATTGCTGGCGGGCTGGGACACAGACCTGGATTTCGGGACGCGGCTGGCGATCGTCGGTTCGATCGGGGCGGTCATCGTAGCCGCGAAGTTCGTGCTTGGCGGCCTCACCGTGCTCGTACAGGAGACCCAGCTCTTCATCCACCTCGGTTCGACGCCCCTCCTGCGCACGAAGGTGCCGTACGTCGATATCATTGAGCTCGCTTCCGTTCAGTACCACCCCATCCGGGAATTCGGGGGATGGGGCATTCGTGGATTCGGCAAGAAGAGGGCCTGGACGGCGCGCGGGGACCGGGCGGTCGCTTTGAGACTGGCCGGTGATCGCGAGTTGTACGTCGGTAGCGATCATCCGCAAAGACTCGAAGAGCGAATTCGCGCGGCTGCGGGCGACCAGCTCGTTCGGCCATGAACGCCGCCAAGATGAGCCCCCGGAAGCCGGCCGACTCGGCCACGATGGTCTCCGAGCTGATGATGCCCCACCAGGTGAACAACCTGGGGCACGTCTTCGGCGGAGTGGTGCTCTCCATGGTCGACCGCGCGGCTGCGGTCGCCGCTATGCGTCACTCTGGGCATCCCTCCGTCACCGTCTCGATCGATCGTGTCGATTTCAAGGAGCCCATCCAGTCGGGCGAGTTCGTGACCTGCTTGGCGCAAGTCAACTTCGTCGGGCGCACGTCGATGGAGGTCGGTGTTCGGGTCGAAGCGGAGAACCTACTCTCGGGTGTGAAGCGACATACGACGAGTTGTCTGCTGACCTTCGTCGCCATCGACCGTGACCACCGACCGTGCGAGGTGCCCAGACTCGACACTTCGGAGCCCGAGGACGCCCGGCGCTACCGGGAGGGCCAGAGGCGCCGCGAGGTGCGCGAGCTGTTGGACCGTGAGCTCGAGCGGGAGAGGTAGGGCCCAGAGGTAAGGCAGCCCCCTAGCGGCACTCCACCACCATCGCGAAGCCCATACCTCCGGCCGCGCATACGGTGATCAATCCGAACTCGACGTCGCGCCGCGCCATCTCGTTCAGGAGCGTCACGGTGATTCGGCCTCCGGTCGCGCCAAAGGGGTGTCCGATCGCGAGCGAGCCTCCCATCACATTGATGACGTCGACATCCGGGTGGCCAACGGCGTCGCTTCGGCCGAGCTCGTCCCGAGCGAACTGCTTGGATGAGAGCGCCTGAAGGTTCGACAGAACCTGGGCGGCGAACGCTTCGTGCATCTCCATGAGGCCGATGTCCTTCATGGTGAGTCCCGCACGGTCTAGGGCGAGCGGGGCCGCGTATGCGGGTCCCTGCAATAGCTGCCCAGCGGGATCCAAGGCTGTCCACGCCCAACTACGCACGTACCCGATGGCGTCGATGCCCTCGGCTGCCGCGAGCTCCGCGTTCATCAGTACCAAAGCCGACGCACCGTCGGTGAGCGGTGACGAGTTGCCCGCACTCACGGAGCCGTACCTACGGTCGAAAGCTGGCCGAAGCTTGGCGAGCTTCTCCAGCGAGGAGTCGGTGCGGACACCGTTGTCACGGTCGATGACCTTCTCGTAACCCGGCGGCAAGTACACTGGAGTGATCTCGCGGGTTAGCCTTCCATCCTGCGTCCCGGCGCCGGCCAGCTCATGGGAGCGAAGTGCCCACGCGTCCTGGTCCTCCCGGGAGATGCCGTTCTCCTTCGCCATTCGTTCGGCGGACTCTCCCATCGTTTCGCCCGTGGTCGGCTCCGCGATGGCAGGCGTCACCGGGATTAGGTCTTTGGGACGCACGGACGAGAAAGGAGAAAGGCGCTGCCCGAGCGTTTTCCCCCTGGACGCGATAACGAGCGTCTTCGAGAGCTTGTCACTCACCGTGATCGGTACGTGCGACAACGACTCCGCCCCGCCGGCGACGACGACTTCGGCCTGACCGACTTCGATCATCTGGGCGGCGTCCGTGATCGCCTGGTTCGCCGAGGAACATGCTCGGGAGACCGTCACGGCGGGCACGGTCTTCGGGAGGACTGCGAGGCCGACCTCGCGCGCGATGTTCGGCGCTTGTGTATCGTGCACGACGGTGCCGTAAATGAGCTGGTCCACGCGCTCGCCCTTCAACCCGCTGCGGCCGAGCGCGTCTCGCACCGCGATCTTTCCGAGCTCGATCGCAGTGAGGTCAGCGAAGACGCTGCCCGAGCGTGCGAACGGCGTGCGACACCCGGCGATGATCGCGGTCTTCATGTCTGGCTCCTCATGAGGCGTTCCGCACTCCCTTAATCACCGCGGCTACCACGGCTCGCTGTAGAGGGTCCACATCGGGGTAGAGGCCGTCTTGATCGACCCCTAGATTCTGCCGGTTCGTCAGGAGGACAAGCGCGAGGTCGTATTCCGGCACGGCAAGAACCAGCGTGCCGGTGAAACCTGTATGGCTGAAGCTCGCCTGCCCGATGTAGGCCTGAAGTTGCCAGCCGAGCGCCTGTCCCTCACTGGTCGACGCGAGGAAGGTGTCGACGACCTGGGCATTCAGGTACCGTCGGCCGCCGTATGCGCCTCGGTTGAGCAGAAGCCGCAGCAGCACATTCAGCTCGCTCGCAGTCGAGAAGAGACCTGCATGCCCCGCGATGCCGCCGAATGCGTGAAACGCGTTGGCGTCGTTGACCTCACCGCTGAGCGTGCGCCTCCTCCATCCGTCCCACGCCTCAGCATCGCCCGCGATGCGATAACCGAACGTCGAGTCGTGCACCATTCGCTGCTCGTAGGGATTGCCGTGTGAGGTGGACGCGAAGCGCGAGCCGGCGTTTCCCGGCCCGGCCGCCTCCCCGTCTGCCCCCGCGGCTCCGTCCAGCGGGCGAAAACCGGTCCGGTCCAGTCCCAGCGGTCCATATATGCGCTCGCGCAGGAAGTCGTCGAGGGACGTGCCGGCCACTCGCTCCACGGCGAGCCCAAGCAACATGAAACCCAGGTCCGAGTAGTGGCGTCCCTCTCCTGCCTCCCATGCCAGCGGTTGTGCCCGCACGTACTCGGATGCCTCGTCGCGGTTCGTCGCATGGTAGTAAGTGGGCAGCCATTGGTAGAGCCCTGCGCGATGGGTGAGCAGGTGGCGAAGCGTGACGCCGTCCTTCCCGCCCCCGCGAAAGTCCGGGAGGTAGTGGGACAGAGGTGCGTCGACGTCCATGTCGCCGCTTTCCACCATGAGCATGACGGCCAGCGTGGTTGCCATGACTTTGGTGACCGACGCGAGGTCGAAGAGGGTCGATGGGGTCATGCGAACCGGGTCAACCCGGCGCTGGATGCCGCGCGCTCCTGTCCCGTCTGCGGTCCACGCTTGGTACTGTCCGGGCCCGTAGTCGTAGAGCTCACTCCACCCGTACGCCCGCTCGAGTACGACTGCGCCGTCTAGTGCCACGAGCAAAACGGCTCCGGGGATCCGGCCGGCGTCGACCCAGTCGGCGACCACGGAGTCTGCCGCCACGAGGTTCCGGTCCAACGGCGATCTCGCGCCCGGCGCTTCCACCGACGTCCACTGTGGACCTTGTCGCGCCACCGGGGATAACATGCCGAGCAGGCCAAGGACCGATAGGATGGGGAGCGCACGCATAGGCAAATGATATCGTGCCTACCAGGTTCGGACACGTATCCGCCACCAGTAACTACCACGAGACACCGCCATTGGACGCAAGTTGCGAGGGAGGTCACGAGTACCGTGTTCAAGAAGCGAAGAGGTCCCGCTGATGCCACGAGGCGGTGGTTCCGGAGCGTATCGCTTCTTGCTGCGCTATTGGTGGCCGTCTCGGTTGCGGCGTGTGGGCTGCTGGAGCCTGAGATCGGGGGCATCGGTACGATAGTGTTCCAGGACATCGAGGGCGGGTGCTGGCTTATCGACACCGACACGGAGGATTACTTCCCGGTCAATCTTCCCCAGAACCTGCAAGTCGCAGGGATCGAAGTGCAGTTCGAGGCTATCTCGCGTATGGACCTGTCCACTTTCTGCCCCGGCCGGATTATCGAAATCACGTGGATTGGTGAGATCGAGGGCTAGGTGGCGTTCTACCCCAAGCAACGCGACGTGCCCATAGCGGAATACTCGTATCGCCACGAGGCTGAGTTCGCGGCCGGGTTCCTGGAGAATGCCGGAATCCCGTTTCGCCTCCAGACCGACGATGCCGGTGGGGCAGATTCCTTCATGACCATCACTCGCCCGGCGCGCCTTTGGGTTCGGCGCGAGGACGTCGACGAGGCGCGTGACGTGCTCGAGCTCGACGTAGTAGAGACCAGTGGCGCGGCGGTGGCCAGCCGGTCCCCTGCGCGGCCGGACGCTTCCGGGACTGTGCTGGTGGCTCGGGAACGCCTGCTCGCTGGTACGGTCGGCAGCGTCTCCCTGGTAGTGGGACTGGGCATCACGCCTGTGGTCCTGTCCTCCGTGCTCACGATAGTAAGCTTCGTTCTGGCGCTGGTCTTCGGTATCGCGGCGGTGTTCGGGCGCACCGTGGCTCCAGTGCGTCTCGCATTGCGCATGTTCTCGGGTCACATGAAGTGATGCGCGCTGTCTCGTTCAACGTCACGATCCCAAGCTTTCTGATCGGGAAGGGGCTCGGTGGACTCACGGAGTCTGCCATCTTCGGTGGACTCAGCGGCGTGCGCTTCGGCGAGGTGTCCGAGCCGTCACTACCTGCGGGTGACTGGGTGCGGCTCGAGATCCTCAAGGCGGGGATTTGCGGTACGGACATCGGCACGCTGACGTTCAAGGCGAGCCCCGCCATGGAGCCCTTCGGATCGTTCCCTGCAGTACTCGGGCACGAGATTCTGGCTCGTGTCCTCGAGGTCGGGCCGGGCGTGCGTTCTGTCGAGACCGGACAGCGCGTCGCCGTCGATCCCATGATCTCATGCACGATGCGTGGCTTCGAGGGCGATGCTCGTTGCCATTCCTGCACGGCGGGCCTTCACTGCACGTGCGAGCGTAGCGGAGAAGAGGGTGCGTTGATGGTCGATGGTGCCGCGCTGCAGCGCGGTGCGACGATCGGATACCACGCGTCGTTGCCGGGTGGTTGGGCGGAGCGCATGATCGCCCACCAGAGCCAGCTCTTCGTCGTTGACGACGGCATGAACGACCGCACCGCAGCGCTGATCGAGCCGCTCGCCGTGGGCATGCACGCGGTGCTCGGCTCGCGGCCGTTCAGTGATGGGCCCGTGCTGGTGATCGGGAGTGGTCCGATCGCGCTCGGCACGATTTGGGCTCTGCGTACGGCCGGGTACCAGGGTGAGCTTGTCGCCCAGATCAAGCGTGGGCACGAAGCCGAGATCGCCCGGGGCCTCGGCGCGAGCACGGTTGTTTCCCCGGGTGACGAGGCTCGCCAAGCCCTGGTGGACACGGGCGCCAGCGCCTACATGCCGATCGTGGGCGATGAAGTGTATGCCGGCGGCGGCTTCCCGCTCATCTTCGACTGCGTGGGCAGCAGACATACCGTCAAGCAGTGTCTACGCTATGCGAGTCCGCGCGGCCGCATCGTCATGCTGGGTTGTGCCGCGGAGATCCCCAAGCTGGATCTCACCTTCGTGTGGGCGCGAGAGCTCGACGTGAAAGGGTACGTTGGCTACGGCATCGAAGACTGGCGCGGTCAACGTGTGCACACCTTCCAGATCACCCACGACATGCTGCTCGAATCAGGAGCTCCGGTCGAACCGATGGTGACCCACGTATACCCGCTCAGGCAGTACCGTGACGCCCTGTCGACCGCTGCCAACCGAAGGCGCACGGGCTCCATCAAGGTATTGCTGGATCCCACGGCGGGGTGAGATCGACGCTGCTGAAGATCAATGAGCGGTTGACCCCGACCGTGCCGTGAGTGGTGCTCGAACCGTCGTAGTCGGTGGTGGTGTGGTCGGTGTATGCTGCGCCTACGCCCTCGCGCGTGAAGGACTCGACGTCGTGCTTCTCGAGCGGGGGGAGGTCGCTTCCGGAGCTTCGCGTGGCAATGCCGGCACAGTCTCAGCGGGGCATCCTCCCCTGAACCGGCCGGGACGAATCAGGCAAGCTGTCTTCCAGATGCTCGACCCCAAGAGCCCGCTCTACGTGCCCCCACGCTGGGACCCCGAGCTCTGGCGGTGGCTGCTCTCGTTTGCGCGACACTGCACCGACGCGCACGTCGAACGCTGCATGAGCGTCATGGCGCCGCTCGGCATAGAGGCTCTCGAGAGCTTCGATCGGCTCATCGAGGAGGAGCACATCGACTGCGGGTACCGATCCGAGGGGTACTTCGAGGTCTGCACGACCGAGAAGGGCATTGCCAGAGCTCGACATGAAGCGTCGATCATCGGGCGCAGTGGCTACCACCCTGAGGTTGTCGACGCCCATGAGTTACGCAGGAGAGAACCAGAGTTCGGACACGAGGTGGTGGGCGGCGTGCACTATCCCGAAGCTCGCACGCTCGACCCGTACCGATTCGTGACCGCGGTCATGGAGCTCGCAAGGGATCGAGGTGTCGAGCTTCGAGAGCGAGTGAGCGTCGCCAGCGTCGCAACCGATGGCGGGCGTGTGGTGGGCGTGCGCACCGAACACGGCGACTTCGTGGGAGCGGACCACGTCGTGCTCGCGACCGGGCCGTTCAGCCTCGAACTGGCGCGCCGACTCGGTGTTCGGCTGCCTGTGCAGCCTGGGAAGGGGTATCACCGAGATGTTGCTGTAGGTCCCGCCGGCGCACCACCGCTGCGCACGGCGTGCGTGCTCAACGAGACCTCCGTGTTCTGCACGCCAATGGACGGGTTCGTGCGCTTCGCCGGCACTATGGAGTTTTCGGGGCTCAACCAGGTGATGCGGCCCGCCCGGCTTCGTCAGCTCACCGACGCTGCACGCACATGCTTTCCCCGCCTCGGAGACGAGGCGCCGATCTCCGAATGGTGCGGGCTGCGTCCCATGTCCGTAGATGGGCTTCCGATCGTCGGGCCTTTGGCAGGTATCGACGGACTCAGTATTGCCACGGGCCACGGGATGCTGGGGCTCACGCTCGCTCCCGTGACGGGACGGATCATCGCGAAGCAGGTGACGGGGGTGGGTGAGGCTAGGTACCGATCCCTGGCTCCAGAGCGCTTTGGCTGACCGGCGGGTTCACCCGCCGCCGTTGTTCCGGTTCAGCGGACGTCGATCAGCAGACGCGGTGGGGATCTCATCTCGAGCACCCGCACGTTGTCGCCTTTCTTGAGGCCAACGATCCAGGTGACGACATCGTCTGCGTCGCAGGAGATGCCGCCCTCGTGCACGCGCTCGAGATCATAGCTTTCTGTCTCGATGGACATCGTGCGCCGACCCTGGTCGATGATGCGCGCTGGCCTGAGGCGCAGCACCAGAAACTGGTTACCGGCCAGCTCAGGTGTGTGCTCGGCCGCCTGCTACGCTTCTTCGTCCTGGGGGTCGCCCTCAGCGTCCGTTCCTTCTCCGCATCGCACCGCCAAACCAGGAGGAACGAGTCGTATTTCGTAGCTCGGAGCAGGTGCGTCTGAGCTGAACGTGAACGTCATGCGGTCGAAGCCCTCGTGAGCGGTGACCTCGACGCTCTCGACCATGGAGCGCGGCGCCACGGGATTGGGACTGCGATTGATCGAGTTCGTCGTCCAGGGCAGCTCGACAGAGAGATTGGCCATCTCGAGACCGACTAGATCGGCCTCGGTCAGTGGCTCGCGCTCGAGCGGCCTGATGGCTGTGTCCGCGGCCTGCGCGGCTTAGGCGTTGGACTCTTCCGGCTCGCGTCCACACGCAGGGAGCGCGAGCAGTAGGAAGCAAACGAGAGCGGTTCTTGGCTTCATCGGAGTGGCGAGGTCGAGTGAACGGTCGCGTTAATGTCGAAGTTCGGGACTAAAGATCCAGGGGGATGACCTCGGGGTGCACCTTGCTGTTCGGCTTGTCTCCGTCTACGTCGATGCCCTCGAGCTTCAGCAGTGCAACCTTCGCGGGTAAGCCGCCACCGAATCCGGTGAGGCGTCGGTCCGCAGCGACCACGCGGTGGCAGGGTACCACGATCGGGATGGGATTGGCTCCGACGGCCTGTCCGACGGCGCGCGCCATGTCGGGCTTGCCCACGTCCCGCGCGACCTGACCGTAGGAAGCGACGTGACCGTACTCGATGTCGAGGAGCCTGCGGTAGACATCGTGCTGAAAGCCCGTCGTCGAAGCCGCGAAGTCGAGCGGGAGGTCGAACGTCCGACGCTTCTTGGCCAGATACGCCTCGAGTTGCTCCACGGCTCCCCGCAAGTAGTCGGGCCACGCCTCTGAGGGATCCGTGTGGTGCTCGCGGGGAAGAACTCCGAACTCGATGCGTCGGACCCCGGCCGGCGACATCCACACCGTGATGGGGCCTGCACGAGTGTCGGAGAGGTGAGCCGAGTGAATCTCGACAGGCGTCAGTGTGGTCCCTCCGCCGCGTGCTTCTTGAGGGCCTCCTGAAGCGCGTCGAAGCCAATCAACGCACACTTGATGCGCACAGGGAACTTGCTCACCCCCTGAAGCGCCCGCAGGTCGCCGAGGCTCCTGTCCTTCGCCACCTCCGTATCGCCGTGCATGAGGGCGGTGAAACGCTCGGCGAGCCCTTCCGCGTCGCTCAGCGAGGCACCCTGGATCTTCGCGGTCATCATGCTGATCGCCGCCTGGGAGATCGAGCAGCCCTGCCCGACGAACTTGGCCTCCGCGATCTGATCGCCTTCGATGCGCAACTGTAGGCGGATTTCGTCTCCACAGACCGGATTGGCCATGTGGATCTCAACGGTCTTCTCGTCCATCTCCGCTTTATTCCGCGGATTGCGGTAATGCTCGAGAATGAGCTGCTGGTAGAGCGAGCTGAGTCGAGGTGTTTCCATCGTTCGCTACACCTGATGATCGGTGAAACAATCTAATCGTCACGGCCGCAGCGCGCTCGCCCCTGCGGGCGTTGGCGTGCTTTCCATTTGGCATTCTCAGCCGAAGATGCCGCGTACTATGCCCAGGCCTTCAACCAGTCGATCCACGTCGTCTTTGGTGTTGTACAGGTAGAAAGAAGCCCGCGCGGTGGCGGCAACACCGAAGTGCTTCATCACGAGTTGCGCGCAGTGGTGTCCCGCCCGAACCGCTATGCCTTCCGCGTCCAGGATCGTCGAGATGTCGTGCGGGTGGGCGTCGCCCAACGTGAATGAGACCACGGCGGAGCGCTCCTCGAGCGACTCTGGGCCGTAGATGTGCACGCCCTCGATCGAGCCCACCTGCTCGATCGCATAGGCCAGAAGCTCGTCTTCGTGTGCGGCGATTGCGTCCATGCCGACGCCGGCCAGGAAGTCTACCGCAGCGCCCATGCCGATGGCTCCAGCGATGTTCGGGGTGCCTGCTTCGAACTTGTGGGGCACCTTCGCCCAGGTGCTTTCCTCGCGTCCCACGAAGTGGATCATTTCGCCGCCCCCCTGATAAGGGGACATCGACTCGAGCAAGTCCTTTCGTGCCCAGAGCGCCCCGATGCCCGTCGGGCCACACATCTTGTGACCACTGAAGGCATAACAGTCAACGCCCAGGTCCTGCACGTCGACCTTGGTGTGTACCGCGCCTTGGGCACCGTCGACCACCACCAGCGCGCCGACTTCATGAGCCGCAGCAGCGATGTCCTTGATGGGGTTCACGGTGCCGAGCGCGTTGGAGACGTGTCCGAGGGCAACGACCTTGGTGCGCTCCGAGAGCAGCGAGGGCAGGTCGTCGAGGATGAGTCTACCCTGGCTGTCCATCTCGATGTAGCGAAGCGAAGCGCCTTTGCGACGAGCGAGCAGTTGCCACGGAATGATGTTCGAGTGGTGCTCCATCGTCGAGATCAGGATCTCGTCGCCCTCGCCGACGTTGTCCAACCCCCACGCGATCGTGATGAGGTTGATGGCTTCCGTCGTGCCCCGAGTCCAAACCAGCTCGTCGGAATCGGGTGCGTTGATCCACTGGGCAACCTTGATGCGGGCGTCCTCGTACGCCACCGTGGCTCGACGCGATAGTTCGTGGATGCCGCGGTGCACGTTGGCGTTGTCGCGCGTGTAGTACCGCTCGAGCGCATCCAGCACCGCTTTGGGCTTTTGCGATGTCGCCGCGTTGTCGAGGTAAACGAGCGGCTTGTCGTTGACCGTCTGATCCAGCGCCGGGAACTCACTCCGGATCTTGATCGGGTCGAATGCGGTCATTCGAAGTTGCCTCGGTGCTTCTCAGCTCACGTCGACGTAGATCTGTCCGGCGCGGACTTCCACCGGGAACGATTTCACCGGCCGCGTGGCCGGAATACAGAGGTTCTTGCCGGTCTTACAGTCGAAGCGCGCGCCGTGGTAGATGCACAGGATCTCATCGCCCTCCAGCTCGCCGTCGGAGAGCGGGAACTCCTCGTGGCTGCACTCGTCTGCGATCGCGTAAATGGTGCCTTCGAAGTTGGCCAGTACGATTTCGCTGCCGTCGGCGGTCACGCCCTTGAGTTCGCCGACGGGGCACTCGCTGGCGGGGCCTACTTCTATCCAGCTAGCCATGGGTGCTCATTAGCCGTGCTGCGCCAGTTTTTGCTCGATGACTCTGGTCACCTTGTCGACAACACCACCTAATGGGAGCTTCGCCAGGACCTCTCCTAGGAATCCCAGCACCACCAGGCGCTCGGCCTGGATGAGGCTGAGGCCGCGGCTCATCAGGTAGAACTTCGCCTCGTCGTCGAGTTGGCCGACGGTGGCTCCGTGGGAGCACTTTACGTCGTCGGCCTCGATTTCGAGGTTGGGCAACGAGTCGGCCCGTGACTCCGGCGAGAGCAGAAGATTTCGGTTCGTTTGATACGCGTCGGTGCCTTGGGCACCGGGCAGAACTCGGATGATGCCCCGAAAAGCCGCCCGGCTGGCACCGTCGAGTGCACCCTTATAGAGCAGGTCGCTCGAAGTGTGCTCCGCGACGTGGTCCTGGCTGGTGTTGAAGTCGAAGTGCTGGTCGCCGTCCCCGAAGTAGAGACCCAGCATGTCTGAATTCGCGCCGGGACCGAGCAGGCGCGCGTTCAGGTCGACACGCGTCACGGACGCGCCCAGCGCCACGTTGAGCGTATCGAGCTTCGAGTCGCGCTGTGCGAGCGTACGCTGCATGGACTGGTAGAACGCCCCCCGACCCAGGCGCTGCACGGCCACGTACTGCACCCTGGCGCCCTCGCGCGCGATCAGCTCCACGGCCGTCGAAGTATACGTCTGCGACTCGAAGTCGTCGGATAGAACCTCGTCGACATAGGAGACCTGGCTCTGTGCCTCGGCCACGATGAGCACACGGCTGAAGTATGCGGTTCCGGCCTCGCTCAGCCAGCGCGTCACGCGGACCGGAAGTTCGAGTTGCACGCCCTTGGGCACGTACAGGAAGATGCCGTCGCTCCACAGTGCAGCGTTGAGCGCCGCGAACTTCCCCTCCTCGGCGGGAACAGCGTCAGTGGCGAGGTGCTCTCGCACCAGTTCCTCGTGATTCGTGATCGCTTCTTGCAGAGACTCCAGGATCACGCCCTGTGTGGCGAGCTGCTTATCGACGTCGGCGTGCACGACGTGACCGTCGATGATGACGATGTGGCCCGAGGCCTCGCGATCTTCGTCCATGGCCGCGCGCAACCGCTCGGGCCACGTGCTAGCGTCGTCCGACATCGCTTCGGCATCGCTGAGTTGTAGCGAATTGAGGTCGAGCTTCTTCTTGAGGTTCGTGTAACGCCACTCCTCGAGCCGGATCGTCGGCATCGGCGTACGCTCATACACGTCCCAGGCATGTGCGCGACGCTCGCGCAGCCACTCAGGCTCACTCATGCCGATCCGCTCGACCGCCGCCGGGTTCAGCGCGCTCGTCACGCCCTCCATTCCTGCGACGGCTTTAGCCAACGGAGCCTTCCATCTCCATCTCGATGAGCCGGTTGAGTTCCACCGCGTACTCGAGCGGCAGCTGCTTGGCGATGGGTTCGATGAAGCCGCGCACGATCATTGCCATGGCTTCGTCCTTGGCGATGCCGCGGCTCGCCAGGTAGAAGAGTTGCTCCTCACCGATCTTCGACACCGAAGCTTCGTGGCCCACGCTGGCGTCGTTCTCTTCGATCTCGATGTAGGGGTACGTATCGGTACGTGACGTGTCGTTGATGAGCAGCGCGTCGCACTCGACGTTCGAACGCGCGTGGCGCGCGCCTTTATGAACCTTGCACAGGCCACGGTAGGTCGAGCGTCCGGTCCCTTTCGAGATCGACTTCGAGGTGATCGAGGACGTCGTATGAGGAGCCACGTGGACCACCTTGCCGCCGGTGTCCTGGTGCTGGCCGTCACCGGCATACGCGATCGACATGATCTCGCCGTGCGCGCCCTCGCCAATCAGGTAGCAGGACGGGTACTTCATCGTGAGCTTCGAGCCCAGGTTGCCGTCCAGCCACTCCATGGTGGCGTTCTCGTGTACCATTGAGCGCTGCGTGACCAGGTTGTACATGTTGTTCGACCAGTTCTGGATGGTCGTGTACCGGAAGCGGGCGTTCTTCTTGACGACAATCTCGATGACACCCGAATGGAAGGACTCGGTCGTGTAGACCGGAGCGGTGCATCCCTCGATGTAGTGCGCTTGCGCGCCTTCATCGATGATGATGAGCGTGCGCTCGAACTGGCCCATGCGCTCCTGGTTAACGCGGAAGTACGCTTGCAGGGGGGTGTCGAGCGAGACGCCCTTCGGGATGTACACGAACGATCCGCCTGACCAGACCGCCGCGTTCATCGCGGCGAACTTGTTGTCGTGCATCGGGATGATCGTGCCGAAGTGCTCGCGGAAGAGCTCGGGGTGGTTCTTCAGGCCGTCTTCGATCGAATCGAAGATGACGCCCTGGGCCGCCCACTCCTCACGCAACGAGTGGTACACCATCTCGGACTCGTACTGCGCGCCCACGCCGGCAAGGATCTTCCGCTCGGCCTCGGGGATGCCGAGCTTCTCGAACGTGTTCTTGATCTCGTCGGGCACGTCGTCCCAGGAGCGCTCCATCTGCTCCTGAGGACGCACGTAGAAGTAGATCTCGTCGAGCACGGCTTCGAGACTCGAAAGATCACCGCCCCACTTGGGCATCGGCTTCGAGTTGTAGACGTCGAGCGCCTTGAGGCGGTACTCGAGCATCCACTCCGGCTCTTCTTTGTGCGCGGAGATCTGGCGCACCACCTCTTCGCTCAGGCCCTTCTCGGCGCGGAAGACTGGCTCGGTCTCGCTGACGAAGTCGTACTTGTACTCGTCTAGGCCGAGGTCTTGGATGGTTTCATTCTGTGGCATAGTGCTCTCCTGGCGCCTTAGACGCCGTCCGCAATTGAGTTCGCCTCGCTCCAGCCCCTGTAGCCTTCGGCCTCGAGCTGGTGGGCGACTTCCGGTCCGCCGGAGCGGACGATGCGACCGTCGACCATCACGTGTACACGGTCGGGCTCGATGTAGTCCAGAAGCCGCTGGTAGTGCGTGATGAGGAGGATCGACATTTCGGGATCCTCCTCGGTCAGTGTGTTCACCCCGCTGGCGACGACCTTCAGCGCATCGATGTCGAGGCCAGAGTCGGTCTCGTCCATCACCGCGAGCTTGGGCTTCAGCATCGCCATCTGAAGGATCTCGTTGCGCTTCTTTTCGCCACCGCTGAAGCCGTCATTCACATGACGCTCGGCGAACGTGACATCCATCTCCAGCAGCTCCATGCGCTCGGTCAGGATGTCAGAGAATTCGAAGATATCGAGCTCCTCACCATCTGCCTGGTGAGCCTGCACCGCAGTGCGAAGGAAGTTCGCGATGGAGACGCCCGGGATCTCGACAGGATACTGGAAGGCGAGGAAGATGCCGGCCTGCGAGCGCTCGTCGGCTTCGAGCTCGAGCAGGTTGCTGCCCTGGAACAGGACCGATCCGGACGTCACTTCGTAGCCAGGGTGGCCCGCGAGAACCTTGGCAAGAGTGCTTTTTCCCGAGCCGTTTGGACCCATGATCGCATGGATCTCGCCCTTGCCGATCTCGAGATCGACCCCGGTGAGTATCGGCAGATCTTCGTCGGCCACCTTGGCTTCTAGGCCCTCTATCTTCAGAATTGAAGCGTCGCTCATGCGGTTCTCAGGCGATGCGCGGAGCCGCTCGGCCCGCTTATCAAGAATGATTCTACGTTTCAGGTCCCGAAACCTAGACGGGGCAAATAGGGGGGTCAAGTGGGGATAGGCAGCGCCAACTCTACGCTTCATACGGGTGATTCAGTCCGTTTGGAAGACCTCGGTGACACGCCCTGGGTGGTGCTCGGTGGTGGTGGCCTGAAGGGTCTAGCTCACGTCGGAGCGTGGCGGGCTCTCACCGAGGCCGGCGTGCAGCCCGCGGGCATCGTTGGCACCAGTATCGGCGCACTGGCAGGAGCACTCGCGGCTAGTGCTATGACCTGAGCAGGAGATGCGCAAGCACGCGCTCGCGCTCGAGAAGACGGACATCGTGCGCGTGAACCGTCGGGTGGCCTGGATCAACGGGATCCGTCAACCCAGCGTCTTCCGTGGTGATGCGCTCATGGACTTCTACTCGGAGTTGCTGCCGGACGGCGGTTGGGACTCGATTCAGATGCCCCTGCTGCTGAACGCCGTGGACCTGACCGACGGTTCGACAGGGTGGTTCGGTACGGATGCGAGGACAGACGTGTCATTGGTGGAGGCCGTATACGCCTCGTCGGCGCTTCCGGTTTTTTACCCGGCTTTCGAGAACGGGGGGCGGGCGTTCGTTGATGGCGGAACCGAATACCCGCTCGCGCTCGACCGTGCGGAGGAACAAGGCGCGACCGGGATCGTGGGCATCGACGTCGGCTCCGGGGAGACCGGGGACTGCGAGAAGATCCTCGCGCAGGGAATCCTCGGAGTACAGCAACGCATCTTCTCGATCATGACTTGGCGTCGCCGCCGTGACCTGCTCGCCCAATGGGACGGTCCGCCGCTCCTGTACGTGCGGCCGCGACTCGACGGGTACGCGGCCTTCGACTTCGACCACGTCGAGTACTTCCTGGACGAAGCGTATCGAGCGATGAAGGAAGTGTTGGCGCGCTGACGTCCCTTCGTCACTTGAAACTTTCCAGGTAACACTCTCGAGGTATCCATCGTAGATATATCCGCAACGGATAAATTCTCAGGAGCTCGATATGCCTGGCCATGAGACACCGCTTCGACCCGCAGTCTTCCACATCTTGCTCGCGCTCGCGGGTACGGCTCTGCATGGACTCGGAATCGCCGAGGCGGTCGCCGAGGCCACGACGGGTTCGGTGAAACTCGGCCCCGGCACGCTCTACCGCTCCCTCAAAGAGATGGCATGCGACGGTCTCATCAGCGAAGTGCAGGCGCCCTCCGAGAGTGAGGACCCGCGCCGGCGCTTTTACGACATCACGAAGCGAGGGCGAGCACTCGTGCAGGCAGAAGCCGAGAGACTCGCGCGCATCGTGGACGTGGCGCGCGAAAACCGAGTCCTGCCGAGCGCGTCGTAGCCATGCCGAACGACAGCAATCGATCGGGCCGTGGGCGCGGAGAACGGCTCTATGCCGCACTTCTGCTCGCGTACCCGAGGCGTCACCGAGAGCAGTACGGCGCAGCGCTGATGGACAGGTTTCGGCACCACCGAGATGAGCGGCTACGTGCTACTGGCCAGCTCTGGGCCGGCTTCTGGTTCTTCATGCTGCGTGACGTGCTCGCCTCCAGTTGGAAAGAGAGAAGGGAGCCGCTTGAATCGAACGGACGCCCAAGCGTCCAGCCTGACCGAGGGGGAGATGGGATGAGGGGATGGTTCGACGACCTCGCATACGCCGCCCGCCGACTGTGGCGGAGCCCGGGATTCAGCCTGACGGCACTCGTGATTCTCGTGCTGGGCATCGGCGTGAACACGACGGCGTTCAGCCTCGTGAACGCTCTGCTTCTGCAGCCGCCTCCCTTCCCCGACGTCGAAGCCGTGGTAGACGTGCTCTAGGACTCAGACGACGGTGGTCCCAACTCGACGTCCTATCCGGCCTTCCAGGACATCTCCAGGACCGAGGGTGTCTTCGCTGATGTCGCCGCGATCAGTGTGTCACAGGGCTTCATGGAACAGGACGGCGGCTTGGTGAGCGTGTCGACCGAGTTTGCTACCTCCGGCTACATGCGGGTGCTGGGCTTCGCGCCCTCGCGCGGTCGATGGTTCGATGAAGCGGAGGACCTCGCCGATGGGCGACCAGTCGCGGTGATCACGCACAAGATGTGGCGCGACCGCCTCGGCTCGGGCCCCAACGTCATCGGTACCACGGTCCGCATTGGCGGTTCGTTGATAACCGTGATAGGCGTGGGCCCGATTGAATTCAATAGAGGCGCGGGCCCCGCTGTGATGGACATGTGGCTCTCGATCAGCGCCCTGCGGCCGACCGGGTCTTTTGCGGCCCAGTCACTGGAGCGCAGACAGGATCACCCGTTCCTCGTGCGGGCCCGGCTATTGCCCGGCGTGAGCGTTGAGCAGGCGCAGGTGGCGATGACCCGGCTCGGCGATGAGCTGGCCGCGACATACCCCGTCATCAACGAAGGCAGAAGGATCCACCTTGCTCGGCATCGCCTGGCTCATTATGAAGATGGGGCAGTCTTGCATCCGTCTTCGGAGTCCCGCATGAACCGCATCACCGTCACCGTGACCTTTCTCGCCCTGGTCGCCACTTCTCCTGCAATGTCCCAGGACATCGCACGCCTCGAGTCCCAGACCGCGGTGATCCGAGTCGAGCGGGGTGCCACCGCCCCTCTGGTGATCCGGGCGTTCGATGCCGCGGGTCGGCCCACAGACGGCGCCCTCCGGGTGTCGGGTCCTCGCCGCGGGCTGGCTGTGGACGGAACGTCCGTGAGGGGACTCGTAGTCGGCGAATACGAGATCGTGGTCACGAGTGTGCCGGCGGACGGGGCCGCTCCTGTGACGCTGCGTATCCCGGTGCACGTCGATTGGCCGGCGATCACGGAAGTGCGAATCGAAACGGACGGAGACCGGTTGTACGAAGGTGCTCGGGTCCCGCACGGGGTCGCCGCGTCCCACCGCGACGGGTCTCGGCGGCAGTTCATTGAGATCTCCTGGGATAGCTCGGACGAAGACATTGCCACCGTCGACGCATTCGGAAACGTGCGTGCCGTCGGTACGGGTACTGTGACCATCTCCGCCAGTGTGGAAGGGGTGCGCGGTGAGATGACACACACGGTGGTTCCGTCGCCGGTCGCGTCGATGTCGCTCGTTGGGGGCCTGCAACAGGTCCGCACCGGCGACGTGCAGAGCTTCACGGTGACCGCGTTTGACGAAGGCGGCTCGGCCGTCGATGACGCGCCGATCTCCTGGAGCTTTATCTACCAACCGGACGATTCCATCAAGGCGCCCGCGGGGCCCGCCCAGATTCTCGAGGGGCGTATGGTCGCGGACGTGCCCGGCGTGTACACGGCGATCGCTTCGACGGCGGGCGCCTCGGCGGAATATTCCTTCCGAGTAGTTCCTCGGGACGTAATTCGCAAAATCGAAATCGTGGGTCACGGCAGCGAGGCGCGCATCTTTACGACCGACTTCTGGATCTGGGAGGGCCTCGACGGTCGTGACTACGCACTGACCGGATCCAAATACGGGGACGGCATCTCGATGGTCTGGGACGTCACCGACCCGGCCAACATCTTTAAGACCGATTCGATACCCGTGGACGCTCGTAGCACCAACGACATGAAGGTCTCGCCGGACGGTCGCTACGGGGTCATCTCCAGAGAGGGCGCCTCGAGCCGAAGAAATGGCCTCGTGATTCTCGACCTCGCGGAGCCTGCGCACCCGAGGATTGCGTCGACCTTCGAGAGCCACGGAGTCACCGGCGGCGTGCACAATATGTTCGCGACGAATGATTACCTGTTCTCGCTCGCGAACGGCGACAAGTACGTAATCATCGACGTGCGCGACCTCGACAATCCGAAGTACGTGAGCGAGTACAACCACCCCGACTCGCGCGTGCACGACGTGTTCGTGCATGACGGGCTCGCTTATTCGGCGGAATGGGAGACCGGCGTAGTCGTCGTGGACGTCGGAAACGGAAAGTGGGGCGGTTCGATCGAGAATCCACAGCTCGTGACGGTCTTTCCGACCACAACGGGCTCGACACACGCGATTTTCCCCTACTACCAGGAGTCGACTGGACGCTTCCTGCTCATCGTGGGTGACGAGCGCGTGCAGCGTAGGGGCCTCGCATGGGAGGGAACCGGACCGGATCACCGTCAACAGTACGACCCCATCACCGGTAAGGGTGGCTACCCTCGGGCGACATCCGGTTACACGCAGATCTTCGACTTCACCGACCCGACGAATCCTGTACAACTCGCGCGCTACGAGGCCAGCGAATACGGCACGCACAACATGTGGGTCGAGGACGACGTCCTGTACCAGGCGTACTACGAGGGCGGCGTACGCATGGTCGACATCTCGGGCGACCTCATGGGGAATCTCTACACCCAGGGCCGCGAGATGGCGGTGTTCAAGGCACACGATCCCGTCGGCTACATTCCGAACGCGCCGGGCGTCTGGAGTGTGATGCCGTGGAAGGGCAACATCTTCTTCAGCGACATCAATTCCGGCATGTGGGCGGTGAAGATGGTGCCCACGGATCGTCCCATCTCCTAGCAGCGGTCGTTCATAGGTAATGGCCCACATGCATTCCTGCTCTGCTCGTCAGACCGTGCGGCTCGTAGTCGTTCCATGTGCAGCGACCATGGCGAAATCCGTCTCATTGCACGGGCGTACATGATTCCGACCGGACCTCCCTAGCATGCACCACATGACCCTCCGCCGCCTCGTTCCAGCTTTTGTCGTCGCCATCGCTCTATCGGCGTGCGCCGACTCGATTCCCGGTCCTGGCACCATGACCGTGACGTTGAAGGGTCCGTGGGTGACCGAGGGTGCGGCGCTCATCTCGATATTCGGCGACGGCATCACCGGCGTGACTCAGATCAACAGTCGCGTCTTTGGCGAGCATGACGCCGATTCCTTCATCGTGGTTGTCGTGGCTGAGCCGTCCGCCGAACTGACCTTCGGCTTGCAGGTGCTCGACACGCTTGCCGCGTTCGAGGCCCACGTGCTTCAGGTGGCCGCTCCGCATGACGTGCTGCGCCCCGTGCTCGCCGATTACGAAGTGGAGATCCGTCGATGAGCGCGAGCCGCGACGAGCGTTGGTGGGCGCCGCTCAGCCGGTTGGCGATCGCCCTGTTGCTCATCAGCCATGCGACGCCATGGTCGGCAGAGTCTCTCTCAGCCCAGGACATCGAGGCGCTCGCCGAGGTCCGCGGGCTGACGCTCCCGCAGAGCTACTACGCTCGCGTCGCCCAGGCCCGGGGTGCCTATGAGCTGCCGAACGGCCTCTTTCGCTTGAACGCTCAGGGGCAGGTCGAGCCGGTGCGCGATATTGGCGGGACCCACCGCCTCCTGGTTCTGCCGGCGCTGTTCTCCGATTCGCAGGAGCCGCACATCACCCGGGACATGATCCAGGCGTCGCTCTTCGATGGTCCTTCCGAGTACGGGACTGTCACCGAGGCTTACGCAGAGATGTCTCGGGGAAAGTTCAACTTGATCGGGGACGTGCTTCCGTGGGTGCGCACGTCGCGAACGCTGGAGGTCGTCGTGGGTTCGGGCAACGGCCTCGGTTCCGACTCGGATATGGCGCCTTACTTCCTGGAGGCGCTCGAGCTCGCGGACGTGGACACCGACTTCAGCCTCTACGACAACGACGGCCCTGACAACGTGCCCAACAGCGGGGACGACGACGGCTACGTCGATGCCATGACGTTCGAGTTTCTCGAGATCCCGGGCTCATGCCCGGGACCGTCGATCTGGCCGCACCGCTGGGGCATCGCTGCCCAGAACGACGGCCAGCCGTTCACCACCAACGATGCTCGCCCCAACGGTGGTTTTGTTCAGGTCGACGGCTACATCGTGCAAGGAGTGACCGACTGCGAAGGTCTCAATGTGCAGAGCGCGAACGTCATCGCGCACGAGTATGGACATGTGCTCGGGCTGCCCGACTTTTACCATCCGACGGCCAGCGGGGGAGCCGCCGGCCGGCGCTGGGTGCTCGGGTGTTGGGCGCTCATGGCTGCGGGTTCGTGGGGATGTGGTCCGGTCGGGGGAGATCGCCTTCCCTACGGGCCGTCGCACATGAGTGTGCGCAACAAGAACGTGCTCGGTTGGTTGGACTTCACGGAGGTTGGGCTCGAACCCGTCAGTAATCAGGAGTACGTGCTCGATCCGGTGCAGACTTCAGGCGACGCATTGCGTATCCATCTCGACCAGAGCGGTAGCGAATTCCTCCTGGTGGAATACCGAGCCCAAATCGGATTCGACCATGGCCTCCCAGCGGGCGGCGTGCTCATCTACCACCAGGACCTGGGTGCCGCGACCAGACCAGACCCCACCAGTGGCCTCCCGTATTTCCTCTCCTTGCTCGAGCAGGATGACAACGACGGGTTGGTGAGGAACAGCTTCGAGGGAGGCAATCGCGGGGAAGCCGGTGATGCATGGGGTCTTGGGGAGGTGCCGAACCAGCTCAGCAGCATCACCTCTCCGAGTACACGCCTCAACAACGGCCGCGCGACGGAGGTGGTGTTCCACTCGATCTTCGTGCAGGGCGGGCAGGCCCGTATTGCGCTATCGACGCAACTGGTAGTCACTGAGCAACAGATCGTGCAGTTCTTCCTCGAGCCGAACTCCGAGCCGCTGTCCGAGCTCGAACTCGCCTATGTGGACAGCGAAGGCAACCGGAACGGAAGGTTGGACGTAGGGGATCTGCGCCGCTGGCTGCGCGAACACGGGAACTAGCCGACTCGCGAAAAAACGAGCCCCGCCCAGCCGTAGCTGGACGGGACTCGCATCGGGCGCACTGGTGAGGTGCGTGTGAAATTAGCGGGACCCGATATCTCCTTCGCTGCGTCAGCCGCCTCGGCCGCGCTCCGAGGACCCTCGGCGATTGCCTCGGAATGAGCCCCGCTGTTGGCCGCGATCGCTACTGAATCCACCCTGTCCACCTTGCCCTCGCCTTCCGTCGCCCCTAGAGGCCCGGGATTCGCGCCTGACTCGCTTGAGCGACTCCTGTTGTCCTTCCGTCAGGATCGCCTGCAGACTTTCGCGTTGCTGGCCGGCCCGCCCGCGCCGCACCTCCTCTTGGTCTTCCATCACCGCCATGACGTCGCTGCGTCGGATGAGGCCGGCGGCGTACTGGGACTGCACTTCTGTCATTTCCACCATGTCGGCGGTGCGCCGTTCCACGTTCGCACGTCGGATGGCGTCGAGTTGATCCATCTGATCTTCGGTCAACTCCAGACGCTCCCGCAGCCTCATGATCGACTCGATGCCGCCATCCTGCCGGGCTTTCTGTCGACCTTCCATACCTCGCGTCTGAGGGCCGCGCCGACCCTGTTGGGCCGCGAGACCTGTTGCCCCGCCGGCAAACAGCGTCAGGAACAAGGTCCCAAGGACCAGGAATCCACCCGTCGTCATCTTCATCGAATGCTCCTTCGCTTAATCGCCCGCTCCGGAGAGCAAGCGCTGCTTGTACTGTTGTGAGCGATAGAGGAGGTCGACAGGGATTTCGTTAAAGCACGTGCTAGCGAGGTCCCGCGGCGAGCGCATCGCGGAAGGACCTCGACCACTCCGCCAGGGATACGCGCAGGTAACGCGCGGGCTCGCTCTCGGTGCGACTGATCGGACCCTCCATTCCGGGCTCGACGGCCACGTGCACAAGCGTCGGGCCGGGAGTGGTGAGGAGATCCGGGATGGCCTGGACGTAGTCCCGAGGGTCCTCGAAGCTGAAGGCACGTGGGAATCCCGCGGCGTGAGCCATGGCCGCGAAATCGAGGGACCCGGCCGCCGCGACCGGCTGGTTGCCCGTGATCTCGTAGCCCCCGTTGTCGACCACGATGAGCACGAAGTTCGTCGCAGCCGTCCCGGCGGCGGTCGCCAAGGTCCCGAGCGTCATGAGCATGCTTCCGTCCCCGTTCAAGCAGACCACGGTTCGGTCTGGGCGCGCGAGCGCGATCCCCAACGCCAGGTCGGCCGCGTGGCCCATTGCGCTGTCCGTTGAGGCGAAGTCGAGGTCATGATCGGAGAGTCGGCCCCAGGCGCGAGTGACGCTCATGGTCGTGACGACGACCTCGTTGCTTCGGTGACGTGCCAGCGGTTCGAGCAGTTGTGCACGTGTCAGCATGAGCGTGGCTGGGGAAGTGGAGGACCGGGCATCAGTTCAGCGCTCGTGCCACAATCACCGCCGTCGGGCGCTGCTCCGATCGAGCCGACTCGATAGCCCGCGCGAGCGCGGCGGCCGGATTCTGCTCCCCCTGGCACCGTTCGAACGGTACGCCCCAGGCATCGAGCGTCGGCTCGGTGAGCAGTGCGGTCGAGTCGATGTCCACGCGGGTCATGAGCTCGCTGGTGCGTGGCTCGGCCGGTGTGAGGCCGGCGTCCGCCATTTTCCCATAGCCCCGGCCCGTGATCAGGATCGGGATGGGTGCCGCCATGCGCACCGCCGTGCCGCGGATGCTGTCGCCCGACTCGAGCAGACCGGTGTTCTGGATGACCACGAGCGGCCGTGCACCCCCGAGCCACAAGCCCGAGGCTATGGCGAACGCCTCGCCCTCTCGCGTGACGGTCACCAGTCGCACCGAGGGGTGGCTTTGAAGCGCGTCGAAGAGTGGCGCGGACGTATTGTCAGGCAGCCCCACGACGTGCGTGATGCGCGCCGCCGCCAACGTGCGCAGCGTCTCGTTCAGTGTGGCCAAAGTTACCGTCCGTGAGTCGTATCGGCAGCTGCGCCTGTGGCTCTTCGCGTAGTAATCCAGCCTGCCAGAAGAATGGCGCCGATCATGGCGCCCGCGCCCAGCGCCAACTGCCATTGGGTCCAGATGAGAATCGCGAGGATGCCGATGTAGAGCGCGATCGTGATCGCCGGCAGCAACGGGTGGCCCGGCATGGTGAAGGGGCGCTCGAGGTCCGGCTGCGAGCGACGAAGCTTGAAGTAGCCCATGAGCACCATCGTATCCACGGTGATCGCGACCGTCATCATGAATCGGATGAGCAGTTCGAATGCGCCCGAAAGTGCGAGCAGTGCGATCCACAGTGAGATGAAGTACAGAGCGTTTCTGGGCGTCCCCTGAGCGTCGACCTTCGAGAACGCTTCCGGCGCAAGCCCGTGCTGCGAGAGACCATACGCCACGCGCGGGAGTCCCAAGAAGTTCACGTTCAAGCTGCTCACCAGGATGAGCAGACTCGCTACGACGACCACCGTGCCCGCGGTCCCCCCGAACACTGCCGCGATGGCGTCCCGCGCGACCAGATCGGAGCCGGCCATTTCCTCCGGGGTGAGCGCCGAGAGGAAAGCGACGTTCATCAATAGGTAGAGCACCATCACCGCGAGCGAACCACCGACCAGAATTTTGGGCAGAGCGCTGCCCGGATTCTTGACCTCCGCGGCCATCTTAGCGGCGTCTTCCCAACCGTAGTACGCGAACGAAATCGACTGATACGCGAGCGCAAAGCCCAGCAGGCCGGCAGTCGGACCGGACGCACTGGTGACCGACGGCTGGAAGCCGACGAGGTCGCCGGCCCAGAGGCCAGCACCTGCGATCGCGATTACCACCAGGACCTTGATTGCGGTGGTGACGTTCTGAAATTTCGTGCTCGCCTCGAGCCCCCGCGTGTGCAGGAAGAAGAATGCGACGCACACGGCGAGCGCGAACAACCGGATCGAGCCACGATCCCCGGTCAGAATTCGGAGGTATTCGGCGATCGCGACCGCCTTGGCGGCTCCCGAGAATCCGCGGCTCACGAGTAACTCGGACCAGCCGGCGAGGAAGCCCATGGTGTCGCCCCACGCGTGGCGAGCATAGACGTACTTGCCTCCGGCCTCGGGCAGCGCGGCGGCCATCTCGGCGAGCACCAGCGTGGAGAGCGCCACCACCACACCGCCGAAGAACCAGGCCGCGAGAATGATCCAAGGGTTGCCGAGGTGCCCCGCGATGATACCGGGCGTGCGCAGAATGCCCGCGCCGATCACGATACCGACGGTCACCGCCATACCGTCCCGAATACCGAGGACTCGGTGCAGCTGGTATTTCGATCCGGATTCGGTCACGTGACTTTGGAACGGTGATCGGAAGGGGGCAGGCCGCTTTGCGGCGCCACCGCGAGCGCGCAACATGCGCCACCAAGGCTTCGCCCCACAAGCAAGGGGCTCCGCGCGAGCATGCTCGTGCCTAGCGCCGCTCGATCGTCACGCGTATGAGCCGGTCCAACTCAGGGAACTCCGCATCGAGATACGCGTTCCCCTCCGACACGATCCGGCTCTGGTCTCCGCGGCGCACGCCGCCGCCCGAATTCTCGCCGTACCCGGTGTAGATCGAGTCTACCACGCTGTCCATGCCTTCCACGACCCGCCCGAATGGGGCGAATCCCTGCGTATCGAGACGAGCGTTGGCGCCCATGCTGATGAAGACCTGCGTGGAGCGTGTGCCTGGTTCGGTGAACGCGAACGCGATCCTGCCGCGCGTGTTGCTAACCGCCACCGAGTCGTCCGCCATGCCTCGCTCGTACCAGACCGCGCTCACTTCCGGATCACCCGAGACACCCCACTGGGTGATGAAGCCCGGAACAGCCCTGTGGAAACGCACGTCGTCGTAGTACCCGTGCCGGATGAGGTTGTAGAAGCGGTCGGCGCCGAGCGGGGCCCACGCGCGCACGATCTCGACGGCGAAAGTGCCCCGCGTGGTCTCGAAGTGCGCGCGGTATGTGTCCGGCGCTGGCTCGGACCACCCGGGATGGGTGGGGTCCAGTAGAATCGCTCGCGTTGTGGAGGGCTCAGAAGCGACGGGCCTTGGGTGCTCCGGCGTGCGGGAGCAGGAAAGCAGCGGGAAGCCGAGCACTATGGCACACACCGACGCACGCCTGCGAATCATTGAAATGGCTAGTCTCCGTCTCCAATTAGCACCGCCACCAGCCGGCCAGGCCCGTGCACCCCCTTCACCAGAATCTGCCCGATGTCTGCGGACTTGGACGGACCTGAATGGAATCCGATCGCGGACGGTAGGTCGTCAGCCAGCTCGATGAGCGCCTCCCGCAGCGTTACGTAGACATCCCTGGTGCGAACGAACACGACGTGCGTCGGCACGAGCAGTTGGGCGCGTCGTCCATCGCGGGCGTCCATGATGAGTGAGCCCGTCTCGGCGACCGCTCCTCGGGCGAGAGACACGCCGAGGGGGGCGGTGTCAGGGGCGCCTGCGGGAAGCGGAGGTCTCAGAGGCTCAGGCACGGTTTCGCCCACCGCGCTGCTCCCAAAATCAGCGCAGAAGGACGCGAGCCACGCCGCCGCGGCGTCGACGTTGGGCTGCCGTACGATTTCACCACCCGCTGCTTCCAGCAGATGTGCTAGGCCGTCTACCGGAAGCGCCGGAGCCGCTGGTCGCCACCCCTCGAACGATCCGGGGTGCTCCACCGCAGTCCGCTCGCTCAGCGCCTCCCGCACTCGACCGAGAATTCGATCCCGAGCGCTCACTCGATGCCCTCCTTCCACATTTGCAGGAAGCTCTTCTTACTCGACTTTGGCGCCGACCGCTCCTGCATCCACCCGGCCAGAACCGGCAACGCACGGCCGCCGAGCTCGAGCGGTACGTGACGCAGCACCGAGCCCGCGGCGGCGAACAGATCGGGCTTCTGCGCGAGCTTCGCGTATGCCTTGAGGCCCATGGTCTCGGTCATGGGCGTGAGACCCTGCTCGACGGCCTTCTCCCTCCAGTGCACGAGCAACTCGGGAATCGGGATTCGTACCGGGCAGACGTCGGTGCAGGCTCCGCACAGGCTGGACGCATAAGGCAGAGGCATCGCCTCCTCCAGGCCGAGCATGGCCGGAGCGATGATGGCTCCGATGGGGCCGGAATACGTCCAGCCGTATGCGTGGCCTCCCGTTTGCCGGTAGACCGGGCAGATGTTGAGACATGCTCCGCAGCGCACGCACCTGAGCGCCTCCCATGCCGCGTCGTCGGCGAGCAACTTGGTACGCCCGTTGTCCACGAGCACGACGTGCACCTCTTCGGGACCGTCGACCTCGTCGTTCTTCCGCGGTCCCTGGATGAGCGAGACGAAGTTCCCGATCGGCTGCCCCGTCGCGGCGCGCGCCGTGAGCTGGAGAAACCCGGACACGTCCTCGAGCTTCGGCACCAGCTTCTCGATGCCCACGCAGGCCACGTGAATGCGGGGAAGCGATGTCGAGAGGCGGATATTGCCCTCGTTCTCTATGAGCGCGACTGTCCCGGTGTCCGCCGCCAGGAAGTTGCCGCCGGAGATCCCCAAATCGGCGGCGAGGAACTCGGCGCGGAGCGCATCCCGTGCCGCTCCCGCGAGCTCGTCCGGTTCCGCGTCCAGCGGCGTACCCAAACGTTCGTGGAAGAGTCTTCGGCAGTCGTCCACGCTCAGGTGAATCGCGGGCCCCACGATGTGGCTCGGCGGCTGACCCAACAGTTGGATGATGTACTCGCCGAGGTCGGTCTCACGTACGTGCACGCCGAGGCTCTCGAGGTGCGCATTCACCCCCAGCTCCTCGCTGAGCATGCTCTTGGCCTTCACGGCGCTCTCGACGCCGTGCTCGCGCACGATGTCGCCCAGTATCGCTAGCGCGTCTTCTGCGGTTTCCGCCCAGTGTACGTGGGCTCCGTTGGCGGTGAGTTGTTCTTCGGCCTGCTCCAGATATTCGTCCAGGTGCCCCAGCACGTGCGACTTCACATCTCGAGCCCAGTCGCGCCATCGGTCCGCATCGATCTGCCCCCAGGCGTGAACACGGTGCGCGTCGAACGTGCGCGTAGCCGCAGTAATCGACGTGCGCACCTCCGGCTTGTCGCGAATCGTCTTCGCTGCCTCCTCCCGGTAATTCCCGGGTCCCGTGAAGCTCATCGGGCCACGCCCCGCCATAGCGCGCTCGCGAGGTGCACGAACGGAGGGCCGGTGCGCCGCTTCTTTGCGCGCCCCGAAAGCTGTAGCAAGCATCCTCCGTCGGACGAGGTCACGAAGTCCACGTCGGGCAGCGTGTCGAGCTTTCGGTCGGCCATGGCCGCGGATACTTCGGGAAGCTTCGCGCTGAAGAGACCGCCGAAGCCACAGCACTCCTCATCGGCCTCCCACTCCACAACCTCAGCGCCACAGCCAGCGAGCAGCGCGAGCGGCTCGTCTTTCACGCCGAGCTCGCGCAGCGCATGACAGCCGTGATGATACGCGACTCGACGTCCCTCCAAGCCCGGCCCGAGCGTTTCGACGTTCAACACCTGGCGCAGGAACTGTGACAGCTCATACGTCCGGCGCGCGAGCGATTCCGCGCGTTCGGTGTCCACGCCGCTAATCTCCCCGTAGAAGCATCGGATCATGCCCGCGCAGCTGCCCGAAGGCAGCACCACGTATTCGGCGTCCTCGAAAACGTGCATCGTATGCGCAGCCATGTCTCGGGCTTCCGTCGGCCTGCCGGCGTTGTAGGCGGGCTGCCCGCAGCATGTCTGCCCTCTCGGCACGTCTACGTCGACACCCAGGTGGCGCAACAGCAGGACGGCGTCTGCGCAGGCCTCAGCGTAGAACTGATCGCACAGACAGGTGGCGAATAGAGAGACTCGCATCGCCATACGAGTGAGCCTACACGGCATTCCGGAGCTTCTTGAGGTCCCGGAATCGGATCAATTGCTGATTCTCTTCGTCCCACAATGAGAGGTTGATCAGCTTCAGTGTATCGCGGAATCGCACCTTGGTGACTACATGAAACTCTTCGTTTTCGTCGTGCGCTTGCTGCAACTTGTAGTTCGGAATTCGCGCACTCATGTGGTGCACGTGATGCACGCCGATGTTGCCCGTAATCCACTGTAAGGGTGCGGGCAGCACGAGGTAGGAGCTCCCCAGCAGCGAGGCGTCGTAGTAGTCCCAGCCGTCATGCCAGTGCCAGTACGTCTCTTCGAATTGGTGCTGCACGTAAAACATCCAGACGCCTAGCGTGGAGCCGATCAGCGTTACTGGAAGTTGAACCAGTAGGAAGTTTTCGATCCCGATGGTGAGCCACATCACGGCGACGACTCCTGCGATCGCCACGTTGGTCCACCAGACGCTTCGCCACGCCTGCGTCCACTCCCTTGGTGCGTCCGTCGGGTAGCGGTGCTTGATCAGGAACTGGTACGCGGGCCCCACACCGAAGAGCACCAGCGGGTGCCGATAGATTCGGTACTGGAATCTCTGTAGCCGGGTCAACGCGTAATACTCATCCACTGTGATTGTGTCGACGTCCCCGAAGCCGCGGAAGTCGAGATCGCCCGAGTGCGCGTGGTGGTACGCATGTGCCTTGCGCCAGTAGTCGTACGGTGTCAGCAGCAGCGTCCCGATCGCCCGCCCGACCCAATCCCTCACGCGCCGCGACTTGAAGAAGTTTCCGTGTCCGCAGTCGTGCTGGATGATGAAGAGGCGGATCAGGAAGCCTGCGGTCGGGACCGCGAGCGCGAGCGTCAGCCAATAGCTGTACTCGAGGCTGCGCAGCATCGAATACCACAGAATCACGAACGGGATCGCGGACGTGAGCAACTGTGTGACGCTGCGCCTGGTATCCGCGCCCCAATAGGGCTTCAGGATGCGATTCCATTGCTCGATCTTTTCGCGATCGGGCTTGGCGTGGTGCGTCGCGGAACTCCGCTTCGCATTCGCGATCTTCAGACGGTCCCTCCTGTCGTCTTCCTCTCACTCATCGCCGCACGTCCTCTCCCGGTCGGTATTTCCGCAGGGTTACCCGCGCGATGTCTTCATCGCTCCATGCAACGCTCTTCATTTCTCCTCGCGCGAACAAGCTCGCTTGGTCGGCGAAGTGAGGAGAATCGTCGCGCGCCGTCTGGCCGTACGCGAGCACCGAGTATGCACGAGGGATCTCTCCGAACTCGACCAACAACACCCAGGCGTCCCCGCGGTTCGCGGCGTACCGGCCGTCACGTACACGTTCGTAGGAGAGTGCCCGGAAGCATCCCAAGGTCGGTTCGCAGCCCGACACCGGCTCATCTACCTCTCCTCGGACCACACGATGGACATCGCCCCAACGGGCGTCGAGCGGGATTCCTTCGCGACGAAGGGACTCCACGGCTCGGCCCAACGCGCTCATCGCATCGGAGCTACTCCCGAGGCCGAAGGGTGTCTCGGCCGGACGAGCCGGGTCCCAGCTCTGGGCCCAAAGCGTCGTTGTATCCGGGTTCGAGAAGTAGATCTCAGCCCAGCGCTTGAACAGCACGCCACCACGGCTCTCCGCATGTGCGGTGCGGTCCCACGCGGCCAACACGCCAAGGGCGTCGTCGAGTCCAGGGACAGCCGACTCTCGCCCCGCGGCGAGCAGGTCCCGCATGACTCGCTCGGCCATGAGCATTCGCGGCGAGTGCTTCTGCTCGATCACGTCTTCGAGGCTGAAGACGCGATCGTTGTGCACCAGATCGAGTGAGAGTTGGCTGCGTAGACGGAGCCGAGGCTCGGGTAGGTTGGCGGCCACGGTGTCGCGGTCGAGAGGCACGTTTAGGTTCGTGAAGTCCGGCGTATCGTTGGCCTGCTGCACGTAACCACCGGGTGGGTTGATGTACAGTGGCAAATCTGCCCAGGGCACCAGTTCTGACCACATGTCCGCGGATGAAGCGGCGAAGGCGGCAGTGTCACCGGTCGCCTCGTGCGGCAGCAGCGGGAGGCGCGCGTTGTAATAGTGGACAATGTTTCCGTCCGCGTCCGCGTAGGTGAAGTTCGAGCTCGGATGTGCCCGCATGCGCATGACGTCGAGCCACTCATCAAGGCTCTTCGACATCATCATCATCAGGAACTGCTCTCCCCGCCTGAACTCGCCGTCCCGCGGATCCTTGAGGATGTAGATCCGCTCAGGCGTCCGGTGGATGACGGGTCCGTACTCCGTCCACCAGGTCGACCGGGACTCGGTAGCGGCATCGCCGTCCGCCGTTCGGTAGTCCACCACCGTTGTGCGCTCGGTCAGAGCCAAAGGTTCTCCGTCCAGCACGGCGTGGTTCTCGAGCGCGGGGTGGGCAGCGAGCGCGTACACCTGGGAGTACCTCGGGTAGTTGTTCGTGGTCGCCCATCCCAGGTATCGATTGAATCCTCCGATAATGCCGAACGCGCCGCCGATTCTGAAGTCGCCGTAGAACTCGAGCACGCCCGGCACACGCACGTGTGCCTCGTAGTAGGTGGATCCGAGCAGGCGGGTGAGGAGAGTTGCGTTTCGGCCCCACGTAAGGTGTGGATTGCGGAGCAGGATCGCTTTGCCCGATGTGGTGCGGGTTCCGTCGAAGGCCCAAGCGTTTGAGCCGTCGAGGTCAAACGCGATGTCTTCGGCCGTGCCGGGCTCAGGCGGAGCGTCCGCGCCGCGCTGCGTATCGCGCACGAACTGGGCCGCATCACCACGACTCCAGGTTTGCACGTCGCGCGCGTGTGCGTCTACCCCCGTGAAGTTCGGCTCCATCCACTGCGGGAACTCGTTCGGGTGCAGGCGGATGTAGTGGTTCAGGCCCTCCGCGAAGCCCTCGTATACCGCTCGGGTATCAGTGTCCAGGCGGTGGAAGGTCTCCACCGCACGCGCGTGCAGAACCCGCGCGACGAAGTCGGCCTCGATCTCTGCACGGCCTTCGTAGCGTGCCAGCGTGCCGCGGCTCTGAAGGAGTCCAATGGCGACGGAGGCGCCGAAGTCCTCCGACTGCACGTATGCGAGTCCGAAGCCCATCGCTTCGAGGTCTTCCGCCATGATGTGCGGAATGCCGTACTCGGTGCGCACGATCTCGACACGGCTCTCCAGGGCCGCACCCGAGCCGGTGGCCTGGAGCGCAAGTAGCGTAAGAAGGAGCGAAGGAGTCATCTCGGCGTTCCGCTCTCGCCTAGTTTCCGGTTGATTGGCTACGGAGGGTAGGTGCCGCCTAATCGCCCGACAAGACGACAGCCACTCTCCATTCGGTGTTGTCGTGCCAAGCATCGATGAGCGCCACGAGCTCTAGGCCGGCGATCGCCTCGGGGAGCGACGCTTGGTCTCCCTTGAAGAGGTCTGGCAGGTCGGTCGCAGCTACCGCGCTCGGTGCGACGTACATCTGCCAAGCACCCACCTCGAGGTGCGCCTGGATCAGGACAGGCGTGGACATGCTGTCGGAGATCATCCACGTGTGCTCGCCAACGTGTTTCCACCCGTCTCGCTGGGCGACCACCTCCATTTCCCCGTAGATGGTCAGGAAGGTCGGTCCTGCCAGCCCGCGAAGCGCCTCCATGACGTTGGTCTGCGCGTCGAGCCAGTTGTTGGCGATGTCCCGCTCGAGCTCCCACAACCCAGCCGCCTCGAGGCTGCTGCCGTGCGTCGTGAGGACGCCGGCGAGCTCCGCCGTCGAGCGCTCCTCTCTATATCGATGCTGAGGCCCACGCAGCTCGACGTTGTCTTCGGCCGGGTGCAGACCGCCGCCCGCGAAGATCCAGCGGTACACATCAGTGTCGCCGCTGCCACACCCCGGACAGGGCCGCATCACGTCATCGCGGTACGCGACATGGACGCCTGATGCGCTCGCCCTGGCCATGACGTCGGCGCGTGATTCCGCCGCGCCCATCACCTGGCCCGACAGTAGGGTGGCGATCAACTCTGGACCGTCGGCGAGCGTCGAGTCCGCGACGTGCGTGGGCACCAGAATGCGCGCCACCCACCACTCGATGTCATAGTCGCTGATCTCTGCGTGTCCGCATACGAGGCATCGCCATCCTTCGACCGGCGGGTCCGCGAGACGCACCCATGCGGCCTCGAAGCGCTCGTCCGTTCGTTCATACGCGAGCTGATAGACGCGTTCACCGAGCACAGCGAGCAGCCGGTTGGCCCATGGTACCTGCATGCGTTCGAGTGCGTGTCCGTTCACGGGGTCGAGCGTCAGCTCGTTGAACGAACCGGGGCCACCGTAGGCGTCCAACACGGTAGCTTCGATGGATGTTGCCTGGGCCTTCTCCAGGTGCCGGCGGGCCCACAAGAGCCATCGGCCCTCGCCGCAGTGCTCGAGAAGTCGAACGAGTGCAGCCAGAGCGAGCACGGCGCGCCGGTCTTCGCCCACTAGCTCAGAAACTCCGCCAGGGTGTTGTGCCCGCCCGCGTCGGCGGCCTCCACGGCCTTCTTGAAGCGCTCGGCTTTCGGGTCTTTGGCATCCATTTTTAGCTTCCGACTGTGACCGCGCCCTCGGAGGCCGACGAGACGAGCCGCGCATACTTGGACAGCACACCGTCAGGCAGTGGTTTGATCGGGGCCGTCCACTCGGAGATGCGCCTCGTGATGTCCTCCGCGCTCAAGTCCAGAGAAACCGTGCCCTCGGCGAGGTCCAGCGTGATTGTGTCGCCGTCGCGCACAGCGGCAATCGGACCACCCTCTACGGCTTCGGGTGACACGTGTCCGGCCATGAGCCCATGCGTGGCGCCGGAGAAGCGGCCGTCCGTCAACAGCGCGACGGAGGAGCCGAGTCCGGCTCCGGCTAGCGCGGCGGTCACCGCCAGCATCTCACGCATGCCGGGCCCACCGCGCGGCCCTTCACATCGGATGACCACGACGTCGCCCTCCTTGAAGACACCCTCCTGAAACGCTTGGAATGCGTCCTCCTCGCTGTCGAAGACGCGAGCAGGACCCGAGTGGAACCCACGCTCGAGACCCGCGGCCTTCAAGACGCACCCGTCAGGCGCCAGGTTGCCTCGCAAGATGTAGAGGCCGCCGCGAGCCTTCAGCGGATCCTCGATCGGGCGAACGACCTCCTGGCCGGGCGCCTCTTGGACTTCGGCAACCTCTTCGGCGAGCGTACGCCCAGTAACCGTGGGCGTCTCACCAGTCACGCAGCCAGCGTCGAGTAGCCGACGAGTGACGAGCGCCACGCCGCCAGCGGCGTGCAAATCCGGCGCGTTGAACCGGCCCCAGGGTTTCATGTCCGCCAGGACCGGGGTCTTGGCGCTGATCCGATTGAAGTCATCGAGCGAGAGCTCTACGCCCGCCTCGCGGGCCACCGCCAGCAAGTGGAGGACCGAGTTGGTCGACCCCCCGGTGGCCACGGCCAGCGCTATGCCATTCTCCAAAGCCGCCCGCGTGAGGATCTGCCGGGCGGTGAGGCCCGACTCAACCAGCGCCACCACCAGACGTCCGCACTCACGCGCGACGTCCATCTTGGCCGGGTCGGTCGCCGGAACCGACCCGCTTCCCATGGGCGAGATGCCCATCGCCTCGAAGACTGTCGCCATCGTATTGGCTGTGAACTGCCCGCCGCAGGCCCCAGCTCCGGGGCAGGCGGCCTCCTCGATTGCTTTCAGTTCCTCGTCATCAATAAGCCCCGCAGCATGTGCGCCGACAGCCTCGAAAACGTCCTGAATCGTTATCGGTTGGCCATTGTGCATACCCGCTTGGATCGATCCGCCGTACAGCATGAGGCTGGGCCGGTCCAAGCGAGCCAATGCCATCACCGTGCCTGGGATCGTCTTATCACACCCCGAGAGCGCCACGACGCCGTCGAACAGGTAGCCACGGCTCATTAGCTCTATGGAGTCGGCGATCACCTCACGGCTGATGAGCGAGGCGCGCATGCCTGAAGTGCCCATCGTGATACCATCGGAGACCGCGATGGTATTGAATTCGAGCGGTGTTCCACCGGCCTCTCGGATACCTTCGCGGACGGCATCTGCCAGTCCCCGGAGGTGGGAGTTGCAGGGGGTGGTATCGGTCCAGGTATTCGCGATCCCTATGAGGGGACGCTCGAAGTCTTCGTCCTCCAGACCCACTGCACGCAACATGGCCCGTGCTGGGGCCCGCGCGGGCCCCTCCAGCAACTGGCGGCTCCTCAACATGGGGAGCTTCATGGTTTCCTCCCTTGGTTTCGAAGCCTCAGTGTGGGCTCGAGGGCGTTTCTGCGCGAATCGCTGCTGCTCACCGTAGGCTGGCTAAGTCTCGCGATCCCGCCTCTCTTCTGGCACATTGACTTTGTATTGCAAAGTACTATGTGTAGATTGTCAGGAGCATCGGTGGTAGAAGGGACAAGTGCAACGGGAGGTCGCACTGAAAATGAAGAAGTGGCTGAGACGCGTCCGCGGCGCCATTGGAATGGGCCTGACCTGGGCTGTAGCATGGTTCGGCGCGGGGATGATCATGCTGCTGGGGCTTCTGCTGGTAACCGGCAGTACCGGCGCAGATGTCCCGTATCCTCTCGGGTTTGGTGCGTTCGGCTTTGTTGCGGGCGTCACGTTCTCTGGGGTCCTGGGGATCGCCGAGGGTCGTCGCCCGTTTGATCAGATGTCCCTTCCACGCTTCGCCGGGTGGGGGGCCGCTGGCGGCTTCTTGCTGTCCGCCATCTTTGTCGTTGTCGTGGCCCTTGTAGGGGACCCCGCTTTCCTTCGGAATCTGGTGGTGTTAGGCCCGGTGTTCGCATTTGGCGGTGCTGCCTCCGCTGCGGGGGCGCTGGCCCTGGCCAGGAGGGCGGAGGACCGGGAGTCGCTCGAGGCCAGTGAGGGCGCGGGCGAGGCCGGGCTTACCGAAGATGACTCGCCGGAGGTACTAGGAGACGGCGGCTGATTCCTCCTCAACGTCCATCTTCGCTGGTAGCCCAGAAGCCCAAGTCCCGTTGCGGCTCGGCGCGAACCGAAGTTCCCCTACCGCTGAGGGTCGCAAGCGATTCGATCAGGTCTGCTGCTGTCAGGTCGATGTAGTTGTCTTGGAACGAGCGAGTGGCAAGCTGAGACAACCCCAGAATGGCTTCTACGCTGCCGAGTTCGTTGGCACCCAGGTCTAGCCACCGGAGAGCCGCGAGACCGTCGAGCGGCGTAGCATCAGCGACGCGATTTCGCCATAGCCAGAGCTTGCGGAGTCCCACCAATGCGGAAAGCGGACCAAGATCGACGATCTCATTGTCGCTTAGGTCGAGCCATTGGAGGCTGGCCAGACCAGCGAGGGCCGTGAGGTCTTCTACCCGATTGGACGCCAGGTCGAGGTGCGTCAGGCCGCGCATCCCGACGAGCGGGGACAGGTCCGGAACCCGATTCGCGCCAAGGTGCAGCTGGCGAAGGTTCATGAGTCGAGCCAATGGAGTCAGGTCGTCAATGCGATTGAACCAAGCGTGGAGGTCCTCGAGCGCTTCCAAGGCTGCGAGAGGGCGAAGATCCGCTACTTGGTTCGCACCTATCACCAACGTTGTGAGGCGCGTGGCGTGCTCTAGACCAGTGAGGTCGGCCACTCCTGCACCATACCACCCGCAACTGGATGAGCCGAAGCATGTCTTCACGGGTGATGTCACGCTGCGCGATTCCAAGCGACTCTCGGACACTCGCTTCGAGCGCAGCATCCGGAATCGAAACGACCTGGCTCGATGCTGACGCCGCCGCCGCTAACTGGAGGCTGATCGCGAGCCACACACAAACCACCCCTCGTCCTCTCATAATCATCCCACGACCCAAATCCTTGACAGTCAAGACTACTCAATCATACTCACCGCCGTCGGACGAAGTAGCGCTTGAGCAGTTCCATACGAGGGATCCCGTTTACGTTTGTATCGTTCACTCGCTTGGAAGACGTGTGCTCCACGGCATCGGTTTAGCCGACGCCCATCAGATTCATAGGATGACGGGAACGATATTGCCAATTCCGGCGGCGCATCGCCTTCGTACTGCGGCGAAGCTGCTCGCGGCCCTCGCGCTGACGGCTTGCAGTGGTGACCAAGTAACCGTCATCCAGTCGCTCACGGTCTCCATCCAGCCGAGGCGGGCGCTGATCGTTGGTGTCGGCCAGAGCCTGGACTTCGACGCGGTGGCACGCGACGCCCGTGGCGCGCTGGTGTCCGGGGAGGTTCAGTGGTCGTCGGACGCTGCGATCGCTGAGATTCTCTCCAATGGCCTGGCGACAGGTGTGGCGGCCGGCGTCACGACGATCTCCGCCACCATAGAGGGCTTCACTGGAACGGCTCAGTTGGAAGTCTTCGTGCCCGAGCAGGTCGGCACGTACGAGGTGGGCACGAGCTACTTCGGGCGCAGGGAATACGTCGAGTACATCCCCGGTGACCTTCCCGTCGTGATGTCGGCACCTCACGGTGGCGCGTTCACGCCCAACGAGATCGCGGATCGCACTTTTGGCGTCACGGGCACGGATCGGAATACCGTCGAGCTCATTCTCGCGGTGCGCGAGGCGTTCCTCGAGCAGACAGGACGAGCCCCCCACGTCATCATTTCCCGCCTCGCACGCGTCAAGCTGGATCCGAACCGAGAGATCGTCGAGGCTGCGCAGGACGATCCCTACGCGGAGCAGGCTTGGCAGGAGTTTCAGGGCTGGATCAAGGCGGCGCGCGTGACGATCGATGTGGATTTTGGCCGGGGTATGTATTTCGACCTGCACGGTCATGGGCACGACATCGACCGGCTCGAGCTCGGCTACCTGCTGAGCGCCGCGGACCTCAACCGGTCGGATGTGGCGCTCAACGCAGTGGCCTTCGTCGCCAGCAGCAGCATTCGCGACCTGGGCCGGGATTCGCCGCTTCCCTTCTCACAGCTTCTGCGTGGACCGACCTCCCTCGGCGGCTATCTGCAGGCTGAGGGTGTGCGCGGCGTGCCCAGCCCAGGCGATGTCTCGCCAGGTTCCGACGCCTACTTCACCGGCGGGTACAACACCCGCGAGCATGGCGCGCGGTCGGATGGCGAGGTCATCAGCGGCGTCCAGATCGAGCATCATTTTTCGGGTCTCCGCGACACATCAGGGAATCGGCGCGTTTACGCGGCCCAGCTCGCCCGGTCGATCCGAGCCTTCATGCTCGAGCATTACGGCTTCTTCTCCCCTTGAACTTCACGTAGCGTTAGGGCTTATCGTGGCGTGTGCCTCGAACCGCCCGGGGGTGAAGCATGCAGGCAGCGATGAAAGTAGGTGCCCTGGCCAGGCGCACGGGTCTCACTGTGCGAACGCTCCACTATCTCCGGGTCACGAAGACGGGTTGAGTCCAGGCGACTCGACCACCGGAGTCGGTCACCTTCGCCCGAATGTAACCAACGTCGCGCCCCCTGAGGTGGAACGTCGCTGGGTTCCCGTCGGTCTCTGCCAAGATCACGCCCGAAGCACCCGAGAAGACCGTGCTGAACCTGAAGTCGCCCACATCAGTGATGTGGATCTCGATGCGGTCCGCGGTGATCACGATGCCTAAGAGCGCGACGCCGGTGCTCGCGTAGAAGCGACCCGCCTCGAGCGACGCCATCAGCTCCAGCGCGTCCAGCGAGCGTGCGTTCACAGCGACCCACCCACGTCCGGGGTTCACCCGATGAGGGGCGAACTCTCCCTGGAAGTGATGAGCGTCGTCGACCGCGATGCCGTACAGGACCTTTCCCTCCGTGAGCAGGATGTCCCAGATCTCTTCGAGACCGGGGACGCCGCCGCCGCCTTCGTTGTGGACCGTCGGATGTCCGTTCCAGATCTCGAGCAACTTGTCGCGCTCGATTTGCCTCAGCTCCTCGACTCCGAACGACCAGCGGAAGTTCGGATGATTGATGTGCGGCACGCCCTCGACGTCGCGGATGGCGTCTACGTTCGTCTGGATGGTGGCGACGAGCGTCTCCGCCCGCCGCGCTTCGATGAGCCCGGGAATGTTCAGGCCGTTCACATGAATCGACGCGTCTTCGAAGCTGGTGGTGACTTCCTCACCAGGGATGAGCAAGAAAGTGGAGTCGACTAGATGCCCGAGCGCGGCGGGGTCGGTGAAGACGTTGTGATCGGTGAGCACCAGAAAGTCGTAGCCGTGGTCCTTGTACCACTGCGCAACGTACTCGGGCGATGAGTCACCGTCGCTCGCCGTGGTGTGCGCGTGTGTATTGCCCTTAAACCAACGATCTCCGAGGTCTTCAGGGACTTCGAATTCGTAGACTGCCTGCTCGACGCACGCCGTCAGCGCGAGTGATGCGAGCCCGAACGCGAGCTTCCTCGAGAAGCACCTCATTCGAGGCGACCGGGGCCTCGCCCCAATGCCGCCCCTGTGCCCGTCGTATCCGCCCGTCCCGTGGTCGTGTCTGGCCGCGCCGAGCTCGTGTCGGGTTCAGCCACAAGTGTGGTGTTTGCCACTGCCCCCGCGGTGTCCGCTGCTGCGTCAGCCTCTGCGCCGGTAGTGTCGTCCGGGGTGTCGGCGCCGTCGGCCTCCGTGCCGACCGCGTCGGCTGTCACGTCGGCCGATATCATATACGCCACACTCGCCGTGCCGGTCGCGGTCCTATTCCCCGCGGTGAGCGAGTCGTGCAGCAGCTCGAGGTCGAAGGAGGCCTCGTCACCCTCGTCGAAGCTGGTCGCCGCGAATCGTGTCAGCAGCATCGCGCGGTCACTCAAGCGCGTGATGTCCGGCGCGAGCGTTTCGGGGCGCTCGAACACACCGGCGCCGAGGATCTCCTGAGGGCGCAGCGTGTGTTCGACGATGTTCAACTCGAGCTGCTCGTCTGTTGGCACCTCGAGCTCCAGCAGCACGACCGGGTCGGGCTCACCTGCGTGGAACGCCCATTCCATCGCACCGGGGTCGGGAACCGTCTTGCCGTTGATCGATAGCAGGCGTGTACCGGAACCACCGGTGTATTGGAAAGCCATCACCTCGGCGCCGATTCGGGACCGGACGCTCATCAGCACCCTGCGCTTGCCGCCGACCGGCTCGCTGTAGGCGGTATAGATCTCCGGCCGCGGTGCGTCGACGAAGTCCGCATCGGCTACGGGCACATCGCCGAAGGTGTCTCCGCGGAAGGTGTAGGCGAACTTGCTCAGGTCCCGTGCGCCGCCGAACTCAGAGCCCGCCTGGGTGACTGCCCACTCCCGCGCGGCCGTATTGGCCGTCGAGTCCGGAAGAGGGCTCGTGATCCACAGCGCCTCACGGGCACCATGGTCGAGTGCGTAGACCAGCGTCGATGGAGATGGACGGTCCGGTGTGGCCCGCGCCGTCAGTATGCCGATGCCCAGCGCCGCCGCGCCCACCACCACGCTCGTCGCTGGCGCCCACCAGGAGTTGGGATGCCTCAATCCGTCGATGGCAGGCAGACACAGATAGGCTGTAATCGCCATGAGCACCGCCAACGGTCCAGCGAGCTCGAACGACATCGCGATCCACAACAGCTCGGTAACCGGTTCCAGAAACGCGAGCACGGGCAGAGCCAACAGCAGCGTCAGAGTCCATCCGACGACGCCCGGAGCGTTCCTGCGCAGAATGCCCAGCAATAGGATGGCCGACAGCGCCGCGGCGACCGGCCACTGGAAGTCCATCGCAGCCAGAGGCATGGCATAGCTCAGCCACGCCGCGGCCCCCAGCGGTACGATAGTGGCGCCCAACGCCAGTGAATTCAGGTGCAACCACTGGCGCGCGACACCATGCAATGCTGTGACGATCGCGAGTGCGCCGCACGCCAGCGTGAGCACGTACCAGCCCTCGCTGTGGTACGCTGAGCCGTGCAGGCTGCCGAGCTCGGGATGAAAACCGGGCAGCCACCCCGCGAGAGCTGTGGCGGCCGCATAAGAGAGTGCCATGCCGAGCGTCGAGACGCCGGCGCCCACCAGAACTCCGACCGAGCTCCCGGTAGCACCCCGTGTTACGAGGAGTGCGAGCACGAAGAGCACGAGCAGGACACCCGAGATTGGCAAGATCCACCTGGCGTCGTACGTGAAGAAGCCGAAACCGGGCACGTTGAAGAACGTCACGTTAGGCGCGTCGAGCGCTTCGCCCAGGTCCTGGTTTCCCAGATATAGCATGGCGTTGAGCACGTGCGTGCCGTGATGCTGTATCGTCGACTCGGACATGTTCTCGGGCGAGTCGTACACCTGGTGATACACGTGGGCGTTGTCGATGCCCGCGAAGTTCAGCCCCTGGATGCCGGCTTCTTTGAAGGGCGTGTAGTCGGTGTCCCGCGGCAATCTTTGGTAGACCTCGTAGGACATGGAGTTGCCGTAGGCGGTTGGGTCTGCAGCCCGGTACGCACGCACGATCCAACCGTTTTCCTGGCCCGTCTCGAACATGATCGACGGTCCACCACCACCCCTCATCTCAAGGGAGAGCGCTAGGCGCACGTCAGCCATCCATGGGTGTTCGTTTACAAAAGCGCGCGCGCCGAGAAGGCCCAGTTCTTCCGCGTCGGTGAAGAGAACGATCAGGTCATTCTGGAGAGGCTCGCTCGCCTGCATCGCCCGCAATGCTTCGAGGATCGAGACCACACCGGAGCCATCGTCGGCCGCGCCCAGCGCGAGCTCACGGCTGTCGTAGTGCGCGGTGACCAGCACCGCCCCGGTCGAGGCGGCGCCGGCGATCCGGGCCACCACGTTGCGCACTGTGGCGGACTGCACATAGGACCCTCGCTGGATGACACTGGTCGTGGTTTGAATCTCGGGCGCGAGTCCTAACGCGGTCAGGCGATCAATCAGGTAGGCGCGCACCCGCGCGTGTTCGGGCGATCCGGTCGGATGCGGGGCTCGAGCGATCTCCACCAGCGTCCCCATCGCCCGCGCAGAGGAAAACTCCGCTTCACCGGCATTCGCGGGCACGGGGCGAGGCTGGCCTGTCCGGCTACTCGCGAAGATGCATGCCACCAGCAGAATCGCCGCGGTTGCCAGGCCCCGCCACTTGCTGCGCGGGCCTTCTTCGATGGCCTCTGGCGCGGCCTCTTCGGACTCGGCGGCTTCGTCGTCCCCAGATGCCGCTTTCTTCTTCTGTTTGGCCTTGTCCTTCGCGGCCTCCTTCTCCTGCTTGGCTCGTGCGCGCGAGGCCTTGGCTGCCTCGTCCTTGGCCTTCTTGCGCGCTCGCTCGGCGGCCCGCAGCTCCCTCTTGGATGGTTGGCCAACGTCGGTTCCGGCCGCGGCCGTCTGTTTCGCGGATGGCTTGTCGCTTGTGGGCGCCGGCGCGGGCGGCTCCTCTCCCAGCAACGCGGCCATCTCTTCCGGGCTCATCTCCGGACCGGTGTCGCCGAACTCGGCCTCGAGTTCCTTGATCTCTTCCGCGGTGAGTCCCAGTTCCTTGTCGGACGGGAGGTCGGGAAGCTCGTATTTGCTCATCTGCTATCTATCTCGCCAGGGCCCTCACGACGTCGTCAATCGCTGCACGCACGCGAGACGCCGGGAGTCCGGATCCGTTCGAAAGGATAGAGAAAATCACCTCTGTGCCGTCCTCCCTTACGAGATACCCTGACAGAGAGTTCACGTTTGAGATCGTTCCTGTCTTAGCGAAGAGCCGCCGCTCCAGGTCCATTAGGCGCCGCTCGAGCGTTGAATCTTCTTCGCCCGGTTCCGCCAGTGCCGTGCGATAAACAGCGGCGTTGGTGCCGTTCCGCATGTACTGCAGAATGCGGACCAGCGCTCGCGGTGTCACCAGGTTGTAGGCCGAGAGCCCTGATCCATCCCTCGGCGCTATATCCAGGCTGTCGACCCCGACCTGCTCGGTGAGGAAGCTGCGAATCACGTCGACGCCCTCGGACCAACTACCCTCCTCGCCCCGCTCGGCTCCAAGAGTACGAATGAGCTGTTCGGTCATCCAGTTTTGACTCGGCTCCAGAATTCCGGCCACCAGCCGCGAGAGCGGAGGCGACTCGAGTGCGAAGATGAGCCCGGCGTTCGCACATTCTCGCACCGAACCCGACAAGCATCCGCGCCCGACCCGCACGCTGTCCACCCACACGACGCGCGCCTGATCTTCGACCACGATGCCCGCAGCTGCGATCGCCCTGCCGAGCGCCGCCGTTGCCTGGCGAACGGGGTCCCGGATCGCGAAGGACAGCGTGTCCACCGTGCCGAGCTGCGCACGTCCCTCCAGAACCAACCTGCGCGATTCGGGCAGGTAGCTCGGGCGGACCCGGGTTGGGCTGCCGGGTGGGGAGGTCTTGAGGCGCGAGATGACGAAGTCGTCGCTGCCCATCGGAGACCATTCGACAAACGCAGGTGCGCCTACCGCCGCGCCGCCGGCGACGATGAGCTGAATCTCCCCCTCGGCGATCGCGAAGGCACCACCTGTGGCTCCCGATCGGCCGGGTAGGTCCGCCACTTCCCATGTCGGTCCTACGGTGGCTGAGTCCCACGCAGACACGTCGACGAACACCGAACCAGTTACGTGCTCGAGCCCACGCCGCCTGAGTGAGTCCGCGATCGCATGAAGCGCCGCCTCGCCCGAGTCCCAGTATCGGTCGGACAAGGAGGGATCTCCGGATGCGAGAATGACCAGGTCCCCGTCGAGCATCGATCCAAGCGTGGAGCCCGTCGCCCATACTTCGGTCCGGTACCGATAATCCGGCCCCAGCACGGACAACGCGGTGGCCGTGACCAAGATTTTCTGATTCGACGCCGGAATGAACTTTTGGTGTGCATTGCGCGAAAACAGCGTGCGGCCGGTCTGGGCGTCGATGGCCAGCACCCCGAAGTGCACCTGGTCGAAGGGTGCCGAGTCCAGTGTCTGCTCGATCGCATGGCGGTCGATGGCCCCTGGGCCGGCGCCTCCTGCCGACGCGCATGCCGCCTGAACCGAAACGGCGAGCAGGACCGAGAGGCCCCTGAGCGCGCGTTCCCGCTTCGTCGGTCGTCGAGGTCTCGCGAAGAGTGCCGCCTGCACACACGCGAGTCCGCCGCGGGTTGCGACCTCGCTGGCGGTGAGTCCGGTGTTCTTCTTCATGGCTCGAGCGAGAGAACTCGCCGTCGAGTATCCGAGCAAGAACGCCGTCTCTTCGACCGTGCGACGGTTGCGGCCCAGATAGGCCCCAGCCCGCAGGAGTCGTCCCCAGAGCAAGAGCGTCTTCGGGGACGGCAGGCCGTGGTGGTGCAGCGCGGAGACCAAGCCACGCGGAGCACGGCCCGTCGCGGCCGCGAATCGTTCGACGGAGGCGTCGGACGTGGCGTGTTCGATCGACCACGCCACGGCGCGTGAGCCCAGCGCGCCGAACCGCCCCTCGAGTTCGCTTGCCACCTGCACGGCGTTGTTCGCCCCCATCGCCTGGTCCACCAGATTCCTGATCCGGGCGGCGTCGTGTTGCTCAGCGAGAAGAACGCCATCGACACCGAGCTCGCCCAGGTTGTAATAGTCGAGCTCCCCCGTGGCATCGGCATAGGCGATGATCGCCAGGCCAGAGTACCTCTTACGAATCGCTTCGATTTCAGAGCGCGCTTCGTCACAGCTGGGGTGATCCGCGTCAACCACGCAACCATCGAACGAATCCCCGCCCAACGCCTCATTCAGGGCAGGCCAGGAAGAGCGCACGACGACCTCGTGCGCTCCACCGAGAGCGGTGATCATGCGCGCCGCTGCTCGAACGTCTGGTTGAAAGATGGCTAGTGACGCCAAGAGTCGTTCTCATAGGATCCGCCCCGGGGGCAGGGCCTCGCGAAAGTGCCGGCCTTCCACGGGATCAGCAAGAAGTTCGCCCGGAACGCTCCCGGGCGAAGGAAGAGCCTAGCTGGTGGGCTCGAGGGTTACTGCGGTTCCGTAGGCGAGCATCTCTGCTGCGCCCGCCATGACCATCGAGGTCTGGAAGCGAACGCATATGACTGCGTCGGCTTCCAGCGTCTGGGCCTCTTCGATCATGCGGTCGAGTGCCTGCTCCCGGGCTTCCGCGAGCATTTTTGTGTACTCGATGACTTCGCCGCCCGCGATGTTTCGCAGCACCGCCATGATGTCCTGACCGATATGCCGCGAACGGATCGAGCTACCGCGCACCATGCCCAAGGTGTTCTTGATTTCCGAACCCTGAATGTCGGCCGTGGTGACGATGATCATCGATGTATGTCCTTATAGGGGTCGACGCCCCAATCCTGGTAGCGCTCCCAGATCACGGAAGCCAAGAGTGTGAGAATACCGATCACAATGGCGCCGGTGGCAAGCTTTTCCCATGCATTTGCCGGCGAGGTAGTGAATAGGTACCCGCCGTAGGCCGTCCAAACGATGATCCCGACGACTACCAGGACCCAACCGATCGGTCTGGTCACGCTGGCGTTCACCTTGTCCCACACGGACTTGTGGTAGGTACCGGGGTCGAAGCTCAGTCCCTGGAAATCCGTCCGCATCGCGCGGAAAATCGCCAACTCTCGCTTCAACTCGGTCGAGCGCTCTAGCTCAGTGTCCAAGCGCGCGCGCTGCTCGGGCGGCATTTCGCCGTCCATGTAGCGCATTAGGTCTTCTTTGGTGACTCGGTCGGCCATGATTCTAGTGTCCGGACGCTATGGGTACTCGACGCCCTGCTCGACGAGCGCGTCCTTGAGTGCGTGTCGCGCGTGATAGAGACGGCTCGCCACCGTCCCTTCCGGTATTTCCAAGATCTGGGCGATCTCCGAATATCTGAACCCTTCGAGTTCCTTCAGGACTAAAATTTCACGGTGTTCATCACCGATCTGCTCGAGCCCCAACCAAAGTGTCTCGCGTGCTGCAGTTCGTTGATGGGCCCGCTCAGGGCCCTTCTCGCTGCTCGCTGGACGAGCCTCCAGTCGCTCATCCAGCGTTTCCATCTTGAAGCGCGCCTGCCGGCTGCGCAGCATGTCCCTGCACTGGTTTCTCAGGATCTGAAAGAACCACGGGCCGAAGGGCTGGCGCAGATCGAAACGGTGCAGCGACCTATATGACTTCACGAACGCCTCTTGGAGGGCGTCCTGCGCGTCTTCCGTATTGCCCATCATAGCCACTGCAAGTCGTAGACCTGACGGCTCGTAGGCTCGGACGAGGGGCTCGTAGAACCGAGTGTCACCGATTTTGCACTTGCGTATGAGTTCCCGCTCCAGCTCAGGCTGCAATCTGGCTCCTTGTACGTGACTGTTCCTACGCGGGGCTCGTAGAATTTCTTCAAAGCGGCCGCGAAAGCGGCGCCGCTCTACGGACGACTCGGCATCGGGGAAACCGAGCGGAGGCACGTCCAGAGCGCCTCCAACTCGACCTCGGTCATGTTTTGGGCGTATGGCATCATGAAGGTCACTGTGTGGGCTTCGAACGTGCGCGAAAGAATCCTAGCGCTGCTTGTGGACGCCCAGACATAGGTCCCGCCGGCAGCCAAGATGAGTATCGAAAGCAAGGCGCCTGCGATCTTCAGGGCGAGTCTCATGGCAAAAGCTCCTCGAGTGCCGCGACCAGCGTTGCGAGTTCCTGTTCGGTGTTGAAGTAGTGCGGTGAGACGCGCAGCGAGCCGTCTACGCCTTTCTGCTCATAATCGATTACAGCATCTGTGCCCACTTGGCCAGTGGTATTGATGCCGCGTGCGCGGAGCTCGCGAACGAGGTCCTGTGGGTGCCACCCTTTCACAGACGCCGTCACGATCGCGCACAGCCTCGGACCCCGGTCGAGGCAATGAACCCCGTCCATTTCCCCAAACATTCCGCGCAGCTGATCGGCGAGGCCCCACGAGCGCTCGCGAATGGCATCAAGGCCCAGGTCGGTCGCGTATTTCGCCGCAACACCGGTCGCGCGTACGAGCCCCCAGAAGAACTCCCATGTCTCGAACCGCTTCGCGTCGGGCGCGGGCTGGTAGAGGTCGGGCGCGACCCAGTCCGCGCCTCGCATGTCGGGAAAAAGGGGTTCGAGGCCCGCATCGAGCGCGCGGTCGGACACGTAGAGGAAGCCCGCGCCGCGAGGCCCCCTCAGGTACTTGCGGGCCGTAGCCGAGAAGAAGTCGCATCCTATGGCCTCTACGTCCACGGGCATCTGACCGACAGACTGGCAACCATCGACGAGGTAGAGGATGTCTCTGGCTCGACACATCGCCCCGATTGCCGTGACGTCTTGAACGAGACCCGAGTTCGTGGGGATGTGCGTGACGGCGACCAGGCGGGGCCTACGGCGATGGATGAGCCCCTCGATTGCGGCGAGGTCGACGCCCCCCTCGGGGGCATCCGGCGCGCGTAGCACCTCCACCCCGAACCGGTCGGCGAGCGCCAAGTATTGGATCTGGTTGGAGACGTAGTCGTTGCGCGTCGTGAGGACCACGTCGCCCGCGGAAAAGCGGACAGCGGACAGCGCTGCGACAAACGAAGCCGTGGCGTGTTCGCTGAACGCGATGTTCGACCCTGAGGTGCCGAGCAGTCCCGCGACGTTCTCGTATGCGGCGCCGATTTCCGCCGCGGCCTCAAGTTCCGCCTCGTAGCCGCCGATACTTGCTTCGAGGTCCAGGTGCGTCGTTATCGCGTCCACAATCGGGGCTGGCATCAGCGAAGCCCCGGCGTTGTTGAGGTGCACGCGGTTCGCGCATCCTGGGGTATCAGCTCGAAGTTTTGTAACGTTCATGGTTGGACCAAATCAAGGCATGTGGATTGGCGGCAAGCATTGACTTCATCTGGGCACGGGTTCCGCATCGCTCCAAGAGCGACCCCCGCGGCAGGGACGACCTGATGAAGAAGAAGCGCGTCTTGATCGTCGACGACGACGAGACCGTGACCAGAGTCCTCGTCCGGTTCCTCGAGGGTACCGACCACTACGACGTGATCGCGATCAACGACCCCACCCAGGCTATCGAAGTCGCTCACTAATTTTGCCCCAACGTCATCGTGCTCGACATCATAATGCCGACCTTGGACGGGGGAGAAGTCCTGGCGGAGCTCCGGCGCGACAAGAAGTTCTCCAGCATGCATGCGATCTTCCTGACGGGTCTGGTGAGCTCTGAGGAAATAGGGCGGGATGGCTACGAGATCAGTGGTCACCCGGTCATTCCGAAGCCGGTGGGCGCCAACGAGTTCCGCACGGTCGTCGCCGAGCAGCTAGGTATCAAGCAGTAGCAGCCCTTTGGGGGCGCAACTAAGGCTCTGCCCCACTCCGTCCGATACTTGCAATTAGACCCGCTCCTGTGGGTCGGCGGTCGGTTCGGAGGTCACTATGTCAAACAGAGCGATAGGAATCCTATCGGTTTGTGTCGTACTCGGCGGCTGCGCCGGTACGCGCAGCTCCCTGGAAGTTCCCGCGTACAATCCCGCGATCACGCACGGGCAGGCTTCGCTTTCCTCGCGAATTCGCAGGGTCACGAATGAGTCCAGCTGATTTCGATCGGTGCTTCTGGTGCCGGTCGCCGTGAAGGTGCTGGTTGCTGCCGGGCCGGTTGCCCGTAGCCGAATTTCGGTGGGGTCTCTGTTTGCCATGCAGGTCGTAGGCAGCGACGAGATTGCCGGGCTAGCCCTCGTATTCCAGGCGGTGGGTGGGGGTCTGGGCGCTACGTTGTCAGTCCGGCCCACGCTCGAGATCGTGGTGGATGGCGAGCGTGTGATTGAAGGGCCCGTCATCGACGCCCGCCTGTACAACATCGCGCCCGGGCCCTGGGGCCCCATCGAGACCGTAATGGTACCGGTGCTTCCAGTCCTGCTCGACCGGATCGCACAAGGCGCCAGGGTCGAAGTGATTCTCGGTGATGCGATGCGTCTCGCGCTCGACAGCAGTCAACTTTCTGGCTTCGCCGAGCTACTCGGGGAAATCCCTAGCGATGCGGTCTTTGGGGCACGCACGCACGTCAACGCGCGCCCGAAGTTCATCACCCAGTAGCACGCGGCCTCTTGCAGCAAAAAGGCCCGGCCTAGCTAGCGGCCGCCTTGCTCGCTGATGACAATGCCGCGCTCGCGCTTCTGCTCACGTACCATCTCGCGCACATCAGCGAGCAGTTGTTTCGCGTCGTAGACGATGCCGTCCTTGATGGTATAGGTGATGCCGCCGACTTGCTCCTGCTCGCCCGTCTCGTCGTTGAGCATCGGCGTGCCCGTGCCGTAGAGCACCTTGAGGTTCGCAAGTGGGTTGCGGTCCACCACGATCATGTCGGCCTTCATGCCTGCCTCGAGCACGCCGAACTGGAGGTCATTTTCCATGCCCTTCGGCTTGTGCAGCTGGAGCGCGCCGTGGTACGTGGCCGCTCGGATTACTTCCAGGGAGCTGAACCCTGCTTCCCTTAGCAGCTCCAGCTCACGGATGTAGTCGAAGCCATAGAGCTTATAGATGAAACCCGAGTCCGAGCCGGTCGTGACGATGCCGCCTGCGTTCTTGTAGTCGTTGAGGAACTGCATCCACTTGTCATAGAACTTGCCCCAGTGGTACTCGTCTTCGGTGGTCCAGTAGTACCAGTAGGACCCGTGAGCCTGACGACTGGGCTGATAAAAGTCCCACTGACTCGGCAGCGTATACTCGTCGTGCCATTCAGCGTTGCGCGCGCGCATCACGTCCCGGCTGGCCTCGTAGATCGTCATGGTCGGATCGAGTCCGAGTCCGAGCTCAAGGAACTCGTCGATCACTTGGTTCCACTTCTCAGATCCACGATCCGCGGACTGGTACCACAGCCGCCCGACCTGCCCGAAGCGGTCCTGCTCGTTGTTGTAGTTGTAGTCGTGCGGGAAGTCCTGGATGGTACGGTCGTCGAACAGCGCCTCGAAGAGCCCGTAGTAGTGGGTGATCATGTCGAGGCCGGAGCGCGCCGCGTCCATCGCGTCCATACGCGACACCCCGGTCTGCGCCAAGTGGGCCACTGTACCGAGGCCGAACTTGTGCGCCTCGTCGTTGAGCGCCTCCATGATCGCTGGCGGGTAGGAAGTCAGCTTGAGGCCGTCGATTTTCGCGCCGTCCACATCGACTGCCGCGGCCCAGCGCACCCACTCCCGCGCTTTCTCGGGTGTGTCCACGGGGCCCTCGTCCCAGCCTTCGCCCGGACGCGCGTACGTGAACAGGCGCGGCGCGACGATCTCGTTCCGCTCCGAGAGCGCCTTCTGTTCCAGCGCCCACATCATCGGGCCGTGACCCACGCCTCGTGAGGTTGTGATGCCGTTGCCCATCCACAGTTTGTGCACGTACTCGGCTTGTGGAGCCTTCCCGGATCCGCCGGTATGCGCGTGCATGTCGACGAGACCCGGCAGCACATACATGCCTGTGAGGTCGATTTCACGCGTGGCGCCCTGCGGCCGACGGTTCTCATTGATTGGTGCCATCGGGAAACCCACCGATCGGATTTCAACGATGCGGTCGTTCTCGATGACGATGTCGACAGGTCCGCGCGGCGGCGCACCAGCGCCGTCGATGTACGTGGCGCCTCTGAGAATCAGCCGCTCATGGGGTCCATCTCCCTCGTCCGCTCGCCTGGGATTGGTCTCTTCCATCTGGGCGGCGGCGCTGCCGGCCATCGCGAGCAGGGTTGCGACGGCGAACGCTACACGCAGCAATGCCAGACGCTGCGGTGCCAGACGCAGCAGTGCCAGACGCAGCAATGGATGATCCGTTTTCATACTTCCTCCCAACATATGTCTTGTTAGTTGCCGGACTCGAGCCCCGCAAATGTGTCCTCGAGTGCGGCGATAACCAACCGCCATGTCGATGTAGTTGGCACGACCATCTCGAAGTGGCCCGACTCGGGCAGGTCGACAACGCGCACTCCTGAGTCACCCGCGGTGATCGCGCGATTGTGGTACGCACGGCCTGGGGCCCCCCAGGCCGTGTCGAGCCCGCCAATCAAAAGTGTCTGTGGCACTCCAACCGGGGCCAGCTGCATGGGAGACGCCGCAGCATAGCGGTCCGGGTTCTCGGCGGATGATCCACCCATGAGTCGACCCACCACGTTGCCGCAGGTGCCACCTGTCTGGAGGCCCTCGAGGTCGGCAGCTGGCGCGAGCGCGAACACCGCTTGCACCGACACCGGGTCGTGCACATACAGTTCGCTGGAGGAGTCGATCTTGTCTCGTGCTGCGGCCCAGAGCGCCAACGCGCCGCCAGCGGAGTGACCGGCCGCCACCACGCGCGTCAGATCCAGGTCGTGGGGCCCGGAGAGCTCTCGCAGGTGGTCGAAGCCGCTACCGACATCGAGGTACGTCGCGGGCCAGCCGCCGCCTTCGTCTCCCACTCGCCGGTACTCGATGCTCCAGACCGCGAATCCCGCGTCTGCCATCGCCTGCTCGGCCTGACCCATGTAGGTGAGGTCGAACATCGACAACCAGCACCCGCCGAGCACGAGTGCCACCACGGGATGGGGACCGTCACCCGCGGGGAGTCTGAGATTGCCGAACTGAAGTGGATGACTCCCGTATGCGATGCGATGGTCCGGCTCCGGCGATTCGAACCGTAGGGCATCAGCTGCGCCTATCAACTCCTGGGCGCTCATGGGCGACGCGGGTCCTGCGAACGCCACGGTGCATAAGCACCAGCTCACTGCGGCTGATGGAAGAGTAGGTGCTGCCCTCATGGTCGGTCGCTCCCGGTAGTCGGACGTCGGATGCCCGCTTGGGGGTCTACGTCCGGCGCGCGGGGCGTACCACTCTACGCCGTACCGTAACTGAAGCGCAAAGCAGGGTCGAGACGGTATTATTCAGGTCCTATGAGCCAAGAACCCCCCATGCCGATGCGAGCACGATGAGCCTCGACGAAGCGCGCCCTGAAGCCCAGCGCCTCGCTGAGCAGCTCCGGCACCATTCCTTCCTTTATCACATCGAGGCGCGGCCGGAGATCACGGACGACGAGTACGACTCGATCTTCCGGCGACTGCAAGCGATCGAGGCTGCCTATCCGGAGCTGTGCACATCAGACTCTCCGACGCAAAGGGTTGGTGCGGAGCCGCAGGACAAGTTCGAGACCGTGGCGCACACCGCACCGATGCTCTCGCTCGACTCGACGCAAGAAGCGGACGAGGTACGTCGCTTCGACGAGCGCATGCGAAAAGCGCTCGGCGAGGGCCACGGGCCGGTCTATGTGCTAGAGCCGAAGCTCGACGGCGCTTCCATCGAGCTCGTCTACGAGCAGGGCGTGCTCACGCGGGCGGTTACCCGCGGCAACGGGCGCGAGGGGGAGCTCGTTACCGCCAACCTCCGCACCATTCCATCGGTACCGCTGCGCCTACGCACGCACGACCGCCCCGCCCCGGCCCTGGTGGCGCTGCGCGGGGAGGTCTTGATGTACATCTCCGACTTCCAGGACTTCAACGCCGGTCGCGTGAAGTCGGGCGAGGACCCCTATGCGTCCCCGCGCAACACAGCTGCCGGCTCGGTTCGACAACTGGACCCGCGCGTGACCGCATCCACCAAACTCGATGTCCTGGTCTACGACGTGCTTGCCGTGGAGGGAGAGACGTTCCGCAGTGACACCGAGGGCGTCGAGGCGATCCGTCAGTGGGGCTTCAAGTTGCCGGAGCGAATTGAGGTGGCCGGCTCGGTTGAAGAGATCCTCGAGTACCATGCGGCCTTCGCCGCGCAACGTGATCAACTCGACTACGAGATCGATGGCATTGTCATCAAGCTGGACGACTTGTCCATGCGCTCCGCGGTGGGCGCCACGTCGCATCACCCTCGCTGGGCGCTCGCGGTCAAGTTCGAGCCGCGTCAGGAGATCACACGCATCGACAGGATCGACATCAACGTCGGTCGCACCGGGGTGCTGACGCCGGTCGCGATCCTCCGTCCGGTTGTCGTGGGCGGTGTAACAGTATCCCGAGCCTCCCTTCACAACCGCGAGGAGCTCAAACGCAAAGACTTGCGAGAAGGCGATACGGTCCGCATCCAGCGGGCCGGGGACGTCATCCCCCAGGTCGTCGAGGTGGTCACGCACGAAGAGCAGCGCCAGCCGCCCTTTGAGATGCCCGAGCAGTGCCCGGCTTGCGGCACGCCGGTTTATGAAGAAGGCCCGCGCACCAAGTGCCCCAATCGCTTCGCTTGCCCGGCGCAGCTCCAGGGTTGGATCGAGCACTTCGGTGCTCGGTCAGCGCTCGACATCGAGGGCCTCGGGGAGGAGACTGCCGCGCTCTTCGTGCGCGAGGGCCTGGTGGGAAGTCTAGCCGAGCTTTTCGATCTCAAGTCGGAAGACCTAGTGCGGCATGAGGGCTTTGCCGAGAAGTCTGCCCACGCGCTCGTCGAGGCGATCCAGTCGAAGAAGACGCCGGATCTCGCGCGCTTCCTCATCGCCCTGGGCATTCCCGAAGTCGGTGTCACCGTGGCCCGGGACCTCGCGCTGCACTTTGGCGGCATCGAGGCGATCCGCCTCGCGACCGTCGAGCAGCTCGAGGCGGTTGACGGCATCGGGCCCAAGATGAGCGAAACCATCACGACATTCCTTGCAGAGGCCCGGAACTCCGCGGCGATCGACGCGATTCTCGAGCGAGGCGTGGAGCCGGTCGGCCCCGAACCGCTGCCCGATGAGCTACCAGACGCGGGCGCTGCGGTCTTCACCGGTGCGCTTCCGGTTCCACGCGCAGCAGCCGAGGTGGCCTGGCGAAGAGTGGGTGGTAGGACCGTCTCTTCTGTCTCCAAGAAAACCGACTACGTGGTTGCGGGTGACAATGCGGGCTCCAAGCTCGAGAAGGCCGAGCGACTCGGCGTCACCGTGCTCGACTTCGATGCGTTCGTCGAGAAAGTCCGCGCGCTCGGTGGTGAGGTAGACCTGCCTTGACCCACGAAGCCTCGCCGCAGGCCAGCGCCTGATGGAGAATCTCGACGTTGCCCGCACCTTGACAGAGCTCGCCGACCTGCTCGAGATCCAGGGCGCTTCACCTTTTCGCATCCGTGCGTACCGGAACGCCGTTAATACGATCAACAGTCTCAGCCGGCCACTCAAGGACATGGTGGCGGCCGGAGAGGACCTGACCGAGTTGCCCGGTGTCGGCAAGAGCGTCGCCAAATACATCGGCGAGTTTCTCACTAGTGGCTCCATCAGCCGTCTAGAGGAGGTCTCGGCCGAGTTCCCTCGCTCACTCGTGCAGCTCATGCGGCTCGACGGCGTGGGCCCCAAGAAGGCCAGGAAGCTTTTCGAGGAGTTGGACGTGCGCACGGTGGATGATCTCGCGGCCGAGCTCGAGGCCGGGCGCGTGCAGACGCTCGACGGCTTCGGGGTGAAGAGCGCGGCCAAGATCATCGATGCGATCGAAGACCATAAGAAACACACGGGTCGCTTCCAGATCCGCGAGACCGAGAGGCTCATCGCGGGACTGCTCGAGCACATGCAGTCAGCGCCAGGCGTCGCACGCATCGAGCTCGCGGGAAGCCTTCGCCGTCGCAAAGAGACGATCGGCGACGTCGACATCCTCGCCGAGCTCGAGGGTGACGGCACGCCTGTCGTGGACCATTTCGTGTCCTTCTCGGGCGCGCAGCGCGTGGTAGGCGCAGGCAGCACCAAGGGCAGTATCGTGCTTCACTCGGGATTGCAGGTCGACCTGCGCGTGATCCCGTCGAGGTCCTTCGGCGCGGCGCTGCAGTACTTCTCCGGCTCCAAGGAGCACAACGTCGCGGTGCGTAGTCGTGCGGTCCGCCAAGGGTTGCGCGTCAACGAATGGGGTGTTTTCCGGGTGCCAGAGACCGAAGACGACGAACCGATCGGCAAGGAAGACGGAGAGAGGCTAGCTGGCGACACCGAGCAGAGCGTGTACGAGGTGCTGGGCATGTCGTGGGTTCCGCCGGAACTGCGGGAGAACCGCGGTGAGGTCGAGGCAGCCTGTGAAGACGAGCTGCCCGAGCTGGTATCGCTTGAGGACATCCGCGGTGATCTGCAGATGCACTCCACGTGGAGCGACGGCAAGGCATCGGTCGAGGAGATGGCGAGGTCGTGCCTCGAGCGCGGCTACGAGTATTTCGCGCTCACGGACCACAGCCAGGCAATGGCGATGGTGCAGGGACTGACCCCGGAGCGCGCGCGCGAGCAGTGGGCCGAAATCGAGCAGGTTCAGGAGCTCGTGCCGGGCATCCGGATCCTCAAGAGTGTCGAGGTCGACATCCTCAAGGACGGCTCGCTGGACATGCCGGACGACGTGCTGGAGCAGCTCGACGTGCTCGTCATCTCGGTGCATTCGTTCATGGATCAGAACAAGAAGACCATGACCGATCGGGTACTCCGTGCCATGCAGCACCCATCTGCTGATATATTGGCCCACCCCACAGGACGAATAATCAACCGCCGCGAACCCTTCGAGCTCGACGTAGAGGCCGTGCTCGAGGCCGCGGCGGACTTGTCCGTGGCAGTAGAACTCAATGCGAACCCGAACCGGCTGGACTTCAGTGATGTGCACGTGCACCGAGCCAAAGAGCTCGGAGTACCAGTAGTGATCAGCACGGATGCGCATTCGCTACGAGGCCTTGCCGACATGCGCTTCGGCGTAGACCAGGCGCGACGGGGGTGGCTGGAGGCCAGCGACGTGTTGAACACGCGCTCTGTGGAGGAGATGATGGGCTGGCTGGGAAGACGCGAGACGTGACCGAACGAGGGTGCGGGGGATGATCGGTGACGTCGTACTGCTCATTTGCGGGATCGGGGTTCTCTATTACGGAGCGGAGTGGCTCGTGCGCGGAGCGGCACGGCTCGCGGCCTCCCTCGGTGTCAGCCCCATCGTGGTTGGCCTCACCGTCGTCTCGTTCGGTACTTCCGCTCCTGAGCTCGTGGTCTGCACCGTCGCAGCGCTCGGTGGAAATCCGGACCTCGCGATCGGCAACGTCATGGGATCGAATTTGGCCAACATCGGCTTGATCCTGGGCGTCACTGCGCTCGTCCGGCCGCTCGATGTGCGCGCGCGCGTCGTGTGGCGCGAGATGCCGCTCATGCTGCTGGTCACGCTCGCGCTCTATCCGTTGGCGTGGGACGGCGTGCTGAGCCGGGGCGATGGCGTGCTTCTGCTATTCGCCTTGGTCGCATACCTGATCTTCGTGTTCTACTCCGTGGAGGATGAGGCTCCCGAAATCCTCGGCGAGTACGAGGAGTTCATGAAGGAGTCCGACCGCACGACCTCACTCGTTTCGGGCACCGACGTACTCTGGGTGATCGCAGGTTCGGTGTGTCTGGTCCTCGGTGGCATTTGCATCGTCGAGGGCGCGGTCGAGATCGCCAGCTCCCTCGGCATCTCCGAGGTGGTCATTGGCCTTACGGTCGTGGCCGTGGGCACGTCATTGCCCGAGTTGGCGACCTCGCTCGTCGCAGCCCTGCGCTCAGAAGCGGACATCGCCGTCGGCAATGTGATCGGCTCCAATATCTTCAACGTGGCCGCCATCTTGGGCACCGCTTCGGTCGTGAGTCCGCTGGCCATCCCTTCGCATGTGCTCACGCGAGAGCTCGTGGTGGTCGTCGCCATGTCGTTGTTGCTTTTCCCCATCTTACGCACTGGTTGGCGCATCCGACGCTGGGAGGGCGCCTTGTTGCTCGCGTGCTACGTCGGCGCGGTCACATGGCTCCTGTAGGTTCAGCTCACCCTTAGAAGGACTGTGAGTTAATGCTTCCGATCGATCTGTCCGGAAAACGAGCGCTCGTAGCAGGCGTTGCCGACGACAGGGGATACGGCTGGGCCATCGTACGCGCGCTCGCTGCGGCCGGAGCGTCGGTGTCCGTCGGCACCTGGCCACCGGCCATGAGGATCTTCACCAAGAGCCTGGAGCGCGGGAAGCTGGACCTCTCGCTGCCCGGTGGAGGTGAGATCGAGTTCGAACGGATCTACCCGCTTGACGCCGCATACGACACTCCCGGCGACGTGCCCGACGAGGTGAGCTCGTCCAAGCGCTATGCCGAGCTCGAGGGCTACACCATCCAGGGTGTCGCTGACAAAATGCGTGCCGACTTCGGGGACGCGTGTCTGGATGTGGTCGTGCACTCGCTCGCCAATGGTCCCGAAGTGCGCAATCCGCTCATCGAGACCAGCCGGCATGGGTACCTCGAGGCGGTGAGTGCGAGTGCCTACTCCATGGTGAGCATGATCCAGCGTTTCGGCCCGCTCATGAACGAAGGGGGCGCCCTGGTTTCGCTCTCCTACCTCGCAGCCGAGCGTGTCATCCCTGGTTATGGTGGAGGCATGAGCTCGGCAAAGGCTGCGCTGGAGAGCGACACCCGCACGCTGGCGTTCGAAGCCGGCCGCAAATTCGGCATTCGCGTGAACACCATCAGCGCGGGGCCCTTGGCGAGTAGAGCCGCCAAGGCGATCGGTACGATCGAGCTCATGGTCGACTACTATGCGGCCAATGCTGCGCTGCCCGAGGCCACCGCGGCAGAGGACGTCGGTCATGCAGCCGCATTCCTGTGCTCGCCGCTCGCATCAGGCATCACCGGTGAGACGCTGCATGTCGACAAGGGCTATCACATCATGGGCATGCCGGCCCACACACGGATGAGCACAGAATAGACTCGGAGGGTCCTTGAACGACCGAAGCGACGATGGCTTCGGAGCGCTGCTCCCCGAAGTTCGCGTCCAGCCTCCTGCTGATGCATCACGTGCGATGGTTGAGCGTCTGCGTGCGGTGGAATCGCGCAACATCACCTATGTCGACGACGGCTGGCCCGTCTTCTGGCAGGAGGCGCGCGGGGCGAACGTGCGTGACGTGGACGGCAACGTCTACGTCGATCTGAGCAGCGCGTTCGGCGTGGCGCTGTTGGGCCACAACAACCCTGCGGTCGTCTCGGCTGTGCGTGAACAGTCCGGGACCCTCATGCACGGCATGGGCGACGTGCACCCTTCGGGCCCGAAGCTGGAATTGCTCGAGCGCCTTTGCGCGCTGGCTCCCTGGGGCCAGGCACGTGCGGTGCTGGCGACTACCGGCTCCGAAGCCGTCGAAGTCGCGCTGAAGACGGCGCAGGTCGCGACGGGACGGCCGGGCCTGCTCGCTTTCACGGGCGGGTACCACGGGCTCACGCTGGGTGCGCTCGCGGTCACGGAGCGCGAGCACTTTCGCGCGCCTTTCACGGCCAGGCTGTACGGGGGTGTGGCCTTCGCGGCCTTTCCCGACCTCGCGTTGGACGGGGAGGGAGCGGCGGACATGGCGCTCACCGAGGTGCGCGTCGCACTCGAGAACGGACCGCCGAACGGCGATGCCATCGGGGCGGTGATCGTGGAGCCCGTACAGGGGAGGGCGGGCGCGAGGATCGCGCCGGACGGCTTCATGGCTTCGTTGTCGCAGATCGCGTCGGAGTCGGGAGTGCTCGTGATCGCGGACGAGGTTCTCACCGGTCTGGGCCGTTGTGGCGCGATGTTCGCCTCGCAGCTGGTTGGCCTGGAGCCGGACATCGTGTGCGTGGGAAAGGCCCTGGGCGGGGGAGTCCCGATCTCGGCATGCCTCGCGCGCCGCGAAGTGATGGACGCTTGGCCCGAAAGCCGTGGAGAGGCGATCCATACCAGTACGTTTTTGGGGCACCCCCTTGCGTGTGCGGCGGCGCTTGCGTTTTTGAATATACTCGAGAGCGAGCACATCGCCGACAGAGCACGCGCGCTCGGTGCTCGGCTGCTGGAGGTTCTACGCGGGGAGTTGGCCTCCGCGCAGGGGGTGATCGACGTGCGCGGACTCGGGGCACTGATAGGGATCGAGTTGGTAGGTGAGGGACAGGCCGTGCGTGTCGCGGAGGCCGCTCTCCGTGAGGGGCTGATTCTGCTGCCTGCCGGCGATCGTGGTCAGGTGATTGAACTGACGCCGCCTGCAACACTGAGTGACCTGCAGGCGGAACACGCATGCCGTGTCCTGGTTCGGTTGATTCAAGAGGTTGCTCAAGGGTGACGACCGCACCATCGAGCCCAGCCTGGAAGGCCGTGCTGTTCGACCTCGACGGCACGCTTGCCGACACCATCGAGCTGATCCTGCTCAGCTACCGACACACCATGCGCACGCATCTCGGGGAAGCGCCGCCCGACGAGCGTTTCCTGGCGACCATCGGCATTCCGCTGCCGCGGCAGCTCGCGGATTTCGCTCGAGATGCCGCCGAGGCCGAGCGCATGCGCACGACTTATGTGGAGTACCAACGCGAGATCCACGACGACCTGGTGCAGCCGTTCCCGGGTGCGGCCTCCGCACTAGCGACGCTGCGAGAGCGCGGGACCAGCCTGGCGGTCGTGACGAGCAAGCGTAGCGGAGTGGCGCGGCGTACGCTTGAGTGCTGCGAACTGTGGCAGAGCCTCGACACAGTCGTGTGCGCCGACGAGGTCGAGCGGCCGAAGCCGGATCCGGAACCTGTACACCTGGCGCTGGACCGGCTCGGCCTCGCGCACGAAGCGAACCAAGTGCTGTTCGTGGGGGACTCACCCTTCGACCTGTGCGCGGGCAGGGCCGCTGGAACCCACACCGCCGCGGCGCTTTGGGGGCCGTTCAGTCGTGAGGTACTCGCCGCTGAAGAGCCGGACTTCTATCTGTCCGATCTAGAGGGCGTACTCCATACGTCGCCCTCGTGGTCCTAGCGGACCGACCGAAGCCATCAGTGCGTCGATGTCGCGAAGTCGATCTGCTCGGCCAGCTCTAGGTCCTTCTCGGTGATTCCCCTTGGGTCGTTGGTACTAAGCGTGAGGGTCACCGTTGAATAACGAACGTCGATGTCGGGATGATGATCGTGAGAGTCGGCCAATGTGGCGACCCTGTTCACGAACACGATCGAATCCCGGAAAGACCCGAACGAGAAGTCCTTGATCAATTTGTTCGAGCGCCGCTTCCATCCCCGTCGGTTCCTCAGCCAGCCACGAATCGACTCCGGGTTCAGCGCGCTCACCATTGTTGCCCCGCCCATGCCACCTAATTCTTTGTGGGAGAGTAACTTGCCGTCATGCGCAGGCACTTCCTGCACCTCGTTGGAATCCCACATGCACCAGAATAAATGACACGTAAGGTAGGTTGGGCGTTGAGGGGTTGACGCTCAGAGCGGCCCTTTCGTAATTTTTGGGCTCTTCAGAAGGATTGGAGGAACGATGCCCTCATCGTCTAGTGGCCTAGGATATCGCCCTCTCACGGCGGAGACCGGGGTTCGACTCCCCGTGGGGGTACTGAGGTCGCTTAGCTCAGCTGGTAGAGCGCCACGTTCACATCGTGGATGTCACAGGTTCAAGTCCTGTAGCGACCATAACCAGGGCCTCAGTCCGATAGAGGATCGCGTGGGCATTCACTAGGTCCTCCCTTGAGTGAGCCCGGAGGCCATGGCCATGCCGACGACGACTGCCGTGAGGCTGAGCGCGACCGAGCCCACGACGTACCCTCCGGCCTGCCACCACTCCCGGTCGCGCAGCATGACCACCGCTTCGTAGCTGAACGTGCTGAAGGTCGTGAACGACGCCAGGAACCCGATCGCGATGAACTGACGCAAATCGGCCGAGGAGACAGCCGACTGCAGCCAGACCATACTGAAGCCGAGCACGAGCGAGCCCGCGACGTTCACGAGAAACGTGCCCCATGGAAAAGAGTCCCCGGTGAGGTCCTGTACCCAACCGGTGGCGAGGTAACGCGAGACCGCACCCATGGCGCCTCCGGCTGCTACCACGAGCAGCGTCATGCCGACGGTAGCGAGCCTGTGGGGGGCAGCCCGTCCAGGAATCCTTGCATCGCCTCGGCGATCTCGCCCGGCGCGTCTTCCTGGATGTAGTGCTTGGCGTCGAGTCGGAGCACCTGGCTGACCTTGAAGTCCTCGCGGAAGCGCTCCAGGTAGGGCTGCGGAAAGGCGAGGTCATGCAGTCCCCAAGGGAGCAGGATGGGCACATTTAGGAGCCTGTCCCGCACTTCGTCCATGAGGTCACCGAGCCAGAGGGTCGACTCGATTAGCTGACGTGGAAACTCGGCGGCACCGACGCGCCGGGTCGGGGTCGAGAGCGCCTCCCGGTAATGGTGCATGACCTCATCGGCGAGCGGATACTTCACCATCATCGGCATGATCTTCTCGACGAACAGGTTCCTCCTGAGGATCTGCGACTGCAGGGGGGTAGACGACATGATATACGCGAATGTCTTCAACATGAGCGTGTCGATGGGCCAGTACCATGTGTTTCCCATCACCAGCGCGCGCAACCGGGTCGTCTCGTCGACTGCCACCCGCAGCCCGATCGGGCCGCCCCAGTCTTGTCCCATGATCGTGAGATTCTGCAAGTCCAAGTGCTTGACCAGCTCACGGACGACGCCCGCGTGATCTGCGGGTGCGTACCCGTAGTTGTCTGGGGCTTCGGACAGGCCGAAGCCGGGGTAGTCGATCGCGATGCAACGGAATCGCTTCTTCAGCCGAATGATGATGCCCCTGTACAGGAAGCTCCACGTCGGGTTTCCGTGCAAGAATAGGATCGGATCGCCCACTCCTTCGTCGATGTAGTGGACAGTTCCGGCGCTACTGTCGAACCATCTGGACTCGAACGGAAAGAGTCTCCGGTCGGGCGTGAACGGTGGCACGTGGCTCAACAGGGCCGCTCCATCGGAAGTAGGTCGGGCTTGCCGGCCCTACGATGCCGAAACGCCAGAAGTGACGAAAGGGCCGAAGGTGATCGGAGCAGGGACGTGCCTATCCGACTACGTCGAATTACATATCGGGGATGCGGCATTCGACCCACAACTTGCGTCTCAAGCACGAAGTCCGCTTCCGCAGGGAGTCCTCATGACTGTCCGTTACAGCCGCTGGTTGCTCGCCCTCCTCGTCGCGGTATCGCTCGCCGCCGCTAACCCCGGTGGAGGGGGCGCCCAACAGCAGCCCACTGGCCTCGAAATCGGTGGCTTGCCCGTCCTGAACTTCGACTCCGACGAGGGCGTCGGATACGGTGCCTTGGTCGAGCTGTACCAGTACGGACAGCGTGGACTACTCCCTTACGTGTGGTCCCTGAGGCCCACCGTGTTCGTGACCAGTCGGGGGCGGCGCGACTTCACGCTCTTTTTCGATGCCCCGCACGTGCTGTCGAACGCGTGGCGGTTGGACGCCTACCTCGGCACTGAGAAGCAGATCGCGACTCCGTATTACGGCTTGGGAAACGCTACGCAGTATGACCGCCTGCTCGACTCCGACGAGGGTCCTGATCCGTTCTACTACCGCTTCGGTCGCGAAAGGCGCACCGCGAAGTTCAACCTTCAGCGCAACGTCTCCGACACCCCCCTGCGGTGGCTCTTCGGCGCGGGTTTGGTGCGCACCTCCGTGCTGCCGGTTCCGGAGAGCGACGGAACGACACTATACCAGGCGGATGTGAGCGCGACGGAGCAGACGACCTGGTCCAACTACGTGCGCGCGGGCCTCGTTTGGGACACGCGGGACCGGGAAACCGGCCCACGCAGCGGCGTGTGGACCGAGCTACTCATTCAACGTGTGGACGAGAGCTTCGGCGCCGACGCCGACTATACGCGATGGACGTTTACGGATCGTCGCTATTTCTCGCTCGGCGAGCGCGTTGTCTTTGCGCACCGCTATTTGGTGCAAGGCGTCGGCGCGGGCGCGCCCGTTCACGACCTCTTCGAGGTCCAGGCATCGTTCCGGCAACAGGAAGGCCTCGGAGGCGCCAAGACTCTGAGGGGTGTCCTCAAGAACCGGTTCGTGGGGCGCGGCATGCTCGTTTGGAACGCGGAACTGCGTTGGCGCGCAGCCGACTTCCAGCTCTTCGGCAAACCCTTCCACGTGGTGCTTTCGACGTTCTTCGATCAGGGTCGGGTATGGGACGGCAACGTGCGGCTCGACGAGCTCTTTACTGACCTCCACCGCGGCTTCGGGGGCGGCGTCCGCTTCGGCATGGGGGAGAACTTCACCGTGGCGATCGACATGGGCAGTTCCGAGGAGGCAGGAAAGCCGTTGTACATCGGGCTAGGGTACCTATACTGATGACCATGCAAGCAGCGGCCTCGAGCGAGAAAGCCTCGAGCGGGGGCTACTGGAGCACCGTTCTCACCCGGCCGGTTTTGTCCTGGTCGCTGTACGACCTGGCGAACACGGTCTTCTCGATGAGCATCGTGTCGCTCATTCTCCCGCTATGGGTCCTCGACAACGGCGGGGCGGGTAGAGACCTGGGGCTACGCCAACAGCCTGACGATGGCCCTCGTCCTCATCAGCGCGCCCATCCTCGGTGCGCTCTCTGACCAGGCGGGGCGACGACTCCCGTTCCTCATGGTGTGTACGGTCGCGTGCGTGCTATGCACGGCCGCTCTGGGCCTGGGAGGACTGTGGGGCACGCTCGCAGTCTTCGTCGTCGCCAACTACTTCTTTCAGGCGAGTCTGATCATTTACGACGCTACGCTGCCGGCCGTGAGCACCAAGCACACGAGGGGCGTGGTCGGAGGTTTCGGCATCGGTGTCGGCTACCTCGGCTCGTTCATCGCGGTCCTGATCGCGTTGTTTCTGGTCGACACGATCGGGGAAGTCGGCGCTTTCCGTGTAACCGCTTTGGTGTTCGCGATTCTTGCGGTCCCGATCTTCCTCTTCGTCAAGGAGCCGCAGGTCCGAGCCAAGCTGAGCGTAGACTTCGGCGCCGCTCGTTGTGGCACCCTTGCAGTCGCCGCAACCTCTGTCGGACTGTACGCCCGGCACGGTATGCGGAGGACAGTCGAATGAGGATTCGCCCGATCCGGCGCCCGAACGGCCGGATCCCGAATGGCCGGATGAGGTGCCCCACCCGTAAGGGTGGGCCCCCGTCCTGGCCGGGCAGCCGGCGCTAGACGGTCTCCAGCTTCTTCGGGCTCACGGGCTCGAACCGCTGGTTGGGCGACCAGCTTGTGACGTGCCCAGCCACCGCACTGGCGGCCACCGAGTACGGCGAGCCCAGATAAAGCTGTCCGGGGCCTGAGCGGCCCGGGAAGTTTCGATTCTGCGACGACATCGAGACCTCGTCGGGTGAGGTGGTCACGCCCGGTCCGGCCGCAATGCAGGCTCCGCACCCCGGCTCGATGAACTCGGCGCCCATGCGCTCGAACAGATCCAGGTAGCCCTTTTCCCGGCAGTATTCCCGCACGTCGGTCGAGCCGCACTGGATGAAGACTTTCACGTCGGGATGCACAGTGAGCCCCTGCGCGTCCGCCTCAGCGAAGACCGTGGCGTACATGTCCATGTCTTCTTTCTTTCCCGCCGTACATGAACCCGCGTATGCGATATCGATGCGGATTGGCTCTTTGCCGAGCTCTTCGATGTTTACGCCGTTCCCCGGATCATTCGGCAGCGCCGCCATGGGGCGGATCGTAGAGGCGTCGATCTCGATCACCTTCACGTAATCGGCTCCAGCGTCGCTCTGCATGCCTTCCGTGAGTGCGCGCGCGCGAACGGGGTCCATACCTCGCTCGTTCACCAAGAACTGTACTGACTTGTCGTCGGCGGCGATGATGCCTGTGAAGGCACCGACCTCCGCGGCCATGTTGGTCATCGTCGCGCGTTCGTCGACGCTCAGCGCCTCGATCGCTGGTCCGGTGTACTCGATGATTTGCCCGATCGCTTCGCCGTCCCGGATGTAGGGGTGCCGCAGGATCTCGAGCATGTAGTCCTTTGCGGTCACGTTGGCTGCCGGCTCGCCCGAGATCACGACCTTGAAGGACGGCGGCACGCTCACGCGCACGTCCTTTGTGATCCATGAGTTGAAGATCGCGGTGGTGCCAACGCCGAAGGCGACCGCCCCGATCGCGCCCGCATGAGGCGTGTGTGAGTCGGTGCCGATGATGAGCATGCCCGGCTCGGCGTACTTCTCCAGGATCTTCGAGTGGCAAATCGCCTGGGAGCCCAAGCGCTGTCCCATCTGTTCGCCGTACAGCTTCACGCCCTGCTTGAGGCTAAAGTCGCGCTGCTTGACCTCCAGCTCGTTGGCGGCGTCGAGCAATCCTTCCTCGATGCGCTCCTGGCTCATCACCTTGGACAGGAACGTCAGGTGGTCGCGGAAGAACAGGACCGTGTCGGGGTCCACGATCTTGGCGTCCTTCCCGACCTTTTCCTCGAAAAAGATCGAGGCCATGGGGGTGACGTATTCGTGGCTGAAGCGGATGTCGGTGCGGAAGAAACTCGCGTCGCCCGCCTGTACCCACGGGACACCGCACATTCCCTTGCTCGCGTCGGTAACCAGGTGCTTGGCGAAGATCTTCTCGGCAATGGTCATCGGGCGCCCGCTTGCGGCGCCCTCCTCGAGCGCGACCGTGATCGGGATCGTCACCTTGCTCTGCAGTCGCGCCACGTTGAACTCGAAGAGTCCGCCGTACTCGATGATCTGCCGAGTGATCTCGTCCTTTCCCGCGGTGAACTCCGCGAGCTGGATCTGCTCACCTGCCTTGATTCGCTCGATGATGCCGAAGTCGCTCGTGGTCAGGACGCCGAGGTTCTGGCAGTTCTCGTTGTAGATCCGCTCGATGCTCTCCGCGACTACGACCTTTATGCCCGCGTGCAGTTCGGCGTACGGACTCGCCTCTCGACTACTGCCCTTGCCGCGCCGCTTCCCGGCCACGGAGCAAACGAAGCCGCCGTCGCGCACGGCATTCCGCCGGACGGGGTATTCGGTCTCACCCGTGGTCTGGTTCGTCGTACGGAGGCCCAGGTAAGGAAAGTCCCCCAGGGTCTCGTCATAGAAGAAGCAGATGTAGGCCGGCGTGATTTCGTCGGTGGAAATCTGGTCTCGAAGACGCTGCTCGAGCGCATGAGTGAGTTCGACATCGGTGCCGTCGTAGAGCTGGGCCCTCATGAGCTCCGCGTCGTCGAGCAGGTACAGGATGCGACCGTCGAACTTCAGTGTCGTCGGGAGCTTCTCGATCGGTCGATCCAGCAGGTCTTTGATCATTCGCCGAGGGTTGAGGTGGGCCCCGTGCTACACTCTGGGGACCCCAAAGGTGTCGCGCTCCGACCGCGAGGCAACCCCGGGGCAACCCTGCTCAGGGGGTCCGTCATCTACACCTGTCGGAGATGCAGTATCGACCACGAAGGGAGGCTGAGGTTGTGAGGCACATTGCCGTAGTAACGCGCATGGGCGGGGGCGTTTTTGCCCTCATCTTTGCGATGAACGCTGTAGCGGCCCAGGAGGTCGTCGAGTTGCCCGGTGCGGACCGTGCGCTGAGCTCCGACTATGAGGAGGTGTATCGCGTCGGCTCGTTCGACGGAGATGTCTGGGAGACGTTTGGTGACATCGCCGCCACGGGCTTCGACGAGAACGGCAACCTGTACATTTTCGACCGTCAGGCCTCGCGCATCGTGGTCGTCGATTCGGACGGAAACTTCGTGCGCGAGTTCGGCAGCCCCGGCGAGGGCCCCGGAGAGCTTCGCATGGCGTTGGGCTTCACCGTCATGCGAGACGGGACCTCGGTAGTCATGGATGTCGGTCACCGGTCCTATCAGCTCTTTGGGGCCGACGGCGAATTCGAGCGTATGGTGCGCATGGGTGGCGGCGGAATGATCCAGTTCGGGGAGATGGCTTCGGACCCCTCGGGCCTGGCGATCATTTCGGGGGGCGCTGGGCGGTTGATGACCATGGAAGCCGGTCCCGAGGCGGTTGTTCCGGAGCCCCTTGAGACCCGTCCCATCGAGCGCATCAGCCTCACGGGCGAGGACATCGAGACCGAGACCATCGCTGAAGGTTGGTTGCCACCCCGTAGCGAGCGGCCTCAGACGATCGAGGGTGGGGGCATGCGCTTCCAGATGTCGATGGCGGGACCAAGGACGTTCGAACCCCGGCTTCTCGTCGGCGCGTTGCCCACTGGAGGGGTCGCGTTCTCGGACTCATCTGCTTACAACGTTAAGATCGCTGGACGCGACGGTGGTGTGTCGAAGATCCTTCGCCGACCGTTCCAAGCGCTCCCTGTCACCGACCGTATCGAAAAGGCCGAGAAGGATCGCCGTCTCGAAGAACTAGCCGCTGGCGAGGGGCCGCAGATGCAGGTGCGAATGATCGGGCCAGGGGGTGGCGCAGCTCAAGCAATCAGCCAGGACGCGATCAAGGAGATGATGCGCGGGCAGGTCGAGCAGATGCAGTTCTTTCCGGAGGTTCCCGTCATCCGTGCTTTGCAGACGAGCTGGGGCGGCCGGATCTGGGTGCAGCGGAGGGGCGAGCAGCCCGTGAGCGACGGACCGATCGACGTGCTCAATGCCGAAGGGCAGTACGTCGGCAGCTATCCGACGGGCGAGATGGAGATGCCCTCGTCGTTCGGCCCTGACGGACTGACTGCCTACATCGAGATGGATGACTTCGACGTGCCCACGGTCGTGGTTCGCAGGTTGCCGGCGTCGGTGAACTGAGTCCTAGCCGAAGCGTAAGAACTCGTCTTCCAGCGCCTTCGTCCATTGGCGGCCGAGACCCGCGTCCAGGGCCGTCGGCCGCCAAAGGGCCAGGGAGTCCAACACTTGCTCGATGATCTCGCGCCCGCCATGGGGCACGTCGAAACGGGCGCCTACGTCGAACAGATCGTTCCGCGTGAAATGTATGTGCTTGCCGTTGGCCGACATCTGGTGCTGTCACGTCCATGGGCTGTGCGCGGCGTAGGCGACGTCATAAGCGGGGGCGAGTCGCCAACGGCCGTCACGATCCATGAGAAACGAGAAGTTCTTGACGTGGTCGTCTCGGTTGAGCGTCGAGAACGTGAAAACCATTCGCCGATATGCCTCGTCGACGGCAGGCTGTCCCAGACGGAGCGCGCGGAAGTAGTCCTCGTACGAGAAGTTGAACTGGTCGTTGAAGTCGACGTGCTGGATGCCCCCAAGGCTATGCATATGTAGCTTGCCACCGGGCGGCCGATCGAAGCGGCGGGCCATGAAGTGGCCAAAGCCGCGCTCTTCCACGAGGTGTGTCGGCTCGATTTCGATGCCGGCGAGCGGGGCTCTCCGGTCACGCGAACGACTCCGGATCGATCGTGAGGCCGTCCCAGAGGCCCGACAGCACCTCGCGCGAGCGCCTCAGGGCTTCCGCCCCTCGCGCCTGTAGCTCGTAGAAGCGCTTGGCCCGGCCGCCCCGAACAGGTGTCGGATCGCCGACGTCCGAGCTCAGCAGGCCTTTTCGCTCCATGCGGTCGAGCGCTGCGTACACCGACCCGATGGCGATGCCTCGGCCGATGTGAGCTTCGATTTCCTGCCGGATCGCCATGCCGTAGGCATCGCTGCGCAGACGCGCGACCGTGAGAAGGACGATCTGCTCGAACTCACCGAGAAACTCGTTTCGGGACACGGACTCTCCATTTGTTCATAGAACGTGACTAAACGATGATGGCGACTCCTACACGGGCGAACTCAGAAAAGATTCACGTTCGATGAAGAAATCGGCTGGAGACGAAAAAGGGGCGGCCAGAACCAAGTCTGCCCGCCCCGATCTGCCTGGTGTCGTGCGCCTCTAGTGACGCCTCAGCTGAAGTCCACGCCGAAGAAGATCACTGCGACAATGATGGCGGCCACCGCGACCGGAGCCACGAATCGGATGAAGAATCGCCACACGCCGTAGCGGAACCACCCCGGCTCGGTGCCGTCCATTAACTCGCTCTCGGTGGCCTGGCGCGTCATGAACCAACCGGCGGCAAGCGTGACCGCGAGGCCGCCCGTAGGCAGCATCCAGTTGGATACGAAGTGATCGGCCATCGAGAACCAGCCCACCTTGCCCCCGAAGAGCAGGTCGCCCAACGCTCCTCCCACCTCGAGGTTGGTGATGAACGGAACCGCGCCGAAGGAAACGGCCGCGAGGACCGTGAAGACGAAGACCACGCCCCCACACATGAGCGTCGCTTTGCGACGTCCCACTCCGTGCTCGTCGATGATGTAGCTCGCCACGACCTCGAGCAGAGACATGGTCGAGGTGAGCGCTGCCAGAGCTACGAGCACATAGAAGAGTGGGCCGAGAATTCTTCCGAAGGGCACCTCGGAGTAGAACAGCGCCGGCAGCGAGATGAACAGCATTCCCACCGTCCCAGTGTCGCTGACGTCATCTGCCATGCCGGCCACGCTGAAGATCACGGAGAACATGATGACTGTCGCGATCAGAGCGATCAGAGTATCGAGCAAAACAATGATGGCGGACGCTTTTACAATCGATTGTCCGCGTGAGATGTACGAGCCGTACGTGATCATCGCGCCCATGCCGAGCGACAGCGTGAAGAACGAATGGCCCAGCGCCTCCAGCAAGGAGGTGGGCTCGAGCTCGGCGAAGTTCGGCCGAAAGATGAAGCCGAGCGCTTCTCTCGATCCGCTCATGCCGAGTGCGCTGATGAGCATCAGGACAAGGATGACGAACAGAACCGGGAGGAAGAGCCGCGCGATCCGTTCGATGCCCTTCTGCACGCCGAAGTAGACGACCCCGACGGTCGCAATGCTGAAGCCGAAAGAGAGCATCAGCTGCAGGCTGCCGTTGCCGGCCTGTTCCCCGAATAGGTCACCGGTAGCGAGCCCGGCGGGAAAACCGCTCAGGGACCACGTCACGGTCTTCGCGAAGTAGAAAAGCGACCAGCCCGCGATGACCGTGTAATAGCTGAGCAGCGTGAAACCGCACATCACGCCCCAGAGGCCAACGAGGCCCCAGGCCGGACCGACCGCTTCTTTGAGCGCGCCGACCGCGCTCTTCTGTGTGGAGCGACCGATGAGTAGCTCCGCCATCATGATGGGGAGTCCGACCGCGGCGATGCACATCAGGTACACCAGCACAAACGCGCCGCCGTTGTTCTCCCAGGTGATGAACGGGAACTTCCACAGGTTGCCGAGCCCGATGGCCGAGCCCGTGGCCGCGAGCACGAAGCCCATGTTCGAACTCCAATTCCCTCTCTCCTGCTGTTCCATTCGTGTGCGCTCGCGCTTTTTGGTGGAGCCGTCCGGCCGCTGAGAGCGACAACATACCGGGCGCTTTGAACTCCCAACAGGCAGTGGTTTACAGTGTGCTCGGCGTCGAGAGGCTAGATCGCGCCAGGACCTTACAGAGGCACACGATGATGCGTCGGTTCGTCAGGCTTTCTCTAATTGCGGCCGCTCTGGCGGTGTCCGCGTGTACCGGTGAGCAGCGCGACGCTCAAGGCGAAGCCTCGGTGGACCTTCGCGCCGCGCTGCTCACGGCAGGTCCGGTTAGCGACGCCGGTTGGTATGCGGGGGCATATGAAGGACTCATGCTCCTGCGGGACTCGCTCGGCGCTCAAGTCAGCCACCAACAGACCCGCACCCCCGCCGAATTCGACGAAGCCTTCCTCTCGTATGCTTCGGCGGGCTACGACCTGATCTTTGCACACGGCTTCGAATACCAGGACGCCGCCATGCGCGCCGGCGAGCAGTTCCCCAATACGACCTTCATCGTCAGCGGAGGTGGGCGGTACGCGAAAAACGTGGTGCCGCTCATCTTCCAATTGGAAGAGGCGAGCTACTTGGCGGGCATGGTCGCCGCGGGCATGAGTGAGTCGGGAATCGTCGGCATGGTGGGCGGCGTCGCGATCCCGCCCGTGCAAGGCACGTTCAGGGCTTTTGAAGCCGGCGCGAAGGTAGTGGACCCTGACGTCGAGATACTCGAGTCCTTCACCGGCAACTGGGATGACGTAGCGGCTGCCAAGGAGGCCGCAGTCGCGCAGCTGAGGCGGGGTGCAGACGTGATTATCCACAATGTCGACGCGGCCTCCTTCGGGGTCTTCCAGGCCGTGCGCGAGGTCGTCGAGGCGGGCGGTACCGCCTGGGCGCTCGGCATGAATCGCGATCAGAACGACGTGGCCCCCGAGATCATTCTGGGCAGTGCGCTGATCCGCATCCCCGAAGCGTTCCTGGAAACGGCGGAAGCCTGGCGCTCGGGCACCCTCGGGGGGCGGCCGCTGTACGCGGGCTCCGTCGACGACGTGGTCGACTTTCTGTTTAACCCAGGACTCGTGGGCCGGGTGCCTGACAGCCTCCGGGCGGCCGTCGATGCAGCGCGAGCCCGGATTCGTGCGGGAGAGCTGCAGGTTCCACGCGTGGACTACGTCGAGGGCGAGCCCGGGGTCCCGTGAGCGAAGTACTCGCCAGGCTCGACGGCATCGTTCGCCGCTTTGGGCCTGTTACTGCGCTCGATGGAGCAGATCTCGAGGTGCGCGCTGGGGAAGTACACGGGGTCCTTGGCGAGAACGGGGCGGGCAAGTCGACGCTGCTGAGCATCCTCGGAGGGATGCTACGTACCGATGCCGGGACGTTGACGCTGCGTGGTGCCGCGGTGACCCTGCGCAGTCCGCGAGATGCGTGGGCGAACGGAATCGGCTTGGTGCACCAGCACTTCAAGTTGGTTCGCCGGCTCAGCGTTCTCGAAAACCTCGCGCTCGGTCGTCGCGATGCGTCCCGTGGCTGGCGGCTCCCACTCGGGGAGGTCCGAGAGAGAGCCGCCGAGCTGATGGCGCGGGTGGGCCTTAGTGTCGACCTGCACGCGATGGTCGAGGACCTCGGCGTCGGCGACCGACAACGAGTCGAGATCCTGAAGGCTCTGCTGAGAGAACCGGCGCTTTTGATTCTCGATGAGCCCACTGCTGTGCTCACACCGCGAGAGGTGGAGAGGCTCCTGACTCTGCTGCGTAGCCTCGCGGCGGACGGACGGGCCGTTGTGCTCGTCACACATAAGCTCGACGAGGCGCTTTCGATCTCCGATCACGTGACCGTGCTCCGTCAGGGTCGCACGGTCTTGAGCGCGGGCCGCTCCGAGGTCGACGCAGAGGTTCTCACGAAGGCGATGGTCGGGGCGGAGTTGCCGGGCGGCTCCGTGCGTGGGCCACGATCCGCCGCCACCAGTGGCGAGGTCGTCGCTCGCCTGCGTGACGTGCGTGCAATGGGATCGACGGGTGTCGAGGCGCTACGTGGCGTCTCGCTCGAGATCCGTCGTGGCGAGATCGTCGGTATCGCCGGAGTGGAAGGCAACGGTCAGCGGGAGTTGGCGCTCGTGCTCGCCGGCCGTGCGGAAGCGGCGTCAGGAGAGGTCGAGATCCCGAGCGGCATCGGCTTCATTCCGCAGGACCGCACGTCCGAGGGTCTCGCGCTCGACTTCGACCTGGTGGAGAACGTCGCCCTGGCGGTCCATCGCGACGGATTCTTCCATTCGGGACTCCGACTGAAGTGGGGTGAAATCGGGAAGCGGGCTGAGCAGGTGCGTACGGTCTTCGCTGTGCAAGCCGCCAACACCAGAGTACGCGCTGGCACGCTTTCGGGTGGCAACCAGCAACGCCTGGTAGTGGGACGCGAGCTCGCGCTGGCCACGGACCTGCTCGTGGCCGAGAACCCGACGCGCGGCCTCGATGTAGTCGCTACCGACTTCGTACACCGACAGATGCAGGACGCTGTAGTTGCGGGGCGCGAAGCTGACGGCTCCGCAGCGGCGGTCGTCCTGATTTCTACGGACCTCGACGAGGTGCTCGCGCTATCGGATCGACTCTTCGTGATGGTGCGGAGTCGCCTCACAGAAGTGCCCGCCGATCAGCGCACGAGAACCGGAGTGGGCGCCATCATGCTCGGTGGGGTCACCGCTTCCGACGATGGCGCTTGAGATGAGGCGCTTCAGATGAGGCGCCTGAGCCTGGCATGGACGGCCGCGGCAGCCGTGCTGCTGACGCTGGCGCTCGCCGCGGGCTCTCTCTGGCTCGGCGGCTTCAACCCCCTCTCGGCTGGAGCCGCGATGATGCGAGGCGCCTTCGGCAGCTCGAGCGCCATCCTGTCCATCACCATGGTGCGCGCCGTGCCGCTGATCCTCACCGGGCTCGCCGTGGCGCTGGCGTTCCGTGCCGGTGTCTGGAACATCGGGGCCGAGGGGCAGCTCTACGCGGGGGCGGTCGCCGCTGTATGGGTCGGGCTCATCGGCGGCGATCTCCCCTGGTTCGTTCTCGTGCCTCTGGTGCTCACCTCCGCCGGTGTCGCGGGTGCTCTATGGTCCGCGATCCCCGCGCTCATGCGTGTGCGGCTTGGCGTCGGTGAAGTCATCACTACCATCCTCATGAACTTCGTCGGCATTTACTTGGCGGCGTTCATGGTTGTGGGCCCGCTGCAGGAGGCGCGTGGCGTCTTCAACCAGACGGATCCGATCGCTGATGCTGCTCGGTTGCCCCTGCTCGTGGAAGGGACCCGGCTGCACCTGGGCTTCCTGCTGGCGGTCGTGCTCGGGGTGGGCATGTGGGCGACGCTGCGGTGGACCCGTATCGGCTTCGAGATCCGCGCTGTCGGGGCCGCACCCGGTGCGGCTCGCGTCGCCGGGATGATCAGCCCCGATCGCGTCGTACTGATCAGTTTCTTGGCCTCGGGCGCGATCGCCGGGCTCGCGGGTGGCGTGGAGGTGGCGGGGGTGACATTTGCGCTCTACGAGGGGCTCTCTCCGGGTTGGGGCTATACGGCGATCGCGGTAGCTCTGCTCGGCGGTCTCCACCCCATCGCGGTCATTGGCACAGGCTTGCTCTTCGGCGCGCTCGAAGGCGGTGCTGCCGAAATGCAACGCGCCGCCGGGATTCCCTCGTCGTGGGTGACCGCAGTCGAAGCGCTGGTGATCCTCAGCGTGCTGGCGGTGGATCAGGTCAGGAGGCGACAGCGTGCCTGAGGCCGTGGTCTTCGTGGCGTTCCTAGAGGCCTCCGTGCGTCTTGGTGTGCCGCTCGCGTTAGCGGCCATGGGCGAGACCATTACCGAACGCAGCGGTGTGATCAATATCGGCCTCGAGGGTTCGCTCATCGCAGGTGCGCTCGGTGGTGCGTTGGGGGCGATGGCCTTGGACGGGCCCGGCGGCGGTCTCTTGATTGGCGCCGCCGCAGGAGCCTTCGTCGCGTTTACGTTCGCGGCGTTCGCGATCGGCCTGGGCACCGACCAGATCATCACTGGCACCGCGATCACGCTAGGGGGGCTCGGCTTCACGGGCGCGATCTATCAGGCGCGATTCGGGACGACCGGTGCCGTGCTTTCGGTACCCACGCTGGCGCCCGCGCCGATCCCTGTGTTGTCCGAGATCCCGGTGGTCGGCACGGCGCTCTTCGCTCAGGCACCCACCGCCTACCTCGCATACGTGCTCGCGCCCGCGCTTTGGTATTTTCTTTATCGAACCGCGTGGGGCCTCGAGCTTCGAGCCGTCGGAGAGGACCCCGACGCCGCTGATGCGGCCGGCGTGCGCGTACGGTGGACCCGCTTTTGGGCGACGATTCTGGGTGGAACGATGGCGGGCATCGCCGGCGCTCACCTGGTGCTCGCCCACGCCGGCACGTTTGCTGAAAACATGAGTGCCGGCAGGGGCTTCATCGCGATCGCCGTCGTGGTGCTCGGCCGCTGGGATCCGGTGTGGGTTCTGTTGGCGGCCTTCTTCTTCGGAGCGGCCAACGCGCTGCAGTTCCAGGGCCAAGCGCTTGGACTCGATTTACCCTATCAGCTCTTTCTGGCGTTTCCGTATGTTCTGACGCTTGCGGCGCTCGGGCTCGGCGTCGGGCGCACTCGTGCTCCAGCGGCGCTAGCGCTGGAATGGCCGAAGCGGGAACGGTAGCCAGGAGGCGAGCACACTTCTGCTCGCGGGTGTCATCGGGACGAGACTCCACTCTATCTTTCGTCGAGTCGGCGTAGTTCTGTGCGTTCTGCATGAGGCTGGTGTGAAGATGGGATCATCTACTTTGCGATGGATCAGGTCCACTCTGCTGGCGGCCACGCTTGTTGTGATGGCTTCGCCTGGCCTGACAGCCCAGTCGATGGAGGGCACCGGCCTCGTCCCTACAGGCCTGCTGCTTCGTCAGATGGAGGGCGTGAAGCGCGTGCTCATGATCGGGGCACACCCGGACGACGAGGACACGGGCCTGCTGACGTCACTGGCACGGGGATGGGGTGCCCAGACCGCGTATCTCTCGCTCACGCGGGGGGACGGGGGCCAGAACCTCATTGGTTCGGAGTTGTGGGAAGGCCTCGGCGTGATTCGCACAGGTGAGCTGGAGGCAGCGCGCGCGCTGGACGGTGGCCAGCAGTTCTTCACCCGCGCCTTCGACTTTGGGTACTCCAAGACCGCCGAAGAGGCGTTCACGCTCTGGCCGCGCGAGCAGCTGCTTGCCGATGCCGTGTGGATCGTGCGCAGGTTTCGACCTCAGGTCATCGTCTCAGTCTGGAGTGGCACGCCTCGAGACGGACACGGTCAGCATCAAGCTTCGGGCATCATCGCCCGCGAGGTATTCGAGGCGGCGGGCGACCCCACTCGCTTTCCCGAGCAGCTGACGCGGGGCTTGGAGCCCTGGACTCCGGCGAAGCTTTACCAATCGGCGCGCCGCCGCTTCGGCGGCTCGAGACCACCAAGTGACGCTCCCGACATCGTAGTGGAAACCGGAACCTACGACCCGCTGCTCGGGCGATCGCACTTCCAGCTCTCCATGGAGAGCCGCAGCCAGCATCGGTCGCAGGACATGGGCGCGCCGCAGCCCGCGGGTCCCAGAACGACCGGAGTCGCCTTCGTGGCGTCACACGTCGGTGGTGCCGAAGACGAGATGTTCTCAGGCATCGATACCACGTTCGTGGGACTCACCGCGGGCATGAACGAGGAAGACGCTGCCCAGATCGGAGGGCACCTCGAGGCGTATCGGGCCGCCGTGGCGCGCGCGCGTGACGAGCTGGGCCTGGATCCGTTCGGGGTCGCGCCTCATCTGGCCGACGCACTCAGGCATTTGAGGCGCGCCGGGGCATTGCGTCCCGGCGACCTCGAGTTTCGGGCCGCCCTTGGCACCATCAGGAGTGTCGCGAACCGTGCCTTCATGGCGGCCGCAGGAATCGACTTTCAGGTCCGCTCGTCGGACGATCTCGTGGTGCCTGGGCAGACGCTTCAGGTGCGCGCGCAGCTGTGGAATGCCGGTCGGGCAAGCCTTTGGCTGCCGAGCGTGAACTTGCGGGCCGGTGTGGATTGGCCCGTTGAAGAGGTGTCGGTCGAGGGCTTGGCTGCAGACGGCAGCGTCGGTGCTCGGAGTCTCGTGACTTGGACCTACGACGTCACGATACCAGACGACGCGTCCCTGTCTCAGCTCTATTTCCTGCAAGAAGAGCGGGACGGTGCGATGTACCGGTGGCCCCAGGACCGTGTTTCATGGGGCCTGCCGAGGGATCGAAGTCTGGTCGGCGCCAGTCTGAGCTTCGTCCCCTTCCAAGACGGTGAGCCGATGGGTCCGCCGGTGCAGGCCTCGGCTGCATGGCGCTACGTGGGAGTCGATCAAGCCAAGGGCGAATTTGAGACGCCGGTCCTCATCGTGCCTGCCGTTTCGGTGTCGGTGACGCCCGCCGGGGTGGTTTGGCCTCAAGGCCGGTCCGAAGCTCGGGAAATCAAGGTCGCGCTGCTCTCCGAGGCCGATGAAGGCGCGTCGGGTGACGTGACGCTACAGGCTCCGGCGGGTTGGAGCGTTTCTCCGGCGTCTCAGTCGTTCGAACTGACGTCCGCGGGCTCCGAACGCTCCGTAGTGTTCGAGGTTCAGCCGGGACCATCCGTGACGGCTGGCGATCACGTCTTCCAGGCGATCGCCGAAGTGGATGGACGTACATATGACGAGGGCTTTGCGCTCATCGACTATGAGCACATCGAACGCACCGCCATGTTCGCGGACGCTGAGGTCCGTGTCACCGTGGTTCCCGTCACGGTGCGTGAGGGCCTGAGCGCCGGATACATCATGGGCACCGGCGACGAGGGCCCAACCGCGCTCCGGCAAATGGGTGCGTCGGTGGAGTTACTGACGGAAGCCCAGGTGCGGGAGGGTGCCTTCTCCGCGTACGACGTAATCGTACTCGGCGTGCGCGCCTACGAGACCCGTCCGGACGTTCGAGCCTCGAACGATCAACTGCTCGACTTCGTGCGCTCAGGGGGCACTATCGTCAATCAGTACAACCAGTACCAGTTCTCCAACGGTCGGTATGCTCCCTACGATCTGACGATCGGGCGGCCTGCCCCCCGAGTGGCGGACGAGACCGCATCAATCACGGTTCTCGAGCCCGAGGCGCCGGTCTTCACGACGCCCAATCGCATCACACAGGACGACTTCGAGGGATGGGTTCAGGAGCGAGGCCTCTACTTCGCGAGCGAGTGGGTTGATGAATACCTGCCGATGCTCGAGCTGAACGATCCCGATGAGCCAGCGCGCCACGGGTCGCTTCTGGTCGCGTCGGTCGGGGAGGGTGTGTACGTGTATACTGGGCTGTCGTTCTTCAGGCAGTGGGCGGGCAGAGTGCCCGGCGCGTACCGGCTGTTTGCCAACCTGGTTTCGCTGGAAGGAAGCGAGTGGGCCGCGTTTGCTGCTGCACGATGAGCGCCGTGGATTAGAAACGATGAC
>Ga0209554_1000003_pt1 | contig 169731 bp, 179 predicted proteins | sample MarorgKNORR_S2LV_5_FD_188221 | JGI IMG/M metagenome (GOLD analysis project Ga0209554, IMG submission 188221) | Marine microbial communities from the Southern Atlantic Ocean, analyzing organic carbon cycling - Bottom_A/KNORR_S2/LV (SPAdes) (version 2) | ecosystem: Environmental > Aquatic >...
GCAAAGATGTCTTGTGCATGGATCGCGAAGTTGGGGTTGTCGGCCGGGTGGATCCGGCGAGCCACAAGATAGGCATGGCGGAGCTGGTCGGGGTATGGTTCATTGGCCTCACCGCCTCTAGCCGAGTTGATCCATGAAGACAGGATTCTCGCAAGCGACCTCTCGCCTCAATCAGGTCCTTCTGGCCGCCGGCCTAGCCACCCTGGCGATCCCGAGCCCTGCCGTCGCCCAGGCCCAGACCATGCGCCAGTACCAATTCGGCGTAGTCGACGACGAGGTCCGGCTGGTGATGAAGGAAGTGGCCCAGCCCACTCCGGGCGCCAACGAAGTCCTGGTCCGCGTGAGAGCGACCTCCCTGAATCGGCGAGACCTGTCGATCCTCCAGTCGCAGTACGGCGGCAGGAATCCGCGCACCGGCCTGGTGCCGCTGTCGGACGGAGCCGGCGAGGTGATCGGCGTCGGACCCGGTGTCACTCGCTTCGAGGTCGGGGACCGCGTGGCCGGGATCTTCTTCGCTAGCTGGGTGGACGGAAGACCGAGCGCGCGGACGAACGCATCCGCCAGAGGTGGCGCCATCGACGGCATGCTCTCGGAGATGATCGTCGGTCATGAAGACGGGCTGGTCGAGATCCCGGAGCACCTCTCGTTCATAGAGGCCGCCACCCTCCCCTGTGCGGGTGTGACCGCGTGGAACGCGCTCTTCAAACACGGCGGCCTGGTGGAGGACGACTTCGTCCTGTTGGAAGGCACGGGCGGCGTATCCATCTTCGGCCTGCAGTTCTCGGTGGCAGCCGGAGCCAGGCCGATAATCACCAGCTCGAGCGATGAAAAGCTGGTGCACGCCCGCGAGATGGGGGCGTACGGCACCGTTAACTACCGGACCAACACCGAGTGGCAAGACGAAGTGCGCGCCATCACCGGCAACGCGGGCGTGACCCAAGTGCTCGAAGTGGGCGGCCGCGACACACTGCCCAAGGCGATCCGGGCGCTCGGATACGGCGGCCACATCGCGATCATCGGAGGCTTGTCGGGCTTCGCAAACGCCATGCCCATCGGCTCGTTCATCGGCCGCAGCGTCAAAGTGACGGGAATCTATGTTGGTTCCAGGGCGGACTTCGAAGCCATGAACGCCTTCATCACACAACACCAACTGCGTCCGCTCGTCGACAAGGTCTTCACGTTCGACAATGCACCGGCGGCCTACGATCACATGGCCAGTGGTAACCACATGGGGAAGATCGTAATCGCGAGTTTCTAGAACACCGCGATGGGGTTGAGCGCCGCCCCTGCCCCATGCGGTACGCCGTGGGGCGAGGCCATGAACATGAACTCCCACCGGTTCAGCTCGTTGGCCGTCCTGGCCAGGTCTTCGAGCCCCAGGTTGTCGAAGAGGTGCACGCCAAGCGATACCAGAGCGAAGAAGTGAATGGGGACGGTGACCCCCTCCACCCGGCCGCCCTCCTGGGGCACGTCGGAGCCGAGCAGCGCGATGTCCCGCTCCTTGAAGAACGGGATCAGAGAAGGATGATATCCTCCCCTTTGCCCGACGTCGCGGCCTGTGCGCAAGAAAAGGGCATCGCCGGACGAAATCGTGATGTTGGTCTCGGCTTCCCAGGCCTCGATGTCCTCCGGACGCACGGCCTTCCCCGGCAGATCCACCAGGATGCCGCGAGTGACGAGCCCGTCTTTCAAGTTGACGACGCCCAGCTGGGTGCAGCCGTCCTCTTTCGAGGCGACGTCCTCGAACGGCAGACCGTTGTACACCTTGCCGTTGTACGCCACGTGGCAGAGCGCATCGAGATGTGATACGAGGCTACCGTGATATTCGATCTCATATCGCTCCCAGAAGTAGCCACCATTGGTATCGATATCGAACACGCTACGGACCGAGCCCACGAGCACCGGGGCTCGGTTCGCGCTCGCCTCGTCCGGGTTGTCGAGCGTTTGGATCGTCATGGCGCGCGCCATCGAGACGGTCCTGCCTTCCTCCACCAGTCGAGCCGCCGCTACTCGCTTTGCAGGAGTGATGAGGTTGAGGGCGCCGAGCTGGTCGTCTGCCCCCCAGCGGCCCCAATTCGACAGCTCGCTCATCCAGGCGTCGTATTGCTGCCTACTGACTTCGCCGCCTGGATCAACCTGGGCGCTCGCATTGGTCCCGAACGCAACCATGGTCGTGGCCACTAGGCCACAGAGAAGCGCTATCACTCGCATGATGTCCTCCAGAAGGGTTACTGCAGCGGCTAAAAATGCGTCGTCGGCACGTCGGGCGGCAAGCGACTCCCGTTTGGGCCGTCCCGGGCAGTGCCTACACGCCGGCCAGCTCCGCTGGCGCCCCGAGATGACACTCTATAGCCTGTCGCTGCACGCTACCCGACGCTCGGATCTCAACTACCAGCGAGCAGAGACGAGAGACAACACATGAACCGGCACGCGTTAGTCAGAACCCACCACTCGAGCTTCGAACATGATCGTTGAGCCCGGAACTACTCGCATCGGCTGGATCGGCCTGGGAGTCATGGGGCGCAGTATGTGCGCCCACCTCGTCGACGCAGGCTTTTCGGCGACCGTCTACACGCGCACTCAGGAGACTGCCGACTCGGTGCTCGCCAAGGGCGCGACCTGGGCCGACACGCCGAAGGCGGTAGCCGAGCAAAGCGACGTAATGTTCACCATCGTGGGCTTCCCGACCGACGTGCGCGAGGTCGTGCTCGGGCCCGACGGCGCTCTGGCGGGTTGCGAAGCCGGCAACGTGCTCGTGGACATGACCACCAGCGAGCCGTCCCTCGCGGTAGAGATCTACGAAGCAGCGAAGGCCAAGGGAGTGGCGAGCGTGGACGCGCCGGTCTCGGGCGGAGACGTCGGCGCGAAAGAAGCACGCCTGTCCATCATGATTGGCGGGGACGCCGACGTTGTGGAATCGCTCGATCCGTGCTGGAACGCCATGGGCAAGGCGATCGTGCGCCAGGGCGGTCCGGGCGCGGGGCAGCATACCAAGATGGTGAACCAGACGCTGATCGCATCCGGCATGATCGGCGTCTGCGAGGGCCTACTCTACGCCTACAAGGCGGGGCTCGACCTGGATACCGTGATGGAGTCCGTCGCCTCGGGAGCGGCCGGCAGCTGGTCGCTCTCGAACTACGGTCCGCGCATGATCGCCAACAACTTCGATCCCGGATTCTTCGTGGAGCATTTCATCAAGGACATGGGCATCGCGCTCGCAGAGGCGAACCGGATGGACCTGTCCCTGCCGGGCCTGGCGTTGGTGCATCAGCTCTACACCGCGCTACGGGCCCAGGGCGGAGGAAGGAAGGGAACACACGCGCTTCAGCTCGCGATGGCGAGCCTATCGCACATCGACTGGGAGGGACGCTGATGAGGGATGACGGGCGGACATTCGCACGGCTCGGCCTCCTGGGTTTCTGCGCGGTCGCGTGGCTGCTTCCCGCTGCCGAGCAGGGTCACGCACAGGCTTCGGGAGACCATCAATACACCAGCGAAGACATCGAAGCGGGCTCCCGTGTCTATACCTCCGAGTGTGCGCTGTGCCACGGGGCGAACGGGGACGATGTGGACGGCGTGAACCTGCGTCTGGGCCAGTTCCGGAGTTCGGTGTCGGACGACGACCTTCGCGGGGTCATCACGACGGGTCTCGCCAGCGCCCGCATGCCGGCCTTCGACCTGAATTCCGATGAGCTCAACGGCGTCATCGCCTACATCCGTGCGGGTTTCGATCCGAGCGGGGTCGCGGTAAAGGTGGGTGACGTCGCTCGCGGCCAGGATCTCTTCGAGGGCCAGGGTGATTGCTCGTCGTGTCATCGCGTCAATGGGCGAGGCCCACGCACCGCGCCCGACCTGAGCGATATCGGCGCCGTGCGCACCCCTGCAGCACTCCAGCGAGCGATTCTCGACCCCATCACCGCTTTGTTGCCCATCAACCGACCAGTGCGGGCCGTGACTCGCGGCGGTGAGACCATCCAGGGGCGACGGCTGAACGAGGACACCTACACCGTGCAGCTGATCGACTCGGAAGGACGCCTACGCTCGCTCGTGAAAGCAGATCTGGCCGAATACGAGGTTAGTAACACGCCCACGATGGAGCCCACCACACTCTCCAGCGACCAGGTCGCTGACCTCATCGGATACCTTCTTTCGCTCAGGGGCATGCAATGAAACCCCTTCGCACGTTGCTTTCGTTGTTCGTGCTCGGGGGGCTGCTCGCGTCTGCAGAGCTCGATGCTCAGGTGACATACGATCGTATCCTGGCCGCTGACGACGAGCCCGAGAACTGGCTCACCTACAACGGCAATTACTCCAGCCAGCGGCACAGTGGGCTCGAGCAGATCACGCGCGACAACGTCGACGATCTCGAGATGAAGTGGATGCTCCAGAATCAGACGTTCGGGGCTTGGCAGTCCAACCCGATCGTGGTCGACGGAATCATGTACATCACCGAGCGACCCAACGACGTCATGGCGGTGGACGCCGTCACTGGTCGGGTGTTCTGGCTGTACCGACACACGCCGTCCGAGGACGCGTCGGTGTGCTGCGGTGCCAACAACCGCGGGGTGGCTATCCTCGGCGACAAAGTGTTCATGGGCACGCTCGACGCGCGGCTGATCGCGATCGATGCGATCAACGGCAAGCCGCTCTGGGACATCGAGGTCGCCGACGTGAACCTCGCGTATTCGATCACGATGGCACCGCTGATCATCAAGGACAAAGTCGTCGTCGGCGTCGGTGGCGGTGAGTTCGGGATTCGGGGGTTCATCGCCGCTTACGACGCCGAGACGGGAGAGGAAGCGTGGCGCTTCTATACGATCCCCGGCCCCGGTGAGCCCGGTCATGACACTTGGCAGGGCGACGACTGGGAGCACGGCGGCGCCCCGGTTTGGATCACCGGCTCCTATGACCCCGAGCTCAACTTGACCTACTGGGGCGTGGGGAATCCGGGTCCCGACTGGAACGCTGGCCAGCGTCCAGGCGACAACCTCTACTCCGACGCGGTCGTGGCTCTCGACGCCGACACCGGCGAGCTCGTGTGGCACTTCCAGTTCACGCCGAACGACGGCTACGACTACGACTCGGTACAGGTCCCCGTGCTCGTCGACATGGACTGGGACGGAAGGCCAAGAAAGCTGATGCTGTGGGCCAACCGGAACGGCTATTTCTACGCGCTCGACCGCGAGACAGGAGAGTTCCTCCTGGGCGAGCCGTTCGTGAAGGTCAACTGGTCGAGCGGCCTCGACGAGAACGGAAGGCCGATCCCGACACCACAGCCGGCTGGCTCCCCCACCTGGCCGGGCAATCAGGGAGGGACAAACTGGTATCCGCCGTCTTACAGCCCGAGCACGGGCCTCTTCTATTTCGCGGCATGGGAAAACTACGCGACGATCTACGAGCCCGAGGACTCCGAGTACAGGCCTGGTCGGTTTTTTCTGGGCGGCGGCTTCAGCGTGCTGGCGCCAGTACCGGGCGCTCCCACCATCGGGATCGGTCGCACCACCCCGATCAACAACTGGACGGACGAAGTCGGGTACGGTGCGGTGATCGCCATGGACCCCCGCTCGGGAGGCGCAGCCTGGAAGTTCCGGCAGTTCGACGTCAGCGACGGCGGCATGTTGACTACGGCGTCGGATCTGCTGTTCACGGGTGGCCGAGAAGGCCACTTCCACGCGCTCGACGCGTGGACCGGGGAGTTGCTGTGGAAAGCGAGTCTCGGCGGACAAATCGTGATGGCGCCAGTCACCTTTATGGTAGACGGCCAGCAGTACGTGTCGGTCATTTCGGGCCACACCTTGGTCACCTTCGCGTTGCGCGACTAGAGGGAGCGTGATGGCGCCCTCAACACCCCGTTAGACGGTCATCCCCGCGATGACGATTGCCGTCACTGGCGCCAATAGCAGCGTCGGTCAAAAGCTGTTGGCACACGTCGTCGCAAGCGGCGGCATCGATGTCATCGCCGGAGTGCGATCAGAACGCGCGGCCGATTCACTGCCATCCTCGCCTCACATCACGCGCCGCATCATTTCGTATGATGTCGGCGAGCTGGCCGAGGCCATGCGAGGTGCGTCGTGCGTCGTGCACCTGGCGGGCATCCTGATCGAGAGCAAGACGTCCAACTATGCTGATGCGAACGTGGCCGCGACCGTCTCCGTCGTGCAGGCTTCCAGAACCGCCGATGTGGGGCACATCGTCTTGATCAGTGTCCTCGGCGCTAGCCCCAACTCGGCCAACGCCTTCCTGAGATCCAAGGGTGATGCCGAGCGCGCAGTCGCGCAGTCGGGCATCCCGGCAACCATCATCCGCACTCCTATCCTGCTCGGACCGGGCACGGCGGGCGCCGACGCGCTTTTGCGAACGGCCAGGCGCGGGAAGGCCTCACTCCTGGGCGGGGGTGGCCATGCACTGCGCCCGCTGGATCTCGATGACCTGTGTCGTGCCATACTGCGCGTCTGTGAGACTCGGCCTGAAGGCGTCTCCACCCATAAGCTGGTCGGGCCGGAACCCATATCTTATCGGGACCTGGTCATACGGGTCGCCGATCTCCTGGGCACAGCAGTCTCACTGCGGACGACCCCGGTTTGGCTGGCCAAGTTGGGCGCATCAGTCACCAGCCGCATGAGGGGGGGAGGCATCTCGCCGACCGTCATCGATGTCATCACGACGAGCGAAGAGGTGCAGCACAATGCAGCCGATGACTTAGGCGTTAGCCTCACACCGTTGTCGGAGACATTGAACAAGATCCTTTCAGCCGAAACGGAATCGACATGACGGAACCCGGAGCCGAAGCCACCACCGCGCCTAAGAAACCGAGCGCATTGCAGCGCCTTCTGTTCCTAGGTCTGACCGGGCTGTGTTTTGCCTACCTGTACTACCGCTTGAACAGCGCCGCCGGACGCGAGGGGCTCCCGCTCGTCGACTATATGTCTCAAGTGTTCTCCAACGTTGCCTGGCTCCCTTGGCTGTTCTTGATGGTGGCGTACTCGTTGTTCTATTTCTTCATCGATACCCTAGTGGTGACGCGCGCACTCGGGTGGTTCATCAAAGACATTCCCTACCGCGACATCCTCCCTATACGCGCCAGCGCCTACATCATCTCGATGTTCAATGAGCAGATCGGGAAGGGTGCCATGGCCTACTACCTGAATAGGCGCGATCAAGTACCGGGCTGGGAAGTCGGCTCGGTCATGCTGTTCGTCATGTTCTGCGAAGTTTTCTACTTGCTGGTCTGGGCCACGATCGGGTTCTACGTCAGCCGTGACTCACTTCCGGAAGTGTTCGGTCTGATTCCCACCATCGCCTTGGTAGCAGCCGTAGGGCTCGCCTTATGGATGCTGTACTTCCAAGGCAAGATCCTACCCAGCAGCCAACTACGTGAAAAACGACTGCTGCACGCCTTCAAGTTGGCCAAGCCATGGCACTACGGGGCGTTCTTCCTGTTGCGTTCCCCAGCCATCATCGCCGCCGTCTTCGTCTATACCATCGCGCTGACGTTGTTCGGCGTTGATGTCCCCTTGACCTCTTTGCTCGGGTACTTGCCCGTGATTTTCTTCGCGGCCACGGTCCCCACGCCCATGCGCGCTGCTGCGATCACGTTCTGGGTCATCCTCTTTCCCGAGAACGAAGGTCAGATGGCCGCCTTCGGCTTCGTGCAGCACAACTTCTTCATTCTGTTCAACGCAGGAATCGGACTTCTTTTCTGGCGACGCGCCCAGCGCGACTTGTTTGGTACCAATGGCCGACCGGATGCGGGTGGCTAACCTATTCACCGCTGTTCGCTTGATATTGGCACTGCCGGCTGCGCTAGCCTTTGCACAGCCGGAGTTGATGTCGCCTCTGTTGCTGCTCGCAATAGTGATCACTGCGATCGCGACCGACTTTGCGGACGGTGTCGTGGCACGAAAGACGCACACCGCCTCACCTCGCGGCCTACTCTTCGATCACACCACCGACTTCCTTTTCGTCACATCCGGCCTCGCCGGGGCTGCTTTCGCCGGCCTGTTGTCCGCTGCGCTTCCCCTGCTCGTGGTGGTGGCGTTCTCCCAGTACGTACTGGATTCCTACTGGCTCCACCGCGACAAACACCTGCGCATGAGCTTTCTGGGGCGTTGGAACGGCATCCTCTATTTCGTGCCTTTGGTCTTGATCGCACTGTCACGCTTCGATATCGTGCTCGACTTTGGTCAAATGCTTTCCATATTAATTAAATCGTTGACCTATCTTCTCGTTCTCTCGACAGTAGTTTCAATCATTGATCGGGCCATTGCGCCAGGGAGCCTTGCTAGGCCATGACCGGATCTGTGACTTAATTTGAGACTCGATGTGAGGACGCACGATATGTCACAACTGAACGAGCGAATCGGCCACATGCTCGAGAAAGAGCTGCGAGCCAACCCGAAGGCCGCGACTGCAGACCTCCAGGAGAAGGCGGCCAAGATCACGAAGGGGGTCGCGGAGATGAGCCTGCGCTCCTTCCACGGAACGTACGTGGGAGCGGTGAAGAGACGGATTTCCGGCAAGAAGGGCGGGAGGAGAAAGGCCAGCGTCAAGAAGTCCGGGCAGCGCGCCCATTCAGGGGCGCAGGCAACCGCTGGCCTGAGAGGTAGGATCAACTCTATGATCGAGCGAGAGATCCAAGACGCCCACAAGTCCTTCAACGGAGCGCTCGACAAAGCCCTCCGGAGAGCCAGGAAGTTGGACAGAATCGAAGACTTCGAGAAGATTCATGAAGTTCTCACGGAAGCGACGGGGATGCTCTAGGAAGAACGAAGCGAGGAAGCGAGGGGAGGGGTCTGTGGAATCGGTTGTGTTTGCTTTCGCGAGCGTGTTTGCTATGGGGCTCGTGGTGCTCGGCCTCGAGTCCGCGCACCGGGATCTTATCGAGGGCACGCCGTCCGGCCCTACTGCCCTCCAAGGCCTCGTGGAACCGGACCCCGAACGCGCGCCCGAGCCCCCTCAGGAGCAGACGACGCTGCGCTTGGACATGTCTGAAACGACGCGGGTCCAAGTACGCGCGCTGGAAGCCGTCGCTCCCCAGGTCGCTACCCCTCGACGCTCTCGCTCCCGAAGCTGGAGCCGAAGTCGCAACCGGTATCCAGGGCCGATTCCCACGCCCGCGGATTGGCAGCCACCCGAGGGACCCGTGCGAATCGCGCTGCAAGCGGGCCACTGGCGAGCTGACGAGGCACCGCGCGAGCTCTCCGGCCTGCGCGGCAACGGCACGTCCTGGCCGAGGCACCGCGGAGTAAGAAAGCAATCTGCAGATCGCGCGCAGCGCAGGAGCGATGCTCAAGCAGCTGGGCTACGAGGTGGACATTCTTCCGGCCGTCGTACCACCGAACTACCGGGCTCACCTCTTCATCGCAATACACGCTGACGGGAGCAACGACTCCAACGTGTCCGGCTACCGCGTAGCCGCGCCTCTCGCTTCGTGAGACTGCTGGAACGCAGCTACGGAGAGGTGACGAACCTGCGCAGGCTCCCGACCGTCACGCGACGCATGCAGAATTACTACGCGTTCAACTTCCGCCGCTACGAGCACGCGCTGCATCCGATGACCATTGGCGTCATCATCGAGACGGGTTTCCTGACGAGCTCCACGGATCGGCGCGTGATCCTGAGCGATCCGGAGCGCGCGGCGCGCGGCATCGTGGAGGCGGTCGTGGCATTCCCGGAGACTCCGCCACCGAGGTAGTCCAGCCTTCGACAACCTGGCATGAGCGCTCGTCTCGTCTCACATTCTCCGACTTGTGAAGCGATTTGTTTGTCTCGTGCTCGAGGTGTTCGATGACCAAAGCGTGCCGACGTGTCGTGGGTCCGAGGGCTCCGTTACTCCTTCTCGCGACGCTTGCCTGTGCCTTGCTGGCACTCTCTCCGAACAGCGCGTTGGCCCAGCGCGGTGCATCGGGCCCGCCTGAGCACGCCAACGTCGAGCCGGTCAACCACCTGCCGAACCCTTACGAGACGGTCCGTGACTGGGGCGTCCTGCCTGACGGACGGACGTGGGGCTCGGTGAGCGCGGTCAACGTCGACATCGACGGCATCCACATCTGGGCGGCAGACCGCTGCGGTACCAACTCGTGCGCGCTCTCCGACGTGGACCCCATCGTCAAGCTCGATCCCAACGGGAACGTGGTAGAGTCCTTCGGTGCGGGCCTGATCCTCTGGCCCCACGGCATGGACGTGGACAGCGATGGCAACGTCTGGATCGCCGACGCTCGCTCCGCTAACGCGCGGGAGCTCGAGGCCAACCCGGCGGCGGCCGGCAGGGGACATGCCGTCCTGAAGTTCAGCCCCACGGGCGAGCTGCTGCTCACGCTAGGCACCCCAGGTGAGGCCGGTGACCCGCCCACGCACTTCACCGAACCCAATGACGTGCTCGTGGCGCCGGACGGCAGCATCTTCGTCGCCGAGGCACACAGCGCCCAATTCCAGGACGAGCCGGGACCAAACTCGATCGGACGTATTTCCAAATTCGCGCCGGACGGGACCTTCATCATGAGCTTTGGTTCCTGGGGCTACGAGGATGGCCAGTTCCGCGCGCCTCACTCCTTCGCCATGGACTCGCAGGGCCGGCTGTTCATCGCCGACCGGGGCAACCGACGCATCCAGATCTTCGATCAGGAAGGCACTCACCTCGACACCTGGTATCAGTTCAGCCGCAACAGCGGCATCTACATCGACGCCAACGATGTGCTGTACGCCATCGACTCTGAATCCGACGACAACTACAACCCCGGTTGGAGGAAGGGACTCAGGGTGGGCAGCGCCAGAACCGGTGAGGTCTGGTACTTCACTCAGGAGCACGTATCTGCGCGGGCCTCGGGCATGGGCGGTGTCGGGTCGATGGGCGAAGGAGTCACCGCAGACGCCGAAGGCAACGTCATCGCCGGCGAAGTCGGTCCCGTTCAGGGACTCACCAAGTTCGTGCCACAGCTGACGCGAGCCGATCTGACCCTGGGTGCGACCTCAGAGGACAGGAAGCAAAACTGGGCGTTCCCGTTCGGAGCAGGGCTGCTGGTAATGGGCGGGCTCATGCTCGGCGCCAAGATGTTCGGAGGTAACGAAGCCGACAAGACCGCCGCCTAGCCATGGGGAACACACGCAAAGTGCGACTCATCACCGTCCTACTGCTGGCCGCGGCGTGCTCCGCCCCGACGGACTCGCCCGGTCAGACCTCCGGCGGCGACGGGACACAGACGCAAGCGAGCTTCGTGCAGGTGCCGGCGGGCTTCGCGGCGTCGATCTTCGCCGAAGGGGTCTCGGGCGTGCGCATGATCGAACTCGGTCCCGACAACCGACTCTACGCGGTGCGGTCGGGCGCCGGAGAGGTGATTCGTTTCGACTTGAACACGGACGGGACCGCCGGAGGCGCCCCGTCGGTCGTGGTATCAGGACTTCGTCAACCGTTCGGACTCGCCTTCCGCGGCGGAGACCTCTACATCGGCGAGACCCATCAGGTCATCCGCCTGACGGGGCCGGCCTTTACTCAAGAGACCGTCGTCGTGCCCGGGCTTCCGGCAGGAGGCAGTCACTGGACGCGTGAGATCATATTTGGCCCCGACGACCGGCTGTACGTCTCTGTGGGTTCGACGTGCAACCTGTGTGAGGAGGCGGACGAGCGCCGCGCAGCGGTCATTCGCTACGCAGCAGATGGTTCGGGCGAAGAGCTCGTCGGTGTGGGCCTACGCAATGCTGTGGGGCTGGCGTTTCACCCGGGAACTGGCGAGCTGTGGGCGAGTCAGAACGAGCGCGACCGTCTGGGAGACGACGTTCCCGCCGAAGAGCTGAACATTCTGGTGCCAGGCGGCGCGGTCGAACACTTCGGGTGGCCGTACTGCTACGAGTCTCGCGTGCCCAATCCCGAATACGCGGATGCCCAGCGATGCGCGGGAACTGTGCCACCGGCGCTCGAGATGCAGGCGCACTCTGCACCGCTCGGGATGGTCTTCTACGATGGAGAGCAGTTCCCAGAGCAATATCGTGGCGATCTTTTCATCGCGTTCCACGGCTCATGGAATCGCTCCGAGCGAACCGGTTACAAGGTCGTCAGGGTGCGCGTGGAAGACGGCCGACCCGTCTCCTATGAGGACTTCGCCACTGGTTGGCTCACCGGGGCAGGAAGCGTGCGCGGTCGACCCGTGGCGGTCGAGGTCGGGCCCGAGGGGAGCCTGTATATCTCGGATGATGGCGCGGGCCGCATCTGGAGGGTGCGCTGGACGCAGTAGAGCGGAGGGAAGGAGGGCGCGCAGAGCTCCGTCGGCGCTAGCGCTTCGGGCCCACCTTCGCGAGCTGTCTTCCCCACCGGGCACGGCTTTCGAGCGCGAGCAACTTCCCCAATATCATGGAACCGTCGAGCCCGGTCGCTTCGAGGATCTCGATGGCGTCGGACATCGAAAGAGGGCCTGCGTCGAGCAACTGAGCGAGTGCCTCGTCCTCGCCGTCCAGGGGCGGAGCTCCGATACTCGTCGACTCCTCTTCCACCTCGATCGTGTTGTCGGCACGCAGTCGATCATCGGAGGGGCCCAACTCGTCGGCCGACGACATGCCGCGTCTTCGGTTGGCCGCGTCCAGCGAATCGAGCATCCGCTGCGCCATCGCGAGATTCCACTTGGCTTCAGGTTGCTCGGGGTTGATGCGCAGCGTGCTGCGGTTGGCTTCGACCGAGACGGCGGCGTGGACCCGCATCGAGTCGCCGCCCTCGGCAGCCACCGCGCGGAAGAGCCGCGAAACGCCGATGTTGTAGAGAGCGCGCGCGCGGACTTCCTCGTCGGCGCTCTCCGTGCCGATGACAAGCTCCACTTCGGCCGCCGAGCTCCCCAACTCGAGCAGCGAGGTGCCGAGGTTGTAACGAAGATCGGGCCGCGGCGATTGCACGTCCGTGCGACCCCGGTAGATGGCGGCGGCCTTGGGTAGGACCCCGCTGCGGTGCAGACGATTGCCGCGCTCCACGCTGCTGCGCTCTCTCGCGGCTACGTAGAGCAGGCCCGACAGCGCGAGCGCCGCCACGGCAGCGGACCGCCACCAGCGGGCGATCACGGCATCCAGATCGGCGCGCTTCACTCTTTTTGCTCCCCGAGGCGGGGTAGCTCAACGATGCCCGGTGCGTCCATTCTGGCTTCGACGAACAAGAGCGGAATCGCTAGCAGGACAAGCCACAGCGCCACGCCCACCGCCTCGCCTCCGGGTGCCAACTCCGTGCCAGCGCGCCGGAAGACACCGAGCAGCGAGCGCAGGCCGGTACCGCCGCTAACGTTGCGATAGCCTCCTTCACCCGCGGAGGCTATGCGCCTGAGCAAGCCGTCGTTCAACCGTGACACCACCGGCTCGCCATCGTCCCCCAGGACCGGAAGCGGATCGGGGTCGAGCGTGGCCAGCTGCGAGCCCCCGCTGGTGCCGACGCCTGCCGTCCAGACGCGTACTCCAGCCTCGGCGGCGGCGACCGCCGCGTCCAAGATCTGCGTTTCGTTTTCATGACCCTCGCCGTCGGTGATGAGCAGAATAACCTGCTGGGCCTCGGGCCGTCGGCGTGAGCCCAGCATCTCGAGGGCGTGCGTAATCACCAGCGCGAGTGACGTGCCCTGGTCACGCTCGACGATCAATTCCGGCGTGAGCGGTTCGGCGAAGAAGCGTACCAAGGCCGGGTCATCGGTCATGGGTAGAACCGAGTAGGGCCAGTCCGCAAAAACTGCGAGGCCGAGGCGCTCCTCGGGCATCGACTCCGTGAGCTCCTGGATGACGAACTTGGCACGCTCCAATCGGCTCGGCCGCACATCGGCCGCGGTCATCGACAAGGAGAGGTCTACCGCGATGACGAGGTCGACCGGTTGCGTCGGGTCGAGGCTCGCGCCCAGATCGATGTAGGGGCCAGCGGCCGCGAGACTCATCGCCACACCGGCTCCGATGAGGCAAGCGAGGCGTCGCCGCGGGAAGCTCGAGAGGTCCCTCGACGTCAAGCGTCGAGCGGCCGCCGCTCCTCCGAAGGCCTGCGCGAGCTTCAGGTGCCGACGGGCCTGGCCGGCGAGCGCGAGCGTCAGCACGAGTACGACGATCGGGACGAGAGCCAAAAGCTCGGGGCGGGAGAAGGTCACGGGACTAGCCCCCACCGCGATCCACGCAGCGCGGTGGCGCCAGCGACGAGAGCCATACCGGTGAGCAGGAGCCACAGCCCGAGCGGTATCGCTTGCTCTCGCGCGACCATCACCTCGGACACGGACTCGAGCCGGTCGATTTCGTCGTAGATCTCCTGCAACGCTTGCACGTTGCTCGCGCGGAAGTACTGCCCGCCCGTGATGCGCGCCGTCTGCGACAGCACCGTTTCCATGGCCGCCGCTTGAGCCCCCTGGGCCTCGTCGGTGCCGATGGCGATCGGATAGACCTTGATCCCGAACGTTGCCGCCGCGCGGGCCGCGAGCGACGGGACCATCCCCGCTTTGTTGTGTGCGCCGTCGGTAACCAAGATGAGCACCTTCGAGTCGTGGGGCGTGTCCTTGAGCAGCCCAGCCCCCGCGGCGATCGCGCCGGCGACATCGGTACCGTCGATCGCCAGTCCGACCTCCATGGCTTCGACCGCCATCTCGACTGCGTATGGATCGTCAGTCAAAGGCAAACGGATCAGCGCCTCACCGGCAAAAGCGACGAGACCGACGTCGTCGCTGCGTTGCTGGAGAAAGCTCTTCACGGTCGCCTTGGCGACTTCGAGTCGCGTCGTGCGTTCCGCCATGTCCTGCGCCCACATCGACGAAGACAGGTCGATCGCGAAGGCAACGCCCACGCCTTCGGTGATCGGTTCCTCGATAACGCGTACGATCCGGGGCTGGCTGAGCACGAGCACCAGGCAAAGCAACGCCGCCAGCCGCATGGCAAACGGAAGCAACTCGATGGCGCGGCCGCGCCAGCCGCCGAGCGAGAGAGATTCGGCGTCCTGCCCCCGGGGAACGAGCAGTCCGGTGAGCCCCATCGGCCGCACCCACAACCACCAAACTGGCAACAGCGCTAGCAGCGCCAGAGAGCCGGGACGGCCGAGCTCGATGCTCATGACTCGATGCCCCGCGACGCGTGCACCCAGGTTCTCAGGTCTCCCCAGTGGCCTTCCGCGGTGCTCGCGTCGGGACGCAGGAGCCCGAACTTGACGATTTCCGCCGCGCGCATCGACGCATATAGCTCGCTCGCGGATCCATTCGTCGAGGCTTCGAGTCGGCCCATGAGCTCGGAGCTCGTGAGGCTCGAACGCCATTCGGCGTCGAACGCCTCGACGAAGGTGCGTACGACGGCGCTGCTACGGCTATAGAACTCGTCGGTCCGCCCCTCGGTATGAAGCCCGAGCGCGAGGATGCGGTCCAACTCGTCGAGCGCCTTCTGCCAACGCACCAGGTCGGAGTCCGGTGGCGGCGCGCTGGCTAGCGCCTCCTCTCTTTGGCGGTCGGGCAGCAGACTCAACGCGACCGACCGCGCTATCACGAGCAGGAGCACCGATAGACCCAGCATCGTCGCGAAGGCCAGTCGGTTCCACCCTGGCCCCAAGACGTCCGCGGGGGGTCTCGGCTCGAGCCCGCTCGCAATGTCCTCGAGCACGATAATCGAAGAGACCCACACCTCTCGGCGTGGTATGGCGGCCCGCGTGAGCGAAGCGCTGACGACCGTTCCGGTCTCGATGTCGCGCCAGGACCCAACCACCGATCCGCCCGGCAGTCTCTCGCCACCAACGTCCGCCGCGCGGCCGATGAACACATCGAGGCCGGGTATCGGAGCGAGACCAACGCGAAACGCGATGAGCGGATAGGTCAACGTCAGCGTCGCGCCGTCGCCCGCGGACTCCGCGCTCCACGTGACCGGGCGGAAACTCTCCAACGCGAAGGCGGTCGCCACCGAGTCCGGGAAGTAGACCGCGCTGCCTGGAGAGACCTCGACGGTAACGAACAGTTGGAAGACGTCGCCCAGTCCGATCGTGTCAGCGGACAGCGTGGCCGCGGCTTCTGCAGTGACCTGCGCGGCCGCCGGCGCCGCGCCCCGCGCGGCGACCACAGCAACCATCAGAGCGGTCATCAAGGCCCATCGCATCACCGAGTCACCCGCTCTCGCCGCCGGAAAAAGACGATCAGAGGCAACACGTAGTCCGCCGCCGAGCTGACCTCGATCACGTCGAGGCGGAGCTCTCGGAACAACGTGTCCATGGCTGAGCGCTTCGCTGCGCGACGCTCCGCGTATTGCCGTCGCACACGCTCGTCACCCGTGTTCACGATGTGACGCAGACCCGTCTCAGGGTCCGCGAGCGAAAGCAATCCGACATCGGGAAGCGTCGCGGTGCCCGGGTCGCTGAGCCGGATGGGAACCAGGTCGTGCTCGCGGCTGAAACGCCGCGCGTCGTGGACGAATACCGGGTCTGACTCGTCGTCCATCATAAAATCGCTGATCAGAAATACGGCAGTCCGCCGGTGCAGCACCCGCGCCGCGTACTCCAGTGCCTGGGAGAGCTTGGTACCGCGCCCGGCTGGGCGAAACGAGAGGATATCGAGCACGAGACGCAACGCGTGGCGGCGACCACTATCCGGCGGAACGAAGAGCTCCACCCGGTCCGTAACCAGGAGCAGGCCCACCCTGTCGTTGTTGTTCGTCGCGGCGAGCGCCAGGATCGCCGCGATCTCGGAGGCAATGACCGCGTTGGTTTTCGTGCCGGTACCGAAGTCCTTGGACGCCGACAGATCAACAATCAGTAGCACCGTGAGCTCACGCTCCTCGATGTGCTCTTTGACGAAAGGACGACCACGGCGGGCCGTGACGTTCCAGTCGATCGCGCGCACGTCGTCGCCGGGTTGGTACTCCCGAACGTCGGAGAACTCCATGCCCCGGCCTTTGAAGACCGAGCGGTACTCGCCGCTGAAGAGCGATTCGACGAGGCCACGCGTGCGAAGCTCGATTCGCCGCACCTGTGCGGCGACTTCCTTCGAGAAGACGCGCTCGTGCCTCACGGCGCTCAGGGGGCCGGCACCGCCGCAAGCACACGCCGCATGATCTCATCGGCGTCGATGCCACGGGCGTCCGCCTCGTAGGTGGTGCGTAGACGGTGCCTCAGAACAAGGGGAGCCATCGCCTTGACGTCGTCAGGCATCACGAAGTCCCTGCCCTGTACGTAGGCACGCGCGCGGGACGTGCGCGCAAGGAAGATCGTGGCACGAGGCGAGGTACCGAATTCGATCAGATCCTCGAGATCCTCCATTCCGTACGCGGTGGGCTCGCGCGTCGCGAAGCCGAGCTCGACCACGTAGTCGAGTACCTTCTCCTCGAGGTGCACCGCGGCCACCTGACCTTTGGCAGCGGCGATCTGCTCGACGGTAGCGACGGCTTCGATGGGAGAGGAATCGGCGTGGGCGACGCGTCGCACGATGGTCTTTTCCTCCTCACGCGAGGGGTAGCCGATGTTGAGCTTCATGGCGAAACGGTCGAGCTGTGCCTCCGCGAGTGGGTAGGTCCCATGGAGCTCGACTGGATTCTGGGTGGCGAGCACCATGAACGGGGAGTCGAGGGTGTAGGTCTCTCCCGCGATCGTGACCTGGCGTTCCTCCATCGCCTCGAGCAGCGCGGCCTGAACCTTGGGCGGCGCGCGGTTGATCTCGTCGGCGAGGATGATGTTGGAGAAGATGGGGCCTTTGTGGACCTTGAACTCACCACTGCGTTGATCGAAGACCGGCGTGCCGACGATGTCCGTGGGCAGCAAGTCCGGAGTGAACTGGATGCGACGGAAGTCCGTATGAATCGCCTCCGCCAGAGTCCTCACCATGAGTGTCTTGGCAAGTCCGGGCAGCCCTTCCAGGAGGACGTGCCCCCCCGTAAGCAGCGCGATCAGCAGCCCCTCGACGACCTCGTCTTGCCCGACCACGCGCTCGTGCACCGCTCCGGCGAGCGTGGTGAGCAACTCGCTCCCGGTACCAGCCGTCGCCTGCTCCACGTCAGTTTGCATCCACGATCCTCACGTTGCGACCTCCTAGGTCTCGAATCCGCTCGTTGGAGCGAGTGGACAATCTTCGGTGAGGGCGGGCAGTACGCTAGTTAGGGGCCCGCTTCGCCTAGTCGCTGCCGTCGATCCGGGCCGGACCTTCGGAGGCGAGTAGGCCACCGGGATTCATGATTCCATCCGGGTCGAGCGACTCTTTGAGCTGACGAAGGGACGCTAACCCCCGTTCCGATAGCTCACGCTCAATCCAAGGCCGATGCTCGTAGCCGACGCCGTGGTGGTGTGACAGGGCACCACCGCCGCTCACGAACGTCTCGGTCGCGACCCGCTTGATCTCGGAGTACTGCTCGATCGCCTCTTCTGGTGTCGAACCCTCCCGACAACGGACGGCGATGGTGTAGTAGAGGCAGGCGCCCGTCTCGTAGAGATGTGAGATGTGGCTGCCGATGTAACCGTGGAACCCTGTCACGTCACCTATGACCCGGCGCAGCGCCTCGTTGCTCGTCTCATACAACCGCATGAGGTTGGACCACACCGTGGATGTCTCGAACGAGTCGGCGATCGCGCCGTAATCCATCATGAAGTCACGCAAGTAGGGGACATCGTAGCGGGACTCCTTCCACGACTCCCCTGGACTCGCGCCGAGATCGAACGTCCGGTGCTTCTTGAAGATCGCCATCGCGCCTCGGCGCAGTTCTAGAGTCAACTGTCTGGGACCCTCGAACGCCAGGACCAGCGCCGCCGGACGACCGTATCCGCGCGCTTTGAGCAGCTTTTTTGCGGGACCCTCGATCCAACGCTGAAAGCCGGTCGCAGGGTGCTTCGCCGCGAACATGAACTCGGTCTCAGCTTCGTCGCTCAGACGCGCCAGGCTAGGCATATAGCCGCATTGAACGCACTCGTGCAACGCTGCGAATCCGTCCTGGAACGTCGGGAAAAGCAGCATGCGATAGTCTTCATACTCGGGAATCGCATGCACGCGCATCGTGGCTCTCGTGATGACCCCGAACGTGCCCTCGCTGCCTACGAGAAGCCGATTCAGATCGGGTCCATTCGAAGCGGCAGGCAACGCTCTGGTCTCGATGACGCCGGTGGGCGTAACCACCGTCATGCCGACGACCATGTCCTCGATCTTTCCGTAGACGTTGGACTGCGTGCCAGCGGAGCGCGTGGCGAGCCATCCTCCGAGCGTGGAATAGATGTAGGAATCTGGGTGGTGGCCCAACGTCAGACCGTGGGGTGCCAACGCCTCCTCGATCTGAGGTCCGAACAACCCGGGCTCGAGATCGGCGGTTCTCGACTGGGCATCCACCGCGAGCAGCCGATTCATACGGCGCATGTCGAGGGTGATGCCGGGCCGTGAATCGTGCGCAGTCCGCTCGACGCAACCGGCTACATTCGTGCCGCCCCCGAAAGGAACGAGAGTCGCGCCGTGCTGTGTTGCCAGCTCAACGATCCTGACCACGTCGTCGTGTCCTCCCGGATAAACGACGAGGTCCGGGGCGGTGTCGACGATCCCCGCACGCAGCCTGGCGACGTCCCGATAGCTGCGTCCGTAACAATGAACCAGACGATCGTCGTCGTCACCTCGGACGTTGCAGTCCCCCACAACCATTCTCAGCGCGCTCGCGAGTGACTCCGTGTTCCTCGCTGGTGGCAGACGGATCTCGGAGAGGTCTACACGGGGCCATAGATCCGGATCATCCCCCAACTCTCCTTTCTGTCGAATCCAGGGCCAGAGGCTTGGTCGAGCATCCATGTCGTACTCGATGCCCTCAAGCCCCCAGCCCCACCACTTATGCCGATACTTGTCGTCGCTCATCCGAGGTCCGTTCAGCAGTCTGGCCGCGCGCAGACCTAGTATCGGCTGGTGGTCTCTGGGCGCTAGCCCGTGGATCGCCCGCCACCTTCACGAGTCCAGGCAGCCAAGCGTTCACGACGTAATCGCGCCACGCGATGACGTCGATGTCCCAGGAGAAACGATCACTGTCGACCGGCGCCAAAGCTTTGAGCAACGCACCCGAGTTGTCGGTGTCGAACTCGGGGCTTCGCTCGACGTAAAAACCGTAGACGTCGACGAACTCCTTCAAGCGCGAGAGACCGCGCAGCCGCACCGCAGCTCGACGGGCTGGACCCTTGAGGCCCAACCATGAGAGCAGCCTCCGTAGCAACTTGAGTAGCCGGCGCGCCCTCTCGAGCCTTCCAGAAAAAACACGCGGTGGGGTCCATTTGAACCTCCGGTCCTTCCAGTTGGGAGGAGCAAGCTCGCCGCCTCCTCGCTTGTATGCTTCCCGAACAAAGGTAGACATGTCGCCGAACGTCACGGGGTTCCTCTGGGCCGTCGCGATCTGATAAACCTCGAAGTGGGTAGGATCGTCGGGTGGCGCAGACGCAAGCGTCAGATTCGTGACTAGATCACAGGGCACGAGATCGAGTTTCGTGTCAGCGTAGCCCGCGAACTCGCGAAGATTGCCATGTCCGTACTCGATGGCGATGGGGTGAAACATTCGAATTTTGTCGAACCAGCCCGGCACGGGCTCGGCGATCGTTCCCTCGATGATCGAGGGGCGTACGATCGACAGTGGAACGGACCCGCGATCGCGAGCGAGCAGCTGCTCAGCCAACGACTTGCTGAACTGATACGCATCCCTCCAGCCGTGCTCGATGGCAACCTCGGTCCCGTACGCGATAGCGGCACGGTTGGACAGATTTCGCCGTGACCGACCGCGTGTCTGCACGATGACCGGAACGGCCCGGCCGGTCTCGCCTGGCGAGTGGTCGGGGCGCTCGAGAAAAGTGGCGGCCCGAAGCACGGCGCACCGAGCGAGCATTTGGTCGATCTCTTCGTCGAGAGAGAATTCAGCTGCCAGCCCCCCCCTCAAGGTTCTCAGCGTATGCCCGAGGGGGATAACTCTTTCGGGGGAAAGCTCGTAGGTGGTTTCGTACACGTAGGCCGTGGACACGTGTACGAGCGGAACGTTTCCGGCGTCCTGGGCAAGCTTCAGAATACGCCGCGCGCCTAGGGCGTTCACTTGGAGCGCGCGGTCGAACTCTTCCCGGAACGAGCAGGTCGCACCGCAGTTGATGATCATGGTCACTTCGCCGGCCAACTTCTCATACGCTGCGTCGTCGAGCCCCAAGTGCTTGAGGGCCAAGTCGCCGGCAACAGCCTCGACCTTGCTGCTCATCCTGGCGTGGAAGTGGCTCTGCCACTGGCTCCGGAGACGATCGAATACCGGAGAACGGATGATCTCCCAATCGACCCGCTCGATGGCGTCCACCGAGCGACGCGGTCGTACGAGCAGATAGACCTTTTCGACGGACGGCAGATCGCGCAGGATCTTCTCGAGAACAGACTTCCCCAACATGCCGGTAGCGCCCGTCAGGAGGATGCGCTGCCCGGCGTACCGTTCCTGCAGCGGCACGAGTCTCTTGGCTTCCGTCGTCATCGGCTGTAGTTAGTGGTTGATGCGGACCCGCACCAGAAACAAAAATAGGAATCTAGACCGCCATATGCGAGACTCCACCCCGAGACTCGGAGACCACAATGGTTCCAGCGCAGTGCACCACCTGTGGAGAGACCGCCCGCACCTTTTGGCGGGAAGCGATGTCCCTGGCCACGAGGACCGTATGTGGCGGTTGTGGTCAAGAGGTGGTGAAGAGGGGGCGGAGCAGGGAAACAGTGGCCGGCATCATGTTCGTACTGGTCATGGCACTGGCCATCGCAGTGGCGAGGGAGGGCCTCGGGCTTCGACTCGGCCTCGCCTGCCTTGCCTACCTTCATCTACTTGGAGTGGTGGACGTGGCACACGGTAGTATGGGACGGGGAGACAGGTGAGTTGGACGATGACGCCACGGGACCCGCCGAGCTGAGCGGAGGCGCGGAACCCGCCGCGTCCGGCTAGACGCCTCCTCAGGCACCCTGATTGACTACGCAAAGCGGGAGAAGAATGAGCCGTAGCCCCACCCGCGTCTTGGGCGTGCCGATCACTCATCGCAGCCTGGACACGGCCACATCAGGAATCCAAGCCCGTGCCTCGTCCGGGCGGGGTGGCTACGTCTGCCTCACCAATGTGCACATGATCATGGAGGCGTTGGACGACCCGACGTTCTTCGAGGTGCTCGAGCAGGCCGAGGCGGCGGTCCCCGACGGCATGCCATTGGTCTAGTCGCTGCGGGCGGACGATTGTCGGGAAACCGAGCGTGTCGCGGGCATCGATCTCACGACCGCCGTGCTCGGTCTCGCTCAAGAAGAGGGACTGGCCGTGGGATTCTTTAGGGGGCAGCCGGATGTGCTGGAACAGCTACTCGAGTTTGTGCGGTCGCGGTGGCCAAGGGTGCGCATCGCGTATTCGTGCAGCCCCCCGTTCCGCCCGCATAGCGAGAGCGAGGTGGAGCAACAGATCCAGCAGATCAACAGCTCAGGGGTTCAAGTCCTGTTCGTGGGTCTGGGATGCCCCAAGTAGGAGCGTTGGATGGCCGCGAATCGGGCGCGGACGCCGGCCGTGATGCTCGGAGTCGGAGCCGTTTTCGACGTCCTCGCAGGGGCGAAGCCGCACGCGCCACTACTGATTCGCCGCCTGGGCTTCGAGTGGCTCTTTCGGTTGGTGCTGGAGCCGAGAAGGCTCCTCTGGACATACGCGCGCCACAATCCTCGGTTTGTGTGGAGGCACATCACCGAGAGGGTGGGTCGGCGCAGCTAAGGCCGTAACGTCTCGTACATGCGCAGCGCCACCACGAGCGCCGACAGCGCGGTGAGCCCCGCAACCGCCCAGATCGCTGCTTCGATCGATACGGCGTCGGCGATGATGCCGGCCACCAACGCACCGACCGCGAAACCAGTGTCCCGCCAGGTGCGGTAGACGCCTACGGCGGACGCTCTCCACTGTGGATGCGCGACGTCGCCAATCGCCGCAAGCAGTGTTGGATAGACCATAGCGGTGCCCACCCCCAGCAACGCGGACGCCGCAGCCCAGGCCCAGATCGCACTGGTGGACGCGATCGCAGCAATCGCTACAGCCTGCACCCCCATGCCGCCAGCAATGAGCCACTTTCTGCCCACACGGTCTGACAGGCCGCCGGTGAAGAGCTGGCCGAGCCCCCAAATGGCTGGGTAGATCGCGGTGAGCAGCCCGATCTGCCCCACGCCGAGGCCCTGGCTCGCGAAATAGATGGGGAAGACGCCCCAGGCGAGGCCATCGTTGAGGTTGTTAACCAACCCCGCCTGGCTGCACGCGGACAGCGCAGGATCCTTGAAACTCGTGAGCATGAACACCTCGCGGGTCGATAGGCTCGCGGATGCGCCTGGATCTTGGGGTTGCCAGGAAGCGCTTTCGAGTCGTGCGAACTCGCGGGTCTCGCGCACAAAGAGCAGCGACAGACCCAGGCCCAGGCCCGCATACGCCAGCCCAAGAAAGAAGGGCTCGGGCCGCAGGCCCGCGCGTTCAGCGATGTAGCCCGTCAGCAGGGCGGTCACAGCCACCGCGAGGTAGCCCGCGGCCTCGTTGAAGCCCATCGCCAGGCCCCTACGTTTGGGTCCGACGAGGTCGATCTTCATGATGACCGTGGCCGACCACGACAGTCCTTGATTCACCCCCAGCAGAGCGTTGGCGAAGACGACCCAGGACCAGGTAGGCGCCCAGATCAGTAGCAAAGGGACCGGGATGCCCACGATCCATCCGGCCAGCAGGACCGGCTTACGGCCGAAGCGGTCGCAGAGAGTACCGGCAGCGAAGTTGGCCGCCGCCTTCACAAGGCCGAACGCGATGATGAAGGTCAGCGCCGAGGTCAGCCCTGTGAGGCCGAACTCCTGCTCGGCAAGCAGAGGCAGGACCGCGCGCTCCTGCCCGATCATTCCGCCTACGAGGGCGTTTACGCCGACGAGCAGGGAGAACTGGGCGAGGTTTTCCTTGAGGCCCAGCTGAATCGGCGGTCTTTCGGTCAAGCGCTCGTCTCCGGCTGCGACGCGAGGATTCTCGCGCTCATCTACCTCGAGGAGCTGAAGCGGCGGGTGGGAAAATAGGCCGCTACTGCCTCACGGCCCGCTCGCGCTTCCCCACGATGTTGAAGAACGCGAACACCTTCGACAGCGTCTCAGGCACCTCCCGCACAAACAGCGAGTGGTCGCCACCCGGCACCTCGATGTAGACGTGCTGCATGCCCAGCTCTCGCATGCGCGCCACCCAGGTGCGACTCCCTGCGACGGGCACGGTCGCGTCCGCGTCACCGTGCAGTACCAACACGGGAATGTCCTTGAAGGCCTCGACCTCATCGAGAGACTCACGGCGCGGAGCCGGCGCGGCGACGGCCAGCCCGGCCCAGATCTCGGGGTAGCGGGCAGCGAGGTGGTAGGTGCCCGCGCCACCCATCGAGTGACCCCACAAATAGATGCGGCTGTCATCGATGTTGTAGCCCTCCTGCGCGATCGCGAGAACGTTCATGACGTCCTGCTCGCTCAGCTCACCGAGGTTGTCGGGCAGTGTGCCCTCGTCCGCGGCACGCGCGGCGCCGCGCGGGATTCCGTAGCCGCGACTCCCGTACCAAGCGCGACGGTGGTAGCCCAACGGAGACACGACGATGTACCCGTCCCGTTCGGCTGAATCGATGAAGCTGTCGTAGCCCATCATCCAGTCGTAGGGCCTGCCCAAGCCATGAAGCGCGACGATGAGCGGCCACGCTCGTGAGCCGTCGTAGTTGGAAGGCACAAAGAGGGCATACGGCACTTCTACGCCGGTCTCCTCGAATACGTAGCTGAGGCCCATCACCCTCGAGTCCGCGTCGACGACCGTGCCGGGCTCCTGGGCTGTCACGCCAACCGAGACGGCCACGCAAATCACTGCAGCCAATGCCAGTAGGCCGATAGCTCGGTGGCAACGCTCGATCATGGTTCTCTCCTCAGTTGACGGCCCCTCACTGTGCCCTGCCAACATCCGGTGCGGCACACGGACGGGCAAGCGGCTTGGTGCTGTGCTGAGCAAAGCCGCATACTGACTAGCGCACTCGCCGACCTCTCCCCGAGGTAGCTCTGGCAATAGAGGAGATTCGAGAATGGACGGAGAGATCATCGCAACGGGCCTCGCGTTCCCTGAGGGGCCGGTGTGGCTGGACGGCAGTCTCTACGTCACCGAGATCCACACGGGACGCATATCGCGCTGGACCGTCGACGCAGGCATCGAGCTGGTCGCGGAGACAGGCGGCGGACCCAATGGGGCCACGCTGGGGCGGGATGGCGCGCTCTACGTGACCCAAAACGGAGGTGCATGGAGCGAACATCGAGCGACTCCCGCGATCCAACGTGTCACGCTCGAGGGCGAGGTGAGCACGATCACGACCGAGGTGGCAGGGCTTACGCTCGGGGCGCCGAACGACCTCGCGTTCGGGCATGACGGCCGCCTCTACTTCACTGATCCTCGAGGCGCTCCCGACCCCGCCGAGAACAGCGACCCTGGACGGCTCTTCGTATGGGACGTCGAGGCAGTTACCGGCGAGTTGCTGCGCGAGCTCGATCCGGTCTTCCCGAACGGGATCGCGTTCGCCGCGGACGGCACCATGTTTTGGACGGAGTCGTTCAGCCGGCACGTGATGAAGCTTCGGGACGGGAAAGCTCAAATCGTGATCGAGCTACCGGAGCGACACTTCCCCGACGGCATGTGCATCGGCGACGATGGGCGCCTCTACGTGGCCTCGACCTACGCGCACTGCGTGACGGTGCTCGACGGCAGTGAGATCGTAGACCGTCTGCTCTGCGGCGACGGCATGATTACGAACTGCTGCTTCGGAGGTACCGACCTATACGTCACCGAATCCCGCCACGGGACGCTGTGGCGATTTCCGGTGGGGTGCTCTGGCCTGGACCTACTGAGCTAGGACCAGTCTACTGAGCTAGGCTCGATCTCCTTAGCTGAGCTCGGTCTCCTTGAGCCAGCAGCTCGCGCGGCCAGACTAGCGGTCAGCCCGGAAGCGCAAAAATCATGACGTTCGGCGCGCCCGACGGGCCCGCCCGCCAGTTGAGCCCGGACGGACGGCCCGACGACACTGCCACGTACTGTTTCCCGTCCACGGTATACGTCACCACTCCGCCACCGATCGGTCCCGAAGTCCTAGACCGGAAGAGCTCGTCGCCGGTCTCTGCGTTGAACGCTACCAGATCGCCGGTCAGCTCGCCCAGGAAAAGAAGATTGCCGGCAGTCGTCGTGACGGCACCCAAGACGGGCAGTTCAGACCGGTACATCCAGCGCACCTCCCCCGTGGAGGCGTCCACCGCGGTCACTCGACCCTCGTTCTCGGGATCGGGTCGAAACGTGCCCCCCATGTAAAGTTGCCCCGGCACAAACCGCACGCTGTCGGTGAGCGCGAAAGTAGTGCACCAGTCGATGGCACCGATGTAGAGCTGATTGGTGCCGGGGTTGTACGCCGGACCGTGCCAGAGCACGCCGCCATTGACTCCGGGACAGACACGAACACCCTCCTTGGTGAGCGGCACGTCCGCGTTCAGTTGCCTTGAAATCGGGGTTTCGTACAGACGCTCGTGGGACTCGCGGTCCAGGACCCGTAGGAAGCCGTCCTTGCCCACCGTAGCAAGCAAGTCACGCTCTCGACCTTCGATGGTCGTTTTGAACAGCGGGCTCACTTGCGTCAGATCCCAATCGTGGAAATCGTTGGGCACGACCTGGTCGTACCAGCGGAGTTCGCCCGACCGAATGTCGAGCGCCACGACCGAGTTGGTGTAGAGGTTCAGACCCGGCCTGAGGTGCGCTGGAAGATCCGGAGCCGGATTCGTCACCGCCACGTAGAGCTCTTCGGTCTCCGGGTCGAGGGACAAGGGCGTCCACACTCCTCCACCGCCCAGGACGATGTTCTCCGGATTCGGCCAGGTACCCGTGCCGTCCTTCGCACCCGGCACAGTGTTGAAGTGCCAGACCTTCTCTCCGTTCTCCAACTTGAACGCCGCCACCCATCCTTCTATCGCGAACTCGCTTACCGCAGGCCCGATCACGATCAGATCGTCGTAGATGAGGGGGGGCATCGAGAATGTCTCCCCCTGCATGGTCTGGGCGACCTGTCTCGCCCACAGGAACTCTCCGTTCGCCGCATCCAACGCGAGCAGGTAGCCATCCGGTGTCGCCCTCACGACGCGACCATCCTTGATGGCGACGCCCCGGTTGTTGATGGGAATCTGAAGGGCCTGCGGCTCCCACTCGTGCCGCCACTGCACCTGGCAGGTCGCGGCATCGAGGGCAACGGTCGAGCGCAGGGTAGTCACATACATGACGCCATCGCGCACAATCGGGCCGGACTGGAACGACCCGGCACCCCCCATCGCGTACATGCAAACAGGTGCTACTGGCCAACGTTGTCAGCATTGATATCCGTGAGCTCCGAGTAGCGTCGCCCAGAGTAGTCGTGCGTATGGTAGAGCCAGTCGTCACTGTTTCCGCCGGCCGCGTTCAGATCGTCCTGGGTGGGGCCAGTCGCCTCGGGCACCAAGCCGCGAGACCCCCTGATGAAGGCGGTCGTGGATCGCGTGGTAGGGGCCGCGTCGTCCTGACTCTCGAGGGTGACCGCCGTCAGCTCCGTGGCGTCGGCTGTGAGTTCCCGCTCACCTGCGCTGTATCCGTTGCGCAAAAGCATGTAAGCGAGCACGTCCAGGTATTGCTCTTCCGAAAGCGTTCCGCCCTCACCCTCGGGCATCGTGGTCCGAGTGATGAAAAAGAGGTCGTCGAGCGTGCGGCCGGCGCGGCCCCACGACAGCACGAACTCGTCCCCCGCAAGCGGGGGAGCCACCCCGTCATCGAGCGCCTCACCATGACACGACGCGCATTCGCTGGAGTAGACGTCCCGGCCGTGCTCAGCCTGAGCAGCGGTGAAATGCGCGCCCTCCGGTTCCTGCGCTCAGGCCGCGGTCGTGCGGACAAGAAGCGTGAGAGTCAGAAACGCGGCGATTCTGCTAAAGGCCCTGGGCATGGCTCGGTCCTCGGCGAGGCGGGATGACAGGCCAACATCCCCTGCGTGAAGGCAGGTACGCAAGCGAGAATCGCGATTCCCACACCACCTCCCGTCCCTTGGCGGACCCCGCGATAATTAGGGCATGACTCACCCTGTATGGAATCCACAGGCCTTGCGCGGCCATCTCAACGCTTTCGCGCCGTTCACTGGCGCGGGCATCGTCATCACGCACATCGCTGAAGACGCCAGCGAGATCCGCGTCGAGATGCCACTCACCGAGAGCAACCTGAACCTCGTCGGCACCCACTTCGGGGGCAGCCTGTACGCCCTGGTCGATCCGCACCTCATGATCCTGGTGATGCAGCGCATGGGTCCCGACTACATTGTTTGGGACAAGGAAGCCTGCATCGACTTTCGGAAACCCGGCACCGGAACTGTGCGCTCCGTGGTTCGCGTCACCGACGAAGAGATCGATGCCATTCGAGCGGCTACCGCGAATGGAGAGAAACACCTGCCGAAGTGGACGCTCGAGATCTTGGACGAGGAGGGTGGAATGGTCGCCACGGTGCTCAAGACCCTCTACGTGCGGCGTAAACGCAGTGCGCATTGACCGTGTCGCCGAGAGATTCTTACATTGACCCAATGACTCTCCTGAGGGCGACGCCGTGATCGATGCGCTCATCGGGCGCACCCCCGTGGTGCGGCTGGAGCGGGTCGTCGAACCCGATTCCGCCGAGGTTTGGGTCAAGCTGGAAGGCATGAACCCCGGCAGCTCCATCAAGGACCGGCCGGCGCTCGCGATGGTGCTCGACGCGGAAGAGAAGGGACTGCTCTCCCCCGGCGCCACCATCGTGGAGCCCACGTCGGGCAACACGGGCATCGGTTTGGCGCAGGTCGCCGCCGCACGCGGATACAGACTCATATTGTGCCTTCCGTCGTCCATGAGCATGGAGCGCAAGCGCACGCTTCGCGCCTACGGTGCAGAGCTCGTGCTCACCGATCCCGAACTGCGCATGATCGCCGCGATCGCGGAAGCCGAGCGCATTCGTGACGAGACTGGGGCGTACCTGCCCAACCAGTTTTCCAACCCAGCCAATCCGAAGAGCCACTACGAGACCACCGCCCCTGAGCTGTGGGACAGCCTCGACGGACGCATTGACGCCTTCGTATACGGGAGTGGGACGGGCGGCACGATCTCAGGCGTTGGACGGTTTCTTAAGGAGCGCCTCGACGACGTGCTGGTTGTCGCGGTCGAGCCCGCGAGGAGTGCCGTCATGTCCGGAGAGCCGCGCGGCCCACACAAATTCCAGGGCATGGGCCCCGGATTCATCCCCGACAACCTCGACCGGTCCGTGATCGATCGGATAGAGAAGGTGCTCGAGGAGGACGCCTTCCCACTGGCTCGCCGACTCGCGCGTGAAGAAGGACTGTTCGTGGGGATGAGCAGTGGCGCCATCGTCTGGGCGGCGCTCAAGATCGCGCGCGAGCTGGGACCGGGACACAGAGTCGCGTGCATCGCGCCGGACTCGGCGAGTCGGTACTTGTCGACGGAGTTATTCGAGCACGAGGAGGATGAGTAGGGTCCAGTGACCGCGACTCAGGACCAGCGGTTCCCCCTAGAACTCGACCGGCGTGAAGCCTTCCAGACGCGCGGCCATCCCGAGCCTATCGTCGAGCGTGCAAACCCGATGGGAATCCGGTGGACCCTCCGCCCAGATCAACACCGCACCGAGCTGGAGCGCATCTCCGGCGCGGAGCGGGTGCCGGGGTCCGTCGGGGTGGCGGCTGGTCTGCTGGGAGCGTTTTGGCTCTCCAGATTCGTGGACGCCTATCTCTTCCGCGGGAAGCGCTGGGACCCCACGACGTACGTCTCGGTCGCACTTGGGCTCCTGATTCTCGGCACATTGGCCGCGTACGTTCCGGCGCGGAGGGCGGGGCGTGTGTCGCCCGTATATGTGCTCAGGCAGGAGTAGCTCGATCAGTCCTTCAGAATCTCCCGAGCCGCATTGAACCCAGGCACGCCAGTGACCCCACCGCCCGGATGGGTCCCGGCCCCACACAGGTAGAGTCCCTTCACCGGCGCACGGTACCGTGAGGCACCTGGTACCGGCCGCATGAAGAGTAGCTGGTCCAGCGTCATCTCGCCGTGGTAGATGTTGCCCTCAGCCAGCCCGAAGTCCCGCTTGAGATCAAGTGGCGTCAGCACATGCCGCGCCTCGATGAGCGATGCCAGGTTAGGCGCATACTCGGCCAGAGTCTCGACCGCCAGGTCGCCCAGCTTCGCGCTGGCCGCATCGTCCCAGGCGCCGTCCCTCAATGAATAAGGAGCGTACTGGAAGAGGATCGACATGAGGTGCTTTCCGTCCGGCGCTACGCTGGCATCGGAAAGCGACGGGATCGAGGCTTCGAGATAGGGACGCTGCGAAATGCGGCCGTACTTGGCCGCGTCGAACGCCCGTTCGACGTACTCCAGGCTCGGGCTGATAGAAATCACGCCCTTCAGGTGATCCCCCGCGCCGGGCTGGCACGTGAAGTCCGGCAAGCCACTCAGCGCGAGGTGCACCTTAGCGCACACGCCCCGGTAGCGGATGTTGCCCATCTTGCGCGCGAACTCCGGAGTCATCTCGCTGGGCTCCATGAGCTCGAAGAAGGTGCGGCGCGGATCCGCGCTCGATACGACGCGCTGAGCACGAATCTCAGCTCGATCGACGAGCACGCCCACTGCAGTGTCGCCCTCGACCAGGATGCTTTCGACGGACGCACCCGTTCGAACCTCGGCTCCGGCCTGCTTACAGGCGGCGACCAGCGCATCCGCCAGTCGCCCAACTCCGCCGCGAACACGGCGCGTCGGCCGAATGACGCCGGCGCCGGCACCAACATGATGATGCAGCAGGGTGTACACCGTCCCGCCCGCCATCGGCCCCTGGCAGAGGCCGGTAACGGCCGACGCGGCGATAGCTCCCTTCACCAGGTCACTTTCGAACCACTCACCGAGCAGCTCGTACACCGACATCGGCAGAATCCGCATGACCTCTACCATGTCCCGCTTGCCGAGCCTGCGCAGCTTCAGGCCGAGCTTGGCGGTGGCGAACAGGTCCCCGAGGTCGTTGCCGGTCACGTCTGGGGGAGTGGACGTCCAGGCCGCTTCCAGGAAGCTGGCAGCCTTTCCGATCAGCTCCGTGAACGGAACCCAGGCATCCGCATCTGTAGCGGAGATCTCCCGGATTGCCTCGGCCGTCTTGCGGGGGTCTCGCCAGAGCGTGAGCGGCGTGCCCCCGAGCACCGGGACGAATGCGGTGGCTTCCGAGTCGATCAGTTCGAGACCGTGACGAGCCAATCCCAGATCGTTTACCACCGTGCTGCTGAGGCCGCCGAGCCGGTGCGCGCCCGTGTCCACCTTGAAGCCCGGGAATACCTCTTCCGTCGAGGCGGCACCCCCGACCACGTCACGCTGCTCGAGCACGAGCACCTTGTGGCCAGCCCTGGCCAGGTACGCGGCGGTGACGAGGCCGTTATGCCCTGCCCCGATGACCACGGTGTCATAGGAGACACTCATCACAGTGCCTCCTTCAGGATCTTCAGTGCCGCCAAGCGCCCGGACGCTCCAGTCACACCGCCGCCGGGGTGCGTCCCCGAGCCGGCCTGGTAGTACCCCCGCACCGGCGTAGTGTAGTCGGCATGCCCCACCGTGGGCCGCATGCAAAAGAGCTGGTGCAGCGAGAGCTCGCCGTGGAAGATGTTGCCGTCCGTGAGCCCCATGTCCCGATCGATATCCCAGGGCGTCAGCACCTGCCGGTGTAGAATTGCCTCAGGAAGGTTGGGGGCGTACTGGGCGAGCGTGTCGACGACGGCATCGCCAAACGCCTCACGCTTGGTCTCGTCCCAACCGCCGCGTAGATCCGACGGAGCGTACTGCACGAAGATCGACATGACGTGCTTGCCCGGAGGCGCCATGCCCGCATCGATCATGGAGGGCATGATGATGTCCATGTACGGACGGCTGGAGAAGTCACCGTACTTGGCCTCGTCGTAGGCGCGCTCCAGATAGTCGATGCTCGGGCTGATCGAGACCGCTCCCTTGTGCAGCGGACCCACGCCCGGCTTGCTGGTGAAGTTCGGGAGCTCGCTGAGCGACAGATTCACCTTGCCCGACGAGCCACGAATCTTGAAGCGCTCGATGTCACGAACGAAGTCATCGGGCAGACTGTTGGCATCGACGAGGTCCAGGAACGTGCGCTTGGGATCGAGGCCCGAGACCACAACAGAAGCCGTGTACTCCCTGCCATCGTCCAGGACGACACCCGTCGCCTTTCCGTTCTTCACGGCGACCTGCGCCACTCCGGCCTCGGTAAGGATCTCGGCACCGTGCTCGCGAGCGGCGCTCGCGATCGACTCGCTCACCGAACCGGTGCCGCCTTTGACGAAGCCCCAGGCGCGCATCGCCCCGTCGATCTCTCCCATGTAGTGGTGCAGCAGCACGTATGCGGTGCCGGGCGAGCGTGGCCCGAGGAACGTGCCGATGATGCCGCTCGACGACATCGTGGCTTTCAACGCCTCGGTCTCAAACCACTCGTCCAGATAGTCCGCCGAGCTCATGGTCATGAGCTTGTGCAGCGCATGGAACTGCTCGTGGCCGAGGCCCCGGAAGTGTTTGCCGAGCCTGAGGAATCCCATGAGGTCCTTGGGACTCATGGATGTCGGATCGGGCGGTACCATGGCGAGGATCGGCTTCACCGCCACCGCCAGCTGATACATCAGCTTGCCGAAGTCGTCGTACGCATCGGCGTCCCGCGGAGAGTGCCGATAAATCTCGCGCCGGGTCTGATCGTGGTCCCCCCAACGCGCCAAGTAGTCGCCGTTCGGCAGCGGCGTGAAGGTGCTCTCGAGCGGCAAGATCTGTAACCCGTGCTTCGGCAGCTCGAGGTCGCGGATGATCTCGGGCCGCAGCAGGCTCACCACGTAGGAGCACACCGAGTATTTGAAGCCGGGATTGATCTCCTCGGTGACTGCGGCACCCCCGAGCACGTGCCGCTTCTCCAGCACGAGCACCTTCTTGCGTGCGCTCGCGAGATAAGCCGCCGTGACGAGTCCGTTGTGACCGCCCCCGACGATGATCGCGTCGTATCGGCTCGCGCTCATGCCGGCACCTCGTCCGCCACGGACGGATTACTGCGCTTGCGCTCCGGATTGAAGAACTGCGTCTCGACCACACGCGCCGCTGCCTTCTTCCGGTAGTGCTCGACGGTCACCTCCACGCGCAGGTTGGTGCCGATGCCAGCGTACTGAGACTGAATATGGGCGAGCGCGATGTACTTCTTGAGCAGCGGCGACCAGCATCCGCTGGTCGCGTACCCAACCTGAGTATTTCCGCTGTAGACGGGCACACTCGTCCGCCAGCCCTCGGAGGGAAGCTGGGGCGGTAGGCCCACCTCTCCGTACAAGGCCTCTAGCGAGTCCCAACTCACGTCGAGGCCCCGGAACTCCCATTCAGGCCCGCGCTCCTTCTCGGCAATCAACGCGTCGCGTCCCACGAACCAGTTCCCGCCTAGCTTGACCGTCCAGCCAAGGCCCAACTCGAACGGGGACGACTTCCGGCCCTCGATGACGGCCTGATGAGCCGGCACGTAGTCGACGCTGATCAGAATCAGACCCGCCTCGACCCTCGCGACGTCGAGCGCGAGCATGCCGGCCGGGAGAATGCGATGCTTGTCCCCTGCCTCCATGAGCCCATCCCACAAGGCCTCCGCGTTGGCGGGGTCGGTCCAGATCTCGTAGCCGAGATCGCCCGTATATCCGGTACGGGTGATCTCGACAGGTACACCCCCGATCTCGCCTTTGGTGAGTCGGAAGAAGCGCAGGTCGTCGGCCGCTCCGTCCGCGGCGTCATGCAGAATCCGGCGAGCGTTGGGCCCCTGGAGCGCCAGCGCTGCCAGATCGTCGGAGATGTCCCTGATCCCGACGTTCATGCCGAGGGCGTTGTCTTGCAGCCAACGTAAGTTCGGTTCGGCCGAAGTGAGCCGAAACGAGTCGTCGGCGAGACGCGTCAGCGTGCCGTCGTCCATCACCTTTCCGTCATCGTCGCACCAAGGAGTGTAGAACACCTGGTGCAGCTCGCACTTGGTGACGTCACGCGTCACGACGCGGTCCAGCAGGCGCTCCGCGTCGGGCCCTTCGATCCCGTATTTGTAGAGAGGCGAGACGTCGATCATCGCAGCAGAATTACGGATCGCCCAGTACTCGCGGTCGTGGTGGAACTCGTAGGCACTCGCCGCGAGATACCCCGACCAGCGGCGCCAATTCTGCGCCAGATTCAGGGGTGCAATGCGGGAATGAAACGGGGTGGTTCTCAACATGGCGCGGAGTCTACACTGTGAACTAGACTCCTCCAAATCGAAAACGACTATCCACAGGAAAAAGCATGTCGTCTCGCACCGCACAGGACGCCAAGACCCTCGCCCGCAGGTACTACACGGGTCAAGACGTCTATGACGCCGAGACCCGAAACGTCTTCTTCGAGCGCTGGATCTACGCTGGGCGCGCGAGCGCAGTCTCGGACCCTGGCAGCTACTTCCTGTGCGAGATCGAGTCGGAAAGCGTCATCGTGCTCAAGGACTCATACGGTAAGCTGCGCGCGCACCACAACGTGTGCCGACACCGCGGGACGCGGCTGCTCACCGAGCCACAGGGCCAGCTCCCCAAGTCCATTCAATGCCCCTACCACGCCTGGACCTATGCGCTCGATGGTACGCTCATCGGCGCGCCGTTCATGGATGAGGTGGAGTCCTTCTGCTCGGACGACTACCCGCTCAAGTCCGTGGCGGTGGCCGTCTGGGAGGGCTGTGTCTTCATCTGTCTCGCGCTGGAGCCCGAGCCCTTCGAGCAGGCGTTCGCCACGCTCATCGGCAAGTTCGGCTCGTGGACGATGCGAGAGCTGGAGATCGCTCACAGCATCAGCTACGACGTCCCCGCGAACTGGAAGTTGATCTTCCAGAACTACTCGGAGTGCTATCACTGCCCGAGCCTCCATCCGGTCCTGAACAAGCTCACACCGTTCCGGAACTCCTCGAACAACCTGGAGGAGGGACCGTTTCTCGGTGGCCCCATGCGCATGTCGATCGACGGCGGGAGCATGACCATGAGCGGGCAGACCTGCGCGCCATCGCTCGGCGACCTGAGCGGCGAAGCGCTCAATTGCGTCCAGTACTACACGCTCTACCCCAACATGCTGTTGAGCTTGCTGCCCGACTACGTGCTCATTCATCGCATCGAGCGTCTGGCGCCGGACCGTTCCCGAGTGATCTGCGACTGGCTCTTCCACCCTGCGGCGACGGCGGCCCCGGACTTCGACCCCAGCGGTGCGATCGAGTTCTGGAGCATGACCAACGAACAGGATTGGGGCGTGAGCGAGCTATCGCAAAAGGGCATCTCGTCGCAGGCGTACACGCCCGGACCGTACTCCGAGCTGGAGAGCATGATCGCGGCGTGGGACCGGGAGTACTTGAGTTCGATCGACGAGCTGTAGACCCCTTCCCCTTTTAATCCAGCGTGTTTAGCTATCTATCCACGTTGGATACATCGACGACTGTGGAAGATGATGAAGAGGAGGGGAGGATGGTCTCGACCATGAGGTGCGCGTTCTGCGTTTGCGGACTCGTCATGTTGGTGGCGACGGCCGCGGTGGATGTAGCGGCGCAGAACGCCGCATCGACCGAGCGTTCCTGGTCCTTCGGCGGCGGCATGAGCTGGCTCGAGCTGAGCGGGGAGAGACGGCTCGTGCGCGGCGACCGCAAGGTCGTCACCACCAACGCTACGGGCGGACTGGCGCCGTTCCTGGAAGCGTCCTTCAAACTGAATGATCGCTAGAGCTTGATCTTGGGTGCCACGAGAGTCGAGTCGCGATACACACACAACGAGACGGTCACCAACGGACTTAGCGTCGAGACGATTGACGATCGGGATGATGAGCGGAGGAGTGAAACGCACCTGGGGAGCGCCAGGCGCTCTGAAGCTGAACGTAGATGCGCATGTGGCCTTCCTGCTCTACAACGACCGACTCGAGCTCCTGTCCGAACAGCAGCTGCCCGCAGAGCTCTCGACGATCGACCCGACCCCATTCAACCTCAGCGTGCTCAACAGTTTCGGAGGCGGCCTTGGAATCGGGGTCGAGGCGCCGCTAGGGCACGGCGGGGTCTTCTTCAGCGCCGGAGCCCGCCTGACGCTCGGTTTCATGCCCGCTGACATCATCAACGATCCCGAGGATCCCGAGGACGGGCATGACGTCAATTCCCCCACGCACCCGTTGAGCGTCGGCTTGGGTGTGGGGTACCGACTCGGGGGTTAGGGGTAGACGGACCTGGACATCAACTCGAGAAGTTTTGACGAATGAACGCTCATAGACTCGGTCTCATCGCTCTCGCTGCCGCAATCACGGCATGCGCAGGTACCCCGGGGCCCGGAGACGCGGGCTACCCGTACAACGTGGAGGGAGCCTACACCGGATCGATCACGGTCAACGGCGTCCCCTTCGCGGGAAATCTCACAGTCGAAATCGGAGAAGGTGGCGTTGTCCGGGGCACCTTCAATGTGACCCAACCAGCAGCCCTGGAAGTGCGTCTCACGGGCACGGTCGTCGGAAACGAGCTCACCGCCGAGATGAGCTACGACGGGAACCCGGCCACCGGGTGCACGACGCCTGGCACGGTCACCGGCACCTTGATCATCGCCGACGGTGGCGCGGAGCTGAGTGGCCCGGTGACGGTCCAAGAGTGCGGACAGACACTGCCAGCGAGTGCTCAATTCACGAGGTAACCGAGCCCGCATCCGCTCCTGATACTACCGCCCGTCCCCGCCGATCTCCTTCTGCTCCAGCCACGGCATCTCCTGGGCGATCCAGGACGCGGCTTCCCCGCCCCTCAAATAGTGGTCGAACCAGTCGAGAATGCGGCGTTGGTAGTCGGCCTGGTTCTCCTCCTGGCGGAGACCGTGGTCCTCCCCGTAGTAGACGAGCATCGTGAGCGGCTTATCTGCGCGGCGGGCGACGTTGTACAACTCGATGCTCTGACGCCAATCGACATTCTGGTCGGAGTCACCCACCTCCAATAGCAACGGCGTGTTCAGCGACTCGATATTGAACACGGCCGAATTTCGCATGAAGGCCTCCGGGTCGACGTAGTACGGCACTTCCATGCGCTCCTGACCGACCTCGAAGTGCCCCGACTCGGGCGCCCCCGCGACCCAGAAGATCGAGCCGTACATCGTCACCAGGTTGCTTATGCCGGCTCCCGACACGGACGCGGCGAATATGTCTGTGAACGTCGGCACGAACTGCGCCTGATAGCCACCCCAGGAATGACCGATGAGCCCCACTTTTTCCGGGTCGACCACGCCGGCCTCTACCACGGCGGCGACGGCACGCTCGAGGGTCTTCGCCGATGAGACACCCGGGTCCCTTGAATCAAAGATGATGTCGGGCTGAAGCACGAAGTATCCCTCGGCAGTCCAGACCGCAGGGTTGTAGTAGCTCCGGTGGCTCGGAACCGAATACTGCTTCGCGCTCTGGGACCGGAACTCGTAGATGTACACAATCATCGGGTACGTCAGCGAAGGGTCGTAATTCGCGGGATAGAAGAGCGCGCCGTGCAGCGGTACGTCGTTGTGGTTCGTGTATGGGATGAGCTCCGTGCGTCCCCAGGCGTAGTCCCCATGGAAGGGATTGCTGTGGGTCACCTGGTGAGCGTCGTCGAAGTCACCCCCCACGAAGTAGTCGGGCGAGTCGTCGAAGTCTTGGGCGACGTAGGCAAATACGTCGGCATTCTCAGCCTTGGTGAGTCGCGCGACGTTGTCGTCCTGGTAGATCAGCCGCTCAACCCGCCCTCCGCTGAGACGGGCGGCGCCGCTGTGAAGTGTCCACTTCCCACGGAGCGTGAGGTAGAGGCCTTCGTCGAGGTTGACCGGATCGGCATCCGGATCCAGACGAGCGATGCGGTGCACGATCTCCTCGTCGCGCCCGTCGGTAAGACGCCGGGGCGCGCCCTCGATCGGCAGCTCCCACACGTCGAATTCATCGTAGACAAGAAGAGACGCGTCCCCGTCGGTCCAGCCGCTGACGCCGTAGGAGGGCAACTCGGGCACTGGGTGATCGTAGGCAATATTCGCGAAGGTCACGCCCGCGTAGGCCGACAGCGCGATCGTGGACCCACGTTCGCGATCGAACGCGTAGAAGTGTCCGCCCCGGTAGTAGTGCACGTATCGTCCCGTGTGGCCGGCGCCGTTGGGGGAGCCGATGTTCTCAGCGGCGACCTGGCGCTCGCCGGTATCCGGGTCGATCGCGTACAAATCCACTCGTCCTCGACCGAACATGCCGTCGAACGCATAGGCGTCATCATTGGTTGCGAGCACCAACTGGCCATCGGCGACGACCCGGGGCCGGTCGAGTGTTTCGTCCGTCAGGCGCAGTGTGCGTGCAGAATCGAGATGCCATACGAACAGGTCGTTCCGCCGCTCGTCGCCCCGCTCGTCACGCTTTTGAGTGGGGAGCGTCCGCTCGTCGCTGGAGCGCCAAATCTCCATCTCCGCCGGATCGAGCTCGTCCGATTCGTCGGCGGCGTCGTCGTCCTCCGAGTCGTCGTCAGGGTCGTCGTCAGGGTCGTCGTCGGAGTCGGGGTCGTCCTCGGAGTCGGCATCAGACTCCGAGTCGTCGTCGTCCTCTGAGAGCTCCCATTCCTTCACGCCAAAGAAGATCAATCCCCCATCTTCGGCCCACGTCAGCGAACGGAAGGCGACGATGCGGTCGTCGAGCCCGATAGCCTCGTGACCAGACGGGTCGAGATCGAAGCTGGTCGCTGCCCCCGCGAGATCGCGCCATGCCAGAAGCACGTGGCCCGCGTCTTCATGGCCTTCGTCCTCGAACGCCCGTAGCACAGCCAGATCGGACGAATCCTCCCGCCACGTCAATTGCGCGTACTTGGATTCGCTCGAGTCGAGGCTGCTCACACGGCCCTGGGAGGCGTCATAGAGTTGAACGCCGTTACCGACTCCATCGGCCCCGTGGACGGTGAAAGCGAGCAGAGGGCCATCATCCTGCCATGCCCAGCTGTCCACGCCCGCGAAACTGACGCGGTCACCGGTGGCTAGCCCCCGCACAATGACAGCGCGAACGCTGTCCGTCGCATAACGCGCGACCGCCAGATGCGTGCCTCCGCCTCCAAACGCAAAACCCTGGACTTCGACGATCGTGCTCTGCTCGCCAGTGGCGAGGTTCACGAGACCCAGATCGTCCCGCACCTCCCCGTCGTCCTCCTCGATCTGCTCACGCTCCTCTTCCGACTTGCCGATCGCGTAGGCCACCCACTGCCCGTCCTCAGAGAAGGAGGGCCGTGCGCCGTATGCCACAACGATGACGGAGTCGGAGTTCGTGTGGTGGATGCGGAGCTCGTTTTCTCGATTTACGCGCGAAATCGATACCGCGAGCCACTCGCCATTCGGGGAGAGCGTGCCAGAGCCCAGGGACTCCCACTGTCCGTAGTCCTCGAGCTGGACGGGGGTCTGGTCTTGAGCGTGGAGCGGAAGCGCCAGGGCGGCGGACAACAGTACGTGCGCTAAGGGTCTGACAATCCTCGTCATCATCGTCGTTCACACCTTTGATTCACTGGTCCACCGAGTCGTGGCTGGAGCAGATGATCGCGGTTCGGACAAGAAGCCGCCACGACACCGCGCGGCTTGTGACGCCACAGCCCCGACCGCATCTTGGCGGGACACAAATTCAGAGGTCGCCTCTCCGAAGGAGCTCGTCATGAAGCCGTCACCATCCCCCGCGCTCCCGCAGCGTAACGCTCGGGCCCTCATGTCGGTGATGGCAGTGTTTGCTCTGTCGGCTTGCTCGACGTCCTCGCCTGAGGGGGTTGCCGGAATCGCCCCAGTGGCCATGCCCCTGCCGCGACCTGAAAACCCCGCGCCGCTCACCGAATGGACGGCCCACGGCCTCGACTTCGCCGAAACCCGGTTCAGCCCTATCGATCAGATCGACTCCGACAACGTCGGCCGCCTCGGCGTTGCGTGGAGCTGGGAGATCCCGAGAGCCGGCGCGCGGCTCGAAGCCACGCCGTTGATCTCGGACGGCGTACTCTACGCCACGGGCCCGCGGAGCTACGTCTACGCGGTCGACGCCCGCACTGGTGAAGAGATCTGGCACTGGGATCCGGCCATCCCCGACGAGTCCGAGGGCGGGCCGAGCGCGTGCTGTGGGGACGTGAACCGCGGCGTCGCGCTCTACAATGACAAGATCATCGTGGGACTGCTCGACGGCCGCCTGGTAGCGTTCAACAAGGCGAACGGCGACATCGAATGGGTGCAGCAGACGACGCCGCCCGGCGACTACAGCATTACCGGCGCACCTCGAATAGCCGGCGACAAAGTCATCATCGGAAACGGTGGGGCCGAGTACGGAGTGCGCGGCTACGTGACCGGGTACGATGCCGACACCGGTGAGCAGCGCTGGCGCACCTACACGGTGCCGGGTAACCCCGCCGATGGCTTCGAGAACGAAGCGATGCGCCTAGCAGCCGAGACTTGGAACGGCGAGTGGTGGATCGTGGGTGGTGGCGGAACCGCCTGGGACGCGATGGCCTACGACGACGTCGCAAACCTGCTCTACATCGGGACCGGCAACGGCGCTCCCTGGAGCCGTGACATCCGTAGTCCTGGCGGAGGAGACAACCTCTACCTGTCCTCGATCCTCGCGCTGAACGCCGACGACGGAGAGATGGTGTGGTACTACCAGACGACTCCGGGTGACGACTGGGACTACACGGCGACCCAGCCGTTGATGCTGCTGGACCTGACGATCGACGGGCGAGAGCGACAAGTCATCGTGCAAGCGCCCAAGAACGGGTTTTTTTACGTGGTCGATCGCCTTACTGGGGAGCTGCTGTCCGCGGAAACCTTCGGAGACGACGTGACTTGGGCGACGGAGATCGACCCCGAGTCTGGACGCCCGGTCGAGACCGCCGAGGCGCGTTACGGAATGAACAGGCGGGGCGCTTACCTGTCTCCGGGCCCGACGGGCTCGCACAACTGGCGACCGATGTCGTGGAATGCCGAGACCGGCCTGGTCTATCTACCTGCTCAGAACACCCAGTCGTACTACGAGATGGCGGACTCACTCGTGTACACGCAGGGTCGCTGGAATACCGGGACGACGATTAGAGGAGGAGGCACGCCCAGGGCCGAGCGGGGGGAGCGGCCTGAGCTCACCGGACCGCGGACCATGTTGTTGGCCTGGGATCCGGTCACGAACAGCGAGGTGTGGCGCGCGACGGGTAAGGGCGGCAACGGAGGCACCCTGTCCACCGCTGGGAATCTGGTATTCTGGGGAACGGGCAACGTGATGGTCGCCTACGATGCGCAGAGCGGTGAAGAGCTGTGGTCGGCCGAGGTGGGGCGCAATACCGCGACTCCGGCCACCTACGTGCTCGACGGTCGTCAATACATCACGATCGCGGGCGGGTCCGGGGGCAGGAACGATGCGCCGCGCGTGACCACGTTCACGCTCGACGCTCTCAGCGCGGCTGACCCGGGGAACTGACTCGAAGTCAAGGCGAGGGGATCGGCCGCTAGGCGGTTAGCGGCCGATCCTCACGCGGGCGCCGCCCGTCACGACCCAGAGGCCGTTCGAATTCTTCCACTCCAGAAACGGGTCCGCCGGAAGCCGAGGCAGTCGGACGCCTAGAATGAGATTGGGCTTCCACCCGGCGCGGGTCGACGTGCTGCGGAGGCCGTCGACCGGGAGCGACAGATGCGCTCGGGCGTAGCGCATGCCGAGGCCGGCATACGGTGAGATGGCTCTACTGGGATCGAAGTGGTAGAGCACGTTGCCGTTGAGCTGCCAAGAGCCGCGGCTCACTGCCAGACCTGGGTCAGCGACTCCGTCCTCGTCGGGAAAGAAGAGCAGCGCCTGGCCCACGAGCTCCAGCCCCCCGACCACATGCAAGCCCACTCGGCCACCTATGGTCGCGCCCCGGAGCTCCGTCCAACCGACCTCTGGGGTCGCGTACAGGTGCTGGGCCGCTGTAGGCGCCCCGACGGCCGAGCCCAGCAGCAGCCAGAGTGCGAAGATCCGCAGGCTCACCAACCAGCTCCGGCCACAGAGTAGCCGTTGAAGAAATCGACCATGACGCGGCTCGCGTCCAAGTCCCGTGACTTTCGACCCAGCCCGCGGCTCAGGTTCAGGTTCAGGGGCGACCCGGGCCAAGTGTGCCCGCCGCCCAGGATCTTGTAGAAAACGAAGCCACTACCGGCTGCGCACTCGGCATAGTCCCACCGCTCGACGGACGTGCCATCGTCTGCCAGGTGCGGCAGAGCGGTCGTGGTCCGCTGAGGTTGGCATCCGTTGTTCATGGCCCACCACTGGGCACTGCCCGCCCCGCCCAGCATGCCCGATGCGGCGGCGAATCCGTCCGACCAAAAGAACTGCGGATCTGTGTCGCGAAGAAGAACATCGCGGGTATGGGCTGACTCGACGGGCAGTTCTGGGAGATCTCCAGCGACATGCTCGCCCCGACCATGGCCACCGCCGAGAACCGGTCGCCCCGAGTGCACGCCAAGACCTCGGTGAAGATGGCCCCATTGGAGAAGCCGGCCACATAAAGCCGGGAACGGTCCACACCGAACTCTCGGTCGATGTCGTTGATGACCTCGTCCACGAAGGGCACGTCGGGAACGTCCCAATACCGCGGGAGGCTATTGGGGGTGTTCCAGTAGTCCCCCGTAGCCTGCGGGTCGGCAACGATCAGGCCCTCGGCGTCCGCGAGCGGGTAAAGCCAACTCATCAGCGCGGCGCCGGAGGCGGTCTGGGTCGCGCCATGAAAGACCAAGAGAAGAGGAGTCGAAGGCGACGCCGCAGCCGAGGCTGGCACGTAGAGCCAGTAGCTACGCGAGCTGCCTTGCACGTCGACCGTCCTCACCAGCGTGTCGACCTCTCGAACCACGGTGGGTCCGTCTCCGCACGCCATGAGCGCCAGACTCAGCAGCGACAGGCTCCTGACCGGCAGCCCACGAAGGAGCCCCGTGTTGTGACACCTGCTGGATGGCATGTGGTGGACCTATAGAGATCAGCGGCCTGACGACGGGGCTTCCTACGAGGTCCGCCCTCGGTACTTACACGACGAGCCAGCGCTCGGTTTGTGTCCACAAGCGCTCGGCAACCGCGACGTCCTGAGCTTCCGCACTCGCCGGCTTGGGCTGGCAGTCGGAGAAGTACCGGCCGGCCAGCTCGGCCGTATGGGGGTGCGTGGCGCACACGATGGATGTGGACGCACCGCAAGTCACGTCCTTGGTGAACGGGCTCATGAGCGTCATCGCGATGCTGGCCAGCCGCGAGCTGCGCGCGATGTTGGTGGCCATCATGGTCCCCGGATGCAGAGAGCATGCGGTGATCCCCTCGTCTCCGTATCTGCGCTGGAGCTCTGATGCGAACAGCACGTTGCACAGCTTCGCCTGGCCGTAGGCCACCAGCCCCGAGTACTGGTCGGCCGTGAGCGGAAGCCGATCGAAGTCGAGCCTGCGAGGCGTGCGGTGCGACTCACTCGACACCATGACGACCCGCCCACCACCGTTTGCGAGAAGCTTCGGCAGCAGGGCCTGCACTAGTAGGAAGTGCCCGACGTGGCATACGCCGACCGTTCGCTCGAGCGCCCTATCGACCTCCTCGTAGCGGCCACCGAACACGCCGGCATTGCATACCAGCACGTCGACCGAGTCGGCGTCGATGCACCCGGCGAAGTCACGAATGCTCTGGCGAGACCCGAGATCCAACTCGCCGAGCTCTGCGAGCGCCCCGGGGTGCTGCGAGATCGCACGCGCGACCGCATCAGCGCCTGTCGTTCCATCGCGGCACGCGAAGATCACGCGGGCGCCCGCCGAGGCCAGCGCCCTCGCCGTGTGGAAGCCGATTCCACTGTTGGCGCCCGTCACGATCATGAGCTGCCCAGACAGGTCCAGGCCGGCCACCGCCTCGTCCGCCGTGGTCCGGGGCCCGAAGGTCCCACTCCAGTCCCGCAAAGGTCAGCTCCTGTTCAGTATGTGCGTCCCGACATCCCCAGAAACTCGCACTCTGGCGCTCGAGCAGAAGAATCTCGACTATGCTCCAAGGCCACTTCGCACACCTCGGATCCCTATCCCACCGTGGCGCCGCAGATGTCGCCGAGGAGCACAATTCGATGCCAGACCACCGCATCGTGCGATCGATCACCACGCTCGCCGGACTGTTCGCGCTTCTGGCGCTCGCGACGGCAGACGTCGCCGCACAGCGCATCGTGCGCGCAGACTCTCTCCGGCAAATCCAATCCGTAGTGCCGATGAGCGGCCCTGCGGGCACTCAGATCTCGGTCAGCTCCGACAACCTGCCACTGGCCGCTCGAGTGCACATCGCGGTCGGGATGCTGCACGCGGGCTTCGAGACGATCGGCCAGGCGGCACAAGGGGAGTGGGGAGAGATCAGCGCGTCGGTCCAGATCCCGGCGGCCTCGACGTGGGACCGGCCCCTCTACGTGATCGCGCTGGACGGCGTGTTCAGTCCGATCGGAATCTCGGATCCGTTCCACGTCACCAACGATGACGGAATGATTCGACGTACGGGGCGCGTGATCGACGAGGGAGGACCGTGCTTGGCGCTACTGGACGACAACGGCCTGCTTTACGCGCTCGCCGGCGAGCTCGGCGGCTTCCGACCCGGCGACGAGGTAGTGGTGGACGGCACGTACTCCGGATCGAGCCCCTGCAGGGACGGCAGCACGATCGGTGTAGCGCGCATCGAGGCGCGAGACCCTCCCCTGGGCGGCCCAAGAACGCCATGAGCGAGGTAAGAGTCGTCCGACCCGGTGGACCCAGTAACGGTCACCCGAGGCGCTGGCGACGAGTACCGCTATCTGGCGACCGGGGCCAACACCGACGGCACATACTTTCTCATGGAAGCCCTCGTACCTCCGGGTGCCGGGCCGCCACCACATACGCAGACGCGTGAGGAGGAGGGCTTCTACATACTCGAGGGAAGCCTGACGTTCTGGCCCGACGGCGAAGAGACTCGGGTAGGGCCAGGCACCTTCATCAACGTGCCCAAGGGGGTAGATGATTTTTCCGAACCCTGCCAGGAGATGTGCGGTGCCGAGGCCAAGCACGATGGCCATCAGTGCCATGACGTACTCGAACTCGTTCAATCATCCCCCTTTCGGTTCGCCTGCCCAACTTGACCTCGCGGCCCGATACAGTCCCAAGCGTAGCCAGAACATGGCGCTCGGCGCGAATAGCAGCCAGGCGGGTTCCGAAAACATCCTCTTCACTCCAAGAGGGACGCCGCATAACGGACAAGCTTACGAACCCTATCGCTTATCGATCCTCACAGTCAGACTCCCGAACCTCGACAATTGGCACGATCATTGAGGAAATCGCACACGGTTCGCAAAGAGGGACGATTCACCTTGTCTAGCGCCATCGCCCGTAGTCAACCGCATCACGCGTCAGAATCACTCACCTCGCTGCTTCGGGGCTGCTAGGTGGTCCTCTCCGGCTGCTAGGCGCCTAACGCGAGATAGTCACGCACGCGTTCAAATCCAGCGTCGATCTTCGGGAGATCGTGCACCCAGGGGCCGAACGACACACGGATTGCATGCTCGAGTGACGACCCGAAGCCGCTCCCGGGCACGAAGATCACACCGGTGTTCTCGAGGATTTCTCGAACAAACCGGTCGCCGTCGCGGCCGACGTTGACGACGCAGAAGAGCCCGCCTTGGGGAGGCATGTGGGGCATGCCGAGGTGTTCTTCAATGCACCGAGCAGTATGCTCACCCGCCCTCTTGTACTGCTGCCGAGCCTCTTCCAGGTACTCCCCGAGCGATCCGTCCTTGACCGCCTTGTGCAGGTAGTTGGCGAGCGCGTATTGGTGGACTGTGTCGCCGCACAGCGTGGTCGTTTGCTGCACGATCTCGAGCGCTTCTATGACTTCCGGTGCCGCCTCGACCCACCCCAAGCGACGCCCTAACCCCCGACACCACTTCGAGTTGGAATGCAGGCGCACGAGGTTGGGGAAGCGCACCGGGCTCGCTGAATAATGATCGGGCTGCTCCTCTAGGAAGCACTGCGCTCGGTATGCGAAGTCGACCACGACGAAGCAGCCGGCCGCCCGCGCGCGCTCGACGATCTCGAAGAAGAGAGCGTCGGGCACCATCTGACTCGTCGGATTGTCGGGGGAGGAAAAGAGCATCATGCGCGGACGATCTCGCTCGAGGATCTGGTCGAGCGCGAGCAGCAACGCTTCGGAGTCCGACATGAACGACCAACTGCCCAGATCGAGCACGGGTAGCCGAACGATCTCGATCCCCTGCGGCCCGAAGCCCAACTGGGGTCCGTAGTTCGCGTACGACGGATCGAAAAGCAGCACGCGATCGCCAGGATCGAGCAGCGCCATGAAGAGGCTGTGGGTGAGCTGCGTCGAGCTCTGTCCGACGAGGATATGCTCGTCGGCCAGACCCTCGGTCTTGTACAGCGCCTGATCAGCGCATACGAGCGCCTCACGCAACTCGGGAAGCCCGCGAGTCGGCCCGTAGGCCCCCAGTTCGTGAAAGAGGCTTGAGTCGTCCGCGACCCTCTGGTATGCGGCGCGTAGCGCTTCGGGCGCGCGATGGTTGACCCATCCGCCCGCGAACGAGATGACATCGTCGGGGTCGAGTCCGAGCGCGATGACGTTTTGTCGGTCCGCAAGCTTCATGATCTCGCGAATCGGACTCTGCTTGAGCTTCGGATCGCGTAGACGAGCGGACACAGGTGGAATGTTCATCGGCAGAGGATGACGGAGCACGTATCTATCTGCAACCGCGGGGCGTCTCACGGCGTCAAAGAGACGCGAGGCACGTTGCGATATGTAACGAGCCCAAGTCACATGATGTGGGGACAGCAGGATGCCTGAGGATCGACTCGCCACGGTAGCTAAGTCACTCGGAATGTCGCGGACGCCGGAGAGCATGGAGGCGCTGCGCAGGGACATCCGCACGGAGCTCAGTGACCTCCACCCGGACCGGAACGGAACGGAGGCGACTTCGCCAGTACCGAATTTCGGGAGCGCTACACTGAGCTCTCGAACGCCCTAGCGGAGCTCGACGGCGATACCGGCACTACGGCCTTGGTTCCGGTTTCGACTGTCGCCCCCATGGTCACCGCAATTCTCGAGGCGCTCAACACGTCCGGCCAATTGGAGGGCCAGAAGCGTTCCTCGGTGGAGCGCGGCGCAGCAATTCGCGCGGAGGCCAAAGGGGAGGCCGCGTATCGTTTTCGGCTGTCTCGTTACACGTCGGGAGTCGTCGGGATGCTCGCCTCGGCGGTCTTCCCCACCATGGTCAGCGCTTTCGGCAGCGAGGACGCGTCCACAGTGCTCGAGGCGTCGATCCTCACGCCCATGTTCGCGCACGCGCTGTTCGAGCCCGTCTCGTTCGGAATCGGCCTCTATGCGTGGATGTTCTTCGCGCTCACATGGTTCATGGAGCAAAACGACCGCTCCCGCATTGATTGGGTTACGACCGACGCCGCGCGCAGCGCGCTCATGCGCCGTGCCATTGCGTCCGCGCGGGTCCGCGGCGAGCAGGACTCGATCACCAAGTCGGGCTTGCGTGACGCCGTGGGCAGTCGTTTCCGCCCGATCTTCGCACTACGCGCGCTGGGCGTTCGTGACGTGACCGCCTCGTTCCTCGATCGCGTCGTGGGTCATCACATCACTGAGCTCGTAGCTCAAGGTGGGCTCACGCCGTCGGAGTCGGCATCGCTCAGCCCTCGCTACTCGATCGCCGAGTCCGTGACCAGCGAGCTCAACCTCGGCGAGGAATAGCCGCGGAGAGCCTGGCGTCTGACATTCACGGGTGGCGTTGACGATCGCCCTCGCTAGAAGATGTTCGCTTCCACTGCTACACCCTCTGAGAAACGCCCGTGGCGGAAGGCGCTCACATCGACAGTTCGCGCCTCGCCGTCTGCAACCAACTCCGAGACCGCCAACCCCGTCGCCGGCGCGTGCATGATGCCGTGCCCCGAAAAGCCACAGGCGTCGATCCACGCCTGGGCGCGGGGGTTGAATCCGATAATCGGGCTGTTGTCCGGGCTCACGCCGTAGTAGCCCCACCAGCTGCCCTTGCGGTCGATCCCGAGGTCTTCCCACCACGGGAAGCGATCGACACCGGTCAGCAAAACGTGCTCCAACCACTGCTCTTCCACCCCCTCGGTGAAGCCATACTCCTGCTCGAGATCGTCGAGCCCGAAGAGCACGCGCTCGCCCTCGCTGCGCAGATAGACCCCGGTCGCAAGGTCGATGGTCAACGGGTAGGTGCGCGTGTCGTCGATGGGAGCGCTCAAAAAGATTTGGATGCGCTTCGGGCCGACCTGCAGCTCCAGCCCGGCCAGTGAGGCGACGCCCCCCGACCACGCTCCGGCCGCGTTGACCACATGTGCGCAGTGGAAGACCTCATCTCCGCTGCGCACCTCCCATCCCGACGCACGGGGGGCGATTCGCGTGACAGGTGTTGCGAATCGATACGCCACCCCGAGCTGCTTTCCCATCGCCACCCATGCGTGCGTGGCCAAGTGCGGATCGATCACACCGTCCCACGGGCCGAACGTCGCGCCCGCTAGACCCTCTGCATTGAAGTCCACATAGCGCTGGGCCTCCTCGGTGTCGAGCACGTCGACCGGGGCGCCGAGACTGCGTTGCAGAGCAACCGACTCCAGATGCCGGTCCCACCTTTCGTGCGGTACCAGTAGTAGGTATCCGATGTCCTGGTACCCGATTCTGTGGCCGTGCTTCTGTTCGAATTCCCGGTAGACCGCAAGCGAGTGCATCGACAGTCGAACGTTGGCCTCGGTAGTGAATTGCACGCGTACGCCGGCCGCGCTCTTCCCGGTCGAGCCCATCGCGGGAGCGACCTCCTTCTCCACTACCATGACGCTGAGTCCCCGCGAGGCGAGGTGCCAGGCGCTCGAGGCACCGACGATTCCCGCGCCGATGACCACGACGTCTGGGGCGCTCGTATTCAGTCCGTCCCCTCCATCACTCCGAAGCGTTGCAGTAGTGGTATGCCGAGCTCGAAGTCGTAGAAAGTGAGCTGCTGGATGCGGAGCAGCGAGCGACGCCATCCGAGGTAGGCGTCGAGGAAATTATTCGTGGTGTCGACCTGACGCCGGAAGCTCTGAAGCAGATCGAGCGCCGCGATCGAGCCCTGCAGGTAGAGCTCCAGACTCGACGCCGACAGCTCGGTGGCCAAGAGGAGGTTCTGCTCCATCGCAAGCGCGCGGTCCCCGAACTCTTCGGCGTTGCGCACCTGGTTCACCACGTCGGACCGGATCGACTGCTCAGCCTGGTCGATTCGCAACCTGGTCTGATCAAGCCCGATGCGAGACGCCGCGATACGGCAGCTGTGCTCTCCCCAATCCCAGATGGGGAGGTAGGCGTTGACCTCGACGGTATACGTGTTCGTGGGGTCGGCCCTAATCCGATCGAAGATCGGGTCCTGGGCTTCACGGCCGTAGCTGAACGCGAGATCCATGCGAAAGCCGCGCCTACCCTTCGTTTCTTCCAGCCTGATCTCGTTCTCCCGAAAGTTGATGTTGAGTTGGCGCATGCGCGCTGCGCCGCGCCGGGCGCGGCACCCTTGAAGGCGGCAACCGTGATGAGCACGGTCGTGAAAGTCCACACCCAGCGCCTACTGACGTCCATCATCCCAGTCCCCTTTGTCGGATTCTGCCTAGCCACAACGGTCGTTCCTACGCGGCTCGCGGTGAAGAGTTGCACGACCCTAATGGGACATCTGGCAGGTCGCGGGTGTTTACGCACCTTCCGAGGGTACGCCGGCGGGATCGAAGAACTGGTCCGCCAGGGTCAGGGGCGAGAAATAGGCCCGTGCCTTTCGGCACGGGCCCGGTCGCCGCAGCGACAAGACCGCAACTCGATTGGATGCTCTCCTGGAGCCTGCTTGTGGTTCGCCTCCACGGCGATGCTGATATCGACGCTGTCACCAACTACGACGTTCGCCGCCCAACTTCCGACACCGACACCACAGTCGCCGCGAACGACTCTGAGCTCCGTCTCGAAGCTCGCGACCTGCATGACGCCACCCAACATCTCCTGCATCTACGCCGGAATGTCTTTCACGCCGAGGATGGTGATGGGCAGCTCAACCACGTGCACCCGACCCCAGCCACGGCCAAAACGCGCTCTGTGTCCTGTTGCTCGAGTCCATGGTCGCGGATGCCGCCGAAGCACTGGATGCAGACGAGCTGGTCGCCGAGCTCAAGCGCGTAACGGATCTCGGGCCCCCGGGGCAACGCGCGCGCGATGTCGCCAACATGGAGCTCGCCAAGTTGCTCGAAACACGAGGGGACTACGCCAACGCTAGTGACGCCGCATATTCGTTTAATAATGGCGGCGACATGAGCTACCACTCGACGATGGTGCGGGAGGGTGCTCGCTTGGCAGATCTGGGCGGCGACGTGGGGCAGGCTCTTGTATGGTACAGGAAGTTCCTAGACCTATTTGTGGCGGCCGACCCAGAGTTCTCGGACCTCCTCGAGAGCATGCGCGCTAGGGTGGCTGAACTCGAGACTCAACTCGCGGAGCACTGATGGCCAAGAAAGCCTCATTCGACATCACCACCGGCGTCGACCTCCAGGAGATCGACAACGCGGTGAACATGGCCAACAAGGAGATCGCCACGCGCTACGACTTCAAGGGCACCACCTGTACGCTCGAGTTCGATCGCGACGCGTCGGCGGTACGCCTCGATGCCGACGACGCGTACCGGATGGACGCCCTGCTGGGGGTGCTGCGCGAGAAGCTCGCTCGCCGTAAGGTGCCGTTGAAGAACGTCGACGAGGGTAAGGTCGAGATGGGCACGCTCGGTCGCGCGCGCCTGACTGTGGGGCTAAAACAGGGAATCGATCAGGAGACCGCGAAAAAGATCTCGAAGGACATCCGGGACAACGGCTTCAAGAAGGTCCAGGTGTCGATTCATGGTGACGAGTTGCGGGTGACGTCGGGCTCCCGCGACACGCTGCAGGAGGTGATGGCGTTCGTTCGCGGCAAGGACTACGGCATGGAGCTGTCGTTCGGAAATTACCGCTAGCTCGGCTGTTACAAGGCTCCTACGTCGCTCGCTGGCCAGCCGTACGCCTCATGACGGAACGCGTCGGGCCCTCCCCAGAACGACTCTCCCTGAGCAGGACGTGAACATCGCGTTCGCCACGCTCAGAGGGAGGGAAGATGATGGGAATGAAACGTGAGACAGGCCTTCGGCGAGAAACACGCCCGAGGATCGTGGACGATTGGGTGAATCATCCGCCGGGAGGCGCAATGCTCTGGTGCGAACCGACTCCGCTACCGCCCGCGGACGCTATCCCGGCAGACGAAGCGACAGGTGAAGATGGTCCGCCGTCCCGACATGGCGGAGCGAATGAAAGCCCAGCGCCCAAAAGGCCATTTCGACCGCTCGGTTCCTCCATTCCGGACGACCATTCGTTCTGAGGTCGAGCGCATGCACGAAGCCGTCCTCCTGCTCGAAATGCAACGATGCTTCGTTCACGGGAAGGCCCATCGCGTAGTAGTCCTCGGCGGAACGGCCCGCGTCGGTGATGACGGGGCTCGGGTCGACGAGGATCAATGAGCTGGCCGCGACGAGCAGCAGAGGGTGGATGGCCGAGTATTGCCCCTGGATGTCCTCGGACTTCACGTTGGCGCTCGCGACGTAGACGAGCGCGTATCCCGAGTAGGCGATCACGATCGCTCCTCGGGTGAGCACCCAGCGAACGCTCTTGCCCGCCCCGACCTTCCGGCTGAAGGCCTAGGCGTAGCCCGCGAGCAGCAGCGTCGTGACCGCCACCGCCAACGCGGGCCAGGTTCCGAGCGCCCATTCGCGGTACGCGAACACGCCACCACGTATGCGGACCGCAAACGGAAGAACCGCCAGGATCACGAGTCCGACGGCCCACTTCAGCATCACCCACGGGAACCTGATCAACCGGCTCCGCCGTGCTTTGCGCTGTCCCGATTGCTTCCGCCCCTCGTCCACCATCCCGCTCAAATCGCTGTAGTCGATCCGTATTCCGCTCACGTCACGCTCCTCGTCATCCCCCCAAACACGCCATCGGAACCCACGACCGCCGGCTAGTGGCCGTCCACTTCTGGCACGGCCTCTATCAGCATCTCGAACGCGGCATTGAGCGCACGTCCGCCGAACTGAGCCGCGCTATACTTGCCTAGACGTACAACCACCAAGTCGTGTGTCGGAATAATGGTCGTGCTTTGCCCGCCCGCGCCGCGCATGCCGAAGGCACTGGTCGGCAGCGGCCAGCCGCCGTCACCGTTCACCCACATGAACGCGCCTCCGTACACGGGTCTTCCGTCTGAGACCCAGGTCGGTGCCAGCGTGCGCGCATACTCCACATATCCCTCGGGTAAAATGCGCTCTCCGTTCCACATGCCGTCCTGTAGGTACAGGTTGCCAAGCCGCGCCCAATCGCGCGCCGGCAAATACTCGTAGCCCTGGGTGAGGAAGTTGCCGAAGGGATCGGTCTCCAGTATCGCGTCGCGGATCCCGATCTTGTCGAAGAGGTTGCGCTGCGGGAACGAGTGGTACTCCTCCCCCCTGCCTTCGACGGCCAACCGAATCAGATAGTTGGTCAGCACGGGGTCGCTGTTCCGGTATCGCCCGACCGTATTGGGCTTCCACTCCTGTGGTCGCGTAGCGGCCCACTCGTAGGAGTCCGCCGTCCCAGTGTAGAAGTACACGTGATCCGGATAGCCAAGCGCCGGGTCGAAATCAGGGTCCTGCGGCGCCCGAATCCGAATACCAGAGGACATGCGCATGATGTCGCCGATCCGGATCGCCTGGCGCGGATCGCCCTCGGACTGCCACTCGGGAACCGGCGCGGGCTGCCACAGCTCGTATTCGCCCTGCTGAATGAGCACACCCATCTGCGCGCCTGTCAGGCTCTTGCCCATCGACCAACTCTCGAGCGGCGTGTGCATGTCGATGCCCTCACCGTATCGCTCCCCGAGCATGCGGCCCTTGTAGGTCACCACGAGACCCAGCGTCATCGCCTCCGGTGGTCCGAATCCGACGTCGAGCGCCTGCTCGACCTTCTCCATGTCAATTCCGTCCGGCCACGGCTCATCGGGGACCAAGTCGCCCATCGGCCACGCCGTTGTCGCGGCTGGCGGCAGGTGCCGCGCCACGTCGGTCGGCGTGAAGTGGACCGAGTCTTCGCCAATCGGCAACGTGACGCAGCCCTGGTTCTTGTACTTCTTCGCGGTGCGCGTGACGCCGTCGGGAAGCGTGAGCGAAACGCGTTGCGCCGAGAAGTCGACGACCGTGTCGACCACGTGCGCTCGTTCACCGAACGGGCTAGTAAAACCGCCCACGTTGGCCGCTGCGTCCGCCGGGTCGAGCCCGGTGATGAAGACGGCGGAGCAGAGGATCTTGGCGAAGCCGGAGGTGTGGTGGTGCAGGTTCTCCCCCGGGGGAGGGCTGTACTCGGTGTCGAGCTCGAGCGCGCTCGCGCGGGCGATCAGTCCTTGGGTGGACCCATCCGAGGTCGGAATCTCCGGCGCGTCCTCAGAGGAACAGGCCGCCAAGTAACAGACCGAAAGAATGGCTAGCGTCGCGGCAGCACGCGGTGAGTGGCGCAAGAGGGACCTCCTCGTGGTGACGGTGCGACCGTCAACCTGCGGCTCCCCACGGACCGGGGCAAGCGTTCTCATGGCGCCGCCCCTGCCGTGGTCAGTCGGCCGTTGAGGCCCTATCATGCGCGCCTGCCACTTTCGGAGAGACCAATGATCTCGAGACGCCACTTCCTAGGAGCCTCCGCGGCAGCGACCGCGGGCGCCACGCTCACGAGGCCCGAAGCGCTGCTGGGGGCCGAGCCTGCCACACAGCAGATGCCGCCATCGATCGCGCGCCTGAGCTCCTGGGCGGATCGGGCACACCCCATCACTTCCACCGAGCGGGCGGCTCGAGTCGAGAAGGCCAAGCGTCTGATGCGGGAGCATGGCCTCGACGCGCTCGCGCTCACCGGTGGCACTTCAATGGTCTACTTCACCAACGTGAGCTGGGGCGGAGGCGAGCGCCTGTTCACGGTCGTCATCCCCGTACGGGGCGACGCTTTCGTGGTCTGTCCCGCCTTCGAGGAAGACCGCGCGCGTGAACAACTCGCACTCGGCCCCCTGGGGGGCTCGGCGGTTTACACGTGGGAAGAGCACGAGAGCCCCTATGAGCGTGTCACCCAAGGCTTACGGGACCGCGGCATCACCACCGGCAGGGTCGGCGCGGAAGAGACCATGCAGTTCCGCTTCAGTGACGGCATTGCACGCGCGGCGCCTGCGCTTACCGTAGCGGACGCCACGCCGATCAACGCGGGCTGCCGCGGCGTGAAGGACGAACACGAGCTAGCACTGATGAAGCTCGCCAACGAGGCCACGCTCACCGCGTACAAGGCGGCGTATCTGGCGATGGACGAGGGCATGACCCAAAGCCAGTTCGGCGGCCTTGTGTCGATGGCTCACGATCGACTCGGCTTTTCCGGCGGATCGAGCGTGCAGACGGGTGAGTGGTCCGCTCTCCCTCATGGCTCTATCACCCCTCAGGTCATCCGCGAGGGCACCATCCTGCTGATCGACGGTGGCTGCGGCGTGGAGGGCTACCGCTCCGACATCAGCCGGACCTTCGTGCTCGGGACCCCGACGGACAAGATGAAACGCGTCTACGACATCGGGTATCGGGCTCAGACCGCGGCATTCGAGGCAGCGGCTCCGGGCGTGCCCGCTGAAGACGTCGACGCAGCCGCGCGCAAAGTCATCGAGGACGCCGGATACGGTCCCGGTTACAAGTACTTCACGCATCGCGTCGGCCACGGCATCGGCATGGACGGGCACGAGTGGCCCTACCTCGTGAAGGGTAACAAGGAGCCGCTCGCCGTGGGCAACACCTTCAGTGACGAGCCCGGGATCTACATCCCCGGCGAGTTCGGGGTGCGTCTCGAGGACGACATGGTCATCACGCAGAACGGCGCCGAGCTGTTCACGCCCCAAAGCCCGTCACTGGAGGAGCCGTTCGCGAACTGGGAGCACTGAGTCAGAACTCTCGCACGACACCCGTACCGTGCGTGACATCGGCCACGGCGCCGCGAAACGAGTCCAACGCCCAGGCCGGCACGCCACAGGAGTACTGTACCTCCGACCCGTATTGCTCGGCTGTGACCGTGACGTCCGACTCCTCCATCAGCCGCTGCAGCGCGTCCACGTCCGCATAGGTGACGGTCACTTCCACCAACACTCGCTCCACCTTCTGCTCTACGGGCAGGGAGCCCAGCAACAGCTTCACGCCGCCTGAGTAGGCCCTGGAGAGCCCTCCGGTCCCGAGCTTCACGCCTCCGAAGTAGCGCGTACTCACCGTGACGATTTCGCCGACGCCTCCGTGAAGCAAGGTGGTGAGCATGGGGCGCCCGGCGGTGCCGTGCGGCTCACCGTCGTCGCTCATTCCGATGTGGGTCGTGCTACCGGGCGGACCCGCGACGAAGGCCCAGCAGTTGTGGGTGGCGTCCGGAAACTCGTCGCGGACGTGCTGAACGAAGGTGTGTGCGGCGTCCGCGTCGGGAGCATGCGCGCCGGATGTAATGAACCGGCTCCTCTTGATGATTTCTTCGACACGGTGAGTCCGCGCCGGAATCGCGTAGCCAGAGGAGTCGGCTGCCAACTCTATCCGGACCGACATCCCACGGCGCGCAGCGCTTCTCGTGCCGCATCCGCGACCGCGTCGGCCTCAAGGCCGTGCTCGGACAGAAACTCCCGCATCGAAGCATCCGGCTGCACAGCCAGGACGAGCAGAACGTTGAGTGGCATCACGACAGACAGATCCAGGTCGACCGACACTTGGATCGCCGATGTGAACCACTGTGGCGCGCCTTGCGCGAGAAGCGCTTGCGCCCGTTCAGCGGTGGACTGCCAGGGAGAGGCACCCACATCGGAGGGAAGATCGATCCCAACCGCGCCTGCATCCATGAGCACAGCCGCGACCAGTAGATCGTTCACGAGGACGGCAAATAGCTGTTCGGTGTCTTGATGAGGGGGCGGCGACAACGGATCCGCCAGCGACATCGCTCCGACGAGCACGTCGACGAACTCATCGGTGAGCCCTACGGCTCCCTCGGTCTGCGAGGCCTGCGGGGTCTGCGCGCTCAGGTGGGTTGAAAACAACAGTGCTGTAGCGATCGCCGCGACAGTCAGGCGTCCTTGCCTTGCGGTGGTCATCCTTGCTCCGAACGGCGGAAATGTCGGGTGTGTCTGCTTCAAAGTGTCTCCATGGAAGCGGCAGGCGCCAGCACTTCGTTTCCCGCGGCCCGCTATCCGCCCGCTAGGCTTCTGCGACTGGGTGAGAGGCCCACTGGTGGCTCACCCCGCGGACAAGCGGTCGAGGAACTGGCGTTCCGGAGGCGTGAGACTCCCCGGACCGTCGGCGTCGACTTTGCTCAGCAAGCGCACGACCTCTTCACGGTTCAGGTCGTGCATCCCATCGACCGAGATGCCTTTCCACCGTGCCGCGGCGAGCCGGTCACCCACCATGCCCTTGGGCGTTGCGTCCGGGTGGAGTTGTGACTGGAAGGCGCGCTGCGCCGACCCCTTGTTCCACTCCCACCACTTCAGGAATGCGAATGCGAAGGCGAGGCCCCCCAGGTGGGCGAAGTGCGCGGTATTGGACCCCGCCGCCGGGTTGATGCCCGAATAGAGCGAAGCGATGACGAGGATGGTGGCGAGCAACCACGCCTCGACCGGCAGAATCATCCACAGGTAGATCTTCTCTCGCGGCCAGTTCATGGCGAAGCCAAGCAGGACGCCATACACACCGGCCGACGCGCCAACCACCAGGGCCAAGGGCGAAAAGATCAGGCTGAAGAGCGCCCCACCGGCCCCGGAAAGGAAATACAGCCAAAGAAATCCTTTGGCCCCGAGCCGGTTCTCCAGGCGTGGCCCAAAAAAATACAGGCCGATCATGTTGAAGATCAGGTGGCCCATACCGCCATGGAGGAACATGTAGGTCACCAGTGACCAAGGTCGGATGAAGACCTCGGGCGGATACAGCACCATCATCCGGGACACGATCGGCACCGCACCCGACACGAAGAACATCGCGATGTTCGCGATGAGAAGGCGCTTCACCCACGTGGTCATTGGAAACATGCGACCCACTACCCCACCCGACCCTTAAAGAGTTTCATTCGCGGCCTGAGACTAGACTCGTACGATCCCATCAGCGGCGCTAGAGAGAGTACGAAGCGAAGCGCAAGGAACATCAAAGGTGCGCCCCTGAGGGCTGCGTCATCCTTGCCGCGGTCGGCAAAAAATAGCGAACAGGGCATCCTCGTCCAGAAAAAGTGGGACACCCTATCGCGTTGTTATATAACGGCTTAGGGGAATCAGACCGCACAATCGTTGGCCGGCCCATCGCTTGCGAGGAGAATGGTGAAGGACTGTTCCGCTGCTCTCGCATCCGATGATCAAGAACAAGCTCAGACGTCAGCTCTACACAACCGGCACCATCGGCGTGCTGGGAGTGCTCGTATCGACTTCGGCCCTAGACCGAGTGGTCAGGGCCGCAGCGCGAGGGGACCGGGCGATTGAGGTGGGCGCCCCCGCGATCTCCGCGGGAGGTGGCCCACTGACGCCTGACTCTCGGCCGGCGCTGGTGGACTTCGAGCGAGCAAACGACGAAACGAGTCGCGCCACGCTTCTGCTCGCTCTGTCCACGACTCTGACACCACTTCTGATTTTTCTGAACGTGCTTGGTTTCGCGGGCTCGTCTGGGGGCGAACCGACGTACTACCGCGCCCGGCGTGACAACCGCGAGGAAGAGGAGGAGAGCGAGACGGGCGGCTACGACCCCCAAGTCACTTTGGCTCACCTTGCAAGAGGGGACCGAGCGTGAGGCGCCGGGGCCTAACCCCGTGCGCGTTGGCCCTGCTCACAGTGTTCGCGGCTTGTTCGGATACTCCGCTCGCACCCGTGATGCCCTTCGAGGTGTCGCCCCCCCGTTCACGGTGATCGACGGTGGAGAGGTCAACACGTCCATCACGGTTGAAAGCCTGATTCAGTGCACGGAGACGGGGCTGGTGACTGTGAGCATCGAGGGCGTCACGCCAGCGGCTGCATCAGCCCTGCTCGACGTGATCTTGGTGATCGACGAATCCGGAAGCGTCGATGCCGTGGAGAACGAGCTGGTCGTCGCGGCTGCTCGAAGCTTCCTGGAGACCATGGACCAGTCAGATGGCATCGACGACAACGGGCTCACCGGCGTCAGAATCGGCGTCGTGCGGTACGGCAGCTTGGTCAACCTCGCACCCTTACCGACAACTACGACAACATTTTCCAGGCGGTCTCTGTGCGGCTCACGTTCGTTGGCACGACCAACACCTATGGTGCCCTCGAGAAGGCTCGAACCCACTTCGCGGAAGAGGCGCGCCCCACCGCAGCGACCGCAGTCGTCTTGATGACCGACGGTGAAAACAGCACCTCCTTCTTCAGGCCTGAACAACACGCGAACGCAATGAAGGCCGCCGGCACGACCATCTGGGCGGTCGGCGTCGGTACCGAGGTGAGCCAAACGGAGCTAGAAGCCATCGCGTCACCGGACCAAGTCATCAAACTGGAGGAATTCGCCGAGCTGGAGGCTGCTTTCGAGCTGATCGCCGGCCAGTTCACGCCTCCTGCGGCGACCGACCTGGTCTTCTCAGCCAGCGTTCCAGCCGGCTTCACCTTGGTGGCCGCCTCGGCGGCGACCGCTCGGGGCACGGTGATCGAAAGCGGGAACACTGTCGCATGGCACGTCGACCGACTCGGCGCTGAGACAATCACGATGACGTATCAGATCAGACACGACGACGTCGCAACGCCTTCCGGTGGTACTTTGACCGCGGTCACTAACGCAGTGCTGACCCTGACGACCCCTGTGGGTGGTGCCGCGTTCAGCGAGGCATACGCCGACGTCGACACCCGAAGTCACGGGCTGCAGTGCGCCTCCACCACCCACCTCCTGCTCCTCGGACCGGTCGAAGAAGTCCGACAAGTCCGCGAAGTCGGCCAAGTCCACGAAATCAGACAAGTCCAGCAAGTCGGACAAGAGCACTAAGTCATGCAAGTCCGGCAGGAGTCATAAGTCGGCAAAGACCCACAAGTCCGGCCAGAGCGACAAGTCCGCCAAGGGCAAGAAGGGCTAGTTACCGTTCCCCTCATGGTCGCTTTCATCCTCATCCTCATCCTCTGTCGGTGCGGTCCAGAAGTCGTCGTTGTCCGGGGCCTGCGCGGCGACCTCCCGAGCGTAGAGCGCCGCGTTGAAGAGCACCTTGAACGTGCCGAACGGCTGACCACGCCACTGCGGCTTCATGCCGAGCAGTACGACCCGGCCGTCCCCGTATTCCACGTCGAGCGCCGCTGCGTACCCCTGCACATGCTGCTCACCGAGGAAGTACCCCGACAGAAGGGGTGATCCGTTCTCGGAGTATTTTGCGAGCACGTGTCCCTCGAAGTCCTCCGTGGTCTTGAAGACCGGGCTGCCACCGACGAACACCTTCGAGCGAGCGCTCATGCCGCTCATGACCGGTTGAGAGGGATCCACCAGCAACTCGACAATCGCCCCACCCGCGAAATACTCGTCCCTGGGCACATCCTCGATCACGTTCTCGACCGGCAGATGAAGCTCGTCGATCACGAAGTTGCTCGAGCGGTTGATCGTCACAAGCGTACCGCCGGAACGGACGAACGCGTCGAGCTCCCGCACTCCTTCCGGCCCTATGCCTCCCGCGTAGCGGGGTGGCACGGAGCCATTGGCGGAGCCGTTGACGATCTGCCCAGCGCGCATGTCGGCGAGCAGAATCACGTCGTAGCGCGAGCCCAGGTCACCGGCTCTTACGTCCGCGCTGTAGAGGCTCGTGAAGGCGAGGCCGTACATCTCGAGCAACCAGCGCGTCCAGCCCTCGTCCATGCTGGCGTTCCAGGGGCGGTACAGACCAACGCGGGGTTGGCTCACCGCCGCACCGGCTGATCCGCCCCGTGAGGCACGTAAAGCGTACTTGCTAACCAGCGAGTTCTGCGCGTTGCCCGAGAGACCCGTGACGATCCAACGACCGCTCGAGCCGCCCGCACCCTCCTCCCCCGCGGCGCCGGGCTGGAAGCGGACACTGCCCCCGTTGCGCCACGCCTCGGCAAGAGCCTTGTAGGAGTTGTTCTGAGCCGGGTCGAGCAGCAGGGCGCCGCCGCCGCCGGTCGCGACCCCCACCGGAGGCACAATCGCGCGCGCGACCGGATGGCTGTCGAAGCCAACTCCAGGAGGCGTGTCCCACGTCTGTGCATCGCCCGGCGCGTTCCACGGCAGCGGGTCCGAACGGACCTCGGCCATGGCGGTGTGAACCTCGTCACTCAACGGCGTGCGCGCCTCTACGACCCTCACGTCGAACTGGTAGGGGAGCGTCCAGCCAGACACGTCGTACGGTTGCTCCGGCGGGCCCTCAGGATACTCGCGCAGATCGGGATAGTCCTGCACGGAGAAGAGCTGACGCACGAAGTTCGCGTTCGCTTGATCCATCGGAATCACCCAGCTCCCAGCGGCGTGGCTGACGCCATCGACGGTGACCGCGCCCGAGAGCTGCCTAACGCCGATGCCGTTGAAGGCCAGTCGGCGCAGCATCTCGACCGCCGCTACGGGGTCGCGCTGGTCCTGGGCGATGAAGTACGCGTAGGGAGGTCCCGTCCTGTACTGCTCGATGACAGCTCTCGCCGCCTGGAAGCGGTTGAAGAGGATGTCGTTTTTGTACTTCGCCGCCACATCGAGCACCGAAACCGAAGCGGTCAGCATGTAGTCGACGGCGTCCTTGATACGCCACCAACCGCCCGGCCAAGGGCTCGCATAAAGCGACTGGGGCCGAAGTTCGCGCTGGCCTCGCGGAAAGTCGTTGATCGTATAGAAGTGCGGCGTGGCGTAGCGGTACAAGCCCGTCTCGGTCAGGAACGACGCGACGTTGTGGAAATTATTGGCGTGGTCCAGAAATCCTGGATACCAGTTGTCGAAGCCGCTCCCCATGTGCATGGCACCCTTCTGTCCACGCTCCTCGAGCGCCTGAGCCATCGCCATCCCGATCAAATTGACCGTGCGCCACATGAGTGGATGCACGTTCGGGCTGATGGGCTCCGCGAAAGGCGGAATCCAGATGCGCGCGGGGAAAGGCGCCGTCTGGTGGTGGTTGTAGATGATCTGCGGTTCCCAGTGTCGATCTATGCGCGTCACCACCCGCGACTCGATCTGATTGATCATATATCCGTCGCGGTTGTTGTCGTGCCCGATGTACTTCTGATACAGGAACGGCGTGCCCGAGACCTCGAACGGTGTGCCCAGGTTCTCGTAATACCAATCCGACACCATGGTCTGGCCATCGGGGTTGATGCTGAACCACAGCACCAGGATGACGTTGTCGAGGATGGCGGCGATCTCCGGATCGGCATCGCCCGTCACGAGGTCGTATGCGAGCTGTATCGTGTGCTGCGCGTGCGCTACCTCGGTGGCGTGCAGCCCACCGTCGATGTGCACGATCGCTTTGCCCTCTTCGGCGAGCGCTCGCGCGTCTGATGCGGTCAGGTCGTCGCTCGGATACGCGAGGCGGTGCGCGATTTCCCTGTAACGCTCCGAGTTCCTGAGATTCTCGGCCGACGATATCAGCGCGAGATACCACGGCCGGCCAAAGCTGGTCTCGCCGATCTCGAGCAACTCGACTCGGTCGGACGCGGCGGCAAGCCGCTCAAAGTACTCCAGCGATTGCTCGTAGTTGGCGAGCTCGAAATCGGCGCCCACGGGATATCCGAGCACCGACTCAGGCGTGGGAATCTGCGCGGCGACGGGAGCAGGTAGTGCCAGCAAGCACGCACCGGCGACGAAGGTTAGGACCCGCATGTGGCTTTCCCGCTAGGAGGTACGCGTGCTGAGGAGGCAGGAAAGTGTCCTCCCCAACCGAGAGAAGCTACCGGCGGGCAGTCCCCATTACTCGCGGTAGTTCGTCCCGCGTCCCCCACTCGCGCCGAGAGCCGTCTAGCCACGATCAAATTCCGCATCATCTTCCTCTCCTCGAACTGGACTCCGTCACGATCAAACGTCGACGCTCGCGCTTGGAGGCGTCTTGAACCAACCCAACGTGGAAGTTCAGTCCATCCCAGCCCCGGCACCGACCGCGAGCTACTCAGGCACGCCCTCGCCACGCTTGCGTATCGCGGCGGCAAGGTCATGCGCGGAGTGCCGGCGGAATTCAGCGACTTCCGCATCGGCCCCGCGAGTCGCTCTCCAATCGAGATCCTGGGCCACATTTGCGATGTGCTCGACTGGAGCCTCGCGATGGCGGAGGGCGAGCACAGATGGTCCGAGACGCGCTCGACCGTCTGGCGGGACCAGGTCGACCGTTTCTTCCAAGCGCTTACGGACTTCGATGACTACCTGGCCTCGGATCGCGAGCTCGGGTTCCCGATTACGCAGCTGCTTCAAGGACCGGTCGCGGACTCATTCACGCACGCCGGCCAGATCGCGATGCTGCGCCGCTTGGCTGGCTCGCCTGTAAAGGACGAGAACTACGCCAAGGCGAACATCACCAGGGGTGTGGTGGGCGCTGAGCAGCCACCCGCCGAGCCAGAATTCGACTGAATGCGGCCGCTAGTCGTCCTCGTCAGCCCGCCTTCGTCGTCTCGCTTGCTTCTGCGTCGTCATTCGCTTCGTCGTCATCCCACTCGTCATCGTCCCAGTCATCGTCGTCCCAGTCTTCATCGTCCTCGAAGTCTTGGCCGTCGTCAGGACGCCCGTCGATCACCTCACGCCCTCCACCGTCGGTATCTGATACAGCCTGCGCATTTCGATTTGGAACGTCACGTGATCGATCCCGTGGCTCGCAACGAGCTCCCTGACCTCGTTCAGCACGCGACTGTGATCGGTGGGGTCATCGATCACGCCGTGCGCTGAGATGGCGACGAATCCGCTGGTAAGGGTCCACACATGCACGTCGTGTATTTCGTCGAGGCCATCGATGCCGGAGAGTGACTCGAGCACTCGATCCATGTCGATGTGAGCCGGGACCGACTCGAGCAGCACGTCTGTTGCCTCGCGTACGAGCTTCCAGGCGCTCACCAGAATGAGCAGCGCGATCACCACCGAGATGATCGCGTCCGCGGGCATCCAGCCAGTGGTGAGCACGATAATGCCCGCAGCTATCGCGCCAACAGAGCCGAGGAGATCGCCGAGAACGTGCAAGTACGCGCCGCGCACGTTGAGGTTGTCGTGAGCGTGGCTGTGCAAGAGCAACGCTCCAACGATGTTCACGCCGAGCCCTAGCGTCGCCACGCCGAGCATGATGGTCCCGTCGATGGCGACCGGATCGCGGAGGCGCTGCCACGCCTCGATCACGATCATGCAAGCAATCAACAGCAGTGTCGCCCCATTAACGAGCGCGGCGAGGATCTCCAGGCGTACGTACCCGAAAGTGCGCTTCGTATTCGGCGGGCGCTGCGCAATCCGCATCGCGAAGAGCGAGAGAGCCAACGCCCCCACGTCGGTGAACATGTGGCCAGAGTCGGCGAGCAGCGCGAGCGAGCCCGAAAGCAGGCCCCCGACGACCTCGGCAATCATAAAGAGTGCCGTGATGACCAGGACCCATTTCAGTCGACCAGCTTCGGCGCCCCGCTGGACGAGTCCGTGGTGGTGATGACCGCGTGGACCATGGTCGTGTTGGTGCTTCGCGTCGCTCATTCCGGTGCCTCTGATCCCTGTGCGGACGAACCGCCGGCTGCCAAGGCCCGCCCCAACAGAATGGGGCCACCGAGAATGTTGCCGAGAACGATCGCCATCGCCAAGGCGACCACACCCGCTCCCAGCTCCGGGAACTTGCCCTGGATCATCAAGATGAGCCCCAGCGAAACCCCACCTTGAGAGACCAGACCCTGCCACGCTCTCTTTCGGATAAGAGGGGGCGCGCCCGCGAGACTCGCGCCCTTGATGGTCGCCCAGCGCGTCAGCGCGATTCGGGCGACGAGCAGCAACAGCGCCACAAACCAGAATCGCGCGACGGCCTCGAGATCCAGGCTCGCGCCGGCTATCGCGAAAAAGAACGCAAAAATGACCACCGCGACGGATCGGATGCCCTCGATCATGCGATCGCCCGCCGCAGAAAGATTCTCGATCACGAAGCCGGCGGACACACCGGCCAAGAGCAACTCCACGTGTAGCTCCGCCGCGAGCACGACGAGCAAGTACGCGAACAGAAAAGTCGCAAACGGTGAGCGCGGATCGGTCTCATCCCCTCCGAGATACTGCGAGAACGCCCATCCCATCCCCGCCCCGAGCAATAGTGCGCCGACAACCTCCCTCGCGAGCACGAGCAGCTCATGAGACGAAAACGAAGCTGTAGGGTCGAGCAAAGGTGCAACGAGGGCGAGCGTGAGGGTGAAGAGCACGATCACGACCACGTCCTTCACGATGGTCACGCCCAGAATCACATCCACCAATTCCCCCTTCGCCCGTCTCTCTTCGATCACGGCAACCGTGAGGTCCGGTGACGAGTTCGCCGACCAGATCCCGAGCAATAACGCAACCGCGACTGTGCCCTTCAGCGGCAACTCCGCCAAGAACGGAACCAGTGGACTCAGCGCGAGCACCGCGGCGAACATGCCCGTCCATACGACGGCCGTGACCACAAGGGTGGTCGTGACGATCACACGCGCCTGTGGTCTCAGCGTGTCCATTTGCAATTCGCCGCCCGCGAGCATCGCGATGAGCGCGAGCGCGAAGCTGTCGATGAGCCTCAGGTCGCCCACTGCGGACTCAGGCAACAGCCCGAGCAAGGACGGCCCCGCCGCGATCCCGACGAGAATGAACCCAGTCAGACGCGGCAGGCCCACAGCGCTCGCGAGCGCACCAGCCGCGGACGCCGCGAGCAAAACAAAGCCCACGAGGATGGACAGGCGGCCATCCTCGTAGGACGCGGTGGCGACCTGGGAAGTCAGCCACATGACCACGAATAGCAGTGCGAGCGTCGCCAGGGGGCGAAGCAGGACGATCGGACCACGCGGTGGACCCGCTACATGCGCCATAAGCTCATCGACCGGAGTGCGGAAGAGGAACAAGAGAGGAAGCAGGCGCGGCTGGAACAATAGCCAGGCACGCATACCTTTCCTGCACCCCCCGCGGTGCACCTCCTCCTCACACCTATGACGCACTCGCCCAACCCCCTGCTCTCTACACAATTCAGGATCCCGTTCCACCTGATCAAGGCGGAACACGTGGAGTCCGGCATCCGCGAGGCGCTCGCGGTGGCACAGACCGAGATCGATGACCTCGCTGTACAGTCCGGCACAGCGACCTGGAAGAACACCATCGAAGCCCTCGACTCGATCACGGAGCGGCTGGGTCGATGCATCGTGCCGGCAAGCCATCTCGTCTCCGTGGCCGAGACGCCCGAGTTGCGTGAAGCATACAACGCGGTATTGCCCGAGATGTCGGCCTTCTGGTCCAGCCTACCGCTGAACGCTGCGCTATGGGAGCGCGTGAAGGCGTTCGCCCGGACGAGCGAAGCAGTCGCATTGACCGGCACGCGAAAGCGGCACCTGATGAAGACGGTTCGCGACTTCCGCCGGGCGGGAGCCGATCTTGGCGACCAGGACAAGGAGCGCCTACAGGAGGTCACGGTCGAGCTCGCCACGCTGCAGCAAAAATTCAGTGAAAACGTTCTCGACGCGACGGCAGCATACGAGCTCAACATCACCGACGACGTCCGTCTGGAAGGCGTACCGGAGGCGGCGTTGAACCGGGCCCGCGCGAAGGCCGAAGAGGAGGGACTCAGCGGTTGGCTGCTCACGCTCGACTACCCGTCGGTGGAGCCGATCCTCAAGCACTGCCAGGACCGGGAGCTTCGCCGCGAGATCCACCATGCGTTCGTCACCCGCTGCCGCGACGGCGAGTTCGACAATAGACCGCTGCTGGCCCGCATCCTACGGCTGCGCGACGAGGTCGCGAGTGTACTCGGCTACGCGAGTTTCCCCGACTACGTACTCGAGGACCGCATGGCCCGGAAGGGTGAGCGCGCCATCGAATTCGAGCACGAGATGGTGGACCGTACGAGGCCCTATTGGCGGCGCGACGTCGATCAGCTGCGGAGCTTCGCCGCCGAGATCGGCATCGACGAAGTGGAGCCGTGGGACGCCAGCTTCGTGATGGAGGCGCTTCGGAAGTCGCGCTTCGACATCGACGACGAGGCGCTGCGCCCCTACTTCCCGCTCGACCAGGTACTGGACGGTCTGTTCTCGGTCGTGCGCCGTACTTTTGGATTCCGGGTCGAGAAGCGTGAGATCGAAGAGCTCTGGCACGCGGACGCAAAGTACTACGAGATCTTCGACGAGTCCGACGAGCTATTGGGCGCATTCTACACGGACTGGTTTCCGCGCAAGGAAAAACGTCCGGGCGCCTGGATGCACGACTTCATCACGGGCGGGCCTCGAGAGGACGGCTTTTCGCCACATCTCGGAGTGATCTGTGGAAACTTCACGCCCTCCGATGGCGACGGACCTGCGCTGCTGACGCATCGCGAGGTGGAGACCACCTTCCACGAGTTCGGACACCTCCTGCACCACTGCACGTCACGCGTCGAGGTTGCGGGCCTTTCAGGCATCCACGTCGCTTGGGACTGGGTGGAGCTACCGAGCCAGCTCATGGAGAACTGGACCTGGGAGCGCGAGGCGCTCGATCTCTTCGCTCGGCACCACGAGAGTGGCGATCTCCTGCCCGACGAGTTGTTCGACCGCATGGTTGCGGCGCGCCGCTACATGGGCGGTTGGGCGCAAATGCGTCAGTTGTCGCTGGGCACGGTCGACCTGGCACTGCACAACGAGTTGGCGCCGAAGCTGCGCGCGGACGCGCCCAAGGCCGACGACGAAACTCTAGACGAGCACCAAGGTCACGAAGTGATGGCGTTCGGCGAGTCCCGGTTTGCGGACTTCGCAGCACAGCCGCGATTCGCGGAGCTGCACGGACTCACCACATTCACCCACCTCTTCGCCGGAGGGTATGCCGCGGGTTACTACAGCTACCTATGGTCCGAGGTCTTGGATGCCGATGCATTCACGCGCTTCAAGAAGGAAGGAGTCTTCAACCGTGATACGGGACGAAGCTACGTCGATTCCATCCTGAGCCGGGGAGATTCTGCCGATCCAGAGGACCTGTTCCGCGAGTTCATGGGACGTGACCCGGACGCTGGAGCTTTGCTCGAGCGGAACCTCGGCCCCTTAAGCGCTTAGAAATAGGCATGAACAGACTATCGACGGTCGGAGCCCTCGCGCTCCTCGCGATCGCAGCCGCGGGGTGCGACACCGCCGGCATCGCATACGGCGACGTGAACGCCATCATCGCCGTCATGAGTCCGGAGCTGTGGAGCGAAGTGCAGGACGATGTCTATGAGGCTCTGGAGCCCACCGTGCGCACGGTACGTGACGAGAAGACGTTCACCGTCACTTACCAGGAGCCTTTCGCGGAGCACTGGATTGACTTGAGGCGCTTCCGCCAGATCCTGATCGTCGGCAGCGCCAACGACCCCGTCATCGTCGAGGCGCTGGACCGCGCCGGCGAGCAGATCAGCCAACTGGGCATGCATCAGATTGGCGACGTCTGGGCCCGCGGACAGGCGATTACGCTCGTGCTGCTGCCCGAGGGCGGCGGAGCGGAAGATCTGCGTCCACATCTGGCTGAGGTGAACGAGCTGCTCGATGGCCAGTACCGCCGGTGGGTGCTCAACCGCATGTACATGTCCGGCCGGGACTCGGCGCTCGCAGACACGCTCTACGCAGAAGCCGGTTTCGCGCTGATTGTGCCAGAGGTCTATAGGTGGAGCAGTTCTGATTCGGTCTACGTCTTTCGCAACGACAACCCCGATCCCGCTGAGCTCATTCGGGAGGTCGCCGTGACGTGGCGCACTCCAATCCCACCGGACCTACAAGCCGAGTACATTCTCGAGTGGCGGGAGCAGCTGGTCGCCGGCTACTACTCGGAGCCACAGGTGAACGCGCTGGACAACGCGGTGGCCGCTCCCATGGAGTACCGCGGACGCTACGCGTACCAAATCCGCGCCGAGTGGACGAATCCTCCGGACCGCGGCTGGCCTGCGGGAGGCCCGTTCATTACGCGCGCCGTGGTGTGCGAGAACCAGAACCGCATGTACCTGGTAGACTCCTGGCTCTACGCGCCCGGCAAGAAGAAGTACGAATACGTGATCCAACTCGAGACGATTCTGGACTCGTTCCGGTGTGGAGCCGCCTAGCAGCCCGTGGTAGCAGCCCGTCCCTGGCAGGCAGCCGCGCCGGCCTCTATATCCACCCAAGGAACCGACGTCGGGCCCCGGGAGTTTATCCTGCGCCCAGATCTCGCAGACAGGATGACGACATGCGCATCCCCATGACGTTCGCCTCGCTCGTGGCTGTATTTGTTTTCGCCGCGGTGGCATACGCGCAGGAGCCGCCGGCAAGCCAACACGGAACGGTCTCTCAGTCCGTCAATACCACGACGATTACGCTGGAATTCGACCGGCCGGTGCTAAGGGGTCGGTCCCTCTTCGGCCAACTCATCGACTACGATGTCATTTGGACGCCCGGCGCGAATCGCGCGACGTGGATCGACTTCTCCGCCCCGGTAAGGGTACAGGGCCAAGAGCTCGCGGCTGGTCGATACGGCCTCTGGACCATCCCGCACGGAGACGAGGCCTGGGAGATCATCTTCTTGAGCGAGTGGGATGCGCACCACTCATACTTCGCGCGGGAGACTGAGGTGTTACGCGTCGAGGCTCGTGCGGAGCACGGGGCGCATATGGAGGTGTTGGCGTTCTACTTCCCGCTCGTCGGCCCGTATGAGACGACGTTACGGTTCCACTGGGGCGAGGTAGTCGTGCCACTGCAGATCGAGGTGGGACGCTAGCGCAGCCAGTCCGCCTCCAGCGCGAGCCGGTCCATGGCGGTGTAGACCGCCCCAGGTGACACCCGACGCCCAGTCGCTCGTTCGATGCCCTTTCTCAGCTCTACGCCGTACGCGTCGTCTCCGAGATTCAACACCGCGAAGAGAAGCAGTTGCTCGAATTCCCCGAACTGTCTGGACATCGGTCACTCCACGATAACTGCGTTGCAGGCTTCGACGAATACTATGGTGCAGTTACCGAAGGCGTCAGAGTTTGCAGCAACTCCGGAGACACGCCGCCGTCGGACCACGCGGTTGCAGCCGACGGAGGCCGCGAGCACGGACTAGTAGCGCGCATGTTGGCGGCCGGAAGTGTCGCCGTGACAACACTTCGAGTAGAAAATGTACACGTGCGAGCAAGCGCCTGCCCAACCGCCTGGCGCGGGCTCTCGCCTGCGCTAGAATACTCTCGTCACCGCCTCAGCACTCGCCGCCCAGACCTGTTGCATTGAGCTTCGTCCACCTCCATACGCACTCGGAATACTCGCTTCTCGACGGCGCCAACCGCATCAGCGACCTCGTCAGGAAGGCCAAAGAATTCGAGATGCCTGCTCTAGCCCTCACGGACCACGGCTGCATGTTCGGCGCGTGGACCTTCCACAAGATGGCGAGCAAGGAAGGCATCACGCCGATCGTCGGCATGGAGGCATATGTCGCGCCGGGTGACCGCCGCGACCGTTCCCGCTCGGGCCAGGGTGAACGTGCCTACTACCACTTGGTCCTCTTGGCCCGCGATCAGGAGGGATACAAGAACCTTGTGAAGCTCTCCTCCATCGGATACACGGAGGGCTTCTACCACCGTCCCAGAGTCGATCGCGAGGTGCTCGCCAAGTACAGCAAGGGCCTCATCGTCTCGTCGGCGTGTATGGCGAGCGAGGTCTCACGCCACCTCGCGGCGGACAACTGGGATGGCGCGAGAGAGGCAGCCAGCTGGTACGCGAACCTCTTCGACGGGCGCTACTACCTCGAGGTGCAGGCGCACGATTCGGAAGGCCAGGCCGAGCTCAACCAAAACATCTTCAAGCTCGCCGACGAGCTCGGGCTGCCCGTGGTGGCAACCAACGACACGCATTTCCTGCGGCCCGAGGACCACGAAGCGCACGACATCCTGCTGTGCATCGGGCTCGGAAAGGATCGGGACGATCCTGCGCGCATGCACTACGACCAAGGGCTCTACTTCAAGAGCGCCGAAGAGATGGCGTCGCGTTTCCCAGACCGCCCGGACGTCATCGAGAACACGCTCAAGATCGCGGACGAAGTCGATCTCAAGTTCGAGAAGAGCTATCTACTGCCCGCGTTCCCACTGCCCGAAGGGCATTCGGACGAGAACCACTACCTCGAGCACCTCGCGCTCAAAGGCGCGAAGGGTCGGTACGGCGACCCGTTGCCCAGCGAAGCACAAGAGCGGTTCGACTACGAGATGGGGGTCATCAAGGGAACCGGGTACGCCGGTTACTTCCTGATCACGCAGGACTTCATCAGCTGGGCTCGCGAGCAAGACATTCCGGTCGGGCCCGGCCGTGGCTCCGCCGCCGGTTCACTGGTCGCGTACTCGCTGGGTATCACCAACCTGGACCCGCTCGAGTTCGACCTGCTCTTCGAGCGTTTCCTGAACCCCGAGCGCATCTCGATGCCGGATATCGACATCGACTTCTGCTACGAGCGGCGCGGCGAGGTGATCGAGTACACGCGCCAGAAGTACGGGAAGGACGCGGTCGGGCAGATCATCACGTTCGGCACTATGAAGAGCCGAGCGGTCATTCGTGACGTTGGTCGCGCTCTCGGCTTCGAACCATCCGAGACCGACCGGATCGCGAAGCTGATCCCGAACCAGCCCGGCCAGGCGTTCACCGTACAGGAGGCGGTCGACGGCCTCAAAGAGGTGAAGGACTTCTACAACCTCGACGACCGCCATAAGCAGCTCTTCGACTACTCGATCACGCTCGAGGGTCTATCGCGTCACGCCTCGGTGCACGCGGCCGGCGTTGTAATCGCGCCCGGCCCGATCGACGACTACGTGCCCGTCTCCGTGCAAACCGGGAAGAACGGCGGGAACGACGACGCGATGGTCGTCACGCAGTACGACATGAACTGCCTGGACGAGGCAGGCATGCTGAAGATGGACTTCCTCGGCTTGAGGACGCTCACGGTCATCCACGACGCAGTGGTGATGCTGAAGGCGAAGAGCGGTAAGCTCGAGAATCCGGACACTGGCGACGTCTACGACACCATCGACGACATCCCGCTCGACGACTCCGCCGTCTACAAGATGCTGGCGCGCGGCGGCAACTCCGGAGTCTTCCAGTTCGAGTCCAATCTCGCGAACGACAAGCTGCGCGCGATGAAGTGCGACCGCTTCGAGGATCTGGTCGCCACCAACGCGCTCATTCGACCGGGGCCACTCGACTCGGGCATGACCGACGTCTTCATCGACCGCAAGGTCGGGCGCAAGGAGGTCACCTACCCCCATCCCGACCTCAAGACGGTGCTGGAGCCGACGTACGGCGTGATCGTCTATCAGGAACAGGTGATGCGCATCGCGTCCGAGCTCGCCGGCTTTACGCTCGGCGAAGCGGACGTGTTGCGGAAGGCGGTCGGCAAGAAGATCACCGAGCTCATCAAGGAGGAGCTGGGCAAGTTCGTCGAGCGAGCGGTTGAGCGGGGAGTCGAGAAGCGCATCGCGCTGGAACTCTCCAGCCAGATCGAGACATTCGGCAGGTACGGATTCAACCGCAGCCATTCGGCGGCGTACTCGCTGATCTCCTACCACACAGCGTGGCTGAAGGCACACCACCCGGCCGAGTTCATGGCCGCGCTACTGTCCTCGGTGCTCGACAATACCGACAGCGTCGTGAAGTACATCGGAGCATGCCGCGACCTGCCTCGTTATCTGCCCAAGCTCGAGGAGTCGCTGGAGGTCCTACCTCCGGACGTGAACGAGTCGGGGTGGAAGTTCATCGTGACCGACGCCGCCAAGATCCGATTCGGGCTCGGTGCGGTGCGCGGTGTGGGGCAGAGCGCGGCACACTCGGTGCTAGACGCGCGCCAGCACGGGCGCTTCACATCGCTCTTCGACTTCCTGGAGCGCATCGACATTCGTGCGCTGAACAAGCGAGCCTGCGAAGCTCTCATCGCGGCGGGAGCGCTGGACGACTTCGGTCACCGCTCGCAGCTACTCGCGGGGCTCGACACCGCGTATGGCGAGGTCCAGGTCCGCCAGGCGGAGATCGACGCCGGACAGGCCTCGCTCTTTGGGGACGCGTCCAAACTTCCCCGCTCCGCACCAAGCCTGCCCAACCTCCCCGAGTGGTCGGAGGCCGACCGCCTCGCGCGAGAGAAAGCCGCGCTGGGCTTCTTCATCTCGGGTCACCCGCTCGACCGCTTTCGCGAAGTGGTGCGCGCCTTCGAGCCGGTGTCATCCGCTTCCCTGCAGGAGCAGCTCGGACAGTCGGTCGATCTGCCCTGCGTGGTCACGTCGGTCACGCGGCAAATCGCGCGACGCGACAACTCGGAGTGGGGCAAGATCACCGTGGAAGACTTCCACGGTACCGCTACGGTGCTCGCCTTCCGTGACGTCTGGCAGACGTACAAGGAGGTCCTCGTTCAGGATGCCGTCGTCCTGCTCTCCGGCAAGGTCAGCGGGCGGGAGCGCGACGAAGAGGACCCGCCGATTTTTCTCGACTCCGCGCGGCTGCTCGAGCAGGTCACGTCAGCCGGCGAGCTCGCTGTGCAGATCGAGCTAGAGCTGGGGTCCGACGTCGCGGCGCAGGCATTCGAACAGGCGAAGCAGGTGCTCGTGCAGCACCCGGGCCCCTCACCAGTCTGGGTCCTCGTGGGCAGCGACAACGGTGAGCGCGCACCACGGCTGCGCTCGCGCTCGCTTCGCGTCAGCCCGGATGGGGAGACGCTGGAGGCGTTGCAGAAGCTCTTCGGCCGCGGAAACGTGCGCTTGGTGAGGACGACACAGACGCTGCAGGAGCCACCACCGGGCTGGTAGGCTGGCTGGCTGGCCGGCCGGGGCTCGGCAGCCCGCTCGGTGGACGGGCCGCACGTGCCCCGACAGGCTCGCCAGACCCTTCCAATCGATGCGTCCCGCTGAGAGACTTTTGGCTCCGCACACTACAGAGCGAGCGACGAGCTGATCATGACGAAGGACGAGATTCTCTCCGTACTCGGTATTGAGGACGTAAACCCCGGTGGTTTCGCCGGCGACTGGCTCGGGTCCGGCCCCGATCTCGAGGTCTACTCGCCGATCGACGGCTCGCACCTGGCGACGGTTCAACAGGTCACGGAGCCGGAGTACGACGCAATCGTCGACCGGGCGCACGCCGCCTTCCTCGAGTGGCGCAAAGTGCCGGCTCCGAGGCGCGGCGAGATCGTGCGCCAACTCGGCAACAAGCTACGCGAGAACAAGCAGGCGCTCGGCGAGCTCGTCACGCTCGAGATGGGAAAGATCAAAGCCGAGGGTCTAGGCGAGGTCCAGGAGATGATCGACATCTGCGACTTCGCAGTTGGCCTCTCGCGTCAGCTCTACGGCCTCACCATGACGAGCGAGCGCCCCGACCACCACATGCGAGAGCAGTGGCATCCGCTCGGGCTGGTGGGCGTCATCAGCGCGTTCAACTTCCCCGTGGCGGTATGGAGCTGGAACGCAGCGTTGGCGGCCGTATGCGGTGACTCCACTGTGTGGAAGCCGGCTTCGGGCACGCCGCTCACAGCGATCGCGGTGACGAAGATCGCGACCGATGTGTGCGTGGAAAACGACGTCGATCCGGCGATCTTCTCGCTCACCATCGGCAAGGGCTCGACCGTGGGCGATCGACTGCTGCACGACAAGCGTATCCCGCTGGTGTCGGCGACCGGTTCGTGCGCCGTCGGCAAACGCGTCGGTGAGGTGGTCGGAAAGCGACTCGGGCGCACCATCCTCGAGCTCGGCGGCAACAACGCGATCATCGTGACAGCACACGCCAACATGGATCTCGCGCTACCCGCGATCCTCTTCGGCTCGGTCGGTACGGCGGGCCAGCGCTGCACCAGCACACGTCGAATCATCGTGCACCGCTCGGTGCGGGACGAACTCGTGACGCGCCTTGTGAACGCCTACAAAGGTGTAGTCATCGGCGACCCGCTTCAGGACGACACGCTCATGGGCCCGGTAGTCAACGCGCAGGCGGTCGACGACCTCTTGGCTGCACGACAGAAGGTGCAGGATGAGGGCGGCGAGATTCTTTACGGCGGCGAGCGACTGGAGGGCGACGAACACCCTGGCGGCCTGTACGTGACGCCATGCATCGCGGCAGCACAGAACCACTACCAGATCGTCCAGGATGAGACCTTCGCGCCCATCCTCTACATCATCGACTATGGCTCGGCAGACGCGACACGGGCCGAGTCAGTTGCAGAGATGGACGAGGCACTCGAGATCCACAACGGCGTGCCGCAGGGCCTCTCGTCCTCGATCTTCACGGACAACTTCCGCGAAGCCGAGTACTTCCTTTCGCACCGCGGCTCCGACTGCGGCATCGCCAATGTGAACATCGGCACGTCGGGCGCCGAGATCGGCGGCGCGTTCGGCGGCGAGAAGGAGACCGGTGGTGGGCGAGAGTCGGGCTCGGACTCGTGGAAGGTCTACATGCGCCGGCAGACGAACACGGTGAATTGGAGCACTGAGCTGCCGCTGGCGCAGGGGATATCGTTCGGGGAGGGTTAGAACTGGCCCCACCGCGCATCACCACGTCCAGACCGCGCATCAAGGAGTGTACAACGTAAATTGTTGCGCAACATTATCAGTTGCGCATATTGTTCTCCATGAACACCGCCCTCTCCACCCGACGTGCCTCGGCCCGGAAACCATCCACGGAGTTATCCCTCTCCGGCTGGCATCTGCAAGTGTGCCGAGCCTCGCTCGGATCGGACCGCGCTGTCGCGGCCGTTCTCGACGTCTCCCCATCTCAGATTTCTCGCTGGCGGCGAGGCCAGGTCCCCGACGCCGACAACTCCGATCGCTTAGCGGGCCTTTCATTAGTGGTGGAGATGCTTGATCGGTGGCTCGAGCGAGAGGTTGTGGCGGACTGGCTCAGCGGGTCCAACGCCCATCTCCAAGATAGAGCTCCCGCCTTTCTGATTCGGCGAGGTCAGGTCGCCGACGTCATCGGCGCCATCGAGGCGGAGAAGGCTGGTGTCTACGCCTGACCAGGTGCTGGAGCTATGGCGAGTTTTCCCGTGGGACGAGTCAGCCAAAACCGGCGCCCGCTTCTCTCCCTCGCACGTACCACCGCCGACCGGGCGAGGCCGGTTCGATCTTCCCAGAGAAATCTCTCACGTGCTCTACCTCGCCGAGTCTCCAGAGCATGCCGTGGCGGAGATGATTCAGCCGTGGCGTGGCAGGCGGCTCAGCCCGGCCCACCTTCGGCGAGCGACGCACCCTTTGGCTCTGGTTCGCGTGACCGCAGACATATCCGGCACGTCCGTCGCGGATCTGTGCGACCCTGAGGTCCTCGTGAACACCGGAGTCGCCCCCGATCGCTCGGCTTCCCGGCACAGGGACGTGACACAGCCTCTAGCTCGACGCGTTTGGGACCGGGGATTCGCCGGTCTGCGCTGGTGGTCGAGCTTCTGGGGTGACTGGCACACCTGCACACTCTTCACCTCGCGCGCAGCCGCCGGCATGTCCTTCGGCGAGCCCGAGCGCTTGGCGATCACCCACGCAGCGGTGACCGGAGCCGCCGAGTGGCTCGGCATCGAGTTGCTATAAGTGGGTTCTAGAACCTACGAGCTCGGCTCCATCCGCTCCCGAGTCGGCGTGATCCGGTCGATGCGGAACGACGCCAACCGGTAGATCACGTCGTCTCCGGAGGCCTTCACCCAACGCTCCGAAGTGCCGCTCCCGATCGTCACCTCGGCCAGCACGTTACCGTCGGCGTCGAGAGCGACCGTGCTTCCCCCACGCTCGGCCTGTGCGAGCGAATCAGCCTCGGCGAGGACTCCGGCAGCGATGAGATTCGCAAGCTCGGAGACCACACTCCGCGCCGTGTTGTTGTTCGTCTCGGCGCCTCCCTCGAAGGTCCACGAGCTGTCGGCCCGCACGAGCGCGTACTGCTCGCCGTCCCGCTCGATCTCGACCCGGACTACCGCGCTGGTATCGATCCGGACCACGACCCTGTTCTGCCAGTCCGCCAGCTCGCGCTGGAGATGCGAGCGCAGATCTCCGTCGGCTACATAGACTTCGTTTTGCCCCGGTAGCCGCACGTACGTCGAGCCGAAGCGAGGGCCTTGGTCGCCGACCACCACCGTGCGGGTCTCTCCATCAATGTCGATCTCGAGTACCGCTCCGCCGTCATCGGCGACGCCCATGCGACCGTGGTTGTTGGGGTTGCTCGCCACGAGGCCTCCAACTTCCAACCCCGTGAGCACGTTCCAGAAACGGGTGATCGTTCCCGAGTCGATGCGCAGGTCGTTGACCGTCCAAGCGCCGGCACCTCCTGCCAGGACGACCTCACCGGACTCATTGCTCAGGCGCAGCCCGGTCACCGTCGCCTCCGACACTCCGTCGAAGACCGCCGCGATCTCCCCGGCAGCGCTGGGCACGCCACCGCCTCCCCCTGACAGCAGCGTCGCGATCGCCCACATGGCCACGACCAGGAATAGAGCCCCGACGAGTTGCTTCAGCGTGCGTTCACTCATGCGACGATCCCTTCCCAGCGTGCTTCGGCCCTGCGTCGACGTCCGCTGATGCGGACTGCGCCAAAGAGCACGAAGGCGAGCGGAATGCCAAGGAGATTTCCCCACTTCAGGAACGAGCGCGTGAAGTCGGACTGGAACACCAGGTTCGGCGGCGTCCGGTTCTTGGACCGGATACGGATCAGCGCCTCGTCCTGGGCAAGCCAATCGATGGCATTCGCGAGGAATACCAGGTTGGTTGCGTTGGACTGCAGGAACTGGCCTTCAGCGAACGTGGCGTCGCCCACCACGACCAATCGGCCGGAAGCCTCGCCTTCAGCCGGAGTGACAGCGACCGCGACCGTACGGACCCCGAGATCCTCCGGTGCGCGATTCCAGTCCTGGTCGGGCATGATCGGCGCCATGGGGCCTTGTAGCGCCCCAGCTGCGGTAGTGGTCCATAGCGGAGTCACTCGCGTTGAATCCAGGACTTCGAGCGCCGTGGCCCAAGCGACTGTCAGCGAATTGAGACCGCTGGTGATCGCGTGATTCGACCCCGGGACGGTGATCGGCCACATGGGATAGGGCGCGATGACGCTGAACAGCCCGCGCCGCCCCAGATTCACGCGCTCGCTCGACTGCAGATCGATCACTAGGCTGCCCGTGAACCCGATCCCGTTCTCCTCCAGCAGAGGCTCGAGGCCGGAGCGGATCGGCATGGTCTGGGCAGTGGTCGGATTCATCTCAATGGCTTCCAGCAGCAGCAACGCGGCGCCGCCCGCGTCAATGAAGTCTGTGACCCGCTGGACGGCCATGCTGTCCAGCCTCTGCATGGGCCCCGCTACCACGAGCACCTCAGTGGAGTCCCGGGAGATCGCCGCCGCGGAGTCACCCGAGATGTCTATCGAGCGAAAGTTGTATCGATCCGCGAGGCTCTGCTGAAGCCCCTGGATCTCCGGTGCGGTCTTGGCCCCGAATCCCCGAACGAACGCGACTCCGGCTTTGGTCTCGTTCGTCATGCGGTAAATCGCCGATGCGATCCGGAACTCGAGATCATCCGTACGCACGATGATGGGCATGACTTCCTGCTCGTCAGCGTACACGATGGCCAAGCCGTAATAACCGCGCCGGATCTCGAACTGGTCGTCGCGCAACACGTTGAACTCGACGGGGAAAATTCCGAACTCGGAGGCCTCGGCTGCTGCGTCCTCGTCATCGTCTGGATCCACGTCGGTAACGACAAGGTTGCCGTTGGATGCGCGCCGCATGTCGGCGAGCAGGTCCCGCACGTCCCGGAGCTGAAGCTGGAGTTCCGGCGGCAGCTCGTTTGAAGCGAACAGCTTGATCTGCACGAGGTCGTCCAAGTCTGCGAGCAGTTCCCGAGAGCCGTCCGCAAGCGTGTACAGGTTACCCGCGGTCAGGTCGAGTCGACCCCGCACGTGGCTACCGAGCAGGTTCAGCGCGATCACCAGAGCGGCAACAACCGCAGTACCGACGCGGAGTCGCTTGAATTCGTCACGCCCCGGGCTGAGTCGCTCCCGGCTGACTGCGGCCACCGCGAGCATCAAGAAGAGCCCCGTGGTGGACAGGAAGTAGAGCACGTCGCGAAGATCGACCACGCCTCGAGCGACGTTCTCGAAATGACCGAGCACCGAGAGGCGCGCGAGAGCACCTGAAATCAACGGCGGGAGCCCGATCTGGACGACCGGCAGGCCAATCAGAAAGAGTGCAAAGCTCAGCGCGGCCGCGACGATGAACGCCGTGATCTGATCGCGCGTGATGCTGGACGCCCAGAGTCCGAGCGCTACGAATTGCCCCACCAGGAGCCCGGCACCCAGGTACTGCGCGACGACGATGCCCGCGTCCGCCTCGGAGACCATCACCACGCCGATCGAGGTCGGCATGGTACCGGCGAGGGCGATGAGCACGAATGCCCAGTTGCCGAAGAACTTGCCGAGCACGAGCTCATTCTCGGAGAGTGGCTGAGCCATGAGCCACTCGAGCGTGTTGCCGCGGCGCTCTTCGGCTATCGCGCGCATCGTCGCCGCCGGCACGAAGACGGCGAAGAGCAGCGGCATCAGGTCGAAAAGAGGCCGCATGGTAGCAACCCCAGACGCGTACATGGTCCTAAAGCCGAGGAAGAGCGACAGGCCCAGGAAGGCCACGATGAGGACGTACGCCGTCGGCTGATCGAAGTACCCGCGCAGCTCACGCCGTGCGACGGTCCAGACTCCCCTCATCATGCGTCCACCTCGCTCTCGTCCGCTCCGCGGTCGCGGTTCTCGTCCGCTGCGTCATCTGCGACGACGCCCGCCGTCAATTTCCGGAAGACCTGCTCCAGGCTCGCTCGCTCGCGATGCAACTCCCACAGCGTCCAGCTTCTATCGCGCGCGAGCTCGAAGATGCGAGGCCTCAGGTCCTCCTCCCCATGCGCGTCGAGCACCACGCGCACACGACCATCCACCTGCTGAGAGGAGTGATCGGACACCCCCGGCAGCTGCGCCAGCGCGTCGGCGACTCCCGAACCAGCGGCCTCGACCACGTAGCGCACAGCCCCGGACAAGCTGGCAAGCAACTCCTCGACGCTTCCGTCGGCCGCCAGCCGACCCCCGTTCAGAATCACGAGTCGCGAGCAGGTCGCCTCGACCTCCTGCATCACGTGCGTGCTCAGCAGCACGGTGCGCTCTCGTCCGAGGCTCCCAACCAAACGGCGGATCTCCACGCGCTGGTTGGGGTCGAGCCCCTCGGTCGGTTCGTCGAGGACCAGCACCTCCGGTTTGTGCAGGATCGCCCCCGCCAGACCGATTCGCTGCCGATAGCCCTTCGAACATTCTCGGATTGGACGATAGAAGACCTCGCCCAGGCCGGTCTCGTCCACCGAGTCCCCGATGCCCGACCGTGTCTGCTCGAGGCTTAGCCCGCGTAGGTCCGCGACGTGCTCGAGGTACTCGGCGACGAGCATCTCGTCGTAGAGCGGGTTCGCCTCCGGCAGGTACCCGACCCGGCGCTTGGCGGCGGTGAGGTCGTCCGCGATCGGCGCGCCGTCGAACAGCACAACCCCCTGGTCCGGCTGTAGCGTGCCTGTGATCATGCGCATGGTCGTGGTCTTTCCGGCTCCATTCGGACCCAAGAAGCCCACCACCTCCCCGCGGTCGACCGTAAAGCTCAAGTCGTCGACTGCAGTGACCTCTCCGTATCGTTTCGTAACGCCCTCGACTGAGATCATCTAAGCTCCAGATCGGCAAAAACCACGTCGGGCTCGGAGCTCGACGTGGATGCGAGAGAGTCGTGCCCTCACGACAAACGCGCTCGATACTATGAGCGCTGCGTGGGCTTGTCTACCCATTGGCAATCTTCGCGAAGCGGGCTGCCATTTCAGGACCGGCGCCGTCGCCCTCATGCTTGAAGAAGATGAAAGCGCGCTCCCGGCCCTGCGCAGCCACGTTTTGAGCCCAGCGCCCGAGGTCGCCATCGTCGTAGGTGGGCCTGCGCAGGCGCAGGTAACCCCAGGGGGCGGTGTGCACGATGGGCAGCACGTCGTCCCCCCGCATCTTCGGTATCCGCACAAACCAGCGCCTGCCCGCGCTCGCGCAGCAGATCGTACACTTCATCGTCGTACCAGCTCTCGTGGCGAAACTCCCAAGCTACAGGGGTACCCTCCGGTAGCATCGCCAGGAGCCCAGTGAAGCGTTCGATGTCTTTCTTGAAATTCGGAGGTAGCTGGAAGAGCAACACGCCCATGTGATCGCCAAGAGATCCGAGCGTCGACAACAAATACTCCGTCGGCTCCTGAGACCCGGCTTTGAGGCGGGTGAAGTGGGTGATCTTGCGAGAGGCCTTGATTGAAAACCGAAAGCCGTCCGGCACCTGTTCGGCCCAGCTCTCCAGCACCGATGTCTTGGGCAGCCGATAGAAGGTGTTGTTGATCTCCGCCGCCATCCTCACATCCTCCGCCGTCGAGTCATGCGCTGCGCGCCATCAAGATAGGACTTTCCGGGTGGTGTTCGCCCCCCCAATCACCGAAACTTGGACCGCGCGTCGGCCGTCGTGGTATGGATCGGGCAGGCGCCAGGTCTCCTTTCACGGGACGGTCTTCATGGACCCACAAGTCTGGGTCATGCTAGCGGCGGTTTTCGTCGCGGGCGGAGCCATTGGCTCCGCCGGCACGCTGCTGACGCAATGGATTCTGCGCAAGGTCGATCTGGCACCCCCACAAGGGGCGCTCGGACCGCCGGAGTACCGCACGGTGCGAAAGGAGCTGGCGGAGTTGGGACGTCACATGCGCAACGTCGACGCGCGACTGGACTTCGCGGAGCAGCTCCTGGGCGGTGCTCTCACAGTAGCGCCGCCGCCTAGCCGACTGGCTCCGCTCGAGCCGGCGCCGGAGGAGGAAGAGGAAGAGGACGCCGAGGAAAGCGGAGGGGAGGAGGACGCGCAGTAGGGGTAGCTTAGATCAGGTGCGGCGCGTGGCAAGGTATCGATGCCGGGCTTCGGAGGTTTCGTGAGTGCGTCACATCTGCTCCGCGAGGTCCAGGATCTTGGTGACCGACCGCCAGTTGCGCGCCGTCGTGTGTACTCCGAGCGCTCGTTCTATGAGCGTCGCTAGCTTGGCCCAGCCAAACCCACTCGGCGTATGTAGGTAGAGGACCTTGCCGGACAAGACATACTCCTCGTTCGCCGCCTTTGCGGTATCCATCTTGGCCAGGTCGGGATCGGCCGGTTGCTCGGCCAGGAGGAAGAGGTGCACCGTCTTGTCGGAGGCTTCGGCCTTCGGAAACGGACTTCCATGGCCGCAGCGCGCAGCTCCTCCAGCGTCAGCACGATGACGCGAGGACGAAAGCCGTGGCTCGCTTCGACCGCGGCAGCGATCCGGTCGGACAAGCCAGCCGGACTCTCCGTGCCGCCGCGAAAGACCGCGTTGCCGCTCTGGATGTAGGTCCCCACGTCGGACAGACCGAGGGCCTCGAGCTCGCTCACGAGCTCCTTCATGGGCAGCCTGTTGCGTCCGCCGACGTTGATGCCGCGAAACAGTGCGACGGAGACCACGCCGGGCGCAGCCTTTGGGCGGTCGCTCATCCTGCAGGCTCACCCGCCAACAAAGTTCTCGGAAATGCCGCCCCGCCTCGCAGGATCGGGCGACCCGGCATCTCGCCGGTCGCCGAGCCATCGCGGATGGCGAACACGCCGTTGACCAGCACGTGTACGGTGCCCTCCGAGTACTGGTGCGCGTCCTCGTAGGTGGCCATGTCTTGCACCCGCGCCATATCCAGTACCGCGATGTCGGCGGCCATGCCCACGCGCAGATAGCCTCGATCGGTCCATCCCAGGAAATCCGCCGCCAGGCCGGTCATCGAGCGCACGGAGTACGGCAGCGTGATGAGCTGCTCATCGATCACGAGGTCCTTCAGCTTCTTAGTGAAGGAGCCAAACGCCCTCGGGTGCGTCACCGGCCGCGTCGGTCCGGGATCCTGGCCATCGGTACAGGTCATCATCCAGTCCACGCCGGCGAGGTAGCGGGTGTTCTCCTCGTCATAGAGGCCGAGGTTCATCACCGATGCATTGCCCGTTCGTAGAATCCGCCTGGCCGCCTCGGGCGCGGTGAGCCCCCATTCCGCCGCCACGTCCGCCAGCGTCTTCCCATTCAGGTCGGGCCGCTCGTCCACGAGCAGTATGTGGTCGGCGCCACCGCGAATCGCGAGCATCTCGCGGGTCTGACGATCGATGAGCGCGAGCGTGTCGGGGTGGTCGAACCGACGGATCATCGCGCTGTCGCCCCCGGCGACGACCCAGCTCGGGATGGTGTAGGAGCGCAGGTTTGACTGCGTGGCCGTATACGAATGGTGGGCCCCCGCGACCTCGACGCCGCGAGCCCGAGCTTCTTCGATGAGCGCCGCCCCCTCGGGGGCTCGTCCGTAGTTGTGCGCTCCCTGGGCGTTGAAGTGGCTGAAGATGACTTTGGTGCCGGCCTCTTCTCCTATACGTATGCCCTCGGCGATCGAGTTCAGGTAGCCGAAGGACGGGTACGACGCCCCCAGATCTCGGTCATGGGTGTCGTAAATCGCCCCTTCGTACTCGGCCGCCACGCGGTTGAGCTCTATGACCTCCTGCGTCTCAGCGTAGTTGCCCGGCAGGTAGAACAACCCGGACGACAGGCCGTAGGCGCCCTCCTCCATACCCTTGCGCACGAAGGCACGCATGGCGTCCAGCTCTTCGGCGGTTGGCGGTCGGTCCTCCATTCCAATCACGGCGCGCCGCGCCGCATTATGCCCAACGAAGAGCAGCGCGTTCACGCCGATGCCGTCGTCCGCCCACCTTGCGAGGCGTTCTGCGACTCCGCTTCCGCCCCCGCCGTCCACGCCCAGCACGACCGACGTAACGCCCTGGTACAAGAAGGCACGCGCGTCCCGTCCGTGGTCCGAGTCCAACTCGGCGTGCGAGTGCATGTCGATGAAACCCGGCGTCACCGTGAGGCCACGCACGTCCACCGTGTCCGCTGCAGTGATGCCGGCCGCGGCCGCGTCACCCACGTACCAGATCCGGTCTCCTGCGACGGCCACGTCAGCAATCACCGGATCCGCGCCGGAGCCGTCGTAAACCGAACCCCCAAGCAGGAGAAGGTCCACAGAGTCCTCGCCCGAAGCGCAGGCACTAAAGAAGGGGGCAAGCACGGCCAGTGCCACAAAACGGAACGTCTTCATCGCTTCCACCCTCGGGCGGTATCGTGAGCCGATGATAGTAAGACGCAAACGCCCCGGCCCGCTATGTAGCGGTCCGGGGCGCTCAACGAGGTTGGAACCGAGTCTACTTCGAGCGCTTCTTACGCGCTTTCTTCGGCTTCCGACCCTGGTTGGGATGCTCGAGGAACTTCCACGTCTCGCCACGCCGAAGCATGTAGATGGTGCTGGGCGATACACCCAGCTTGCGAGCCCAATCGGCTCCGGACTTCTTCCACCTGTCGGCCTTCTCGTCCCAGTCATTCAGGACTCTTGTGGCCTGCTTCTCCGTCAATTCGGCATGCGGGGAGTTTGCCCCGCGGAGCCACACGTTCGATCCGTACCACCGATCCACTTTCTGGATCGGACCACCGACCTTCCTTCCCGTGTGTCCCAGGCAATAGTGGCGCACCTGATCGACGGAAAACGGCGGATGCATCCGCGAGATCTCCGCGTACAGGTAGCCTTCCTCGGCGAGATCCCTCCATACCCTCACGAGGGGCCCGTCGGGCTTGGCCATGCGTCTACTCTCCTACTGGGGGGGGATACTGACAACGGTTCTTGTCGCCCATATCCCCGTGCGAAGAAGGAAGTTCCGCATCAATCGCGCTCTAGGCAACTATCCGAATCTGAAGCGTCCTGGCGCTTCCAGAAAACCGTTCTACCAGTTGACTTGTTAGGCTCCGCGAAGCCTAGACGCCGCCAGCTTCCCGGCTCGCGGACTTCATGCGGTAGGCGAAGCGCTGCCGGAACTGTCCGACCTTGGGCGCCACGACGACCTGGCAATACGGCTGCCCCTCGTTCCTCCGGAAATATTCGTCGTGGTATTCTTCCGCAGGATAGAAGGAAACCAGCAGCTCCACCGTCGTCACAACTGGATCATCCCAGGGACCGTCCCGGTCCAGTTCCTGGATCACCTCTAGCGCGGTATCTCGCTGCGCTTCGTCTTCGTAGAAGATCGCGGAGCGGTACTGCGTGCCCACGTCGTTGCCCTGGCGGTTGAGCGTGGTCGGGTCGTGCACGACGAAGAAAATCTCGAGCAGATCACCGAAAGAGATGACTCCAGGGTCGTACTCGACCTGTACGATCTCGACGTGCCCGGTGGTACCTGAGCACACCTGCTCGTAGGTCGGGTTGGGCGCCGCACCGCCCACGTATCCGGACTTCACCCGGCTCACGCCCTCCACCAGCTCGAATACGGCTTCGAGGCACCAAAAACACCCGCCGCCGAGCGTAGCTCGTTCCACAGTCAAGAAATCACCTTCTTCTCGTCCTTCTCGTCGTCCTTCTCGTCCTTGGGGCGCTCCCATGGTGTCCACTCAATACCTCGCACGTACTTCTGGATCCAGCGGATCTCCTCAACGTCTCGAGTGCGTTGGTGGCGCGGCTCGCGGAACCCGTGCGGCTCTCGGGGGAAGCGGATGTAGCGGGCGATCTTGCCTTGATCTTTGAGAGCCTGGAAGAACATCATGCTTTGCGGCTCCGTGTCGGTGCGGTCGTTCATCCCGTGTAGGATGAGCGTAGGCGTCGTAACGTTGGCGACGTGTGTTAGTGCTGACCGCTCACGCCACTCCCCCGGATTCTCCCATGGCGTGCCGCCGATGTACCAGAGCCGCACGTCGTGGTTGAAGCCTGGCCCGTACTCCGACGTCCAGTCCGAGACCATCGCGCCGATAGACGCGCCTTTGAACCGGTCGGTCTGTGTGACCGTCCAGCCGCCGAGGATGCCTCCATAACTCCAACCCCGTAGCCCCAGCTGGTCCGGATCGGCGATGCCTCGGGCGACGACCTCGTCGACACCGGTCATGAGATCCTCGTAGTCCCCGCCCCCGATGTCGCGCGCGTTCCCGCTCAGCAGTTCGTCGTCGTAGCCTGAGCTGCCACGAACGTTCGGGAAGAGCTGAGCATAACCGAGCCCCGCCCACACGTGGTTCTGGGTCGAGAACGCGTTGCGGAAGACTCCAGCGGGTCCGCCGTGGATGTGCAGCAGGAGCGGCAACGCTTCGCCCGGGTCGCCGCTGGGCAGCATGAGAATGCCCTCGATCGCTGTTCCGTCCTTACTGGTCCACTGGATCAGCTCGCCTTTCCCCAGCACGATCTTTTCCTCGATCCATGGATTCGCGTCCGTAAGGCGAACACCGCTCGAGCCATCGGTCGGCCCGATCCACACGTCGCTCGGCGTATCGAAGTCCTGAAACACATAGGCCATGCGCGTGCGGTCCCGACTGAACGAGCTCGGCGAGAGCGAGCCCAGTGCGGAAGTCACTTTGACGACGTCGCCAGAGCCGACATCGAGTCGGAATAAGTTGTTGTTGGTACCCTGCAGCCCACTGAATAGGATCGCTGATGCGTCCGGGGTCCATACGAACGTGCTGATGTTTCCATCGAAGGCACCGGAGACCATGCGCTTGTCGCCACTCTCCGGATCCATGATCCAGATCTTGTCGAGCATGAGCTCCCACTCACCGTCGGTCCGAGCGGTATAGGCCAAGCTCTGCCCGTCAGGAGCCCAGACCAGCCGACTCTCGGGTGCGCGGTTCTCGGTGAGCTGACGGATCTCGCCGCTCTCAACGTCCAGGAGCCGGATCTCGGAGTGGTTCTGCTGGTTGCGCCGATTCTCGCTTCGCGAGGTGAAGGCGATGCGGTCCGCTCCGGGCGATACCGCGAACGAGCCAATGCGGTGATCGACCTCGGTGATGCGCTTCTCCTCTTTCGAGGCCACATCGATGACCCAAAAATTGTTCCACGTCCCTGCGCGCTGGCCGCTCGGCCCTTCATCGACAAAAATGGCGTCGTCGCCATCCTTGCGGGCCTTTTCTTCCTCCTCGCTGCGAGGCTCTGCGGCAACAAAGAAGATCTTCGACCCGTCCTGCGACCAGCGATACGAGCCGACGGACGTCTTGTGCTTGCTCAGCTTCTGAGCCTCGCCGCCGTCGGTGCGCATGAGGAAGAGCTGCGACTTCTCGTCGACCGAACGCGTAAATGAGAGCATGCTCCCGTCAGGCGAGAACTGGAAGCCGCTACCGCCTTCCTCCCCAATGAAGCGGTAGGGCTCGCCACCCCCCGTCGGGACCCACCACCAAGTGGTTTTGCGTTCGTTCTCGCCCCAGTCGAGCTCGGACTTGGAAAAGAGGACCCAGCTCCCGTCAGGAGAGATGGTGGCTCCGCCGACCCGGATCATGTCGAGGCCGTCGTCGGTGGTCATAGCACGGCGCTCCTGCGCGGCGGCAGGAACGGCTAGCAAGAGCATCACGGGGAGCAGCGCGAGCTTGCGCATCGGATCTCCTAGAAGGCTGTCGAGTTGCTTCTCCTAGTTACTTCGAAGCAGCACGGTCTATCTTCGGAAGCTACCGCACAAGACTCTCGGGCCCGGAGCGACTTGATGTCGACCGCACGCTACATCATCGCAGTGCTGCTCATGATCAGCCTCCCGCCTACGATCGCATGGTGGTATGTGATCCACCCGTTCGTCGGTTTCTGGCGGAGAGTCGGCAAGCCGATCACATACATGGTGCTGACGGTGTTCTTCCTCGGCAGCATGGTGGGGCTGTTCGCAATCCGTGACGCGCTAGTGCTCACCGACTTCGGCACAAATTGGATCCTGATCGGCGTGGCCACGGGGCTTGTCATCCCCACCATCTGGCTCTCGATCGCGCGCGCGAAGTACCTGAGCTTTGCCATTCTCGTGGGAGTTCCCGAGCTAGAAGCGGACGGCGCGGGAGGCAAGCTGCTGGACGAGGGGATCTATGCGGTCACGCGTAACCCGCGGTACGTGGAGGTCGCGATGGGCACGCTCGCTTATGCGTCCTTCGCCAACTACCTCGGCGGATACATCCTCGCGGTGCTCACGATCCTGGGCATCCACGCGGTCGTCGTGTTCGAGGAGAAGGAGTTGGGCGAGCGGTTTGGTGAGCAATACGACGCGTACAAGGCAAGGGTGCCGCGTTACATCCCGAGAGGCGGCGTCTAGCTCAAGTCCCCGACTGCGGCTAGCGAAGCGCGGAAACGATGTCGATGTCCCGCACGTCGCAGATCGCGTTGTATCCGATTCTCTGGTAGATCGCGTTCGGCGTCGGGTTCCCGAGGTCCGTGTACAGCACGCAGAAGGTCATTCCAGAGTCGAGCATACGCTGGCTCAGCCGTGCGACGAGCGCCGAAGCGTACCCGCGACCACGCAGCTCCGGGGGAGTGTACACGTAGCCGATGCGGCATCCGTTCGGGGTCGCGCCCTGCGCGACGGCCATCGAGGCCGGGCTCTCGTCCTGCCAGATGTGGAGGTCTTGCCGCTCAATCATTCGGTTGACCTGCTCCCGCGCGAGCAGGAAGGCATGCCCGGCATCACGTGCAAAGCCCGTCCCCCAATCCGTGAGCAACTCGAGATCGTCCATCGTAGCGAGTCGCATGGCACCCGGAACCGGCCTCACCGGCTCGACTTGATCCAGCCGGTAGATGCGCTGCTGCATGCCGGTCTCCCAACCACCGCCCTTCAGCGCGGTCCACGCCGACGCTACGGCCACCGCGGAGTCGGCCTGTCCGAGCACGGCGGGGATCTCATCGTACAGCTCGGCCACAGGTCCCACGATATCCGGCGCTGCCTCCGGCGGCATGGACGTGATCAGCACTTTGTGGGGCGGTGTGCGGATCACACATCCCACGAGGTCTCCGTCCTGCTCGACCGTGCCGAAGAGCACGTCGGCGCCGGTGGCGCCCGCGTCCCTGCGTACGTAGGCAAGACTCAAGTGGAGGTTGTGCTCCGCCTCACTGGCAAGCAGCCACGACTCCGCCCGCTGCAGGAAGTCTCCCGGACCCGCATGGCGGACCAGCTCGTAGGTCACCCATCACCGCGCGTGCAGCGGTGGTGCCGACCGCGGGTCAGGCGCCGACGCCGGCACAACGCACCGTTAGTAGGTACCCCTGCCTCCTCGTAGTCTCGCTGCTCAGCAAGAGTCGCCCATCGTCCCGAAAGGCGATCGCCTCGCCCTGCCTCTGCAAGTCACCGAGGAAACAGGCTTCCGCCACCTGCTCCGTCCGTTCCGAGATCGGCCAGCGGAAGAAGTAGATATCCGAGTAGGTGCGCACCGCGAGTACGTCCCCACTCGAATTGAGGGAGGCACCGGTCGTTTGGTTGCGCCACGAGGTCACCTCGATCGGCAGTGAGCGGCCGGGTACGAGCGTGAACGGCTCACCCGCCGCGCCCGCGGAGGCCACGTCCTCCGCCGAGATCTGGAAGAGCCAGGGCGTGCCGCTTCGCTCCTTGGTAACAACGATAAGGCCCCCGCTAGGCGTCATCGCTAGAGATTCCACATCGTGCGGGCCGTCTGGATAGGTGAACGTCACGGACCCAATCGCAGCCACCTCGGTATCTCCCGCCGCGGGGTCCGGCTCCTCGATGATGTAGATCGTCACAGACTCGCGCGCGAATGCGTTGTCGCCGACGTCCGCCATGTAGAGGCAAGACGATTCGCTCGGGCCCGGGCAGGGTCCCAACTCCATCGCCTCCCAGTCGCGCGCGCGCGCGCCCTCGACATCGAAGGTTGCCAAGAGCTTGGCGTTCGAGTCGAGCGCGTAGAAGCGTGGCCGGTCGCCCGAGTCGTTGTGCGTCCAAATGACGCCGGGGTGGCTCCGGCTGATCCCAAGTCCGGATGATTCTCGGAGCTCGCTCGGCATGGGACCCATCTCGACGGTGTCCGTCGGCGCGTACTGGCTGCGCTCGGCCAAGCGCACCTCCTGCGCACGATCCTCCTGCACGTCCTCGACCCACACCGCTCCCATGGCGAAGGAACCGAGCAGCACGAAGCCGGCGAGAAGGAACTGGAAGGGTCTCTTCATGTCATGGACCCTCGGTGACCTCGACCTCTTGCGCGGCTAGCACAGACGCCATGAGCCCAAGCGCGCTGATCACGTCGTCCCGACTCACGTCGCGGTGCGTCACTGCCCGCAGCCCGCGCTCACCGTTGGGAAGTATATGGACACCCCGTTCGTGGCACCGCGTTGCAAACAGCCCAGCGTCCATCACCGTGATCTCGAAGCGCACGATGTTGGACTGCACCGAATCGAGGTCGACGCTCATGCCGTCCATGCCGGCGAGCCTCTCGGCGAGCAATCTGGCGTGCTCGACGTCCTGGGCCAGGTCCTGCCGGTGGTGCTCGAGGGCATAAAGCGCGCCCGCGGCGATGATGCCCGCCTGCCGAAACCCGCCACCGAACTGCTGTTTGAAGCGCCGAGCGCGTGTGATCAAGGCCTTCGGGCCCGCGAGCGCCGAGCCTACCGGCGCGCCGAGTGCCTTACTGAAGCACACGTTCACTGTATCGAAGGGCGCCGCGTAGTCTCGCTCAGGAACACTCGACGCCGCCGTCGCGTGCCATAGACGCGCCCCGTCCAAGTGGGTCGCGAGAGAGTGCCGCCGAGCAGCTTCACAGACCGCCTGCACATCTGCAAGCGGCCACACCGCACCGCCACCTCCATTGTGCGTATTCTCCACGCACAACAGGCTCGCGTGCGGGCTGAGCGTCGACGGATTGAACGGATGGTCCGGCTGCAAGGACGCGTCTACGTCGTCGGCGCCGAAGATGCCACCGCTGCCCACGAGCGGTTTCATCGTCACCCCGCTGAGTGCCGCCGCGGCGCCGCCTTCCGCGCGGATGATGTGCGCGGCTCGGTCGATGAGAACCAGATCGCCAGGTTCGGTGTGCGTGCGGATCGCGATCTGGTTCGACATGCTGCCAGTCGGCACGAAGACCGCGTCCTCTTTGCCCAGAAGCTCGGCGGTTCGCGCCTCCAAGGCGCGGACTGTGGGGTCGTCTCCGTACACGTCGTCACCCACTTCGGCCGTCGCCATCACGGCGCGCATGGCGTCGGTCGGCTTCGTGACGGTATCGCTTCGCAGGTCGATCATGCCGGGTCACTCAAGGTCGGGTCCGCAGCGGGACGAGTAGCATCCCTAGACGCTCCGCCAGCTGCAAGGTTTGTGCCTTGACGTGGCTCGTTCTCCGGCCAACATGAGAGTCGCACGTACCCACCAGGAGCCCAATGTGACCCATAGACTCGCTCGCGCCGCGTGCTCACTCGCCATGCTTCCCCTGCTCCTGGCTGCGTGCGGAGGAGACGCCGACAACGCCGAGCCGCGCCCGACCGCTAACCCGTTGCTCCGGCCTGACCGCTTCGCGGAGACCGCGCCAGCTACGTTCCGGGTGCATATCGAGACGAGCGCCGGTGATGTGGTCCTCGAACTTCATCGTGACTGGGCTCCGCTTGGTGTCGATCGCTTCTACAACCTCGCCAAGAACGGCTTTTATGATGACTCGAGGGTCTACCGGGTCATGGACGGCTTCATGGCGCAGTTCGGTATCCCCGCGGATCCCTACGTCGCCCAGGCTTGGAAATCCCAGTTCATCGTGGACGACCCAGTCGTTCAGACCAACAGTCGGGGCCGGGTCAGCTTCGCGAAGGGCGGGTTACACACTCGTACGACCGAGATCTTCGTCAACTACCGGGACAATGCGGGACTCGACGAAGAAGGCTTCACTCCCATCGGTGATGTGATCGAGGGCATGGACGTGGTCGACGCCTTCTACGCCGAATACGGTGACGGCCCACCCAGGGGCTCGGGTCCGTACGCGGCGATGGCGCAGGCGCGCGGCAACGAATACCTGGACGCCGAATTCGGGGAGCTGACCAAGATCATCCGCGTGACGATCGAGGAAGGGGCCTAACTAGCGGCCGGAAGTGCCTGCCACGAACTCCACGATATCGGCACGCCAGTCCTCGGGGTCTCCGTTCGCGCCGTGCGGAACGGAAACAATCTCCAGCCATAGCGGCGTCACCTGGATCAGGACTACGCTCTCGTCCCGATCCGGGTAGAACGGAGTCCATGACTCCTTCCAGTGCCGTGCCTTTTGTGCTGGCTCGTCGACTAGTCTCGCGCTGCCGACGAGCGTCACGTAGCCCGGCCCGTCGGCATCCAGGTAATAAAGAGCTACCTGCGGCTCCGCGCGGATTTGTCTCACCTTCCGGCTGCTTGGATTCGTAGCGAGCCACACGACCATGTCCTCGCCGGGAGCCTCCGCGTCCATGGCTCGCACGGCCGGCCGGCCTCGTGCGTCGACCGTAGCAAGCGCGACATAGGGCGCAGCGCTCATGATGTCCCTCGACGCGGACAAAAGCTCCGCCCTGCCCAGCGTCTGAGCCCCTGAAGAGCCCGGCGCCCACAAACCACAGGCGAGCAAGAAGCCCGCAAGGCCGATCCCGTGCCGCGTGGCCACCCAGCTCACCCCGCGGCCGCTACACCCATGGGTACACGACCGTTAACTAGCGCGTTGAAGAACAGCTTGAACGTGCCGTGGGTCTGCGCCCGATGCTGCGCCCGAAACCCGATCAGCAATACCGTGCCTTCACCGTGCTCCACCGATACCACGGCCGCCTTGTTGGCGATGGCTTCCTCGCCGAGCAACCAACCGCTCTGCAGGATGTCCCGATCGATGTATGTGACAATCCGGCGAACGTCTGCGCTTCTCGCCCCTGAGACCGTCTCGTAGACCTGACCGCCGGCCAGGAAGGTGGCAAGCGCGTCCTCGGGCATGCCGTAGGTGAAGCGGCTCGACAGATCGACGTCGACCTTGAGCGTCGAGCCAGGAGCCCAGAAGTCATTGCCTCGCATCCCCGCAACCGCATTGCGGATAGGTAGCCCGAACTCGTCGATGGGCAGATCACCCGCCTGTGCAAACGTGATCAGTGTGCCGCCGTTCTCCACGAAGGCCTCTAGAGCGTCAATGCCCGCCTGCCCAAATCCACTGCGGTATTCGGGTGGTGTTTGGTTGGGATTGCCACCTCGGCCACCTCGGCCATCACCACCCTCTCGGATGCCGGTCATCATGCCCTTGCTATCGGCGGGTAAGATGATGACGTCCCACTTCTCGTGCAGGTCACCTTCCAGGATGTGGTGATCGAAGAGGCTCGTGTACTCGAACTCGAAGTCCTCGAGCAGCAAACGAGTCCACCCTTCGTCCATGTTTCCACCGTAATAGCGCTGATACATGCCAATGCGCTGCCGGCTCAAGGGATGGCTCACACTGGATGCGTCGCTATTGAGCGATCCAAAATCCACGCCAGTCTCGGTGGCGATCTCACGAAGCGTAGCAGCCGCCGTGCCGGCGCCTACGATGAAGTCGCCCGCTTTCACACCTGGTGCGTCGGAATCCACTCGTCTTACCGTCGCTCCCGCATCAAACAGTAGGTTAACGGCCGTAAAGGCGTCGTTGAGAGCGCCGTCGATCACGTACCCGTTCTGACCTTGAGCAACGGCGCCTCGCGGCTCGATGAGCTCATCGACGATCATGAGGGGCGCCTTGATCGCGGTTTCCACCGGATCGACTTTGACACCCATAAACTCGGCAATCACGTCCCCCGACATATCGTAAGGACGGATGGGGTCGCCATCCCGATCGCGCGTGTAGCTGTTGTCAGGATAGTAGGTCTGGCCCAACAACCATCGAATCAGGCCACGCTTGGGCTGGGCCATTGACACGACATACGACCCGGCATCGTAGACCCGTCCTTCGTGCGTGAAGCCCGCATCCGTACGCTCGACCGTGATGCCCTGCAGGAGCAGTTTGTTCACCATCTTCATCATGGTGAGCGGGTCGTGCTGATCGGCGGAAATCACGAAAGCCTTGCTGTCGTCCTCCATTCCTCTGCGTGTCTGCCGGCTCGCCTTGTTGTACGCGTTTCGCAAGACCGTTTCGCGGTTCTTAGCCGCCAATTCCAGCGGCGAAAAGGTTGCGAGGATCTGGCGGTCCACGATGTCGCGCACGCGCCACCAGCCTCCGGGCCAGGGGCTCGGGAACGTGGTCTGCTCCGCGTACTCGGGCAGCTGGCGCGATCCACCCAGCTGATCCGGGTGCACGTAGAGAGGCGTCGCTAATCGCGCACTCGCCGATTCGGTGAGCATACCCGCGATGTTGTGAAAGGGCGTGATCCAGTGGAAGCCGAAGTGTCCCCAACCGGAGTAGATCGCCGCACCGATGGCACCGTCGAGCTCGGCTTCGTCCATCTTATACGCCATGTGCGCGCCGTACCAAGTCATCTCACGCCATACCAGCGGATCGCCACCGGGCCGAATCGGCTCGGCGTAGGGAGGCAAGTAGATACGCGCGGTATAGGGGCCCATCTGGTGGTGATCGATGTACGCTTGCGGGACCCACTCCCGGAACAGAATCTCAGCGCCATACCACGACTCGATCGTGGCCTGCATGAACGCGTCACGGTTGTTGTCGTGGCCGATGAAATGATGGTAGAGCTCCGGTGGACCCGACCCTTCGTATTCGGTGCCGACCCAACGGTTGTACCAATCGGTCACGATGATATTGCCGTCGGGATTGAACGCGGGGATCAGGATCGAGACGGTGTTGTCGAGGATTTCATTGATCCCGTCGTCATTTCTGGTTGCGAAGTCGTACATGATCTCCGCGGCGGATTGACTCGCAGCGACTTCGGTCGAGTGCAGCCCATACGACTGGACGAAGACGACTTTGCTGTTTTCGATCGCGTTGTCGACCTCAGCCTCGGAGTGCCCTCGCGGGTCCTGGAGGATCGCGTTCATGCGCTTGATCTCGTCGAGATTCGCCAGGTTCTCGGGCGAGGACACGAAGATCGACAAGAACGGGTTCCCCAACGTGCTCGGGCCCATATGCACGACTTGCACGCGGTCGCTACGCTCCCCGATCATGTCGTAGTACTCGACCAGCTTGTCCCAGCGAGCGAGCTGTCGGTCCGCGCCCATCTGATGACCGAAGAACTGCTCCGGTGACGGGATCTGTTGTGCTGCGGTCCACGCCGGAACGCACAACGTCAGCGTGAGCAGGAGCAGGAGCAGGACAGGGCGACGGGGAAGGTGATACGCTTTCATGGGACTCTCTCAGCGCAAAGCGAGGGCCGCTTTGATCAGTTAACAGGTGTTTACGTGATGGGGCGGGACGCCCCCCGACCACTCACACTAGACCGAGGGCTTCGAGCCCGGCAAGGGATCAGGTCCAGCTCGAACTCTCGCACGAGGTCAGCTCGTCTTCTTCCCGATACCTCAAGCGACCTCGTACTGCTCGATGAAGGTGTCCACGGGAAGCGATGCGATGGCTTCACCGATCACCTCGAGCGGCAGGTTTTCGAGCCTCTTGAAGCGAACGCACGACTGCCCCACGTTGTATCGCTTTCCGGTGGCCTTGTGCGCCTTCTCGAAGTCGGCGCGCCTCCCTTGCTCGGTGTAGATGCGGACAGGTACACGGCCATGTGGTTCTTCTGCGATGCCAGCGCCGCGTACATCAACGGCTGCTTGTTATAGGTCTCGGGATATGTGGACAGCGGTACTTGATAGGTGATCATGCCCCAGTTCATCGCCTCTTCGTATCCGTCGGGCAGATTCTCGACTATGACGCGCCGCACGGCGGAGATCGCTTCGCGGCGGTCCCTCGGGAGCTCAGCCAAATAGCCGTCCACTGTCTTCGCTTCGGAACGCATGGTTCCTCCTGGGTCGTGCGAATTAACTGCACGCAGCGCAGTCAGGTGTCTCGGGAAACACGAAGAGACGCTCGAAAGGAATATGGCTCCCGCAGGCGGTGCACACGCCATAAGCGCCGGCTTCCATCTTTTTCAGTGCCTCGAGCAAGAGCGCGAGACTGATCTGCTCACGTTGGTGCAGATTTCTCGTCAGCCCCTGATTCTGCAACAAATCGATACGTGAGAGGCGACCCACTGCGGTCTGGTCCAGTTCCACAGGACGCAGCGCCTCGTTCGTGACACGCATGCTGCGCTGTAGCTTCGCCAGCTGGCGGTCGAGCTCGTCGCGCAGCGCACCGAGCTGTCCGTCGGTGAGGTGCGTCGGCGAATCGACGCTCACGAACCCGAAGCCCTCAGTTGCTGCATGAGACGCGCATTGCCTTCGACATCGAGGAACGTGTCCCACTCAAGAAAATATCCCTCCGGATCGTAGCCGACGAAGACACGAACCCGTCCGCTCTCATCGGTGAACTCGCTTGTGCGCAATTCGATCCCCTGCGCCTTGGCACGCTCGAACCACGTCTCGACGTGGGACGTGAAGAATGAAACCGTTACGCCTTTTTCTTCCGTAGCCTGGTGAAGACCGCGCGTGCCGTCGACGAGCCCGATGTAGCCGGTGCCCGATGCCGGATAAACCTTCGCCCATCCCTGGTCCACGATGACTTCCTCACCAAGCAGCTGCTCGTAGAACGCGCTGGCACCGGGGATGTCGGCGTAGTAGAGCCAGAACACGGTGGCGCGCACTTCCAGATCCGATGGGCGATCGCCACCGGCGGGGCCAAGCGCAGAGAATTGCGCCATGCGCGGCAGGAGTTGAGTGTTCTCCGCGTGAACGTTGAAGCGCTCGACCTCGATCAAGTACCCCTCGGGGTCGATGGCGACAAAACCGTCGTGGGGCTGCGCCTCACGGTAGTTGAAGTTGCCGCGCATGGGGACGCCTTTCGACTGCAAGTAGTCGTACCACCCCTCCACCTGCTCCGTCACCAGGGCTAGTGTGACGCTCTTGGGCTCGTCGCTCGAGTGCATGCCTCCCGCCTCGTCGACCAGGGTGAGGTATGACGCTGCGGCCACACGCATGATCTTGGCGAATCCGTAGTCAGCCGCGGTCTCGAAGCCCATGACGTCGGTGTAAAACCTCCACGCACTCTCAACGTCCTCGTAGTAGTAGAACGCGTTGGTCGCAAGAATGTCCGGCACCATCTGCTCGGCTTGGGGAACGCTTTCCGAATCTCGCGCTGCGTCGCCGGGGCTACACGCCAGGGCGTAGAGCGCCAAGCCCACTCCGGTGCGGCGGATCCTGACTCGCATCGTCGATCTCCCGCTCGAGAATCGTTAGATCGTCAGAAAGGGGCAGCCTACGTCGTCCGTCACCCGAGCGAAACCACCCGGCTGCGCACATCGGAGATGTCCGAAGCCGTCACGCGGCAGCAGCCTCCCACGAGGCTGGCGCCTGCTTCCACCCACTCGGCTGCGACGTCGCCCCAGGTGGCCCCCGTCTCCGCACCGGCCGAGTCCCCGCTCCAACTCTTCGACACCGCATCGTACGTTTCGCCCGAATTCGGATAGACCACCACCGGCAAGTCTGTATGTGCACGGATCTCGGAGATCAGCTCCGGCATGAAGCGCGGTGGTGTGCAGTTCACTCCAACCGCGGCGATGCGCTCCACGTCAGCACAAGCAGCCAGGGCATCCCGGATCGGCGTCCCGTCGTTGAGGTGGGTTCCGTCTCGACAGCTGAAGCTGAGCCACGCCCAAACGTCGGGAGTGTCATCGAGGATCTGTACGATCACCTCGGTCTCGATCAATGAAGGAATCGTTTCGAAAGCGACCACGTCAGCCGCCGAGGAAGCCATGACGCCGAGACGGTCGAGGTGGAAGTGCTCGAGCACGTCGCGCCCCACGCTGTAGCGCCCATCATACTCAGACCCGTCCGCAAGAAACGCCCCGTAGGGCCCGAGGCTGGCGGCGACCAGTGGCCGAAGTCGAAGCACCCGGGTCTCGGGCAGGGCCCAAAAGTCGTCAACCGCGCGTGTGGCCAACGAGACGGACTCGAGCATGAGCCGCTCGGCCTCGTCCCGACCAACTCCGATCTTCTCGAACCCCTCGAAACTTGCTTGGTACGTCGCGGTCGCGATGCAGTCCGCGCCCGCCTCCAAAAAGGAGCGGTGCACGTCCGTCAGCGCGTCTGGGTCGTCCAAAAGCAGTTTCGCCGACCAGAGTGCAGAGTCGAGCGGTGCGCCCCAGCGTTCCAACTCCGTCGCGAAGCCGCCGTCCAGCACCACCACTCGCTGGTGATCGAAGAACGGCTGAAAGGGGTTCGCAGGTGAGCTCACGCTACTTCCCGGCAAAGCTGAGTCCCAGCTCCCGATACCGCGTCAGTCCGTTGCGCGCGTGCAGCTTGAGTTTCCTGTCCTCTTCGTCGGCGATAATCCGCTCGAAGACGGGCAGTACACGCGCGTCGAGCGTCTGCACCGCGAGCATCACGGTCGCCATGCGTCGAACCTTGATGCTCTCATCCAGTTCGATGCGCTCGATGAGCAGCGGCACGATATCGATCGGGTTTCCGCCCAGCTTGCAGGTATCGCACGAAATGGAGTGCACCGCCCACAGCCGGACCTGGCTCTTGGGGTCACGAAGAAGGGGCAGCAGCGCTTCTAAGGACTTCGCGTCAGCGTGGTGGTCGAGATACATTGCGCTCCACTTTCGGACCAGCCAGTTACCGTGCCCGAGTCCCTCCCGGATGGCAGGCACCGCCTCGCCACCGTAATAGCGGTCCAGCTCGAAATAGGCGGGGACACGTGTCTCCGAGTCGGCCAAGGCGTCGACCAACTCCTCGGCACTACGACCTGTTCGTTCGATTTCCATCTCGATTCTTCCGGCCCGTCGGCCCGCTTGGAGCACGAGACCCCCGAAATCCAAGAAGGCCTCGCGCTCTCTCCATACATCGAGGACCGTCCGCACGCGTTAGCGGGAACGAGTACCATCGATGGAGTGAGCGCGGGGCCTTTACCCCGCGACACAGTTGTGACCACACAGTGCCCTTGAGCGGCGGCCAGGTCAACCGCCCACAACACCGGCCGCCGCTTCCCAGCACCGAGAATTAGGACTCGAGCAGCGTCACCAGCTCCCCGAGTTCCTCGTCCCAACCGCCGTCGTTCTGCTGGTGGTGGAGATCCGTGAGGAAGCCCGACTCGCGTAGGTACAGGGTCGTTCCACCGCCCTCGCGCTCCGTCAGGTTCCACTCGACCCTCGTCGCCGGGCCGTCATCGAACGCCACGTCCGATTCGTGTATCCAACTCCATACCAGCCGGCGCGGAGCCTCGACCTCATCGACGCGCATCTCGTAGCGCCCATGCTTCTCCCAAATCATGGCTCCATGCCCGCCCACTCTGAGGTCGAACTCGGCCTCGTCACCGAACCACATGGCGAGCTCGGCTGGGTCCGTAATCGCCTTCCACACTCTCTCTCTGGACGCTTCGAAGTGCAGCGTCTTTTCAACTACCCTCTCGGTCATCGTCTTCTCCGTCTTCGTTTCGATCTGCATCTCCGTCGCCATTTTCGTCTCCGCCGAGGTGGATTCGCAGCCGCTCGAGACGCTCATCCCACGCCGCGGTATACGGCGCGAGCCAATCGTCAACCTCGCGTAGAGGCCCAGCTTCGAGCTCATGAAGCCTCTCGCGGCCCTGCACGCGTCTCCGGATGAGACCGGCCTTCTCGAGCACGTCGAGATGCTTGGTCACGGCCTGCCGGCTGATCGGGAGGACCGCGGCCAAAGAAGACACCGAGAGTGCCCCCTCGCCGTGAAGGCGTCCGAGGATCAGGCGCCGGGTGGGATCGGCTACTGCTGCGAATACGTCTAACATGTCTCCATTATATGCAACCTTACAGTTGCATGTCAAGCGTGTAGCTCTCAGACCTCAGAACATCCAACCTGGTGACCTCGGGGGTGGCCGGAGTAACGCGGGCGCGACGGATTGCCGGAAACCGATGGGGCTCTCAGATTCAGCGCATGTCCTCACGAGTTGTAACAGCAGCACTCTCAACGGTGCTGCTCGCGAGTTGTATCGGAGAAGAGTGGCCGGCTCCACCGTCCGTAGACGTCGCTGTGTTCGAGGCAGATTACGCGGAGTGGCGCGACCGTCGCGAGGGCCGCATGGTCACGCCGCCAGGCGGTCCCTTGCTCTGGATCGGGCTGTGGGAGTTGGAGCAGGGACCAACGCCGTTCGGGTCCGACGAGGACTTGAGCATCTCGCTGCCTTCCGCCGACTCCCCGCCGCTCGCCGGCACGTTGCATCGCTCGGGTCAGGAGGTCCGGCTCGAGCCAGCCAACGGCGCCGATTTGCGCATCGTCGACGGCGAGACGATCACGGACATCATCGTGCTCGAAAATGACCGATCCGGTAATACGACGTACGTGGAACTCGGCTCGTTGGGCATGCGTGTCCACAGCGAGCCGGGCACCGACCGACTCTGGCTCCGTGCGTGGGACACCGACCTCCCGGTGAGGGACACGTTCTCGTTGCCCGAGTCATTCCCCGTCGACACAGACTGGCGCATCGCCGCTCGCTTCGAGCCCTACGCTGAGCCGATCACGTTGACGGTGCCCGACGTCACCGCCGGAACGATCGAGTACCGTGCGCCCGGAGAGCTCGTCTTCCAGATCGACGGCACGGAGCACTCACTCATTGCTACGGCGACCGAGACCGCCACGAGCTTCTTCATCATGATGTGGGATTCAACCGCTACGACCGAAACGTATCAGGCAGGCCGGTACATGCGTGTCGACATGCCCGACGAAGACGGGTGGACCACGATCGACTTCAATCGCGCTTACAATGCGCCGTGCGTCTTCACCCCGTTCTCCGTCTGCGCTCTGCCACCCCGAGCGAACTGGTTGCAGTTACCGGTCACGGCAGGTGAGAAGAGGCCGACAGTACCAGTCTACTAGTGGGTGTGGCTGCTGGGCCGATGCGTCGCACGCGAAGGGGTTGGCCGGGCCGCTGACCGCTCGCCAGCGACCCGATCCCTATGTGTTCTCCTGCGCCTTCTAGTGCGAAACGCCGAGCCCCTCGACCGTGAGGCCGGGGATTCGGTGGTTCACGCGCACACCCCAGATCCCGTTCGTGCGCGACGCCATGCCGGCGTGCTCCTGAGTGTGAACTACCGTGCCGTTGACGAGGAAGGTCAGATCGTCAGATCCGACACGCACCTCGAGTTCGTTGACGGACTTGCCGTCATCACCGGGCTTGGTCACCGCGTCGTGCATCGTGCGGCCCACGATGTCATGAACCGTGGTGTCGTTCGCGCGATGCTTCACGATGAACGACCCGTTCTGCGCCACGAGAAAATACAGATAGTTTTGGCTGGAACTGCCGAGCTCACCGCCACCGAAGATGAGGCCGTAGTAGTTCGTGTGGTCGCTCGGCTCCTCGAGCGTGAACGTGGCCTTGAGGTTGTACTCACCATCGGATGTGTGGCTCGGATCCCATACGACGGCGGCGGGACCGGTCCCCACCTTGAAGGAACTGCCCATGCCTTCGAGCGTGACATTAGGCACATCGTCCGGATCGGCGGCGTTCGTGCTGCGGTCTACTCGAAGCTGCGTTTGCCCTTGAAGAGTCAGAGGCACGGCCAGCATGAGCGCAAGTGCTGCAACAGACATTCGACGGAACATGACGGGCTCCTATCCATGAAGGTTCAGACAGGCCTCACGTCCTCACGTCGCGATCCTGCTGAGTCACGACATCCCAGCTCAACCGTGCCCATACTGCACGGGGCCCTCATCTAGTCGGCCGCGCGGGCCCGTCGCAGCTCGATCCGACGTACCAGTAGGCCTTGCAGCGTTCCCACCAACCCCGTCGAGGCCAAGTACAACCCAAATCCCGCGGAAAACATCAGCGCCATGGCTCCCGCGCTGATCACCGGCAGCGCAAGCGCCCAACCACGTTGGGTCTCCGGGGCTGCGGAGGCCGCGCTCAAGCCCATGAGGGTCATGGCGAGCACAGCGATTCCGACGTCGGGTCGCGCCAAGTTGCCCACCCAAAGGAACCCCTGCTTGGCACCGCTCTCAGCCAGTGCCGCCTGCACCGCCTTGAATAGACCCAAGAAGACCGGAGTCTGAGCCAGGCTACCCTTTTCAGCAGCCCGGCATCCATCGGGCTGACGCCCCGTCGTTCGTAGACCGCCATCGTCTCCTTCATGAGCCGCTGAGGATCCTTGGCCCAGCGCTCACGGACTCGATCCAGTTGCGGCCGGATGGCGCGCAGACGGCGCGTGTGCGCCCGAGCCCTTACGGCTAGCGACACGGTGAGCGGCAGCAACGCGATTCGTGCCAGCAGCGAAAACGTCACGATCGCGGAGGCGAGGTGCCCCCCGTAGAACTGTGTCAACCAGAAGAGTCCTACCTGGAAGACCTCCAAGAACACACCCCACAGAGCCGCCATTCTGGGACCTCCTCGTCGACGATGACCAAGTACGGTCCTAGTCCGCGTCTCCTTCAAGTGCGCCGAGTACCGCGCGGCTCGCCGCAAGCACCTCTTCGCCTCGCGGCGACAGCCGGTATCCGACCTTTAGACTCTGCGTGAGTCCGAGTCCCTTTAGCTTGCGCACGTTGGTCTTGAAGCGAGGCTTCTCCATTCCGATATCCGAGGCAAGCTCCGCCGCGAGCGTAGCCGGCCTGCGCGCGATCACATCCATCGCCGCACGGGTCCACGACCCGACCGGGCTCGCCCTGTCCCAGCGCTCGAGTCGCGAAAGCAGGCCGCGCAGCTCATCCGTATCAGGGAGGGCCGTGCGCAGGGCGGCACGCGGGTCGGGACCGGCGAATCGCACTTCCACCCGGTACACGCCGCCTTCCTTCTTCTTGGATAGCGCGGCCACCAACTCATCGAGGTCGGCGAAACCGGCAGCAGCAGCGTCCGACTCGGTGAGGTCCGCAAGATGGACGGTCTCCACCGCGTTGATGGCCAGCTGGCCGACTGAGGTGAGAAGCGTTCCGCCGGCACGTACCGTCGGTCGCTTCCACCGGCGGAACACGACTGTAACTCTGCCCTCGGCGATCCCGCGCAGCGTCTCTTGCTTGAGCAGCACTCAACGCGCCTTAAGGCCAGCGACTCGTGACTACTGGCCGCGAGCGAACGGCAGCTAGCGCTGCCTGTCGTAGATCGCGTGCGTGACCCGAGTGATCTTTCCGTTCTCGTCGAGCCGAACGTACTCGTTGCTGATGCTGTTGCCGTCGTCAGAGAGCGTGTTGATGATCACCTGATACACTCGGCCATTCCGGCGATTGGAGATGCGTGTGGTCGTCTCGTTGATGATCTCCACCGCCGTCTCGGAGTTCTCCTGGCCGGTGACTGCCAGAAATTTTCCGTCGAACATCGTGGCGTAGCCCCATTCGTTACTCTGACCGCGAGCATTCGTGGACGCGACCGTGATGCGCATGCCAGTGCCCATGTACGGCTCGTAGGTCATGATGTTGACCTGCGGCGGCGGAGCGTCGGACCTGAGCTTCCACACGCCGAAACGTGGGTTGTCCTGACCGGATGCTTCGGCAGAGGTGAGCACTACGGCCGCGAGCGCCGCGAGGCTGAGCGTGAGGGTCCGTTTGAGCATCGTTGAGACTCCTGTCAGTGGTGTGTCGGCACACGAGCGCCCGGGAGCGCGAAATCCAGACCGACCATCATGCGGGTCCGAGCCCGAGTACGCGAGCCCCTCCCGAGCGGCCTTCTAGAACCCGGCGGGATCGTCCAGTAGCAGGCCCATCTCCTCACCCGGCTTCAGTTGAGCGGACCGGGCGATCGCAACGGAGCCCGGAGCAAACGTCCCGCCGAGGAATCCGGTCACCATGATCGCTTCGATGATTTCGACAAGAGATGCACCCGCTACTCCCAAGACACCGAGCATCGAGAAGATGATTGGAACCGCTGCGGAGCCCACGAGACCCCAGAGCACGACCCGCCCAGCGAGAGATCGAATAAGCGTTTCCGCCCTTCCTTCAGCGAGAGCAAGGTGCCGAATCCGATCCCGGAAACGAAACCGTAGAGGCCCATGCCGTACGCCCAATCAAGAACGGGATTGGTCCAACGCCAAGCGTCTGGCTCCACGATCCCGATGATGAGGCCGATCCCAGCTCCGATACCGGCCCACATCGCACCCCAGGTAACACCAACTCCGGCCAGGCCTCGTAGCCTGCGCAGCAACTTTCCCATGCCCACCTCAAGTCATGGCGCGGGATCCACGAAGCTCGATCCACACGCACTCGTCCACCCCCTCTCGCACGCTAGGACGTACAGAGCCGCCGTGTCCTGCTCCCGAACGGGCCCCTTGCTACCGCGCAACACGATCGGCAGATCGCTCGGCGCCAGACCGGCGCTCGCGAACGTCGTCGAACCCACCTCCAGCCGTGCCGCGTTGTCGCACGCTGCCGAGAAACCCAACGAGCAGCCGTAGCTCCACACGCCCAGCGCTTCCTCCTCGTCCCCCATCTGTACGACCAACAGAATCCCCAGTTGGTTGCACGACCAGCCGGACCCCCGCTCGCACAGATTCTGTTGCTGCACCGCCAAGTAGTCACACGCCCGCTGCGAACCCTCAGCGCATGTGGTCTGCCAGAACGGGACCCACTGACCCCGGTGACCGTCGCCGACACCGCCGGCGACGGCGATACCCGCGAAGAGCAGGACCCACATCGCGACGGTGGCCAGCCTGCGTCGGCTCGCACTGAGCGCCGTAACCACGTTGGACAAATCCAGCACTCGCAGCGGTCCCGTGGTGACCGATCGATCGAGGATCTGAATAAGCATGTTGAGGATCGGAACCGGCAGCAGCTTGTCGTAGAACGTCGGTGCGTCGACCAGCCTCAGGACGCCGAACATGGCGATCGTACCCATCCCGTAGAGCACGCCGAAGAAGACTCGTCCCGACTCCGTCCTCGGCGACGTCGACGGGTCCGTGAACAGCAGCGTCATCCCCACGAAGACCGCGATGGGGATGTAGGAGTCGAAGAAGAGGTAGGTGCCCGTCACCCCGAAGTACGCGAGTCCAAACAGGTACGTCGTCACGGCCGCGGACAGCGTCATCGTCGTAACGCCGAAGAGCAGCATCGCCGGCAGCGCCACCAGGAAAATCAGCAAATGCATATGCGGCGGATTGAACAGCGTGGTCGCAATCTCGATGCCGAGGGTAGTGTCGGTTGTGCCGGTCAAGATGAGCACGAGTGAGAACACCGCCAGTGGGAACGAGGAGGGGTTGAAGATGTGTGTGGAGCGTCCGCCCTTATCCCAGCGGATGAACTCCTTGGCCAGGTACCCGAGGGCGATGATCGCGAACTGCCAGTGAAACCACTCGGGACGGAACAGCAGGAACAGGTTGATGCTGAGAATGATGGGCAGCGGCCCGAAGCCGAGCTCGAACTCGTTGCGTCGGGACCACGCCAACAAGCTGCTGAACGCGAAGGCGAAAACGAGCTGGGCGAAGATCAAAGAGTAGAACAGGCGGATACTCGGCACGTGATAGCCCCAGTAGGCATAGAGCACGAGTTGTGCGCTGGACTGCACGTAGTGAGGCTTCCGCGCAACGACACTCAACGCCAGCGTCCGCCCAGCGCCTCGCGCCCTCACGAACAGCGCAGCGGCCCAGATGAACAGCACGCCGGCTGCTCCTACCATCGCGCGCGTGATCGCAGGCTCTGGGCGCAGGACGCCTAGCACGACGAGGCCCAGCGCGAAGGCGGTGGGCAGCAGAAGGGCCCGGCCCGGCGCCAGCTGCTTCTCGTCCGACCTCAAAGCGTCATCCTGCGTGAGTCGTGTGTGTCAGAGATCTCTTCCTCCCCGCGACCAGGAACTCGAACGCCTAAACATCGAGCCGCCGACCTCTGCATCCGAGTGGGTTTCGAGGTCACGACCGTCGCTCAAGATACTGCTCAGCCAGCATCGACATTACCACGAGCGACTCGAAGCGGGCGCCTACCTTCAGACAGTCCCGGAGGAGTCCCTCTTCACGGAAACCCATCGATGAGTAGAGACGTCGCACTCGATGATTGTCGACTTTGACGTCCAGCCAGAGTCGGTGCGCACCGAGTTCCTCGAACGCCCGCCAAATCAGCAAGGACCCGGCTTCAACCGCCTGAGACCGTGAACTTCTGCACCCGCCGACCCGTCGAGGCCTCACCCACATAGATATTTCCCTGCGAGTCCACGCTCATACCGTGTGGTCGCAGGAACTGGCCGACCTGGCGGCCGCCTCGCCCGAATTCACCCACGATTTCCAAGTCGGAACGGCGAAGGACCCACACCTTGTGGTTGGTTCCGTCCGCGAGGTAGAGCCACTCCTGATCCGCATCTGGCGACAGCCCCACCACGAACGCAGAGCCCGATGCTCGCGTCTCAGGGGCGATGATCTTCTCGGTGACGAACTCGCCGCTCTGCTGGAAGACCTGAATGCGATTGCCACGGCGATCGGCCACGTAGATGAGTCCGTCGTGCGAGCCCATGAGGCCGTGCACGGTGGAAAACTGACGAGGCGGTTCGCTGGCCGCTTCACGATCGTACCGGTAGTCGTCGTCCGGTATTTCTCCGTAGGCGCCCCAGTGGCGTAGGTAGGCGCCCGTCTCCCCGTCGAACACGACGACGCGGCGATTGCGGTACCCGTCGGCTACGAAGACCTCATTCGTCGAAGGATCGACCCAGATCCCGGCCGGACCTCCCAGAAGGCTCTCGTCGTTGCTGCCCGCGTTCACTTCGTACTCTCCGATCTGCATCACCAACTCTCCGCTACGCGTGAACTTCATCAGGCGGTGATGCCGGAACGTCCCAATCCAAACGAAGTCGTTGTGGTCGATGAACAGCCCGTGCGCGTTGCGCGGGAACTCGGAGATGTCCTGAGTCGACGGGTCACCCCACCCCTGGACCACGTTGCCCTCAGGATCGAACTCGATCACTACAGGCGCGGGCACGCAGCACGTACCCAGCGGTGGGTTCTGAACCACCGAGATCTCCTCGGGCGTGAGCGTCTCGGGCAGGTGAGTCACCCAGACATGATCCTGCGCGTCCACGAAGACCGCGGTGACAGAGCCCATGATCCACTTGTTGGGCATCTCGAGCGGCCACGAGGGGTCGACGGTGAACGTCGGGACGCCTCCGGCGGCACCAGCGACCTCGGTGTCACTTTCGTCTACTCCTGCGCACGAACTCAGGAACAGCGGTATTACCACGAGGAGGGCGAGGGCCCTAGGCGATCTTGGCATTCTTCACGTCTCCGTCAGCGATTTCGTGGATCGTACCTTCGGCCCCTTCGAGACTAATCGCAACCCGAATGGCGTAAGAGGCATCCAACTAGTGAGACCAGGAGCACGACCACACGGGTTGGGGCGAATCGATGGATCAGCGGCGCGAAAAGGACGAGGGCTGGAACCGGAAACTAACCGAAAAAATACCCTTTAAAACATTGACTTTCATACATTGAAAGTATGGTACGATAATACGAGGTGGGCTCACGCAGTCCCGCCGTAGCGGTCGCGCAGGGTGCTTATCCCCTCCGGCCGTCCGATTACGGTGATCCGGTCGCCGTCGAGCAGCGCGGTGTCACCTCTCGGGATGACGAGCTCATCACTGCGGCGGATCATCGCGATCAACGTCCCATCGGGGAGCGACACCTCACGCAGCTGAAGGCCGATGAGAGCGGAGCCTGGCTGATCTTTCCCGAGCACCATCACGAAGATGCGCTCGTTTCGGAACAACGCCTCTTTCAGCTGCTCGTCGCTCTCAGCCCCTAGCCATTCGGGCATGAAGCTGTCCTGATCCACGCGACGCGCGACTTGAGCCAGAATCCGGAGGTGCTGTCCCGGGTCCGCCTCGGGACTCACCAGAAAGAACACGGCTCGAATCGTCTCCGCCGGCGCGCGCTCAACCCTACCCGGCTCGCTCACGAAGCGCACTCCCTTTGTCACTCTAGCCAGAAGGAGGTGGGAGCGGTCGAGCAACTCCGACCGCATATGCGGTAGTGCGACACCGTGCGAAACCGGGGTAGCCCCCGTGCGCGTGCCCAGGAGGAATGCCTCACACAGTTGGCTGGCGGTCACGGGCACGTCCAAAGCAAGCAGATCAGACGCCTGGTTCGCCAAGTCTTCAAAAGCGACGGGCCCCTCCAAGTCGAGCAGACGAGCATGCGTGAGCAGCCGATCGATCGGGTCGGCCTCGCGCGGCCCCCGTTCCTTCATGATCTCGCGAAGCTCCCGGTCCAGCCCCCCGTATCGCTGCCGTCCGAGTCGTTCGAAGACGTGGAAAATCGCGCCTTCTCGGTCGATCTTGTCGCGAGCGTAGTACGTGTACCACATCGCGCCGAAGACGATCAGTCCACCTGTGAAGAGCGTTGGCAGGATCCCCAGGGTCACGATCATCCAGAAGGGACCGAGAATACCGAGGATCTGCACGGCAGGATACAAAGGAGAGCGGAAGCCAGGGTCGTACGACTCGATCCGACTCTCCCGCATTACGATCACTGCAAGGCAGGCGAGCGCGAACAATACCATCTGAAACGCGCTCGCGAGCTTCGCGATTCCCGTTGGGTCGAAGAGCGTGACCGAGAGCAGAATCATCGCCACGGTGACCGCTATGCCGACGGTTGGCGTTCCTCGCCCTCCGACGTGGCTGAACAGGACGGGCAAGAGCTTGTCTCTTCCCATCGCGAGCGGGTAGCGGGACGCGGCGAGTATCCCTGCATTTGCGACCGACGAGAACGCAAGTATCGCGGCCACCGTCATGATGGCCGCGCCCCACGGACCCACCAGAGCCTCGGCCACCGTGGCGACCGGCGTCAGAACTCCACCGCCCTGGCTCAGAGTCTCCACTCCTACGACCCCGACCATCACCGAAGTGCCTACGATGTAGATCGTGATGATGCTGCCAAAAGCGAGGAACATGCCCAGAGGCAAGTTGCGCTCTGGGTTTTTCACTTCCTCCGCGACACTGGCGACCGTAGTCAATCCCATGTAGCTGACGATGACTAGCCCGGCGGTGCTGACTATCCCTGCGCCGCCCACCTCGAAAAAGCTGCTGAAGTTGCCCACCTCGACTTGAAGCACGCCAACGCCACAAAACCAGGCGAGCAGGATGAGGAGCCCAATCAGAAGCAGTAGCTGAAACGACCCACTCTTTTTGGCTCCGAAGTAGTTGACCCCACCGAAGAAGATCGCGAACCCCGCCGCGATCGGACCCATTTGCAGGCCCGGGAGGAAGAGTTTCAGGTACGCGCCGACTCCGATGAGTGCGAACGCACACTTCAGGATGACGGCAATCCAGGTTCCGAATCCGCCTATCGCCCCTACCAGCGGACCCATGCTCCGGTCCAGGAAATAGTAGATGCCACCAGCACGGGGCATCGCGGTCGCGAGCTCCACCATGCTGAAGAGCCCCGGAAGCAGGATCAGCGCCGCGAGCAGATACGAGAGAGGCATGGCCGGCCCAGCCCCGGCCGCTGCGAGCCCAGGCAGGAGAAAGAAGCCCGAGCTGAGCGTTGCGCCTGTGGCAATGGCGTAGACGTCCCACAGCCCCAGTTGCTTCTCGAGTCGTGCGGGCTTCACCGCTAGTCCGCTGCTTTCAGCGCGTAGCGAAGCGCCTTTTCGAGATCGGCAATCTCGAAGGGCTTGCTCAGGAATCCGACGCCCGGCAGTGCCGAAGGAGAGATGCCCCAGCCATAGCCCGACATCAGGACGACCGGGAAGTCGGGATGAGCGGCCCACACACGATTGATCAGATCCAGCCCGGAGAGTTCCGGCATCTTCTGATCGGTCAACAGAATGCGGTACTCCGTGGGATTCGCCAGAAGCCTCTCAAGCGCCTCCAATGGATTCGTGTTCGCGGAGGACTGGAACCCCAAGCGCTTGAGGACGAGTGCAACATATACGCATATCTGAGGATCGTCGCCGACGATCATCACCCGGCCTCCGCCCAGTTCGAGCGCAGCCGACTGATGCCGATCGCGTTGCCAGAAGTCAGTCACGCCTCGCCCCCCTCCGGCGACTCATCGCCCTCAGCCACCAGACACAGCAGCTCATACAGGACAGTAGCGGCGATGAGGGATGTGCCGCCGGTCGGATCGAAAGGTGGTGCCACCTCGACCACATCGGCCCCCATCAGCTCCACGCCCCGCAGGGCCCGCAGAAGAGTGAGGGCTTCGACCGAGGTGAGGCCACCGATCTCAGGCGTGCCCGTCCCGGGCGCATAAGCCGGATCGATGCTATCGATGTCGAACGAAAGGTAGGTAGGCCCCGAGCCCACGATACGAAGAGCCTCTTCGGCCACGGCCTCGACGCCCGACTGAGTCACTTCGTGCATGGGCACGACCCGCATGCCCGACGCAGCCGAGTAGTCCCACCCCTCCGTCGAGTCCTGCGCTCCGCGGATACCGATCTGAATCGTTCGGGCCGGGTCGATGAGTCCCTCCTCGACCGCCCGACGGAACGGAGCGCCGTGGTTATAGCGTGAACCCATGAACTCGTCCCAGGTGTCGGTATGCGCGTCGATGTGGATGAGGCCCACGGGACCGTCGGAGACCAGTCCCCGAAGCACCGCCAGAGTGATCGAGTGGTCACCCCCAACCGCCAGGGTGAGGACCCCCTGCCTATTGAAGCCGGCAATGAATTGCTCGATGTCGTCATGCGCAGCCTCGGGCTCGTACACTCGAGTGAACGGCACGTCCCCACCGTCACCGACCCTGATGCGCTCGTAGGGGTTTACTCTCGTGGTCGGATGGATGGCGCGCATCATGGTCGAGGCGTTGCGTACTTCTCGTGGTCCGTGCCGCGCACCGGGTCGGTTGGTCACGGCTCCATCATAGGGCACGCCCACGAGCGCGACATCGAACTCCGACGCATCCTCGATCAGTGGAGTCCGCATGAACGTCGGCACATGCATATACCGGGGCCCTGACATCGGGCCACGTGGACGGCCGACCTGGGCGTCACTCACCTGATCAGCTCCGGGTCGTCAGCCACACCGAACGGCTAATGGAGCCGGGCGAGCAGGTCCCCGACAACCCTCGTCCAGATGTCGTACCCGGCCTCAGTCATGTGGAGTCCGTCCCGAACGAAGAGCTCCGGTATCGGCTCGCCGTCCGCGCCCAACATCGGAGTGGCAACGTCCGCGTAGTGCACGTTCGCATGCTTGTCGGCATACGCCCGCAGGAGCGTGTTGGTGGCGACCATCTGCGGCCACACTGTCCAGCGAGAGAGACTGGGCTTGACCGAGATGAAGACGACCTGAGTCGTGGAATTCGAGTGCATGACGCCCTCAGCGAAGTCCCGTAGGTCTTCGAAGATCTGCTCGCTGCTCTTACCCGCCGAAGTATCGTTGTCTCCAGCGTAGAAGACGACCACATCAGGGGAGTACCGGAGCACGGTTTCTTCGATGAAGTAGTTCACGTCCGAGACGTGGGATCCGCCAAAACCCCTGTTCAGCAGGCGCATGTGGGGGAACCGTTCCGCGGTGTTCCAGCGAACAATGCTTGAGCTGCCAACGAAGACCGTCGCGGCATCCGGAACACTGTTCTTGGCGTCCGACCGCGCAAATGCAGCCATGTCATCGTCAAAGCGCGCCGGATCGGGGTCGGGTGCCTGAGCCTCCACCTTCGGAACGGCTGCGGCCAACAGCGCGAGCAGCACCGCCAAGGATCGGGCTTCAAACATGCGTCTCATGGCATCATCCATCGATTTGGGGGGACACCCGGCGGCGCTCACTGTGAAACGCAGTCACGTCGGCCACAAGGGCCCGCCTGCTCGGCGGGTCATGCTCGTGCTTTCGCAGCAGCGCCCCAGTAGTTGAAGCTGGCAGGGCGCCAGCCGGGGATGTACATCGTGTCCATTCGTGTGATCTCGAAGCCCCCGCGACGGATCAGACCCGGAATGTCCCGGTTCAAATGGCAACCTCCGGCCAATCGTCGCCACAGGGGATTGATGCGGTTCTGCCACCGGCGTACACCGGCGTCCGGCGCGGCGCCATGCTCACAAAAGAGTAGCTGACCTCCTCGTTTCAGGACACGAGCGATCTCCCTCAGCGCGCGCTCGGCGTCGGGAATCGTACAGAGCGTGAACGTCATGAGTACGGTGTCGAAGCTCTCGCTGTCCAACGGAATCTGCTCGCCGCCCGCCGACACGAACTCGACATCGAAGGCAACGGCCTCCACGGCGGCCGAGGCCATCTTGCTCATCTCCGGAGAGGGCTCCAGGCCCCATACCTTTGTGACCCGGCGCGCGTCGTAGAACGGCAGATTGAGCCCTGAGCCCATGCCGACTTCCAGGACGCGACCGCTCGCCAACGGCACCAACTTTTCTCGTTGGCGCATGTTGGGCCTGGCGCTGCACGCCAGGTGAACTACTCGGGGGAGTACATACTTACCATATAGTCCCATCTTCCCTCATCACTCGGCGCTACTCCGACTCGGCTGCCACCGCCTGCGCGCTACAATGTCGCCCCTATAGCTACCACCATGCAGTCCATCGTTGAACGAATCGAACGCGCCCGGGCCCGGGCCCACGAAATCGCTCGCAGGACGCCGCTGGAACGGGCGCGGCGCCTGTCCGAACGCCTGGGCGCTCGTGTTCTCCTGAAACGTGAAGACCTACAGCCCGTGCACTCCTTCAAGCTCAGGGATGCGTACAACAAGATCGTCTCGCTGAGCGCGGAGGAGGCGGCGCGCGGCCTGGTCGCGGCGTCGGCGGGCAATCATGCGCAGGGCGTGGCGCTGGCGGCGCAGAAGCTGGCGTATCAGGAGACGATTCTCATGCCGAAGACTACTCCGGAGATCAAGGTCCAGGCGGTTCGTGCGCTCGGCGAGGAGGTGCTTCTGCACGGGGACACCTACGACGATGCGTGCGACGAAGCGCTCCGGCTCGTCGATGAGCGGGATGCGGTGTTCGTACATGCGTACGACGATGTCGATGTCATCGCAGGCCAGGGCACCGTTGCCGTCGAGATCCTGGAGCAACACCCGGAGCCGAGCGACGCGATCTTCGTTCCGGTCGGCGGGGGCGGACTACTCGCCGGCGTGTTGCCGTACATCAAGTCGATGCGGCCCGACACCGCCATCATCGGGGTCGAGCCGAGCGACGCGGCGTGCCTGCACGCTACGCTCGAGGCCGGTGAACCCGTGCCGCTCGACCACGTCGGCATCTTTGCGGACGGAGTCGCGGTCCGCCAAGTGGGAACCGAGCCCTTCCGGATCGTGAACGGTCGCTGCGATACGAGCTCGGCTTCTTCGGCCTGCAGGCCAAGATCGTTGAACCCGCTGGAGTGCACACGGACTTCGGCAGCAGGTCGCTGGACGCTTCGGGCGACGGATCGACAGACGTTTATACGGAGAAAGTGGTGAAGATGATGACGGGCGCTCGCGCGCGTCAGGACAACTACTCCACGCCAGACCAGACGGCCGACGTCATCTTCGGGGCCGCTACGGACGGGACCACTCGACTCCGCTACATCGCCGGCACAGATGCCGAGGCGATGCTCGCTGCGCGTGCTTCCATGCCCTTCGAGGACTACTCCGAGGCCCTCGTGGCGCAGCCAGGTCTCGCGGACTGACTGCGGTACCGCGCGCGGCGGCGCCCAGGACCGTCTACAACTGGGCCGCCAAATCGATGAAGTCTGTCGCCGAATAATCGAACTCGGGATCGGGGGTAGTATCGATCGTTCGGCTCGGCCCGTACTCGAGCGGACGGGGCACCCACGCAGCCTTGAAGCCGACGCGCTGAGCCGCCCGCAGGTCTCCCTTGTGCGCGGCGACCATCATGATTCGATGGGGAGGAAGACTCAGCAGATCCGCCGCCTTTTCGTACACTTCCGCGTCCGGCTTGTAGTGCCCGGATAGCTCGGCAGACAGCACACAGTCCCACGGCAGGCCGGCGTTCTTCGCCATGTTGGTCAACAGCGATACGTTGCCGTTGGAGAGCGTGGACAGCACGAATTTCGACTTCAAACGGCCGAGGCCCAACACCGTATCGGGCCAAGGGATGAGGCGATGCCATACCCGGTTCAGATTGTCGATCTCAGCCTCGGAGAGTCCAGAGATGTCGAACTCGACCAGGAGGTCGTCGAGAATTCTGCGATGCAGGTCATCGATCTTCATCCACGGCAACTCGCCGGTGCGGACCTGGTTCATGGCGGGGCCATACCCGGAGCGCCACCCATCGGCAAACCTCTCCCAGTCCACTTCGAGTCCCTTCGCCTGAGACAGCATTCGCCCCTCACGAATGATCGACGTGCGCCAATCGACAACGGTTCCGAAAACGTCGAAGGTCAATGCCACGACGTCCGACTCCTGCCGAGGCCGGACCGCCCCCGGTGCTTTTTCGTCAGGCAGCAGACTGCTCCCGCCCCCGAAAGCGGTCACCGCTAAGGCCACCGCCCCGGCCGATAGGAATTCTCCGCGCTGCAAAGTGCTGAGGTCCGCAGTGTTCGAGCTCATTGATTTTCCCTCACTCTATGGGATTGCAGCCAGAATCTCGGACGGTTCGGCTCTCACCGTATAGTCCGGATCGGCGGATGCGAAAACGATGGTCCCGTCAGGGTCGACGACGAACGTAGCTGGGATGGGGAGCTGCCACGACTCGTCGCCATTGAAGCGCACGAGATCCAGCTTGAAGAACTCGATGTACAGTCGCCGGAGATCGTCCGGAACTTGAAACGTAAGCCCGTAATCACGCGCGACGCCTAGGCCCAAGTCCATGAGCACGTCGAACTCGATCCCGTCTTCCTCGGCCCAAGGTCGCGCGAAGTCCTGAAGCTGAGGCTGAAGGGTCACGAGCGTTGCGCCCTTCGCGGAGATCTCGGGTAGTGCGGCCTGGAGAGCAACCTGCTCAAGTCGACAATAGGGTCACCACCTGCCGCGGAAGAAGCTCAGGAGCACCGGACCGCGTTTGAGCAACGTCCTGAGTCGAACGGTCGCACCATCGAGGTTCGGACGCGCAAAAAGCGGCGCGGTGTCGCCGACGGAGCACACTCCATCCAGGATCCCCGATGCCCGCAGCTCGTCCGTCGACCGGTTCATGAGCGCGGTAACCGCGGGGTCTCTGCCTTCTTCCTTCTCCGCGCGGAAGGCCGCCAGGCGCTCGTTCAACAATTCCATTTCAGTCGCTCGCTAGTGGAAGGTCCATCTCCCCGTTAACGCTCCGGCAAACGCTCTTCGATACGCAACAGCGCGTCGCGAATCTCGACCAGGACCTGCGCCTCGCTCGTCGACCCGGACGCGGCGGCCACGGGGAGGGCTGGCTGAGACCCTGCTACCACAGCGTCCCTCTGCCGTAGAACGGTGTCCCGGAACTCTCGCGCGCCCTCGATACCCACTAGTTGGACAAGAGCGCCCGGCCCCGACTGGCCGGCGGTCTCGACCGAAATGGCCTGCAGATCCATGTAGCGCATGATGGGACCCTCGACGAGCCCCAGATCCGTGATCTTGTCCAAGGGCACGGTCTTTTCCTGACGAACCAGGATACCGCGAGTCACCTTCAGCGACCGATCGGTCAGGGTGCAGCTCATGCGCTGAAGGTACCGCTCGGTGAAGTGGTGCCCGAACAGGAGCCACAACGGAAGGAAGGGAATCCCGATGACGGTGACCACGCAGAGAATCGATCCCGTAAGCAGCCAATAGCTGCGCACTTTTCGGTTGAACGTGGCTTCTGCCAGGACGGTTTCGGGGGCCATCGAATCTCCGGAGCTAGGTGGGGCGAACGACACCACTGTGGGTCTAGGTCTTATACTGCAACATGATCGTTCACTTGATAGATGGCACGTACGAGCTGTTTCGACAGTTCTACGGTATCCGCCGATTCAGCAAGGGCGAGGAAGGGCCATTCGCGGCGGTCAACGGCGTGCTGCACTCCGTACTGCAGATGTTCGAGACCGGAGCCACCCATATCGGTGTGGCTACCGACCATGTCATCGAGTCGTTTCGCAACGGCATGTGGGCCGATTACAAGACCGGGGCGGGCATCGACCCGGCGCTGCGCAGGCAATTCGCAGCGCTCGAAGAAGGACTCGAGGCCATGGGCGTTGCGGTTTGGCCGATGGTCGAGCTCGAGGCGGACGACGGGCTGGCGTCGGCCGCGCACTTGGCATCGCAGGACGAGAGCGTGCAGAGGGTTTCCATCTGGACCCCTGACAAAGATCTGGCGCAGTGCGTTCGCGGCAATCGGGTCGTGCAAGTGGACCGTAGGGCAAACCAGGTCCGCGACGCGGACGCGGTGAAGGAGAAATTCGGTGTCGAACCGGTCTTGATCCCCGACTTTCTCGCGCTCGTGGGCGACGCCGCCGACGGCTTTCCAGGCATTCCGCGCATCGGTAAGGTCACCGCCGCGCGGCTTCTGAATCAGCACGGACCCATCGAAGACTTCCCGGACTCCGAACTCGGTGAGCGTCGAGAGCTGGCGCTGCTCTTCAAGGACCTAGCAACGCTCAGGACCGACGCTCGCCTCTTCGATTCGGTCGATGAACTGCGCTGGCTAGGGCCTACTGCCGAGTTCGAGAGCCACGCAGAGCGGCTCGGTGACACCCGTCTCGTGAAGCGTTCACATGAGGCGTCGGTGGTGGCCTAGCTCGGCTGCGGAGGCACGGCTCTCCTCCAGCAGATACTCCGCTCGGCTTCTTCGAAGCCCGCGGCGATGTGGAACGCCTCACTCCCGTGGTTGTCGATCTGGCTATCGGACGCGAACTCGGTGAGCCCCGAGAAACGAGCCCAGGCCTCCGCTTCCCGCACCAGGTCCGAAGCGATGCCGATGCGGCGCAGGTCGGAGGCGGTCCAGATGCCTTCCAGGTAGGCGACGGGCGAAGTGTCGCAGCCTTCCGCGTATTTGCGGGTCCCGATCTCGGCGAAACCGCCCAAGGTGCCGTCGCCGCGCTCGGCGACGAGCACTATGCCCTCGGCGGGTGGGAGCGCGAGCATTTTCTCGACGTCGTTCTCGGTGGCGTCGGGCCAGAGCGTGGTCACCATGCGCACCAACTCTTCGCGGTCGGAAGCTCTGCTTGGACGGATCGTCGTGGTCACAATGGCATCGAAGGCGAGAGCGTCAGTCGTTCAGATATGACGCAATCTCTTCGCGGAGCCGTTCCGTTCGACGCCGAAAGAACTTCGACGTGGCCGACCAGATGGTGCGCGCGACCCCAACGCCGACGGCCATGGCCACGGCAACCAACGGGAGGGAACTGAGGACCGCAGCTCCCACGACAAACGAAATGAAGAGCGTCGTTGCCCAAATCGCCAAGGCCACACCCGACAGATCGGTGAACACCCGGATCGAAACGCTGTCGTCGTGCGAGTGGACGGTCACGGTCGTGCGACTGGGAAGTCCGACGCTGCTCCACTCCGCGGCTCCCATGACGTCTCTGATCCTGCCCTGATGGTTGAGAGCCCCTCGCACCACGTCGAGAAGCTCTACGCGTTGCGCTTGCGTGAGTGTCCGCGCGAACGTGTCCTGGACCCGGTAGGTGAGCGCACCTCCCAGAAGATTTCGACCCTGCCCGGGCGGATCGTGCAGAAGCGAAGCCGCGGCCTGGTCGATGAAGCGCTTCTCCAGACCCACTTCCGCGGCGATATCGCGGACGGCCTGTAGGGACAAACCACTGGCCGTCGGCGCACCGTCCGATACACTGGGAGATCGGGCAGCTCCGTCTACACGGTCTTGTAGCTTGGCCGCCCGTTGCAGGATGAGCGCGAACTCCTCGTCGGAGTACCTCCGGTCGGGACCGTCGATCAGTCACCCCCCTTTTGAGAGCCGAACGCCCGCGCGAGCGCCGCCGCGCCCGCCTCCATGGACTCCGCCGCAGCGTCGATCAACCCTCCCATCGTAATGAACCCGTGGATCATTCCTCCGTATTCCACGAACTCCGCCTCGACCCCGGCCGCTCGCAGTTTGTCGGCATAGGCACTGCCTTCGTCCTTCAGCGGGTCGTATCCCGCGGTGAGGATGAAGGCCGGGGGCAAGTCCGCGAAGTCATCGGCAAACAGCGGCGAAGCGATGAGCTGACCCCGATCCCCTCCGTCGCTGAAATAATGCTTCATGAACCAGTCCAGAAGCTCGGTCGTGAGCCGGTAGCCCTGCCCCAACGCTTTGTGCGATGGCAGGCTGCCCGTGAGGTCGGTGCCCGGGTAGATAAGGAGTTGGTACGCCAGCTTCGGAGAGCCCTCCCGCTTCGCCAGGTGACAGACGATCGCGGCCAGATTCCCGCCTGCGCTGTCGCCGCCAACGGCCACACACGCAGGGTCCCCCCCGAGCTCCCTCGCATGATCAACCACCCAACGGGTCGCCGCCCAAGCGTCATCAACCGGCGCCGGGAACGGGTGCTCAGGGGCGAGCCTGTAGTCGACCGACACCACCAGGCACGCCGCGCCTAAGCAGAGCTGACGACAGGGAATATCATGGGTATCCCGATCGCCGATCACGTAGCCGCCACCATGGAAAAAAATGAGAATCGGGAGCGGACCCGTAGCGCCCTGCGGGCGATAGAGCCGGGTTGGCAGCTCGCCATCCGGGCCGGGTATCGTGCTTTCCTCAGTCAACACTCCGGCCGGTGGCTCTCCCGAGGCCGCAGCGACCATTTCGGCATATTGCAGTCGTGCCGCTGGCGGATCGAGGCTCTCGAGCAGCGGGCGTGTGCTTCTCTCCGCGAGATCGAGTATGAACCGGGCCTGCGGGTCTAGGGTCACTCGGACGCTCCGAAAAAGACGACTGCCGACGTGGGGGAGACCGTTAGAAGACTGGCCAGACACCCGGTGTCGCAAGCTCCACAGAGTACCCGTCGGGATCCCGGAAGTACATGCTTCTGCCGCCTCGTTCCCAGCTCACCTCGCTCTCGATATCGATCCCCTCGGCCACGAGGTGCCGACGCCACACATCGAGTTCGTCCGCGTCGATCGCTAAGGCGAAGTGCGCCGGGCCGGCACCGTCGTGGGGAGGAATCCACCCACCTTCGAACGACGCTCCGGAAGTAGTGGCTCCACGAAGAAACAGCAGGAGCACTGTGCCCTCCCCAGCGTCCAAGGCGGCCAAGCGAACTCCGCGCGACATGGTGTTCAGCCCCATCACGCTCTCATAGAAGCGGACCGCGCGATCAAGATCCTCGACGTAGAGGGCGGTCTCCAAGATTCGCCGAACGCGTGGCACCGCCTCAGTTCCCAACTCGGCGCCACCGGTGCATGCCACTCACGACGCCATGGACCGTGGCGTACACGACACTCTCAGTGGTGAGATGCGATAGTCGATGGGCATGAAGCATCCTATGATCACAGGCGTGCCATCAGCAATCTATGCTGGCTGCCGCTCAATACTTGATGTCCGTCCTTCCGACCGTCATCCCGATGTTGCCCACCCTATCCCCCATCGTGTAGTGCTCGCCACTGCCGGCGGTCATGCCGAAGAAGGGCACGTTGGGCACGATTAGGCGCCCGGACGAATCCACGGCGCCATCAAGGATCGTCGTAGCGATGACCTCAGCGATGAAGAGCTTTCGCATCGGCGGGACCTCCAACGAAGCGATCGTGCGACACTCACAGTGGATCGGTGCTTCCTCGACCGTTGGCGCATCCACGGCGACCGCCCGACCTCGAGTGAGCCCCGAGAGCGCGAACTTGTCCGCTACCCGGCTCGAGTTCATATCGATCGTATCAAACGCCTCGATGAACTGAGCTGTCGGAACGTTGAGCACGAATTCGTGGTGCTGCTCCAGGAGTTGGCGCGCGAGGTGTTCTGTTCCCGCGCTGACCCCAATCTGCGGCGGGTCACCGTTCACGACGAAGGTCCAGAGAACGGAGATCTCGGCCGGATCTCCCTCGGCGCCGTTGATAGTGAGAAGGACCGCGGGCACAGGGGGCACCATCGGTCCGGGCTCGGCCAGCGTGCGACGCGGGCCCAGCGGCGTTTCAGCTGCCTGGTTCTCCTGCGGAGCCTCGGAGTCGACACCGGGCTCTGAGCCACAGCCCCACACCGCGGCCACTGCTGCTGCGGACGAGCTCTGCTCCAGGAAACGTCGTCTAGTGCAAATCATGAGACCATCAAGCCGAAGATCACTCTTTCTCTCCGGAGGTAGGCCGGTGGGGGCACCTTTGGGAAGGAGGATGGCGAAGCCGTCGACCTAGCGATTCTGCAGCGCGAGCAACATGCTCACGCGAACCCAAGCACGCGACCCCGGGAGTATAGATGAGCAAGAGCAGACGGGAGTTCCTAAACGCCAGCATTCGCGCCGGAGCTGCGATGTCGGCGCTCGCGCACCCAGGCCTCGCGGCGGCGTTGGCGTTGCCCTCTGGGCCAAGCACGCCGGTACGGAGCGCCCGGGGGGCCTTGAGCATCCTGATACTGGGCGGCACCAGCTTCATCGGACCGCACGTCATCGCCTACGCGATGAATCGCGGGCACTCGGTCACCACGTTCACGAGGGGACGGACGAAGCCGACGGTTCACGCAGTGCTCTTCGAGGACGTCGAGCAGTTGATCGGGGATCGCGAGAACGACCTCGAAGCGCTGCGCGGGCGGACGTGGGACGCGGTGATCGACAACTCCGGCCGGCGCGTCGAGTGGACGGAACGTTCCGCTCAACTGCTGCGCGACAACGTCGACCTCTACCTCTACACGTCCTCGACTGGCGTGTACTACCCCTATCTCGGCTCGGACATCGATGAGCGGACCGAGCTCGTCCTGGAAGTGCCCGGAGGCCTCGACGAAGAACAGGCGCTCGAGTACGGCTACGGCGTGATGAAGGCGAATTCCGAGCTGGCAGCCCGAAGTACGTTCGGGGACGAACGCTCCATCGTGGTGCGACCGACGTACATCATGGGCCCAGGCGATCACACGGACCGCTTCACCTATTGGCCGGTTCGGCTGAGCCGCGGTGGTGAGGTGCTGGTGCCCGGCCGGAGCGCAGACCCGGTCCAGTACGTCGACGTGCGAGACGTCGCCGGTTGGATGATCCGCCTCATCGAAGACCGAGTCGTTGGCACGTTCAATGTGGTCGGTCCGTCTTCAGCGACCGGTATGCACGCCTTCGTGCACGGAGCCCACGCCGCCTTCAGTTCGCCCGCATCCTTCGTGATGATCCCGGACTACGACTTCTTGACGCAGCACCGGGTCGGATTCGCGATCCCCTGGATCATGCCCATCGGCAACAACGCGGGGTCGGCTTTGGCCAGCACTCGTCTGGCAGTCCAGAACGGGCTGACGTTCACACCGCTCGCCGAAAGTGTCCGAGATATCCACGAGTGGTGGCACTCCGCTGCTGTGGCGGAGGACCGCCGCGTCAACATGGTGTCGGGGCAGCGTTCACTCATGGCGCGCGAAGCAGCGATCATCGCGGCCTGGAAGGCTCTCTAGCCTCAGTGAATCTCGAGCTCGGCGATGCCGATGCCAGCCTCGCCCGCAACCGCATAGAGCAGGTAGGTCCGGCCGTCCTCCTGGAAGATCGCCGGGTCGCGTAGCTGATTCACTCGAACGCTTATTGCGTCCCGGACCGACGGAACCAGGGGTTGATCGGCCCCTTCCCAGGGCTCTTCCGGAAAGAGCACGCTTTCCGCCTCACCAGCCGTCCACATGGCCCAGTCTCCGGAGATATCCACCTTGGTGAGCAGGATGTGCTCGGGTGTGTCCTCCACGCGACTCCAGAAGATATAGAGCGTGTCCCCGCGCTTGAGCAGGGCGCTGTGGCGCATCGTACTCGGGAAGAGCTGAAGCTCGCTGGTCTCGAAGTCGGAGATGCCGTCCCTCGATCGATAGAAGATCCCGGGCATGCCCATCGCGTACCACCGCCCGTCATGCCGGAAGACGCGGAAGTAGGAGCGACCGAGCAGCGGCTCCCTGGCCTCGAAGTGGATCCCGTCCCTGGACGTGGCGACGCGGGTGCGCTGAAATCGAAATCCCTCGAGGCCGTGGAAATACATGACGATCTCACGGCGGTCCTCGCGGACATGCACATCTGGAGAAGCGAGATGCGGCTTGGTGGCGCTGTCCAAAGGCTCGGGGACGCCCTCGACCGGACCCGGAGCCCAACCACCGAGATCGACCTCCCGACGGACCTCATCAGGAATCTCTGCGCGCTCGGTCAGGAAGCGGGATTCAGGGAGGTGAATGGTTCCCGGTTCGTAGATCGTCCAGGGTCCGGTCAGCTCGTCCGCGTAAGCGAGCCGGATGTAGCTGCCCTTGTGGTCGGCGAAGTAGAGGTAGTAGCGCCCCAGCGGATTCGGCAGCCAGTCTGGAACGCGGATCAGAGACGGGCCCTGAATGTTTATGCCGATGCCCGGACTCAGGTCCGAAGTGACGATCGCTTTGTTGGTGAGGCGACGCACCCTGACCTCGTCCGTGGTCTGGCGTGGGCTCTGGGCTGCAACGGCCACGGGACCGACGCACAAGAAGCAAACGGTAGCGGCACATCTCAAAGAGTTGACTGATCTCACGCGACGATCTCCCGGTGTCCGGCCGCACAGCACATTCAGGGCGTCTCCCCGCAAGGCATATCAGCCCGGTTCCTGGCTTCACGATTCGCATCGGGGTCCTGTTGCGCAACGGCCGTCGCAATTCGACGCACATAGTCGTTGGGAAAACCGGCCTCCAGCGCACCTGCGACGACCAGGTCTCGGTACCACGAGTACGGTCTGAGGCTGTCGTCGACATGGGCGGGGGCTGCCACATACGTGGTCGCCTCGCGCGGGCCAGTCGGTGTCTCGACCGTCACGCGCGCTTCGTCGTATCCCGTTCCGAGCCCCTCGAGGATATCGAGCTCGGCCTTCTCCTCCACCGGAAGGCGATAGAGGACGCCATGGACTCCGATCGCATCCTTCGGCGAGACCGCAATCGTGCACTTGCCAGAGCCATCGACGCCCTTCTTGCTCCAACTGAATTCGTATCCCGGCAGGGTAGCCGCAGCCGTGCGACTCGCGGAAGAAGCCCGTCTACGCATCCTCCGGAAACACAAATTCGATCCGTAGGCGAAGTACAGAACTTCCGGGAGGTCGGAAGCCACAGGCTAGACGGCCGCCCACGCAGTCATGGGGTGAGCGGAGCCGGGTCGAGGAATAGGAATGCCACGCTGAATACGATCGTCACGCCGTTGACAGCCACCAGAAAAGCATGGAACGATGGCCGTTTCGACACCGCGCCAATGCCATACAGCACGATGAACGTCATCTGGAACAGTCGAAGAACGTTCAGGAAGGGCTGTCCGAGTACAAACAGATTGGCGAGTCCGACGACTACCCAAAAGCAGGCGTAGAGCACGAAGAAGCGGGTCCGGACCCGGTAGAAGTGGTCGCGCCACGACTCGACCGCATCGTGATCACCAGGCACCAGCGCGCTGGCGAGCGAGTACAGCACGCACGGTGCGGCGAGGACGATCAAGAATCTCGGAAAATTTCAAGCCACGTCGGTGCTGTAGGGCCAGAACGCCCACCAGAACTGCACATGCACGAATAGAAGGGAGATGACCCACAGGCTGTGGATCACGTGGCCACGCCCTTGCTTCAACGCCGAAGGCATCCCATCCAGCAGGCGAATCACGCCAAACGACAGGACGATCGACAGGAAGATCGCCAAGTACTCGAAGAGCGTCACAGCTCAGATCCTGCCCGCGACCAAGAAGCGCTCGAGAACCATCCGGGCATGCCGCCGACTCTGATCAACCAGCACCCGCGATGTACTGCCGGAGCTGGGAATTCTCCTCCTCCGCGACAACTCTGCAGGCGTTCACCAGATCTCCGATCGAGATTATGCCGGCGAGTCGATCGCCTTCCAAGATCGGGAGGTGGCGAATCTTGTTCTCGGCCATGACGTCCATCATCTGCAGGAGCTGATCCTCGGGCTTCGCGGTAATCAAGTCCCGCGTCATCACCTCGCCCACTTGAATCGAGTCGAGCTCACCGGGGCGCCGCGCCGTGACCCGCAAGATGTCGCGTTCGGTCACAATTCCCGTCGCATGCTCCCCCTCCATCACCACGAGACCGCCGATATTGTGTTCCACGAGAACTTCGGCAGCGGCAAGGACACTTTTGGACTCCGTGATCGTGAGCACGTCGTGGCCTTTCTTGCGAAGAATCTCCTCGATCTTCATGGCTACCTCCCGCGAACGGAGACGAGCAACTACATCGTTAACTTGGCTCGCGGAGGTCCTCAGGGCCATGAAAACTTGGCACAGGCTATGCGCTATCCACGCCGCTGCCGCCGCGCTTCGTAGAGAATCGCGGTCGCTGCGGCCGCAACGTTCAAGGAGGAAGCCGACCCGCTCATCGGGATGGACACGCACACGTGACAGAGCTCGGCGACCTTGTGACTCAGGCCAGTGCTCTCGTTACCGAACATGAGCACGGTCGGGCGCATAAAGGAGACTTCGTCGGGCCACACGCCTTCCCCCGCCGTCGTCGCAACCAGTTGTAAGTCCTGCGCCTGACCCCTTACCCCGTCGAGCCAACCTTTCAGGTCACCCCAGGTGGTGATCCGCACCACCGGCTGAGCGAACAGTGAGCCCGCGGCAGCCCGGACAGTGCGAGGGTCGTAGAGGTCCGCCGCGCGACCGAAGATGACGACTCCGTCTACGCCCAGACCATCGCAAGAGCGAATGACCGTACCAAGATTACCGGGCGACGACGGCTGATCCAGGAGTACGTAGAGGGGCTGCGGTCCAGCCCGGAGGCGCTCAGGCTCATCGGCCGGGATCTTGACGACAGCCAGGAGCTCCGAGACGTCATCCTTGTCGCTGAGCTCCTCCAGCAAGGGAAGGCTCAACTCGAGGTGGTGGCGAGCCCGGGACGAGCGCAATGTGTCTCGAGCCCAATCCGACAACGGACGCGAGGGCGCGTACAGGAAGGCCTCGATATCCCACTGCGCGTTCGCTTTCAGCTGATTCAGCGACCGAACGCCTTCGACCAGGAATTCGCCGGAACGATGTCGCTTCTTTCGGCTTCGCCCCAGCGCTTCCACTCGCTGAAACCACTGGTTCTTCGACTCGACAGGAAGTACCCGAGGCATGTTTGCCAACGACCCACCCCTCTTTCGGATCACTCTGCTAGCGTGCAGCTCGTGCGTGCCCGGTCCACGTCGGGCGGCCACCAAAAACGTAGTTGAAAGTAGAGGTGGTGGCCGGTAGCACGTGCGCTACATTCCCGCTGCCCGAACAAGATCCACCCATAGGGGGGACGAATGGACGCCAACAAGATGACCCGACGCCAGCTGCTTCAGAGGTTCGGAGCCGTCGGCGGCTCGTCTCTGGTGATGGGTGCCATGGGAGCATGGGACCTCATGGGTCAGCCTTCGGGCCCCCGCCCCGTCATGAAGGGGCCGCGGCCGGACACGAAGGTCATCGTGCTTGGAGCTGGGCTCTCGGGGCTCACCGTCGGCTACGAATTGGGCAAGCTGGACTATGACTACCGTGTGCTCGAGGCGCGCGATTCGGTCGGAGGTCTGTGCTGGACTGTTCGTCGTGGAATGCAGCATACCGAGATCGGTGGAGAGACTCAGGTCTGCGACTTCGACGAGGGCCAGTATATCAACGCCGGAGCGTGGCGAATCCCGAACCGCGATCAGGGAATCATTGGCTACTGCAAGGAACTCGGCGTCCCGCTCCAACTCTTCGTGAACCTGAGCGACGCGAACTACTACTACGAAGAGGACCCCGAGTTGGGCTCTCTCTCCGGCCAGCGAGTGCGACTGCGCGAGGTGAAGGCAGACATGTGGGGCTCGATCACAGAGCTGCTCGCCAAGGCGATGGACTCGGGCCAGATTGACGCACCGCTCTCCGAAGAGGACGAGGTCCTCTTGATGGAGTTCCTCGTGAGAGCCGGGTACCTGGATTCGGAAGACCACTTCTACGGGCCACCGGAACTCCGCGGGTCGGAGGACCGGTGGGACTTCGGCTCGCTACTCCGTTCCAACTTCGGGGGACGCGTACGCTCCCTCTACGCCGGTACCGGCGGACCCGACCCCGTCTTTCAGCCCATCGGAGGCATGAACCAGATCCCGCTCGCCTTCGAGCGGGCGATGGGTCACCACATCACATTCGGCGCCGAGGTGCGATCGATTCGCCAGAGTGAGCAGGGCGTACGCGTAGTCTACCGGGATACGCGAACCGGGCGGGAGCGGGAAGAAACCGCCGACTTCTGCGTCAGCTGTCTACCCATGTCGATCCTGAAGAAGATCGATGTCAATTTCTCGCCCGAGATGGCCGAGGCGGTGGGCAAGACCGAGCATAGCTCGAGCGCCAAGATGGGGCTCCAGATGAAGCGTCGCTTCTGGGAAGAGGACGACGGCATCTTCGGTGGCCACCTGTGGAGCTCGAGCCTACAGCTGGGAGAGTTCTCTTATCCGTCGAACGATTTCTACAGCGACAAGGGAGTGTTGCTCGGCTACTACGGCAGGGGCGGGCAAGCCGGTCTAGCGGACATGCGCATCCGCGACCGGGTCGAGCACACGCTGACCCAGGCGAGCAAGGTCCACCCACAGATGAGGGAAGAGTTCGAGCACGCCTACTGTGTTTGGTGGGACAAGGTGCCCTTCAGCGAGGGCGCATACGGGAGAACCCCCGACGCCGAGCTTCTCGGGCAACTCAGCAAGCCCGATGGCCGCGTCTATCTGGGGTCCGCGGGCGCAAGCGGGCGTCCGGCATGGCTCGAGGGCGCCATCCAGTCGGCTTGGCGGACGGTGGAGGCTCTTCACGAGCGCGTGTCGGCGTAGCGCTCAGCTGTGTCCCGCCTGAAGAATCCCCACGTGTTCAGGCCCCATCCCACCGTGGCGTGGCCCACGATCTCGTAGCCGAAGTGCTGATAGAGTGAGACATTAGCCTCGTCTTCCGTTGTCAGCGTCACACCCTCGGAGTGGGCATCCTCGCGGGACATGAGGTGGACATGCTCGATCAGCCTGCGACCGAGCCCCTTGCCCTTCGCCGCGCGGCGAACCCCGATCATGTTGAGATGGATGTGCGGAGTTTCCAGCTCGAACGGCGCACAAGCCGCCGCGAAGGAGTCGTATCTGGCTCGTGCCGAAGGCCCCAACTCAGTCCATACCTGCTCGCGCAACTCGCCCAACTCCGGCGGGCTCGGCGGTCCGCCCGGACGCGACACGAGTGCGGCCCCATGCAAACTCTGTCGGTGACCGATCCCGAGCAGGACCTCGCCGCGTAGGACTCGCGCCTCCACGAAGTAGTGGACGAGCTTCTTGCGTCGCTGCTCGTAGCCCACGGCGTCGGTACCGAGTACGAAGCGCATCACCGGGTAGTCGCGGAAGGCCTCGCAGAGGACGTCGACCACCTCGGCTACGTCATTCCCGCTGAGACGGAAGACCGTCTCAAGCTCGCCCGACGGATCCATCCGGCTCAGCCAGCTATGCGCGACGCCTCAAACGTCCAGGTTCTTCACGTACCTCGCGTTCTTCTCGATGAACTGGCGTCGTGGTTCTACCTCGTCCCCCATGAGCCGGTCGAACAATTTGTCGGCGATCGCTGCGTCTTCGATCTGGACCTGCAAGATGGTGCGTGCTTCGGGATCCATGGTGGTCTTCCAGAGCTGGTCCGGGTTCATCTCGCCGAGACCTTTGTAGCGCTGGATGGTGATGCCCTTGCCCTCTCCGTTCTTGCCCCTGAGCCGCTTGAGGTACATGTCACGCTCTTGGTCGGAGTAGGCATAGAAGTCGGACTTGCCCTTGTGCACGCGGTACAACGGCGGCTGCGCGATGTAGATGTAGCCCGCTTCGATGAGCTCCCGCATCTGACGGAAGAAGAAGGTGAGCAGCAGGGTGCGGATATGCGCACCATCGACGTCGGCATCGGTCATGATCACGACCTTGTGATAGCGTGCCGACTCCAGATTGAACTCCTCGCGGATTCCCGCACCGATTGCGGTGATCATGGCGCGGATTTCTTCGTTGGAGAGAATCCTGTCGATGCGCGCGCGCTCCACGTTGAGGATCTTCCCCTTGAGTGGGAGGATGGCCTGGAACGCTCGGTCTCGGCCCTGCTTGGCGCTACCGCCGGCAGAGTCGCCCTCGACGAGGTAGAGCTCGCAAAGCGAAGGATCTGAAATCGAGCAGTCCGCGAGCTTGCCCGGCAGCACGCCACCCTCGAGCGCGCTCTTCTTGCGAGCGAGATCTCGCGCCTTACGCGCGGCTTCGCGCGCCCGGGCCGCCTGCAACGACTTCTCGATAATGGCCTTCGCGGCCTTGGGGTTCTCCTCGAGGAAGTTCGACAGGTGCTCGTTGACCGACGCCTCCACCGCGCCACGCACCTCACTGTTGCCCAGCTTGGTCTTGGTCTGACCCTCGAACTGAGGCTCCATGACCCGGATGCTGAGCACGCAGGTGAGACCCTCACGCACATCGTCGCCCGAGAGACCCTCGTCCTTCTTGAAGATGTTGTTGCGGCGGGCATAGTCGTTGATCGTACGCGTCAGCGCCGCCTTCAACCCCGTCAGGTGCATGCCACCTTCGTGCGTATTGATGTTGTTTACGAAGGTGTGTGTATTGTCGCTGAAGCCCTGGTCGTACTGGAGCGCCAGTTCGATCTCCGCCTCGGGCCTGGACGTTTCGAAGTAGCAGACTTTTTCGTGCAGCGGTGCGCGACTACCGCGTAGGAATGCCACGTATTCGGCGATTCCGCCCTCGTACTCGTACGTCTCCGACGAGCCGCCATTCCGCTCGTCATAGAGCGTGATCTTCAGGCCCTTGTTGAGGTAGGCCATCTCGCGCAGGCGGTTCGAGAGTACCTCGAGCGAATACTCGAGCTCGGTGAAGATCTCAGTGTCGGGCTTGAACCAGACCTTGGTGCCGGTGCCCTTCGCCTTCCCAGTCTCCTTCAGTTCCGTGGCCTTGATCCCCCTCTCGTAGCGCTGGTGGTAGGTCTTGCCGCCGCGCCGGATCTCTACCTCGAGGAAAGCCGACAGTGCGTTGACCACGCTCACGCCGACGCCGTGCAGTCCACCGGAGACCTTGTAGGTGTCCTTGTCGAACTTGCCGCCGGCATGCAGCACGGTCATGGCGAGCTCGACGCCTGGCACCTTCTCCGTGGGATGGATATCGACCGGGATACCTCGCCCGTCGTCCAAAACCGATACGGAGTTGTCGGCGTGGATGGTGACGGTCACCTCTTCGCAGTAACCCGCCATCGCCTCGTCGATCGAATTGTCGACGACCTCGTAGACGAGGTGATGTAGGCCACGTGCCGATGTCGAGCCGATGTACATGCCCGGCCGTTTGCGCACCGCCTCCAGCCCCTTGAGGACCTGGATCTGTCCCGCTGAATAGTCCGAATCCTTCGGTTTCTTGCTCTTTGCCATGTCCGCTCCGTGAGCGCTGATATCGGTGGTCGCTTCTAGCTCGTCTCCGCCAGCACGAACACGATACGTTCGAGTGGGACGTCCCCGAGGCGCTCGTTCACCCTCACCAGGAACTCCCCTTTCATGATGTTCAGCTCCATGAGCCACGCGCTGGTACGCACCTCGACGAATAGAGTCGCCTCGGACACACCCTTCGCCTTGGTCACCTCCGCCACGTGCTCGCCGACGAGTTCGGGCCAGAGGTCGAGCACGCTCATGCGCTCGACCTGTTCCTTCACCCCATGCTTCTCGAGCAGAGCGGCAAGCACCGAGTCGACCCGAACGGGCCTCCCCGCCATCACGCCGTGATCCTCCCTGCTTCGATGCGCCAACGAGGCAACGAGTCCTTCCGGATCTTCACGTCGGACTCTTTGGGCGAGGTCAGCACGACCTGCCCCATCTCTTCCTTCTCCATTAGCGCGAGCACTCGTTCGCCACGCCCACCGTCGAGTTCCGCGAAAACGTCGTCCAGGAGGATCAATGGCGCCCGCTCACGAGTCTCCCGGATCGTCCTGGCCTCGACGAGCCGGAGCGCAAGCGCAGCCGTGCGGCGCTGCCCACCCGAGCCGTAAGCGCGTAGGTCGAGGCCGTCCGCGTCATCCTCCAAACGCAGCAGAAGATCATCCCGGTGCGGCCCGACGACCGTGGTGCCCATTCTCCGCTCGCGCTCGCCTGACGCGGCGAGGATGTCGCGGAAGGCAAGCGCGATGTCTTCTTTGCACACGGCGTCTGCGAGCGTGACGCTGGGCCGATACCTCATCTGCGCGCCAATGCCTCCAGAGACCTCCTGGTAGTAGTCCCGGAACGCCCCACACCGCTGCTCGATCCAGTCCCGCCTAGCTCGCATCACCCGCGCCCCGCTGCCGACGAGGCCACTGTCCCATGCCACCACGACCGAGCTGGGCTGCCCGTCTTTGAGCGAGGCATTGCGGCGTACCAGGATCTTTCTGTAGTCCTGGAGGGCCGTGAGGTAGCCGGGCTCGCTGAGCGAAAGCACGATATCGAGAAAACGGCGACGCTCCCTAGGCCCACCGCTCACGAGCTCCACATCGGCTGGAGAAAAGATCACTGCCGCGAGGCGCCCCAATACGTCGCCCATGCGGTCAGGCTCCGCGCCATCCACCGAAACCTTCTTCCGCTTTCCTTTCTTCTCGAAGGCCGCAGCGACCTCCATCGACCGTCCCGTATCTCTCTCCTGCAAAGTGCCGGCGACTCGAAAAACGCCCTCGTGGAACGCCACGAGTTGTTCGTCACGAGCACCTCGGAAGGACCGGAACGTCTCGAGGTAGTAAATCGCTTCGAGAAAGTTGGACTTGCCCTGGGCGTTGTCACCGATCAGCGCGACACCCTCGGACGGGAGTTCCAGGTCCTGACTTCCGAGGTTTCGGAAGTGGCGAATTGCGAGCCCGTTCAGACGCACGGACCAGCGGTTGGGAGAGTCCCGGATTGCATAGAGGAATTTAACGGAATTCAGCGTCCCTTGAAGTCCGCTTTGCGCTTCTCCATGAACGCCGTCATGCCCTCCTTCATGTCTTCAGTCGAGGTGAGAAGACCGAAGAGGGAGGACTCGAAGGCGAGCGCCTCTGGCGACGCGTTGTCGAGCCCTCCATAGATCGACTCCAACGCCATACGCACGGCGATGGGGGCGTTCTTGGTGATCCTTACGCATGAAGTCCTTCGCATCGCTGAGCAGCGACTCGCGGGGCACGACGGCAGACACGAGCCCAATCTGCAGCGCGCGTTCGGCGCCAACCATCTCCCCGGTAAGCGTGAGTTCAATGGCTCGGCCAAGCCCCACGAGGCGGGAGAGACGGATCGTGCCTCCGTAGCCGGGAATGATGCCGAGACCGACCTCGGGCTGACCGAAGCGGGCGTTCTCGCTCGCGATGCGGAGGTGGCACGCCAAGGCGAGCTCGCAGCCGCCTCCCAGCGCGTACCCCCCGACCGCCGCAAGCACTGGCTTCGGGAAGCGCTCGATCGCCAAGAAGACGTCCTGACCGTGCCGGCTGACCCCAACTCCTGAGATCGAGTCCATCTGTGCGAGTTCATCGATATCAGCGCCTGCGACGAACGCCTTCTCCCCCGCCCCCGTCACGATCACGCCGCGAACGCCTTCGTCCTCCCGCAGCTCCTCGAACGCCCGCCCCAGCTCGGCGACCACCTCGGCGTTGAGCGTGTTGAGCTTGTCCTGCCGATCGACGAAAACAACCGCGATCTCGGCGTCTCGCTCGACTCGAATGTACCTAAGATCAGCCATGTGCGGGCGGTCCTTCCAAGAGCGTGAGCAGGCGTCGCAACCGAGTAAGCTACCGGCCCGACAGGCGATGGAAAAACACTCTCCCTGCCCTTACATTTGCGCGCCGATCCGCGCGATCGGGGTGCCCACAAAGGCAGCTCCGCGCCCGCAATCTTCTCCCTCTCACTCGGGCGAGACGCCCGAAGCAGGAGCGTCCATGAGCCGGTCCTTGAACAAAGTGATGTTGATCGGAAACGTCGGTAACGACCCCGAGATCCGGGCGACTTCATCAGGCGCACGCGTAGCCAAGCTTTCCGTGGCCACGAATCGGTCCTGGTCCGACCCCTCCGGTCAGCAACAGGAGAAGACCGAGTGGCACCGGCTGACCTTCTTCGGACGCCTGGTCGACATCGTCGAGCAATGGGTGAAGAAGGGTGACCGGCTCTACGTGGAGGGCCGCATCGAATACTCACAGACCGAGGGCGAGGGCGGGACCAAGTACTGGACCGCCATCGTTGTCAACGAGATGGTAATGCTCGGCTCGAGCAGTGCCGGCGCAGGCGGCGGCGGCGCGCCGGCTGCGGGGCCCAGTGCCGGCGGCAGCGCTCAGCCGCCGGTCACCGAGGTGGACGACGACTTGCCCTTCTAGCTGGGAACCGGGGGGGCAGGATCTGGGACGTTAGCCGTCTACAGGCACTTCGGTCTCGGACTCCCAGAGGCCCAGGAAATACTCTTCATACCTCTCGGGGTGAGCCTGGTAGTCGGCCAGCCAGAGGTCGAAAGGTGGTAGCGATATCTTCCGTGACAGCCAGTCGGTCGCAATACGGACCATCTGGACGTAGGTCAACTCCTCGTCGGCGCCCTCTTCGCGGTAGGCGCGTTGGGCGAGCAGGTAAATCTCGTCCGGGCTGAGATAGAGCAAGAGATCTGCGACCTGTGCCGAGCAGTAGTCCACATACTTGGCGCGCAGAACCTCGCGCGGCTCTTCGGAGCGCTGTTGACCCGCGTCCACGGTGACGCTCCCGCCGGACGTAAAAAAGGCCCCCGGCTACGCCGGGCGCGATCGACTACATCGGGGCTCGATCGCGCCAAAGGTATGGGCCGGAAGGCTTTGAAGCGCAAGCTCTTAGGAAACGGCCTGGGGGGTCTCCTGGACCTCTTGGGGCGCCTCAGCCTTGTCCTGCCCTCGCAGGTGTTCGTAGATGGAGCGCCGAGTCAGACCGTACAAGACCACGCGGCTCAGAAACTCGGGATCCGTCTTCTGGACCTCCTCAGCCTGAGCTGCAATGTCGCGCGGCAAGCGCACGTTGAGTTGTACGGAACAGGTCTCCCACATAGACACACCTCACCCTCGACGGCAGAATGAAAAGTACGGATTTCCGAGTCCCGCTCATCGCGGGAGGACATCGCTAACGGTTTCGAGTAGGGGCTACCTACGTTATCGATGATGTTTACCACAGTAAGTCCGTCGTGAGGGGTGCGCAACCCCTTTGTTGGCCGCGCCACAAGAAAATACACGATCGTTAACATGTTGTGCTACAACGACTTACGATTTCACCGATTTCCCTAAACCAACTGTTCCCAAATCCTGTCACAGCTTATACGCCATAGCGCACGGGTTGCGGAAGTGCAAGTGGCTCACAGAGTTTGGAGATCCGAACTTCTCGCTTGTACGCACTCGTCCATTAAGAATTTTTTACAAAAACTCTGCCGCGCGAGTACGGGGCAAATAAGCGGAAATCGGACCCACTTTTGGGGGCCGTGGACCCTCTTCGCGCGACCGCGGGGTCAGTCGAACGGAAGATGGGCGGGCTTGGGCCGCCCGGGCCCGAGGCCGGACGTCAGGAGCGCGCCCGCAAGTCGACGCCACCGACGCTCCGGAGCGCAACCAGGCGGCATCGACGCGCGTTGGGCGCGTCGTGTATGTGCCCACCTCTCGCCAAGGGGGGGCCTCGGGCGCCGCCGGGGCGACCCACGACCGGACTGCTAGTGGACTACCAGCGAGCCCGCTGCGGAGCGTTCCAGCGTCACGGCCTCGACCAGCGACTCCTTGACACGGAATCCACCGAGCGTCTCGCGGTCGCCAAAGGCGTCCAACACGTGCTCGACGGACCTGAAGCGGTCTGGCTCGAAGCGGGCCATCATCGAGACGAGGCCACGGCGCATCAATACAAGACTCGTTCGCGCCTCTCGGAACGTGGTCGGCAGCGGCAGCCGCACGCGGTACTCGATCGAGTCAGTGTCCCAGACCGGGTCGAAGCGACATACCTCAGCGCTCGGAAATGCTTCGGAGAGCGCATGCTCGAGCGGACCGTCGGGCTCGCCGAACGCCGTCTTGAAAACGAGCGCACACGCATCGTAGTCGAGGTGTACCCGCGTGAGTCGCCCGGGCCCGAGCACGAACCGGATCGAGGTGCCCTCGTGAAGGTCCAGGTCTCGACAAATGTCTCGGTATCCGATGCGAAGGAAGGTCGGGCGCGTGAGAGGGCCGAACCCCACTCGCTCCAGAATCCGGATCCCGAGCTTGAACGAGTACTGCTGGAGCGAGCCTTCGTCGCGCGTCGCGGCAGTCGCCGTGATCAGGCTCGCGACGTGGTCGAGGGTCGGCTCGTAGACCCAGTCCAACACTACGAGCTCGGTACTGAGATCGAGGACCTTCAGGCGACCGCTGCCGAGGTCGATTACTTCGGCGGAAGCAGCGTAGCGGCCTTCGACAACGAGTGCGAGCCCGATGTCTTCGATTCGTCCGCCAGGAGCGTCCATCTCGTGGGCATCCCGGTATTGCACGATCGCGCGCGTGAGCCGAAGCTCACAGATTCCGGGGACATCTCCCATCGCCTCAGGGCGGGCATAGGTCTGCGTGCTCGAATCCATTGCGTGGTCTCGTTCGCGGCCGAGCCCATAAGGCATGGACGGGCCTTTTCTGGAAAAGAAACCCGGCCTGGGGCCGGGTTCTACTGGGTCGAGTCAGGGCGACACCCTAACCCGCACAATGCTTTTTGGAAATCTAATCCTGAAGATTCGTACCAACGATAACAATCTGTTTACGGACACCGCAAGGAAAAAGTCACGAGGGCGATGCGCGGCTCGTGCGTCGCGCCTTGCTCAGGCCCCGCGCCCCGATGATCTTGGGACGGCCACAGGGATTCGGACTGCCATACCGCAACGGGCCCGCCCATCTTTCATGACGATACTCAACGAACGTAGACGCTCGGTCGCGTTCATCGAGAATGATGGTCAGTCGTGGGCGTGTTTCCTTGTCACCTACGTCGAGGCAGGAGGGCTGTGGCACGGCTACTTCTCGTTTCGACCGGGGCATGGAGACGCCGAAGAGGACGAGGTTCGCACGGCCGACATCTTAATCGAAGACTCGGAAGCCGAAGTGCACCACAAGGCTCGCGGCCTAGGCCGACCTCTGCTGACCGGACTGCTGGATTCGGCCCTGCATACGAGTCGACGAAATGGGAATGGCAGCCCGCCACTAAGAGGCCAGTTCCGGACGCTTCTCAAAGAGAACTCCCAGGAGATCGCCGGTGATTGGGCAGGTGATGATGTGTGTCTCCCGAAACGGGAGGAACTCGAGGAACTCCGGTCGCTCTACACTTCCTACCGCCTGGACCAAGTCTCGCACTTCATCTGTCTGGTCGAGCTTGGGGACTTCGAGCACGCGGTCGATGAGATCCTCGATGGCAAGAGCATCGACTTCCGCAGCAAGGACCGAGTTCAGTTCGCGATGATGGTCGTCGACCATATCGAGGGGTTGCTGCCGCTGCCCGACTTCGAGACCTGGGCGCAGGACTTTGTGGCGCACCCCGAAGCGTACCGCCTATACACGCACACGCTCCACCGGGAAGGACGACTCCCTTAGTAGGGACCTGGGGACGAAGCCCGTTGTGCGACCCGAGCCCCATATTTAGCTTCTTGAGCTTTACTGCTCAGATCCAACATGCAAGGAGTGATCGGCTTGGAAGTAGTCGTCCAGGATAACGAGAGCCTCGATCGCGCACTGCGGCGCTTCAAGCGCAAGGTGCAGCGTTCCGGCCTATATTCCGAGTTGCGCAAGCGCCGGTACTACGAGAAGCCGAGTGCCCAGCGCAAGCGGAAACGTGAAGCGGCGATTCGCCGCGAGCGTAGGCGCCAACGTCGGAACAAGCGCTAGCGGCATACTCGAGCCCTCTGCACCGCTTGTTTTGTTTAGGCGGCGCGCTGGCCGAAGAGCTCGTGCAACCCACTCCACGCGTCTAGCGACGAACCCTGTCAGGTAGGTCCACGCAAACGCGATAAGCAGCCGGTTCCAGCCCCGCACGGTCCGCACCTCAGTCGGCGTGAGTCTGGTGAGTGAGACCATGGCGCGGCATAGGTTGCCATCCGATGTGAAGCCGAGTCTTTACGCCGCCTGCGCGACGGTCATCTCACGATCGGACAACAAGTACGAGACGGCCATCATTCTGAACCAGCGCAGGTACGTGTACGGCGACTCCAAGCCGCGCCTGTGGAACCTGGCCTTCAACGCCCCCCTGCCTCAGGTGGCTCGCCCGAGCCTTAGCATGCAGGTCGTGATAGTGCGTGGGAAATTCGAGAATCCGGCGTCCAAATGCACGAAGCGGGGCCGGCAGGGGAGTCCCCGCCACCTTGCTCAGGTCAGCCAACGTCCGGTCCACCCAGGACACGCCGTACACGTGCTGGTCCATAACGCTGCGAAGACGGCCCGGTGAGGTAGTCGAGGCGTGGAGCCGGTACCTCCAGGCCCAGGCGATCGACCTCCCAACTCCTCATCAAAGCTCGGTCTAGTGCAAGCACCGGAAGATCCGAACGAGGGCCGTCGAACGTAAATGCCCTGACGCCCGAGTGGATCACGAGGCGTGGGAATCCCCATTCGAGCGCGGCCGAAGCAAGGACCGGATCGTACACCACGTCCTCGTCAGGACGTGCGGCATGCCCCACGACCGTCCTGAGATACGGATCAGAAAGTGGTGCGACGATCATCGGCGCCCCCCCCCTGACTCGTTGATGCCGGTGCCCAGGCTCGGGCCCGTCACCCATAACCCATAGTGCAGCAGACCCCTCGCATCGCGCCAGTCATTTGCGTCCAGCTCGCGAAACGGGCTACAACGGCAGGGCAGTGGGTTTGTCCCCAGACCAGTCATAGAAGCCCATTCCGGTCTTGCGACCGAATCGCCCCATCGCGACAATCCGCTTTAGAAGCGGAGGCGGAGCATAGCGCGCCTCACGATACTCTTCGTACATGATCTCGCCGATCATGTTGAGCGTGTCGAGACCCACGAAATCACAGAGAATGAACGGGCCCATGGGATATCCGCATCCGAGAGCCATGGCGGTGTCGATGTCCTCAACACCGGCGACGCCCCGCTCCAACTGACGGATCGCGTCGAGCATGTACGGCACGAGGAGAAGGTTGACGATGAAGCCCGAGTTGTCTTTGGCCGCAACGGGCGCCTTACCGAGAGCTCTTGAAAACGCGAACGCACGGTCGAACGTCTCGTCGCTGGTCGCGATGGTGCGCACCACTTCAACGAGCTTCATGACCGGCACGGGATTGAAGAAATGCATGCCCACGAAGCGGTCGGCGCGGGACGTCGCCGCCGCCAGGTCGGTGATGGTGAGCGAGCTCGTGTTCGACGCGAAGATGGTGCCTGATCCGCATAGCCCATCGAGTTCGCCGAACAGAGCGTTCTTGGCCTCCAGCTCCTCGACGATCGCTTCGATCACGATGTCGCAGTCCTGAAGGTCAGACACGTCGGTCGTAAAGCTGAGCCGCTGCAACGCCGCGTCGCGATCCTCGGCGGTCAGCTTCTCCTTTTGGACGGCTCGCTCCATGGACTTGCGAATTCGCGCCTCTCCCTTCTCCAGGAACTCGTCTGTGACCTCGCAAGCGGTCACGTCGAAGCCACTCTTCGCGGCGACCTCGGCGATGCCACCGCCCATGAGTCCACAGCCGACTACTCCAACCTTGCTGATGTCCAATTTGATCTCCGGTTCGGTTTTTTTCGGGACGCTGCTAGGCGTCGCTTGAATCGTTCGACCTCATCATGTCACGAGCTACCCCGTGGAAATAGCGCCTCACCCACTGGCGCCAGGCCGCGGGTGGCGGCTCGAGCGACTCGCCGAGTTCCAGGGTGTCGAGAATGCCCTCGAGCTCGGCCTTGACCTCCTGCAACTTCTTCTTGGCCGACGCGCCAGTCCTGTACGCAACGCCAGATGCGACGGCGCCGGCTAAGAGGACTCCGGCCCCTACTGCCAACCCGACCGGGGTGAGCGCGGAAAGCGCCCATCCCGCCATGGTTCCAGACGCCACACCGCCGATTCCGCCGAACACGACCGCACTTCCCACACTGTCGCCGCGTGTACCAGGATCGACGATGATCTCGACGTGCGACCGACCCTTCTCCAGCTGTTGCATGTGAACTTCAACCGACCTTGCCGAAGCGATGTAGTACTTCCGCGACTGGGAGCTCGCAGCGCGTGCGATCTGCGAGGCCCAGTCGACAGAAGGACGATACATCAGGACTTCGCTTCCCCTGCGCACCGACTGCAGCAGTTGCGTGCCCACCAGGAAGTCGTCGAAGCGGCGGGCGAGCTCTGAGCGGTCCCCTGGAACCAGGCGGGTAGCCCGGATGAACTGGGGCCCGAACCAACGGTCCAGACGTCCGCCGAAGGCCACGTCCGAGCGCACCTCGTCCAGCGCCTGCCGGACGTGCGTGCCGCTGAGGCCGACTTCCCCGGCGATGCGGAACAGCTCCTCCTCGGAGAGCTCTCCGTCACCGCCGCCCGTATCGGACGACGACAGCTCGGCTGCGCGGCTGATGACCGCGTCGAACTCGCGTCGGGTGAGACCCTTGCCGGTCCGCTCGCTCATTCGCCCAACGCGAGCATTTAAAGCGCCTCGACGACGATCGCGCCGCCCTGACCTCCACCGATGCACGCCGAACCGAGCCCGAACTTGCCGCCGCGACGACGGAGCTCGTGCAGCAGGTGGATCGTGATGCGCGCGCCGGAAGCCGCCAACGGATGCGTAATCGCGATCGCGCCACCGTTCACGTTCGTCTTTTCAGCATCGAGGCCGAGGTCCTTCTCCACCGACTTGTACTGCGCGGCAAACGCCTCGTTTACCTCCACGAGGTCCATATCCTCCAACGACATCCCGGCCTTCTCGAGTGCCAACCGGGACGCTGGTGCGGGTCCGATGCCCATCACTTTCGGCTCGACACCGACGAAGCCCCAAGAAACGATGCGGCCGAGGGGCTGCACTCCGTTGGCCTCGGCCCACTCGGAGCTGGCGAGCACCGCGCTCGCGGCGCCGTCACCAATGCCGCTCGCGTTGCCAGCAGTGACCAAGCCGTCCTTCTTGAAGTACGGGCGCAGCGCGCCGAGCGCCTCCAGCGATGTCTCGGGACGCATGTGCTCATCTGCTGCGTAAATGACTTCGCCCTTTCGGGTCTTGATGGTGACCGGCGTGATCTCCGCCTCGAAGTAGCCAGCATCCCAGGCGGCCTTGGCGCGCTGCTGAGAGCCCACGGCGACTAGGTCGACCTCCTCGCGGGACACCTCGTAGCGGTCAGCAAGCTCCTCGGCGGTCTGCGCCATGGTCAGATCGCAATGCGTGTCGAGCAGACACTCCCAAAGCAGGTCCTCGAACTGCTTTCCAGCGGGCCCTAGGCGGAGGCTGCCGAAGCGGGCACCGCGCACCACGTGTGGCGCCTGGCTCATCGACTCGGCACCTCCGGTGAGACAGACGTCGGCCTCCCCGAGGATGATCTCCTTCGCGCCCTGGACAATCGCTTCGAAGCCAGAGCCGCACAGGCGATTCACGGTGAGCGCACCCTTCTCCTGCGGAACTCCGGCGCGCAGCGCCACGTGCCGCGCCAAGTAGATCGCGTCGGCGGAGGTCTGCAGCGCATTGCCGAAGAACGTGTGATCGACTTGGTCCGCCGAGATGCCCGCCGCATCGATTGCAGCGGCACTCGAGATGGCACCGAGATCGGTGGCCGTAAAGTCCTTGAGCGATCCGCCGAACGTGCCGAACCCGGTTCGCTTACCGGAGAGAACGACGACGTCGCGAGAGTGGCCTTGGGTTGGCATTGAGCCTCAGTTCGAGCGGGGAGCAGACGCGAAAATCGGTGGACCACAGACTTACCCCCCGAGAGCGCCACCGGTTCACCGCGTAGGATGCAACGCGGCCGGCCCTTGCTTCCGGTCGGCCTTCTAGGGAAATCCGTCCCAGTCCATGACCTCGCGCGCCAACCAGACATGCCGGCGATTGTGCGCAAGGAGGAGGGAGAGGCCGGTGCCCAGCGAGAGCCGAACGACGCGGAGAAACGGTGACGAGAATCGCGCCTTGCCCAAGTCGACGCCCCACGCGTCGTCCATTAGCTGGGAAAGATCATCCTGAATACGCGCGAACTTCGGACCGACCTCGGACCCATCGAGGTCCGGGTCCGGCACCATCCCCTTCGTGGTCGGCATGCGCCGTTTGGGCGGCGGCTCCATGGTGTTCGTGAACCAACGCCCGAACCATGGATGACGGTAGGGGCCGTAGGAAAGACGCCCCTGTCTGCGGGACTTGGCGATGCATGCTCGCATGCCCTCAACGTACGGCACATTCAGAATGCACAGGTGGGACGCGAACCCCCACTCGAACTCCTCGGCGGATACGAACCCGCAGCCCAGAAGCGCTTCACCGAAGTAGCCGCCGTTGTCCCTCTGGTACTCGAGGGCCTTGCTTACGTCGTCTTCGTCGATCTTGCCGAGGGGCTCATCAGTATCTGACCGATGGTGCGTCGTTCCGCCATATCGGGTTCCGCTTGTTAGTTGTAGTGCAAAGCACTTTTGCTAAGTCTTTGCATTACAATGGTTTCGGACATTTATAGCGAGTCATTATTTACAATACCACACACTCTGACCAGAAACTCAGCCTAATTTCAGGGCTAAATCGTCTTTGTGACAGAAAGTCCTTGTTCCCAGTAATCGGCTAGTCGTTAAGGGAATAGTAGTTAACCGAAACCTGTTTGGTGGTGAAATCAACTTCCCACTTTACAAAGTTCATGTCTCCGTTGCTGACACAGTCAGTGAAAAAGAGTTCCGCGCTTGTTCCATTGCGGCGGAATGTTCCTCTTAGCGGTGATGAGAGAAGTGTTCCATCGTTGCCCAATACTCTAGCCTCTCCTTCCATCGTTCCTCGAGTTCTTCCCTCGTCGACCGCTTCCCAATATTGGGTGCAGTAAACGGTGCCGTAGCCCTCAATCGGACCTTCGAAGTTATAGGTAGTGCCCGACTGATCTATCGTAACGTTAGTAATCGAGACTGACCCTGTGCCATCTGGTTGTGATAAATCCATTTCTCTTCCCATGGTCGTATGATTTGTAAGCAGTGATAGTCAATCTACCCCCCCCCCTGCTCACCACTGAAGGGTCTGGTATCGCAAAGGTCGAGGTATATATCCACTCTACTAACTAGCGTAGAGGCTCGTCCGAAGACCTCTTCTTCAAAAAGGTTAGGGTGCCTGATGGAAGTGTTTCGACGTTTTGTTCTTGTTGGCTATAGCTGTCCAGATTGAGGATACCGTACTAAGAGCTATAGCGAACAGAAAGAAATGTTCAAAGCTCCCTGTCCTCAATGTGGCTCAACCACCTTCAGTGAAAAGCAACGAGCCAAGGTGAAGAAGGCGAAGCGGACAATGTGGGTAGCTGTAGGATTTCTCATATTCCTTCAGACTGCCATCTATTTTGGATTTGCAGACAAGCTTGTCTTCCCAATTGTATACCTGCTGGAGGTCATCGGACTCTAGGGTACTAGGGTAGCCCCTGAATCTTGGCCAACACCTTGAGGGCGTTCACCTGAGTAGTTGTGGTGCAGTAGGGTGAGTCAGCCATATCCATCAGTCTCATTGGGTATACCCTGATAAGCCCTTGGTAAGCTCCTGAATAGGCACCCAGATTGGTCAGAAAGGTCCTCCTAAAATACTACTCAGAATACTACTCATTACAGTGGTCTATCAGTGACCCTACAGGATACCCACAGTGATACCAGAGGACAGATAAAACGGCTTAGTGATTGGCTTTCTAGGGGGAGAAACCTGAGGAATTAAGCGGAGCTAACAAAGGGTGGCTCCACCTTTTTAGTCCCTCCTAGGTGCTCGCGGCGTGGACGCCCACGACACGCGCGGTTATCCACTGGCCGACGTCTTCCGTCGAGTACTCCCCCCCCAAGTCGGGCGTAGTCTTCCCTGCTTCCACCGAGCCGGCAACCGCAGCCTCCACACGCTCGCCAAGGTCGGAACGACCAAAGTGGTCGAGCATGAGCGAAACGCAACGAATCGCCCCAATCGGATTAGCGATTCCCTTGCCCGCAATGTCCGGAGCAGATCCGTGCACAGGCTCGAATAGCGCTACCCGTCCCGGATGGATATTGGCCGAAGGAGCCAGGCCCAGCCCTCCCGTCACTTCCGCGGCTAGATCGCTGACGATATCGCCGAAGAGATTGGACGTCACGATGACTTCATAGCGTTCCGGTCGTCGAACCAGATCCATGACCATGGCATCGACGTACATCGCGTCCTGTTCTATGTCCGCGTATGCGGCGCCCACTTCAGCGAAAACACGGCGCCAAAGGCCGCCCGCGTGCCTCTGAACGTTGGCCTTGTCGACCAACGTTACGCGACCTCGACCACGGGAGTCCGCGAACTCGAACGCCGCCAAGATGATCCGCTCCACTCCTTTTCGCGTGTTCACGTCTTCCTCGATGGCGACTTCGTCGGACGTTCCCGTCTTGAAGCTGCCCCCCATACCTGTATACGCACCCTCGGTGTTCTCGCGGAATATCTCCAAACACAGTGGGCCGACTAGATCTCTGAGCGGCGACAGCTTCGGCGAAAGCAGAACGCAGGGCCGGAAATTCACGTACAAATCCAACTTGAAGCGCATGCCGAGCAAGATGTCCTTCGCGTGCTCGTTGCCGGGCACGCGGGGATCACCGAGCGCCCCCAGAAGCACGGCATCGTACTCGGCGAGCGCAGCGAACTCCTCGTCCGTGATCGTGATGCCCTCACGCAGATAGCGCTCCGCACCGAGGTCCCAATCGACCAGCTCCAGGCCCAGGCTTTCGGACGCGTTCAACGCTTCCAGAAGACGGCGGGCTTCGCGCACGACCTCGACGCCGATACCGTCTCCGGGAATGAGCGCGACCCGGCGTATCAAGGCTTCACCTCGACAACCACCACACCGTGCCCCGGAGCGCCGCTACCCTCCACAACGAACGGATACCGACCGGGGGGGGACCCCTCGAAGTCCACCACGAACCGGCTGTCCAACCGCAACATCGGAGGTGACGCGACTTGGTCCGTCCTCTCCAAGAACGCGCGGGCGTCCGGAAGCAACGAGTCCAGTTCGAAGATGATTTCATGCACGAGCCAGTCGCCCGTCACGAACTCCAGGTAGGCTCCAGGCTGAATCGTGGTGGCTCGTGGCGCGGCCAGCTCCACGACTCCACCCGTGATCAGCACACGGTGGACCTCGTCACGATCAGTCAACCCGAGTTCCGAGCGCAGTACTTCATCCGGCTGCAACTCTGAGTCCACCTTACACGAAGTGCCAGCTGCCGCTATCAGGAGCGCACAAAGAAGCGATCTCTCACCGAGCGCTCCTCTCAAGCGTGGACCTCGACGCCGCAGGCCGCGCAGAAACGCCACTCCGGCTCTAGCTCCTCGCCGCACCCCGGGCAGGACACGACATGCACATCCGTGCCGCAGAACGGGCAAAAATTCACCGTTGGCCTCTTCGGAAGATCGGCCCGGCACCAGCGACACGCGGTCAGCGCTTCGTCCGCGCCCACGGGCTCGGACTCCGGCACCTCTCTGGGCGGGTCGTCCCCCTCGGGCCCGAGAAAGCCGCCGCCGACGTCGTCTTCCGCCTCATGCAAACTCGTGTCGTCCACGGGGACCTCCTCGGAAACGACCGACGGCCCGCTGAGTCGATCGGGATTGAGGCGCACGTCTACCGCGGCATACTCGCGGTAGGCGCCGGTATTGGGGTTCGGGGACTCGAGCTCTTCGCGCAGGTTCCGGAGCGCAGCCTCGGACTCGAGGATCAGGTAGCCGCCCTCGCCCGCAAGCAGGCGCAGCAAGGCGTCCTCGTAGTCGCCGTTCATCTCTACACCGATGCGGTCACGGTGCAAGCCATAGGGAACGAGGTTCTGGTATATCTCCGCGACCGTGAACGGGCCGGTAAGATAGTCAGGCCGTTGCGCACGAATCACCTCGACGAGTGCGTCGTAAAAGCTCGAGAGTACTTGTTCGTTCTCGCCCATCACTCCTCCGATTCGACCTCCAGCCGCACCAATCCCGCCTCGACGGCGGCTCTCAGGAACGACTCGGGGTCGGCGAACGGGATCTCCACACCACTCTGTTCATGCCAGCGCTCTGCGAGTCGACGCATGTAGTGCGCAATCGTCTCATGCGAAAAGCCCGCCTGGTCTCTCATCTGCCGAACGATTTCACTCCAGGTTCCACGCATCTGGTGTCCGTCCGTCAGCCGGACGACGTGTCGACCCTCCGACTCCCCAGCCTGGCTGAGCTCGAAGAGCTCCAGCTGGCTGGGATCGAAATAGGCACTGGGCTCCCCGCCTCGCATGTTCGACTCGACCTCGGCCAGAAGCCGATCGATCGGGTCATCGAGATCTTCGAGCTCACGCAGACGCTGTTCCCAAGGAGCCAGGCGCGAGTCACCGCCGTCCAATTGCCAAAGCGCGCGCTTAAGCTCCATCAGCCTCCAAACGGCCAGAGCATCCCAATGCTCCTGCGGGGGCACGCGCTCGAGCTCGCGCAAAGCGCCTTCCCAGTCCCCCCGGTCGTACAGGAGGTGACCCAGATAGACCCGCGCCTCGTGCAGGTCCGCGTCGAGGCGTAGCGCCCTCCGAATCTGGCGACCCGCGCCGACATCGTCGCCGAGGCGATGCAGCGCATAGCCGAGCGAGGCCGCCGCATCCGCGCTGTCCGGTCGGGCCGCTGCGGCCTTCGCAAAGACGTCCCGGCATTGGGCATAGAGCGCCTCCCGGTACAGCGCACGCCCCATGGTGAGCATGAGCTCGATGTCGTCATCGTACCCCATGGCCGCGACTTCGTCGAAAAGCCTCAGTGCGTGCTCTTGCTCACCAAAGCGCAGCAAGGTTTCCCCAAGGCCGACTAAGGCGTCTTCGTGGGCGCCGTCCAAGACGACCGCCTGCTCGAACGACTTCCGAGCCCAGGCATATTCCTCTCTCGCTAATCGCGCATATCCTAGCCCGACGTACAGCTCTACGGCGTTTGGATACAGAGAGAGGCCCTCTTTTAGCATCTCGAGGGCCCCGTCATAATCACCATCGTTGTAGAGCTTGTGTGCCTGCTCGTCGTATTCCTCTGAACTGAGGAATCGGTCGGGCATGTAGGAAGCTCCTCGCCGACCGCCACAGGCCGACATGAATGAGAGATTTCTAGAGCAATCTAATGCGCGGTTTTGGCTCGTACCACCCTGGAAACGAGACGCTCCGACGCCTTCCGCGGGCCACTAGACGCGGGCGTACGCCACTCCACAGGAGTCGCAGACCAAGTTCTTCCCGGCCCTGACGAGACGCGTACCGGGGCCATGGCGGGGACAGTGGGGATCGTCGCCCGCATCCAGTACATCCTTGACCTTCTTGCGCTCGGTCTTGGTAGCCTTGGGGATCTCGATCTCATAGCGAAGCGACGAGACGCTGCACTCCAGCAAACCCAAGGCGGTCCCGCCTTCGTTAGGTCGAATTCCGAGTAGCATGAGGAAGCCCCCGTTGGGGGAATCCATCTGGGCCCCGGCATAGTACTGCTTCAACAGGCGCTTTGCATCGTCCAGCCGCAGCATATCAACCATCGGCGCGCTCGAAGAGATACGCAGAGTCTTCGAGCCTCGCGTCTCCGTCCACACTCACGGCGTAACGAGCACCGGCATAGATCGCGGCGCCACCGTATTGACCCATCTTGTTCACGGCATAGTAGTTGACGCTGAAGTTGGGACGGCCGTCCTCGCGCCGGAGGCGGGACTCCACTGTGACGTGTACGATTCGCCGAAGTGCTTCCAAGCACGCGTCCTTCGGGTGCATGCCGTTGCGCATGAGTTCCACGATCGTGTGGCTCCCGCATGTCTTGATGACGGCCTCACCGCGCCCCGTGGACCCAGCGGCCCCCACGTCGTTGTCGCAGTACTGGCCTGCGCCAATGATGGGGGAGTCGCCCACGCGACCGGGGATCTTGTACGCGAGACCGGAGGTCGTGGTGACTGATGACAGGTCGCCGTTCGCGTCGACAATGTCGCAGTTGATGGTACCCTGAGGACGAAAACCGTCGTGCGAGTCGAGCAAGCCATCGCCGAACTCGCTGGGTGCACGAAACTGCTCGACAGGCTCTCCCGACTCCGCAGGCAGCAGATAGTCGTCCTGATCGCTCAGACGTGCGCGCCACTCGATCCACCGCCGACGGGACTCTGGGGTCACCAGATCCTCAATCGGATGCCCCATCGACTTCGCGAAGCGCTGCGCGCCCTCACCAACGAGCAAGTGGTGATCGGTGTAGCGCATCACGTCGAGCGCGACGAGCGAAGGTCGCTTGACACCCTCGATGGCGGCGACCGCACCAGCCCCGCGCGTGGGTCCGTGCATGAGCGAAGAATCGAGTTGGACCACGCCATCCTGGTTGGGTAGTCCCCCGTACCCGACGGATGTGTCTCGTGGGTCTTGTTCGACGAGGTTCACGCCACGCACGATGGCGTCGATGGTATCCGCTCCGTTCGCGAGCTCCCGGATCGCCAGGCTGACCGCTTCGAGTCCGTTCGCGGACGCGACACACGTCGGTGTCACCCGACGAATCACTACGTTCGGCGCGCCGTGCAGGCTCTTGGGAAACACGCCGAGAGCCGCTCCGGCACTCACTCCAACCGACGTCTTTACGAAATCACGCCTACTGCCCATGGGGTTCTCCTCGGGGTACACCCAGCAAATTGCGGCCGGAAGTATAGGGGCGAAGCGGATTTCTCGCTACCCAAGATGCCCGGAGATTTGGAGCATTCGCTCGCGCCGCGCGAGCGCCCGATATCTGGGGGACTGAAGCCAAAAAAAAGGGACACGGGGAGCTCCAAAGGCTCCCCGCGCCCCCTGCATGAAGTCCGCTAACCGGTGTTACGCCACGGTCGCGGCGTCCAGCTTTTTCGAGGCCCTGCTTGCGCCGTGCGCGATGGCAGGCTGGCAGAATCGGATTCCGATCTCGTGGAGACCCGTTAAATCACCATCGGTCAGATCGGGGTAACGCTCGCCGATGTAGTCGATGGTCTCATCCATCCAGTGCTTCTTGTCGTCATCCTCGGCCTGCAGGACACCGCAACGGTTGATGTGGCTGAACAGCTCGTCGCGTGCCCGCTCCACAAGTTTCTCTTTGCCCAAACCAGCCTCCGCTTATCGTTTCATGAGCGCGCATTCCGCACGCCGCCTTGTGGTCTTCATACGCTAGATTTCTTCATTAGCCTTACAACTTAACTGTGATCACCTTGTCGGCCAAACCCAAGCCAATCCACGTGCCCAAGAGCTCAGCGCCCGACGCAGTCGCACTCGAGGTCTTTCGACATCTCTTCACTGCGTTGGCGGAAGAAATGGGCGCCGCTTTGAAACGCGCGTCGTTCTCGCCGAACATCAAGGAGCGTCAGGACTACTCGTGCGCGCTCTTCAACCCCACGGGGTCCGCGGTCGCGGTCGGCGACCACATGCCGGTACACCTGGGCGCGATGCCGATGAGCGTGGAGGCGGCCCTCGAGGAACTCGGAAGCCTGGACCCCGGCGACGTGGTATGTGTCAACGATCCGTTCCGGGGCGGAACCCACCTTCCGGATATCACGCTCATCTCTGCAGTGCACGACCCGCAGACCCGCCTGCTCGGTTACGTCGCTTCGCGCGCGCACCACAGTGACGTGGGCGGCTCCACGCCCGGATCGATGCCACTCGCGAGAGAAATCTTCGAGGAGGGCATTCGCATCCCTCCGGTACGGCTGTACAGGGCGGGGGTCTTGAATGAGGAACTCTGGAAGCTGCTGCTCGCCAATGTGCGCACGCCGGTGGAGCGCGCCGGGGACCTCGACGCGCAGCTCGGCGCGTTGCACGCGGGTTCGAAGCGACTGCTGGAAATTGCGGAGCGGCGAGGCGTCGACGACACGCTCGCCGCCATGGACGCGCTCATCAAGTACGCCGACCGCCTGGTCGAGGCCGGTGTCGAGCAAATTCCGGATGGACGGTACGAGGCCGAAGACTTCATGGAAGATGACGGTTTCGGTTCGGGGCCGGTCCCGATCCAGGTCGCGCTGACCGTGCGAGGGCGAACACTCGACATAGACTTCACCGGAACGTCGCCTCAGGTGCCCGGGGGTATCAACGCGGTCGCAGCCATCACGTCTTCGGCCACTCGCTACGTCGTGCGCTGCGTCGTGGAAGCGCTGCTCGGTGAGCCGCTCCCGGCGGGAGGCGGCTCGATGTCCTCGGTCACGCTTGAGCTGCCCGCAAAGTCCCTGGTAAACGCGGCGCTGCCGGCGTCGGTCGCGGCCGGGAACGTCGAAACGAGTCAGCGCATCACCGACGTGCTCATGCGGGCCTTCGGAGTCGCGCTGCCCGAACACATGCCGGCGCTGTCTCAAGGCACGATGAACAACACCACGGTGGGTGGCATCGACCCCCGCAACGGCAAGGCCTTCGCGTACTACGAGACCGTGGGGGGAGGCATGGGCGCGGGCCCGACGGGGCCTGGCCTCTCCGGCGTGCACTGCCACATGTCCAACTCGCTCAACACGCCGGTCGAGGCGCTCGAGCACGCATATCCCTACCGCGTGACGCAGTACAGCATCCGCCGGGGCTCGGGTGGCGCGGGGCTCCACCGAGGCGGGGACGGCCTGCGGCGCGACCTCATGCTGCTGGGCCCTGCCCGTGTGGCGCTTCTGTGTGAACGACGAACCGTCGGTCCGTCCGGCGCCCAGGGCGGTGAAGACGGTGCGCCCGGAGAAAACGTACTCATCCGCGATGGCGTGGAGGAGCATCTTCCCGGGAAGACGACATTCTCAGTCCGCGCGGGCGACGTGATCAGCATCCGTTCGCCTGGCGGTGGCGGCTGGGGCGTGGCTCCAGAAACGTCCTCTCAACCCTGAATCATGAGTGCTCTAATCCGTTTTTCCGCCATCTGCGACGACGCTCGTCCGACCCCCGAGGGGAAGATCGACTTGCACGGTGTGTACAGCGACCTCTCCGCGCCGGGATTTCCAGCGAAGCAGGACAAGCTGGTGCTGGTGCTCGTGCTCGAGTGGGCTCCGAGCGATGAGGGTCGTTACCTCTTCAAGGCCGACCTGGAGGACGACGAGGGCAACATCTCGCTCACCGTCGAAGGCGAGACCGAGGTGCGCGCGCCGGCGCCGGGCCACCCCCCGTCGCGGAGCCAACTCATCATGCCCATGGAAGGCGTCGTCTTTCCGCACGCCGGGCAGTACACCTTCCGCGTCAAGGTCAAAGGACAGACGCTCCAGGGCCCTGGAGTCTTCCTCATCGAGGCCGACGAGGCCGACGAGGCCGTGCAGGCGTGACCCTGGGCGTCGTCGAGGGATACGAAGTCCACGTCGCCGTCGCCTGGCAGGGCTTCGTATGGTCCGCGGGCGCGGACTGGCTCGCCGCCACCCTCGCGGGGGGCACCACTCTGCACGAATGGGCGGCTGGGCATGACCGCATCGCGTCCTCCGCTGGCCGCGGGACAGTCCACGCGGTTCCGGCCCCCACGCTCGGTCCGGATGGCCGCGAGCGCTGGGCGGTGCGTCATTACCGCAGGGGCGGCTCGGTCGCACGGTACCTCGACGATCGATACCTGGCCGGGGGGGACAGCCGTCCAGTGCGCGAGCTGAAGGCGAGCGTGGAAGCCCGGAAACGGGGAGTACCGACACCGGCGGTCATGGCCGGGGCCACCTACTCGGCCGGCATATTCTATCGAGCCGACATTGCGACCGAGCTCATCCCCGACGCGAAGAGTCTGAGGGACGTGCTCTTCGGGGGCAGCGCAGGCCCGATCGATGCCGAGACGGCTCTTCACCTCGCTGGGAAGGTGGTGCGCAGGCTGGAAGAGGCTCTTGTCCTGCATCCCGACGTCAACGCAGGCAACATCCTGCTTCGCAGTCACCTCGGCGGGACCGAGGCGCACGTGATCGACCTAGATCGCTGCAACGTCCTGAGCCAGGAGCCCGGTCGGCCCTACCACTTCATGCGCGCGCGGCTCGAGCGATCCCTGCGAAGGCTCGCTGAGCGGCACGCGGTTGAACTATCGGACGGATGTTGGCGAGCGCTCCGCGACGGATTCGGCGCCAGCTCGTGACCTGGTCGGGACCTCAACCTCGCGAAGTCTGCATCGTGATGCTCTCCGCGCTCGGCGACGCGGTACACGTGCTGCCGGTGGCCAACGCGCTCAAACGAGCATGGCCCGAGTGTCGCATCACATGGGTGATCCAGCCGCTTCCACACCAGCTCGTGGAGGACCATCCGGCGATCGACGACTTCGTCGTCTTCCGCCGACGGCCTGGGATGGCGGGGTTGAGAGCGTTCCTGGAGCTCCGGCGCCAGATGGCCGGACGCCACTTCGATCTGCTCATCGGACTGCAGGTCTACTTCAAGGCAGGCGTGATCACGGCGCTCGTGAGCGCGGACGTGAAGCTCGGTTTTGATCGCGCGCGCGCGCGGGACGCTCAGTGGCTCTTCACGAACCGGCGCATCCCCGCCCAAGGCCAACGTCACGTTCAGGATCAGTACTTCGAGTTCTTGCAGTACCTGGGCGTCGACCCCCAGCCATTGACATGGGACCTCGGCCTTTCCCAGCAGGAGCGCACTGCGCAGACCACCTTCTTCAATGAGCTCGATCGTCCGGCCTGCGCGGTCGTGCTGGGCACGAGCAAGCTCGAGAAGAATTGGAGCGCCGACGGTTATGCGCGGGTGCTGGAGCAGGTCGAGAGCGAGCACGGTCTGCGGCCGGTCATCATTGGCGGCCCCTCACCTGTGGAGCGGCGCATCGCGGACCAAGTGCTCTCCGCGACAGGAGCAAACGTCGTCGACGCACTCGGCGACGACCTCAGAAAACTCGTCTGGATTCTCGATGGCAGCGCCCTGCTCATCAGCCCCGATACCGGGCCGTTGCACATCAGCCGCGCGCTCGGCACCCCGGTCGTCGGCCTGTACGGCTACACGAACCCGAAGCGCTCGGGACCGTATGGCGCTTTCGAGGACCTGATCGTGGACGGGTACGCCGAATACCCTGGCGAGCAATATCCGGTCACGTCGACGTATCGCGACGGCATGGAACGCATCACTGTGGACGGCGTGTTGCAGAAGGTGTCGCTCGCAATGCAGCGGTACGTGAAACGTTAGCCACCCTTGGTTGCCACCCACCTAGAGGACACAACATGTCGGACACCGCTGCCGAAGAGGCGCAGGGCCTCGCGTGGGAAAAGGTCCTGGAACCATTGGTGCTGCGCTCTCTCTTCTGAATGGTTAGGCCTCAGCCGAGCCACATCGGTTTCGTCGCGAGGAACGCGAACGCGGCACCCGCCCCGAGCAGGGCCTCCCACTCATTGTTGCGCATGTACTGGCCCACGCGGAAGCCACCGTCCAGGTCGGGCTGCTCCGGTCGATACTTGGTCAGCCTGGGCACGAACGCCGGCACATTCTTCGCGTAGTGTAAGAAGCGCTGCCCGAAGAGTTCGGTGAGCAGCTCGATTTCTCCGGACATCGTGCGCGCGTAGACGGGACCGTAGAAGGCGAAGAAAAGCGTGGGCCAGATCCAATGCCCGCCAGCGAGCGTCACACCGAGGCCGACAAAAAGGCTGCCGATGTACAGCGGATTTCGCGTGTACGCGTACGGCCCGGACGTGGTGAGGTCCTCGTCTTTGCGGATGGTGCCGGCGGCCCAACCGCGAATGAGCAGGCCCATCGCGGCGAGCGCGGCGCCAATCGCGAGCAATCCTGTGGTGGGCTGCGCGAACCAGAGGAAGGGGAGGCCGAGCAGCCAGACCATCTTGGTCCGGATCCGTCTCATCCCCATCGGATCGCCGTTACTGTCGACCCACGTCGGCGGCGGCCTGTGCCCGGGCCTCCCTAGCCTGCGCGGCCTCCGCCCTCGAATCGGCGTTCAGCGGCACGCCAGGCTGATAGTCCTTGAGGTACAACTCCAGCGCGCCCGGGAAGCCCTGGATGTTGCTCTTCATGTACACCATGAGCCGACGGTCGTCGTCGCTGAAGTAGATCTCCGCCTCACCGCCGTCGGAGAACAAGCCAGACGTCTGGATGATCGGCTGCACCACGATGCAGTCGAACTCACCTCCGTCGACCTTCTTCCGTTCCTTGCGCAGCACCCGAATCTGGACGGGGTTGCCGTCTTGCTTGAAGTATCGCGATAGCGTGTACGTCTTCCCCACCTCGAGATCCATCTGGCGTAGGAAATAGATCATGGAGATGTCGTCGAGCGGGAGCGACGAACCGAGGGTGCCGGACTTGTCTTTCTCCCCTTCTTCCTTGTCCTCGTTGTCCCAAATGCCCTGTTCGGGATAGAACTCGTAGTGGCGGGTCGCGTGGTAACGCACCTGATTCATCTCGCGCAAAAACCGCCAGCTCTGCAGCGTGCTCACGTCGAAGAAGGTGGTATAGATGTCGTGCACTTTGAGGCCCAGCATGCCGGCGTCGATCTCCATCACAGCACGGTAGGTTTCGTTTCCACGCACGCTGTCGAGTCCCTCGACCGTCATGTGGCCTTCGCCAACGTCGAACCAGCCGATTTCGACCCGATAGAGCATCTGCTCTCCGGGTCCGAACGGGGCTGCTGCTGCGAGCTCTTGCGTCGGGTACTGGGCGTCCAGGCTGTCGAGAATCTCGGCAGAGTCGCGTGCGTCCACATTCTCTTGCGCCCACCCCGACGGCGGAACAACGAGCGCAGACAGCACCAAGCCGCCAAGCAAGGACCACTTCGCGCGCAAGACACCGGCGCTCATGCGGTCCCCGTTTCGGGCGCAGACCACAGAGTGCCACCTCGCAGCCGAGCTAAATCCATGAACGTCTTCAAAGGTTTGAAGCGAGACTCACGCTGCTGTAGGTCGTAGCGGAGTCCGAGCGGCGACTCGGCGATGCGGCGCGCGTGCGGCGCGAGTCTGCCGAGCAGCTCAACGTTGGAAGCCCACCCCTCCGACTCCAGGAGCCGCTGCTCAACCGGCCGGTCTCGCAGAGCCTTCTTGAGCACGATCACCCTGTAGGCGCGCAAGCCGCTCAGGGGGTCCGACACAGGCGCCCGAGCGACCACACCGCGAAGAAGCGCGCGAGAAAGCAGTCGAACCAGGCGAACCCGGCGCGGCAGCGAGTGATCACCCTGCTCCATGGCTCCCGCGACGATGTCGGCCCCGCCCTCGAGCACCCTTACGAGCCCCACGATGTCCTCGGGATCTTCCGTGAAGTCTCCCTGCAAGACGACGGCGCAATCTCGTTTTGGATAGGGCGCCTCCTTCACGACGTGACGGAGCAGCTTCTCCACCGAAGCGCTGTAGCCGATCCGCTCTTTGGACCCTAGGACCGTTAGCGGTACGGAGCGCTTATAGCGTTGCAGCACCTCCTGGGTATCGTCGGTCGATGCATCGTCGTGCACAACGAGCCGGTAGTCCCGGTCGAATTCGCCCAGAACGCGACGCACCTTCCACAGAAGGACGCCGACCGTCGGAGCTTCGTTGTGCGCTGGAATGCAGACGTAGATCACGCGCTTTTGCCGCCGTGAGGAATCGAAACAACCCCTGGTCGGTGCACGGAATCCCCAACCACCGATCGAACGCTTATACCGGGAGGTACGAGCGCGGTTCCTAAGTTCCATTGTTCCGTTACGATTCTGCCAGCTCCGCTTCAGGGCGCTTTTTCCATCGCTTGTGGTGCCAGAAGTACTGCTCCGGGGCCTCCCCTATCGCTTGCTCCAACGCCGCCGTGTGGACCTCGGTCAGCGCCTGCACGTCCGCATCGAGGCTGCCGGACGGCTGGAAGTCGATGGGGCGCAACTCGACCGTGTACTCTTGCTTCCAGCCCGGATCACGAAGCGGGATGCCCAAGAACATGGGAGCGCCCGTGCGTAGCGCGAACAGCGCCGGGCCACGCGCCGTCGAGGCCATCTTCCCGAAGAACGGCACGAAGATGCCACCGCGATGGGCGTTCTGATCGGCCAGCATCGCGACCACGCGTCCCGCCCGCAGACTTCGCAATACAGCTCGCGGAGCCTCGTCCACGTCGATGACGCCCATCCCGATTCGCTCGCGCGCCTCGATCAACGAGGCGCCGAACCGCGAATTGGCCATGCTCTTCGCGACCGCATCCAAGGCAACTCCCCTCGCGGTGAAACCCGCGGCACAGAACTCCCAGTTGCCGAGGTGGCCGGTCATGAGCACCACACCCTTGCCCTGCTCGACGGCTGCCAAGAACGCGTCGAAGCCGACCATGTTCGTGCGCGACAGAATCTTGTCGCGGTCCAGCCGGGTGAGCCGGAAGGTGGCCATCCACTCACGTGCGAGATGTACGTAGCTGGAGCACGCCACACGATCCCTCCAACGCCGGGGCCGCTCGGGGAAGGCGAGCACGAGGTGCTCATCGACCACGCCGCGACGAATCCGGAGCACGCTGCCGGCCAGCCAACCCAGGAAGGTCGCGAGCGCCACGGCACCCATCTCAGGTATCACGAAGAAGAGCGCCGTCACCACGCTGAAGGCTCCGTACTCCAACCGATGCCTGAGAGGTTTCGCGCTCACGTTGTGGCAGCCACGGTCCCTGTGTCGAACTGGAGGTCGTACAGGCGGCGGTAAAGCCCGGCCTGGGCGAGCAAGGTCGCGTGGTCACCGCGCTCGACTATGTGTCCTCCGTCCATGACGAGGATCTGGTCCGCGCTCTGTACGGTCGAGAGCCTGTGCGCGATCACAAAGACCGTTCGGCCCTTCATGAGCCGGAGGGTCGCGTCCTGAATGAGGCGTTCCGATGCGGTGTCCAAGGCGCTGGTGGCCTCATCGAAGATGAGGATGGGTGGATCGCGCAGTAGAGCCCGGGCGATTGCAAGGCGCTGTCGCTGGCCGCCCGAGACCTCCACCCCTCGTTCGCCCACGAGCGTGTCGTATGCGTTGGGCATCTCGACAATGAACTCGTGCGCGTGGGCGGCGACCGCCGCGGCTTCGATTTCCACTTGAGACGCCTCGGGGCGCCCGTAGGCAATGTTCGCGCGCACGGAGTCGTGGAAGAGAATCGTTTCTTGAGACACCACGCCCATGAGAGCCCTGAGATCCGCCACCCGTACATCGCGGATGTCGACGCCGTCGATCGTAATACGACCCGAGCCTACATCGAAGAATCGGCCGAGCAAGTCGACGAGCGTCGTCTTGCCGGCACCGCTCGGTCCGACGAGCGCGACTACGTCGCCGCGGTCGACGCTGAATGACACATCGCGGAGAACAGACTCACCTTCGCCGTATGCGAAGGAAACACGCTCGAACGCGATCTCCGATGCGAACGCTTCCATCCTCCGAGCACGCGGTGCGTCTTTGATCTCGACCGGTGCGTCGAGAAACTCGAAAACGCGCTCCGCGGCCACGAGACCCGGCTGCGCGGTCGCCGGAAACTTGGCCACGTTCTTCACCGGTGCGTACAGCTTCATGGAGAGCGCGAGAAAACCAACAAAAAGGGGTCCGGTGAGGTCTCCCGCCACCACGAGCCGGGCACCAAACCAGAGCAAGATCACCGTACCGGTCGCCGCCAGCATCTCGGTCATGGGAGCCGCCAGCGCCCGCGCGAACTCGGCCCTGAGAAAGAGCCGATAGTAGTCCGCGGTCAGACCCCGGAAGCGCGCCTTCTCACGCAGTTCGGCGGACGACGATTTCACGAGCCGAATGCCAGCGAGCGTCTCTTGCACATGCGCGGTGACCTCCCCACCCAAGTGCAGCACGCGGCGATCGCGCCGTCTCAGCACACTGACCAGGGGCCCCCAGATGATCATCGCCCCTGGGATCACCACAAACGCCGCCAGGGTCAGTCGCCATGAGATCAGGACCATGAAGAAGACCGCGACGCCGAACTCGAACAGCGCTGAGACGAGCTTCGAAAACTGGGCGGTCACGAGCGCCCGCATCTGTTCGACTTCCGTCGTGAGGCGGCTCACGATCTGGCCCATGCGCACGCGGCTGAAGAACGCCAGGTCGAGCTCGACGAGGTGGTCGTACACCTCGTTACGCACGTCCCGATTCACGTCCTGTTCCGCGCGTGCGACCAGATACGTGCGCGCGAAGTGGAAGAAGTTCTTCACCGCGAAGACGAGCAGAATCAGGATGATGATGCGCCCGATCGCCACCAGTGGATCTCCGCAAAGGTCGACCCACCGGTAGACGCTCGCGTCGAGCAGGCCGTCCATGCCCGAAGCGCCCGTGGAGCACGAACCGCCTCCGCTTACGAAGAGCGCCTCGATGAAAGGGATGAGCAAGACGTAGACCGATGCGTCGAGCACCGCGAAGAGCGCGGTGGCCACGATCGCCAGAAAGAGCACGCCCGCGTGCGGCCTCAGATATGACAGCACACGACGGTAGGGGGCCGCCCCAAACGACGCGGGCGCTTCGGCGCTCATTGCCTCGGACTGAGACTCACGATCGGGACAATCATTTCCTCCGGGCTAATACCGCCGTGAAGGAACGAGTTTCGATAGCGCGCCTGGTACTCACGAAGCTTCGTCGGATAGACGAAGAAGTAATCCTCGAGAGCGATGAGGTAGGTCATTCCGAGTCGGCCCGCCGGAAGTCGCAAGTGCTTCTCGTCCCTGGTCGAGTACGCGGTCGTCGAGATCTCGGCCCGTAGATCCTGCCCGAACTTGTAGCGCAGGTTCTTGGTGGCGTCACGCCTCGCAAACACCGTGCTCGGGTGCTGGCACAGGATCGAACCATGATCGGTGGTCATGATCACCTTGTGGCCCTGAAGCGCCGCCTCCTTGAGCACCGCAAACGCCGTGGAGCGCTCGAACCAAGCGCGTGTGAGGTCTCTCAAGGCCGCCTCGTCGCGGGCGACCTCCATGAGAATCGGGGACTCCGACCGACCATGGGTCATGAGGTCCACAAAGTTGAAGACGAGCGCGATGACAACGCCCGGCGTCTTGAGCGCCGAATTGACCCGCGCCCGCACCTGGTCACCTTGTCGGTCTGAAAAAATCTTCTCGTAGTGAACTGGCACGTCACGCCCAGTGAGTCGCTTCAGTTGCTCGATGAGCAGTTGGTCCTCGAACGCGTTCAAGCTGCCTTCGTCGTCCGAAGCGTCCCACCACTCCGGACGCTTTTTGGCGATGTCGTCCGGGTACTGTCCACTGAAGATTGCGTTGCGAGCATATGGAGTCGCAGTCGGCAGAATCGAGAAGTGGTACGTCTCCTCCAGGTCGAAGTACTGCGCGAGCAGCGGCGAGATCGCCCGCCACTGATCGAGTCGCATGCAGTCCAGAACCACGAAGTACACGGGGTCCGAGCCCAGGCGCGGGACCAGAAACTCCCGAACCAGGTCGACGGACAGACGCGGCCGATCCTCCGCGTCCTCCATCCAGCTCGGGTAATGACGGATCACCCACGTGCCGAAGTCACGCCTCAGATCGTCCATGATGGAACGGACGGTATCGAGAAGGCCTGTCTCGCCGGCCTGCTCCAAGCGAATGTGCCAGTCGACCAGCTCCGTAAAGACCTTCACGAAGTCATCGGGCGTATCGGCGTCCCCCTGGAGCATCGATAGGCGCCCGAAGCGAGCAGCGAAGTCCTGCGCTACCTGTTGTTGCCGGATCGACGAGCCTTCCAGGATGCGCGTCACCACCGACAGCACCTGCCGAGGGCTCGTGGGCTTCACGAGGTAGTCCTCCACACGCCGGCCGATCGCTTCGGTCATCGTGTGGTCCTCTTCGGACTTGGTGACCATCACCACGCGCTGGTGAGGATTATGACGCCGCATGATCTCCAACACTTCGAGGCCCCGACGCCCGGGCATCTGCTCGTCGAGCAGGACCAGGTCGTAAGAGTTCTCCTGCAGCAGCTCGAGCGCGTCATCCCCGTTCGAGATCGCATCGACGCGGTAGCCGCGCGCCTGCAAAAAGAGCAGGTGCGGCTTGAGAAGGCCGATCTCGTCGTCGACCCAAAGAATACGCTTCCCGGGCCGTGGCTTCTGGTTGATCATTGGGAGAACCTACACCCTCAGGGCAAATACGACCCCGAGCCGCCGACTCAGCTCCTCACGCACCACGCGGAACGCCTGGAGTTTGACGTGCTCTGGGCCCACCGCCTCGGCTGGGTCCGGCAGTACCCAATGCGCCCGCCACGCGTCCTCGAGCCACACCGGACACACCTCCTCGGCGCAAAGCGTAATGACCGCATCCACTGGCCGTTCCACCTCGTCGAGGCCACGCGAGGCGTGGCGCGAAATGTCCATGTCAATCTCCCGCAACACCTCGATCGCCTGAGGCCGCACCGACGTAGGCGCCGACCCCGCCGACGAGATCTTCACGTGCTGGGGAGCCAGACTGCGCGCGATGCCCTCGGCAAGCTGGCTCCGGGCAGAATTCGCGACGCACAGGAAAAGCAGATGGCGCGGGCCTAGCTCCCGCAGGGCTTCGGCCTCCGCAATCCAGGGTTGGCTCATCGGCAGCGCACCTCCCACGCAACCATTCCGTTCATCATCGCATCATACCACCTTAGACCCTACCTAGGATTCTAGACTCGGAGGTCAGATGGGTCGGCTCTTCAGCCTCACATACCCGACAGCGGCGGTCCTGCTCGCGATTCGCAGCGGCCACCGGTACGGCTTCGACATCATGGATGCCACTGGCCTGCCGGACGGTACGGTCTATCCAATCCTACGCCGCCTCGAGCGCCGTGGCGTGCTGAGCGGTGACTGGGAGGACGAAACAGACGCCAGGTCCGAGCAGCGGCCGCAACGGCGCTACTACGAACTGACATCGGTCGGCCACGAGTCCATGGCTGAGGTTGAAGCACGATTTCCGATTCTCCTCCCGATCTTCGGGAAGGAGACCGCTTGATACCCGGCAAAGCCGGGGTACCCGGTGCAGCATACATCGCCTGGGCGTCGAACTTCGTCCCCTTCATGCGCCGCCGAGCTTGGCGGCGTGAGTGGGAGACCGAGGTCGCTCACGCTTGGCAGCGAATGAACCGCGACGGCGAGCCTCCGGTGCGGTCGGTGCTGCGCCTCAGAATTCCAATTTACAGTTGTGTTATTGACGCCCTTTGGGAGGGGACAGAGACGATGAAGATGACGGGGCTTTTGAATGACATCAGGCACGCCGTGCGCGGCATGGTCGTCAAGCAGGGAATACTTCTCGCTGGAATGGGGGTCGCAGTCGGTCTGGTCGCGGCGGGAGCCATGAGCAGGGTGATGGGCTCTCTCTTGTTCGGGGTGAGCGCCACGGACCCCGTCACCTACGGAACGGTCGCAATCGCGCTCATCGTCGTGGCGTTGGCGGCGAGTTGGATTCCTGCGATGCGGGCCGGCGGCGTGAACCCCTCCAACGCACTGCGGGCAGACTGAGCAAGCCGTTCTCCACACCCACAGGTACTTACTGAGCCGTCGGCGAGAGCCGGCGGCCAGTAGGGTTGATCGCGGTCAGCCGAGATCGCGGATTCGATCCTACGCTTGCCGATCCAATCGGGTGATTGGCTCGACGTGCCCCTTAGCCGATAATCTTATAGGGGTACCACGACGAGACCGCTTTCCCTTCCCGAACCGCCGGCCGGAACATCCACTCTGAGGCCTCGCGGATGAGCTGACGGTTGAGGTCGCGGCTGCGCGTGGGAGGATCGAGTCGCGTCGAGTCTGCAATGACCCGACCGCGCTCGTTCACGAAGACCCAAACCTGCACCGCTGTCCCGCGCAAGCTGTTGTGGTTGGGCGGAATGATCACGCCACGCGGGACCGGGGGCTGGAGCCTGAAGAAGCCCTCGTCCAAGTTGCCGCCGTCGCCTTTCCCGTCACCGTTCTCCAGGCCGGGTCCTTCGTCGAGGCCGGGCTCGTCGCCCAAAACCGACGCCGGATCCAATACGACTTCCTGTTCGAACTCAATGGGCTCGATCGTGACATCGGTCGGAATGGGGATCGGAGGCGGAATGATGGGCACCGATGGTGGTGTGCGCACATTGATCGCCTGCAGCGAGCCGCTCGCGGCCCGGTTGTCACCCGCTCGAGGCCCAGCGGCAGCGAAGGGCGAAAGTGGAATGACCGTCCCGCGCCACCCCCAAAAGATCAGCAAGTGGACGAGCAACGACAGCCACAGCCCCGTGCGCCAGATGCGGCGCTCGTGGCGTCTGCGATCCTTGGCCTTGAAGTCGTGATACTGGCTCATACTGCAGAGACGTCTGATGGGGTTGCTAGCCCCACATACTACCGATCAGACGGGAGCCGTGTTTCCGAACGGGCCGAGGTCAGTGAATATTAACTACTTCGTATGTATAATGGCGTGGCCAGGTCGCCCCGCCGATCAACACTTTTCGGGAGATACTACCCTTGGCAGGCACGAATCCAAGCGACTTCGAGCAGCAGGTCTTGCTGGCGCTACTCGCGGCTCCGGTCGTTCTCGGCATCGTGGCGGTGACCGCTACCTACGTACCCGCGCGGCGCGCGGCCAGGGTCGACCCCGTGTAGGCGTTGCGGACCGAATAGGGCTCGGTCAGCTTCCGTGCACGCATGGACCAAGCTACGACCGAAATTACGACCGCCGGCACTTCCCGTGCGCGGGCTTTCTACGAGCTGACCAAGCCCGGCATCGCCGGGTACGTGATGATCACGGCTGGTGCGAGCGCCTTCGTGGGTTCCTCGGGATCTCTCGGCCTGCTTCCCGCGATCCACACGATACTCGGGACCGGTATCGCCACCGCGGGTGCGCTCTCGCTGAACCAATACGTCGAGCGCGATTACGACGCGATCATGGTGCGCACGCGAGGACGGCCTCTTCCCTCGAAGCGTCTGGAGCCGACCGAAGCTTTCCTATTCGGTATCGCGCTACTCTTGGGTGGCCTGATCTACCTGGCGCTCTCGGTCGGTGCCCTCCCGGCTGCGATCGCGGCTGCGAGCGCGTTGGCTTATCACGCCGTATACACGCCGCTCAAGACACGGTCATTCGCGGCTACGCTCACGGGAGCGGTGCCCGGTGCTTTGCCGATGCTGATCGGCTGGACCGCCGCAACCGGTACCATCGATCGGGGGGGGCTGGCGCTGTTCGCCATCGGATACCTTTGGCAGCTGCCGCACGTGCTCGGTCTGGCCTGGATGCTGAGGAAAGACTACGAGCGCGTTGGTTTCAAGCTGATCCCGGGTGGCGGGGCCAAGGTCATCGGATTCTACATGGTGCTGGCGACCGGATTGCTGGTACCTGTTAGTTGGGTCCCGACCTACCTCGGTTACACGGGCATGATCTACGCTGTGGCCGCGACCGTGCTGGGCGGGGCTTTCATGTTCACCGGGGTAACCGCGGCCCTGAATCTGACCGACGCCCGCGCCCGCAAAGTCTTCTTCGCCTCGCTGCTCTATCACCCGCTGCTGCTGGCCTTCATGCTCTTCGACACTGTTCGGCTCTAGAACCGGAGGTCTGCCGTGCGCCCCCTGATTCTCGCCCTGACCCTGACGGCAATGCCGGGAATTGCGACCGGCCAGACGAGCGAACGTCCCCGGGCTCGCGAGCTCGGCATCACAGTCGGCATCTTCCCGCCAGGAGCGCACAACGCGATCACAGACGTGGCCGACGTCCGCGTGGGGCACACCACGGTATCCGACGGGATCTCGGTACAGACCGGCGTAACCGCGATCCTGCCGCACGGCGGTAACCCCTACTTGAGTCGAGTCCCGGCCGCGATCCACGTCGGCAACGGATTCGGCAAGCTGCTCGGCGTTACGCAGGTGCGCGAGCTCGGCGAGATGGAAACGCCCATCCTGCTCACGTGCACGCTGTGCGTCTGGAAGGCCGCCGACGCGATGGTGGAATGGATGCTCGCGCGCGACGGCATGGAGAACGTGCGCTCGCTCAACGCGTTGGTGGGCGAGACGAACGACGGCGGGCTAAACGACATCAGGTCGCGGCCCATCACCCCCGCGCACGTCGTGCAGGCGCTCGAGTCCGCGAGCGGTGGTCCGGTCGCGGAGGGTGCGGTGGGCGCCGGCGCCGGCACCAGCGCCTTCGGATGGAAGGGCGGGATCGGCACGAGCAGTCGTGTACTTCCGCAAGGCCTGGGCGGCTACACGGTAGGCGTGCTCGTACAGTCCAACTTCGGCGGCATCCTGCAGATCAACGGTGCGCCGGTGGGCATCGAGCTCGGCCGATATCCGTACGCTGACCAGGTCGGGGATCCGGACGACTCCGAGCCCCAAGCGGCCGACTATGATCCCGAGTCGGACGAGCAGGAGTGGGGTTCGATCATGATTGTCGTAGCGACCGACGCCCCCCTCTCCGAGCGCAGCCTCGAACGGCTGGCGCGTCGAGCGATCATGGGGCTCGCGCGCACCGGCTCCTTCGCGAGCAACGGATCCGGCGACTACGTCATCGCCTTCTCCACCGCGAACGGCGTCCGCCGCACGACGACGGGCGGCGAGCACTCCATCGATGACTTGGCGAATGGCAGCATCTCTCCGCTTTTCGAGGCGACCGTGGAAGCGACCGAAGAGGCGATCTACAACTCGCTCTTCAAGGCGGTAACCGTCACTAGCAACGGCCGCACCGTCGAGGCGCTCCCGATCGAAGAAACCGTCGAGATCCTCAGGCGCTACGGAGCAATCAGATGAGCTCCGTGGGCCCCTCGGAGTTCGACTGGTCGATGCGCTCGGAGATCTACCGCGTGTTCGCGGAGACCGGTGCATCGCCCACGTCGCAGCAACTGGCTGCGTCGTTGGACGCCTCATCTGACCAGATCACCGGTTCGCTTGCTGCGCTCTACGACGCACACGAGATCGCGCCGACGCCGGACGGAAGAGGCGTGTGGATGGCCAACCCCTTCTCGGCCACCGAGACCCAATACCCGGTCGAGACGGCGCACATGACGTGTTACGCCAACTGTGCGTGGGACGCGCTTGGAGTGTCGGCCATTCTCGGCACGGACGGATGGACACGCACGCGGTGTCAGCAGAGCGGGGTCCCCATGGAGTTCGGAGTCCGGAACGGGCAGCTCGAAGGAGACGACGGCGTGATCCACCTGGTCACTCCGCCGCGCGACGCCTGGCTCGACATCGGCTTCACCTGACGCACCTATCTGGCTTTCCGGTCGGAAGCGGATGTCGATGCCTGGTTGGGGCGTACGGGTCATGCGCGGGGCGCGACGATCGATCTGGCCCAGATGTGGTCTTTGGTTCAGCCCTGGTATGCGGAGCGGCTAGGTCCCGAGTGGCGCGGTCGTAGCGCGGGGGCGGGTCAGGCGATCATGGACGCGGTTGGCTTGACCGGGGAGTTCTGGCGGCTGGTGTGAGGGTGCTGTCAGCCCTCTTGTTGTCGCTGATACTCCCTAGACCGGGATCCTAGCGACGACAGTAGTGCCCTCGTCGGGCGCGCGCCGGACAGAAACCGCGCCACCAGGACTGGCGTCGCCCGGTCCAGGTCCCCGTCCCACTTCTTCACGTTCGACAACAGTTCGCATTCGCTATGCGGCCTCACCTGCTCGCTAGCGCACGACCCCCATCGCCATCAGCCGATCGATCTCCACCTCACGAAGTCCTACCTCCAGCAACACTTCGCGCGTATGCTGCCCGAACGTCGGTGCGCCGGGCCGCTTCCCTTGCTCGGACTCAGGGTCCGAACCGGACATCTTCAGGGGCGTGCCCAACGAGCGGACGGTGCCAATCTCCTTGTGCTCGACCTCGATCACCATGTCCCGCGCTCGCGTCTGAGGGTGCTCGAGCATCTCCCCGACCGAGGCCACCGGCCCAGCAGGCACTCCGGCGTCCTCCAAGCGTTCCAACCAACTGTCCGTCGATCGCCCGAGGAAGTTCGGGGCAAGCACCCGCACGAGCTCATCCAGATTCGCCATGCGACGAGCGTTGGTCCTGAATCGCTCGTCTTCCCTGAGCTCCGGTACGTTCAGCGCCTCCGTCAGGCCAATCCACGTCGCTTCGTTCGAAGCGCCGACGTTGATCCACCCGTCGATGGTGGGGAAGGCCTGATAGGGAGCCGCGAGCGGATGTGAAGAGCCCAATGGCCCCGGGGACGCTCCGGTGGCGAGCGCGATCGCGCTCTGCCAGTACGTCTGCGTGATGCCGGCCTCGAACAGAGAGGTGTCGACGCGCTGTCCCTTCCCGGTCCGTTCGCGCTCGAACAGCGCAGAGGCGACCCCGAACGCTGCCAGAATCCCGGCGGTGATATCCGTAACGGGCGCGCCCACTTTCACGGGAGCACGACCAGGCGCCTCACCGGTCACGCTCATGAGGCCCGAATACCCCTGGGCGATCAGATCGAAGCCTCCCTGATGAGAGAGAGGACCGGTGCGACCGTAGCCTGTGATCTGGCAATACACGAGGCGCGGATTCAGCGTCGAGAGCGCTTCGAATCCCAGCCCCATTCGCTCCATGGTGCCCGTGCGAAAGTTCTCTATGATCACGTCGGCGCCTGAGACCAGGCGGCGGACGAGCGTCCGTCCCTCTTCGCTCCGCAGGTCGAGCGCCAGTCCACGCTTCCCGCGGTTGAGCATCATGAACGCAGCCGACTCACCTCGCACATCTGGCGGGAGGAAGGCGCGGCTCCCGTCGCCCCCGGGTAGCCTCTCTACCTTCACTACGTCGGCGCCCATGTCTCCGAGCATCAGCCCGCATACCGGTCCAGCCATGATGTGAGCGAGCTCGATGACGCGGATGCCTGAGAGCGGTGGCATGGTCACTCGCCCCTGAAGTCGGGGTCGCGTTTCTCCAAGAAGGCCGTGCGCCCCTCCCGGTAGTCGGCGGTGCCAAACGCCTCGAACGCCTCGTGGCGCTCGGCGTCGCTCAAGGGCGTCGGATCCGCGAGCCGGCGAATGAACTTCTTGTGCCACCGGTTGACCAGCGGAGCTCCAGACGCGATCCGCTTGGCGATCTCGAAGCCCGCGGCGGCAACCTCCCCATCCGGAACCACGCGGTTCACGAGCCCGACGCGCAGCGCGTGGTCTGCGTCCATCAAGTCGCCCGTCAGCAGAATCTCGAGCACGGTTCCGGGACCGAGCAGCGCGAGCAGAGGCTGCAGCTCCCCATGCGACATGGTGAGCCCGAGACGGTTGATGGGCGCTCCGAAACGGCTCGAGGCCTCGCATATTCGCACATCGCAGCAGGCGGCGATCTCCAGGCCGCCGCCTACGCAGAGCCCCTCGATGATCGCGAGCGTGGGATGCAGACAGTCCCGAACGGCGTGCATCGCGCCGGCGATGGCATCTGCATAGACGCGCACATCCTCTAGCGTGTCCCGCTGGACAGCGAACGTCGAGATGTCTGAGCCGGCAGAGAACGCTCGACCCCCGCTGCCCCGCACGACAACGCATCCCAAGTCGGCACGCGCCGATAGCTCATGCATGACGGCGGCGAGCGCGTGCCAACCCTCCCGATCGAGCACGTTGTGCTTCTCGGGCGCGTCGAGCCGAACCTCGGCGATGCGTCCCTCGACCTTCGTGCGTACTCGCTCGCTCATCGGTAGAACATCTCGACCAGAACCATGGGAACTGCGGGCACGTAGGTTACGAGCAAGAGCACGGCGAGCAACACCGCGACGAAAAACACGTTCACCTTACTGACCTCCCAGATGTCCGCCTTCGCGACCGAGCATGCGGTCACGAGAACCGACGCGACAGGCGGTGTCTGCTGGCCGATGCCCAGGTTGAGCGTTACCACGAGCCCGAAGTGCACGGGGTCGATACCGGCCGACTGGACCAACGGCATCACGATGGGCACCACGAGAATGATCGCAGCGGCAGAGTGGAGGAAGAGGCCGATCACGAGGAAGAAACCGTTCAGCAGAAGCAGGATCGCCCAGCGGTCCTGCGTCAGCCCCATGATGCCCTCGGCGACCCGCTGCGGCACGCGCACCTCGGTGAGGTAGTCGCCGAGCAACGCCGAAGCCGCGACGAGCAGCATGACCACGGCGGTCTGAGTGCCGCCCTCGAGGATCGCTTGACGAAGATTGGACCAATTGAGCTCGCGGTAGATGACTCCGCCGATGAACACAGACGCAACGACCGCGAGGCCCGCCCCCTCGGTCGCGGTGACCCAGCCGCCAAAGATGCCGCCGAGGATGATGACCGGAAGCGTGAGCGCCCAAGCGGCATCCTTGAACGTCGACCACACCCGCTCCAGCTGGAACATCTGCTCCCGCGGGAAGTCGTATCGGCGCGCGAGCATGTACGCGACGACCATCATCCCCAACCCACCGAGCACGCCGGGAATGATGCCCGCGACGAACAGCTCGACGATGGAGCTGCCGGACATGACCCCGTATAGGATCATGGGGATCGACGGAGGGATGATCACCGCGAGCGTTGCGGACGAAGACGTCACCGCGGCCGCGAAGGCCTTGGAGTACCCTCGTCTCTCCATCGCCGGGATCAGAATCGAGCCCAACGCAGCGACATCCGCGACCGCCGAGCCGCTGATCTCCGCGAAGAAGAGCGACGCGCTGATGGTCACCATCGACAGGCCGCCGCGGATGAAACCGACCAGCGAAGACGCGAAGTCGATCAGCCGGCGACTGATGCCCGACGCGTTCATGATCGCGCCCGCGAGGATGAAGAGCGGGATAGCGATGAGCGGAAAGGACGTCGCGCCGCTGAACATCACGAGTGCCGCGTTCGGTAGGGACGCCACGCCTCCCGGCCCCGCCAGCATGGCCACCACCGCGGCAAGGCCGAGCGAAACCGCGATGGGCACCCCGATGAGCACGAGCCCGAACAGGACGAAGCCGATGCCGAGCAGACTCACGTCGGATCCTCCGGCTCGTCGTCGCTGGGTTGGGCTCCATCGCCCGGGGAGCCTGGCCCCGCGAGCGCCTGCGGCAGCGACAACAACTGCGCTGCGATGAAGAGCACCGCCCCAATGGGGATCACCGACTGGGCCACCGCCATCGGGAACCACGGCAGCGATACCAGGGTCGTTCCGCCGAGCACGGAGAGCACGCGTACGCCGGCGCCCGCGAGCACCACGAAGAACGCGAGCACGCATGCCTCGCCGAGCAGGAACACCGCCTTGCGCGCGGTTCCCGAAAGGCGGTCCACGAGGGTCGGCATGCCGATGTGCCCCCTGTGCAACGCCGCGAGCGCGGCCCCGTAGTACGTGAGCCACGCGAGCATGAGCGAGGCGATTTCGTCGTACCAGACCAACGAAGCACCGGCCTTGCGGTAGACGACGCCCACAACCACGACCACCGCGAGCGCAATCATCAGGAACAGCACGACGGCCTCGAGGACCGTTCGCAGTCCTGTTCGCGCCTTGTCGAGGCTCACTGCGGTCCGATCAGTTGGACCCTGCGGCGACGGCACGCTGAACCAGCTCACTGCCACCCTCTACGGTGCTGGCAAATTCCTCGTAGATCGCCGCGCTGGCGCGCTCGAACGCCGCGCGCTCCGGCGTATTCACGAGCACGCCAGCCTCACGGACCTGGTCGATGAGTTCAGCGTCGAGGCGGGTGGCGGTCTCGTGCACGAACGCCTGCGTCGCCTTGGCCTCTTGCTCGAGGATGTCGCGCACGTCAGCCGGCAGCCTGTCCCAGGCGGAGGGCGACACGACCACATACCCTGGTGTGTACACGTGCCCCGTGAGCGACAAGTACTCCTGTACCTCATAGAGCTTCGAGCCCCAGATCTGGGCGAGCGGATTCTCCTGCCCGTCGATCACGCCGGTTTGCAGCCCGATGAAGACCTCGGAGAGCGCCATGGGCGTCGGGTTGGCACCGAACTCCTGGAAGAGCTTGACCCGCCACACGCCGCGCGGTGTGCGCAGCTTGACTCCGGCCAGATCCTCGGGCACCACAATGGGTCGCGTGTTGTTGGTCACGTGCCGGAACCCGTTCTCCCACACTGCGATGACGCGGTAGCCGGCGGCCTCGGCGAGCGGCGCGAGGTCGGGCCATACCACCGCCTGCTCGATCGCGCGCATGTGGGCCCGGTCCTGAACCAGGTACGGCATCTCGAAGAGCCCGAACTCGTCGATCTGCGAGGACATCACCGAGGACGGCAGCGCGAATTCCACGGTGCCGAGCTTGATCTTCTGCAGCAGCAGCTCGTCACCACCCAGCTGGCTCGATCCAAAGACGACGACTTCGTAGCCATCGAGCCGCTCGTTGGCACGGCGCGCGAACTCCTCCGCGGAGAGCGCGAACAGCGAGCCCGGCTCGCCCACGTGGCCGAACTTCAGCTCCCTGGGCCCTCCGGCCTCCCCGGTGCACGCCGAGCCCAGCAGCAAGATCGCGGCACAGACCACGCCGCGTCCGCGTCCACTCCACGGCTCGTATTGTCGCCTCACGTGCCCCCTCCCTCTCCTAGGAATTCCATCGCAACCGCAACCCCACCGGTTTCATGCGGGACGCCCGCGAGCACGAGGCCCATCTCCACACCAGCCAGCGTACCCACGAGGGTGAGCGCGTTGAGATCACCCAGGTGCCCGATGCGGAACACTCGCCCCTTCAAATCGCCCAGCCCCGTGCCCAGCGACATGTCGAAGCGCTCCAAGATGACGGCGCGCAGGGCTTCTGCATCCGACCCCTCCGGCATGATCACCGCGGTAAGGGCATTGCTCGCCTCACCAGCGTCCAACGCGAACCCCTCGAGGCCCCACGTGTCGATGGCCGCGCGCGTCGCCTGCGAAAAGCGCGCGTGACGGGCGAAAACGTGCTCGAGGCCCTCTTCCCGCAACATCGATAGTGATTCGTCGAGCCCATACAGCAAATTGGTCGCAGGCGTGTAAGGGAAAAAACCGCGCCTGTTAAAGGTGAGCTGATCGTCCCAATCCCAGTAGGAACGCGGCAGCTCCGCAGTCCGATGCGCCTCCAGCGCGCGCGGACCAATGGCGACGAACGAGAGGCCAGGGGGAAGCATGAGCCCCTTCTGCGAACCAGTCACGGTTACGTCGATCCCCCAGTCGTCGTGTCGCAGCTCCGTCGCTCCCAGAGAGGAGACCGTGTCGACAAAAAGCAGCGCTGGGTGCCCGGACGAGCGCATCGCGGTGCCGATAGCTTCCACGTCGCTCGTCACGCCAGTCGCGGTCTCGTTGTGCACGATGAGAACCGCTTTGATCGCTTGCTGCGTGTCTGCGCTCAAGGCATCGGTCACTGCAGCCGCTGCGACGCCGCGGCGAGGCTCCCACGACTCGCGCTGCACGTCCAGCCCGAAGCGCTCGGCGACCGTAGCCCACTTTCCGGCGAAGAAGCCCTGGTCGAAGGACAAGACCCGGTCCCCGGGTGACAGCGTATTCGTCAGCGCGGCTTCCCAGGCACCCGTCGCCGACGACGGGTAGATCACGACCGGATGCTCGGTTCGGAACATCCACTTGAGCTCGGTCAGCAACCGTTCCGTGAGCTTCTGGAACTCGGGCCCGCGATGGTCGATCGTAGGGCGTGACATCGCGCGCAGAACACGCTCCGGCACGTTGCTAGGGCCGGGTAGCTGCAGGAAGTGGCGGCCGCTCTGGTAGGTCACGCGAGTGGGAGTTGGAGGAACGCCCAACTTACACTCGCGACCTCATAGAGCCACCTGGGTTGGGCCAATCGGACACCAAGGCACTCCGTGGGTCGAGAGCGACTGCCCGCTTGGCCGGTAGCCCGGATCGACGTGACTCAGACCGGGATCACCAACGCAACACCCGCCATCCCGACGGATAGGTCTCCACGGTCCTCGCCTGCGCGAACGCAGCCAGCACGGGCTGCGTCCAACGGTCGCGCTGTGCCTGGGGTACCGGATCGCGGGGGTCGAACGGCACCACCACGACGGAGTAGGAGCCGGCACGCACGTCTTCTTCGAACGTCGAAGCGTCCCATAGTCCGCGACGCGCAAGCGACGTCATGATGAACGGATGCAGCTCGGGACGGCGGCCGCACGCCCGTGCGAGTCCCGCCTCTTCGACGAGCACCGGACCCTCGGGTGGCAGCGCCGCACAAACGGAAGCAAGCTCACCTGAGCGCTCTGCGAGCCTCCCGAGGTTGACCGCCACAAGCGCTCCGACGCCGATGTTGGCGCCAACTACCTGGGCGGCGGCCAGCCACGGCACCACCACGCGGCGGAGCTTCGTGCGGCCATCACCGAATATCACGGGCCCCGCGATCATGACGGTCGCCAGGTGCAGATCCAGGAAATACGGGTAGCCGCTGCCATCTCGAATGGCGGACATCGACCACAGCAGCGACCCACACCAGTACCACCAGGCGAGGTCGGAGCCGGAACCCCTACGGCCACGGGTACCCGCCCACGCCGCGATGCCGAGTAGGATCGTCCACGGCGCGGCGTGGCTAGCGAGCTGCAGCCCCAGGTTGGCGAGCGAGTACGTGCCCGCGGTGTAGACGATGAGGTGCCGCCACACCTCGCCCCCCCATGCGATCGACATTGCGGCGGCCCCGGCGGCGCCCACCAGGACGAATCCGGCCAGCGCGAGTCCACGTCCCGACCGACGCTGCCGCCAGAGCCACGCCAACGCAACGAGCGCCGGAACGACCTGTGTCTGTTTGGCGAAACAGGCCAAAGCGAGCACGACACCAGCCGCGAAAAGCGCACGGTCGGTGCGACCCCGATCGGCGAGCGCAAAGCCCCCGATCGTCAACCCGGCAGCCCACATTTCGATGTGGAACTGGCCGGCCCCGTAGATCACGGGAACACTGGCGCCGAGCAGCCCGATCGTACCGAGCAGCGCCGACCCCTTCACACCGCGCGCTCGCAGCCAGGCAGCCAGCGCGGCGACAATCAGGGCGCTACCGAGCCAATTGACCAACCGGCCCGCGAGCAGGGGCGGCGCACCAAGAGCGGTGAGCGCACGCCCGAGAATGAGCACGAGCGGCGGGTAATTGAGTACGCGTGGTGGGCTGCCTTCCCCGAGCGCCGGATAGAGAACGCCTGATTCGAGCCACAGCGTGAGGTGGTCCAGCAGCTCGCCGGCCGTGTAGTCTGGATCCAACGGGAAGGCGAGCAGCAGCGTCGTCCACACCAGAAGCAGTACGGCAAACCACGCGAACTGGCACTTCGCGGTGAAGGAGCGGAGATCCTGGGGCAAAGG